>Ga0209211_10000060_pt1 | contig 231422 bp, 213 predicted proteins | sample RifGroA2_FD_183992 | JGI IMG/M metagenome (GOLD analysis project Ga0209211, IMG submission 183992) | Groundwater microbial communities from Rifle, Colorado, USA - Groundwater A2 (SPAdes) (version 2) | ecosystem: Environmental > Aquatic > Deep subsurface > Groundwater | place: Rifle, Colorado...
ATGTCGGCATCGCCCAGACCGACATTCCCATCGTCTACCTGGTCGGCGGCACCGCCACCTTCATCAGCGCCCGGCTGATCGGGCACTGGGCCGACCAGCACGGCAAGGTCGAGACCTATCGGCTGGTCGCCCTGCTCGCCCTGGTCCCGACGCTGGTCCTCACCCACGCCGGCGTGCTGCCGCTGGGGGGCTGGCTGATCATCTCGGCCAGCTTCTTCGTTTTGATTTCCGGGCGGATGATCCCGGCCATGGCCATCATCGCCTCCGCCGCCCAGCCCAAGCTGCGCGGCACCTTCCTGTCGCTCAACGCCACCGTGCAGTCGCTGGCCATGGGCCTGGCCACCACGCTGGCCGGCTTCCTCACCTCGCTCGACGCCAGCGGCCGCATCGTCGGCTATGCGCAGGTCGGCTACGTCGCCGTGGCGGCCAACCTGCTGGCCATCTGGTTCGTCGCGCGCATCGTCATGCACGGCAGGAACGCCTGACCACTTAGAATTCAATCCCCGGCCACGTGGCTGGCCCCCTTTCAACAAAGGCAAAAAATGTTCGACGATCTGGCCGGCTTCTTCATCCAATGGGCCATCACCGCCCTCTCCCTGTGGGGCGCCAGCGTCGTCTTCAAGGGCATCCGCTTTTCCAGCACCTCGGCGCTCATCGTCGCCGCCCTGCTGCTTGGTTTCGCCAATGCCGTGCTGCGCCCGCTGCTCGTTTTCCTGACCCTGCCGCTGACCCTGCTCACACTCGGGCTGTTCGTCCTGGTCATCAACGCCCTGCTCCTAATGCTCGTCGCCAAGGTGGTCAGTGGTTTCAGCATTTCCAGCTTCTGGACGGCCTTTTTCGCCAGCTTGCTCATCTCCATCCTGAGCCTCGCTCTCGGCACCCTGGCGCCGAATGCCGAAACGACGATCTACCGCCTGCCGCCCAACCCGTCAGTGCAAACCATTTCCGCCTGAGCCATCGCCATGAGCCAAGCCGCCTACTGGATCCTGCGCTGCGAACATCGCCTGCTGACCGTAGCCGGCGCCGGCGCCATCTTCCCCACCGGGCTGGCCGCCGACTTCGGTCACCCCGAAAACCCGCTGCAGGTCGGCGAACTGCATGGCCAGCCCTGCTACGCGGCCGACGTGCCGCAGCACCCGGACATCCCCGGCGGCGAAGCCACCTCGCTACGCGCCATCTTCCAGATCGCCGGCCGCGAAACCTTCGCCCTGGCCGGCCGCGCCACGCAGTTGCTCGACTGGCAGGCCAACCACCGTTTCTGCGGCAAGTGCGGCACGCCGACCGCCATCAAAGCCGGCGAACTGGCCATGTCCTGCCCGGCCTGCGGCCTGCTCGCCTACCCGCGCATTTCGCCGGCCGTCATGGTCCTCGTGCGCAATGGTGACCAGCTGCTGCTCGGCCGCAGCCCGCATTTCAAGCCGGGCGTCTTCAGCGCCCTGGCCGGTTTTGTCGAACCCGGCGAAACGCTGGAAGAATGCGCCGCCCGCGAAGTCCGCGAGGAGGTCGGGATCGAGATCGCCAACCTGCGCTATTTCGACAGCCAGCCCTGGCCCTTCCCCAATTCACTGATGGTCGCCTTCTTTGCCGACTACGCCGGCGGCACGATCACGCCCGACCCGAACGAGATCGAGGACGCAGGATGGTTTGCCCCCGACGCCCTGCCCATCCTGCCCGAGCCGATCAGCATTTCGCGGCAGTTGATCGACGCGGCGCTGCAGCAGCCCTGAAGCCTGCTCTCCGGAATACCGGGTAGTTCATTTTGGTCATTTTTCCCGGTTGACCGTGGGACCAGCCACCTATCAGGACGCAGGATTCGGCCACCGGACTTTCGCCTGCTCCGGGAAGCTGCCATTCAGGCGGCCGACGGCCAGGCCGACGGCCAGGCCGACGAAAGCCAATCTCGCCAATGGTCTTCCGGCATCATCACGAGCAGAGCCAGCCCCGGGCGATCTGGATAGAGGGGTCGCCAGGCTATCCGCTGGTTCACTGGCGAATAATGTCGCCTTTTAACCCGAAGGTGATCGCGAGTACCTCATTGCGGGCCGATTCTCCGACACCATTTTTTTCCAAGACATGCATGATGTCGTCCGTTACGGCCATATATTCCGCTTCGCTGATGTTCATGCCTCGATGAGTCTCCAGCATGCTTCGTCCGCTATATATTTCCGGGCCGCCGCTACCTGCACCGAGGAATTCACGGTTGTGCTTCTTGATTTCCGCGACCCGCTCAGGCTTCTCCAGATAGGGCAGAAATCGAGCCTTGATGGTCGGGTTGTTCAGATGAGCCTCCACGATGTCATCGACAATTTTCGCAATGCCATCCGCGCCCCCGAGCTTTTCGTAAAGGGTAGTCATGTCTCCTCCTGTTCACGCCTGCCGATGTGAAATTTCCGTTTGCGCCGAACGACTCGAATGGATCCGAACATCCTGATCTACGCGGCATTTCCGGGCCAAAGTCGGCGTTAGCTTTCGGCACGTCTGTGCCATAAATCGAATCCGCGGGTTATTGGACTGTTGCGCATGTTGAGAGGCGTGGAATGCCAATCTCGCCCGGCTACCCGACGCTCGCACGAAAGCGGGCCTCTGCCTCACGAAACAACGACTTTGCGTGATCAACGTTCCATGCTTGTTCGGTCAGCGTTTCGTGGTCCCATTCACTTCGCGGAGTGGGTGGGGCGAAGAAATCACCGCCATAAACGTGAATCGCGCAAGTCATCTTCCCTATCGGATTGAGCACCGAATGGATGACGTCACGGTCGAGCGTCGCAACATCCCCAGCGCCCAGCGATTGGGCGCCTGCGGCGGCGATCGTCGGCCCTGTCCGTTTCCAGAAGACGTTGTCCTCGCGCCCCGTATAGATGCCGACGACCGAAAACATCTGGTGATTGTGCGGCATCAGGCTCATGCACGGCGCCCAGACAAAGCTGATGACGGTCAGGTCGGGCGATCGGTAGAGCGGCGTCAGTCCCGCATGTTCCGGCTCGCCAAGTTCGGCCATCATCCCGGCCCTGTCGGAAACCGCTTCGGCCACCAACTCACGAATCGCCGCATGGCCCCCGGCAATGGCGCCCAAACAATCTTGAATAAAACGATCCTTATTGAACATGAACCCTCCCAACTTGGTTCGTCGTGCCGAATAAGATCCTTCCAAGCGGGCGATTGTTTGGCCATCGGCCAGCATGCAAGCCCGTGTTTGCTATGACTGTTGCTTTTCTCCACAGGTTCCAGAGAAAACGCATCGGGGCACTTGGCAGACCTCACACCCGCTCGCCCCCAGCCCTGGCATCGGCATCTCCGCAAAAGCACTGAACTCCTTTCAAAACCGGCGGTCTCGCTCTTCATCTGGATAGAAATGTGCTGCAGTCGGGCCTAGAATAGGTGCTCCGGCCAGCCAGCTGCTTTACGCCAGCCAGCCTCCAACCATCTCCGGAGAACGCTATGAAGGGCGACAAGAAAATCATCGACATCCTGAATGACCTGCTGACGGGTGAACTGACCGCTGTCGATCAGTACCTGATCCACGGTGAAATGTATGCCGACATGGGCCTGAACGAGTTGGCCGAGAAGTCCATCCACGAGTCCGATCACGAGCGCCAGCATGCGCGCGCCCTGATCCAGCGCATTCTCTTCCTCGAAGGCAAGCCCGACCTCAGCAAGCGCGAAACCCTGAAGATCGGCAAGACGGTGCCGGAGATGCTGAAATCCGACCTCACCGTCGAATACAAGGTCGATGGCGACCTCAAGAAGGCCATGGCGGCCTGCGAAAAAGCCCAGGATTACGTCAGCCGCGACCTGCTCGGCGTCCAGCTTGAAGACACGGAAATGGACCACGCCTATTTCCTCGAAAAGCAGCTCAGACTGATCGACCTGGTCGGCCTGCCCAATTACCTGCAGAGCCAGATGGGTTCTGGCGCAGCGGCTTAAGGAGCGGACCCGATGAAAGGCGACAAGAAAGTCATCGAAGCCCTCAACAAGGTACTCAAGAACGAGCTGACGGCGATCAACCAGTATTTCCTGCATGCCCGGATGTTCCGCAACTGGGGCCTGGAAAAGCTCAACGACTACCAGTACAAGCAGTCGATCCGCGTCATGAAGGAAGCCGACGAGATCATCGAGCGCGTGCTTTTCCTCGAAGGCCTGCCCAACCTGCAAAATCTCGGCAAGCTGCTGATCGGCGAGCATGTCGTCGAATGCCTGGCCGGCGATCTCAAGTACGAGCGTGAAATCCAGCGTCCCTTGCTGATCGAGTCCATCGCCCTGTGCGAGGAGTTGCAGGACTACGTCAGCCGCGATTTGCTCGAGGAGCTGCTCGAACACTGCGAGGAAGCCATCGACTGGCTGGAAACGCAGCAGACGCTGATCAAGGATGTGACCCTGCCGAACTACCTGCAGGCGCACATGGCGCCGGGCGAAGGCTGAACCTTCCGTCCCCGCGAGAACCGCAGCCAGTCTGCGGTTTTTTCGTTCTGGCGTCCGCCGCCTGGCGACTAACCCGCCACTTGCTTGATATGACCATTGCTACGGTCGACTGTCGAAATTGCGATAAAACGGGGCGAGCACGGGCTACGGTATCGTTGTTGACCGTGACGCTCGATGCCAAAGACGACGAACAGATCAAATTGATTCCGGGAAAATGGGAGCCGAGGCTCCCGTTTCCTTTTCATCCTGGAACCCGCGTTGCAGGCGCCCGGCGCGAAGGGTCATCCGGGCGTAACTTTCAAGGATCACGCCGGATGGCGCTAACGGCAGATCAGAAAGTGTACTTCGCACCAATTTCGAAGGAACGCTCCGGCCCGGCATAGATACCCTGACGCAGACTCGCGATGTAGCGTTCATCGGTAAGGTTCTTGATTGCCGCGGTGAGTTTCAGCTGTTTGCTGACGTCGTAGCCGCCGGTCAGATCAAAGGTGTGATAGCTCGCGAGCTGGCCCTTCCAGACGCTGTTGCCGCTTCCCGTAATTGCTGTCGTGTTGTCACCGTGGCCGTACTGGTCATCGACATATCTCCAGGAGAGCATTGTCTTCAGCGGGCCGGACTCATAGGCAAGGCTGATATTCGCCAGCAGTTCCGGCGAATAGGGCAAGCGATTGCCCTTGTTGATGCCGCTGCCGCGATCTTCCTGGTAGTCCGCGGTGGGAATCCAGGTCAGGTTGGCATCCAGGCTGACTTTATCCCAACGGTACCCGAACCCAGCTTCCATGCCGCGATGTACGGTGCTTCCGGCATTGGCATTCGTCAAGCCACCGGAAATGGCCGGCGTGATCTGATTGTCGAAGTCCATCTGGAAGGCAGTCAGCTCATAGCGAAGCTGACCAGCCTGGCCGCGCACCCCCACCTCGATGTTGATTGACCGCTCGGCATCCAGTTTCTGATCAACGCCGGTCACGATCGACTGGCTATTCAGCGGCGGCGAGAACGCCTTATAGACGCTACCGTAAAGCTGCGCTCCCGGAATCAGCCAATAGGTTGCACCGATCCCCGGCAAGTACTCGGTGTTGGTGCTCCCCCCGTCATTGGCGCTGTTGCGCAGATCCTTCCGCTGCTGTTCATAGTGCTCGATGCGCAGACCCGGCGTGATCGACAGCTTCTCCGTCACATCGAAGCGGTTTTCGCCAAACAGGGCATAACTGACGGCGGAATCCACACGGTCCACGGTGATCGTTCCCGTGCGCGGATTGGCGCGGGTGGCGTTGATGTTCTGATCGACCATCTCCTCGTCCATGATGCGGATGCCGATCTCGGCCTTGTTGGCGATACCGAAGCTCTTGTGGGCAAAGCTCAGGCGGGAATCCAGGCCGACCCGCTCGAAGGCGCGGTTGTTGCCCGCCACGGCATCGGTATAGACCCAGCGCCCCGCAGCGGTCGAGGCCGTGTTATCGACCGCGAAACGCCAGTAATCGCGGTTCATCTCGCTCCAGTACAGAAGCGTGTTGAGCGTCATCTCCGGAGCGATCTCCCACTGATGATTGAAATCGAGCGATTTCCGCGTAGTCAGGAACCAGTCATCCGGCGCCGGATTGTATGAGGCACCAGCCTTGTACGCGTCGAGGAACAAACCGCGATAGGAAATGTTGGCGTCATTTTTGTAATGCGTAAACTTGACACCGATCCATTGGTTGTCGCCCAGCAGCATACCGCCCTTGAGCATCAGGTCTTCCATGTCGAAGCCCTTGTCCTGGAAACCGTCGCTCTTGGCGCGCGTGTAGAAGAGGCCAGCCTTGGCCTCGCCCGAGGACGACTTGCCACCGGCTTCGAGCGTGGCTTCCCGGTAGTTGTGCGAGCCAACTCGCCCCGCAATCGATACGCCGTCGATAGGCTCCTTGGTCTTGTAGTTGATCACGCCACCGATCGTGCTCGGGCCGTAGCGCAGCGCGGCAGCGCCTTTCAGCACCTCGATCTCTTCCATGCGCTGGATGCGCGGGTTGTAGTAACGCTGATTGCCCACGAACAGACCTGGCGCGACCGGCACGCCATCTTCCAGAATCAGCGACTTGTAGTCGGCGGCGCTCAATCCGCGAATGCCGATGTTGGCAACAACCGCAGACTCTTCTTCACCCTTGATGTGAACCCCGGGTACCGAATGCAATGCATCCTCTGTGGACAGCGGCTGAATGCGCTCAAGATCGGCGGCGCTGACGATGCTCACCGAGCCGGACTGCTTGGTCACGGCCTCTTCGCCACCGGCAATCACGTCAATGCGCGGCAACGTGATTTCCGTGGAAAGTGCCTGCATCGGATAGCTCACGGCCAACATGACTGCCATGGCAACCTTGTTCGGGCTGAAAATACCTCGGTGGAAGAGGGATGAGGGGATTCGGGACATCAGGCACTCCTTGAGCCAATAATTGAGTTTATGGCTGGCTGACGCAAGGGGCGCTGGCTGGCTAGACAATGGATTCGATGCAGGCGGACAACGCCGAATGGGTTGCACCGCAGAGCCGCAAATGGCTGACAACTAAAAGTCGACACCAGTGAAACGAAATATATCACTATTGCGAACGATTATCAATTGCCTTTAGCCAGAACGGCGCAGTTGATAGCGGGCAGCCCCATCTCAGCAAGGAGCGACAAAGCCTGGCGCACATGGAGCCGGGCGAAGGCTGTCCTGCCGACGCCGAATCCGCCAAAAGCCGCAGCCTGCCTGCGGTTTTTTCATTTCAGCGGCTTGCTGGCGCGCGATTTGCTGGCACCGGGAATCGACGCGGTCGTTTGTCGCAAACAGTACACACCGTTTAGTCAGGCTGCGAAAACGATAGTTGTTGACAACAATTCTCAACTGAATAAAATGAGAATTGTTCGCATTAAACGCAATTGAGGAGGCAGTTCATGTACGTCTGCGTCTGCAAGGCAGTCACCGACCGTCAGATTCACCAAGCCGCCCGGGATGGCGCCCGAACCTTGGGCGACCTGCGGCGCCAGCTTGGCGTCACCACGGACTGCGGCCGTTGCGCCTCCTGCGCCCACGCGTGCCTGAAGGAGGCGCGGCAGTGTGACGCCCATGGCGCCGCCTGCCTGCCGCTCGCCGCGTAGCCCGGATTTCCGTTTTGCGCGAAATTTCCGGTCGACCGTGGCGATCACCCGGCCGAAACTTGCCCCAGATCAGCAAAACCCTTTTCAAACCGGCGTAGAGTGACGGTCTCCCCGGCAAGACCAGAAATCCTTTGAACGTGACCACCTCCGCCTCTGCCGCCAACGCCATCCTGCTCGTCGGCCATCCCAACGTCGGCAAATCCGTCCTCTTTCACCGCCTGACCGGCGCCTACGTCAACGTTTCGAACTACCCCGGCACCACCGTCGAAGTCACCCGCGCCAGCGCCCGTTTCGACCGCGAGGCGATGCTCCTCGACACCCCCGGCGTGCTCGCCCTGCCGTCGCGCAGCGATGACGAACGGGCGACCATGCGTGCCCTGCTCAACGAATCGTCGCGCTGCCTCGTCCAGGTCGGCGATGCCAAGAACCTGCGCCGCACGCTGACCCTGACCGCCCTGCTGGCCGAACTCGGCCTGCCCATGGTGCTGGCCCTCAACATGCACGACGAGGCCGCCGCCCGCGGCGTCGTCGTCGACACCGCCGCGCTCTCCGAAGAACTCGGCATCCCCGTCCTGGCCACCGTTGCCACCGGCGGCGAAGGCATCGGCGAACTGACCCACGGCTTCGGCCACGCCCAGTGCGCCGAAGCCTTGCTGCGCTACGACCCCGAGATCGAGGCGGACATCGCCAGCATGGCCGAGGCCATCACCCGCCTCGCCCCGCACCCGCAAATAGCTGCCCGCGGGTTGGCGATTCTTTACCTCGGCGGCGATTCGGTCGTCGCCGACTGGCTGGCCGAGCATGCCGGCGAATCCCATCCCCCAGAGGGACTTCCTTCGGGGCGCGCTCAACTGGAAAATTTGCGCAAAAACGCAGTCGACCGTAGCGATGGCGATCTCCCCGCCCTGCTCGCCCGCGAACGCACCGAAGCGGCCGATGCGCTGGCCGCCAGCGTCATCCAGCGCGCCGTCAGGAGCAGCCCGCTGCTCTCGCAACGCCTCGGACAATACGTCGTGCATCCGGTCTGGGGCGTTCCCATCCTGCTCGGCGTCCTCTACGCCATCTATCAATTCGTCGGCGTCTTCGGCGCCAGCGTGCTGGTCGGCCTGCTTGAAAAAGACCTGTTCGAAGGCATCCTCAACCCGGCGTTCACCCATCTGGTGAACGCACTGACCGGCCCCGGCTGGCTGCAGGACTTGCTGGTCGGCCAGTACGGCCTGTGGTCCATGGGCATGACCTACGCCCTGGCGCTGATCCTGCCCATCGTCACGACCTTCTTCTTCGCCTTCGGCGTCCTCGAGGATTCGGGCTACCTGCCGCGGCTGACCGTCATCGCCAACCGCCTGTTTTCGCTGATCGGGCTGAATGGCCGCGCCGTGCTGCCGATGGTTCTCGGCCTCGGCTGCGTGACGATGGCGACGCTGACCACGCGCATCCTGCACAGCCCGCGCGAACGCCTGATCACCATTTTCCTGCTGGCGCTGGCCATTCCCTGCTCGGCGCAACTCGGCGTCGTCCTCGGCATGCTTGGCGGCGTGTCCTTCACCGCCGTCCTCGTCTGGGCGCTGGCCATGGTCGGCATCCTGCTCCTCTCCGGCTTCCTCGCCGCCAGGCTCATTCCCGGCCGGCGCATTCCGCTGGTCACCGAACTGCCGCCGATGCGCCTGCCGATCTTTGCCAACGTCCTCAAGAAAACCGGCGGCCGGCTCAAGTGGTACCTCATCGAAGTCATCCCGCTCTTCCTGCTCGGCACCTTGATCATGTTCGCACTCGACAAATCCGGCGCCCTGCCGGCCATCATCGAAGCCGGCGAACCGCTCGTCGCCGGCTGGCTCGGCCTGCCCAAGGAAGCCTCAGCCGCCTTCGTCATGGGCTTCCTGCGCCGCGACTTCGGCGCCACCGGCCTGTTCGCCATGGCGCACAGCCTGAGTCCGATTCAGGCCGTCGTCGGCATGATCACCATCACCTTGTTCATCCCCTGCTTCGCCAGCCTCATGATGATGGTCAAGGAACAGGGCACCAGGGTTGCCCTCGCCATGGTCGCCGTCATCGTCCCCTTCGCCTTCTTCGTCGGCGGCCTGTTCAACCTCCTCCTCCGCGCCGTCTGGTCATGAGCCCCACCCACGAAGCCCGCCTCCCCCTGGCCTTCATCCCGCCCGGCAGCGAAGTCCGCCTCGCCGCGCTGGGCGACGAAATCGACCCGCTTCAGCGCGAGCAACTGACCGCCTACGGGCTGGCCGAAAATCGCCCGATCCGGGTGCTGCAACAACGGCCGATGACGGTCATTCTGGCCGACGAGGTCGAACTGGCGTTGGAACATGCCGTGGCGCGGCATATCTGGGTGGAGAAATTGGCGCTGGCCGTTTAGTTGGCCGGGGGGCCGGTCAATTGGCCCGGGGTTGGGGCTAATGGGCTTGGGTTCCGGCTAATTGGCTTGGGGTTCCGCCTTGCTGGCGGGCGTACTTTTTCTTGCTTCGCCAAGAAAAAGTAGCCAAAAAGAAGGCGACCCCAAGGTCGGCGCCCTGCGGGTTCCTTGCGCTACTCGGAACGCCGGGCGGCTGCGGAACTCGGGCTTCGCCCTCAAACAGTCCTCGCCGACTGCCCCCGGCCTTCCTGCGTTGCTCAGCGCCTCTCATGGGGACCCGAAAGGCGTCCACGGGCAACCAGTGGAGCCTGAATTGGCATTGCTACGGTCAACCGGAAAAAAAACCCAAAAATGAAACCCACAGTTTGAGCGTGGACGCCTTACCGGGCCCCTTGGGAGGTGCCGAGCAACGCAGGGGCTGGCGGAAAAGGGGCGAGGACTGTCTGAGGGCGAAGCCCGAGTTCCGCAGCCCCCGCCAGAACCGAGTAGCGCAGGGAACCGGCGCAGCCGGCGCCGACCCAGGGTCGCCTTCTTTTTGCTTACTTTTTCTTGGCGAAGCAAGAAAAAGTGAGACGCCCCGCAAGGGCGGAACCCCCTGCCAATGAAGCGACCAGAACCCAATCAAACAACATCAACCCCCACCTCGCCCTCGCCAATTTCCCCAATCACGGAAACGTGCGAGAACCCCTGCTGCAGGAACAGCGACAACACTTCCGTCACCGTTTCAGCCGTACACGAAACAAGCAACCCGCCCGAGGTCTGCGGATCGGTGACCAGGGTTTTGGCTGCACTTTCGAGGTTGTCCGCCAAAGTCACGTACTCCCCGTAGCTGGCCCAGTTGCGATTGGAAGCGCCAGTCATGTGGCCGGCATCGACAAATTCACGGGCGCGGGGCAGCAGTGGCAGGTCGGCGTAATTGACCGTCGCGCGGACATTGCTGCCCTTGCAGACTTCCAGCAGATGCCCGGCCAGGCCGAAGCCGGTGACGTCGGTGACGGCATGGACGCCGTCGAGGCAGGCGAGCATCGGCCCCGGCGTATTGAGCTGGGTGGTGGTGTCGACCATGGCGTCGTAATCGGTGGCGTGGAGCAGGTCTTTCTTGAGCGCGGCGCTATAGACGCCAACGCCGAGTTGCTTGCCGAGAATCAGTTTGTCGCCCGGTTTGGCGCCGCTGTTACGCTTGAGGTGGGTCGGATTGACGATGCCGATGGCGACCAGGCCGTAGATCGGTTCGACCGAGTCGATGGTGTGGCCGCCGGCAATCGGGATGCAGGCAGCGCGGCAGACGGCTTCGCCACCTTGCAGGATCTTGCCGATGGTTTCGAGCGGCAGGGTGCCCACCGGCATGCCGACGATGGCCAGCGCGAAGAGCGGCGTGCCGCCCATGGCGTAGACGTCGGAGATGGCGTTGGTGGCGGCGATGCGGCCGAAATCGTAGGGGTCGTCGACAATCGGCATGAAGAAATCGGTGGTCGCGACGATCGCCTGCTGCGCATTGATCTGATACACCGCGGCGTCATCGCTGGTTTCGGTGCCGACCAGCAATTGCGGCGGAATGATGCCCGACGGGGCGCCGGCGAGAATTTGCTGGAGGACGGCGGGCGCAATCTTGCAGCCACAGCCGCCGCCATGGGAAAGCTGGGTCAATCTGATTTTTTCTTCAGGCACGGCGGTTCTCTCGAAAGACTGTTGTTTGATTTTTATTCAGCGTCGAAGCCGGCATCTTCGATGGCATTGACCAGCGCTTCGCGCGTCACTGCCTGCGGATCGAAAGCGACCCTGGCTTCACCCGCCTCCAGCGAGACGTCGGCGCTGGCGACGCCGGCCATGCCGCCGAGTACGCCGCCGATATTCTTGACGCAGCCCTGGCAGCTCATGCCGCCGACCTTGATGATTGTGTTTTCCATGCCTTTTACCTATTGACGAAGGGTTGCTGACGCAAGATTTCGGCTATGCCGGCAGCCGATGTCGGCCGGCTGAAATAATAGCCTTGCGCCATATCGCAGCCCATTTTACGCAATTGCGCCAACTGTTCGGCAGTTTCGACGCCTTCGGCGAGGACGGTCATGCGCAGGCTGCGCCCCATGCTGACGATGGTCGAGGCGATGGCCCAGTCGTCGGGATCGGTTTCCAGATCGTTGACGAAGGAACGGTCGATCTTGAGCTTGCCGACCGGGAAACGCTTGAGATAGGCCAGCGACGAGTAGCCGGTGCCGAAATCGTCGAGCGACAGCTCAACGCCCATGCGATGCAGCGCCGATAGCGTGCCGAGATTGATGTCGGCGTCGTGCATCACCGTGCGCTCGGTCAGTTCCAGTTCGAGCAGGCTGGCCTCAAGCCCCGAGGCGGCCAGCGCGCCGGCCACCATTTCAACAAAACCCGGCTGGCGGAACTGCACGGGCGCGACGTTGACGGCAACGACCAGCGACGGCAGCCCTTCGTCGCACCAGGCTTTGGCCTGGCGGCAGGCTTCGCACAGGACCCAGTCGCCGATCGGATTGATCAGCCCGGTTTCTTCGGCGACATGGATGAAACTGTCCGGCATGATCGTGCCGAGTTCCGGGTGCTGCCAGCGGATCAGCGCCTCGACGCCGATCACGAGGCCGCTGCGCAGATTGACCAGCGGCTGGTACTGGAGAATGAATTCGCCCTGCGCCAGGGCGCGCCGCAGATTGCTTTCCATGAGCAGGCGGTCGAGCGTCGCCGTATTCATCTCGGTGGCGTAGAACTGGAAGGTGTTGCGGCCGATTTCCTTGGCCCGGTACATCGCCGTGTCGGCATTCTTGAGCAGGGTTTCGAGATCCTGCCCGTCATGCGGATAAATGCTGATGCCGAGCGATGGCGTGACGGTCAGCTCATGTCCCGCCACTTCGAAAGGCCGGGCGAAGACGTCGATCAGACGCCGCGCCACCTCGGCGGCGGCGGCCGTATGAAAACCCGGCATGGCAAAGATGAACTCGTCGCCGCCGAGCCGGGCCACCGTATCGATGCGCCGCACGACGGTATCGAGCCGGCGCGCCACTTCAACCAGCAGTTCGTCGCCAACACTGTGGCCGAGCGAGTCGTTGACCCGCTTGAAATGATCGAGATCGAGAAAGATCACGGCGATTTCGCGCTTCTCCCGCTCGGCTGCTGCCAGCAGCAGGACAAACCGTTCGCGCAACAGGCGGCGGTTGGGCAAACCGGTCAGTACGTCGTAGTCGGCCAGCTCGCGGATGCGGCTTTCAGCCGCCTTCTGCGCAGAAATATCGAGCAGGGTTCCAACCGAAGCCGGCCGCCCATTGAAGCTCGACGGCGCGCCGTAGACCATGGCCGGAAACACCGAGCCATCCTTGCGCACGGCGGAAATCTCGTAGTAATGCCCGCTGGCACCGGTAGCGCGGGCCTGCATCTGCTCATCGATGAAGGCGTGCAACTCTGGCGCAACCACATCGAGCGGCCCCATGCCGTCGATCATTTCCTCGGCGCCATAACCGAAGAGCCGCGTCAGGTAGGGATTGACGTACTTGAAACACCGATCCTGCAAGACGAAGATGCCGACCTGCGCAGCCTCCATCGTCGTCCGGAACATCGACTCCTGTTCCGTCAACACCGGCTGACCGCCCTTGCCCTTTCCCGCCCCTTCCAGCACAACCGACTTCCCTCCGACTCCAGTCGTCATCGAAACCCCTTGTCCTTGCTTCCGTTCAGCGTCCCGCCTGCCAACGCTTCAACAGCAGCGAGTTCGACACCACCGACACCGAACTCATCGCCATGGCAGCCCCCGCCACCACAGGATTGAGCAAACCCAGCGCGGCAAGCGGAATTCCCGCCACATTGTAGATGAATGCAAAGAAAAGATTTTGCCGGATTTTCCCCAAGGTGGCCGCCGACAGGGCGATTGCATCGACAACACCAAGCAGGTCGCTACGAATCAATGTTAAATCCGCGGCCTCCACCGCCGCGTCGGAACCGGCGCCGATGGCAAAGCTGACATCGGCCGCCGCGAGGGCCGGCGCATCGTTGATGCCGTCGCCGACCATGGCCACCAAGCCGCCGCCGGATTTCAATTCCGCGATGGCGGCCGCCTTGTCGCCGGGCAGAATACCGGCGCGGAACTCGGCGATGCCGGCCTCGGCGGCAATCGCCGCGGCCGTCGCCGCGTTGTCGCCGGTCAGCATGACGACCCGGATACCACGTTCGCGCAACTTGCCGACCGCTACCCGCGAGGTCGGCCGCAAGGCATCGGCGATGGCAATCAGGGCCAGCGTCGTTTCGCCTTCGGCCAGCGCCACCACCGTCTTGCCGGCCCGTTGCAATTCAGCCACCGCCGCGTCGTCCGCCAGCCCCAGCCAGTTCGGCGAACCGAGGCGCAAAACCCGGCCATCGACCTCGCCTTCGACGCCATGCCCGGCCAGGGATTTGAAATTTGCCGCTTTTTTCCGGTTGACCGTAGTAGTCGCCGCAACGACAGCCCGCGCCAGCGGATGCTCGGAATTCTCCTCAAGCGCCGCCGCCAAGCCGAGCGCTTCGTCGCGTGTCAGGCCGTAGGGCACGACATCCGTCACCTGCGGCGTTCCGCAGGTCAGCGTTCCGGTTTTATCGAGCGCCAGCACGGTGATCTTCTCGGCCCGCTCAAGCGCCTCGGCATTCTTGACCAGGATGCCGGCCCGCGCCCCCTGCCCGGTGCCGACCATGATCGCCGTCGGCGTCGCCAACCCGAGCGCGCACGGACAGGCGATGACGAGCACGGCAACGGCATTGACCAGCGCCTCGGCAAAATCGCCGGAATACCACCACCAAGCGGCAAAGGTGGCGAGCGCGATGACGCACACCGTCGGCACGAAAATCGCCGAAATCCGGTCGGCCAGCCGCTGCACCGGCGCCTTCGAACCCTGCGCCTCGCCGACCATGCGGATGATGCCGGCGAGCAGCGTGTGCTCGCCAACGCCCGTCGCCCGGCAACGCATCGCTCCCTGGCCGTTGGCCGTCGCGGCAAACACCCGGTCGCCGGCCCGCTTGTTCACCGGCATGCTTTCGCCAGTTAGCATCGCCTCGTTGACGCTCGACTCGCCGTCGATCAACTCGCCGTCGACCGGCACGCTTTCGCCCGGACGAACAAGGAAAATATCGCCCGGCATCAGAGTCTCGACCGGCATGTCGACCCACTGGCCATCGCGTTCGACGCGCGCCGTCTTCGGCTGCAGGCGGATCAGCGCTTCGATGGCCTCCGAAGTCCGCGCCTTGGCCCGCGCTTCGAGCAATTTTCCGAGCAGGACCAGCGTAATGACCGCCGCACCGGCCTCGAAATAAACGTGCTGAGTCAGCCCGAACAGCGTCACCACAGCCGAAAAGCCCCAGGCCATACTGGTCCCGAGCGCCACCAGCACATCCATGTTGGCACCGCCGCCACGCAGTGACTTGAAGGCGCCATCATAAAAACGCCAGCCGATCCAGAACTGCACCGGCGTCGCCAGGGTTAGCTGGAACCAGCGCGGCAGCTCGTTCATGTGGCCGTGTTCGCCGAACATGAAAAGCATCTGGCCGACCAGCGGCAAGGTGAGCACGACAGAAATCCAGAAACGGCGGATTTCACTACGGTAAACGAGCAATTTCGCCGCTTTTTCACGTTCGCGCGTTTGCCCGTCGACCACCGCCGCCGTGAAGCCGGCCTTGGCGACAGCGGCCACCACCGCCGCCTCGTCGGCCGCTGCCGACAAGCGGACACGCGCCCGCTCGGCCGCCAGATTGACGTTGGCCTGCATGCCGGCCTGGCGATTGAGTACCTTCTCCAACCGTGCCGAACAGGCGGCACAGGTCATGCCGCCGATAGCAAACTCGACGACCCGGCCGCTATCTGCCCCAGTCATTTGACCAGCAGAACCGGGCAAGGCGCCAGATGCAGGATCCGTGTCGCCACCGACCCCATGACCAATCCAGCCAGGGCGCCCATTCCGTGTGCCCCCATGACGATCAGGTCGCAACCCAGTTCCTCGGCCAATCGGGCGATTACCTCGGCCGGTTGGCCGACATGCATGTGCGTCGTATGAAAACGCCCCGCCGCATCGAGTTTTTTCTGGGCCTCGACCAGATGCTCCTGTCCTTCTTCGAGATAGTAGGCGTGCAGTGTTTCCTTGCCGATATGCGCCTGCACACGACCAATCGGAATCGGCGCATGGACGTGCAGCAGGTGAATTTCCGGCACGTCGCGAAACCAGCCGGCGTGGGTGATCAGATGATCAACCGCGCGCAGGGAACATTCGGAACCATCAACCGGCAACAGGATTTTCATGATGTCATTTCCCGACTAGAGCTGGTCCGACAAATAGATCAGACCGAAGAATCCATATACCCCAAAGCCTAGCACCAACAGGCCGGACAAGGTGCGCACGACCGGCCGCCGGACGAATTCGTTGAGTCGCGCCAGGACAATGCCGGCCAGCAACAAATTGGGCAGGGTTCCCAGGCCGAAAGCCAGCATCATCAGACCGCCGCGCGTTGCCGAACCGGCCGTCAGCGCACTGGCCAGCGCGCTATAGACCAGACCGCAAGGCAGCCAGCCCCAGAGCAGGCCAAGCGGGAAAGCCTGGCCAACGCTACGGGCCGGTAGAAAGCGCCGGGTCAGCGGTTGCAGATGGACCCACAGTTTCTGTCCGGCGCGTTCGGTGAAAGCCAGCGCCCGCGTGACACCCAACAGGTAAAGACCAAGCGCCACGAGCATCAGATTGGCGACGAAATAGAGGATCAGCCGGGCTGGAACCTGGCCTTCCAGCCCCATGCTGGCCGCCCCCAGCGCCCCGGCAATGGCACCAGCCGCGGCATAGGACAGGATGCGCCCGCCGTTGTAGGCGAGATGCATCGACCAGCGCGCCGTAACGCCCATCGACAGGGCGCCGACGATACCGCCGCACATGCCGACGCAATGCGTCCCGCCGAGTAGGCCGACAAGAAAAAGGGCAAGAAAACCGGAATCAGGCATCGAACAGGATCAACAAAAGCAAAGCGGGCAGTTTAACTGCCCGCTCGACCCGCTGCATACTGCTTAGATTACCTTCGAATATGTCGCGCGCTGACGCCCGGCCCGCAGATAGCGGTCGAAAACCATCGAAATGATGCGGACTAGGAGGCGCCCCGGTGGCAGGACCGTAATCCATTCACGTTCGATCTTGAGCAGGCCGGCGCGCTCCATTTCTTTCAGGTCCTCCAACTCGGCCTCAAAGTACTTGCGGAAGTCGATCAGGTGGGCGCTTTCGATGCTTTCGATGGACAGCTCGAAGTGGCACATCAGGGCCTGGATGATGGAACGGCGCAGGATGTCGTCGGCCGTCAGCTCAATGCCGCGGAACACTGGCAGGGTGCCGGTATCGAGCGCGTCGTAGTATTCGTCCGCCGTCTTGACGTTCTGGTAGTAGCTCGGCCCGACCTTGCTGATCGATGAAATGCCGAACGACAGCATGTCGCAATCGGCGTAAGTCGAATAGCCCTGAAAGTTGCGGTGCAGGCGGCCCTGACGCTGGGCAACGGCCAGTTCGTCATCGGGCTTGGCGAAGTGGTCCATGCCGATGAAAACGTAGCCAGCATCGGTCAGCTTCTTGATGGCCAGCGCCAGAATCTGCAGCTTGGTGTCGGCCGACGGCAGGTCGCCGTCGTTGATCCGGCGCTGTGGCTTGAACATGCTCGGCATGTGCGCGTAGTTGTAGATCGACAGACGATCCGGGTCCATCGCCAACACGCGCTCGATGGTCCGGTTGAAACCCATCACCGTCTGGTGCGGCAGACCGTAGATCAAATCGACGGAAACCGACTTGAAGCCGTTGGCCCGCGCATCGCGGATCACGCTGTAGGTTTCTTCCTCGCTCTGCACCCGATTGACGGCGACCTGAACCTTCTCATCGAAGTCCTGAACGCCGACACTCATGCGGTTGAAGCCGAGTTCGCCGAGCAGGGCGACCGTTGCCGTATCGACCTTGCGCGGATCGACTTCGATCGAATACTCACCACCGTCAAGCAGTTTGAAATGCTTGCGCGTCTCGCCCATGAGTTGGCGCATTTCGTCATGCGACAGGAAGGTGGGCGTACCGCCGCCCCAATGCAGCTGGATGACCTCATGCTCGCCATCGCGACCTTCCAGCGCTGCGGCCTGCATATCCAGCTCTTTTGCCAGATAGCGGAGATATTTCGCACTGCGCCCGTGATCCTTGGTGATAATTTTGTTACAGGCGCAGTAATAGCAAATAGTGTTGCAGAAAGGTATGTGGAAGTATAATGACAGAGGTCGACTTATGCCGCCAATGTTGCGCTTGCCCAGCCAGAGCTCGGCAGCATCCGAGTCGAAAGCCTCGACAAAGCGGTCAGCCGTCGGATAAGACGTGTAACGGGGGCCGTTAACATCAAAACGGCGGATGATCTGGGGATCAAAAACGAGGTTTTCGGTTGCGAAATTCATTAGGCCAGCCACTAAAAGTAGGTCTGATTATGTTCGGAAGGTTCGATTTTATGGTTGACTTGGATCAAGCGAACGCAGGTTGAAAATGGCTCAAACACACCCGCTAAATCAGGAAATTTCGCTGTCGGTGATCAAGACGGCTTGCTCCAATTGTAACCTGCGCGAGCTATGCCTGCCGTTCGGCTTGAGCCTCGAAGAACTGGAGCGCCTCGACGATCTGGTGTCGACCCGCCGCCGCATCAAGCGCGGCGACCATCTCTACCGCGCCGGTGAAGCTTTCGATGCAATCTACGCGATTCGCAGCGGCTTTTTCAAGACCGATGTGTTGCTTGAAGATGGTCGCGACCAGGTGACCGGCTTCCAGATGGCGGGCGAACTGCTGGGTCTTGACGGCATCAGCACCGAACACCACACCTGCAACGCGATCGCGCTTGAAGACAGCGAAATTTGCGCCATTCCGTTTTCGCGCCTCGAGGTTCTGTCTCGTGAAATCCACACGCTGCAGCATCATTTCCACAAGGTCATGAGCCGGGAAATCGTCCGCGACCATGGCGTCATGATGTTGCTCGGCACGATGCGCGCCGAGGAGCGACTGGCGGCTTTCCTGCTCAACCTGTCGCAGCGCTTCACGGCACGTGGTTTCTCGCATGCCGAGTTCTACCTGCGCATGACGCGCGAGGAAATCGGCAGCTATCTCGGCCTCAAGCTGGAAACCGTTTCACGCGCCTTCTCCCGCTTCCAGGAAGAAGGCCACATTGCCGTCCAGCAAAAGCATATCCGGATTTTGAACGTCAACGGGCTCAAGTCCCTGATGAATCACCGGGCTGTTTGAAGGACGCCTACCAGCGCAGGCGGGCCAGCCCCGCAGCGCGCTGGATGATGCGCTGCAAGAGGGATTCGGCGTGCCGCCGACCGGCGGTCGAGTTACCCGGCGAGCGATACGCAAGCCGGATCTCCGATGACTTTCCCACCAAGCTATAGAGCGCAATGGATAGCGGGCACAGCGTCAGTTGGCGCGGGTCTTCGCGGACCAACTCGGCGGCCAGTACGCTGCTGCAGAACTGAATGATTTCTGCTTCGCCGTATGGAATCGCGCCGCCGCCAACGGCGGTGCGGGCCAGCATGTCACGAAACGGGAGGATGCTGCCGACCACCAGGCCTTCGCTCTCGATGGCTTCGATCAGCCCGTCGTGGGCGGTCCGGAAATCGGAATTGCTCACCGTGACAACGACCGTATCGTCGGCAGTCGTTGGCGTGGACAGCCCAAGCAGCAACAGAAAAGCCAGAAAAAAACGGGACGCCCCATGGGACGTCCCAAACAGATGTACAGAAAACATCTGACGCAAGAGTTGGTAACCCGGACGATTCGACGAAAAGGAGAACCGTCCGGGTAATTCGATCGCTTAGAACGAGTGCTTCATACCGATCGCCAGGCCATTGACGCCGGCGCTGGTACCGGAACTGTTACCCATCGGGTTGATGGTGTAGGCAGCATTGGTGTCATTCTTGATATGCGCGTAGTCGGCGTACAGTTCGGTACGCTTGGACAGGGCGTAGCGGGCACCAAGGCCAACCTTCCAGGCATCAGCATCGGTCAGGCTCTTGTTCTTGACCTGGCCGAACTGGCCCAGCACGGAGAACTTGCCGAGCGGCACGCTGGCGCCGATGAACCAGTTGCGACGATCATACTTCGGGGTAGGACCAGCAACGTTGCCGCCGATCAGGGAGTTCACATCGCCCTTGATGACGTCGTAGACACCGCTGACCTTGACCATCCCGAAGTCGTAGGAAGCGCCGGTTGTGAAGACATAGAGGCGGTCGCTGTCATAACCCACCGCACGGGTCGTTTCGTAGTCGAGATCGATGCTCAACGGGCCGTTGGCGTAAATCAGGTTGGCCGACAGCAGGCGATCATCGCCGGTGTTGCCACCGAGTGGTGAACGCGTAGCCGCGGAGTGGGACGTGTTCAGGCTGCCTTCGGCGCCCTGCGTGTTGGTGGCGGTGGCCAGGATCACGGTGAAGCCGCTGAAAGACGGCGAGATGTAGGCGATGGCGTTGGCTGCACGGTCGTACTGGGTGGTCATCGAGGTCAGGCTGGCGACCGAGTAGTTGCCGAACGGGCTGTACTTGCCGTAGATGCCGTAACGGATGCCGTCCAGGTAACCGGCAACGGCGGTACCGAAGCCGCCGGTGACGCCGACGTACTGGTGGCCGGCCGAGGCCAGACCGGTGTTGGTGTCCGGGCTGATGCGGTATTGCAGATCGAACAGGGCCTTGAGGCCGTTGCCCAGATCTTCGACACCCTTGAAGCCGATGTGGCTCTGCGAAGCAGCGCTTTGCAGATCGTATTGCGACTGGCCGCTGGCGACTGCGCCATTGCTGCCTTGACGGAACATGACACCCATATCGACGTTACCGTAGATGGTGACGTTGGATTGTGCGAAGGCTGCACCGGACGTAACAGCTGCAACAGCCAGCGCGATAAGTTTTTTCTGCATTGAATTGCTCCTCAATCATCTTTTGTGTGAATGAATCCCCGGGGTATTCCACCCCGCACGAATCTCCCCTCTCCCCGAGGGTAGCGTTCGGCGTAATGAGTTGCGAAGCCCGTGCCAGGCTGCGAAGAAAGAGTGAAAAATGTCTGCAAAGCCGCTTCCTGCTTTGATTTCGGGCTTTTTTTCCGGTTGACCGTAGCAATCGTCTGAACAGCCCGGGACGTTCATTTTCTGGACAATTGCTGCACTTCTGAGCCAAAACGAAACAGTGTTCAGTGTTTCATCAGGCGCAAAAAAGCCCGGCGAACCGGGCTTGAGCGGGTGGAATGGAGGTGCTCAAAACTGGTAACGGGCGCTGACGCCGGCCAGCCAGGTGCGGCCCGGCGCGGCTTCGTAGTAGCGGCCTGCGGTGGCGCCGACAATGACCGAGCCGATGTACTGGCGATTGAAGATGTTGTCGAAACGCAGGAAGCTGCGCAGGCTCACATCGCCATATTTGCGGTCGATGCCGAAGCGCAGGTTGGCCACGGCGTAGCCGGGCGCCACCTGCTTGGCGTTGGTGTCCTCGACGTAAACCTTGCTGCGGGCAACGCCTTCGACGGCCGCATGGAAGCCGCTGGCCGGATGCTTCCAGGCCAGTTCGCCGAACAGCGTATGGGCGGGCACGCCGGGCAGGCGGTTGCCGGCATTGACCGATCCGGACGAGGAGGTAAACGCTTCTTCGTAGCGGGCTTCAAGCAGCGTGTAAGCGAGACGGCTGGAGATATTGTTGGCCCAGCGGCTGTCGATCGCCGTTTCGATGCCGCGGCGCAGCGTCTGGCCGGCAGTGCGATAAGTCGTCCGGCCGCCAAGGGAGGAGTCGACGACCAGTTCATCCTCGGTTTCGATCTGGAAGACGGCCAGATCGAGGCGCGTGTTGCTGCCGACAAAGGCCTTGAGCCCGGTTTCGTAATGCGTGCTGGTCGACGGCTTGAGGTCGTAGCTGAAGGTGCCGCCGGGGCCGGAATAGAACAGTTCGCCGAAGGTCGGCGTCTCGAAGCCGCGGGCGGCGCTGGCGTAGAGATTGACGCTCGGCGTCAGGCGGAACATGGCGGCGATGGTCGGCGTCGTCTCCTCGTAGCTGACGCTGCCGCTGTCGTTGCCGTTGCTCAGGTAGGCGTCCTCGACGTCGAAGGACACCTGGCTGTGGCGCAAGCCGCCGCTGAAGGTCCAGCGCTCGCCCTGCCATTCGGCCTGGGCGTACTGGTCGAAACTGGCCACGCGGTCTTCTTCCAGGCGGCGCAGGTTGCCCTTGACGCCGAGCGTGGCGCCGATGAAGTTTTCGTAACCGCGCCGGTTGTCGACCGACTGTTCGTAGTCGACGCCGACGGTCGTCGTCAGCTTGCCGCCGGCCAGCTGGAAGCGGCCGACCCAGCGCGTCGAGGCGCCGGCAAAGTCGCGGTCGAAATCGATGATGCCGCCGGCTTGCTTGTCCGATGCAGTTTGTGTGTCTTTTGGAATCGATTGGTACTGAATCGATGACCGTTGCCCGGCATAGGCCGAGACGAATACCGAATGCTCACCAAAGCGATGCTCGTAGGTCAGCCCACCCTGCTTGTGATCAGTGCTCTTGCGCGTATTGAAGCTGAGCGTAGTCTGAGCAACGCTGCGCGGATCGGCCAGATAACCCGTCCAGTTCTGGCCCTGCGGATCATCGGCCGTCTGCCTGAAACTGTTGGCGATGAAAGTCAGCTTGCCGTCCTGGCTCGGCCGGTAGGTCAGCTTAACCATGGCCTGATCGCGCTCGGCCTTGCTGTGGTCGCGGTAGCCATCCGTGGCGAAACGCGAGGCGTCGATGACGTAGCCGAGACCGCCGGCCTCGCCCTGCGCCGTGAGGTCGGCCTTCCACATGTTGTCGCTGCCGGCGACGAAGCCGCCTTCGACGCTCGGCCGGCCCGTGCCATCCGCCGTGAACATCTGGATGACGCCGCCGGCATGGTTGCCATAGACGACGGCCATCGGCCCGCGCAGGACTTCGATGCGCTCGGCGCGATCGAGGTTGAAAGTGGCTACCTGGCCCTGACCGTCCGGCATCGAGGCCGGAATGCCGTCGGAGACGAGGCGGATGCCGCGCACGCCGAAGGCCGACCGGGCACCGAAGCCGCGCGACGAGATCTGCAGGTCCTGCGCGTAGTTCTGGCGATTCTGCACGGTGATGCCGGGCACCGCCGCCAGCGCCTCGGACGCGTTGACCCGCGCCTGATCGGCGCCGATGCGGGCGGCATCGACGACATCGACGGCGGCCGGCAGGTCGAAGGTGTTGTGCTCGACGCGGCTGCCGCTGACGACGACGGAATCGAGGGTCAATGCCGTTTCGGCGGCAACGCCGAGGCAGGGAAAGGCGGCAGCGAGGATGACGGCGAGGCGCTTCGGGTTTTGTCTCATGATTTTTTCTTGTTCAGGTTGATGCGTGATGTCGATTTTGACCAAATTTCCCGGTCGACCGTAGCAATCGACCCTGAGCCGATTATCGGCACGGCACAACCGCCGGTCGACGCGGCAATCGCCATCGGGGCCTCACGAAAATCATGAGATGGCAGGGGTTTGGTTTTTGCCATTTTTTGCGGTCGACCGTAGTAACAGCTGCTTTGATTTGCAGCAGGCGTTCGTTTTTTCCACAGTTGCCGGAACAGAAATCGCTGCCCAGCCGGCCATTTGCCGTTAGCACGCTCCTTGCTAAAGGCATAAATCAGAAAAAAACCCCGACCCACTACAGCAAGTGAGCGACCTGGAGACAACCGATGAAGCTTGAAGAATTACTGCATCACACCCTGGCCATTCATGCCCCCTGGCGCATCGTCCGCGTCCGCAACGACCTCGGCAAAAGCCAGATCGACATCTGGGTGGCACGCGATACCCAGCGCAGCGGCTGGCTGTTCGGCCCGCGCAACACCCCCAGCCCGGGTCAGGAACAGATCTGGCGCCACATCAACATCGGCAATGCGCGTTGCATCGTTCATGCCGTCATCCCCAGCGAGGTCGAAGACGCCGATCTGCAATGGCTGGGCGAAGCCGGCCAGCCATTTACCCGCGCCTTCGCCCGGCAGATTGCCGGCATGTTCATGCAAGGCGTCAGCTTCGCCTCGGTCTGCGCCCTGCTCGATCTGCCCGTCGCCGACCTCTGGAAATTCAAGCATCGCCTGGACACCGGCAAATCCGGCCTGTCCGGCCAGGGCAGCGCGGCCGATGCAAACTCGGCGGTGGTCCCGGCCCCCAACGACCCGATCTGGGAAGAACTGCTCAGCGGCAGCCTCCAGCTCGACATCCGCATCCTCAGCCTCAAGCTGTTGCTGACCAAACTGCGCGAACAATTCTCGGTCATCGGCGACAGCGAAGTACGCAACCTGAAAGCCCATGAACTGCAGCGCTACTTCACCCGCCACGAAAAAATGCTGAGCCACGAACTGGCACAACTTGCCCGCAACTGAACCACACCACTGGCAAAACAATGAAAACCCGACAAAAACTGATCTCCGTCAGCCGCGCCGCCGAACTGATCGAGGCCGGCAAATACCTCAGCATCGCCGGCGATGAAGCCGCCCTCAGACAACTCCCGCAAGGCCACTGGATCGGCGGCACCATCCCCTACTTCATGGCCGCTGGCGGCGGCACCATCAGCCGCGACGACGTCTTCGTCAGCGAAATCAGCGGCTTTAGCGAACCGCCGCAACTGCGCTTCTACGACGCCGGCAGCCTGCCGCAAATCTGCCGCAATGCGCCGGACAACGGCTACAGCATCCTGATCATTCCCGCCTTCAGCCCCTGCCACGCCAGCTTTGCCCAAAATGCGCCGAATTTCGAAGAGATGTACATGAAGCCGCTGATCGGCTGGATCGCCGGCGTGCACCTCGACGATCTCGGCAAAGTCACGCCCAAGGTCGTGCTCGGCAGCACCGGCGAGTTTTCCGAAGCCGACGCTGTCGTCATGGACGTGCCGCTGCCGCCCGAAAAATTCGCCCAGATCGACATCGTCAACCTCTTCCACCAAGGCAGCGACGCCGGCATCCGTTTCCCGGACAACGGCTTCAGCGCCGGCGACTGTCTCATCGACGGCCAGCCCGCCAACCTCACCGACTACCTGCAGGAAAGACAGATCGACACCCGCCTGCCGCTGGTCGCCGATTACAGCGGCGCCATGATCAACGTCAGCATCAAAAGCATCGACCGCGCGGCGCGGCGCGTCGAGTTCTACGCCCCGGTCTTCCCGGCCCTCGAATACCGCTTTGCGGCGCCCGTCGCCGACTATGTCAGCGCCTTCCAGGCCGCCCTGCCCAGCAGCGGACAGGACATTTCCTTCTCCTGCAACTGCATTCTCAATTTCCTCAATTCTCAGCTCGAAGGCAAGCGGACGGGCGAGGTAACGGGGCCGATGACCTTCGGCGAAATCGGCTACCAGTTGTTGAATCAGACCCTGGTTTACCTGACCGTCACCGAATGAGTCGGGGCAGAGAAATTTTTCGCGGCCCCCTTTACTCGTCCGAGGACTTCCCAGTAACGTAGCCGACTTTCAACGCCCCACCCCAACCAAGGCAGACCCATGCAAAAGCTCGCTACCGCAACCGCCCTCCTCCTCGCCCTCTCCATCCCGGCCACGGCCGCCGAGCCGAAGGCCGAAATGACCGCTTCCGGCATCGCCATCACCATGCTCAAGGAAGGCAACGGCGCCAGCCCGCAGGCCAGCGACACGGTCAAGGTGCACTACCGCGGCACGCTGACCAACGGCCAGGAATTCGACAGTTCGTACAAGCGCAACGAACCGGCCGCCTTCCCGCTCAACCGCGTCATTCCGTGCTGGACCGAAGGCGTGCAGAAAATCAAGATCGGCGGCAAGGCCAAGCTCGTCTGCCCGCCCCACCTCGCTTACGGCAGCCGCGGCGTGCCCGGCATTCCGCCCAATTCGACGCTGGTTTTCGAAGTCGAATTGCTCGACATCGCCAGGTAAGACAAAGCCGGCGACCGCCGCCGCAGACTACTGACGCCAAAAACAAACTAGCGCCGCCCGATACCAACTATCTGGCGGCGTAGTACTTGGGAAGTGCATGTCGGGATTTTTTACACCAGATGACCATGGGGAACATGAGAACAACCTAACTGATTAATTCAAATCGATAAAATAATGTGGCGTATATATTGCTTTAGCCCCGCGACGCATCCATATCACTTCCATTACCACCCTCCGGTTGTATGGAAGCAGGAATAATTAACCGTTAGGGAGAAAAAATGAAAACAACTAAGTTGACAGCGTTATTGATTGCATCTTGCTTGAGCTTGGTCGCTTCTCACGCAAATGCTGCGTTATTCACGAACAGTTTCGGCAGCCTGGTTCCGGGTTACAGTTCAAACGATGACTCTAGCTGGGGGGCCTTCGGTCTTGGTTTTGACATTAATTTTTTTGGTACTGCGTACAACCAAATTTATCTTAACAACAATGGCCTTGTAACTTTTGGCGGTGCGACCAGTGCCTACGCATCATCACCCATTAACGTGCAATCTACTCGGCCGATGATCACAGCATTTTGGACGGACCTCGATACACGTAATAACCCAAATGCTGATGCCGGTGTTTATTTGTCCCAGACATCAACCCAAACGGTCATTACGTGGAACAAGATGGGTTACTTCAGCAGTAACTACTCAGGCTATGCGACATTTCAGGTTGTTTTGAACGACAGCAGTGCAATTCCAACCGGGCAGGGTGACATCGGGTTTTTCTATGGCTCGATGAGCAGTGGAACCGATACTCACAATGCAAGCGCCGGCTTTGGTGATGGGTTATCAGCCGTTAACGCAGACGAGCTTTCATGGGACACAGGTCGCTCATCAGATGTAACAAGTCGGTTGAATGACACATCCGTTTGGTTCAACTTGAACAACGGAACACCCATAGTAACTCCGAGCAACGTTCCCGAACCCAGTGGTTTGGCTTTGCTTGGACTTGGCTTAGCTGGCATCGCTTTTTCCAGAAAGAAATCAACCTAAATTTTGTTCGTTTCATTTCTCTAAACGGGGCCAGCAGGTCCCGTTTTTTTTGCCACACCCTGTCTGACAAGCATGCCTCCTGAAGACAACAACTCCATTCAAACCGGCGCTAGCGGTCTGCCTCCAACGATCAACGAATCGCGGCGGCCAGAACGGCGGGGTCTTCGGCCCCGACGACGACCAGCCGGCCATCGACGATGAAGGTCGGCACCATGGAAATGCCCATCGCCCGGAACCGGCGTTCGCTGGCGCGCACTTCCTCGGTGTCGGCATCGGAAGCCAGATAGCGCTCGACTTCTTCACCGGGATAGCCGCATTCGACGGCCACCTTGACCAGCAGGGCCAAATCGCCGATCCGCTCGCCGCGCTGGAACTGGGCGACAAACAAGCGCTCGACGAGGCGGGCCGCGTCGCCGCGCTGCTGCACCCAGTGGATCAGGCGGTGCGCTTGCAGGGTGTTGGCGCGCACCTCGATTTTCTCGAAGGCATAGTCGATGCCCCACGGCCGGCCGGCGGCGCGGACGCGCTCGAAGAGCGCCGCGACCGGCGCCGGCCCGCCGAACTTCCGTTCGAGAAACGGCAGGTAGGGTTCGCCTTCCGGCGGCGTATCGGGATTCAGGAAGAACGGGCGCCAGCGCTTCTCGCAGACAAAATCGGGGCGCTCGCGGCGCACCTCGGCTATGGCTGCATCGAGCCGGCGCAGGCCGATGTAGCACCACGGGCAAACAAGGTCGGAAACAATGTCGATCGAGGTCATGGGCCGATCATACCGGCGAATACCGCGCCGTGTTGCCCGGCGAACTCAGTCGAAATTCTCGGTGCACTCCGCCATCCATCCCAGCGCCTTGATGCAGGCGCGGGCCATGGCCGGCGACAGGGCATCGTGGCCGGCGCTCGCCACCGGCACCCAGGTCGCCTCGGGCCAGGCCCGGTGCAGGGTTTCGGCGGCAATCGGCGGACAGACCGGATCGGCCATGCCTTGCACGATAACCGCCGGCAGATGGTGGATGCGGGTAATACCGGCCAGCAGCTGGCCGGGCACGAGAAAGCAGTTGCGCGTCAGGTAATGCATCTGGATGCGCGCCCGGGCCAGTTGCATGGCGTCGAGCCGCCCGTCAAGCGGCGCCTTGCCGACCAACTGGCGCTGATAGTCGAGCCACAGCCGGGCCGCCTCGGCCGCCGCTTGCGGATCGTCGCCGAGGATGCGCCGGGAAAACGAGGTCAGCGGATGGCCTTGCTCGGATTCCGGCAGCAAGCCGTCTAGGCCGCGCGCGTAGGCGACGATTTCCTCGTGCGAACCGAGAAAGATGCCGTGCATGACCAGGCCGAGGACGCTTTCCGGGTAAATCTGGGCATAGGCCAGAGCCAGCAGGCTGCCCCACGAGCCGCCGAAGACGATCCAGCCGGGAATGCCGAGCGCCTCGCGCACGGCGTCGAGATCGGCGACCAGATCGAGGGTCGTGTTCGCCCCCAGTTCGCCACTCGGCAGACTGCGCCCGGCGCCGCGCTGGTCGATCAGGACGACGCGGAAAACAGCCGGGTCGAACAGCCGGCGATGCTCGGCCAGACAGCCACCGCCCGGCCCGCCGTGGAGAAAGAGGACCGGGATGCCGTCAAACGGGCCGCATTCCTCGACATGCAGGATATGGCCGTCGCCGACCGCCATCTGCCGGACGCAGCGCGGCCGGCACTCGGGAAACAAATGATCGGTTGACATCAACCTTGAATCCTCAGTTGGACGCGGCCGATGGTGCGTTTGGGCGGGATGGCCGGCGCGACGCGACGCCGCGGCAGGCCCATGCCTGCAAGGCGGAGCAACAAAGCCGGACGCCCGACCAGACGTGCCAGCGGCCGCGTAGCGCTGTCACCCAACGGATGAATCTCTTCGAAGGCAACAAGACCTGTATTCATGCGACCAATCAAGGAGGGATAAGCGGTCAACTGAGGGTTCAAGGTTCAAGCCTCGATCAGACCGTTGCGCACGGCAACCAGCGTCAGCTCGGCGGCGTTCTGCACGTTGAGTTTCTGCTTGATGTGATAAAGATGGGTGCCGACCGTGCTCGGGCTCAGGCAGAAATCCTCGGCCACGTCGTTGACCGAACGGCCCTCGGCGAGCTTCATGAAGACGGCCAGCTCCTTCTCGGTCAGGGTATCGACCGGATTGCTGGAACCGGACAGCTGGGCCAGCGCCACGGCCTGCGCCAGTTCCGGGTCGAGGTAGCGGCGATCGCCGGCGACCTGGCCGACGGCGCGCAGGAACTCCTCCGGCGCCGCCCGTTTGCACAGGTAGCCGCGGGCGCCCAGACGCAGGGCGCGCACCGGCACGATGTCGTCGTTGTGGGCCGAGAGCATGAGCACTCGGGCCTTGGCGTCCCAGACGAGCAGGCGCTCAAGCGCCGCCAGGCCGCCGATGCCGGGCATCGAAACGTCCATCACGACGACATCCGGGTTGAGTTCGGCGTAGAGGCGAACGGCGCTTTCGCCGTTTTCGGCCTCACCGATCACGGTGGCGCCAGCGCCTTCGAGCAGGCAACGGAAGCCGAGACGAACCATGGCGTGGTCGTCGGCGAGCAGGACGCGCTTGCCGTGCAGAGCGTTGTTCATACGAATTCCTCCGGGGAGTGTTGCGCTACGGCGTCGGGCAGGCGGGCGAAGATGCAGAAGCCGCCGCCGGCCGGTTGTTCGAATTGCAGGTGGCCGCCCAGCGCGGCGATGCGTTCGCCCATGCCGGCCAGGCCGAGGCCGCAGCCGGGCTGCGCCGAAGGCTGGCCGGAACGGCCGCGACCGTTGTCGGCCAGGGTCAGCTGCAGGCAGCCGGCCAGCCGCGTGATGGCCAGATCGACCTGGGTGGCGTGCGCGTGGCGCACGACGTTGGTCAGGCCTTCCTGGACGATGCGGACGACGGCCATGGCCAGATCGTCGGCGACGGGCTGTTCGCCGACGGCCAGATGGCTGTTGACGACAATCTCCGGGTGCTGCGCCTGCCAGCCGGCCAGCTGGCGTTCCAGCGTCGCGGCCAGGCCGTGGCCGACGGCCGGACGCAGGCGGTGCAGGATGTTGCGCACACCGTCCTGCATTTCGCCGGTGACGGCGACGATGCCCTGGGCCGGGACATGCAGCGCCGGGGCGTCGGCTGTGCGCTGGACGATGGCGCCGGCCAGCGCGCGCACGGCGGTGATGCCCTGGGCCAGTTCGTCGTGCAGTTCGCGGGCGATGACCCGACGCTCTTCTTCGAGGCGGGCATGCATCTGGCGGTCGACTTCGCGGGCGCTTTCGAGGCGGACGTTGTCGTCGACCGCTTCGCCGAGCCGGTCGGCCATGCCGTTGAAGGCGCGTGAAATGCGGCCGAGTTCCGGCGTCGCGAAGACCGGCAGACGGGTGTCGAAACGGCCGCGCCCGGTGCGGTCGAGGGCGCGCATGATCTGGGCCAGCGGGCGCAGGGCGCGGCCGAGCGCCGTGCGCGTCGCCACGAACAGTACGCCGAGCAGGCCGAGCGCCCAGCCGGCCATCGCCGCCAGTTCGTCCCAGGCGTCGAGAATGGCGCGCGAATCATCGGGGTGCAGCGTCAAGGTATAGCCCTCGACGACCAGTGTGCGGGCCGGATATTGACTGGCCAGCAAGCCGGCGAACCAGTCCGGCGCCATGCGCCCGGCCTTGTAGCTCGGGGCTGGCGAACGGTAGATCGTTTCGCCGGCCAGCGTGCGAATTTCCAGCTCGTTGGCGCGCACCCGGCCAATGGCACGGGCGACGCCGAGCAGGCGTTCGCCGCGCATGGCGACCGGCACGTCGTGCATTTCGCCGAGCACAGCGCGCAGCCATTGCTCGGAAACGCGCGATGCCGCCTCGACTTCTTCGTGGATGGCATTGCGCGTGCCGTGCAGCCAGAGGCCGGCGAGGACGATGAGCAGGCTGGCAGCCAGGGCGGTGAGGACGAGGCCGACGCGGGTGTGCAGGGAGAGCCGCCGCGCTCCTCCCCCTTTATGCCCCGCAGGGGTGGTGTCCCCTTGGACAAGGGGGAGGCTGGGTGGATGACCGAACTGAAAGCCAGGCACCGGCCTAGCTCCTCCCCCTTCAAGGGGGAGGTTGGGTGGGGGATGGGTGTGGGCGATGACTCGTAACCCATCCCCACCCCGCCCCTCCCCTTGAAGGGGAGGGAGTTGAGTATTCCCGCCTACGCCCCCTTCAAAGGGAGGGAGTGAGCGGTTCCCACGGTCAACCGGAAATTTTGACCAAAATTGAAATCTCATTTTTCACCTCCCGCACCGAACACGTAGCGCACGCCGAGCCAGGCGGAACGCGGAGCGCCCGGCGCGACGAAGGTTTCACGACGCCAGTCGTCCGGATTGAGCTGGAGACTGCCGCCGACGAAGGGGTTTTCAGCCAGGGCGCCGGCCGTCGCGTAGTGCTTGTCGAAGATGTTGTTGACCTTGGCGAACAGCTGCCAGCCGCCGCCCAGCCTGGCTTCGGCGTTGAGGTTGAGGATGGCGTAGCCGGGGATTTTGCCCGGGCCTTCGAAGGTGCGCGTGCTGCCCAGCGCGTCGGTATAGGTGCCGCTCTGGTGCTGGTTGTTTTCGTTGCCGCGCACGTACTGGCTGGAGAAGGCCTGGACGTCGCCGCCCAGGCGCAGCCAGTCGGTGGCGCGCCAGGCCAGGCCGAGCTTGAGGCTGTGCTTGGGCAGGCCGGGGATGTGGTCGCCCTTCCTGACCAGAATCTCGTCGTCCTGGCCGGCGCCGGTACACGCCGCTGCCGTGCCGCGCGTGCTGTTGTTGGCGCCGAGCAGGCAGGCGTCGGAGCGGAAGGTGGCCTGCAGCCAGCTGTAGTTGGCGTACCAGTCGAGGCGGCGATGGCTGCCGTTGAGGCCGAGTTCGAGGCCCTGGCGCAGGGTCTTGCCGAAGTTGGTGAAATAGCCGGCGCTGGTCGAGGTGCCGACGAACAGGATGTCGTCGCTGCTCATGGTGCGGAACAGGCCCGCGTTCCACTGGGTTTCACCAGCCAGCTTGCCGCGCAGACCGGCTTCCAGCGTGCGGGCGACGACCTGCTTGAGGTAGGGGTCGGCGGCCATCGAATTGGGCAGCGTGCACGGGTTGGCCGGGTCGGCGCAGCCCAGTTCGATCGGCGTCGGCACGCGGTTGCCCTGGCTGAAGCCGGCGTAGGCGTTGAGCGCCGGGACGATCTGCCAGGAGAGGCCGAGGGCCGGGTTGAGCTTGCGGTATTGGTGATCGCCGTCGAGGTTGGGCGCCGTGCGCTTGAGTTCGTCGAAGGTCGTGACGTGGCTCAGGTTGTAACGTGCCGAGGCGGTCAGGTGCAGGTTGGGCAGCAGCGAGAAGGTGTCGGTGAGGAACAGGCTGGCCGTGCTGGTCTTGCCGTTGATCTGGTTTTCGACGGTGAGCGCCGACAGACTGGTGACGCCGCGGCTGGCGTCGAGTTGGCCGAGTTCCTGCGTCTGCTGGAAGTTGATGCGCGCCTGGTCGTAGGATGCGCCGACCGCCAGTTGATGCTGCTGACCGGTGAAGTTCCACTGGGCGGCGACGCCCGTGCTGCGCTGCGTCGTCCGCGTCCGGTTGTTGGCCCCCGTTTCAGTGGGCGCCGGGCCGACGCTGCCGCCGTTTACCCAATTGCCGTAGTCGGTCTCGTAGTCGTCGTTCATGTCGCCGTTCAGCGTGCGCGACCTGGTCCGCCGGTGATAGACGCTGCCGCTCAGGCTTTGCGTGTCGCTGAGCCAGAGCTTGCCGTTGAGCGCGAGCTGGGTCAGGTCGTTGCGCGTCTCGTCGGGGTGCGTGAAGATAGTTTCGCGGCGCTCGGCAAGCATCGATTGCGGCAGCAGGCCGTTGCCGTTCAGCCGGCTGCGCGCCTTGGTCAGCGTCAGGTCGGCCTCGCCGGCGGCGTTGCGAAAGGACAGCTTGCCGAAGAACTGTTTGACGTCGGAGGGCGAATAATCGCGCCAGCCGTCTTCGCGGAACCAGTCGCCGGCGCCGTACCAGCCAACCGTGCCGTTGTTGCCGCCGTACTCGAGTTCGGTGTTGGTGCGGTTGAAACTACCGCCGGAAAACTCGATCTTGCCGCCCGGGTGCGAGAAGCCGCTCTTGGTCCGCATGGCCAGCGCGCCGCCCAGGGTGTTGAGGCCGAAAGCGGGGTTGGAACCGGGAACGAGGTCGATGCCGGCAATTGCCGAATTGGGGATGGAATCCCAGTTGACCGTATCGCCGAAAGGTTCGTTGACGCGCACGCCATCGACGTACACCGACAGGCCCTGGGCCGTGCCGAGCAGCGGCGAGGCGGTGAAGCCGCGGTAATTGAGGTCGGCCTGGTAGGGATTGCCGGTGACTTCATTGACGGTCACGGCCGGCACCTGGCGAACCAGCTGTTCGGCGATGTTCTGGCTCTCGATTTCGTCGAGCCGGCGGTCGTCGAGCGACTGGACATTGGCCGGCAGGTGCAGGCGCGGCACGCCGATGCCGGAGAGCGGCGTGGTGCCGACGACTTCGACGGTCTCGGTGGTGAATACAGCCTCGGCGGCGAAGGCCGGGGCAAACACCGCGGCGATGGCGATGGCGAGCAACGAACGCTGGGGAATTTGTCTCGTCATGTTGTTTTTTTGAGTTTGTAGTTGATCGGCACGACGACTTGAATTTCGTTGGCTTCCAGCGCCTCGGGCAACGGCGGCAGGCCGGCCAGGGCTTCGAGCATGGCCAGGGCGTGCTGGTCGAGGACATCGAAGCCGCTCGAACGGTCGAGGACGACGCCGAGCAGGTTGCCCTTGCGCGCCACCTTCAGGCGCAGGCGCACTTCGCCCTCCCAGCCGCGCAGGGCTGCGACGCGCGGGTATTCCTGATGGCTGGCGAAGAGTTCGCCAAGGCGCTGGCGGTAGCTGGCGAGGACTTCGCTTTGCGGGCGCTGCGGGGCGACGGCCGGGGCCGGGCGGGCGGCTTCGGCAACCGGCGGGGAAACAGGCGCGAAAGCAGGCCCGGAAACCGCGGCAGCCGGGGCAACATTGTCGGCGGCCATCGCCGATGCGGGCGATGGCGCGCTGGCCGGCACATTGGCCGGCCCGACAGTCTGCGTCGCACGCGGAGCCGGCCGCTCCCGGCGACGGGTTTCCTGCCGGGCCTTCTGGGGGACGGCTGCCGGCGCCGGGGCGACTTCGGCAACAGGTCCGGATTCGGTAGCCGCGATCAGGCGGATCGTGGCAAAAATGGGTGGCAGACTGACCGGGCCGTTCTGGCGCTGCCAGGACGTCAGGGCGAACAGCGAGGCGTGGAAGAGGATGGACAAGGCCAGAATTGCCCAAAATTTCCGGTTGACCGTAGGAATGACCGGTACCTCGATGTTGGCCGCAGTGATCACGGCTTCGCTCCCAATGCTTGCAGTTCGGCGGCCGGGAAGAGATGGCCGACCGAGCGGCGATACTCGCTGGCCGCCACCGGCAGGCTGGCGAACTCGGCAGGCAGCGGGCGGGCCAGCACCTCGTTCATGTCCAGACCGGCCTTGGCCGCATCGCGCATGGCAGCGCTCAGCCAGGTCAGCCAGGCGCGCGTCTGGCGGATCGGGCCGGCATCGGCACTCGGCGCACCATGGCCGGGCAGCAGCACCGTGAAGCCGGCTTCACGGGTCAGCCCTTCGAGCCGGTCGAGCGCCTTGAGCCAGTGAGCGACGTCGGCATGCGGCGTGGTCGGGGCGCGGCCGTTGAAGGCGAGGTCGCCGGCAAAAACGACGCCGCTCGTCGCATCGACGACGACCAGGTCGGCGCCGGTATGGCCGTCCAGGGCAACGAGGCGGAGGCGGCGGCCGGCCACGTCGACAATGCCGGCGCTAAGGGTTTGACCGGGAAGCTGGACTTCGGTGCCCTTCATCCAGTCGCCGGACATCCGGTAGAGGTTTTCGGCGAAAGCGTTGCCATCGGCGGCGATGCCGTCACGCGTTTCGGCCAGCGCGGCGATCGGCACGTCGGCGAAGGCCTGGTTGCCGAGAAAGTGGTCGGGGTGATGGTGGGTGTTGATGACCAGGGCAATCGGCTTGGCCGTCACCGCAGCAATCGCCCGGCGCATCTGCTCGCCGTAGCGCAGCGAGGGGCCGCTGTCGATGACGATGACGCCTTGCGGGGCGACGATGAAAGCGGTGTTGACGATGTTGCCGCCGTTGCCGGTGGTGAAATCCTCGGTCTTGCCGATGAAGGTGTAGACGTCCTTGGCGACTGGCACGGCAGCCAGCCGGTAGTCGAAATCAGCCGCCTGGAGCTGGCCGGCAACGAGCAGGAGCAGCACGGCGAGCAGGCGTTTCACTGGTCTATCCTCGCCGTGAAGGCATTGCCGTTGTTGTCGCGGCCAGTTGCCTCGACCGGGCCGTCGGCGCTGGTTCGTTGCAAGGTGAACACCGGGTTTTCGCTGACCGGCTCGTAGGTCTGGACGCGCATCAGGCGCTTGCCGGCGGCGTCGGCGAAGTTGATTTCTTCGAGAAAGAAGGCTGGCGTGCCGGCAACCAGGCCGGTGTCCATCGGATGCACGATGCGCATGCGCAGACGGCCGGCGTTCGGGCCTTCGCTCCACTGGCGGCCGCTCACCTCGTTGAGGCGCTGCTGCCATTCCTTCGAGCCGCCGGCAGCCGACGGTGCCGTGCAGCCGCCGCCGACCGTATTCACCCAGGTGCCGCCGACATGCCAGACGCCATCGGCCGTGCGCACGGCGGCGCGCACCGGCGTCGATTGCTGCAGCTTGACGCGAAAGCCGAGGAAAGCCGGCGCGCCTTCGGGAAAGAAGCGCAGCACCTGGACGATGGGATTGAAGTCGGCGAAGACGACGACTTCAGCGCCCCCCGGCAAGGCCGAGGCGTCGACGGTGACCGGCACCTGCATCGGGTTTTCGGCGGTCGACGGGGCAATGACCTTGACGCGCGGATCGAAGAGTACCGGCGCCCCGGCCAGGAAAGCCTTCTGCATTTCCGACCAGCGCGCCGAATCGAGCGGATCACCGCTCTCGCGCAAGGCTGCGGCTTCGGCCGGGGGCATCAAGGCCGCCAGGGCAATTGCCGCAATGGTCAGGGGGTATTTCATCGTTGTCTCGCTCCTTTTGCCTCGTGGGCTCTTTGAGGAGACTCGTTCGCAAAGCGCGTGCCAAGATCGGGGCATTTCGGGCAATCGCTGATCTGGCGGGCAAAGGCGCCGTAGCGCAGCACACTGTCACAACGCCTGAACACCCCGGGTGTGCAACTTTGGAGCAGATGGTGACTATTGGAACAGCCCGCCCGGCCGCTGCCCCGCTCCGCCCGGAAAGCCCGGAATGCCGCCATCCGCCCCGCCAACAGGAGTGCCGGGCATTCCGGCCCGGCTTGGCACAGCCCTTGCAGATTGTGTTCCCTGCCAGCGAGCCGGTTCAGGGAATGGAGGTGGCTCGCGAGCATGTCATTCCACGCGGTCGGACCGTGTTCAGCACGGTTTTCCGCGTTGGAACCATCGGAAAATCAAGGAGACAATCCATGCATAGTCATACCCCCTTCAAGCGGAGCGTTCTTACACTCGCGCTTCTGACGGCCGCTGCCTTTGCCGGTAGCCCGGCCAGCGCCGGTGTCACCGACGCCGACATCCTCAACGACGCCAAGACTCCCGGCGACGTCGTCAGCTTCGGCCTCGGCACCCAGGGTCAGCGTTTCAGCCCGTCCACCCAGATCAACGCCAAGACGGTGAAGGACCTGGTCCCGGCCTGGTCGATGTCCTTCGGCGGTGAGAAGCAGCGCGGTCAGGAATCGCAGCCGGTCATCGCCAATGGCAAGATGTTCGTCACCGCCTCCTACAGCCGCCTGTTCGCCATCGACGTCAAGACCGGCAAGAAGCTGTGGAAGTACGAGCACCGCCTGCCGGACGGCATCATGCCGTGCTGCGACGTGATCAACCGCGGCGCCGCCCTGTATGACAACCTGGTCATTTTCGCCACGCTGGATGCCCAACTGGTCGCCATGAACCAGGACACCGGCAAGGTCGTCTGGAAAGAAAAGCTCGGTGACTACGCAGCCGGCTACTCCGCCTCGGCCGCCCCGATCATCGCCAAGGGCAAGCTGATCACCGGCATTTCCGGTGGCGAATTCGGCGCTGTCGGCCGCATCGATGCCCGCGATCCGAAGACCGGCAAGCTGATCTGGTCCCGTCCGACCGTCGAAGGCCACATGGGCTATCGCTACGACGCCGACGGCAAGGCCATGGAAAACGGCATCTCCGGCACCCTCAACGCCACCTGGTCAGGCGACCTCTGGCAAACCGGCGGCGCAGCCACCTGGAACGGCGCTACCTACGATCCGGAAACCAACCTGATCTTCGCCGGTACCGGCAACCCGGCCCCGTGGAACAGCCACCTGCGTCCGGGCGACAACCTCTTCTCGTCATCCACCGTCGCCATCGACGCCGACACCGGCAAGATCGCCTGGCACTTCCAGAATACCCCGCACGACGGCTGGGACTTTGACGGCGTGAACGAATTCGTTTCCTTCGACTACAAGGATCCGAAGACCGGCAAGATCATCAAGGCCGGCGCCAAGGCCGACCGCAACGGTTTCTTCTTCGTGAACAACCGGACCAACGGCAAGCTGCTCGGCGCCTACCCGTTCGTCAAGAAGATCACCTGGGCTACCGGCTTCAACCTCGAAACGGGCCGTCCGAACTACATCGAAGAAGGCCGTCCGGGTGACCCGACCGCCAGCGCCGATGGCAAGAAGGGCAAGGTCGTCTTCTCGGCGCCGTCCTTCCTCGGCGGCAAGAACCAGCAGCAGATGGCTTACAGCCCTCAGACCGGCCTCTTCTACGTGCCGGCCAACGAGTGGTCGATGGACATCTGGAACGAACCCGTTTCCTACAAGAAGGGTGCTGCTTACCTCGGCGCCGGCTTCACCATCAAGGCGCTGAACGACGACCATATCGGCGTGCTGCGCGCGATGGATCCGCAGACCGGCAAGATCGTCTGGGAAAACAAGAACTACGCTCCGTTGTGGGGCGGCGTCCTGGCCACCGCTGGCGGCCTGGTTTTCCACGGCACCCCGGAAGGCTACCTGAAGGGTCTTGATGCCAAGACCGGTAAGGAACTGTGGTCGTTCAACGTCGGTACCGGCATCGTTGCACCGCCGGTCAGCTGGGAACAGGATGGCGAGCAGATGATCGCCGTGACGACCGGCTGGGGCGGCGCCGTTCCGCTCTGGGGCGGCGACGTGGCCAAGCGCGTGAACTTCCTCGAGCAGGGCGGTTCCGTGTGGGTCTTCAAGCTGCACAAGTAATAAATCCACCCTCCATCGGGCGCTCCGGCGCCCGATTGAAACGGCGCGACGGCTTCGGCTCTCGCGCCGTTTTCTTTTGGCTTCCGACAGCCGGGCGACGTCTTCCAGGAGCCGATGCGCTCGACTAATACAGTCGGCGCGAACTCAGTACAATGTCATCCGTGGTTTTGCGGAGTTCTCTCCCGAACCAATTAAATCCGGGACTGCATGGCACGACTTGCAGTCGATGACACCATAAAAACACAAAGGAATCTCTGCCGATGCATGTACAGCAGACACTCAGAATCACGGCGACCATCCTGGCCGGCATGCTGCTCGCCTCCTGCGCCAGCGAAATGCGACGGGCCGAAAACAAGGCGCATAACCAGCAGCTGGACACCCCCGTTATAGTCAAGGTCACGACACCGCCCTTCGATGAAGCCTACGCGAAAGCAGCCATGGCCAAAGGGAGCAGCACGATCAAGGGCGTGGTTTTTCACAAGATCGCGAACGGCGGAAAGGACGCCGGTCGTGATGCCGGGCTTTTGAATTTCGCGTCGGGTACCCCCATGCCGAACGTAAGGGTGTACCTTTTCCCAGCCACCGAACATATCAAGGAAATTTTCCGCCTGGAAGATGAAAACCGCGCTCAACGCGCCTGGCGAAAAGTACAACTGAAAAGTTTTGATGGTGATCCACGCGCCTACAAGTATGTGTTGATCGCCAAAACCGACGGCAACGGCCTGTTTGAATTCACCGAAATGCGCCCCGGCAACTACCTGCTTGTCGCGGAAAATATGCTCATCACCTCCAGCGGCCAGGAAACCATTCCCGTCGGCACCAGTTATGAAACGGCGGGCTATGTCGTCAGCCGCTACGGCGCCACCGAGATACCCCGCATGGTTGTCCATACGGAGGAACGCCACTTCAGGGTAAAGACCGAAGTTTCATTCAACAAAGTGATCAACGTTCCGGCCAACAATACCGTGGTCAAGGTTGAAGCCCGCATGCGGCGTGCGTACTAGCGGTCGGGCAGCCGGTATGCGGCCGGATGCCGCAGCCGTCGATAACCAGCGGCGCGACGGCTTCGGCTCTCGCGCCGTTTTTCATTTTTGCCTTTTTTCCCGGTTGACCGTAGCAATCGGGAAACGGAGCGGCCATTGTTCGACTTTGCATCACCCCACTGCTCCAATATGGAGCAACCCGGCTCGCCACCCGCTCCAGGACCAGCCCGGCGCCGCACCTTGAGGACCAACGAGCAGCCACAAGCCAGAGAGGCAGCCCACTCCCGGCTCGGCAAGGAAACCGCAGCCGGGGCCGAAACCCGTACCGACCAGGAAATTAACGGGCCATAGCCAGACCTGGCGCGGGATTTGCCTCTAGTGACCCAACGTCGCCGAGAAAACCAAAAATTCCTCGGTTGATTTCGTCCTTGCCTTTCCGGATGGCCGGCTCAACACTGTTCGTGAGCAGGCTTTTTAACCTTTGGGAGTAGAAAATGACTTTCCTACGTCAACTGATCATCACCGCCGCCCTCGCTAGTGCGGCGCAAATGGCCCTGGCCGATGCCAAGCTCGATACCGACATGAAGAAACTGGCCGTCGCCAGCGGCTGCACAACCTGCCACGGCATCGACAAGGACAAGCCGGGCCCCGATGGCATGAAGCCGATCGGCCCCGCCTGGATCGACGTGGCCGCCCAGTATCGCGGCAAGCCGGGCGCCACCGATTTCCTGACCCGCGTTGTCCAGGAAGGCTCCAACCCCTATTCCAGCCACTGGCGGAACCGCGTTTCGGGCATTGCCATGCCGCCCAATGCCGTCGCCATCAGCCCGACCGATACCCGCCAGCTGGTTTCCTGGATACTGTCGCTGAAGTAAGCGCTCGCCGCGTTGCCGGCTGACCGGCCCCACTTTCTGGAGTATCCGTCCATGCACAAAATCTCCCTCGCCGCCCGTCTGGCGGCGTCTCTCGCCGGCTTGCTGCTGGCTGTCTGTTGCGGTGCCGCCCAGGCCGGCGAGCGCGCCACCCCGCGCGAAGCCCGCGCCCTGTTCGACCAGGCCGTGAAGTATCTGCAGGCCAACGGCCCCGAAAAGTCCTGGGCCGCTTTCAGCAACCGCCAGGGGCCGTTCGTCAAAAAAGACCTTTACGTCTACGTGATCGACCGCCGGGGCACCTATATCGCCAATGGCGCGGCCCCCGACACGCTGGTCGGCCTCAACGTGCTGGACAGCGTCGATGCCGCCGGCACGCCGCTCTTCCGCCACATGATCGCCGTCACCGAGAAGCAGACGGAAGCACGCATCCGCTACGTCTGGCTCAATCGCAAGAGCAATCATGTCGAGCCGAAGAACGCCTGGCTGTACCGCTCCGGCGACTACATCCTCGGTGTTGGCTACTACTCGCCGCACGCCACGGCTATCGATGCCCAGAAGCTGCTCGGCGAGGCCGTCGCTTTCGCCATCCAGAACGGCCTGAGCAGCGCCAACAAGGCGTTCAACAACAGCCGCGGAGCCTTCGTGCATGACGACCTCTACGTTTTCGCCGTCAATCTCGACAGCGGAAAATTCGAGGCGCACGGTATGAACCCGGCGTGGGCCGGCACCGACGCGCGCGACCTGCACGATGTCGAAGGCCACGCCCTGATCCAGGAAATGATCGACGTGGCCAAAACCAAGGGCGCCGGCGTCGTCGATTACGTCTGGCGCAACCCGGTCACCAACGCCGTCGAGCGCAAGCGCTCCTTCATCCAGCGCGTCGACAACAGCCTGCTCGGCGTTGGCTACTACCTCGACTGAACGGTAGCGCCGGATTCAGCCATTTCAAAATTGGCCAAAATTTCCGGTTGACCGTAGCAATCCCCCGAACCGGCCCGCGTGGCCGGTTTTTTTTCGCCACCCCGCTTTCCAATTGCCGCGGCATCGTCGACGGGAGATACTTCGCGCAGAAGAGGTGCGTTGATTCGCGCCATCTGTCCGCAAGAGCCGGGATCACAGTTCGCATGCCTACCCGGCCGCCATCCGCGCAGGGGGAGACATCATGTTCGCGCCATTGAATCGGCTCAGTATTCGCAACCGGATCTGGAGCATCGTTGCCATTTTTATCGGCAGCATCCTGCTGACCAGCGCCCTCGACGTCGCCACGCTGGGCAATGCCCTGCGCCAGGAGAAAGAACAAAATATCCGGCAACTGGTCGAAAGCGCCCATGCCGTGCTGGCGCATTACCAGGAACTCGAACGATCCGGCAGCCTCAGCCGCAGCGCCGCCCAAGCGGCGGCCATGGCGACGATCAAGGGCATGCGCTACAACGGCAAGGACTATTTCTGGCTCAACGACAACCAGGTTCCACCGCGCATGCTCATGCACCCGATCCTGCCTGAACTCGACGGTCAACCGCTGCTTGACGACAAATTCAACTGCGTGACCGGCATGCGCAACAGTGCCGAAGGCCCGTTTGTGCCGACCGATGGCAAGAAAAACCTGCTCCTGGCGTTCACCGAACTGGTCGCCCAAACCGGCCACGGTTATGTCACCTACCCCTGGCCCAAGGTCAATCCCGACGGCACCAGCACGCCGGACAGATTCCCCAAGCTGTCCTATGTCAAAGGCTTTGCCCCCTGGGGGTGGACCGTTGGTTCCGGCATCTACATCGACGACATCGATGCCGCCGTGCACGCCCGCGCCATCCAGCACCTTTTCCAAGCACTCGGGATTGCCGCCGTCCTGCTGCTCCTGGCCAGCCTGATCGCCCGCGGCATCACCACTCCGTTGCGCGCCACGATGCGCGCCATGCGCGACATCGCCAACGGCGGCGCCGGACAGAATCAACGCCTGGCCGTCGACGGGCAGAGTGAAATCGCCGAACTGGCCGGCAATTTCAACGCAATGCTCGATCACATCGAACGCCGTGACGAAGCGCTGCTCAAGCAGCAGGCCGGACTCGAGCAGGAAGTTTCGCGACGCACGGCCAGCCTGCGCGAAGCCAACCGGCAACTGGATGCGGAACTGGTCGAACGCAAGCGCATCGAGAAGATCATCGGCGCCGGCAAATCCCGCATGCACGCCCTGCTCGACGCCACCGACGAAGCCGTCATGCTGCTCGCACCGGACGCCACGGTGCTCGAGATCAACACCTTCGCCGCCCGCCGCTTCGGAAAAACCCCGCAGCAGATGGTCGGGACGAATTTCCTCATGCACATGCCGGCAGAATTGACCAAGACCCGCAGCGCCATGATGCGAAGGGCCGTCGCCACCGGAAACGTCATCCGCTTCCAGGACCAGCGCGGCTCGACCTGGTTCGACAACAACCTGTACCCGGTCAAGGATGACAGCGGGACCATCGAGAGTGTCGCCGTCTTTGCCAAGGACATCTCGGAACAAAAGCGCATTCAGATGGACGAGGAGCTTTTCCTGCAACTGGGCACCGTCCTCATGCGCTGGGGTGTCGATTCACGGGCCGTCGCCCAGATTTTCTGCGACGGCATACTGCCCATGTTCAATCTCGATGCCGCCTGCATCGTCGTCACCGGCGAGGATGGCCAGCTTGCCCTGGCCGCCACGGCCGGCAACGTGACAAGCAGCGTCATCGAAGATGTCGCCGGCAGCAGCGAAGGCTCGACATGCCAGCCCCTGGCCAAACTCATGGCCAGCGGCCGGCACCAGGTAGTGCATCTCGACGACGAGATCTGCCCCCTCTGCGTGGCCAATCCCCAGGCGCCCTCCGCCCGCGCCGCCATCCTGCTCCCCCTCAAAATCCATGGCGAACACTGGGGCGTTCTCGCGCTGTACGGCAAAGAGGCCGATCAGTTCGACGACAGCCTGCTGCAGCAACGCCTGCAGGCCAGCGCCAACCGCCTGGTCATCACCCTCGAATCCGCCCTGCGCCAGGAAAGGCTGGCCCTCTTCGACCTCGCCCTGGCCGAAGTCGGCAATGCAGTCATGATCACCGACGTCGCCGCCAAGATCATCTGGGTCAATCACGCCTTTAGCCAGCTTTCCGGCTATTCCAACGAGGAACTGCACGGCCAGCCGCCCCGCATTTTCGACTCGGGCACCCAGGACGCCGTATTCTTCCAGCACTTCTGGGAAAGCATCTCGGGCGGCAAAACCTGGCGCGGCGACATCGTCAACCGGCGCAAGAACGGCAGCCTGTACACCGCCAGCCAGATGGTGACGCCCCTATTCAACGCCGAAGGCAAGATCAGCCACTACATCGCCGTACTCGACGACATCAGCGAACGCAAACGCCAGGAAGAAGAACTCAAGAGCAACTACGAACATCTGCGCGCCCTCAACGAGCAGCTGGAAAATGCCCAAAACCAGCTCCTCCAGTCCGAAAAAATGGCCTCCATCGGCCAGTTGGCCGCCGGCGTCGCCCACGAAATCAACAACCCCATCGGCTTCGTCAACTCCAACCTGGGCACCCTCAAAAACTACGTCGACCAACTGCTCAGCGTCATCCACGCCTACAACGCCGCCGACCCGCTGCTCGCCGGGCACCCCGAGTTCAGCGCCAGCATCGCTGCGCGCAAGGCAGAAGCCGACCTCGACTTCCTCGGCGACGACATTCAGAGCCTGATCAAGGAATCGCGCGAAGGCATCGCCCGCGTCACCCGGATCGTCCAGGACCTCAAGGACTTCTCGCGCATCGACAGCATGGACTGGGCCCAGGGCAATCTCGAACAAGGACTGGACAGCACGCTCAACATCGCCATGAACGAAATCAAGTTCAAAGCCGACGTCGTCAAGGAATACGCCGGCATCCCCGACATCGAATGCCTCGGCTCGCAGCTCAACCAGGTATTCATGAACCTGCTCGTCAACGCCGCCCACGCCATCGAAACGCACGGCACCATCACCATCCGCACCGGCACCACGCACGACGCCGTCTGGGTCGAAATCGCCGACACCGGCCGCGGCATCCCGCCGGAAAACCTCAAACGCATCTTCGACCCCTTCTTCACCACCAAAGCCATCGGCAAAGGCACCGGCCTCGGCCTCTCACTGGCCTACAGCATCGTCCAGAAACACCACGGCAAACTCGACGTCAGCAGCAAAGTCGGCGTCGGCAGCTGCTTCCGTGTCGAGATTCCGGTGCGGCAACCGGGGCCTGAGAGCGCAAGCTCAGCGGCAGCCTGAGCCGGAGGTACGGATCGGATTGGCGCCGGATTTGAGCGCACGGCTCGGCCAGATCGCTTTTGTTCCGGCGTCACGTGAACTGACTGCTCCATTCCTGAACACCTGTTGAGCAGTTGATCACGCCCTGGTCTGCTCCAGGCTGTGCTGAATGCTGCGCCCGGAAAACCAAGTCTTTGAAAATTGGCCTTTTTTTCCGGTTGACCGTGGGAATGGCATGGCTGGCACACGGCATGCACATTAGATGGCACGAGTCACGGCAGGTCGTTATCACGAAACAACTGAATCTGCCGGCTTCGAGTTACCCCGTTCGCAACTTCATTCAAGAACACTGGAGACAACCATGATTTATGCAGCTCCCGGCGCCGCTGGTGCCAAGATCGCCTACAAGGCCCAGTACAACAATTTCATCGGCGGCAAGTGGGTTGCCCCGGTCAAGGGTCAGTACTTCGACGTGGTTACCCCGACGACGGGCAAGGTCTACACCCAGGCCGCCCGCTCCTCCGCTGAAGACATCGAGCTGGCACTGGATGCTGCTCACGCTGCTGCCGATGCCTGGGGCAAGACCGGCCCGGCCGAGCGCGCCAACCTGCTGCTGAAGATCGCCGACCGCCTGGAAGCCAACCTCGAATTGCTCGCCTACGCCGAGACCGTCGATAACGGCAAGGCCATCCGCGAAACGCTGAACGCCGACATCCCGCTCACCGTCGACCACTTCCGTTATTTCGCCGGCTGCCTGCGCGCCCAGGAAGGCGCCCTCTCCGACATCGACGAGAACACCGTTGCTTACCACTTCCACGAGCCGCTCGGCGTCGTCGGCCAGATCATCCCCTGGAACTTCCCGATCCTGATGGCTGCCTGGAAACTGGCACCGGCCATCGGCGCAGGTAACTGCGTGGTTCTCAAGCCGGCCGAATCGACCCCGATCTCGATCCTGATCCTGGCCGAGCTGATCGCCGACCTGCTGCCGCCGGGCGTGCTGAACATCGTCAACGGTTTCGGTCGCGAAGCCGGCATGCCGCTCGCCACCAGCAAGCGCATCGCCAAGATCGCCTTCACCGGCTCGACCTCCACCGGCCGCGTCATCGCCCAGGCCGCTGCCAACAACCTGATCCCGGCCACCCTGGAACTGGGCGGCAAGTCGCCGAACATCTTCTTCGCCGACGTCATGGACAAGGATGACGGCTTCCTCGACAAGGCCATCGAAGGCATGGTGCTGTTCGCCTTCAACCAGGGCGAAGTGTGTACCTGCCCGTCGCGTGCCCTGATCCAGGAATCGATCTACGACAAGTTCATGGAACGCGTGCTGAAGCGTGTCGCCGCCATCAAGCAAGGCAACCCGCTCGACACCGACTGCATGATGGGTGCCCAGGCATCGCAAGAGCAGATGACCAAGATCATGTCCTACCTCGACATCGGCAAGCAGGAAGGCGCCGAGTGCCTGATCGGCGGCGCCCGCGCCATCCTCGAAGGTGACCTGGCCGGCGGCTACTACATCCAGCCGACCCTGTTCAAGGGCCACAACAAGATGCGCATCTTCCAGGAAGAAATCTTCGGGCCGGTGCTGGCCGTGACCACCTTCAAGGACGAAGCCGAAGCCCTGGCCATCGCCAACGACACCCTCTACGGCCTCGGCGCCGGCGTCTGGAGCCGCAACGGCAACGTCGCCTACCGCATGGGTCGCGCCATCAAGGCCGGCCGCGTCTGGACCAACTGCTACCACGCCTACCCGGCGCACGCAGCGTTCGGCGGCTACAAGGAATCCGGCATCGGCCGCGAAACCCACAAGGTCATGCTGGACCACTACCAACAGACGAAGAACCTGCTCGTTTCGTACAGCGAAAGCAAGCTGGGCTTCTTCTAACCCGGGCATCTCCTCCACTGGCCGCACAGTTTTGCGGGCAACTCTTTGGGGGCGGGCAACCGCCCCCCTTTTTTAGGAGAAAAACATGGTCGACCGCGTCATCGCCACCCTGGCAACGCTTGAGCTCATCGCGCTCCTGAAACGGCAATACGGCCCGGAGCTGATGTTCCACCAGTCCGGCGGCTGCTGCGACAACAGCGCCGCCAACTGCTATCTGCCGACCGACCTCACCATCGGCCCCTACGACGTCCATCTCGGCGACATCGGCGGCGTGCCGTTCTACATCAGCGCCTCGCAATACGAGTACTGGAAGCACACGCAACTGATCATCGACGTCATCGAAGGCCACGGTGGCACCTTCTCGCTCGAAGGCAACACCGGCAAGGCTTTCCACACCCGTTCGCGGCTGTTCACCGATGCCGAATGGGCTGAACTGCAGGCGGCCGGCCTCGTTTAATCCAAGGAACCATTCACATGAACAAGCAACTGAGCACCACCCTGCTGCCCCTGCTCGCAGCCGCCCTCTTCATCGCCACCTCACCGGCCCAGGCCGCCGATGGCGAAGCCGCCGTCAAGAAGGCCCGCTGCGTCGCCTGCCACGCCGTCGACCAGAAGCGCGTCGGCCCGGCCTACAAGGACGTCGCCGCCAAATACAAGGGCGACGCCAAGGCGCCCGAGGCGCTGTTCGAGAAAGTCCGCCACGGCGGTTCCGGCAACTGGGGCACCGTCCCGATGATCCCCCACCCGGCCGACAAGATCAGCGACGACGACCTGCACGCCGCGATCCAGTGGATCCTGTCGCTGCACTGAGCAGCAAGCGTTTGCCGGTATAGGGCGCCGCGCCGGCCACCAGGCCTGGCGAGCGCCCGTCTGGCCGATTCCCACGGTCAACCGTTTACTACGCGAAGCGTAAAAAACCGCCAAAATCAAAGATCAACACAAGGCGCGACAGGCTGCAGATTGCCCGGCCTGAATCGGCCAGTCCTTGGTAAAATTGACCGCTTTTTCTGGCAAAAGAAGCGGAGAGCAAGATGAGCACCCTAACCACAGGCGATCGAGTGTTACACCCCAACCAGCAGGAATGGGGTCTCGGCAAGGTGCTCAGCGCAACGCCCGACAATCTCGATGTATTTTTTGTCGGCGCCGGCCGCAAGCGCCTTTCACGTTCCTTCATCAAACTCGAGAAAGCCGAAGGCGCAGCCTCGAAACACCGCCTCCTCGACAACCTCATCGGCACGACCGAGATGGTCGGCGACGAATTCGTGACGATCCCCATGGCGATTGAACGCTTCATGGAGAAATACCCGAACGGTTTCGAGGACGCCGATTTCATCAAGAACGCGCGGGAAACCAATCAGCGCGGCCAGAAGATGTGCGCCCAGTTGCTGAGTCAGGAAGAGCTTTCGCGGCTCATTGACGAAGGCAGCTTCGATGCCGTCTGCGACCGTGCCCGGCATGTCGAAACCAGCGCCAACCTGCTGACCAAGACAGAGCGCAAGGCGCTGCACGAAGCCCTCGAACTGCCCGCCTGCCAGAAACTGTTCTCGCTGGGCCTGGCCGACCTGCTCTACGGGAGCGAAAGCGAAGAAGCGCGCTTCAAGCACTTCCTGCGCACGCTCGGCATCCTCGAACTGAACAAATGGCCGTTTGCCACGCTGTTCAGCTTCCTCCGCCACCCGCAGCAATCCGCCTTCATCAAACCGAGCGCCATCCAGAATGCGGCCAAGGCGCTGTGCTGGCGGATCAACTACAAGGCCGAGCCGAACTGGAAGACCTACGACGCCGTCGCCCGGCTCTACAGCTACGTGCGCACCAACCTGCTCGAAGAAGGCCTGATGCCGCGCGACCTGATCGACGTGCAGGCCTTCATCTGGTCCGTCGCCCAGAAATAACCCTCGATATTGGAAAAGGAAAAACATGAACGCCCAAGCCCTGGCCGAAAAACTCAACAAGCTCGGATTCACCCCCATCTCCCTGAGCGAACCGTCGAAACGCGTCGACGGAATGATCGTCTTTACCAAGGGCGTGCATGTTCAGGTGCCGCTGCACGGCGACGAACCCAACGTCGTCCTTGAAAGCGACGACGGCAATCTGGAGTTTTACGATGCCCAGGGCAAGATCGAGGATCTGATCGCCGACTTGAAGGCCGCCCTACAGGACGAACAGGCCATGCTGTCGCGCTGAAGCCGGCCGGGAAAGACAAAAGGGCGCACGCCTCAGCGCGGCGCCCAGCCGCCGCAAACGGGAAAGACCTGGCCGACAAAGCAATTGGCCGCGTCGCTGCACAGATAGGCGGCAAATGCCGCATCCTCCTCAGCGCTGACCAGCCGCCCGAGCGGCACCTCGCGCCTGAGGCGCTCCTGAAAACGCGGATCGGCCTGGACTTCGGGCGGGAAATAGGTCGGGTTCTCGACGAAGTTCTGGGCGATGACGTTGACCTGCACGTTGTGTGGCGCGACCTCGACGCCGACGGCCTGGACGTAGGCCAGCTGGGCACCGCGCGCCGCGCTGTAGGTCGACCGCCCCTTCATGCCGCGCAGGGCGGAAGCGCTGCCCATGACCAGGATCTTGCCCGAACGGCGGGCGATCATCGCCGGCAACACGGCCCGGAACAGGCGCGCCAACGGATGAACGAGGACGCCAAAAACATCGTTCCACTCGGCTTCGGAGACCTCGGCCACCGCCGTACCGGGGGCCGGAATGGCCAGGTTGGCAACGAGAACGTCGATCGGCCCGGCCTCGGCGACGACGGCGGCCGGTGCCCCGACATCGACCAGCTCGGCGGTATTGGCGATCACCGTGGCCCCGTGCCGGGCCAACACCTCGCACAGCACCGGGCCCATGAACAGGTCGGCCTGGGTGACCAGCACCCGCTTGCCGAGAAGATTTTGCTCAGGCATGGCGGCTCCTTTGGCTTGGGGCCGGCGGCGATTTAGTGCGCCGGGGGTAGCGTGATGACTTTCTCGAGACGATCTTCGAGCTCGCCGATGTAGGCGGCAAGGGTGTTTCCGGATTGCTCGGAGAAAGCGCGGAAATCGTGTTCGAGTTGATCGATCCTGGCAATGACGGCCGTTTTCGATTCCTGATTCAGGGTCGATTGCCGGGCCAGCTCCGCCTCGAGGAAAGTGCGCAACTCGGTGAACCGTGAAGCCTCGGCGCGATCGGCCAGTTCCCGGTTGGTGTGCAACTCGCGCGAATTGCGGCGCGTTTCAAGAAGGATAGAACCCTGCAGGTAGAGCACATAGACAAGAAACAATGCGGTGATGAAGACCAGAAGCCCGAGCATGACCAGCCCCAGGGGCATCTGCACCGTCGTAAAGCCGAGCCACAAGTCGGTCGGCGCCAGGATGGCGCCCCAGTTCAGGGCGGCAAAGGCAGCGACCAGGGCCAGGACAAGCAACAACAACAGGGAGTGAAGTTTCATGACAAGTTTCCTGATTGACTGATGTTTTTTGGATTTCACCGGAAGCCGGCATCAGGCCATTCTGCACCGGAAAGAACTCCAGCATATCACGCGTTGCCGGCCAGCCAAGTGCGGCCGCGCAGGCAAAAAAAGCCACCCGAAGGTGGCGTTCAATTTCGTTTTTGGGCTTTTTTCCGGGTTGACCGTAGCAACCAGTATTACTTTAGTCAGAGCACATTGCTGCGCCATGGAACAGTTGTTCAGTTTTTGAACAATCCGCCGGGCAACATGCGTTGCAAGGTACCGTCGCGCAGGAGGGCGTGCTTGAGGCCACCGGCGAGGTGCAGCGCAACCAAACCGGCCAGGCTCCAGACGAAGGTGACATGGGCCAGCTTGAAGGCGCCGTTGAGTGTTTCGTCGGGCCAGCCAAGCTTAGGCAGTTCAATGCCGAAGAACTTGATGGCGTAGGGCGTGAAGGACGAGGAGAGAAAGCCCGACAATGGCGCCAGCAGCAGCAAGGCGTATAGCGCGTGGTGGGTGGCGGTGGCGAGTTTCGCCTCCCAGCCGATGGCCTGCAATTTCGGCGCCGGGTGGCCGCGGCGCCAGGCCAGACGGACGGCGATGAGGATCAGCGCGAGCAGGCCGAGCGACTTGTGCAGCCCGTAGGCGGCGCTGCGCTCGGCCCCCTTGGGCAGATCGACCATGCTCCAGCCCAGCCAGAGCAGCCAGATGACGACGACGGCCTGCGCCCAGTGCAGGGCGATGGCCGGCAGCGTGTAGCGCTGGCCGCTCATTGGATGCTGACACCCCAGGGCAGTTGGCCGACCTCGATGTCCGCCAGCTTTTTGCAGGTGGCCGTATCGATGACGGACACCGTACCGGAGCGGCCGTTGGCCACGTAGAGCTTGCTGCCGTCGGGGGTGATGGCCATGTTCCACGGGCGCTTGCCGACCTCGACGGTGGCAATGACGGTGTTGCTGGCAACGTCGATGGCCATCACCGACGGGTCACGCCCGTTGGAGACGAAGATGCGCTTGCCGTCCGGATGCACGGCGATCCCGTTCGGATACTGACCGGCGGTGATCTCAGCCAGGACGCGGCGCTCGGCGACATCGATGGCGTAGACCTTGCCGGCCATTTCGCTGGCCACATAGGCACGGCTGCCGTCGGGCAGAAAGCCGATGCCGCGTGGCCGCAGGCCAACCGGGATGCTGCCCACCTGCCGGCGCGCGGCGACGTCGATGACGTCGACCTGTTCGGCCTCTTCGGCGCTGACGTAAAGCCAGCGGCCATCCGGGCTGAACACGGCGTGTTCCGGGTTCTTGCCATGCACCTTGATGCGGGCCAGTTCCTCGCCCTCGGGCGCCGCCAGCAGGACGACGCTGTTGTCGTCCTCGACCGCCACGGCGAGCATCCTGCCATCGGCCGAGAGGCTGACGCCTTCCGGCGAATCGCCGACGACAACGGTCTTGAGCAATTGGCCGGTAGCGGTATCGACGATGAGCAGGCTACTCGTCTTGCCATCGCTCAGATACAGCCGCCCGCCCCCGCTGGCGATGCCGCGCGGCCGCACACCGACGGCGAAGTCGCGAAGGCGCCGGTCGGTGGCGGTATCGATGACACTGACCGTCGCCGATTTTTCGTTGGGCACGTAGGCCATGGGTGCGGCCAGCGCAAGGCCGGCAAATGCACTGATCAGCGCGCTCAGCAGGAGTTTGGGCAGGGGCCGTTGCATGGTCATCCCGCCTGATGCGTAATACCGTGACGCTTGAAGATCTCGGCAATCGTGCCATCCTTCTTCAAGTCGGCCAGGGCGCCGGCGATCGCTTCGGCGAGGGCCTGTTCCTCGACCTTGACGGCCATGCCGAGCTTCCAGTTATCGACCTTCAGTTCGGCAAATTTCGGGCTTTCGAGAACCAGATTGCCCTGCCCCCGGGTGGCCGCTTCGAGTTCGGCACGCGGCGCCAGAACAGCCGCCACCTTGCCTTCGGCCATCCCCTTGGCGGCTTCGGCAACGTTCTTGAAATGCACGACGTTCTCGCGCAGGCGGCCATTGAGCACACCGAGCATGAAGGAGTCGGCCAGCGACGCCGTTTCGACACCGATTTTCTCGCGCGTGAAGATTTCCAGCGCGACCGCTGCGGAGCCGGCCAGCGGCTTCGGCACACGCTCCGGATTGCGCGCCAGGGCCAGCGTTTCGACATGGTAGGTGCCGAAAATGCGGACCTTGTCGTTGGCGCGCGCCAGGTGTTCGTCCACCGGTACATGCATCATCACGTCGGACGGCGGCGTGCCCAGGTAATGGCCTTTCCAGACCATGTTGCGCAGGTCGTCGTTCATATCTTCGTCGGCGTTGTAGCCGACGACTTCGGCGGTCAGGCCAAGCTTTGCGGCAATCGCCCGGGCGACGTCGGCATCAATGCCCTTGCCGCCATCCAGCGAATACGGCGAAAAATCGTTATACACCGCAACGCGCAACCGGCCGCGCTGGCGGATCGTTTCGAGGCCATCGGCCAGCGCCGGCAAGGCGGCGGCCATGGGCAGGGCGGCGAGCGCTTTCAGCCAGCGGCGGCGATCATTCTTCATGGACGGTTTCCAGCCATGCACGGATGGTCCACATCGCTTCCTGGCTGAAGATGCCTTCGAACGGCGGCATGTACACGCGACCGTCGCGCACGGCTCCGTGGCGAATGCGCTGCAGGAAGATTTCGTCGCCTTCATCGCCGGCCGGCAGGTAGCGCAGATCCGGGGCGATGCCGCCGGAAATGGCGCCCAGGCCGTGACAACGGGCACAGTTCTGGTTGAAGGCTGAACTGCCGATGGTAATGGCGGTCTTATCACCACGGTAAGGATTGCTCTTGAGCCATTCAGCGCCGACTGGTTTCAAGCCGGAAGTATCCACTGCTTGCGGCGTAACGTCGCCATGAGCAAAAACCTGCGGCGCGGCCGTGCAGATGAAAAGGGCTGCGGCAACAGCGCTGATGTGTCGGAACGGATGTTTCACAATGTCTCCTTGTTTGATTGCGGGGTACTGCCTTTGTGACAAGGCTTCTGCAAGCCCTGTGCCAGCTCTTCGATCGGAACGGGAAATCGCCGCATTACGGCCGATTGCAGGAGACGGCAAAAAATCACCGGTTTAAGTGAGACTTGGCACGGCACTTGCTCAAAGGTGTAGCGCGCTGCTCGCCAGATTGCTTATAAAAAGGGCAGGTGTTACGTTATGAAACAACACAACAATAAATAGCTCTAAGTAGTGATAGAGACGTCGCCGGAGGAGAGATGGGACAGATACAACTATTGGCCGACATACACGGCCAGCGCCTGCAGCAAGCTCGACAGCTATTTTTTGCCGAAGGCGCCTTACCCGACGGTTTGATCGATCCGGTCATCATTCGTTCCTGGGAACGTTGCCGGCGCTTCGGTCTGGGCGAAAGCAACTACACCCCGACCGCCGAGGCCATGGACCGCATCGCCCTGAAGACGGAGCAGGACCGCAATCGCATCCTGCTGGCCCAGGGGCGGCCGATCATGGAGCACGTCTACGAGCAGATCCGCGAGTCCGGCAGCATGGTCATCCTGGCCGACGCCAACGGCCTGCTCCTCGAAACGGTCGGCGATGCCGACTTCGTCAGCCGCGCCGACCGCGTCGCGCTCGCCGCCGGGGCCTCCTGGGACGAGAACCAGCGCGGCACCAACGCGATCGGCACCGCGCTGTCCGAAGAAACCCCGGTCTCCATCCTCGGCGGCGAACACTTTCTCGAGCACAACGGCTTCCTGACCTGCTGCGCCAGCCCGATTTTCGGGCCTGATGGCCGGCTCATCGGCGTCCTCGACATTTCCGGCGACTACCGCAGTCACCAGCGCCACACGCTGGGCCTGGTCCGCATGTCGTCGGCCATCGTCGAACGCCGCCTGTTCGAATCGATGCACGCCCGCGACATCCTCGTCTGCTTCCACACCCGCGCCGACTACCTCGGCAGCCCGAAGGAAGGTATCGCCGCCGTTTCGCCGGACGGCCAGGTGCTGGCGATGAACCGCAACGGCACCGAATTGCTCGGCATTCGCCAGGTGGACGCCGTGCGCCGTGACTTTTCGATGGTTTTCGAAAGCAACCTGTCGGCCCTCATCGACCGCCTGCGCCACATGCCGCAAGGCAGTTACGAGATCAATGTCAATGGCAAATCGCTCTACGTCCAGTTGCGCGGTCAGTTGCCGCCGCTATCGGTAGCCGGCCGCGTCTTCGACGAGCCGGCCACCCTGCGCCCCCCGCGCCGGCCCGAAGCCGCCGCCCAGTCGGGCCCGACGCTGGATACCCTGAACACCGGCGATGCCCGCCTGCAGGCCGCCATCGAACGTGCCCGGCGCATTCTCGGCAAGGACATCCCGATTCTCATCCAGGGCGAATCGGGTGCCGGCAAGGAAATGTTCGCCAAGGGCTTCCACAACAGCGGTCCGCGCAGCACCGGCCCGTTCGTCGCACTGAACTGCGCCTCGATCCCGGAAACGCTGATCGAATCCGAACTGTTCGGCTACCAGGGCGGCGCCTTCACCGGCGCCCGCAAGGAAGGCGCGCCGGGCAAGATCCAGCAGGCGCATGGCGGCACGCTGTTCCTCGACGAAATCGGCGACATGCCGCTCAACCTGCAGGCCCGCCTGCTGCGCGTGCTGCAGGAGCGTTGCGTCACGCCGCTGGGCAGCACACGGGCCATCCAGGTCGACATTTCGCTGGTCTGCGCCACTCACCGCAAATTGCGCGAAGAAGTCGCCCGCGGCGCCTTCCGCGAAGACCTTTATTACCGGCTCAACGGCATGAGCGTGACCATGCCCGCCCTGCGCGAGCGGACCGACATCCGCGCCCTGGTCGCCAAGATCGCCGCTTCGGAAACGACCACCCGCAGCCTGCAGGTGCGTTTCTCCGACAAGGCCCAGCATTCCATCGAGAACTACGCCTGGCCGGGCAACATTCGCCAACTGTTCAACGTCATCCGGGTCGCCATCGCCCTGCTCGACGACGACGAATCGCTGATTACCGAAGCCCACCTGCCGGAAGAACTGTTCGAAACCATCATCGCCAGTCCCCCCGGCACGCAGCAGGGTTTTGACCCGTGGGCAGCGGCCCCGCTGGAAGGCGCCAACAGCATGGACGCGATCAGCCGCCAGGCCGCCATGCGCGCCCTCGACGCCGCCGGCGGCAACATCTCGTCAGCTGCCCGCCAGCTCGGCATCAGCCGCAATACGCTGTATCGCAAGCTGGGCAGGATGTAGGAAGACAGTTATTAGCTGCATGCAAAACCTTTAGCCAAACGCTACAGACCAAGCACCAGCGGGTTCCGCGTCAGTGCCACGCTGACGATGTAGGCATAGGCCAGCACGGCCAGCCAGAAGTAGCGCACCCGAATGGTCAGGGTCCGGCCGCGTTTGAGCGCCATCATGCCGAGCAGGATATAGGCGAGCAGGCCGAAGAGCTTGGCGGTCAGCCAACCGTGCACAAACGGGTACTGGCCGCTCAGCCAGGCCATGGTCAGGGCGCTGCCGAGCAGCAGGGTATCGACGATGTGCGGCAGGATGCGCGTCAGCCGGTGCTGGCCCAGCGGCGATTCGCGCTGCATCCACCAGCCGCGCAGGCAGAAGCCGAGGCCGCTGAGGACGACACAGGTAACGTGCAGGTGTTTGAGGGCGAGATAACTCATGGCGTCGCCAGTTTGGCCGCGAGTGCAACCTCGATGTCAGCCAGATGCCCGCGATAGCGCCGGATGGCGCGGGCCAGATTCCACCACAGCCAGCCGTTGGCCACGGCGAAGGCCAGCCCGGCCGGCCGGGCCAGCCAGGTCGGGAAGAAAATGGCCGCCAGCAAGAGGGCCAGCGCCGCCGCGTAGGCGAGCATCTGCCGGTGCATTTCGGGTTCGGACAGGATCTTGTTCATGGCCGGAGCCGGCACCTTGGCCTGGCCACTGTTCTGCAGATGCATCCAGGACAGGAAGGGAACGATCTTGTACAGCATGCCGGCGATGAAGGGCAGGAAACCGCCGGCCATGAGCAGCACGCCAAAGGCCAGGGCCCAGCCGTCGATGTCGGCCGCCGCCGGCCAGACTGCTACGGTCGACAGCAAAAACAGGGCAAAAATGGAAGCGACCAGGCCGAGCTGCCAGTAACGGTAGGTGGCATCCGGTCGGGCCCGTCGGCGCATGCCCTGCAGGCGCAGGGTCTGCCCGGCAAAGGTGATGCCGGCCAAGGCCGCGCCAAGCTGGGCAAGAGGAGGTAGCAGTGGCCAGTCGGCCAGCAATCCCGCACTCCACAGCAGCAGCATGAGCAGCATGAAAACCGGGAACCACCAACTGGGACGCGCCGGGTAGCCGGGGGTCAGTTGGAACATCGGCACCACGACGTAGGCCATGGCGGCGAGCAGGACACCGGCCCAGCCGCCCAGCCCCCAGCCGGCATGCAGGTCGGCCAGCGCCATGAGTGGCAAAGGCCAGCCATAGGCCAGCCCCAGCGCCAGCACGACGCCCAGCCCGACGACGACGGCCAGACTGAACAGGGCAAACTTGATGCCGCGAATGGTCGGACTGGTCGTCGGTACGCCTATCAGCGCCATGATCGTCACGACGAGAAAGAGCAGCACGGTCAGGGCCAGGATCAAGGCGGCACTGCCCAGCAGGGTGGGCATGCCCGACAGTAAGCCGGCGGCCAGCAGCAGCACGCCGACTGAAAGGCCAATATTGACGCTGCGGGCGACGGCCAGCGGTCGTTTGAGGTTGGCGCCGGCGACCACCGGCAGAATCTGGATCAGCGCGCCGAGCATGACCTGGAGCATGAAGCCGATGGTGATCAGGTGAGTAGCGGCCAGCGCCCCCGGGGTCCAGCGCGAGGCGAAGATGTCCGGCCCCTCGAAGGCGACGAGCAAACCGGCGAGTACGGCAAAGAGCGGCGCCGTCAGGAAAAAGCGCAACGGCGCGGCCAGGGGCGGCGCGTTTTCGAAGGCCAGCATCGCTTGCATGAAGCCCGATTATTCGAGAATGACAGCCAGCTCAGCGCGAAATCAGGATTTCGAAGGTGCCGTCGGGCAGCAGCTCGGTTTCATAATCGTGGCCGTTCTGGCGCAACACCTTGTAGAGCGGATGCGGCTCGCGGAAGAGAAGGAGCAGCATCTTCTCGCCTTCTTTGAGCGTATCGAGCATTTCCATGGTCGCCACGAAGGGTTCGGGCGGCTCCATGTAGCGGGCGTCGACGACATGCGGGGTCTTGGCGTGGCTCATTGTTCGCAGAGTTCCGTTTCCAGCCGTTCGAGAACGGCCGGCAGTTCAGCGGTCAGATGCTGGTCGCACATCGGATAGAGCATGTTCTCTTCCTTCATGTTGTGCTGTTGCATCATGATGACCAGGGTATCGGCCTGGCCCAGGTACTCATCGGCATTGGCTGTCTTCAGGGCATTGATCGCATCGTCCATGAGGCCGCGCAGTTGCTCGTGCTCCATGCGCATGACCTGGGTTGGCCCCTGGCGCATGCCGGTCTTGGTTTCGAAGGTCGGGAAAAGCGTTTTTTCCTCGCTGTCGAAATGGGCCAGCATGGCCGAACGAAAATGCCCGAAAGCGACCAGGGCGAGTTCCAGATTGCCCTTGCTGACGGCTTGTTCGGCTTCGGCAAACAGGTCGTCGCAACGGCGATGGTCTTCGGTCATGAAACTGCGAATGGTGGTCATGGACGGCTCACTGGCTAATGATGAGCCATTCTCGGGGTAGCCGCCCAAACGGCTCCTTGACCGCCATCAAATCCGCTTCAATCAGCTGCCGCAGAGTCCAACCTGCAAGCCGTCGAACCAGTTGATGAAACGCTGCACATCGGCTCCCTGGTAGATGGCACCGTGCTGCGGGCAGAGCATGTCGATCTCCATTTGCGAAACGCGCTCGCACCAGCGTCGCTTGGCTTCGTTGGAACCCATCCAGCGCCGATGGAAACCTTCGGCATGACGGATGTGAGCATCGAAATTTTCCACGAACAAGCCGTCGTCGCCGGGCGGCAGCAGGGCTGCGCCAACGTCGCCGGAAAACAGGACCTTGGCCACCTTGTCGTAAAGATGGAGATTGCCCGACGAATGCAGGTAATGCGCCGGTATGGCCTGGAGGTGCAGGCCTTCGAGCGAGATGTCGAGACCTTCGTCGGGCATCGTGATAAAGGTTTCCGCCGTGCCGCCAAAATGCGGAATGAAGCTGCTCCACATCCAGCTGACATAGCAGCGCATCTTCGGGTTGAACTCCAGCCACAGGGCCAGCGACGAACAGATGTCCGGGTCCTGGTGCGACGCGAAAATGGCAGTCAGGGCCGAAGGGTCGAATTCGGATGACAGTGCCGAGAACACCGCCGGGAAGACCTCAGCCCCGCCCGGGTCGAGCAGAATTCCCTGGCTGCCATGAGTGATCAGGTATTCGTTGGTGTCGATCAGGTAATTCGGCTTGTCCGGGTCGCGCACGATGGCGACCCATTTGTGATTGCCATCCTGAAAAATCGTTTTTGTTTTTTTCACGTATCCGCTCCCGTATTCTCAGTTGCCGGTAAAAAAGGCCGACCGGCGCAGCGATTCCAGCGAGGCACGAATCTCTTCGACGACCCCGTCGAATTCCCCCGACACCTGGGCCAGCGGCGCCGCGAAGGATTGCCCGTAGGCCGCCTCGATCTTGGCCGACTTGGCCAGCACGCCACCCAGTTCAACCATCCGGAAAGCATCGTCGAGCGCCACTCTCAACTGCTTGCGCAAGTGCGCCAGACGCTCGGCATGGCGGTCGTTTTCAACCTCCCGCGCGGCCAGCACGGCACGCCCGCAGGCCGCCGGGGATTGCTCGACTGCCTGACGCAGCAGCGCGGTATGGCGAATATCCTGCAGGACGACCGAAACTTCGGTGACGCAAGCGTGAATATGGTGGGTCAGCGCCGCCATGCCGTCGCGCAAATCCTGCGAAAAGACCCGCAACTCGTTGGATAGCACGCCGAATCCGCGCGCCGCCGTACCGGCCCGCTTGGCGAGGAAAATGGCGTTGAGGGCCATGATGTTGATCTTGAAGGCAACACCGACGACCGCCTTGATTTCCTCATTGATACGGACGATGCGCAAGAGGTCGACGCCAGCCTGCTGCGCCTTGTTCGGTCGGGTGGTCAATGCGGTGGTCATGGTCATTGCGCAGCCTGTCGTTCAGTCAGATGGCAATGTATCAATTCCGGCAAGGAACAACTAGTGAATTGTCGGTTTTGCCACTTATTTTTCGAGCACGTAGCAGCCCGGTGCGTCGGCCAGGGCCGGGAATTTACGGTTGGCCGCCGGGTAGGCATCGACCAGATGGCCAGTTCGCTCGCCTAGCCAGCGTGTCCAGTCGTCCCACCAGGTGCCCGGCTTTTTCTCGGCCCGCTCGAACCAGTGCTCCCAATGCTCGTTGCGTTCGGGTTCGCCGATCCAGTAGGCGCGCTTGGGCGGGTTGGCCGGCGGATTGACGATGCCGAGGATGTGCCCGGAAGTCGACAGCACAAAGCGCACGGGTGCCTTGACGTTGATCTGCTTGCGGATGCGGTAGCACTGCTTCCACGGCGCTATGTGATCGTCTTCGGCGGTCACGGCGTAGAGCGGTTGTTCGATGAGGTCGAGGTCGATCGACTCGCCAGCGATGGTCAGCTTGTCGCGCTTGATCAGGTTGTTGTTGAGGTAGAACTCGCGCAGGTAGTAGGCATGCATGGCCTGCGGCATGCGCGTCGTGTCCATGTTCCAGAACAGCACGTCGAAGGGTGGCAGCGGCTGGCCAAGCAGATAGCTGTTGACCCAGTAGTTCCAGATCAGCGGATTGGAGCGCAGCATGCGGAAGGAACCGGCCATTTCGCTACCGTCGAGATAGCCCTTCTTGGCCATCGACTCTTCGAGCGCGTTGATGCAGGCTTCGTCGATGAAGACGTCGATGTCGCCGGGGTGGGCAAAATCGGTCAGGGTCGTGAACAGCGTCCAGTGGGCAACCGGTACCTTGTCCGCCGCCAGACGCTTGTTGGCCCAGGCCATGTAGGTGCTGACCAGCGTCCCGCCGATGCAGTAGCCGACCAGATGGACCTTGGGCACCTTGCAGAATTCGGTCGCGACACCGACGACCTCATTGACCCCTTCCAGCAGGTAATCGTCGAAACGGACGTCGGCCAAGTCTTCGCCCGGATTCTTCCAGCTCGTGATGAAGACCGAGAAACCCTGGTCGGTGAGGTGCTTGACCATGCTCTTTCTGGCCGTCAGGTCGAGGATGTAGAACTTGTTGATCCACGGCGTGATGATCACGATGGGCATCGCCCGCACTTTTTCGGTGGTTGGTGCGTAGTGGATCAGTTCGACCAGCCGGTTGCGGAAGACGACCTTGCCCGGCGTCGTCGCCAGATCCTCGCCAACCCTGAAGGCATCCGGCTCGACCATCAGGATGTTCCTGGCCTTGACGTCGCGCTGGAAGTTTTCCCAGCCCTGCTTGAGGCTGCCGCCATTGGTTTCGACGAAGCGTTTCATGGCCACCGGGTTGAGCCAGAAGAAATTGGTCGGCGCCACCATGTTGAGCCAGTTACGCAGCCAGAAGGCGGAGCGGCGGCGCTCCTTGTCGGACAGCCCCGGCGTTTCGAAGAGCATGTCCTCGAAGCGGTGCTCGAAGGCGACGTACCATTCCTTGACGATGTCCCAGCTCGCCGACTCGGTCCAGATCGGGTCTGCGAAACGGGCGTCGTCGGTACTCGGCCGGACGACGTCGCCGGAGGGAAACCCCAGAGCGCGGCGCATGACGTGCGACTGGAGCGCAACGAGATCGCCCGACAGCGCGCTCATCGCGCGGGCCAGCTCCTGCGGGTGCATCAGCCAGGCCATTTGCGCATTGAGCAGCGAGGTTGTCACACCGTAGGGATCGATGGCATTGCTGACGGCCTTGCCGAGCGATTCGACCGGGCTCAGGGTATTGATATCGACGCCGCCGTGACGGCCAGTTCCGTTTCCAGACATGGGCTTACCTCTTACTGATTCAGTGTAAATACAACGGATTGATGTTACGCCGATATGTATTCGCCGGGCAGCGGCAAGCGGACGTTCGACCAACCGAGGGTGGTTTCGATGGCCCGCTTGAAATTGGCCGAGGCGCCGGCTTCGCCGTGCACGACGAAGGTATTGGCCGGCGGTGTGTGAAAACCGCCCAGCCACTTGAGCAAGGCGGCCTGATCGGCATGCGCCGACAGCCCGCCAACGGTGTAAATACGCGCCCGGACCGGCACAGTCTGGCCGAAGATACGAACCAGCCTGGCGCCGTCGACGAGACGGCGACCGAGCGTCCCGGCCGCCTGAAAACCGGCGATCAGGATGGTGCACTCGCTGCGCGGCAGGTTCTCACGCAGGTGGTACTTGATCCGTCCGGCCTCGCACATGCCGCTGGCCGAGATGATCACGGCGCCGCTGCGAATGTCGTTGAGCTGGATCGAGCGCTCGACATCGGCGACCAGCTCGAGCCTCATCTGCCTGGGATGGCCTTTCAGCCAGGCGATCAGCTCGCGCGTTTCCGGGTCGAGCAGATGCTGGTTGGCCAGCGTGATTCGCGTTGCCGCATTGGCCATCGGCGAATCGACATACACCTTGAGTGGCGACAGGCGCTTGCGACGCACGAGGTCGGCCAGCATGTAGATGATTTCCTGCGTCCGCCCGACGGCGAAAGCGGGGATGATCAGGTTGCCCTTGGCCGCCCGGGTACGCTCGAAGGCAGCGACGATTTCGTCTTCGGTTTCCGGCAGCGAACGATGCAGGCGGTCGCCATAAGTCGATTCGATGAGCAGCACATCGGCTTCGGTCGGTGATGGCGCAGGATCGCAGAGCACCGGCCGGTCCGGCATGCCGAGATCGCCGGAAAAGACCAGTTGGCGCGGCCGGCCTTCGCTGCTGACGGTCACTTCCAGCGAGGCCGAGCCGAGAATATGGCCGGCATCGCGGAAAATGACGCTGACGTTTTCGGCCGTTTTTTCCGGTTGACCGTAGCGAACCGGTCGCAGCAGCTTGAGCGAGGCCAGCGCCTGCGCGACGGAATACAAAGGCGCCGGAATGCCCCGCTCGGCCTTTCCGCCACGCCGCCGATGGCGCAATTGCCACTCGGCTTCCTTTTCCTGGATGTGGGCGCTGTCCGGCAAGAGCACTTCGAGCAGGTCGATGGTCGCCTGCGTGGCATAAACCGGGCCGCGATACCCGAGCATGGAAAGCCGCGGCAACAGGCCGGAATGGTCGATGTGGGCGTGGGTGAGCAGGACGAAATCGATTTGCCGGACATCGAAGCCGAAATTGAGCGCTTTCTGGTTCTTTTGCCGCGCTTCTGGGCCGCCCTGAAACATGCCGCAATCGACCAGAAAACGGACACCGCCCGCTTCCACCAAGGTACAGGAACCGGTTACTTCACCGGCCGCTCCGAGAAACCCGAGACGCATGTTTTCATTCCTCCCGACTTGGCGTAGCATGAACCTCAACAAGGCGAAATACAATGCCAGCAGACCATTTCAGGAGGTTACGCATGTTCCAGCATATCTTCGTCCCGACCGACGGCTCCGAACTCTCCCGCGCCACGGCACAACGCGCCGTCTCCTTCGCCAAGGAAGCCGGCGCCCGGATCACCGTGTTTTTCGCCAAGCCGGAATACCCCATCGCCTACTTCGGCGAAGGCGCCCTGATCGACCCGACAACTCCGGAAAAGTTCGCCGAACTGGCCGACCAGCAAGCCCGCGAATACCTCAGCGAAGTCGAAAAAATGTGCGCCGATGCCGGCGTCCAGTGCAGCACGGCCGCCGCCACCAGCGACATCCCCTACGAAGCGATCATCGAAGCCGCCGAAAAATCCGGTTGCGACCTCATTTTCATGGCCTCCCACGGCCGTCGCGGCATCAGCGGCTTCCTGCTCGGCAGCGAGACCAACAAGGTACTGACCCACTCCAAGGTGCCGGTACTGGTTTATCGCTGAAGCCAGCCAGGCACCCAGTCATCCGGGTGCCTGATACGGGTCCCCGCCGTATCGAGGAGTTGCCCTCGGGCTATTGACGCATGGCCTGACCGAAGAACTCAGAACATCAATCCGTTCACCTCCAGAATCTTCATCCACAAACATTGAAGCCCATTCAACCCGGCGCGGCGATCAACCTGAGAACGATCAAGTACCGGCTGGCCAACGATTTTCAGCTGGCCATCGTTACTTTTCTCGGCACGATCGTCCTCGTGGGAATCACGCCTTTCACGGTGCTGCGCGGCCTCAATGCGCAGTGGGGCGGACTGGCAATCGACCTCCTGATTCAATGCGGCATCCTGGGCAGCATGCTCCGCGCCTGGCTGACCGGCAATGCGCACGGCCCGAGCATCTTCCTCGCCTATTTCATCGGGGTCTCGACGACCAGTGCCGTGTACATTCTCGGCACCCCAGGAATTTATTGGTTCTATCCGGCGATCGTTGCCAACTTTTTTCTCGTAGACCGGCGCCGAGCCCTGGTCATCGCGCTGCTCAGCCTGGCCACCGTGCTCATCGGCGGCGGCATTGTCGCCTCGCCGGCCGATGTCGCCTCCTTTTCCGTCACGGTTCTCGTCAGTGCCCTGCTGACCTACGCGTTCGCCTATCGCACGGCGATTCAGCGTACCCAACTGGAAACGCTGGCCACCAAGGATGCGCTGACCGGCGCTTTCAACCGGCGTGCCCTGCTCGACGAACTGGAACGCGCGCGCAAGACCGTCGTGCGGGAACAGCGCAGTTACGGGATTCTTGTGCTCGACCTCGATTTCTTCAAGAGGATCAACGACCAGCATGGGCATGCGGCGGGCGACCTGGTGCTCATCGATTTTGCCCGCTTGCTCGAACAACATATCCGCAAGGATGATCGTCTGTTCCGCTATGGTGGCGAAGAATTCGTCATTCTTGTCCAGAAAGTCACAGATAAGAGCCTGCAAACGATGGCCGAGCACCTTCGTTCCGTCACCGAACAGCAGATTCATACCCCGGACGGCAATCCGGTGACCACCTCCATCGGTGGCGCCCTGCTCTGCCCGGACGAAGCCGTCGAAGCCTGGTTTGCGCGCGCCGATGCAGCGCTTTACGCCGCCAAGAATGCCGGCCGCAACCGGGTCCTGATTGCGCCCGACACCAATTCCGGCGCGGACAGACAAGAGGCATAAGAAGCGGCCGGTTTGCCCGGCCGCGCCTGCCGGAATCGGCGCCCAGGGCGGCCGAGCCAAAAATTGCAGTGGGCGTTTAGCGGCGGCTGCAGCGCCTCTGCCCGGGCTGGATGCGACACAGCATTTCGCCGCTGACGGTATCGAAAAACGCCACTTCTTCGAGCGCGCCGACCAGATAGCGCTTTTTGAGCGTGAAATCGGTCGGCTTGCCGTAAGTTGCCTTCCAGAAAGTCGTGCTTTCGCTGATCACCGGCGCGATCAGCCGCGCCCTGGCCCTCACGCCGACTCGCCCGGCCATGGCGGCCGGCAGGTCGGCTGAAAAACCGGCATCGTCATCGACGGCACGCGGATAGAAATCGTAGAGATTGGCGAAGGCAAGAAAGTAGTCGTAGCGCCAAATGACCTTCATCGTCTGCGTTTCACCGATCTTGTCCTCGGCCGAATATTCCCCCCGCTCGACGGACACCGACTGCAGCGGCAGGAATTTGTAGCGGTAATAGTCGTCGACCGCCGGATCGGCCAGCGGCTGCCAGCTCCAGCCTTCGGCAATCTGGTTGAAGGCCATGCGGTAGAGAACGTCGAGGCGTTCGCCGACGACCTTGGCGTCGAGGTTGGCGCCGGCCGTCAGATCGACATCGACTTCGACGACCTGGCCAAGGCGCGCGCCGGGACCGTCGGACGGCAATTGGGCGATGGCGAGGAATTGCCGTTCGGCGGTATCGGCCGCCAGGGCACTGCCAAAAAAGGCGGCGACCAGAGTCGCCGCGAACGTGTATCTGAGGAAAAACATGTCGACCCGGAACGCTTCCCATGAAGCAACAAGTCAGCCGAATACTCCGCTTCGCCCCCCGCGCCGCCCATGATGCACATCAATAAACTGGGATGGTGTCAGCGAATGACCAGGTTTTCGCCTTCCCGGTGCACGGGCATGGCAAAGTCGAAAATGTCGGCCCGGGCAGCGAGTTCGAGATCGGCGAGCGGCAGGTTGGGCCAGGTGCCAGCGCGGAAACGCTGGCCGAAATCGGATTGCCGGACACGCCGCGAGCAGGCTTCGCTGTCCCCGGCCTCGCCGCGCAGCAGGGCTTCGATGTAGTCGGCACAGGCATTGTCCTCGTCGCCATCGCGATCGACCCACTCGCCGGTGATGACGAAACAGACTTCACTGGCGCCGGCCGCACGGATCGCCGCCGCCGTCGCCGAGGCGCAAACGAGGCTGGCGGCGTAAAGCTGCCGGGCATGGCGAAAGCGCTGCAGGCCACGGACGCCCGCCGCCGTGGTCATCACGACGCGCTTGCCGGTGAGATCGGCCAGCATGAGCTGCGACGGGGAATTGCCGAAATCGAAGCCGGGAACCGGATCGCCGCCACCGACGGCGCCGATGGACACGACATTGTCCAGCCGCCCGCACAAGGCACTGGCATCGACGATGCGCTCGACCGGATAGATGGCCTGCGCCCCGCGCACCAGCGCCACGGCCGCCGTCGTGAACGAGCGCAGGACGTCGATGACGACGACCGTGTCGGTGGCGACGGGCAGGTTCTGCAGGCGGTTCAGGTAGAAGCGGGAGAATTCCATGGAAGCGACGAAGCCTGGCCTTGAGTCACCAGCATAGCGCCAAGGCGGGACTTACGGCAAAGCCGGCGTCAGGCTCACTCCGGGTTTTCGTTTGCGGCAGCTTGCCAGGCCGCCAGCGCCGGTTGCCGGCACAGACCGGCGAGCAGGCCGAAGGCCGTGTCGAGATGATGCTTGGCGGCGGTCGACAGCCCTTCGCCCAACGCGAATGTCTCGCCGCGTATGCACAGTACGAAGGCGGGTGGCGGTTCTTCGCCTTCGGTCTGGACATAGACCTGCAGCACCGCTTCGGGTGGCAGCTCGTGCGTCGTGCAGGCGGCGCCGGTGGCCGGGGCGATGCGGCGAAAAGTGTATGGCGCGGGGGTGTTGGCGCCGGCGTCGATGAACAGGGCGAGTTGCCGGCTCTGGAGGTCGAGGGCGTGTTCGATCTGGAGCTGGAAATCCTCGATCAGCTCGAACTGGTCGGCCAGGTTTTCATTTTTGAGCCATTTTTCCAGTTGACCGTAGCATTCCGGCCCGAGCGCATCGTCGCCGCGACTCGGGTTGCCGACGGCGAAGATGACGACGGGGGCGCTCACGAACGGCTCAGCGAATGGACGATGCGCCCTTCCGGATCGACCAGTTCGACCTCGAGCGGCATCTTGCCGAGCGCGTGCGTGGCGCAGGACAGGCAAGGGTCGAAGGCGCGGATGGCGACTTCGATGTGGTTGAGCAGCCCCTCGGTTACTTCATGGCCGTGCAGGTAGCAGCGGGCGACGTGACGGATGGCTTCGTTCATGGCCTGATTGTTGTTGGTCGTCGAGACGATGAGGTTGGCCATCGTGACGATGTCGTTTTCATCGACGCGGTAGTGGTGGAACAGCGTGCCGCGCGGCGCCTCGATGACGCCGACGCCTTCCGACTGGCGTTCGCCCTGGACCATGAGGTCGCTGCCGAGCAGGTCGTCGTCGTGCAGCAATTCCTTGATCACTTCGGCGGCGTGCAGCATCTCGATCATCCGCGTCCAGTGGTAGGCGAGCGGGGCGTGCATCGGCGAACCGCCGGCGTAATCGACGAATTCCTTGCGCTCGTGTTCGGCGAATGGCGTCGAAATCTGGTTGCAGTTCTGCACCCGGGCCAGCGGGCCGACCTTGTACCAGCCGCTTTCCTTGCCGATGGACTTGAAGTACGGGAACTTCATGTAGCTCCAAGGCCGGACTTCTTCCTCGATGTACTGGTTGTATTGCTGGTAATCGACGTGGTCGAAAATGATCTTGCCGTTGTCGTCGCGAGCCCGCAAGGTGCCGTGATAGAAGTCGAGATCGCCGTTGTGGCCGACCAGCGACATGAAATTGGAGCGGAAGATGCCGAAGCTGTTGTACAGCCCGGGGTCCTGCGTATGCACTTTCTGGATCAGGTGCACCGCGTCGCGCGACCACTGGACGATGTGGTAGACATCCTTGAGCAGTTCGTCGCGCTCGGCAATGGTCAGCGCCTTGTTGACGCCCCCCGGAATGGCGCCGGTGCCATGCACCCGCTTGCCGGCGGTGACGCGGATGACTTCCTGCCCGAAGCGGCGCAGCAGCACGCCGCGCTTGGCGGTTTCCGGGTGCGCTGCGGCAACGCCGACGATGTTGCGTTTGGTCACGTCGCTGTCGAAGCCGAACAGCAGATCGGGCGAACAGAGGTGGAAAAAATGCAGCGCGTGCGACTGCAGCATCTGGCCGTAGTGCATCAGCCGGCGCATCTTTTCCGCCGTTGCGGTGAGCTTCTTGGCGCCGACGATGACATCGAGCGCCTTCGACGCGGCGAGATGGTGCGACACCGGGCAGATGCCGCACAGGCGCTGGACCATGACCGGCACTTCCCAGTACGGCCGACCCTGGATGAACTTCTCGAAGCCGCGGAATTCGACGATGTGCAGGCGCACCTGATGCACCTTGTTCTGGTCGTCGAGCAGGATGGTCACCTTGCCGTGACCCTCGACCCGGGAAACCGGGTCGATCGCGACACGGCGCAGGGTTTCGGGGTGGGCGGCGGTTTCTAGCTGGTAGGTCATGTTCACCCTCAATTAATCGTAGTGCATCAGGCCGTGTTCAAGCGACGGTTCCTTGCCGGCCAACAGATCGGTCAGCACCTTCCAGATCGCGTCAGCCGACGGCGGACAGCCCGGCATGAAGTAATCGATCTTGACCACCTCATGGATCGGGTGCACCTGGTTGAGCGGCAGCGGCAGTTCGGGGTCGTTCGGGATCATGCCGTTGGCCAGCCCCGGGCTGGTGTGATAGACCTCTTCGAGAATGGTCGTCAGCGGCAGGTGGTTGCGTTGCGCCGGCAGGCCGCCGTTGATGGCGCAGGCGCCCATGGCGATGAGGATCTTGCAGTTCTTGCGGAACTCGCGCAGGACATGGACGTTCTCGGCATTGCACAGGCCGCCCTCGATCAGGCCGATGTCGCAGTCCGGGCTGCAGGTCTTGATGTCGGTCAGCGGCGAACGGTCGAACTCGATGTGTTCGAGCAGCGTGAACAGCCGCTCGTCGATGTCGAGGAAGGACATGTGGCAGCCGAAACAGCCGGCCAGCGAGGTGGTCGCCACCTTGAGTTTTTTCTTGGCAGTCATCTCAGCGGCCCTCCGTCGTTTCGGCAACTTCCGAGATCGGCGCCTTGTCGTACTTGCGCTCGCCGATCGGCACGGCAAAGCCCTGGCGTTTCTTCAAAATAACGCCAACCGGGCAGACCTGCGCCGCCTTGTCGGCCAGCGTGAAATCGGTGTCGGCCAACTGGCCGGACTTGGCATTGACGATCAGGTGCGTCCCGATGCCGCGCCCGGACAACCCGAAGACGTTCTTGCCATCGACGTCGCGGCTGGCCCGCACGCACAGCGAGCAGAGGATGCAGCGGTTGAAGTCGAGCAAAACCTCGGGGTGGGAGGCGTCGACCGCACGATTCGGGAAGAAATGGTCGTAGTGCGCCGACATCATGCCGAGATGGTAGGCCGTGGCCTGCAACTGGCAGTTGCCGCTCTTTTCGCACGACGGGCAGAAGTGGTTGCCCTCGACGAAGAGCATCTGGGTCAGCGCCCGGCGTTCGGCGTTGATTTCCTCGGTCTCGCTCTCGACGACCATGCCGGGCGCCGCGCGCATCGTGCATGAGGCGGTGTGGCGGCCATTGACCTTGACCGTGCATAGCTTGCACGAGCCGTGCGGCTTGAACTCCGGGTGATAACAGAGATGCGGAATGAAGACACCGGCCGCGCCGGCTGCCTGGATGATGGTCTGCCCGTCGACGAAGGGAATGACCTTGCCGTCGAGCGTAAAGGTATGGCTCATGATTGACCTCCGTTTTCCGTCGCCAGGTGGGCTGCCGCATCGTCGCGCCCGGTCATCTGCCGGGCGGCCGACAGTTCGCGGTCGAGATCGAAGGCCGGCGTGAAGTCCTGCTGCATCATCCGCCTGTCGTAGGCCGGGCGGAACTTGGCGATGGTGTCGAGCACGGGGTTGCAGGCGGTATGGCCGAGGCCGCAATGGCTCATGGCTTGCAGCAACTGGTTGAGCTTCTCGATTTCGGCGAAGTCGTAGGGCGAGCCGCTGCCGTAATGCAGCTTGTCCATGAGGTTCTTGAGCAGGGAAGTGCCGACCCGGCACGGGGTGCAGAAACCGCAGCTTTCGTGCTGGAAGAAATGCACGTAGTTGCGTGCCACTTCGAACATGTCGCGGGTTTTGTTGAAAACCGTGAAAGCGCCGGCGGTCGGGATGTCCTCGAAGCCGATGATGCGGTCGAACTCGTTTTCGGCGATGCAGACGCCGGACGGGCCGCTGACCTGCACGGCCTGGGTATCGCTCGCCCCGCAGTCCTCAAGCACCTGGCGGATGCTGACCCCGAACGGGTATTCGTAGATGCCCGGCCGGGCGCAATCGCCGGAGACTGACAGAATCTTCGTTCCGGCCGACTGCTTGGTCCCGATACCGGCGTACCACTCGCCCCCTTTCAGGGCGATCAAGGCTGCGGCGGCAAAGGTTTCGACGTTGTTCACGATGGTCGGCTGGTCGAGATAGCCGTTGGTCACCGGGAAAGGCGGGCGGTTGCGCGGCGTGCCGCGCTTGCCTTCGAGCGACTCGATGAGAGCCGACTCCTCGCCGCAGACGTAGGCGCCGGCACCGACATGGATCTCGATGTCGAAATCCGCCCCGGGCAGGCCGCAGATGTCCTTGCCCAGCAGGTTTTCGCGGCGACGGTTGGCCAGCACGGCATTGAGGTGATCGAGCAGGTAGCGATATTCGCCCCGCAGATAGACGAAGCCGCGCGTCGCGCCGATGGCGTAGGCGGCCACCGTCATGCCCTCGAAAACGAGGTCGGGGCATTTGGAGAGCAGCACGCGGTCCTTGAAGGTGCCCGGCTCGCCTTCGTCGGCATTGCAGACGACGACGCGCTGATGGCCGGCCTTGAGTTGGGCATTGCGGCAGGCTTCCCACTTGAGGCCGGTGGTGAAGCCGGCACCGCCCCGGCCGCGCAGGCCGGACCGCTTGATTTCGTCGAGCGTCGCGCCCGGGCCGCCGATACCGCTGGGCAGGCCTTCGCGCCAGGAGCGCATGTTCGAGGCGTTGAGGCCGTCGCTCGGCGCCCGCGCCCGGGCGGCGAGCAGGGCTTCACCGGGCTTGAAGTCGGCGTCGAGCAGGATGTCGGTGCGCCGGATGTGGTCTTCGATTTTGAAAAAGGCGGGCGGCCAGTCGGCCAGCGGCACCTTGTTGCGGATCAGCTCGGCGATTTCGTCGATGCGCTCCAGACTCAAGCCGCCGATCGCGTAATTATTGACCAGCATGCCCGGCCCTTGGTCGCACAGGCCGGTACAGGCCGTCTTGCCGACGCTGACCAGACCGTCTTCGGAAACCTTGCCGCGCTCGACCCAGAGGTTGTTGCACAGGCGCTCCATCATGGCCCGGTTGCCCTGCATGCGGTCGGTGATGTTGTCGGAAAACAACACCCGGTATTGGCCGCGCGGCTCGGTGTAGATGAAGGAATAAAAGCCGGCGACGCCTTCGATCTTGGTGCGCGGCACGCCGAGCATGGCCTGCATGCGGTCGATGGCTTCGGGCGGAACCCAGTCGCAGGCTTCCTGGACTTCGCGCAGGATCTGCAACATGCAGGTCGGGTCGTGTCTATATCGATTGATCACCCGGTCGACGATACCGGCGACCGCTTCGGCATGCATTTCATTGAGCCCCACGACAATCTCCTGAAAATTGCCCATGACATGAAAAGACTAGCACCGGAACGTTGCTGTTTGTTGTCGGAGATCAACATCCGGGTATTTGTCACACTGTCAAAAAGCCGATTGTGCAACAATGGCATTGCGTCGCAACATAGAAAAAGCACCACCAATCGGCCAATTTGGCCATTGCCTGGTGCAGCGCAACAAGCCCGAACCCAACCCGGAAGGATGAACAGCATGAACACCATAAACGAACAATCCCCCTTGGCCGGCATGAACACCCTGTTGCCGCTGGCCGGCAAAAAGGGCCTGATCACCGGCGTCGCCAACGACAAGTCGATCGCCTTTGCCGTGGCCAAGGCGATTCGTGCCCTGGGCGGCGAAATTGCCCTGACCTACCAGAACGACAAGACGGCCAAATACACCCAGCCGCTGGCCGATGCGCTGGGCGCCAAACTCTTCCTGAAACTCGACGTCACCGAGGAAGGCAGCCTTGAAGCGGCCATCAAGCAGTGCGGTGACGAATTCGGCGAACTCGATTTCGCCATTCACTCGATGGCCTTCTGCAACGGCGACGACCTGCACGGCCGCGTCATCGACACCACCGAAGCCGGTTTCGACTCGGCCATGAACATTTCCTGCCACAGCTTCCTGCGCATGGCCAAGGCGCTGGAGCCGCTGATGGCCCACGGCGGCTCGCTGATCACCATGTCCTACCTCGGTGCCGAGCGCGTCGTGCGCAACTACGGCGTCATGGGCATCATCAAGGCGGCGCTCGAATCGGCCGTCCGTTACATGGCTTACGACCTCGGCCCCAAGGGCATCCGCGTCTTCGCCGTGTCGCCCGGCCCGATCATGACCCGCGCCGCTTCCGGCATCGCCAATTTCAACACCCTGCTCGAAAACGATGCCGCCAAGGCGCCGCTCGGTCGCACCGTGACCATCGACGAAGTCGGCGCCCTGACCGCCTTCCTGTGCACACCCGGTTCGTCGGGCATGACCGGGCAGACCATTTACGTCGACGCCGGCGCCCATATCGTCGCCTGAGGCCGTTTTCCAGCGATTGCTACGGTCAACCGGAAAAAAAGGCCAAATTTCAAGTTGGCGGGGCAAGCTCCCGCCAATTTGAAACGATTTCGGAGAAGCTGATGCCTGACATTGACGGACTACTCCCCGATCCCGTACCGGATCACCCGCTGCTGCGCGGGCGCCGGGAAATCGGCCGCGGCGAGAGCACTATCGTCCTCGAAGCCGACACCGTCGACGGCCAGGAACGCGTCTACAAGGTGCTCTCCTCGCCCACCGACTACGCCTACTACACCGCCGACGACCGGCCCACCGGCAACCATTTCCCGGTCGTCTTTGCCGATCACGGCACGGCCGGCCGTTCCAGCCGCGGTTTTCCGTTTTACATCGTCGAAGTCGAGCGACTCTACCCGCTGCCGGTTGCCGGCGATGCCGCCGAAGTGGCAACCAAGCTCTCCTCCTCGTACTTCGACGCCTGCATGATGTGGCGCAATCTGGCCCAGGACATGGGCCGCATTGCGCTGCATCACCTCGTCGTCACCCCCATGGGCTGGACCGACGCGCTCAAGGCGTCGCTCAAGGCGGTGGAAGACTTTTCGACCGAATACGGCGCCCTGCCCGACCTCATCAAGGCCGACAACCTCATGATGCGCAAGGACGGCACCCTCGTTTTCTCCGACCCGGTTTTCATGGAATGAGCATCAGCAAAGTTTATTTCGCCTCGCGCGAAGTCGCCGAATCCCTGATCGGCAACCCCTCAATTGCGGTCATCTCGATCACCGACCCGGGCACCCCGGAAGCCAACCTGCACGCCCATTTCGAGCACATCCTGCGCCTCGCCTTCTACGACGCCGTACCGGCCGACGACTACCTGCCGGCGCCCATGCCCGGCCTGTTCGATTACCGCATGGCCCGCCAGATTTCCAGCTTCGTCCACGATCTGCACCATTCGCCTGACGACATCTCGGTGCTCGTCCATTGCGAATACGGCGTCAGCCGCTCGGCCGCCGTGGCCCTTTTCGTCGAGGCGTATTCCGGCGCGCCGCTCATTTCGCGCGAGTTTTCCGGCGAGGCGAACCAGTGGGTGGTCAACCAGCTGACGCAGTTGCGGCCGGAGCTGGACATCGACATTCCACCGGCCGACGCCGCACGCGAGCGCCGCACAAGACCCCGACCAAACTGAGCCGAAACCCCGCACAGGCCGCCGGATCGTTGTTTGCTGCAACGCAGCACACTATACTGTGCGCAGCCTGACCGCCCTCGGGAGTCCGTCATATCTGGAGTATTACCATGCATGAGAGCAACGAGCAGCGTTACCTGGTCAACACCACCTACGACGAAATCCGCGTCGGCGACTCGTCCAGCCTGACGCGGACCCTGATGCCCGAGGATGTCAAGCTCTTCGCCATCCTGACCGGCGACGTCAATCCATCGGTGGTCGATCCGGGCTATTCCGAAAGCGGCCTGTTCCGCGAAGTCATCGCCCACGGCATGTGGAGCGGCTCGCTGATCTCGACCGTCCTCGGCACCCAGTTTCCCGGCCCCGGCACCATCCTGATCGACCAGTCGCTGCACTTCGCCCGCCCGGTGACCATCGGCGACACCATTACCATCACCGTCACCGCCAAACAGAAGTTCGATCACAACAAGCACATCAATTTCGACTGCGTGTGCACCAATCAGGAAGGCCTGCAGGTGGTGCGCGGCACGGCCGAAGTGCTGGCCCCGACGGAAAAGGTCTCCCGCCTGCAAAAAGTGCATATGCCGGAGATTCGCATCGACGACAAGCACGAGCGCTACATTCACCTGCTCGAGCGCGTCAAGGGTCTGGAGCCGGTGCCGACGGCCGTCGCCCACCCGTGTGATGAAGAATCGCTCAAGGGGCCGGTCCAGGCCTTTCACGCCGGCATCATCGAGCCCATCCTGGTCGGCCCGGAAAACAAGATTCGCGCCGTCGCCGAGGAATTCGGCATCGACCTCAACGGCATCCGCATCGTCCACGCCGCGCACAGCCATGACTCGGCCGCGCTGGCCGTCTCCCTGGTCCGCACCGGCGATGCCGAAGCCCTGATGAAGGGCAGCCTGCATACCGACGAACTGATGGGCGAAGTCGTCGCCCGCGCCAACGGCCTGCGCACCAGCCGCCGGATCAGCCACGTTTTCATCATGGATGTGCCGACCTACCATCGCCCGCTCCTGATCACCGACGCCGCCATCAACATCGCCCCGACGCTCGAAGAAAAAGCCGACATCATCCGCAACGCCATCGACCTCGCCCACATCCTCGGCATCCCCGAACCCAAGGTGGCGATCCTGTCGGCGGTCGAGACGGTCAACCCGAAAATCCAATCAACATTGGATGCCGCCGCCCTGTGCAAGATGGCCGACCGCGGCCAGATCAAGGGCGGCATCCTCGACGGCCCGCTCGCCTTCGACAATGCCGTATCGCTCGTCGCGGCCAAGACCAAGGGCATCAAGTCGGCGGTCGCCGGCCACGCTGAAATTCTCGTCGTCCCCGATCTCGAATCCGGCAACATGATCGCCAAGCAGCTCGAATACCTGGCCAACGCGCTGACCGCCGGCATCGTGCTCGGCACCAAGGTGCCCATCGTACTGACCAGCCGCGCCGACTCGGCCGAAACCCGCACGGCTTCGTGCGTCATCGCTGCGCTGATCGCCCACCACAACCGTAAAACTGGAACCGTCTAAATGAAGCAAGGCATCCTGACGATCAATGCCGGGTCGTCGTCCATCAAGTTCGCCCTTTTCTCCCTCGCCCACCCGATTTCCCCAGAGGCCGAAGTCTCCGGCCAGATTGACGGCATCGGCACCAAGGCCACGAAAATGGTGGCCAAGGACAAGGCCGGTGAAAAAATCGCCGACCAGATGATCGCCGGCGAGCAGGTCAGCCACGACCAGGCTTTCGACGCGCTGCTCAAATGGTTCATGGCCACGCATGCCGGCTGGCAGATCGTCGCCGTCGGTCATCGCGTCGTGCATGGCGGCGAACGTTACTCGCAGCCGACCATCGTCGACGACACCGTGCTCGGCCACCTGGCCAGCTTCATCCCGCTCGCCCCGCTGCACGAACCGCACAACGTCGCCGGCATCCGCGCCCTGCAGGCGCTGCTTCCCGGCGTGCCGCAGATCGCCTGTTTCGATACCGCCTTCCACCGCAGCCAGCCCGATGTCGCCCAGACCTTCGGCCTGCCCCGCGCCCTGTCGGCCGAAGGCATCAAGCGTTACGGCTTCCACGGCCTGTCCTACGAATTCATCGCCCGCGCCCTGCCCCGGCATTCGCACCGCGCCAATGGCCGCGTCGTCGTCGCCCACCTCGGCAACGGCGCCAGCATGGCGGCCATGGTCAATCGCAAGTGCGTCGCCACGACGCTCGGCTTCTCGACCATCGACGGCCTGCTCATGGGCACGCGCTGCGGCAATCTCGACCCCGGTGTCATCCTGCACCTCATGGAAACCAAGGGACTGTCGGTCAAGGACATGACCAGGATGCTCTACAAGGAATCCGGCCTGCTCGGCGTTTCCGGCATCAGCCAGGACATGCGCACCCTGCTCGCCAGCGACAAGCCGGAAGCCCGGGAAGCGGTCGACCTGTTCTGCTATCGCATCGCCCGCGAACTCGGCTCGCTGACCGCCGCGTCTGGCGGCATCGACGCGCTGGTATTCACTGGCGGCATCGGCGAGCACGCCGCCGAAGTCCGCCGCCGCGTCTGTTTACAGTCGGAATGGCTGGGCATTCGCCTCGATCCGGAAGCCAACGCACGTCACGACATCGTGATCAGTGCCGGCAACAGCAGCGTCGATGTGCTGGTCATTCCGACCAACGAAGAGTGGATGATGGCGCACCACGCGCAGACACTTCTCGCCCTCTGAAAAAATATTTCTGCATGAGCCCCGACCACGAATGTGGCCGGGGCTTTGTTTTTTCTGGCTTTTTTTAGCACGGCAGCATCGTTTTTCAACCCAGCCGCAAACACTGCATCTAGTCAAGATGTTGCCACCTCGCACTATATCTAGTAGCCTTTGCACCATTCGAAAATTAATAACCCAGAAAATCCGAATTTTGTAGAGGAGCCTTGGATGAGCAAAATCACCGAACAGCTTTCGCTGACAGATATTCCCGCTGCACCGCAATTTGCCCCGCTGCCGGAGCAGGAAATTTCCGGCGAAGTGCTCATCGAGAAGTACGCCAAGGGCAAGGAAACCAATGTTCACGACGTGCGTCGCCGTGTCGCCTACGCCCTTGCCCAGGTCGAACAGGAAGCCGATCGCGCCCATTGGGAATCGAAGTTCCTGTGGGCCCAGGAAAACGGTTTCATCCCGGCCGGCCGCATCAACTCCGCCGCCGGCACCGACCTCCAGGCAACGCTGATCAACTGCTTCGTGCAACCGGTCGGCGACTCCATCGTCGAAAACACCGATGGCCGTCCCGGCATCTACACCGCGCTGGCCCAGGCCGCTGAAACGATGCGTCGCGGCGGCGGCGTCGGCTACGATTTCTCGTCCATCCGTCCGCAGGGCGCCCGCGTCAAGGGCACCCAGTCGCGCGCTTCCGGCCCGGTCTCGTACATGCGCGTTTTCGACCGTTCCTGCGAAACGGTCGAATCGGCCGGCGCCCGTCGTGGCGCCCAGATGGGCGTGCTGCGCTGCGACCATCCGGATATCGAAGTCTTCATCCACGCCAAGGACAAGGGCGACCTCTCCAACTTCAATATCTCGATCGGCGTTACCGACCCGTTCATGGAAGCCGTCGATGCCGACGGCGATGTCGAGTTGCTGCACCGCGCCGAACCGAATGCCGAGATGCGCGCGGCCGGTGCCTATCAGCGCGAAGACGGCCTGTGGGTCTACCGCAAGCTGCGCGCCCGCGAACTGTGGGATCAGGTCATGAAATCGACCTACGACCACGCCGAACCGGGCATCCTGTTCCTCGACCGCATGAACAAGGACAACAACCTCAATTACTGCGAAGTGATCGAGGCGACCAACCCGTGCGCCGAGCAGCCGCTGCCGCCGTATGGCTGCTGCTGCCTGGGTTCGATCAACCTGACGCTGTACATCAAGGACGCCTTCTCCGAGCAGGCCGAGTTCGATTTCGATACCTTCGCCGACGTCATCCGCATCTCGACCCGCATGCTCGACAACGTGCTCGACGCGACCCACTGGCCGCTTGAGCGCCAGCAGCAGGAAGCCGCCAACAAGCGCCGCGTCGGCCTCGGCTACACCGGCCTCGGCGATGCGCTGGCCATGCTCCGCCTGCGCTACGACAAGCCAGAAGCCCGCGCCATGGCGGCCCGTATCAGCGAATTCATGCGCGACACGGCCTATCTGTACTCGGTCGAAATGGCCAAGGAGCGCGGCGCCTTCCCGCTGTTCAATGCCGAACTCTATCTCTCCGGCGGCAACTTCGCTTCCCGCCTGCCGTCCGACGTCAAGGCCGAGATCCGCAAGCACGGCCTGCGCAACTCACACCTCCTGTCGATCGCCCCGACCGGCACCATCTCGCTGGCCTTTGCCGACAACGCCTCGAACGGCATCGAACCGCCCTTCTCCTGGACGTACAGTCGCAAGAAGCGCATGCAGGACGGCACGATCAAGGAGTACTCGGTCGAGGACTACGCGTGGCGTTTGTACAAGCACCGTGGAGGCGACGTCGCCAAGCTGCCCGAATACTTCGTCACGGCCCTGGAAATCTCCGCCCAGGCGCACAGCGACATGGTCGCCGCCGTTGCACCGTTCATCGACACCTCGATTTCGAAGACGGTCAACGTGCCGGCCGACTACCCTTACGAAGACTTCCAGGATCTCTACATGAGCGCCTGGAAATCCGGCCTCAAGGGTCTGGCCACCTACCGTCCGAACAGCGTGCTCGGCTCCGTGCTTTCCGTTACCGGCAGCGAGTCGGCCAAGGCTGAAGGCGATGCCAAGGCGCCGCAGGATTTCGTCACCGACGCCAATCGCCGCCTGTCGATCAAGAACCTGCCGGCCCCGGTGCTCGCCAGCCTGCGCTGGCCGGGCCGCCCGAACCTGCCGGAAGGCAACCTGTGCTGGACCTACATGCTCGACTCGCCGATCGGCAAGTTCGCCCTGTTCGTCGGCCACGTCGAACCGGAAGGCAAGGCCTGGCCGTTCGAAGTCTGGGCCAATGGCCCGGCCGAACCGCGCGGCCTGGGTGCCGTCGCCAAGACGCTGTCCATGGACATGCGCGCCAAGGATCACGGCTGGCTGCAAATGAAACTCGACGCACTGTCGAAGACGCCGGGTGACTCTTTCGAAATGCCCATGCCACCGCACGGCGAGCGCAAGCGCGTACCGTCCGTGGTGTCCGCCATGGCCCAGGTCATCAGCTGGCGTTGCGAACAGCTCGGCGCGTTCAAGCACGAAGGCCCGACGCCGGTGAAGGATGCCCTGTTCAGCGCCAAGGAGCCGAAGACCGGCACCGACGGCACGCTGTCCTGGACGGTCGACGTCAATAACCCGTCGACCGGCGAAGACTTCGTCCTCGGCCTCAAGGAAATCACCCTGCCGGACGGCGTCACCCGCCCCTACTCGATGTGGCTCTCGGGCAACTACCCGCGTGCCCTCGACGGTCTGTCCAAGCTCCTGTCGCTCGACATGCGCGTTCTCGATCCGGCCTGGATCGGCATGAAGTTGCGCAAGCTGATCGACTACTCCGAGCCGCTCGGCGACTTCATGGCTTTCGTGCCGGGTTCGCGCAAGCAGCAGACCTTCCCGTCGACCGTCGCCTACATCGCCCAGCTCATCATCCATCGCTACGCCATGCTCGGCATCCTCGACGAAAGCGGCTTCCCGCTGCAACAGATGGGTATCCTCGAAGCGCCGGAAGACTCGACCAGCAACAAGGTCCTGCCGACACAAGGCAAGCTTTGCGGCGAGTGCGGCAATCACACGATGATCCGCAAGGATGGCTGTGACTTCTGCACCGCCTGCGGCGCCGTGGGCACCTGCGGCTGATCGGCTGACCGACTCCCACAAAAACGCCCCGGTGATGCCGGGGCGTTTTACTTTTGGGGTGCCATTTCAGGCCGAAACCCGAATTTCAATTTTGGCCATTTTTTTCGGTTGACCGTAGGAATCGTTCCACCGGCCTCAGGCGCCTCCATTTCAGGGCTTGTCGAGCCAGAACAATGACGTGATGGTCTTGGCGTCTGAGATCCGTCCGTCCCAAACCGCCTGCTTTGCCTCTGCCGGCGAGAGTTCGACGACATCAAGAAATTCGTTATGGTCGAGCTGTCTTTCCCCGGCCAGATGCAGGCCGCGCGCAGCGAAGATTTCGATCCGTTCGTCCGAGTAGCCGATGCACGGGTGCATGACGCCGAGGTATTCCCAGTCGCTGGCAACGTAGCCGGTTTCTTCCTTGAGCTCGCGCTGGGCCGTGTCGATAATGGCTTCGCCATGATCGATCTTGCCGGCGGGCAGTTCCAGGAAGACGCGCCGCAGCGGGTAGCGGAACTGGCGCTCGAAAAGCAGATTACCGTTGGGCAGGAAGGCAAGGATGACGACAGCCCCCGGATGGACGATGTATTCCCGGATCGACTCCTGACCATTGGGAAGCAGCACACGATCCTTGCGGACGTTCAGCAAAGCCCCCTTGAAGATGGTCTCGGAGGAAACTTCGGATTCGATGAGATGTGCGTCGTGCGCCATTGCAAACTCCACAAAAAGAAACGCCCCGACAAGCGGGGCGTTTTATTCGAACACGTTTCAGTGCGGCATCAGAGCGAACGCAGTAGCGCGTAGGCACAAAGCGACATGATGACCTGCGGGAAGATGCCGAGGAAGGCGACAGCCAGACCGTTGGCAGAAATCAGGATGCGCATGTCGAGCGGTGCGGCGAACGGCGTATCGTCGGCTGGTGCATCAAAGTACATGACCTTGACGACACGCAGGTAGTAGAAGGTACCGATCAGCGAGAAGAGGACGGCGACGATGGCCAGCCAGATGTGGCCGGCTGCAACGACAGCCTGTAGCACGGAGAACTTGGCGAAGAAACCGATGAAGAACGGCACGCCCGCCATCGAGAACATCAGCATGAGCATGATGCCGGCAAACCACGGGCTGCGCTTGTTGAGGCCCTTGAAGTCGTCGATTTCCTCGGCTTCAAAACCGGAGCGGGCCATGAGCAGGATCATGCCGAAAGTGCCGGCGCTCATCAGCACGTAGGCAATAACGTAGAACATGGCCGAACTGTAAGCGTTCAGTGCGTAGCGGGCATCGCCGCTGACCACCCCGGTAACGATGCCGAGGAGCATGAAACCCATGTGCGAAATGGCAGAGTAGGCCAGCATGCGCTTGAGATTGGTCTGGGCGATAGCAGCAAGATTACCGATGGCCATCGACAGCACGGCAAGGATGATCAGCATGTTCTGCCAGTCGGCGGCCATGGTGATCAGGCCATTGACCAAAAGACGCATGACGATGGCGAAAGCAGCCAGTTTGGGCGCAGAGCCGATAAGCAGGGTGACCGAAGTCGGCGCACCGTGATAGACGTCTGGAATCCACATGTGGAAGGGAACGACGCCGAGCTTGAAGGCCAAACCGGCGACCAGGAAAACCAGGCCGAAAACCATGACGCTCTTGTTCACGCCACCACCGTAGAGCCGCTCGGCGATGCCGGTGATTTCCAGCGTACCGGTCGCCCCGTAGATCATCGACATGCCGTAGAGCAGCAGGCCGGAAGCCAAGGCACCAAGAACAAAGTACTTCATCGCCGCCTCGGTGGACTTCACCGAGTCGCGGTTCATGGCGACCATGGCGTAGAGCGACAGCGACAGCAGTTCGAGACCGATGTAGATGGTCAGGAAGTGATTGGCCGAAATCATGACCATCATGCCGAGCGTCGCGAACAAGGCGAGCACGTAGTATTCACCTTTGTTCATCGACTCGCGATCGATGACATAACCGCGCGAATAGAACATGACGACGATCAGGGTCGCATACAGGAACAGCTTCAGCAGGTCGGACATCAAATCGTCGACGAACATGTTGCTGAACGTGTAGGTAATTTCGCCGGTGCTCGTGGCGAACTGTATGACGACACAGCCGACCAAGGCCAGTTGGGTCAGCCAGAAGGTTACGGTGCGCCGACTATCCTTGACCAGAAGGTCGATCATCAAAATAGCGAGAGCCATCACCGCCAGAAAAATTTCCGGCGCGGCAGGCAGAAGATTGGGGACAACGAAATTGTCGAACATGTCGGCTACCGATTATTGAATCTTGCTGATGGCGACGTGACGCAACAGGTCATTGACCGAGGCGTGCATGACTTCCGTGAAAGGCTGCGGGTAGAGACCCATCCACAGGGTGGCAATGGCCAGGATGCCAAGGATGGCGAACTCGCGAAGATTGATGTCGCTCAACTCTTCGACGTGATGATTGGCCACGTCACCGAAAATCACTCGCTTGTACATCCATAGAGAGTAGGCGGCACCGATCACCATCGAACTGGCGGCGGCAAAGGCAACCCAGAAATTGAACTTGACGGCGCCCAGGATAACCATGAACTCGCCAACGAAGCCGGAGGTGGCCGGCAGACCGGCATTGGCCATGGTGAAGAGCATGAAGAGCGCGGCAAACTTCGGCATCTTGTTGACCACACCGCCGTAATCAGCAATCTGGCGACTGTGCACGCGGTCGTACATGACGCCGATGCAGAAGAACATGGCGCCTGACACGAAGCCGTGTGAAACCATCTGCACCAGGGCACCTTCGACGCCCATCGGGCTGAACATGAAGAACCCGAGCGTCACGAAGCCCATGTGGGCAATCGACGAATAGGCCACCAGCTTTTTCATGTCTTCCTGAACCAGGGCGACGAAACCAATGTAGACCACGGCAATCAGCGACAGGGCGATCACCAGGCCGGAGAGTTCATGCGACGCATCCGGCAGAATCGGCAGCGAGAACCGCAGGAAACCATAGGCCCCGAGTTTCAGGGCAATAGCCGCCAGCACAATGGAGCCACCTGTCGGCGCCTCGACGTGGGCGTCAGGCAACCACGTATGCACCGGCCACATCGGCACCTTGACCGCGAAGGCAACGAGGAACGCAAGGAACAGCCAGACCTGAGCGCCAAGGGCGATCGGTAGTTTGTGCCATTCGAGAATCGAGAAGCTGCCACCGGACTGGATGAACAGATACATCAAGGCGATCAGGAAAAGCAGGGAGCCAAACAGCGTGTAGAGGAAGAACTTGAAGGCGGCGTAAACCCGCTTCGGGCCGCCCCAGACACCGATGATCAGATACAGAGGGATCAGCGAAGCCTCAAAGAAGACGTAGAACAGAATGCCGTCGAGCGACGTGAAGATGCCGTTCATGAGGCCGGACATGATCAGGAAAGCAGCGTTGTACTGGGCAACCTTGGTCTGGATGACCTCCCAACCAGCGGCTACGACGATGATGGTCACGAAAGCGTTCAGGATCACGAACAGCATCGAGATACCGTCGACCCCGAGGTGGTAATTGATGTTGAACCGCGGAATCCATGCGCCCAGCTCGACAAACTGCATACCACCATTGGCGGTATCGAAGCCCGTCCAGAGCGGGATCGTGACCAGAAAGGCAGCAACCGCACCGGCCAGGGCAAGAATTCTTGCCAGCGGCGCATTCCGATCCCCGCCGGTGGCCAATACCACCAGGCCGGCAAAAATCGGAATCCATATTGCGAGAGATAGCAACGGGTAAGTCGACATGTTATTCCTTGCTTTTCTGCGAACTATTCACGCTTAGGCGCGGTTGATCCACAGAGTCATCAGCACAAAGACGCCGATGATCATGGTGAAAGCGTAGTGATAGACGTAACCGGTCTGGAACAGACGGGTAATGGAAGAGATCCAGCCAACAACCTTGGCCGAGCCATTGACGATCAGGCCGTCGATGATGGCAACATCACCACCACGCCAGAACACTTTGCCCAACAGGCGAGCGCCACCGGCAAATACGGCTTCGTTGAATTTGTCGAAGTAGTACTTGTTCTCAAGCAGCGTATGAACGGCCGAGAAGCGACGCTGAATAGCAGCCGGAATGTCGGGACGCTTCATGTAGAAGAACCACGACACCACTACACCGGACAGGGCCAGAATGAACGGCAGGCTGGTCAACGAATGCACCCCCATGGCGACCGCGCCGTGGAAGTGCTCAGACAGATGCTCCATGGCCGGGTGGGCATGGTGATCGATGAAGATCACGCCCTTGAAATAGTCGCCGAAGACCATCGGACCGATAGCGATGAAACCGATGACCACCGACGGAATAGCCAGCAAGACGAGCGGCAGCGTGACAACCCACGGTGTCTCGTGCGGCTTCTGGCCCGGAGCCAGACCATGATGGTGGTCGTGCGAGGTTTCTTCGTCGTCGTGGTCCCCCTCATGCTCGTGATGATGAGCATCGTCAGCCTTGCCGAAGCGCTCTTCACCGTGGAAAACGAGGAAGTACATGCGGAAGGAGTAGAAGGCGGTAACGAAGACCCCGGCCAGAACGCAGAAGTAGGCGAAACCTGCACCCGGAATGTGCGACAGGGCCACGGCCTCGATAATCGAGTCCTTGGAATAGAAGCCGGACAGGAAAGGCGTACCGATCAGGGCCAGCGAACCGACCAGCGAGGTGATCCAGGTGATCGGCATGTACTTGCGCAGACCGCCCATGTTGCGGATGTCCTGATCGTGGTGCATGCCGATGATTACCGAGCCGGCGGCGAGGAATAGCAGGGCCTTGAAGAAGGCATGCGTCATCAGGTGGAAGATGGCGACCGAGTAGGCTGAAGCTCCCAGCGCGACGGTCATGTAGCCGAGCTGCGACAGCGTGGAATAGGCCACGACGCGCTTGATGTCGTTCTGGATGATGCCGAGGAAGCCCATGAACAGCGCGGTGATCGCGCCGATCACGATGACAAACGACAGGGCGGTGGTCGACAACTCGAACAGTGGCGACATCCGGGCCACCATAAAGATACCGGCCGTCACCATGGTTGCCGCGTGGATCAGTGCGGAAATCGGGGTCGGACCTTCCATGGAGTCAGGCAGCCAGACGTGCAGCGGAACCTGAGCCGACTTGCCCATGGCACCGATGAACAGGCAGATACAGGTCGCGGTCATCAGCGAAACGGTAGCCCACTCGCGACCGGCGAACAGGTTGATCGTGGTATCGACAAGGCTCGGTGCCTTCTCGAAGACTGTCGCGTAATCGAGCGAACCGGTATGAGCCAGCACGAGACCGATGCCGAGGATGAAACCGAAGTCGCCGACGCGATTGACCAGGAAAGCCTTCATGTTGGCGAAGATCGCGGTCGGACGGGTATACCAGAAACCAATCAGCAGGTAGGAGACCAGACCCACGGCTTCCCAGCCGAAGAACAGCTGCATGAAGTTGTTGCTCATCACCAGCATCAGCATGGAGAAAGTGAACAACGAGATATAGCTGAAGAAGCGGTTGTAGCCCGGGTCTTCTTGCATGTAGCCGATGGTGTAAATGTGCACCATGAGCGACACGAAGGTGACAACCAGCATCATCGTCGTGGTCAGCGTATCGATCAGGAAACCGACTTCGAATTTATAGTCGCCGCTGGTCAGCCAGGTGTACACAGCACCGTTGTATGTATTGCCAGCGAGCACATCCTTGAAGATGATGACCGACGCGATGAAGGCAATCGCGACGCCGGCAATGGTAGCGGTATGAGCGACCCAGCGCGGGATTATGCGGCAGAAAAGGCCGGCAATCATGGCGCCGACCAATGGCGCCAACGGCACGAGCAGGTAGAGTTTTTGCATTTCCATGTTTAACCCTTCAGGCTGCCCAGGTCATCCACATGGATGCTCTTGAGGTTGCGGAACAGCACGATCAGAATGGCCAGGCCGATCGCCGATTCGGCAGCGGCAACGGTCAGGATGAAGAAAACGAAAATCTGACCGGAGAGATCCTGCAGATAGTGGGAAAAAGCCACGAAATTCATGTTGACCGCAAGAAGCATCAACTCGATGGCCATCAGCAACACCAGCAGGTTCTTCCGGTTCAGGAAGATGCCGACTATGCTGATCGCAAAAAGTATCGCGCCCAGAATCAGGAAATGGGAGAGTGAGAGAGTTAGCATTGGTTCCCCGAGGATCAGTCTTTTTCAACCGGCATCTGCAGGACGCGCACACGATCCTTCGCCTTGACGAAGACCTGCTGATTGGGGTTGGTATACTTGGACTTCTTCGGACCGCGGTAGGTCAGGACAATCGCCGCGATCATGCCGACGAGCAGGACAAGCGACGCCAATTCGAAGGGATAGACGTAGTCGGTGAACATCAGCGCGCCGATGCTCTTGGTATTTGAAATGCCTGCCGGCACAAGAACGTCAGCAGCAGGAACTTGGAAGTACTTGGCACCAAGCACCAAGCCCATTTCCAGAACCATCAGCAAACCAAGCAAAGCTCCGAGCGGGAGATAATTCCAGAAGCCCTGTCGGATACGGTCGAGGTTGATGTCAAGCATCATGACCACGAACAGGAAGAGCACCATGACCGCGCCGACATAAACCAGAATGATGGCGATCGCCAGAAACTCGGCTTGAAGCAATGCCCAGATACCGCCGCAGGTAAAGAACGCGAGAATCAGATGTAGGGCAGCGTGTACCGGGTTGCGTGCGGTGATCACGCGAAGGCTCGCAAAGACCAGAATCGCCGACAGGAAAAAGAAAACAGCAGTTTGGAAATCCATCGCTAGCACCTGTTATCGGTAAGCAGCGTCAAGTTCGCGGTCTTTTGCGATCTGATCTTCGTAGCGGTCGCCGTTGGCCAGCAACATCTGCTTGGTGTAATACAAGTCACCCCGCTTCTCACCGTGATATTCAAAAATCCGCGTTTCAACGACGGCATCCACCGGGCAAGCCTCTTCGCAGAAACCGCAGAAGATGCACTTGGTCAAATCGATGTCATAGCGCGTCGTGCGACGGGAACCGTCATCGCGCGGCTCTGCCTCAATGGTGATGGCGAGCGCCGGGCAGATCGCCTCGCACAGCTTGCAGGCGATACAACGCTCTTCGCCATTCGGGTAGCGACGCAGCGCATGAAGCCCTCGAAAACGGAAACTCTGCGGTGTCTTTTCTTCCGGATACTGAACGGTGATCTTGCGAGCAAAGAAATATCTGCCCGTAACCGACATGCCCTTCAACAATTCCTTGAGGAAGAGGCTGTTGAAGATTTCCTTCATCGAACCCATTAGTCTCTCCTCACTTCCAGATATTTAATGGCGACATCATCCAGACGCCGACAACAACCAGCCAGATCAAGCAGATCGGCAAGAACACTTTCCAACCCAAGCGCATCAACTGGTCATAGCGGTAACGCGGGAAAGTCGCCCGGAACCACAGGAACAAGAAGAGTATTGCCGACATCTTGGCGAACAGCCACAGAATACCGTCAGGCAGGAAGCCAACCGGGGAGAGCCAGCCACCCAAGAACAGGAGGGAAGTTAGCGCTGCAACCAGAATCATGTTGGCGTATTCAGCCAAGAAGAAGAGCGCGAAAGCCATCCCGGAATATTCAACGTGGAAGCCCGCAACGATTTCCGACTCACCTTCAGCTACGTCAAACGGCGCGCGGTTCAATTCAGCAGTGCCAGAAATCAGGTAGACGATGAACATCGGGAATAAAGGTAACCAGTTCCACGAAAGGAAACTCAGGCCCAAGCCAGCGAAACGTCCTTGATCCTGAACATTGACGATATCGACCAGATTCAAGCTATTCGACACCATCAGCACGCAGATCAGCGAAAAGCCCATGGAGATTTCGTAGGAAACCATTTGGGCTGCCGAGCGCATGGCGCCAAGGAAGGCATATTTTGAATTGGACGCCCATCCGGACAAAATAACGCCATAAACCCCCATTGACGTGATCGCCATGATGTAGAGCAGACTGGCATCAATGTTGGCCACCACCAGCGAGTCGGTGAAGGGAATCACAGCCCAAGCAGCCAATGCAGGGGCAATCGCCAACATCGGGGCGATAATAAAGATGCCCTTGTTAGCGGTGGTCGGTACGATAATTTCCTTCAGCAACAGCTTCAGGCCGTCTGCAATCGGCTGGATCAGGCCCCACGGACCAACCCGGTTGGGACCGATACGAACCTGCATGTAACCAATGACTTTGCGTTCAAAGTAGGTCAAATACGCAACGCCAAGCATCAGCGGAGCAACGATCAGGACGATTTTTAGAAGGGTCCAGACAGCCGGCCAAGCACCGCCGAAGATCCCAAGTCCGAAGTTCATCAGTGCGTCCATTTATGCACGCTCCACGGAAATCAAGCCGAACATGTCGCCCAGCATCGCTGTGCTTGCGTGCGCCGCCGAAACACGGACGCAACCGGCAGGCACATTATTGTCGCTCTTGGCAATCAGCATAGCTTCGCCGGAACCTTGCTTGATGCGAACTTGCGCACCATCGGCAATGCCAATCTGCGTCAGGGTTTGCTCGTGAATGCGAGCGGTCGGAACAACAGAATCGGCAGTCTGCTGCAGAGCTGGTGCTCGACGCGCCATCGGGTCGGCAAAATTGATCGGCACATCGGCGATCCGTTGAAGGCTATCAGTACAGGTATCCGCCAAAGCAATACTGGCATCCTTCAAGCCGTTATCGAGGCTGCTGACAAAATCAACCCCCACTCCTAATACTTCGTCGCGTACTTCTTCACTCGATATATAGCGGAATCCGTCAAGATTTAATACGTTACCGAGCACACGGAGCAGCTTCCAGGCCGGGCGGGCATCCCCGCGCGCCTTGGCCACACCGTTGAAACTCTGGACACGGCCTTCGGTATTGACGAAGGTGCCCGAGGTTTCGGTGTAAGGCGCAATCGGCAGAATCACATCGGCAAATTCCAGGGCCGGTGCGTGCTTGAAGGCCGACATGTACACCACCAGACTGGCCTGCTTCAACGCACCCAGAACCAGCTGCGGGTTTGCGCAATCAAATTCCGGCTCAACCCCCATCAGGACGTAGGCCTTGCGCGGTTGCTCGAACATCTGGCGAGCATTGGCACCGGAGGGCAGCGCCCAGGCAAGGTGGCCGCCCACGGTGTTGGCGCCCTCGCCCAGAAAACCGACGGTCGCACCGGTCAGCTTGCCGAGTTCCAGCGCCAATGTATGCAGTTGGGTGGCATCGGCGGACTGCGTCGCGACGTTGCCGAGGAAAACAGCACGTTTCTCGCCATCAACCAGACTTTGGGCGATTTTCTTGCTCGTTTCGCAAACCACGGCCGACTCGACACCGGAGGGCACTGCGGCGCCCTTGATCTCGGCTGCAGCCTTGACAATGGCCGCCAGCGCGGCAGCCAGTTGGGCCGGCGCGACGGTCAGACGGGCATGCAGGTTGATCAGTTGATCGTCTCCGGTCACCGACAGCAGGCTGACCTTGGTAAATTTCTTGGCGGCTTGGCGCAGACGCTGGGCGATCAGCGGATGATCCTTGCGCAGGAACGAGCCAACCACCAGAGCACCGTCGAGATCCTTGATTTCGGCTAGACGCATGCCCAGCCACGGCGTGCCGGAACGCTTGAAATCGGAGGAAAAGTCGATCTGGCGCGGGCGGAAATCAATATTGCCGCTGCCGAGCCCCTTCATGACCTTGCCAAGCAGGAAGAGTTCTTCGAGTGTCGAGCTTTGAGCGGCCAGCGCGGCCAGCGCATCGCCACCGTGTTCGCGAGAAACGTCCTTGAGGCCGTGAGCGACGTAATCGAGCGCCACGTTCCAGTCGACTTCCTTCCATTCGCCGCCCTGCTTGACCATCGGCTTGGTCAGGCGGTCGTCGGAATTCAGCGCCTGGTAGGAGAAGCGCTCCTTGTCAGAGATCCAGCACTCGTTAACTTCTTCGTTCTCGCGCGGCAGAACGCGCATCACGTTGTCGTGCTTGACCTGGACGACCAGGTTGGCGCCGACGGAATCGTGCGGGCTGACCGACTTGCGGCGCTGCAGTTCCCAGGAACGGGCGGTGTAGCGGAAAGGCTTGGAGGTGAGCGCGCCAACCGGGCAAAGGTCGATCATATTGCCCGACAATTCCGAGTCGACCGTACGACCGACGAAGGTCATGATCTCGGAATGCATGTTGCGGTTGGCCATGCCGAGTTCCATGATGCCGCCAATTTCCTGACCGAAGCGGACGCAACGGGTGCAGTGAATGCAGCGACTCATTTCTTCCATGGAGATCAGCGGACCGACACTCTTGTGGAAAACGACGTGCTTTTCCTCAGTATAGCGGCTCTTCATCGGGCCGTAGCCAACGGACATGTCCTGCAACTGGCACTCGCCGCCCTGATCGCAGATCGGGCAATCGAGCGGGTGGTTGATGAGCAGGAATTCCATCACCCCCTTCTGCGCCTTGACGGCCAGATCGGAGTGGGTAAAGACCTTCATGCCGTTGGTCACCGGCGTTGCGCAAGCTGGCAACGGCTTCGGCGCCTTCTCTACCTGCACGAGACACATGCGGCAGTTGGCGGCAATCGAAAGTTTCTTGTGGTAGCAGAAATGCGGAATATAAACGCCCACCTGCTGCGCGGCATCCATCACCGTGCTGCCATCGGGCACTTGCGCCTTTTTGCCGTCGATCTCGATTTCTAGCATGTCGCTACCTTGTAGCCAGTTCTATCGTTACAACCCGTAGCCTGTCAGGCCGGAATCTTGTGGAAGCCACTGCCCGCCCATTGCACATCCTTGGGAACCAGACAGGTCTTGTTTTCAATGTGGTACTCGAATTCCTTGCCGAAGTGCTTGATGAAGCTCTGCACCGGGAAGGCTGCGGCATCTCCGAGCGCACAGATGGTACGACCGGCAATGTTGCCGAGCACGCTGTTCAGCAGGTCGAGGTCCTCAGGCTTGCCGAGACCGTTTTCGATGCGATGCACGACCTTGTACATCCAGGCCGTACCTTCGCGGCAAGGCGTGCACTGGCCGCAGGATTCTTCATGGTAGAAGAAGGACAGGCGCTCCAGCGCCTTGACCATGCAGACCGTTTCGTCCATGACGATGACCGCGCCGGAACCCAGCATCGACCCGCCCTTGCTGATCGAGTCGTAGTCCATGGTGCAATCCATGATCACTTCGCCCGGCATGACGGGGGCCGACGAACCGCCGGGAATGACGGCCTTGAGCTTGCGCCCGCCCCGCATACCGCCGCACATTTCAAGCAGGGTCGCAAACGGCGTACCCAGCGGAATCTCGTAGTTGCCCGGGCGATTGACGTGGCCGGAGACGGAGAACAGCTTGGTACCGCCGTTGTTCGGCTTACCCAGGTTCAGGAACTCTTCGCCACCCATCTTCAGAATAAAGGGAATGGCGGCAAAGGTTTCGGTATTGTTGATCGTCGTCGGCTTGCCATATAGACCGAAAGAGGCCGGGAATGGCGGCTTGAAGCGCGGCTGCCCCTTCTTGCCTTCGATCGATTCGAGCAGCGCAGTTTCTTCGCCGCAGATATAGGCACCGTAGCCGTGATGGGCAAACAGTTCGAAATTAAAGCCGGAACCGAGAATGTTCTGACCGATGAATCCGGCGGCCCGCGCTTCGTCGAGCGCCTCTTCGAAACGCTTGTACTCGTGCCAGACTTCTCCGTGCACGTAGTTGTAACCGCGGTTGGCGCCCATCGCATAGGCGGCAATCGCCATGCCTTCGATGACGGCATGCGGGTTGTAACGCATGATGTCGCGGTCTTTGAACGTCCCCGGTTCACCTTCGTCGGTGTTGCACACGACGTACTTGTCACCAGGGAAGGAGCGTGGCATGAAGGACCACTTCAAGCCGGTCGGAAAACCAGCGCCACCGCGACCACGCAGGACGGATTTCTTGACTTCGCTGATCACATCTTCCTGGGTCATCCCGGTTTCCAGGATACGCTTCAACTGTGCATAGCCGCCGCGTGCCACGTAATCCTTGAGGTGCCAGGTGTTGTCGCCATCCAGGCCTTCCATCAAGACGCCGTTGATCGAACCAAGCATGGCCATTATTTGCACTCCTCAAGCAGCTTGTCGATCTGTTCCGGGTGCATATGGCTGCACATCGAGCGGTTGTTGACGATGAAGACCGGCGCATCGCCACAAGCCCCCATGCATTCGCCTTCCTTCAATGTGAATTTGCCATCCGGCGTCGTTTCGCCGTAGCCGACACCCAGCTTCTTCTGGAGATATTCGCCGGCATGATAGCCACCCGACAGCGCGCAAGGCAGGTTGGTACAGACCGTGATCTTGTACTTGCCGAGCGGCTTCAGGTCATACATGTTGTAGAAAGAAGCTACTTCGTAGGCTGCGATCGGCGCCATACCAAGATAGTTGGCGACCGCCTCGATCGATTCGGGGGCCAGCCAGCCTTTTTCTTCCTGGGCGTGAGCGAGACAAGCCATCGACGCCGACTGTTTTTGATCAGCGGGGTACTTGGCGACCTCGCGGGCAAACTTCTGGAGGGTTTCAGCGGAAAACATCAGCGGTCGATCTCGCCAAAAACAATATCTTGGGAACCGATAATCGTAACGACGTCGGCAATCATGTGGCCTCTGGACATTTCGTCCAGACCAGCCAGGTGGACAAAGCCCGGAGCGCGAATCTTCATCCGGTAAGGCTTGTTGGCACCATCGGAAACGAAATAAATACCGAACTCACCCTTCGGATGCTCAACAGCCGCATAGGCTTCGCCCGCCGGCACATGAATCCCTTCGGTAAAGAGCTTGAAGTGATGAATCAGCTCTTCCATGTTGGTCTTCATGTTTTCGCGCGGCGGCGGTGCCACCTTGTTGTTGTCGGTGATCACCGGGCCGGGGTTCTTGCGCAGCCAGGCAATGCATTGCTTGATGATGTTGTTCGACTGGATCATTTCTTCCATGCGAACCAAGTAGCGATCATAGCTATCGCCATTGACGCCGACCGGCACATCGAAATCGATCTTGTCGTAAGCAGCGTACGGCTGCTTCTTGCGCAAGTCCCAGGCGATGCCCGAGCCGCGCAGCATGGCACCGGTAAAGCCCATCTGCAGAGCCCGCTCCGGCGTAACGACACCGACATTGACGAGACGCTGCTTCCAGATCCGGTTATCGGTCAACAGGGTGTGATACTCGGAATGATAGGTCGGGAAGCGGTTGGTGAAGTCTTCAAGGAAGTCGAGCAGGGAACCGCTACGATTCTCGTTCTTCTCGGCCGCCTTCTTGGCGTTGGTCCAGGTCGATTCCTGATATTGCGGCATGCGATCCGGCAGGTCGCGATAGACCCCACCCGGACGATAATAGGCAGCGTGCATCCGGGCACCGGAAACCGCCTCATAAACATCCATCAGGTCTTCGCGTTCGCGGAAGGTGTAGAGCGCCATGGTCATCGCGCCGACGTCCAATGCGTGACAACCGATCCACAACAGGTGGTTGAGGATACGCGTCACTTCATCGAACATGACCCGGATGTACTTGCCGCGCTCCGGGACTTCGATACCGAGCAGCTTTTCAGTGGCCAGGCAGTAGGCATGCTCGTTGCACATCATCGACACGTAGTCGAGGCGGTCCATGTAGGGAACGGACTGAACCCAGGTACGGGTTTCGGCCAGTTTTTCAGTGGCGCGATGCAGCAAGCCGATGTGCGGATCGGCGCGCTGGACGACTTCGCCATCCAACTCGAGGACCAGGCGCAACACACCGTGCGCCGCCGGGTGTTGAGGACCGAAGTTAAGCGTGAAATTGCGGATGTCAGCCATGAGCGGTATCCCCGAAAGTATCTTCGCGCACAATGCGCGGGGTGTTTTCGCGCGGCTCTATAGTGACCGGTTGATAGATCACGCGCGCCTGATCGGGGTCGTAGCGCATTTCGACGTGACCGGAAATTGGGAAGTCCTTGCGGAACGGGTGGCCGATGAAACCGTAATCGGTCAGAATCCGACGCAGGTCGTCGTGACCAACAAAGGCGACGCCGTAGAGATCGAAGGCTTCGCGCTCAAACCAGTCAACACTTCTCCAGACACCAGTAACAGAGTCGACCGCAGGAAACTCGTCGTCTTCTGCGAAGACGCGCACGCGCAAACGCCAGTTGTTGGAAATCGAAAGAAGATGGGAAACTATTGCATAACGCCGCCCTTGCCAACCACCGTCGCCATAGGTCGAATAATCGACGCCACACAAATCGATGATTTCTTCAAAATGAAGATCGGACTCATCCCGTAACACAGTCATCACATGCAGATAATCGGCAGAGCCGACCTCTATAGTGACCTCACCCAAAGCAAGCGTCAGCGACTTCAGCTTTTCACCAAAGTGCTTTTGCAGATTTTGACTAAGCGCTTCCAATTTGGCAGACATATCGAATCAGCCTTGGCAATTAACGAGCAATGGTATTGGTGCGACGAATCTTGTTCTGCAACTGAATCAAGCCGTAAATCAGGGCCTCAGCAGTTGGCGGACATCCCGGAACATAGATATCGACAGGTACGATACGGTCGCATCCGCGCACAACAGAATAGGAGTAGTGGTAGTACCCACCACCATTGGCACACGACCCCATGGAGACCACCCAACGCGGCTCAGCCATCTGGTCGTAAACCTTACGTAACGCAGGAGCCATTTTGTTGGTCAAAGTACCAGCAACAATCATCACATCCGACTGCCTCGGGCTAGCCCGAAAAACAATCCCGAAACGGTCAAGATCGTAACGAGAAACGCCAGCATGAATCATTTCAACCGCACAACAAGCCAAGCCGAAAGTCATCGGCCAAATTGAGCCCGTTCGCATGTAATTGATAAGCTTGTCAGCCGTAGTGGTGACAAAGCCCTCTTGGAGTACACCCTCAATAGCCATAGCCGCCCCTTACTCCCATTCCAGCGCGCCCTTGGCCCAGGCGTAAATATAGCCAACGACCAGAATGGCAACAAACACGAGCATCTCGACAAAACCGAACAACTTGATCGACTCGGTAGCGACAATGTCCTTGAAAATAGCCGCCCACGGAAAGAGGAAAGCAATTTCCAGATCAAACAAAATAAAGAGAATGGCAATGAGATAAAAACGCACATCGAACTTCATGCGCGCATCTTCGAAAGCCTCAAAGCCACACTCATAAGGAGAGAGCTTCTCTGGGTCCGGCCGGCTTGGAGCAAGAATAAAACCCATCGCAACAGGCAACACGCCCACCGCAACCCCCACCAGAACGAACATCAGGATTGGAAAGTAGTTTTCCATGACCCGCCGCCAATATTCAATTTTTTGTTCGAAACAGCATACCTTGCGGCCACTGCTCCAGCTTTTGGTGCCGACGGCGAGACTCGAACTCGCACAGCTTGCGCCACTACCCCCTCAAGATAGCGTGTCTACCAATTTCACCACGTCGGCACGTCTCTTTAGGCCACCCCGCGAGGACTCAATGCTGGGCAAACCACCTTGCCTTACTTCGGTATATCTTTAGCCTTGGAGCCTGTATCCACGGGCGCCACCGGCGATTCGCCAGCCGCCGAGGCAGGTTGCGAAACAGTCTGCGATTGTACCGGTTCTTGCATCACACTACCAGTCGTTTTTGGCTTATTGGAAGCAACGTAGGCGAGCGTCAGACTCGTGGCAAAAAAAACAGCCGCGAGAATACCAGTTGTGCGACTAAGAAAATTCGCCGACCCGGTAGCACCAAACAGGCTACCAGAAGCACCGCTACCAAAAGCCGCCCCCATGTCAGCACCCTTGCCATGCTGCATCAACACCAAGCCAATAATGACAATCGCAACAAGAATATGGACCGTCAAGAGAAGAGAGAAAAACCAGTTCATTTTTTAGCCTATCAATTCGCCGCAAGGCAAATCGCCAGAAAATCATCCGCAACCAAGGCAGCACCGCCAATCAGGCCACCATCAATATCCAACTGCCCAAACAATTCCTTCGCATTCTGCGGCTTTACACTTCCACCATAAAGAATGCGCAAACCATTTGCCACGCCAACATCCAGCCTAGCAACCTGAGAACGGATCGAAGCATGCACCTCCTGCGCCTGCCCCGGTGACGCCGTCAAACCAGTGCCAATTGCCCACACCGGCTCATATGCAACCACCGACTGCCCCATGGCAGCCACACCAACACGACCCAGCACCGCCGACAATTGCTCCGAAATCACCGATATTGTCTTGCCGGCTTCGCGCTCATCAAGCGTTTCTCCAACACACAAAATCGGCACCAAGCCTGCCTTTTGAGCCGCTTCAAATTTCGCCGCAATAGTTGCATCCGTCTCACCAAATTGCGCACGCCGTTCTGAATGCCCGACAAGCACATAGCGGCACTCGAATTCAGCCAACATCGAGGCTGAAACCTCGCCGGTAAATGGACCGGAAGCATGCTCGCTGACAGATTGAGCACCCAAGACAACAGCTGAACCTGCCAATATCGACTGCGCCTGAGCAAGGTACGGAAATGGCGGGCAAACCACTATTTCGCACCCCTGGTCCGTAGCACCCGTAGCGACACGGGCCAGCAACGCCGAATTTTGCTGCAGCGCGCCGTGCATCTTCCAGTTACCTGCAACGAGCTTTCTACGCATGGGCTAGACGATTCTATTGGCGAAAAACTTTCGGATTATAGCGACTCGTTGTTTTTACGGTCAATAGAATGGGCGCACGCAGCGACTTATTGCGTCGACTCGCGGACGATTCCAGCCAGCTTTTCCGCTGCACTGGCCACTTCCGACGCATCTTCACCTTCAACCATCACCCGCAACAATGGCTCAGTTCCCGAGGCCCGTAGCAACACTCTGCCACGCCCTGCCAGGGCGGCTTCAGTATCGGCCAACGCGGTAGATATTGCGGGGTGATCCCGCCAGAGGAAGCCACGCGTAATCGGCACATTGATAAGCTTTTGCGGATAGAGCGCCAAACCACCCAACAGCCCCTTCAAATCGCCACCAACTTCGCGAAGCGCAGCCAACACCTGCAATGCTGCAACGATGCCATCCCCCGTCGTATGCCTGTCCATGGCGAGTATGTGCCCTGAATTTTCTCCTCCGTAGAGCCAGCCTTTTTCGTTGAGCATTTCCACTACGTAGCGATCACCGACGGCGGCTCGGGCAAACGGTATGTCGATTTTGCCGAGCGCGTGCTCCAGAGCGAGATTGCTCATCAACGTACCTACGACGCCCTTGATCTTGGCTGCACGAGCCCGGCTTCGGACAATTGCGAACAGTAACTGATCGCCATCATAGAGATTGCCTTCGGCATCGACCATCTGCAAACGATCTGCGTCGCCATCCAGTGCCACCCCGAGATCGGCACGATTGGCCAGCACAGCATCACATAACGCCTTCGGTGCTGTAGCACCGACTCCATCGTTGATATTCAACCCGTTAGGTTGTGCGCCGATGGTCACGACATCGGCGCCCAGTTCATGGAAGACACTCGGCGCGATATGGTATGCCGCACCATGCGCACAATCGACTACGATCTTCAGACCACGCAGATCGAGATCGTTGGGGAAGGTACTCTTGCAGAATTCAATATAGCGACCGCGCGCGTCCTCTACGCGTCTGACGCGGCCAAGATCGGCAGGCGGTGCACAGACAATCGGCTGATCGATTCCCTCCTCGATGGCTCGCTCAACAGCATCAGGCAATTTGGTACCTTGAGCCGAGAAGAATTTGATACCGTTATCATAGTACGGGTTATGCGAAGCCGAGATGACGATACCGGCCTGCAAGCGCAGGGCACGGGTAAGATAAGCCACAGCCGGCGTCGGTAGCGGCCCGACCAGGAACGCATCGATACCCGCCGCGGAGAATCCTGCCTCCAGAGCCGACTCCAGCATGTAACCGGAAAGGCGGGTATCCTTTCCGATCAGAACCGCCGGCCGCTCACCAGTCGGCATAGTGCTCTGCCCGAGCAGCGCCTTGCCCGCAGAATAGCCAAGTCGCATTACAAAATCCGGTGTAATCGGCGAATGACCGACGCGGCCACGCACACCATCGGTACCGAAATATTTCCTGCTCATCACTAACTCCCTAGGTCTATTGCAGCCCACACCGCCAAGGCATCCTTGGTGGCCGCCACGTCATGCACACGTAGTATTTTCGCACCCTTTTGCGCAGCCAACAGCGCTGCAGCAACACTGGCTGCCAGCCGATGATCAACCTGGCGTCCGGTAATGGCACCCAGCATCGACTTTCTGGAAACACCAACCAGAATTGGTAAATCACTACTGCTTGCTACGGTCAACGCCCGAAACAGGGCCAAATTGTGGTCCAGCGTCTTGCCAAAACCGAATCCCGGATCCAGCACCATTCGTTCATCTTCTACACCGGCCTGCCTGCAACGCTCCAGCGCCCCGCTCAAAAATGAGCGAACCTCGGACACCACGTCCTGATATTGCGGAGTTTGCTGCATGGTTCCGGGATCCCCCTGCATGTGCATGACGCAGACCGCGCAATCGCTCCGGGCAACGGCCTGCAAGGCCTCAGGGTGGATCATGCCGGTAATGTCGTTGATCATCGCCGCCCCGGCATCCAGCGCCGCGCGCATGACAGCCGGCTTGTAGGTATCCACCGAGACCGGAACACCCCAGCCAGAAATCTCCCGCAAAACCGGCAACAAGCGCTTGAGCTCATCCGCCTCAGGGGTCGGAATTGCCCCCGGGCGAGACGACTCGGCGCCGATGTCGAGAATATCTGCCCCCGCCTCGAACTGCTTGCGAGCATGCAGCACGGCCTGCTCGACATTGCCGACCAAGCCATCGCCCGAAAACGAATCCGGCGTCAGATTGACGATTCCCATTACCAAGGGGCGATCGAGCGGAAGCCGGAAACGGCCACAATGCAATATTTTCATGGTCAAAAATAAAAGGCCGGGAGAGACTCCCGGCCATTTCAGCTATCCGAAAAATCAGGCCGTCGCCGCGGCGCTTGGCTCGGCGCCCGGCGTATCGCCAGGCGTATTGGGACGCACCGTTGACTGCGATGGTTTGGGCGGACGCGGCGCCTTGCCGGCCATGATGTCGTCGATCTGATCGGCATCGATGGTTTCCCATTCGAGCAACGCCTTGGTCATGGCCTCGACCTTGTCACGGTTTTCTTCGAGCAAACGACGGGCCAGCGCGTACTGTTCGTCGATAAGACGGCGAATTTCAGCATCAACCTTTTGCATCGTCGCTTCGGAAACGTTCTTGTGCTGGGTCACAGAGCGACCGAGAAAGACTTCGCCATCGTTCTCGCCATAGACCATCACACCCAGATCGGACATGCCGTAGCGGGTGACCATGTCACGCGCCATGGCGGTTGCCCGCTCGAAATCGTTCGAGGCGCCCGTCGTCATCTGATTCATGAACAGTTCTTCGGCGATTCGCCCACCGAACAGCACGGCAATGCGGCTCATCAGGTACTCGCGATCGTAGGCGTAACGATCCTGCTCGGGCAGTTGCATAGTCAACCCCAAGGCCCGGCCGCGCGGAATGATGGTGACCTTGTGCACCGGGTCTGACTTCGGCACCAACTTGGCGACCACGGCGTGCCCGGACTCGTGGTAGGCCGTGTTCATCTTTTCTTCTTCGGTCATGACCATGCTGCGGCGCTCGGCCCCCATCATGATCTTGTCCTTGGCCATCTCGAAGTCGTCCATGTCGACCAAGCGCTTGTTGCGGCGCGCGGCAAACAGGGCGGCTTCGTTCACCAGGTTGGCCAGATCGGCGCCAGAGAAGCCCGGAGTACCGCGGGCGATGACGTCAGCTTTGACGTCGCCGGCGATCGGCACCTTGCGCATGTGCACCTTGAGGATTTCCTCACGACCACGGATATCCGGCAACGGCACGACAACCTGACGGTCGAAGCGGCCTGGACGCAGTAGTGCAGGATCGAGAATGTCGGGGCGGTTGGTCGCAGCGATAACGATAATGCCCGAGTGGCCTTCGAAGCCATCCATCTCGACGAGCAACTGATTCAATGTCTGTTCGCGCTCGTCGTTGCCGCCGCCGAGGCCGGCGCCGCGATGGCGACCAACGGCGTCGATTTCATCAATGAAGATGATGCAGGGCGCATGCTTCTTGGCATTTTCGAACATGTCGCGAACGCGGGCGGCGCCGACGCCAACGAACATTTCTACAAAATCGGAGCCGGAGATGCTGAAGAACGGCACCTTGGCCTCTCCCGCAATGGCCTTGGCGAGCAGGGTCTTGCCGGTTCCCGGATTGCCGACCATCAGTACGCCCTTGGGAATACGGCCGCCGAGCTTCTGGAACTTGGACGGATCGCGCAGGAAATCAACGATTTCCTGCACTTCTTCCTTGGCCTCATCGCAACCGGCAACATCGGCAAAGGTAATGGTGTTCTGCGCCTCGTCGGTCATCCGGGCCTTCGATTTGCCGAACGAGAAAGCGCCCCCCTTGCCACCGCCCTGCATCTGGCGCATGAAGAAAACCCAGACACCGATCAGGAGCAACATCGGGAACCAGCTGACAAAGAGGTTCATCAGGAAAGACGGCTCCTCTTCCGGTCGGGCTTCGATCTTGACCCCGCTCTGCAGCAGGTCGGAAACCAGCCAGAGATCAGGCGGCGCATAGGAAACGATACGTTTTCCTTCGCTTGTCGTCGCCTTCAGCGTACGGCCTTCCATGACCACCTTGGCAATGCGGCCGGCCTTGACCTCCTCGATGAACTGGGAATATTCGACGGACCCGGTCGCAACCTGACGGCTGTTGAACTGGTTAAATACCGTCATCAGCACGAGGCCGATGACCAGCCAGACGGCCAGGTTTTTGAACATGTTGTTCAAGCTTGCTCTCCTTCTACAGCGACGAGCGATAAAAATGCCATTCTAAACAAAACTCTCAGCGCAATGTGCGTCCGAGCAAATAAAGCTCGGCACTGCGATCCCGGGAAGCGTCCGGCTTTCGCACGACGACCGTCTTGAAGGTTTCCCGCATCTGCCGCAAAAACGCTTCGTAGTCCGTTCCCTGGAAAACTTTGACCAGAAAAGCGCCATCCGGTTTCAAATGCGCCTTGGAAAACTCCAAGCCCAGCTCCGCCAGATGCATGATGCGCGCCTGATCAACCAGCGGCACACCTGACATATTGGGTGCCATGTCCGACATTACAAGCCCTACCCGACGATTACCGACGTGTTTTTCGAGCTGGTCCAGCACCTCGTCTTCACGAAAATCGCCCTGAATGAAATGGACGTTATGAATCGGCTCCATTTCGAGAAGATCAAGGGCGATCACCATGCCGGCCTCGCCGACCCGCCGGGAAGCCACTTGGGACCAGCCGCCCGGCGTCGCGCCGAGGTCAACGACGACCTCGCCCGGCTTGAGCAACTTGTCCTTGTCGTCGATCTCCAGTAGCTTGAATGCAGCGCGGGAACGCCAGCCTTCCTTCTTCGCTAGCTGAACATAAGGATCGTTGACATGCTCGCGCATCCAAGCTTTGCTGGTTCTGGTTCTTTTCATTCGGTAAAATGCCGTTTTTGAAAGGTTGACTATGCTGCAAATAACATCGGCCCAGCGCCGCGAACTGCGCGCCCAGGCCCACGCCCTGAATCCTGTCGTGGCGATTGCCGAAAACGGCCTCACCGATAGCGTACTGAAGGAAATCGAGACCTGCCTCAAGGCCCACCAGTTGATCAAGATTCGCGTCTACGGTGACAGCCGCGAGAATCGCCTGGCCTATTACGAGCAAATCTGCGCCCAACTCGACGCCGCCCCGGTCCAGCACATCGGCAAGCTGCTGGTGGTCTATCGCCCGCAGGCCGCTGATGATGCTACGGTCAACCCGAAAAAAGCTGCAAAATCAAAACGACCGGCACCGACAGCTCCGCGCAAGAGCAAACGCGCTTTCCAAGGCTGATCATTTCAGCCCGCGACCACTCCACATCACAAGCCACCAACCCAGCATACTCTGCACCAGGTAGAGAATGCTGGAAACACCGTGCCACGTAGCAAACCGGTCGCGCAAAACGCTTTCCATCACCTCTCGCGGCATGGCATCGAGCTTGAGTTGCGCCATCAGTGGCTGAATGCCGAACTGGCTCGCCGCCGTCAGCAGGACCATCACGACAACCAGCCAGAAAACACCGCGCCTGAACACCTGAGCACCCCAGCGCGAAATCAAAAAAACCACCAACCAGGCTGCGCTTGCCAGCCCCACCCAACCGATCAACGCAAACAACTTGCCGGCTACCAACCCGGCCAGCTGACGGTCGCCCAGGCTGGCGAACAGAACGGGTGCCGCCATGTAGCCGACAGCCCACAGGCCGCCCACCCACAGGGTTATGGCGAACAGGTAGAGGGCTTCGGAGACGGCGCGCACGAAAATTATTCGTAGCGGATGTCGATGATCTCGTATTCCCGGATACCGCCCGGCGCCTGTACCTGGGCAATATCGCCGGCGTATTTTCCAATCAGCGCCCGGGCAATCGGCGAATTGACCGAAATCTTGCCACCCTTGATATCCGCTTCGTCCTCACCGACGATCTGGTAGGTCACGGCGTCGCCGCTATCCTGATCCTCGAGGTCGAGTGTCGCCCCGAACACGCAGCGCCCATCGGCATCAAGCAGCTTCGGGTCGATGATCTGGGCGTGCGACAACTTGCCCTCGACCTCCTGAATGCGTCCTTCGATGAAGCCCTGGCGCTCCTTGGCGGCATCGTATTCGGCATTTTCCGAAAGGTCGCCATGGGCGCGCGCCTCGGCGATGGCACCGATCACCCACGGGCGATCAACGGTCTTGAGGCGATGCAGTTCTTCGCGCAGTTTCTCGGCACCCTGTACTGTCAATGGAACTTTGCTCATATCGTCTTCCAGCAAAAGCAAAACCGCCGGCGCCCCATTGGAGCTACCCGGCGGCTTCAGGTTTGTCTCAGTTTAGTTGCGTGTGCAAGGCCTGGATAGGATAAACCACCAGCTCACCGTGATTGCGAATCCCCTCAGCGGCAGCCTCGGCACCCCAGATCGTCGTGTACATCGTCACCCGGGCCTGCAGACCCGAAGTACGGATGGAACGCGAGTCGTTGATCGCCGAACGCTTTTCTTCAACGGTATTGATGATCAGCGAAATCTCGTTGTTCTTGATCATGTCGACAATGTGCGGACGACCTTCTGTGAACTTGTTGACCAACTGCACCGGTAGACCAGCCGCTTCGATGGCGTGCGCCGTACCGCGCGTGGCGACCAGATGGAAGCCAGCCTCGTGCAGGTGGCGGGCGATTTCGATGGCCTTCGCCTTGTCACCATCCTTGACCGACAGAAAGACCTTGCCCGAGAAAGGCAGCTTGACACTGGCCGCCAGTTGCGACTTGACGAAGGCTTCGGCAAAAGTAACGCCGACGCCCATGACTTCGCCGGTCGACTTCATTTCAGGCCCCAAAATGGTATCGACACCCGGGAACTTGACGAAGGGGAAGACGGCTTCCTTGACCGAGAAATAGGGCGGAATGACTTCCTTCGTCACGCCCTGATCCTTGAGGCTGCGTCCGGCCATGCAGCGCGCGGCAATCTTGGCCAGTTGCAGGCCCGTAGCCTTGGAAACGAAGGGTACGGTGCGCGACGCTCGCGGATTGACTTCGAGCACGTAGACATCGTTGTCCTTGATGGCGAACTGCACATTCATCAAGCCGCAGACATTCAATGCCTTGGCCATCAGCTTGGTCTGCCGACGCAATTCGTCCTGCACCGCCGCGCCCAACGAATACGGCGGCAGCGAGCAAGCCGAGTCGCCGGAGTGCACGCCGGCCTGCTCGATGTGCTCCATGACGCCACCGATAATCACTTCGTCGCCGTCGGACAGCGCATCGACGTCGCACTCGACGGCATCGTTGAGGAAGCGGTCGAGCAACACCGGCGAATCGTGCGAAACCTTGACCGCTTCGCGCATGTAGCGCTCGAGATCCTTCTGCTCATGGACGATTTCCATGGCCCGGCCGCCAAGCACGTAGGACGGACGGACGACCAGCGGGTAACCGATTTCCTGGGCCAGGCGCAGGGCATCTTCCTCGGTGCGGGCCGTGCGGTTCGGCGGTTGCTTGAGGCCGAGTTCATGCAACAGCTTCTGGAAGCGTTCCCGGTCTTCGGCGATGTCGATAGATTCCGGCGTCGTGCCGATGATCGGCACGCCGTTGGCTTCAAGCGCCAGCGCCAATTTGAGCGGCGTCTGGCCGCCGTACTGGACGATGACGCCAACCGGCTTTTCGATGGCGACGATTTCCAGCACGTCTTCCAGCGTCAGCGGCTCGAAGTACAGGCGGTCGGAGGTATCGTAGTCGGTGGACACGGTTTCCGGGTTGCAATTGACCATGATCGTTTCGTAACCGTCTTCGCGCATCGCCATCGCGGCATGCACGCAGCAGTAGTCGAACTCGATACCCTGGCCGATGCGGTTCGGACCGCCGCCGAGGACCATGATCTTCTTCTTGTCGGTCGGATTGGCCTCGCACTCGTCCTCGTAGGTCGAGTACATGTAGGCGGTATCGGTCGAGAATTCGGCAGCGCAGGTATCGACGCGCTTGTATACCGGGCGCACACCCAGTTCGTGGCGACGATTACGGAACTCGGTTTCGCTCGTACCCAGGAGATAAGCCAGACGACGGTCGGCGAAGCCCTTGCGCTTGAGGTAACGGATCTCTTCTACGGTCAACGATGAAAATTCGCGTTTTTCAACTTCCAGTTCGAGATCGACAATCTCCTTGATCTGGACGAGAAACCACGGATCGATCCTGGTCAACTCGAACACCTTGTCGACCGACATGCCGACGCCGAAAGCATCGGCGACGTACCACAGGCGGTCCGGCGACGGGCGGGCCAGTTGCTCGTCGATGGCTTCCGGATCGACCGTCTTCAAATTGAAGCCGTCAACACCGACCTCCAGACCGCGCAACGCCTTCTGCAGCGACTCCTGGAAGGTGCGACCGATGGCCATGACTTCACCGACCGACTTCATCTGCGTGGTCAGCGTTGAATCGGCCTGCGGGAATTTCTCGAAGGCAAAACGCGGCACCTTGGTCACGACGTAGTCGATCGACGGCTCAAACGAGGCCGGCGTCTTGCCACCGGTGATGTCGTTGGAAAGCTCATCCAGCGTGTAACCGACCGACAGCTTGGCGGCGATCTTGGCGATCGGGAAGCCTGTGGCCTTGGAGGCCAGCGCCGACGAACGCGAGACGCGCGGGTTCATCTCGATGACGATCATTCGACCGTCCTTCGGGTTGATCGAGAACTGGACGTTGGAACCGCCGGTATCGACGCCGATTTCGCGCAGCACGGCGATCGAGGCGTTACGCAGGATCTGGTATTCCTTGTCGGTCAGCGTCTGGGCCGGCGCCACGGTGATCGAGTCGCCGGTGTGCACGCCCATCGGATCGAGGTTTTCAATCGAGCAGATGATGATGCAGTTGTCCGCCTTGTCGCGGACCACTTCCATCTCGTATTCCTTCCAGCCGAGCAGCGACTCTTCGATCAGCAACTCGTTGGTTGGCGAGGCCTCGAGACCGCGCTTGCAGATGGTCTCGAACTCTTCCATGTTGTAGGCGATACCGCCGCCCGTGCCGCCCAGCGTAAAGGACGGGCGGATGATGGTCGGAAAGCCGATCACGGCCTGCACCTGATAGGCCTCTTCCATGCTGTGCGCCGTCGCCGACTTGGCGGAGCCGAGACCGATCTTGGTCATCGCATCCTTGAATTTCTGACGATCCTCGGCCTTGTCGATGGCTTCCTTGGAGGCGCCGATCAGCTCAACGTTGAATTTCTCCAGCACGCCTTCGCGATCAAGGTCGAGCGCGCAGTTCAACGCAGTCTGGCCGCCCATGGTCGGCAACAGCGCGTCCGGACGTTCCTTCTCGATGATCTTGGCGACCACCTGCCAGGTGATCGGCTCGATGTAGGTGACATCGGCCATCTCCGGGTCAGTCATGATGGTCGCCGGATTGGAATTGACCAGAATGACCTTGTAACCCTCTTCGCGCAGAGCCTTGCAGGCTTGCGCACCGGAATAGTCGAACTCACAAGCCTGACCGATGATGATCGGGCCGGCGCCAATAATCAAAACACTTTTTATATCTGTACGTTTCGGCATCTTTATCTCTCTCTGTGCCGCTTATTGCGCGTTATTGAGCGCGGCAACGCCACGCGTCATGGTGTCGAGGAAGCGGTCGAACAGGTAGGCAACATCGTGCGGACCGGGGCTGGCTTCCGGATGCCCCTGGAAGGAAAAAGCCGGCACATCGGTGCGGGCGATGCCTTGCAGGGAACCGTCGAACAGCGAGACGTGAGTGACACGCAGATTGCCCGGCAGCGAATCGCCATCCACGGCAAAACCGTGGTTCTGACTGGTGATCAGCACCTGCCCCGTATCCATGTCCTTTACCGGGTGGTTGGCACCGTGGTGGCCAAACTTCATCTTCAACGTCTTGGCGCCGGAAGCGAGGGCCAGCAACTGATGCCCAAGGCAGATACCAAAGGTCGGCACGCCTTTATCAAGGAACTCACGGATGGCGGTAATGGCGTAGTCGCAAGGCTCCGGATCTCCCGGACCATTGGACAGGAAAACACCGTCCGGCTTCATCGCCAGCACATCGGCGGCCGGCGTTTGAGCCGGCACGACGGTCAGCTTGACGCCACGCTCGGCCAGCATGCGCAAAATGTTGCGCTTTACACCAAAATCATAGGCAACCACATGGAAGCGCGGCTCGACAGCCTGCTTGTAGCCATTCAGCGTCCACTCGGCTTCCGTCCAGTCATAGCCTTCCTTGGCGGAAACCACCTTGGCCAGATCCATGCCGGAAAGCCCCGGGAACGCCTTGGCCAGCGCCAGCGCCTTGGACTCGTCCACTTCACCGGCCAGGATACAACCGGCCTGAGCGCCCTTTTCCCGCAGGATGCGGGTCAGCTTGCGCGTATCGATGCCGGCGATGGCAACAATTCCGTGCTTCTTGAGGTAGGACGACAAGTCCTCCTGGGAACGCCAGTTCGAAGCAACCAGCGGCAGGTCGCGAATGACCAGACCGGCAGCGAAATTGGCATTGGACTCAAAATCCTCCGTATTGCAACCGGTGTTGCCAATATGCGGATAAGTCAACGTGACGATCTGACGGCAATACGAGGGATCGGTGAGGATTTCCTGGTAGCCCGACATGGCGGTGTTGAACACCACCTCGCCACTGGTAACGCCATCAGCGCCGATGGATTGGCCCTTGAAAACCGTTCCGTCGGCGAGAGCGAGAATGGCGGGTATGAATGAGGGCAGCAACGACACGACCGGCTCTCCTTGAATTTCTAATTTTTCATGTGCCGAGCGGGGAGGCTTGCGCCTCCCCGCTCGTGTTTTTTAACCTTACTATTCTAGCCGAAAAGAGGCTTTTCAGGCAAATTCAAGGGATTACGCGAGTCTCGACGTAGCGTTTAAGTATGGGCTTGATGCCGTTCATTTCCTCAACCAGCGCGGCATGGAGTCGTCTGCAGCCCGCCCAGTCAACCATCCCCGGATCTGCTACCGCGTGTTCGATCTCCATCGCCCGACGCCTGGCATTTTCCGCATGGAACATGGCCAGCAGACTCTTCACCGTGTGCGCATGCATGCGCAATTCTTTTGCGTCAAAACTTTCGAGCGCCACGCCAAGGCGCCCAAGATGGGTATCCCATTCGGAAAGAAACATGCCGGCCATCGTGGCAAACAGTTCCGGCTCGCCAATATCGACCAAGGCGGCCGCCAGATCGATTTTCCCACCCCCCTTGGGCGACAGCGCACCAAAAACGATGGGTTCATCCGAACTTCCGCCGCCACGACAGCGATCCAGCGCGGCAAACAACTCGGCCGGTCGCAATGGCTTGGCGACGTAGTCGTTCATCCCCGCCTCCATGCAGAGTTCGCGGTCGCTGGCCATGACATTGGCGGTCATGGCGACGATATAGACTGGCTTCATCTCGCGAGAGGCCACCCAGCTCCGACGCATTTCACGGGCCCGAATAGCCTCGGTGGCTTCAATACCGCCCATCACCGGCATCTGCATATCCATCAGGATCATGTCGAAGTGGCTGCTGTCGAACAGGTCGACTGCCTCGACACCATTGTTGGCCACGGTCACGTGATGCGCTTGCCGCTCGAGCAATCGGGTCGCCAACTCCTGATTCACCGGATTGTCTTCGACCAATAGAATATTGAGCGAAGATGATCGATCCTGGGTCAAATCGCCCAGATCGATCTGCGACAACATGAACTCATCCGGCTCGGACAATTCAGGCCCCTCGGCCAGAGCCAGCGCGTCGATCAGGTCGGCGCTGCCGATCGGCTTGACGAGATGTGACGAGACGCCAATGTCGCGCAGGCGACCCAGATCATGACGCTGGTTTTCGGTAGTCAGCATGACCAGCAACTTTTCCACCCGACCGGACTTCTGCCAGGCATCGGCAAGCGCAAAACCCGCCGGCGCCTCCATGTTGGCATCGGCAACCACATAGTCGTAGGGAAAATCAACTGACCTGCTACGCTCGATTGCAGCGACAGCCGCCGGGCCGTCTGCCGACAGCGAGGCCTGGATGCCGAGGCGCTCAAGCAAATCGACAAGATAGCGCCCGGCCGTTTCGTTATCGTCGATAACCAGGGCGCGGCGGCCAACATAGCGCGCCACCGCGGCGAATGCCTGGGTCTGGGCCAACATCGATGCCTCGACACCGAAGCGCCCGGTAAAGGAGAAAACGGAGCCCACCCCGAGGGTGCTTTCAAGCGTTATCTTGCCATCCATGAGTTGCACCAGACGGGCGCAGATGGCCAGACCAAGGCCAGTTCCACCGAAGCGACGAGTTGTCGAAACATCAGCCTGGGAAAATGCCTCAAATATTGCCTGCTGCTTTTCGGGCGGCACGCCGATGCCTGTATCGCGGATTGAAAATCGCAAATAAACGGAGTGGTCGGTTTCCTGATCGACGCTCACATCGAGCACGACCTCGCCCTGCTCGGTGAATTTGATGGCGTTGCCGATCAGGTTGATGATGACCTGACGCAAACGCGTCGGGTCGCCGACAATACGTGCCGGCACAGCGGAGTGCACATCGGCGACCAGCTCCAGGCCTTTCTTGTGCGCGCTGACGGCCAGCACACGAGCAGCCTCGAGCACCGTATCCTGAATGGAAAAAGCCAGCGACTCGAACTCCATTTTGCCGGCTTCGATCTTGGAAAAATCAAGGATGTCATTGACGATGGTGAGCAGCGCCTCGGCAGACGACTTGACCGTCTTGAGGTAATGGCGCTGCTCGGCATCGAGTTCGGTATCGAGCGCCAGTTCGGTCATGCCGATGATGCCGTTCATGGGGGTACGGATTTCGTGACTCATGTTGGCCAGGAAGGCCCCGCGTGCCTTGTTGGCCGCCTCGGCATACTCCTTGGCAGAAATCAACGCTGCCTCGGCGGCCTTGACCTCACTGATGTCGCGCTGCAAAACCAGCATGCGAACCGGCCTGCCTTCGGTATCACGTGCGGCAACCGCACCGCGCAGCAGGAACCAGCGCCACTGACCGTCGTGCGCCTTGAAACGGCACTCGGCTTGAAAATAAGGGTCCTGGCTTTTGACATGCGCATCGATCCGCACCTGCAGGGCGCGCAAGTCGTCCGGATGGAGCATGCGTTGCCACTGGGCGATCGAGTTATCGATATCACCGGCGGCATAGCCGAGCATTTCTTTCCACTGGCGCCCGGCTTCGACGGTGCCGGAGCGCAGATTCCAGTCGGCCAGCGCATCACCCGACAACTTGGTGTGCCAGGCACTCAGATTGAGTCCAGCGTAAGCGCGATAGGAAGTATCGACGACGCCAACCAGTTTTTCCATGCCGTCGGCCAGCGCGCTCTGCTGCGCGGCCCTTGCCTGCTCGATCAACAGCCTGAATTGCGGCTCACCTTCGCCGCCGAAGATTTCCTGGAGTTGCTTATCCAGCAGCCGCGATTTCATGAACTACCGCAGGCCGAGGACATCCTGCATGTCGAAAAGGCCACTCTTTCGGCCCGCCAGAAAACGTGCCGCGCGCAGACTGCCGAGGGCATAGGGCATGCGGCTGCTGGCCTTGTGCGTAACTTCAATGCGCTCACCGAGACCGCAGAACATGACCGTATGGTCGCCAACGATGTCGCCACCCCGGACGGTGGCGAAGCCGATGGTAGACGGGTCGCGCTCGCCGGTGACGCCTTCGCGACCGTAAACCGCGCATTCTTCGAGATCGCGGCCGAGTGCGCTGGCGACCACTTCGCCCATGCGCAGCGCCGTCCCGGACGGTGCATCGATCTTCAGGCGATGATGCGCCTCAACGATTTCGATGTCGTACCCCTGGTTCAGGATGCGTGCCGCCGTATCGAGCAGCTTGAAGGCGAGATTGACACCGACGGCCATATTGGGCGCAAAAACGATGGATATATCCTTGGCCGCGGCGGCAATCGCAGCCTTGCCGTCAGCCTCGAAACCGGTCGTACCGATAACGACGGCAACGCCAGCCTGACGACACAGTTCGAGATGAACCAGCGTACCTTGCGGACGGGTGAAGTCGATCAGGCAGTCGATGTTTTTCAGGCCGGCCGCGACGTCATCGGTCACCAGTACATCGCAGGGCATGCCGACCAGCTCCCCGGCCGTTTTGCCGAGCGTCGGGCTGCCCGGCTGATCGAATGCGGCGCCCAGTGCCAGCTGGTCATCCTTCAGCGTGGCCTCGATCAACATACGTCCCATGCGGCCGCTGGCCCCGACGACACCAATCCGTGTTGCACTCATCCCTTAAAACCCCAACATGTCCATGAAACGGCGGTAATAACTCGGCGACTCGCGTGGCGGTAACGGCTTGTCGGCCTGTTCCGCGGACAGCGACCCGAGATCGACAAGGCGGCTCTTGTTGAGCGGCGGATTCAGGTCGCTCGAATCGCCTTCGGCAATATCGCCGTCAACACGCGCCAAACGACCGTCATTGTCGAAAAACACGGTGAATTTACGCGATTCGACCTTGCCGGTCTGACCGTTCTGGTAGCGGTAGACGTAGTCCCAGCGCTGCTGATGAAAGATGTCCGCGACCATCGGCGTACCGAGCAGGAAGCGAACCTGATCGCGCGTCTGGCCCGGCTTCAACTGGGCGACCATTTCCTGCGTCAGGACGTTGCCCTGCTGGATGTCGATCTTGTATTCGTTGATGAAGCTCGGCTTGTAGGTACAAGCGGAGATGAGCGCGCAGGAGGCGGCTACGAGCAATAGACGGGAACGGCGCATTCAGTTTTCCGGAGTTTTTCAATCGGCTTTGAAGCGGTATATCATACCCGAAATCAGCATTTCGCCTGACCGAACAATTTCAGGAATTCCCGCCATGAGCGATCCGCAAAGCCTCAAGAACATGGGGCTGAAAGCCACTTTTCCCAGACTGAAAATTCTTGAGCTGTTCGAAACGAGCACCTTGCGCCACATGACGGCGGAAGATGTCTACAAGATGCTCATCGCTGAAAACATGGACATCGGGCTGGCCACCGTTTACCGCGTGCTCACCCAGTTCGAACAGGCCGGCCTGCTCGAACGCCATTTCTTCGAATCCGGCAAGGCCGTCTTCGAGATCAATCACGGCAAACATCACGACCATCTGGTCTGCATCAACTGCGGCCGCGTCGAAGAGTTCTACGATCCGGAAATCGAAAAGCGCCAGAACGCCATCGCCGAGGAGCGCGGTTTCGCCATTCAGGACCATGCACTGTACCTGTATGCCCAGTGCACCAAGACCGAGTGCCCGCATCGCGACCATCCGGACACCAAGTCCTGACTTCCTGATTTTCGCCGATGACTGAAATCGCCCTGACACCAGGGGCTTGGCTGTCCTCGGCCGGCGCCACCTTTTTGCTCATCGCCCTCGCCGAAATCGGCGACAAAAGCCAGCTCGTCTGCATGACGCTCGCCGCCCGACATCGCGGCCTGCCCGTCGTAGTCGGCGCTATCGCTGCCTTCGCTTTCCTCAACCTGCTCGCCGTGCTGTTCGGCGCGGCGATTGCCGCCTGGCTGCCGGAATGGGTCGTCACGGCAGCCGTTGCCGTGCTGTTCGGTCTCTTCGGCATCAGCGCTTTGCGCTTCGAGGAAGAGGACGGCGACGAGGAGGTCGCTGAAAAGCCAGGCCACGGCATCTTTGCAACCACTTTCCTGATGATCTTTCTCGCCGAATTCGGGGACAAGACCCAGATCGCCGTCGCCGGCATGGGTAGCACCGCCGATACCACAGCCACCTGGGTCGGCGCCACGCTGGCCCTGGCCGGCACATCGATAATCGGTGTCGTCGCCGGCCGGCGCTGGCTCAATCGCCTGCCCCTGCACTGGATTCACCGGATCAGCGGCGTCTTTTTCCTGTTGCTGGCCTTACTGGCCGTCCTGCGCCTGCTCGGCATCATTTGATTTTGGCCGTTTTTTCCGGTTGACCGTAGCAACCGGAAAAAACGGCTTCAAGCCGGCAAACGGAGCAGTTCGCGGGCGTGCTGCAGCGTGATGGCGGAAATTTCGACGCCACCGAGCATGCGGGCGATTTCATGGACTCGGCCGGCATCATCGAGGGGCTGAATGGCGCTCAGCGTGACGCCGTCGCGCGTTGCCTTGCTGACCTGCCACTGCCAGTTGGCCTGCGCGGCGACCTGCGGCAGGTGGGTGACGCACAGGACCTGGCGTTCGCTGCCGAGTTCGCGCAGCAGGCGGCCGACGATTTCGGCGACACCGCCGCCGATGCCGACATCGACCTCGTCGAAAATCAACGTCGGGACGCTGGCCGAGCGCGAAGTGAGTACTTGTATCGCCAGGCTGATACGCGACAACTCGCCGCCCGAGGCGACCTTGGCCAGCGGCTTGGCTTCGTTGCCGGCCAGGCCGCCAATGCGGAATTCGATCTGCTCGAGGCCATAGACAGCGCCATCGGCCACCGGCACCAGGGCGACTTCGAAGCGCCCTGAGGACAGCGCCAGCTGGCGCATGATTTCGCTGACCGCCGCGCCCATCCCGGTCGCCGCTTTCTGGCGACCGGCCGAGAGTTTTTCGGCCTGGGTCAGATAACCCTGGCGGGCTGCAGCCACCTTCGTTTCGAGCGCCGCCAGATCGGCCGATTCGTCGAGCTGGGCCAGTCGCTGCCGCCAGCCGGCGAGCAAGCCCGGCAACTCGTCAGGCTGGACGCGATATTTGCGCGAATGGCTCATCACCGCGTCCATGCGGCGTTCGACCTGAGCCAGACGGGCCGGGTCGAGATCGGCCCGGTCGGCGTAGCGGCGCAGGGTGGACACGGCATCGGACAATTCGGCTTGCACCGAGCCGATCAGCGCGGCAACTTCGGCCAACTCCGGATCGTATTCGGCGAGATTACCGAGCCGCGTGGCGACGCCGTCGATCTGGCGTTCGCAGGCGGCATCGTCGTCGGAAAGGATGGCCAGCGCGTATTGCGCGCCTTCGATCAGGCTGGCGGCGTGGCCGAGGCGGCGGTGTTCGACATCGAGCGTCGCCCATTCATCGTCGCCGAAAGCCAGGGCATCGAGTTCGCCGATCTGCCATTGCAACTGTTCGCGTTCGCGCAGCAAGGAATCAGCGCTTTCGCTGGCGGTGCGCAGCATTTGCTCGGTATCGCGCCAGATTTTCCAGGCCGCGCCAACTTCACGCGCCTGCCCGCTCAGGCCGGCATGGCTGTCGAGCAGCGTGCGCTGGGCCTCGGCCCGCAGCAAGGACTGATGGGCGTGCTGACCATGAATATCAACCAGCCATTCGCCAACTTCGCGCATTTGCTGGACGGTGGCCGGCGAACCGTTGATGTAGGCGCGGGAACGGCCACCGGCATCGACGACACGGCGGAGCAGCAGTTCGTCGTCGCCGTCTAGGTCGTTGGCACGCAGCCAGTCGCCGACTTGCGGCTGGGCGGATATGTCGAAGGTGGCAGCGACTTCGGCCTTGTCGCAGCCGGAGCGGACAACGCCGGCATCGGCACGTTCGCCGAGGGCCAGCGCCAGGGCATCGATCAAAATCGACTTGCCGGCCCCGGTTTCTCCGGTCAACGCACCAAAACCGGCCAAAAACGAGAGTTCCAGCCGGTCAACAATGACAAAGTCGCGAATCGTCAGGTGCTGGAGCATCAGGTGCCTTTTGGCCGCTCGCTCCACTGCAGCTTCTGGCGCAGCATGGCGAAATAGCTGTAGCCGGGCGGGTGCAGGAAGCAGATGGCGTGTTCGGAACGACGCAGGCGGACGCAATCGCCACGCTGCAGATCGAGGGTGACCTGGCCGTCGAAGTGCACGCGCGCATCGTCGGCATTGGCGATGCGCAACTCGATGTCGGCGCTGTCATTGACGATGATCGGCCGGTTGGTCAGGGCGTGCGGGCAAAGCGGGACGAGGGCGATGCCGGCCGTCGTCGGATGCAAGATCGGCCCGCCGGCCGACATCGAATAGGCCGTGGAGCCGGTCGGAGTGGCGACGATCAGGCCATCGGAGCGCAGGTTGTAGATGAACTCGCCGTCGATGAACAACTCGAATTCGATCATCCGGCCGATCGCGCCCTTGTCGACGACCACGTCGTTGAGCGCCAGGTTTTCGGCGATTTCCTTGCCGTCACGCGTCACCTCGGCGGCGAGCAGCATGCGGTTTTCCTGGGCGAAACGGCCGTCGAGCAGGTCGTCCATGCAGGTCAGCAGGTCGTCGCGGGCGATGTCGGTCATGAAGCCAAGCCGGCCCTGATTGACGCCGACCAGCGGCACGCAATAACGGGCCAGGCGGCGCGCCGCGTTGAGCATGGTGCCGTCGCCGCCAAGCACGATGGCGAGGTCGGCATGGGCGCCGATGTCGTTGAACCCGCAGGTCACCCAGCGTGACAGGTCGACCTTCTTGCCGATGTGTTCGGAGGTTTCGCGTTCGATGAAGACCGAGACGCCGCGCTCGTACAGGTACTCGGCCAGACGACGCAGGGATTCGGCAATCTCCATGCTGTGGTATTTGCCGACCAGGGCGATGGTCCGGGGATTGCGGAGGGAAGCGAAGCTTCTGTTCATGGGGTCGAATTCTTGCATAAAAAAGCTGTTGCGGCGCTGACCGCAGATTTTTGTACAATCCGCTCATGCTTGATGATCGCTCGCGCACCCTGCTCAAAACCCTGGTCGAACACTACATCGCCGACGGACAACCGGTCGGCTCGCGCGCGCTGTCCAAGTTTTCCGGCCTCGATCTCTCTCCCGCCACGATCCGCAACGTCATGGCCGACCTCGAAGAGGCCGGTTTCGTCGCCAGCCCGCACACCTCGGCCGGGCGCATCCCGACGGCCCGCGGCTACCGACTGTTCGTCGACCGCCTGCTCACCGTGCAGCCACTCGAAGCCCGGCAGATGGGCGAGATGAAGGAGTCGCTGCAAGGTCGCCCGTCCAGCCAGATCATCTCGAGCGCTTCGCAACTGCTCTCCAGCCTGTCGAATTTCGCCGGCGTCGTCATCGCGCCGCGGCGTCAGGCCAGCCGTATCCGCCAGATCGAGTTCCTCAGCCTGTCGGAAAAACGCATCCTGCTCATCATCGTCACCACCGACGGCGACGTGCAGAACCGCATCGTCACGACCGACAAGGCCTACTCGCCATCCGAACTGGTCAGCGCCGGCAATTACCTGACGCAGAACTTCGCCGGCCTCGATTTCGAGCAGATTCGCCAGCGCCTGGCCAGTGAAATCCAGCAATTGCGCGAAGACATCAAGCCGCTCATGGCCCTCGCCCTCGACGCCGGCGACGCGGCGATGGCCGAAAACGCCGCGCCCTACGTCATTTCCGGCGAACGCAACCTGCTCGATGTCGAGGAGCTGTCGTCGAACATGAAGCGCCTGCGCGAGTTGTTCGATCTCTTCGAACAGCGTTCCAGCCTGGTCCGCCTGCTCGACATTTCCAACCGCGCCGAGGGCGTGCAGATCTTCATCGGCGGCGAATCGGGCATCGCGCCGCTCGACGAATGCAGCGTCATCGCTGCCCCCTACAGCGTCGATGGCCGCATCGTCGGCTCGGTCGGCGTCATCGGCCCGACCCGGATGGCCTACGAACGCGTCATCCCCATCGTCGACATCACCGCCCGCCTGCTTTCCAGCGCCCTCTCCTACAAGTCGGACAACTAATGCCCCGTTTTCTCCCCGAGCCGCCGCACCGTCACGGCAACGCGGCCAGCACCGCGGTCGTCCTCGTCAACCTCGGCACGCCGGATGCGCCGACCGCACCGGCCCTCAAGCGCTACCTCAAGCAGTTCTTGTCCGACCCGCGCGTCGTCGAAATCCCCAAGCCGATCTGGTGGCTGATCCTCAACGGCATCATCCTCAATATCCGCCCCAAGAAATCAGCCGCCAAGTACGCCACCGTCTGGATGCCGGAAGGCTCGCCTTTGCGTGTCCATACCGAGCGCCAGGCCACGCTGCTCAAGGGCCTGATCGGTCAGCGCGGGCATCACGTCAAGGTCACCTGGGCCATGCGCTACGGCTCTCCGTCGCTGCCCGACGTCCTGGGCCACCTCAAGGCCGAGGGCGCCAGCCGCATTCTCGTCGTACCGATGTATCCGCAATACGCGGCGAGCACGACGGCAACGGTGGTCGACGATGCCAGCCGCTGGCTGCTGCAAACCCGCAATCAGCCGGAAATGCGCTTCACGCGCAATTTCCACGACCATGACGGCTATCTGGCGGCGCTCGAAAAAACGGTCCGCCTGCACTGGCAGACCAACGGTGCGCTGGGCGACAAGGACCGCCTGCTCATCAGTTTCCATGGTCTGCCCAAACGCAGCCTGACGCTCGGCGACCCGTATTTCTGCGAATGCCACAAAACCGGCCGCCTGCTTGCCGAGCGCCTGAACCTCAAGGCTGAACAGTTCCAGATCTGCTTCCAGTCGCGTTTCGGCAAGGCCGAGTGGCTGCAGCCCTACACCGCGCCGACGCTCGAACAGTGGGGCAAGCAGGGAATCCGCCGGGTCGACGTCATCTGCCCCGGTTTCGTCGCCGACTGCCTCGAAACGCTCGAGGAAATCGCCCAGGAAGGTCGTGACGATTTCATCAAGTCCGGCGGCCAGGAATACCATTACATCCCGGCGCTCAATGAAGACGACGCCTGGATCACGGCACTGGCCGACATCGTCGAAAGCCACCTGGCCGGCTGGCCGACCAAGGCCGTCGTCGCCCCGCAGGCGCTCGAAACCACCGCCCGGCAAGCCATCAAATTCGGCGCCAAGGCTTGAAATCCGGCACCGGGAACCCATATCAGAAAAACCTGATACTTGGAGCACCCCATGTCTGAAGATAGCCTGCACGTCGTCTGCCCGCACTGTTCCACGGTCAACCGGATTTTTGGCCAAAAATTGAAAGATTCGCCGAACTGCGGCCAGTGCAAACAGCCGCTGTTCACCGGCGAACCGACCGAGTTGACCGCCACCAATTTCGACCGCCATATCTCGCGCAATGACCTGCCCGTCGTCGTCGATTTCTGGGCGCCGTGGTGCGGCCCCTGCCGCCAGATGGCACCGAATTTCCACCAGGCCGCCATCGATCTCGAACCCTATGCCCGCCTCGTCAAGGTCGACACCGAAGCCGAGCAGCAACTGGCTGCCCGCTTCAATATCCGCAGCATTCCGACCCTGGCCATTTTCAAAAATGGCCGCGAGATCGCCCGCCAGAGCGGCGCGCTCGACCTCGGCTCGCTGAAGCGCTGGATCCAGCCGCACCTTTACCAGCCTTAACTTGCACCGTCGGCCGCCGTTAATGATGCATCCCACCGCATCCGACGGAGGCCATCCTGAAAATTGCCGGCAGCAAGCTGCAAATGGCCTCGTCGCACGCCAGCATCGAGTGCCATGAGGTCCGCGAATCGCTGGAATGTGGATCGGGCTGCGACTTCCAGACCTTCGACCGCAACGGCGACGGAACAATCAGCAATGGCCGCGAACGGTTCGGCCCGACCAGCGGCAACGGCTTTCAGGAATTGACGGCACGCGATGGCGACCAGAACGGCTGGATTGATGAAAACGATGCGGCGTCTAATCCGTTAACGCTCTGGACACCTGACAAAACTGACAAAGGCACGCTCCCGTCGCTGAGCGCCACCGGCCTTGGCGCCTTCGCGCCAAGCCGCATGGCTACGCCATTTGGCCTCAAGACAAATGCCAATCAATTGCTCGGACATATTCGCACTTCTGGAATTTTTTTGCATGAAGCGGGTACGACTGGCACAATCTACCAAATTGACCTGACCGCCTAGCCGAAAACGGTGGCAGCAACTCGAGGGACATTATGCCGCGCTTCGCCGATTTGAAAATTTGGATCCGCCTGACGGCGGCCATCTGGGTAGTACTGGCCATCATCTGGGCCGGCGCAATAGTCTGGACCACCCAGGTCAATCGAGAGACCGCCATCCAGCAGGCCCAGGATTTCTCGAAGAGCATCCACGAAATGACCATGGCCGGATTAACCGGCATGATGCTGACCGGCACCGTCGGCCAGCGCGAAGTCTTCCTCGACCAGATCGAACAACTCTCGGTTATCAAGGATCTGATCGTCGCCCGCAGCGATGCCGTGGTCAAACTTTACGGCCCCGACACCAAGAGCAAGCGACCGCTCGACGCGCTGGAAAAGGAAGTGATGGCCAGCGGCACACCGTACATGTCGGTCGAATCAGCCAACGGCAATTCCTTCCTGCACGTCATCAATCCGACCAAAGCCTCGAAAAACTATCTCGGCAAGGACTGCATCCTGTGCCATCAGGTTCCCGAGGGCACCGTACTCGGCGTCGTCAGCATGAAGGTGTCGCTCGACTCCGTCGAAGCCCAGGTCTCGGCCTTCCGCATCAAGATTGCCGGTGTCGCCATTGCTGCGCTGGGCGCCCTGCTTGTCCTCATCTACCTGATCACAAATCATTTTGTCAGCAAGCCGCTCGAGGCCATGCGCAGCGGGCTCGCCGACATCGCCCGGGGCGAAGGCGACCTGACCCGCCGCCTGCCGATCAAGGGAAATGATGAAGTCGGCCTGGCGGCTCAGGTGTTCAACGAAATGATGGAAAACTTCAATCAGCTGGTTCGCCAGGTCCGCGATTCGGCCAGCCAGGTTTCTGCCCGCGTCGCTGCGCTCTCCGACAACGCCGATCGCGTGACGCAGAGTTCGCATCAGCAGAACGAAAAATCCGATCAGGCCGCCTCGGCCGTTGAGCAACTGGTCTCCAGCATTTCGTCGATTGCCCAGAGCGCCGAACATGTCCAGCACCAGTCCCAGGAAAGCCTGGCCCGCGCCAACGAAGGTAGCCGCAACCTCGGCGTACTGCTCGGCGAAATGAATGTCGTCGAGAGCGCCGTCAAGGAAATGGCCGACTCGGTCAATAACTTTGTCAAGAACACCGAGGCCATCACGACGATGACCCGCGAAGTCAAGGACATCGCCGAACAAACCAACCTGCTGGCCCTCAACGCCGCCATCGAAGCGGCGCGCGCCGGCGAACAGGGGCGCGGTTTCGCGGTGGTCGCCGACGAGGTCCGCAAGCTCGCCGAAAAGTCGTCGCGCTCGGCCACCGAGATCGACGCCATCACGGCCCAGCTCAGCGCGCAGTCGGTTGCTGTCCGGCGCAGTATCGAGGAAGGCATCTCCCATCTCGAAAGCAGCCAGAACGCCGTCCATTCGGTATCGGACATCCTGAAGGCGACCAACGGTTCGGTTACCGAAGTCGGCCTCGGCCTCGATGCCATCGCCTCGGCCACCGACCAGCAACGCCGTTTCTCGGGCGACGTCGAAAACAGTATCGAAGCCATCGCCGGCATGGCCCGCGAGAACTCCGGCACGGTCGAACAGACGGCCGGCGCAGCGCACGACCTCAAGCGGCTGGCCGAAGGCCTGGCCTCCCTGGTCGGACGCTTCAAGGTTTAAGGGGTTTTATTGCCAGACAGCGAAACAGCCTCTCCGGAGGCTGTTTTTACATCGGCGCCAGTTCGAGATCGAGGCCGCCCGCCGGGCGCGACCCTGTTCCCAGGCCGCCTTCGCTCCTCACGGCAGGCATGCCTTGCGCCGCAGCGACGCGGTTCACTTCGCGCAGGCGCCTGATCATTCTGGCCAGCAGCGTGTTGCGCATGCGCTCGAGCAATTCTTCCGACGACAGGGCGAGCGCTGCCGCATTGACTTCGAGGAACAGCGTCGGCTCGAGGGTGACTGCCGTCGAACAGCGCTGGTCGCTGGACGGGTGCAGATAGGATATTTCGCCAACCGGTTCGCTGCGCCCCAGGCGGCACAGAGCCTTGCCCTCGATCGAGATCTCGACCGAGCCGCTGACGATGATGCCGAAGAACTTGTTGCGCTCGCCTTCCCGGATGATCGCGACATTGGGCAGGATTTCACGCCAGACAGAGACACGGAGTACCTCCCAGATTTCGACGTTCTCGAACTCAACGAAGAACTCCAGCCCGCGCAGGGTCTCGAAATGACGCATGTCCTGCGCCGTTTCGTCCTCCTCGAGGATCTGGTAGCGCACGGCGGAAAGATCCTTGGCCATTTCGGCGCCATTCCGGTAGCGGCTGTAGAGATCTTTCTCGAGCGCCCGGCGCATGATGGGATTGAGGCCTTCCGGCAGGTTCGGGTTAAGCGCCGTGACGGCCGGCGCTTCGGTATTGATGATGCGGTAGACGAGGGTCGCCTGGTTGTTGGCGCGGAAAGGCAGGCGGCCGGTCAGGAGTTGGAACATGAGCACGCCGAGCGAATAGAGGTCGGTCTTCTGGTTGAGCGGATAGCCCTTGATCTGCTCCGGCGACATGTAGGCCGGCGAGCCGACGCCCATGATGAAGGTCGAGTCGCGGTCCATGTCCTTGTTCATGTTCAGGGCCAGGCCGAAATCGGCGATTTTCGGCTCGTCGTTGGCGGCGATCATGATGTTGGCCGGCTTGATGTCGCGATGGATGATGCCCTGCCGGTACGCTGCATCGAGCGCCATGCAGCACTTGAAGATGATGCTGATGGCGCGATGCATGGGCAGCAGCTTGTCGATCCGGCAGTTGTCCTCGAGCGTGAAGCCGTCGACATACTCCATGGCCAGGTAGGCGAATTCCGGTTCAACCACGGCTTCGTAGACCTGAACGATGTTCGGATGATTGAGGCGCTTGGAGACCATCCCCTCGTTCTGGAACAGCTTGCGCATCCGCCGCGACATGGCGGAACTGTCCTTGCCGAACTGGATCACCTTGACGGCGACCTGGCGATTGGCATCCGGGTCGTCACAAAGGTAGACGGTCGCCGTCGCCCCCTTGCCCAGTTCCTTGATCACCCGGTATTTGCCGATATATTCCATGCAGGATACGCCTCTGATACTCACGGAATTATCGTAGCACGCAGGCTGCGGCGGGACAGCCAAAAATAATTCGTCCCGGCACTTGAAAGAACGGCCAACGCCCCCAGATAACGAAACAGTATTTTGGGAGAACAACGCATGAGCAATACCGAAAACCCCCAGGAGTCCTTGCTGGGCAATGAAACTGCAGCCGAACCCGAGACCGTGCCGACGACCGAAGCGCCAGCCGGGGAACACACCGATACCCTGCCCAGCGTCGAGGAACAATTCCGCGCCCTCGAACTGAAAGCGGCCGAACATTACGACGCCTGGCTGCGCGCCAAGGCCGAGGGTGAAAACATCCGCCGCCGCGCCCAGGAAGACATTGCCAAGGCGCACAAGTTCGCTGTCGAAAAATTTGCCGGCGAACTGCTGGCCGTCAAGGACAGCCTGGAAGCGGCGCTGGCCGTGCCGGAGCAGACGGTGGAGAGCTTCAAGTCCGGCGTCGAGCTGACGCTGAAGCAACTGGTCGCTGCCTTCGACAAGAATGCGCTGATCGAGGTCAGCCCGGCTGGCGAGAAGTTCGATCCGCACAAGCACCAGGCCATCGGCATGGTCGACTCGGAGCAGGAAGCCAACACCGTCGTCAGCGTGCTGCAAAAGGGCTACACCATTGCCGACCGCGTGCTGCGTCCGGCCTTGGTCATGGTCGCCAAGGGCAAATAAGTCTTTCAATTTTGGGTGTTTTTTCCGGTTGACCGTAGCAGTCCCTTGAAAACGGTTTGAACGCCCCCAATTCTCGAACATCAGCAATTCACATTTAGGAAGAACATCATGGGCAAGATCATCGGCATCGACCTCGGCACCACCAACTCCTGCGTCGCCATCATGGAAGGCGGCCAGCCGAAGGTTATTGAAAACGCAGAAGGCGCGCGCACCACGCCGTCCGTCATCGGCTACACCGAAGATGGCGAGATCCTGTGCGGCGCCCCGGCCAAGCGCCAGGCCGTGACCAATCCGAAGAACACGCTGTACGCCGTCAAGCGCCTGATCGGCCGCCGCTTCGAAGAGAAGGAAGTGCAGAAGGACATCTCGCTGATGCCCTTCAAGATCGTCAAGGCCGACAACGGCGACGCCTGGGTCGAAGCACGCGACAAGAAAATCGCCCCGCCACAGGTTTCCGCCGAAGTGCTGCGCAAGATGAAGAAGACCGCCGAAGACTACCTCGGCGAGGAAGTGACTGAAGCCGTCATCACCGTGCCGGCCTACTTCAACGACAGCCAGCGCCAGGCCACCAAGGATGCCGGCCGCATCGCCGGCCTCGAAGTCAAGCGCATCATCAACGAACCGACCGCGGCCGCGCTGGCCTTCGGCATGGACAAGACCAGCAAGAACGACCGCAAGATCGCCGTTTATGACCTCGGCGGCGGCACCTTCGACATCTCGATCATCGAAATCGCCAACGTCGACGGCGAAACCCAGTTCGAAGTGCTGGCCACCAACGGCGACACCTTCCTCGGCGGCGAAGACTTCGACCAGCGCCTGATCGACTACATCATCGACGAATTCAAGAAGGAAACCGGCGCCAACCTGAAGGCCGACGTCCTGGCCCTGCAGCGTCTGAAAGAAGCCGCTGAAAAGGCCAAGATCGAGCTGTCCTCGAGCCAGCAGACCGAAATCAACCTGCCCTACATCACCGCCGACGCATCGGGTCCGAAGCACCTGGCGCTCAAGGTCACCCGCGCCAAGTTCGAGTCGCTGGTCGAGGAACTCGTCGAGCGCACCGTCGCTCCGTGCCTGACGGCGCTCAAGGATGCCGGCTGCAAGATCGGCGACATCGACGACGTCATTCTCGTCGGTGGCCAGTCGCGCATGCCCAAGGTCCAGGAAAAGGTCAAGGAAGTCTTCGGCAAGGAACCGCGCAAGGACGTCAATCCGGATGAAGCCGTTGCCGTCGGCGCGGCCATCCAGGGCGGCGTGCTGCAGGGCGAAGTCAAGGACGTGCTGCTCCTCGACGTGACCCCGCTGTCGCTCGGCATCGAAACGCTGGGCAGCATCATGACCAAGCTGATCAAGAAGAACACGACGATCCCGACCAAGGCCTCGCAAGTCTTCTCGACCGCCGACGACAACCAGGGCGCGGTGACCATCCACGTTCTCCAGGGCGAGCGCGAAGTCGCTACCGGCAACAAGAGCCTCGGCCAGTTCAACCTCGAAGGCATCCCGCCGGCCCCGCGCGGCACGCCGCAGATCGAAGTCATTTTCGACATCGACGCCAACGGCATCATGCACGTGACCGCCAAGGACAAGGCCACCGGCAAGGAAAACAAGATCACCATCAAGGCCAACTCCGGTCTGTCGGAAGAAGAAATCCAGGCGATGGTCAAGGATGCCGAGCTGCACGCCGAAGACGACAAGAAGGCGCACGAGCTGGCCGATGCCCGCAACCAGGCCGACGGCATGGTGCACATGGTCAAGAAATCGCTGACCGAGTACGGCGACAAGCTCGACGCCGCCGAGAAGGAAGCCATCGAAGCCGCCATCAAGGATGTCGAGGACGTACTGCGCGACGGCGACAAGGAAACCATCACGGCCAAGACGGAAGCCCTGTCGGTTGCCGCCCAGAAGCTCGGTGAAAAGATGTACGCCCAGCAACAGGCCGAAGGCGCAGCCGCCGGTGCGGCCGGCCAGCAGGCCGAAGGCGGTGAAAAGACCGTCGAAGGCGATGTCGTCGATGCCGAATTCACGGAAGTGAACAAGGACAAGAAGGCTTAAAACGGACGCTACCGCGCCGTTTTAAGTGGCCGGATCGAAGCGGACGCCCTGGCGCCGCTTCGATCCGGCCTTTGCCTAGCATCAGTCGGAATCAGCCATGTCAAAACGCGACTTTTATGAAATCCTCGGCGTCAACCGCGACGCCAGCGATGAAGAAATAAAGAAGGCCTACCGCAAGCTGGCCATGAAGCATCACCCCGACCGCAACCCGGACAATCCGGCGGCCGAGGAGAAGTTCAAGGAAGCCAAGGAAGCCTACGAAATCCTTTCGGATAGCCAGAAGCGCTCGGCCTACGACCAGTTCGGCCATGCCGGTATCGACCAGCAGGCCGGGATGGGTGGCGGCTTCGGCGGTGGCGCCGGTTTTTCCGATGCCTTCGGCGGCATTTTCGACGAAATTTTCGGTGGTCGCGCTGGCGGTGGCGGCGGTGGCCGTTCCAACATCTACCGCGGCGCCGATCTGCGCTACAACCTCGAAATCACGCTGGAGCAGGCGGCGCACGGCACGGAAACCAAGATCCGCATTCCGACCATGGAAGTCTGCGAGCCCTGCAACGGCTCCGGCGCCAAACCCGGCACCCAGCCGAAGACCTGTCCGACCTGCGGCGGCTCCGGTCAGGTTCGCCTGCAACAAGGCTTCTTCTCGATCCAGCAGACCTGCCACAAATGCCACGGCACCGGCCGCTTCATTGCCGAACCGTGCAAGCACTGTGACGGCGCCGGCCGCATCAAGCAACACAAGACGCTGGCCGTCAAGATTCCGGCCGGGGTCGATGAAGGCGATCGCATTCGTCTGTCCGGCGAGGGCGAACATGGCGTCAATGGCGGCCCACCGGGTGATCTCTACGTGCAGATCCACCTCAAGCAGCACGCCGTGTTCACCCGCGACCACAACGACCTGCATTGCGAGATGCCGATTTCCTTCACCGCCGCAGCGCTCGGTGGCGAAATCGAAATCCCCACGCTGGATGGTGCCGCGGCCATCAAGATTCCGGCTGAAACCCAGTCCGGGCGCGTCTTCCGCCTGCGCGGCAAGGGCATCAAGGGGGTGCGCAGCCACACCCACGGCGACCTGATGTGCCACGTCGTCGTCGAAACCCCGGTCAATCTGACCGACCGCCAGAAGGAGCTGCTGCGCGAACTGGAAGAATCCAGCCGCGACAACAGCGGGAAACACAACCCGCGCTCCAAGTCGTGGATGGACAAAGTTAAGGACTTTTTTGCTGAGTAACTCCTTAACTTTGCAGCGCAGGCTAACCTGCCTTGCAGGTTAAGGCACGAAGTACCGGCCGAAGCTACAAGGTCAAGGATTTCTTGGCCGGATAACGCCTGACCTTGCACCAGCCCCGGTCTCCCGAAATTTTCGGGAGGCCGGGGCTGTTTCATTTTTGGCCTCTTTTTCCGGTTGACCGTGTCATTGAACAAAACGCCGAAAATCCGGCTCCCCTGTTCCCGGTAATATCCCCGACTGTTAGAATCATTTGACCAATCAAGGGGGGAGAAAAACAATGCGGGTCTTCAAGCGACTGGCCGCCGTTGGCGCCATTGCCTTTTCCACGGTGTGCTGGGCCGAACCCGGCGTCACCGAAACGACGATCACGCTCGGCATGTCGGCCCCCTTCTCCGGCCCGAACGGCGCCTATGGCCAGGACATGCGGCAAATCATCACGGCCTATTTCGAGCAGGTTAACAAGACCGGCGGCGTCAATGGCCGCAAGCTCGAACTGGTCGCCCTCGACGACGGCTACGAAACCGAGCGCACCGTCGCCAATACCAAGACGCTGATCAAGGACAAAAATGTCTTTGCCCTGCTCGCCTATTACGGCTCCAGCCCGACGACCGAAGCCATGAATACCGTTTTCGGTCCGGCCAAGGTGCCGCTCGTTGGCACCATTTCCGGCGCCGCCACCCTGCGCGAATCGCTGGCCGCCAACCCGAACGCGCGCTACATGTTCAACGTTCGCGCCAGCTACGCCGACGAGGCCGAAGTCATCGTCACCCAGATGCTGTCGCTTGGCCTCAAGAATATCGCCGTCTTCTACCAGAACGACGGCTTCGGCAAATCCGGTCTTGACGGCGTCACCGCCGCGCTCAAAAAGAACAAGCTCACCCCCTCCGCCGTCGGCACCGTCGAGCGCAACTCGCTCGACGTCAGCAAGGCCGTCGAAGCGATTGCCAAGGCCACCCCCCAGGCCGTCGTCATGGTCACGCTCTACAAGCCGACCGCCGCGTTCGTCAAAGCCATGAAAAAGGCCGGCCAGTACCCGATGCTCATGACCCTGTCGCCGGTCGGTGCCGAGCTGCTGGTCCAGGAACTCGGCCCCGACTCGCGCGGCATCGGCGTCTCGCAAGTGGTGCCCTATCCATGGAACAACGTCGTGCCAGTCGTCCGCGACTATCAGAAGGTCGCCGACAAGAGCAATTTCTCCTACTACGGGATGGAAGGCTACCTCATGGCCAGGACCATGATCGACGGCCTCAAGCACGCCGGCCGGGACCTGACCCGCACCAAGCTGATCGATTCACTGGAAAGCATGAGCAGCACCGACCTCGGTGGCTACCGCATCAACTACGGCCCGGGCGCCCGGCTCGGCTCGCGCTTCGTCGAGTTGACCGTCATCGGGCAAGGTGGCAAGATCCTGAAGTAAGGCCTTGCGCTACCCCGAATGAAAACGGCCCTGAATCGGGCCATTTTCATTTGAGGCAGCGCCCGAACCAATCAGGCCCGACGCCAGGTCGTTCCCTGCGGACTATCATCCAATGCAATACCCGCTGCCTTCAGTTCATCGCGAATACGATCCGACTCGGCAAAGTTTCTGGCCTTCTTGGCTGCCGCCCGGTCGGCGATCATCTGCTCGATAGCCGCTTCGTCGAGACCGCCGGCCGCCGCGCCACCCTGCAGGTAAGCCATCGGCTCGCGCTCGAGCAGGCCGATCACGGCACCCAGCGCCTTGAGCAGGCCGGACAGCTCGCCGCTCTTCTGGCGATTGGCCTCGGCCGCCAGTTCGAAGAGCACCGAAATGGCACCATGCGAATCGAAATCCTCGTTCAAAGCAGCGGCAAAACGGGCTGCAAAATCGTTCTCCCAGTCAATATCGACCGCCACCGCCGGCACGTCGCGCAAGGTGAAATACAGGCTGTCCAGACTGCGCTTGGCATCGTCGAGATGCGCATCCGAATAGTTCAACGGACTGCGGTAATGGGCGCGCAGGATGAAGAAGCGGACGACCTCGGCATCGAACTGCTCGAGGACCGTGCGGATGGTGAAGAAGTTGCCCAGCGATTTCGACATCTTCTCGTTGTCGACGCGGACAAAACCGTTGTGCATCCAGTAATTGACGAAGGCGCACTGGTGCGCCCCCTCGGACTGGGCGATCTCGTTTTCATGGTGCGGGAACTGCAAGTCCTGACCACCGCCGTGGATATCGAAATGATTGCCGAGCAGCTTCGAGCTCATCGCCGAACACTCGATGTGCCAACCCGGACGACCTTCGCCCCACGGCGATTCCCAGGCCGGCTCACCCGGCTTGGCATGTTTCCAGAGCACGAAATCGAGCGGATCCTGCTTGGCCGAGTCGACCTCGACACGCTCGCCAGCCCGCAGATCGTCAAGCGACTTGCCGGACAGCTTGCCGTAGCCGTCGAACTTGCGCACCGCATAATTCACGTCGCCATCGGTTGCCTGGTAGGCGAGGCCTTTGGCTTCGAGTTTGCCGATCAGATCGAGCATTTCCGGCACGTATTCGGTCGCCCGCGGCTCGAAATCGGGGCGCAGGACGCCCAGTGCATCGGCGTCTTCGTGCATGTAGGCGATGAAACGGTTGGTCAGTTGCTGGATCGTCTCGCCATTCTCGATGGCGCGCCTGATGATCTTGTCGTCGATGTCGGTAATGTTGCGGACGTAGGTCACGTCATAACCGGAGGCCTTCAGCCAGCGATAAACCATGTCGAAAACCACCATCACCCGGGCATGGCCAAGATGGCAGAAATCATAAACAGTCATGCCACAAACATACATGCGAACCTTGTTCGCTTCGATCGGGGAAAAAACCTGTTTTTCGCGCTTGAGAGAGTTGTAGATCTTGAGCATGCCGGGAGGAATCGGGGCTGGGCCGGCTAGCGATTCCCTATGGAATCACCGGCGTTTTTGGTAGAATCGGCGGATTGTATAACCTCGAAAAGTATAGCATAGCGATGACCTCTATTTCCCTGCTCCAGCCCCGTTTTAAGCAGCTCAAGACGTTGCGTGCAATGGCAATTGGCCTGGCCATCGGCTTTGCCGTACCGGCATTTGCCGACAACCTGCCGGAAGTCCAGCGTCTGATCAAGCAAGGGCAGTATCCGCAGGCGCTCGAGAAAGTCGATGCTTACCTGAGCAGCCGCCCCAAGGATGCCCAGGGTCGCTTTTTGAAGGGCCTCATCTTCACCGAGATGAACAAGCCCGCTGACGCCATCGGCGTATTCACCAAGCTTTCCGAGGATTACCCGGAGTTGCCGGAACCCTACAACAACCTGGCCGTGCTCTACGCCCAGCAGAAGCAGTACGACAAGGCCCGCACGGCGCTCGAAATGGCCATCCGGACGCATCCGTCCTACGCCATCGCCTACGAAAACCTCGGCGACGTCTACGCCAAGCTGGCCAGCCAGGCCTATGACAAGGCCCTGCAACTCGACAACTCGAACTCGGCCACACAGAACAAGCTGGCCCTCATTCGCGACCTGATCACCACCTCCGGCAAGGGCAACGTCAAGCCGCAGCCGACAGCCGTTGCTGCTGCCCCGGTTGCCGCCAAGCCGACCGTCGCCCCGAGCGCCACCCTCGTCACCTCGACGCCTGGCGCCGCCGCGGCCCCGGTGGCACCAGTGGCACCGGCGACCAAGCCGGCCATAGTAGCCGCTGCCACTCCGGCGCCAACGGCCACTTCCGCCCCGGCCCCCGCACCGGCCCCCGCACCGGCCAAGGCCTCAGTCGGCAACGACGAAGTCGTAACGGCGCTGAATGCTTGGGCAGATGCCTGGTCGCGCAAGGACATGCGTGCCTACCTCGGCGCCTACGCGAGCAGCTTCAAGATCCCCAAGGGCAAGAGCCGCAAGGCCTGGGAACAGGAACGTGAACAGCGCATCGCCGGCAAGAGCGGCAAGATCTCCGTTTCCTTCGAGACACCGCAAATCACCATCAACGGCGACATGGCGACCGCCAAATTCCGTCAGCATTACAAGGCCACCGGTTTGAGCAGTTCGACGACCAAAACGCTCGTTTTCGTCCGGGCCGGTAGCAAGTGGCTGATCAAGGAAGAAAACGCCCGGTGAAATTCGGCCGTAAATTAGCTCTATCGGTACTGGCGGTCGCCCTGGCGGCCGGTGCCGCAGCCCGGCTGAAGGACCAGCCGGCTACTCAGGAAGCAAGCGTCAAAGAGCTTTCAGCGATTGCCCTGGCGCGGCCTGCGACCGAAAAAACGGGGGCAGAATCGCCCCCGCCGCTTGTCGTTTCGGACTCCGGCCCGGAAGAAATGTTGACACGGATTTTTTCCGAAATAGAAGCCAACCGTCTGAGCAACGCCCTGCAACTGACCGAGGGTTTACTTCGTCAGCACCCAAACTACCGGCTGGCCAACCTGATCAAGGGCGATCTGCTGCTTGCCCGCAAGCAGCCAATCGACACCTTTGGCGCACTGTCCGACGCGCCGGCCGACAAGGTTGCCGACCTGCGCGCCGAAGCCATCGCCCGCCTCGCCGCCTATCGCGAAAAACCGCCGGCCGATTTCGTACCGCGCTACCTGTTGCAGATGCAACCTGACCAGCGCTTCGCCATCGTTGTCGACACCAAGCGTTCGCGCCTCTACGTTTACGAAAACGACCTCAAGAACGGCGGACGGCCGCGCTTCGTGGCCGATTACTACGTAACCCAGGGCAAACTGGGTGCCGAAAAACTCGTCGAAGGCGACAAGAAGACCCCGGTTGGCGTTTACCACGTAACGGCCAACCTGCCCCGCCAGAAGCTGGCCGACCTCTACGGTAACGGGGCCTTCCCGCTCAATTATCCGAACGAGTGGGACAAGCGTCAGGGTCGTGGTGGTAGCGGGATCTGGTTGCATGGCACGCCATCCGACACTTTTGCCCGTCCGCCACGCGCTTCCGATGGCTGCGTCGTACTGACCAACCAGGACCTCGACGTCGTCGCCAAGAACCTGCAGGTCGGTCTGACACCGGTGATCATCAGCAACTCGGTCGAATGGCTGTCGCTCGACGATTGGGCCAGGGAACGCGGCGAGCTGAGCAAGTCCATCGACGCCTGGCGCGCCGACTGGGAAAGCCGCGACACCGACCGCTACCTGAAGCATTATTCGCCGCGCTTCAAGGTTGGCACGCAAGATTTTGACGAATTCGCCGCGCAGAAAAAGCAGGTCAATGCCAGCAAGGAATGGATCAAGCTCAAGATCGACAATCTCTCGGTGCTCCGCAATCCGGGCAAGGAAGAAGTCGTCGTCGTGACGTTCGACCAGGATTACCGCAGCAATAACCTCAACAACCAGATGAAGAAGCGCCAGTACTGGCTGCGCGAAGGCGGCCAGTGGAAAATCATTTACGAAGGAAGTGCCTGATGTTGAAGAAAATTTCCGTTTTCACCGCCGGCTTGCTTGCCGCTGTCGCCGTGTGGGCTGCCCCGGCCGTGGAGTTCACGACCAATCTTGGCAAATTCACCCTGGAGCTTTACCCGGAAAAAGCACCGACCACGGTTGAGTTTTTCCTCTACAACGCCAAGCATGGCTTCTATGAATCGACCATTTTCCACCGCGTCATCGACGGCTTCATGATCCAGGGTGGTGGTTTCAGCACGGCCATGGAAGAGAAGAAGGTGCTGACCCCGGCCTTGAAGAACGAAGCGACCAACGGCCTGGCCAATGATCGCGGCACGGTGGCCATGGCCCGCACCTCCGATCCGCACTCGGCCCGCGTCCAGTTCTTCATCAATCTCAAGAACAACGATTTCCTCAATCACAAGACCACCGGCGACCCGCGCGGCTGGGGCTACGCCGTCTTCGGCAAGGTCACCCAGGGCATGGATGTCGTCGACAAGATTGCCAAGGTGCCGACCGGCAACGCAGGCTATTACGAAAATGTTCCGACGACCCCGGTCGTCATCCAGAACGTCAAAATCATCTCCGACAAATAAGGATCCCCTATGTCCAAAATCAAGCTCACCACCAACCACGGCGACATCACCCTCGAACTGAACGCCGAGAAGGCCCCGAAGACCGTTGCCAACTTCATTTCCTACGTTGAGGCCGGCCACTACAACGGCACCATCTTCCACCGCGTCATCAAGAACTTCATGATCCAGGGCGGCGGCATGGAGCCGGGCATGGGCCAGAAGGATTGCCAGGCCCCGATCGAGAACGAGGCCGCCAATGGCCTCAAGAACAAGCGCGGCACCGTCGCCATGGCCCGTACCGGCGACCCGCACTCGGCTACCGCCCAGTTCTTCATCAACACCGTCGATAACGATTTCCTCGACTTCAAGTCGCCGTCCGGCCAGGGCTGGGGCTACTGCGTGTTTGGCGAAGTCGTCGAAGGCCTCGACGTGGTCGACAAGATCCGCGCCGTTGCCACCGGCAACAAGGGCTTCCACCAGGACGTGCCGAAGGAAGACGTGATCATCGAGAAGGCCGAGATCGTTTGATCTTCTTCATCTCCGATCTGCACCTGTCGCCCCGGTCACCCGGGGCGACGCGTTTGTTCCTGAACTTTCTCGCCGGCCGCGCCCGCCAGGCCGAGGCGCTGTACATCCTCGGCGACCTGTTCGAAGTCTGGGTCGGCGACGACATCGACGATCCCTACGCTGCGCAAATCACGGCCGCCCTGCGCGCCGCCAGCGATGCCGGACTGAAGATCTGCTTCATGCACGGCAACCGCGATTTCGCCATCGGCGAACAATTCACCGCAGCCGCCGGCATGACGCTGCTGCCCGACCCGTATTTGCTGGTCCTGCCCGAGTGGTCCTTCGTGCTGTCGCACGGCGACGCGCTGTGCATCGATGACCACGCCTACATGGCCTATCGCGCCAAGGTGCGCGATCCGGAATGGCAGCGGAAGATGCGCGCCAAGCCGCGTTTCCTGCGCAGCCTGCTCGGCCGCTACATCCGCTGGCGCAGCGCCCGCCGCAAGCGCGACCACGCCTACGTCTACGCCGACCTCAACGGCCCGGCGACCGACGATTTCCTGCGCGAACACGGCTACGCCACCTTCATTCACGGCCACACCCACCGGCCGGAAAAGCACGACCACATCGTCGATGGCATCCATGTCGAGCGCTGGGTCCTGGCCGACTGGCACGAAGAGCGCGCCGAAGCGCTGCTCTGGGATGGCGAGGCGCTGAGCCGCGAAGCCATCACTTTTGAAAATTGAGCAAAATTTCGTGTCGACCGTAGCATTCGGCAGGACCAACGCGCTGGAAATCCTGCGCGACGTTTTCGGCTACCCCGCCTTCCGCGGCGCCCAGGCGGAGATCATCGAGCACATCGGCCACGGCGGCGATGCGCTCGTCCTCATGCCGACCGGCGGCGGCAAGAGCCTGTGCTACCAGATTCCCGCCCTGCTCCGCCCGGGTTGTGCCATCGTCGTCTCGCCGCTCATCGCGCTCATGCAGGACCAGGTCGATGCCCTGACCCAGCTGGGCGTCAAGGCCGCCTGCCTGAATTCGACACTGGACTGGCGCGAGGCGCAGGCCATCGAGCAGCAGATGTTCGCCGGCCAGATCGACCTCGTTTACATAGCCCCGGAACGCCTGCTCGTCGACCGCACGCTGTCGATGATCGACGCGCTGTACGAGGCCGGCAAGCTCGCCCTGTTCGCCATCGACGAGGCGCACTGCGTCTCGCAATGGGGCCACGACTTCCGGCCCGAATACCTGCAGCTGTCGACGCTGCACGAACGCTACCCGAACGTCCCGCGCATCGCCCTGACCGCCACGGCGGACAAGGCGACGCAGAACGAGATGCTGGCCCGCCTCGGCCTGACCGAAGCACGCGTCTTCCTGTCCAGCTTCGACCGGCCGAACATCCGCTACACCGTCGTCGAAAAGGACAACGCCAAGAAGCAGCTGCTTGGCTTCCTGGCCGGGCGCAAGGGCCAGGCCGGCATCGTCTATTGCCTGTCGCGCAAGAAGGTCGAGGAAACCGCCGAATGGCTGTCGGCCCAGGGCTACCCGGCCCTGCCCTACCATGCCGGCCTGCCCGCCCCGACGCGCGCCGCCAACCAGCGCCGTTTCCTGCGCGAGGAAGGTCTGGTCATGTGCGCCACCATCGCCTTCGGCATGGGCATCGACAAGCCGGACGTCCGTTTCGTTGCCCACCTCGACCTGCCCAAGAGTATCGAAGCCTATTATCAGGAAACCGGTCGCGCCGGCCGTGACGGCGAACCGGCCGAGGCCTGGATGGCCTACGGCATGCAGGACGTCGCGCTGCAGCACGCGCGGATCGCCGAATCGGGTGCCGGCGAAGGCCAGAAAATCCTCGAATCGCAACGCCTGACCGCCCTGCTTTCCTACTGCGAAGCGCCGCGCTGCCGGCGTCAGGTCCTGCTCAATTATTTCGCCGAAGAGCGCGAGCCTTGCGGCAATTGCGACGTCTGCATCGAGCCGCCGGAATTGTGGGACGGCACGCTGGCGGCGCAGAAGGCGCTGTCGGCCATTTTCCGTACCGGCATGCGCTTCGGCGTCACGCATCTGACCGACGTCCTGCGCGGCAAGGCGACCGACAAGATCAAGCAGTGGAACCACGACCAGCTACCCACCTTCGGCGTCGGCGCCGACCTCGACGACCATGGCTGGAAGAGCGTCTTCCGCCAGCTGGCGGCGGCCGGACTGGTCCATGTCGACATGGCCGAACACGGCGCCCTGCAACTGACCGACAACGCTCGCGAAGTACTCAAGGGCCAGCGCAAAGTTCAACTACGCCGGCCGGCCAAGCGCAAGGCGACTTCATCGTCGTCTTCACGGAGCAGCAGCACGGTCGTTCATAGCGAACTGTCGGCGGCCGACGAGGCGCTGTTCCAGATCCTGCGTGCCTGGCGCAGCGATACGGCCAAGGAACAGGCCGTGCCAGCCTACGTCATCCTCCACGACAAGACCCTGCGCGAACTGGCCGAAGTCCGCCCGACCAGCCACGGCATGCTGGCCGGCATCACCGGCATGGGCAGCGCCAAGATCGAGCACTACGGCGCGGAATTGCTCGACCTGATCCGCAACGAGGGCTGAGATGGGAAGCCGGAACGCACTCAACGCCACGCTGGCCGTCATCGTCATTGCGGCGCTGATCGTTTCCGGCATCGCCCCCTTCGACCGGGCGACCTGGGTCATGGAAGTGGCGCCGGTGCTGATCGCCCTGCCGCTCATGATCGTCACCCGCCAAAGCTATCCGCTGACCACCTTGCTCACGGTTTTGATCGCCATCCATGCTCTCGTGCTGATCGGCGGCGGCGCCTACACCTACGCCCGCGTGCCGCTCGGTTTCTGGCTGCAGGACCTGCTCGGCACCGTGCGCAATCCTTACGACAAGATCGGCCATTTCATGCAGGGCTTCGTGCCGGCCATGGTCGCCCGGGAAATTTTCCGGCGTGGCGGCTACGTCGTCGGCCGCCGGATGACCGGCTTCCTGTGCATCTGCGTCGCCATGGCGATCAGCGCCAGCTACGAACTCATCGAATGGGCCGCGGCGTTGGCCATGGGTCAGGGCGCCGACGAATTCCTCGGCACCCAGGGCGACCAGTGGGACACCCAGTCGGACATGTTCATGGCGCTGATTGGCTCCATCGCAGCAATGGCCCTGCTTTCCGGCTGGCACGACCGGCAGCTGGCAAAGCTTTCAAAATTGGGCAAAATCTCCGGTCGACCGTAGGAATCGCCGGCCAACCGTTGTCGCCCGCTACATTCCGAGGGATTTGAGGAAGTCGTCCTGCTCGCTGGCATCGACGCTTTCGGGCGGCACGGGGGTGGCGCTTGCCGCATGGGCCTGCTCGATCAGCGCATCCGGATCGGCCTCCTCGCTCTCGAAATCGTTGAGCTTGATGAACTCGGTGCGGTCGATCGCCAATTCGAGATAAAAGATGTTGTTGCGGCCGGTAAAGAAGGTCACGCGGCGCGCTTCCGGCTTGTCGAGATTGGTGTCGACGCTGAGCATGACCTGCTTGGTCAGGGCCAGCATCTTCGGCTGGTTCTGGGTGATGTGTGTCTGCAACTCGCGCGCCACCTTGCCGGTGAAATCGCCGACGATCTGGTTCATGAGTTCGCCCATGACATTCGCCACCTCGTCCGAGGTATGCGAGCTGGCCAGTTCGTCCTTGGCCATGCCCATGCTCAGCATGTAGCTCTCGTACAGCTCCATCGCAGCCGCGGCGGAGAAATTGGTGACGACCAGCCCGGAAAAACCGCCGTCGAACAGCACGAAGCAGCCGATGTCCGGCTTCAGGCAAGTCTTGGTGATGCGCTGGACCATGCCGGAATAATGAATCTGGCTCTGGGTGGCGATGGTCAGCACCTTGGTCACCGAATTGCACAGGCTGCGCAGGATGTCTTCGGTGCCGTAGACGACGGGGCTTTCGTGCAGGGTCATGGTAGTTGGTCTTCTTGGCAAATAAACAAACGAATGAAAAGCGATGGTCAGCGCAAATGCTGCTCGGCCACCGCCGACAATTCAACCGACAAGGTTCCCGTCGCCATGGCACGGCGCAATGACTCCTTCGCCTCGGCAACGTGCCCGTCGGCCTCCTGCGCCAGGCCCAGCCCGAGCCACCAGCGCCCCTCGTTGGGCGCCAGGCGGGTGGCCCGCTGATAATGCGCCACGGCGGCGCGGCTGGCGCCCTGACGGGACTTGAGATGGCCCTGAAACCCGGCATAGTCGGCGTTGGCCTCAGCATAAACCTGCGAGCGGGCCAGGGTGCGATCCGCCGCCGCAACATCCTGCTGCTCAAGTTGCAGGCGGGCCAGCGACATCGCCCACCCGGTCTGCGCCGGCTGCAGCCCAAGCCCCTCCTCGAGCGCGCTCATCGCCTCGTCAATCTTGCGCATGTCGAGCAACTGACGCAACAGTAAATGGCGAGCCTGGACGTAGGATGGATCCTGTTTCAATGCCGCCCGCAAAGCGCCGACGGCATCGGCGTGACGGCCGGAAGCGATGGCATTTTCCGCCTTGCGGTATTCGGCATCGGCACGGTCACGCGGCGTCGCCAGCACCGGGCTCTTTTCGATCCTGACCGGCCCGCTCGTTGCGTTCGGCGCGGCCTGCGGCGCCTTGGCCGGAGCCGATGCCTCGACCGCCTGGGCCGGCACAACCGGATCCGGCACCGCCAGGACAGGCGCGACCGGCAAGGGCAGAACAGCCAGATTCGACGCCAGACGCAATTCGCTGTCGAGAATTGGCTCTTTTTTCTCGTCGACCGTAGCAACCGGCACGACCGCCGGCGGCACGGCCATCACCGGCGCGGCTGGGGGCGCGGCCGCCACCGGCGGCGCATCTGCGATGCCCAGCCACGGCAGCAACGCCCCGTTGGCATGTAGCGCCGCCGCACCGAGCGCCGGCACGGCAACGATCAGCAGGGCAGTCAGCCAGCGCCCGGCACCGCCCGGGGCGGCCGGCAGCGAACGGATTTCGCGTTGCAGGTTTTGCCGGGCCGGATCGTCGGGGCGCTTGGCCTCGATGTTGCGCAGCATGTCGTTGATCAGGCTCATCTCACCACCACCCTGCCGCTGCGGCGCCTTCGGTATCGGCCGCCGCGCAGCGAACGTGGCCGGGACGCACGGCGTGTTTGCCCTCACCGAAGACGGCGAGCAGGGACTTGTGGGCGAGAATATTCAGCAAGCGCGGCGTGCCCCGGCTGGCCTTGTGCAGGCAGCGCACGGCGCGCGACCCGAAGACATCTTCGCCCCGATAGCCGGCGACGCGCAGACGATGCGCCAGATAATTGGCCACCTCTTCCCGGGCCAGGCCACCGATCCGGTAATGAAAGGCAATGCGCTGCAACAACTGGCGAACCGACGGCTCGGCCAGTTTGCGGTCGAGTTCCGGCTGGCCGAAGAGCACGATCTGCAACAGCTTGCGTTTTTCGGTTTCCAGATTGGAAAGCAGGCGCAGCGACTCCAGCGTTTCGAGCGGCATGGCCTGCGCCTCGTCGATGCAGACGACAACCTGGCGGTCAGCCGCCGCATGGTCGAGCAGCGCCCGGTTGATGCTCTGCAGCAGGTGGTAGTCGTCGCTGTCCTGGCTCACGGCCAGTCCCAGTTCCTCGGCCAGCGCCAATTGCAGGGTGCGCGGCGCCAGATAGGGATTGGGCAGGTAGGCCGACACGCTGCCTTCCGGCAGCGCCTGCAACAGGCGGCGGCAAAGCAGCGTCTTGCCGGTGCCCACTTCGCCGGTAATCTTGATGAAGCCCTCGCCGCTACCGAGGGCGACGAGCAGCGTATTGAGCGCCTCCTGATGGCTGCGCGTAATGACCGTGTAGCTGGTATCCGGCGTGATACCGAAGGGCAGCTCGCTCAGGCCGAAATGGTCGAGGTACAAGGCTGTCCGCCTCCGCTGCCGTTCATTGCCATTCGAGCTTGCGCGGCTGGCGCGGGTCCAGCCCTTGCAGGCGATCCTGCACCTCGGCCGAGGCGTCGCGCCACGAATTTTCGTCACGGATGACCGTCGACCGCATGAGAATGACCAATTCGCGCTTCTTGTTGGAAACGCTCTTCTGGCCGAACAAGGCGCCAACACCAGGCAAGCCGCTGACCCCGGGCAAGCCGTAGCGGCTGGTGTTCTGCTCCTGGCTCATGAGGCCGCCAATGGCGACGATGCTGCCATCCTGGACACGGACGATGCTGTCGGTTTCGTTGATGCTGCTCGAGGCGAGCGGCAGCGTAAAGGTACCGAGGTCGCCGAGATTGACGTTCTTGGTCTTTTCCTCGACCACGCTGACCGACGGATGGACGTGCAGGATGATGTTGCCCTCGTCGTCGATCTGCGGCGTCACATCGAGCGCGATGCCCGAGAAAAACGGTTGCAGCGTGATGTTCGGCGTCACCACATTGCCGCTGGCGCTGGTCGTCGTGTTGGTGCTGATGCCGGTGACGAAGAAATCGTCGGTACCGACCTTGAGCACGGCCTTCTGGTTGTTGGTCGTGGCGATGCGCGGACTGGACAGCACCTGCACGTCACCCTGCCCTTCGAGGAAGGAAAGCAGCGCGGCAAAGTTCTGCGACTGGAAGGCCAGGCCGAAGAAGCCGCGACCGGCTGTCGTCGTTGCGATGGCCCCGTTCGTTCCCGGTTGCGCCGCAACCACCGAACCAGCTGCGATGCCGGTGGCTGCGCCGCCCAGCGTAGCCGAACCACTCAATGTCGCCCCCGGCGCCATGCTGCCAAGCGCAAAACCGCCGCCGAGCAGGCCACCGAACTTGCTCCAGTTGATGCCGGTCTGGTACGAGTCATTGAGCGAAACCTCGATGATCTTCGCTTCAAGCATGACCTGACGTTCAACCACCAGTTGTGTTGCCCGCAGATATTCCTCGACCGAGCGCAATTCGCTCGGCGAGGCCTTGACCAGGACCACCCCCGAACCGGCATTGACGATGACGTTGCGCCCATCCTCGCTGCCGACGATGGAATTCAGGGCCGAGCCGAGATCCTTCCAGAAGTCGTAATCCGACGTCGTCTGCACGCGCGCGCTGTCGTTGGCCCGCTGCCCCTGGCTACCGGTCGAGCCGGCTGGCGCACCGCCCGCCCCGCTCGATGCACCGCTCGTCGTGGTTGGCGTTGACGCCGTCGGCGAACTGCCGGTCACCCGCATTTCGCTCATGCCCTGGCGCCGATTGGCCAGATAGTTGATCTTGAAGATACGCGTCTGGACCGTGTTTGGCTGCACGATAATGCGCTTGCCCTGCACCCGGTAATCATAGCCATACACTTCGCGCAGGGTATCGAGCGCCTCGCGCACCGTCGTGTTCTTGAGGTTGAGGCTGACCGTTCCCGACAACTCCGGCGAAAAAAGCACACTGTACGGCGTGCCGGAAACCAGTGCGTTCAAGACCTGGGCCACCGGCGCATTGTTCACCGCCAGATTGAAACGCGGCTCCGGCTTGGCTTGCGCCGGCTGTTCGAGTTGCAGCGGCGGCACCATGGCCTGGGCGACAGCATCGGTCAGCGGCTGGCTGGTAGCCTTGCTCGCCGCAGCCGCACCGAGTTCCCTGCTGGCTTGCTCGAAGGCATCGCCCCGGCGCGCATGCTGGTTGCTGCACGCGGTCAGCAGCAGTGCCGACAATCCGATCATCAAAACCTTGCTCATGGCAGACCCTTCACTGGCCCTGATTTCCCCGTTCTACGGGATTTGGGCATTTCAATCATGTGTTTTTCAACGTCGGGCGTCAGGTAAAGGCGGGTCACCCCGTCCGCCCCCTTCAACACAGCCTCGCGCTCGTTGAGACGAACCAGCGTCGCGCCGCCTATGCTGCCCCCCAAAGCTACCGTCTTGCCGCCGATGACGGCGACCGGCCGGCCGCCCTGCGGCATCAAAACCGACTGCAAGCGCAGGCCGCCGGCGGCGTCACCCGACCCCGCGGCAACATCGCCCGGCACCAGCCAGGCCGCCGGCGGCCGTGTCGGATCAGCCGACTGGGCCAAGGCCGAGCCGGTGACGGCGAGCAGGGCAAGCGCAATCAGTCTCATAGGGTCAGCCATGTCTTGTCAGAGCTCAGGGTATAGACGGTCAGCGTCATTTCGGCGCGCGGGTATTCGCTGACGCGATAGCTCAGCCGCCCCCACAGCAGGCGCTGCGGCAGCTTTTCCAGTTGCGCCAGATAGTCCTGCAGTTGGCCATAACTGCCTTCAAGGCGAATTTCGACACCGTGCCGATAGAGGTCAAACGAGCGCTCGACCGGTTTGCCATCCGCCGCCTCCGGCGTTTTGGCTTGCTGCAAAACGCTTTGCGGCGCCTGCGTCTTGAGGCTGATCAGGCGCAAGCCGGCATTGCGGGCGAGCAGACGCTCGAGCAGACCATTCATTTCCTCGGGCCTGACCAGCGCCGAGCCGAGCTGCCGCAACTGCTCATCGAGCTGATCCCTTTGCGCCACCAGCGCAGCCAGTTCAGCCTTGCGGCCCGCATCGGGGTCGATGCTCAGCTCCTGCTGCAGGCCTGCGGCCTGGGTCTGCATGGTGGCGAGCGACGCGCTCTCGGTGGCGATGGTGTTCTGCAACGCCTTGCCACGTTTCCATTGCGGGTCCACAAACAAGGCATGGCCTATCAACAGCGGGCCAAGGACCAGCGCCGCCGCCAGGAGCACGCGCTCACGCCGGGAAAGCGCGGCATATTTGTGGCCGAGCTGCTTCCATTGCTCGAGCAGGGCGTTCATCGTGCATTCTCCTGACCGACGGTCGACTCGGTACGCAGGGTGAATTCCGTATAACGCGCCGGCGCCCTCGGCCTCGTCGCCGACGCCGCATCGTTGCTCTGCTCTTCTGCCGGGGCGACGCTCTTCATGTCGAGCGTGGCAAAGCGACGTCCGGCAAAGGCCGGCTCGTCGTTAAGCCGGCTGATATAAGTCGGCAGCAGGGCGGGATCAAGCAGGCGGCCGCGAATCTCGATTTCCTGGCCGGCAAACCCGAAACCGAGCAGCCAGACGCCATCAACGATTTGCCGCGAAAACCCCTGCAGCAGGCCGGAATACGCATTGCCCCGGGTCACGTCGCCCTGGGCGATGACGGCGAGCACCTCCTGGCGCTGGGTGACGGCCAGCCGCGTTGCCGCGGTCTGCTGGACCAGCGCCGTATTACCCTGGCGTGCGGCAAGCGACTGCCCGAGCGCCTGCACCTGCTGCTGCACGGCGGCCACCTGGTTCCTGATTTCAGCCTCGCGCGCCTTCAGACTTGCCGCCTGGCTCACGCCCAGCACGGCCAGAATGGCGATCAGCACAAGGCCGATCACGGCCACCCCGGCCACCACCGGCAAAGCCAGCCAGTCGAAGCGCGGGCGCAGGGCGGGCAGCAGCAGGTTGATCTGCTGACTCATGCACCGCCCCTCAGCGCCGCGCCAATGGCGAGCAAACTTTGCGCCTGACGTTCGGCGGCACGCAATTCGGGAATCGCCGGAAAGTCGGCAACCATGGCCAGATCGGCGGCCTGCACGGGCAGGTAGAGGTTTTCGACGAGTCCGGCCACCATTCCGGCGCAATCGTAGTCGGATGCCACGAGCAGACGGGAAACCGAGATAAAGCCGTATTGCCGGTCGAAATTATCGAGGGTGCGCTGCAACTCCAGGGCCAGGCGCTCAAGCATTTGCCGGCGTCGCTCTTCGTCGGCCTTGGCCAGCGCTTCCGAATCGACCTCAATACGCCGCGACAGGTACAACTCGCCACGAAAAGTAATGGCCAACAGGCCGTAGCCCTGAGCCAGGGTCAGAAAGGCCAGGCCGCGATTTTCTTCCTCGAAGAGCACGGCGACATTGCGCAAGGCCATTTCGGGAATGTCGATAGCTTCGAGTGGAATCTTCTTTTCGTAAAACAGCGCCATCCGCTCGCCGATCACCGAGGCCGGCGAAACAACGGCAAAGACGCTGGCCTGACGCCCACCCTCGGTGGGAATGTCGGCCACGGCAACCGCCGCGTCATCAACCGGAAAATCGACCACATCCTTGAGCCGCCAGCGCAAAGCCTGAACCCGTTCTTCAGGGGGCACCGCGGGGGCATCAAGTTGGGCCAGCCGATAGTCGTTTTCGCCGAGCAGGAGAGCACAGCGATAGCGCTTGAGACCGCGGCTCTGGCCCAAACGGGACAAGGCATCGGCCTCGCTGGTTTCGATGCGGAACGAGTCGCAAACCTTGATTTCAGGGCGCTTTCCGGCGGCACGAATGACATGGGCAAGATCGACACGGTCGCCATGCCGGACAACCGACATCCACCCCGCCTCGAACTTCACCCCCAAATTAGGCCACATTGTCCCAATACCTTAAGTTTTTTCAGAAGGATAGCCAGTAACGCATTATTTTTCAATGGTTTTTAAACCATGAAACGCCATCAACCATCAAGCTCGAAAAACCCCGACAAGACGCAAGCACATTATCGGAAATACCAAAAGTTGGCGGCATAATATGATTTTCCAGAAATTCGCCAGGAAGGCCATTCGACATGCCTACAGAGAGACATCCTTCCAGCAGTCGATGCGCCACGCCGCCAAGCCTTGCAGCCAGAGCGGGCCCCCTCCGCCAGGGAATGGGCCGGTTTCTCCTCTCATGCAGCCTGCTCTTCACGGGGCACGCCATGGCTGCGCTGACCATCAATTCGGTTACGCTCGATGGCAGTGCAAGCGTTGCCGTAGCCCCGGGAGGCTCGTCAATCCCGGTAGCCATGTCGGTCGGCAACGATGCCGCCAACAACTGGAACTCTACCGGCTGGCGAATCAGCACGACAGCCCCGGGAACCCTGACCTGTTACGACAACACCGACCATACCGGCGCCAATCAAACCTATTCCGACAATTTCACCATTGTCGCCCCGGCATCAGCGGGAACCTACAACGCCTATTTTGTGGCATCGAACAATTCGACGTGCACGGGGACGACGACAACCGAAACATTGGCGAACAGCGTCATCGTTGCCCCCCCCGTGCTTGGCAAAACCGCCAGCAGTTCGTCGGCGGTTGTCGGCGATGTCGTCACCTTCAAACTGACCGCGACCAACTCGCTGTCCGTACCGCTTGCCAATGTCGTGGTAACCGACACCCTGCCAACCGGCATGAGCTACACGACACATGTCACCACGCTGGGCACCGCCAGCGTCTCCGGCAACGTCATAACCTGGACAATTCCGTCCATTCCCGCCAACGGCAACGCCCAACTGACGCTGGCGGTTTCGCTTTCGCAACAAGGAACGCTCGTCAATACGGCGACCTCGCCGGGAGCAACGAGCGTCAGCGCCTCGATTCTGGTACTCGCCAGTGCTGCGACCCATTTCCGCCTTGATGAAACGGCTGGATCCTGGACCGGCGCGGCGGGGGAAGTGCTCGACAGCGGTGGCACCGGGCTGCAAGGCCAACGACTTGCATCGTCAACACCGACCGCCACCAATGTCATCGCCCCCGATCCGACAATCGACTCCCAATACCCTGCCGTCAGCGGGAGTTTCTGCAATGCGGGCAACTTTGATGGCAAGGCGGTTGTTGAAGTGGCCTCGAATGCCCTTCTTCAATACACAACAAAGCTCTCCGCCACTGCCTGGATCTATCCGACAGCCTACCCGAACGGGAGCAGCGATCTGTATTCGATCCTTTCGAATGACACAAACTACGAATTCCACATCAATCCGAGCGGCAAGCTTTTCTGGTGGTGGGGGAGTTCCAATCTCACCTCGAACAAGACGATTCCCCGAAATCAATGGACTCACGTGGCAATCACGCTCGATTCCTCGCCGACCGGTGGCCGGCAAAGAATTTATATCAACGGCGTCAGGGACAACAACACCGGCAGTTGGAAAGGTACGCTGGCCAACAATAACTGTAATTTCTACATCGGCGGTGACGTTTCCACGTCAGCGTCATGCCCGATCCTTTCCGCTCGGAATTTCCGGGGCAAGATCGATGAAGTCAAACTCTACAATTACGAGTTGAGTGCTGCTGAAGTCCAGGCCGATATGACCATGGGGCGCTCCTGCTCGGGCGCGTTTGACCATATCCGGATCGAACACGACGGCAGCGCATCGGTGTGCACCCCCGAGACCGTGACGGTCAAAGCCTGCCTCGATGAAAATTGTTCCACCCTCTACCCCGGGAACGTCACCGTCAATTTGTCCCCGTCCGGTTGGGTGGGGGGCAATACCTTCACATTCTCGGGGGGAATAACAACACGCCAATTGAGCAATGGCACAGCCGGCAATGTCACGCTGGGCAGTAGCAGCGCATCGCCGGTCCCGGCCAATGCGACGCGCTGCTTTGTCGGCGGCACCGAGTCCTGCACGCTGACCTTCAATGCCGCATCCTGTAATTTCGATGCCGTCGAAACCGACGCCAATCCGCTCACCCGCATCTATACCAAGCTGGCCAACAGCAGTTTCAATCTCGACGTACTCGCCCTCAACGCCAGCAAGACCGTCAACACGACGTATACCGGCACCGTAGCCGTCGACCTGGTTGATGCCTCGACGTCCAGTTGCCCGAGCGGCAGCGGATTGAATACGGCGACGAATATCACCTTCGCCGCGGCAGACAAGGGGCGGAAACCGGTCGCCTTCAACTACGCCAATGCTGCCAGGAATGTCCGCGTCCGGATGAAAGTCGGCGCCTCAGCGCCGGCCTGCTCGACGGACAATTTCGCGATTCGCCCGCAACAATTTACGGTCTCGTCCGACATGACCAACACAGCCCTGACCGGAACACCGAAGGCAGTGGCAGGGACAGCCTTCACGCTGACCGCCAACGCAGGCGTCAGCACCGGCTACGACGGAACGCCAACCGTCGACAGAACCAAGGTCAACGACCATGCGGGAGCCGCAATCGGGACAGGAACCCTGACCGGCACGATGGCAGCGGGAACCGGCGCCACCTCAAGCGGCACCGGTTTCAAATATCTTGATGTCGGCAATATCCAGCTTGTCGTTGATGCAATGGTCGATAGTGGATTTTCCACGGTCGACCAGACATCCGACTGCATTTCCGGAAGCACTTCGAATACCCTGTCCGGCGGCAAATACGGTTGCAACATCGGCAGCGTCGCATCGCCGCTCTTTGGACGGTGGTATCCGAGTCACTATTCGTTCGCCGGAACGCTGACACCAGCCTGCGTTGCCGGCAATTTCACCTACATGGGACAGGACGCGTTGGGCCTGGCTTTGACGTTGAAAGCGCATGCGTCGACTGGCTTGCCGGCGACCTCCAGCGATCCGGTTACCAGTCGCTATACCACCGGTTACACCAATCTGGCTGCGGTTACGCTGAGCGGCAACAACGGTGGCACGGCAGTAGCGGCCAATCGCCTAAGCACCCCCGCTTTTCCGACAATGCCCAACACGGCGTTGTGGTCGGCGGGGCTGTTCAATATCGCCGACACTTATTCGTTCTCGAGACTGGCGGCGCCGGATGGCTCATATGAAGCGTTCAAGCTCGTGGCCTCATTGACCGACCCTGACGGTTCCGCACTGATCGGAAGCAGCGCACAAAAGGAGACCAACACGACGCGCATTCGTTACGGACGCCTGAGTATCGGCAATGCCTATGGCTCGGAACTGCTCGACCTGCCGATTCCTTTCGAAGCCCAGTATTGGTCGAGCAACGGCTATTACGTCACCAATCGTGACGACAACTGCACCAGCTTCAACATGTCCAGCCTGATGATGTCGGACTTTACCCAGAATCTGGCGGCGTGCGAAACGCAAATCTCGCCAACCGGAACGCAGACTCTGGTGGCCGGCAAATTGCCGCTCAAACTGACCAAGCCGGGGCCGACGAACCAGGGCAGCGTTCTGCTAACGCTCAATCTCGGCAGCACGGCATCCGGCTCGACCTGTGTTTCGGCAACATCCGCCTCAGCCAGCGCCGCCAACCTGCCGTGGTTCGGGATCACCAACCCTTCCGGACGCGCCAAGTTCGGCATTCCCAAATCGCCCTACATCTATTTCCGGGAAAGCTTCTGACGGACTACGGCGAAGAGCAATCAGTCGCGGCAGGCCGTTCAGCAACCAAAGGGCGCCACGGTAATCGCCGTATCGCGGCAACGCTCGACAGTCACCTCGACCTGCCGCTCGATGCCCGGCGCCTTGACGCCGGCGGCGATTGCTTGCGAAACGATACGGTAGATGCGGAGTTGCCGAGTACCTTCGGTCGTATCCCAGCTCTGGCAAGTGACCGTCACCGCATGTCCCGGGATGGCCGGCGTACCATTCACACAAGCCGGCAACCCGGCGCCCTGGGCGTTGGGATCAAGCTGGAACATCCCCCATTCGGCACCGGCCCGCGCCGCCTGATAAGCCCGCGCACCGCCGATGTCGGCCGCCTGATTGACATGCGCCGTCGACACCACATTGGCGATGACGGCGGCGAGAACGGACATCAGCAACAGCAGGAAGACGCCGGTGATGATCGAGACGCCGCGCTGGCGTGACCGGGGGGAAATTCCCGAATCCCACGGTCGACCGGAAAAAATGGGCAATTTTGAAATCATGGCGTGTTCTGTACATCGACCTGATGCAGCAGCTCCACCGACTCGCCGTTGCGCGTCAGCGTCAGGCGGAGGACGACCAGCCCGTTGCGCTGCAGGATCGCCGGCACGTAGTTGAAGGCGCAGAAAGTCACGTTGTCGGCCATGACGGCGGCGACGCCACCGAGCGCGCCAAAGGCGACGGGCTGCGCAGTGAGGAAACCGTAGCCGGAGTGGCGAAGCAAGGTATTGCCTGCGCATTCATAGGTCACCGGCGTACCGACAATCTGGAAGCGATGTTGCGGCGAGGCCAGCGGAAACTGGGTACCGGCCGGGGCAAAGGTGATGTTGTTGAGGCCGGTTCCCGGCGTCACAGCCCGCCGGCTGGTCCCTTCATAAACATCGGAGCCGGGCTGGCCAAGATTGTAAACAACGAGCTGATCACCGGCCAGAATCGTCACCGACGGCCCGAGCACATCGAAGGTGCTGTCGCTGCTGCTGGCAAATTTCAGAACGTCGCCGCCACCGGTGGAATTGAGTTCGGACCGGTAGCGGCCGGCATCGCGAATCGGCACGAATTCAACAAAGTTGCCGGCGAGGCGCACGCTGTTGGGCAGCGCCGCCTGCAGTTCGCGGGCGATCCGGCGTAGGGTGGTATCGGCCGCATCCGAGAGTTCGGCGCGGTTGCCGGCATCGATGTAGGCATCTACCTGGCCGCGCCCGAACATCGCGACCATCGAAACGATGATCCCGGTGATGACAATCGAAATGATCATCTCGACCAGGGTAAACCCACGGTCAACCGGCAAAAACGGCCGAAAATCAAATGCGCGGCGCATAGCGGAAACGATAGCCGGTCAAAGAAAAGGTTTCGCTGCCACGGGTGACGGTCACCGTGACACTGAGCGCCGCCGAGTCATCGGCCAGGCCGAGCGCCGTTCCGGCAGGCACGACGGCCACGCTGGCGGCGTAGCCGGCCATGGCGTTGCTGCCGGAGGGGTCGTTGATATTGGCCCAGGACTGGCCACCGTAGTCGGAAACGTTATCGAAAGGCGAATCGGGCGCTAGGCCAAAACGTGTCTCCGCACCACTGAACGACACCGTCGCATAGGTGTTCTGCGGGCTGGCGCAATCGCCGTAAGACAGCGCCGTCGACGCCGCCGGATCATCCGGATCGCACCACGTGAACGGCTGGTGCATGACTTCGTTGAGCAAGGACTCGGCAATGGCGACCAGTTGCTTGGTCAGCATCGGGTCGGCGCTGGCGCGGATCGCCGGATTCATCACCGAGACGAGGCCGATCACGCCAACGCTGACGATGATGATGAACATGATCTGTTCGATCAGCGTGATACCACGTTGCGCGACGCGCTTAATGGACATAACCCGTTTCCGCCTCGACGGTGATCGCCAGCGCAGCCGGCAGCCCCGAGACGTTGATCACCGCCCCGCCACCCGGCCGGCCGGCGGCATCAAAGACGACATCGGCTGACAGCGCGGAAAAGGTGACATTGCCGGTCGCTGTCACAACCAATGGATTGCCCTCTGGCCCGGCCAGCGCATTGCCAACCGCGCAATTGGCGGCACCGTTGGCGGTCGAAATATCAAAGGTGACACGCGCCGGAGGTGAGGAAAAGCGCGCGCAAACCGTCCGCCGACTGGCAATGGCCGACTTCTGGGCATAGCGCAGACCGGCGACGACGCGATCACGAAAACCCCGCTCGTCGAAACCAGAACTGCCATCCCATTTCGGCAAAATGACGACCGCCAAGATGCCGATGATCACCATAGTTACGATGAGTTCAATCAGGGTAAATCCCCGAGCTCGACCTACAGATGGAAAGAACCCGCCAAGTGGCGGGTTTTTTTGCCAAATACGTAGGCCAGTAAAGATGTACTTAGTTGCCGGCACCGACTGCTGAATAAGTTGCCGTGTAAAAAGTGCTCGCGCTCGCGGCAGTAAGCTTACGAATTTCGCAACTTACTGCTGTGCCGTTCGTCGTGACAGCCGTGTTTGCTGCCAGGTAGTAGGCCGTCGCGCTGGCGGTCGTGCCCAACGTCAGCGAAGGAATCAGTAGGGTGCCAACCGTTGCGCAGTCGGCCACCTTGACGCATTTATTGGTCGTAACCGCCTGATTCGTTGCCGCACAACCACCGTAGTTGATCGAAGAGGCAGAACCCAAGCCACCAGCAACGCCTTGAATGGCTGCTGTTTCTGCATCCGAGCGCAAATCAACAAACTTGGGAAGTGCAGTCGCCGCCAGAATGCCGAGAATGACAATCACGACCACCAGTTCAATCAGGGTAAAACCTTTTTGCATAGCGTTCATCACCAACTCCTAAAAATTAAAAATCAACATCCGGTCGTAGTCAGCCCGCTGATCGTTGCCGCTGTATTCGGCGCCGTCGGTTGGGTATAGGTAAAGAAACAGGTTGCCGCGGTCGTCGCGCCGACAACGCCAAAGGTGGCGACACCGCCGGCGACGTCATAGGTGTAGCCCTCGGCCTGCAGTTGCACGGCGGTCGGGTTGAAAACGCCGGTCAGACCGGCCATGGAAAGAACGCCAGCGGTGCCGATCGCCGTCACTGCCGGGTAGGCGTACACCATGTTGATCAGCCCGCTTTCGGTACAAACGGTGCCACTCGCCCCCGTCGCGTTATCGGCCGTGCCGCCACCGGCACAGGGCGCCGTGTCGGCAATGCCAGCCCGCGAAAAGGCGGTGGCATGAACCAGTGCCGAGGCTGCCGAGACGCTGCCCCGAGCTGCCTGCAGCTTGGCGATGCGGGCATCGCGCTGCAAATTGACGAAGCGCGGCAAGGCTACCGCCGCCAGGATGCCGAGGATGATCACAACAACGATTAGCTCGATGAGCGTGAAACCGAACTGGCCCTGCTGGCGTTCAAATTTATGCTTCATATTTGCCTTATCGGCTGTAAGTTTTAGTACTTTAGACATACCCGCCTTCCTTCTCAACATTTATTCGCGCTGGTCTTCAAGTCGCAACAACCCGACCCCTGCCACGACAGCCCTCTGGCTCTCTATATTGCTATCGCGACTGAGCCTGAATCTGGCGCTATGCCCATCGCGAAAACGGTAAACCAATTCCCGTGCCCTGCGGTCGAAATACCAGATCGCCTCAGCGTCCGGCACCCCATCGACTTCCCCGACATAGGTCGCCGGCCGACTGGCAACCCAGTCGAGCGGGTTGTCGCTCTTCGGCAAACTACCGCCAAACGTTTCCCGGTGGGCCACCACTTCCATCAAGCCTATTCTTATCGCTGCCACTTCCGCCTGCACGCCGGCTTCTTCCATTTCGTTGCTCGTCCGCCCCAGCGCCTTCATGAGCACCAAAGCGAGGACGCTGATCAGGACAACGGCAACCGCGAATTCGTAATAGCGCCGCATGCCCGCATCAGCGCTTGATGGCGACCTTGCCGAGGTCCCACATCGGCAGAAAGATGCCAAGCGCCAGCACCAGCACCAGCGCACCCAAACAAACGATCAGAATCGGCTCGATCTGCTGGCCGAGCGTCTTCAATTCATATTCGACTTCGCGCTGGTACATCTGGCCGACTTCTTCGAGCATGTCGTCGAGTGCCCCTGATTCTTCGCCGACCGAGATCATCTGGAGCACGACCGGCGTGAAGAAGCCCGAGGCGATGGCCGAACGGACGACGCTTTCGCCGCGCTCGACAGTGTCGCGCATGCCTTCTATCTTGGCCGCGATGTAGCTGTTATCAACGGTTTGCGATGAATTGGTCAGGGCCTGCATGACCGGCACGCCGCTGCGCATGCCGAGCGCAAAGCTGCGCGCGAAGCGGGCCATCGCCGCCTTGCGGACAATTTTTCCGGCAATCGGGAAGCGCAGCACGAGCGACTCCCATTGCATGCGTCCCGCTGCCGTATGCACCCAGGCGCGGAAAATGAAGATCGCGGCAATCATGCCGACGAGCATGGCCGGCCACCAGGCGACCATGAAATTGGAAAAACCAAGCAGGATCTGCGTCATCAACGGCAACTCGGCGCCAAAGCCCTCGAACACCTTGGCGAAGGCCGGGATGACGAAGATATTGACGACGACGATGGCTGCCGCCATGGCCATGACGACAAACATCGGGTAGCGCAGCGCCGACTTGACCTGCTCGCGCATGAAACGCTCGAACTCGAGGTGATCGAATAGGCGCAGGAAAATCTCGTCGAGCAGGCCGGTTGCTTCGCCGACCCGAACCATGGAAATGTAGAACGGGTTGAACACCTTGGGGTGGCGCGCCAGCGATACCGATAGTTCGCGACCGGCCTCCAGGCTTTCGCGCACATCGCGAATCACTTCCTTCATCGACGGATTGGTGGCCGACTCCTGCAGGCCGTTCAGGGCGCGCATGATCGGCACGCCGGATTTCAGCAAGGTGTGAATCTGCCGCGAGAAAAGCAGAATATCGACGTGCTCGACCTTGGGCTTGAACAAATCGAAGCCGCCATCGCCGGCGCTCTTTGCCGCGGCCCTGGTTTCCTCGATCGAAACCGGCGTGATGCCGCGCCCGAGAAGCACGTCGGCGACGCCGCCCGAGCTGGTACCTTCGAGCACCCCCTCGATCAGCTTGCCACCACCGTCCCGTCCCTTGTAGGCAAAGTTGGCCACGCCAGCTTATTCCTCGAACTGGTTACTGACGCGCATGGCTTCGGAAACCGTGGTGCGGCCAGCCAAAACCTGACGGACGGCATCGCGGCGCAGCGTTTCGCCAGCCATCTGCTGGCGGGCGACGCGCATGAATTCGCCCGGGTCTTCGTGGTTGATCGCCTCGACCACCGAGTCACTCATTTCAAGGAATTCGTAAACGCCGCTTCGCCCCTGGTAGCCGGTGTTGGCGCAGTGCGTGCAACCGCGACCGTGATGGTAGGTGTGGTCGGCGATGCCATCGCCCAACTCATAGCGCAGCCATTCATGCTCGTTCGGCGTTAGCGGACAGGCTTCGCGGCAGTTGCTGCAGATCAGCCGGACCAGCCGCTGGGCAATGACCATATGGACCGACAGCGCCACCATGTAGCGCGGCACGCCCATGTCGAGCAGGCGGATCGGCGTCGACACGGCGTCGTTGGTGTGCAGGGTGGACAGCACGAGGTGACCGGTCATGGCGGCCCGCATGCCGATTTCGGCCGTTTCCTGGTCGCGCATTTCGCCGATCAGCACGATGTCCGGGTCCTGGCGCAGGACGGTGCGCAGCACGCGCGAAAAGGAGAGATCGATCTTTTCGTGCACCTGCACCTGGTTGAGGCCGCCGAGCCGGTATTCGACCGGGTCTTCGACGGTGATGACCTTCTTTTCCGGGCTGTTCAATTCGTTGAGCGCGGCGTAGAGCGTGGTCGTCTTGCCGGAGCCGGTCGGGCCGGTGACGAGGACCATGCCGCTTGGCCGCTTGAGAGCGTGGCGCAGGCGACCGAGCACGCGCTCCGGCATGCCGATCTTGTCGAGTTCGAGCAGGCCGGTGTTCTGGGCGAGCAGCCGCATGACCACCGACTCGCCGAACTGGGTGGGCAGGGTCGAAATCCGCACGTCGACCGGATTGCCGCGCACCTTGATATTGAAGCGGCCGTCCTGCGGCAGGCGCTTTTCGGAAATATCGAGGCCGGACATCAGCTTGAGGCGCAGGGCGACGGCCGATGAAACCTTGCCGTCGGCTTCGGTCTGGATGTGCAGCACGCCGTCGATACGAAAACGGATGCGCAGCGACTTTTCCTGCGGTTCGAAATGGATGTCGGAAGCGCGGAGACGCATGGCTTCCTCGAACACCGTTTGCAGCAGTTTGACGACCGGCGCGTCTTCGGCGCCCGGGTTGAGGCCGAGCAGGTCGCCGAATTCGATCGGCATGTCGCCCAGTTCGGCGGTCAGCTCCTTGGCCAGGCCGGTGATCTGCTCGCCACGGTGATAGACGCGGTCGACCATGGCCAGCAACTGGCTCTCGGCCACCACGGCGAGGTCGATCTCGCGTTTGACCAGGCGGGTGATCTCGTCGTAGGCCTGGAGGTCGGTCGGATCGGACAGGCCGACCTGCAGGCGGCCATCGGGCAATTGCTCGAGCACCATGGCCCGGAACCGCCGGGCCGGGGCTTCCGGTAACAGTTTGATCAGTTCCGGCTTGGGCGTGAAATTCTTGAGGTCAATGAAGGGGATTTGCAACTGCCGGGCCAGCGCCTGCGAGATGCCTTCCTCGGTGACGAAGCCACTCTCGACAAAAACCCGCCCAAGCTTGCGCCCCGTGCGTTTCTGCTCGTCCAACGCAATCTTCAGCTGTTCATCGGTCAGCAAACCGTGCTGAATCAGCAGGTCACCGAGCCGGACTTTTTGCGGGGGGGGCATCCCGACCTCCAAAACACCTTAAGAAACTGCGTTAACAATATGAAGTTACGGCTTAAGTTTCCACAGTAGACGTTTTTTGCGGGGCCGACAAGTCGGCTCCGCAGTCAGCACGACTGGGGTCGGCGTACTACTCGCCGATCAGCGATGCCGGTTACCGCTGTGATGTTGCTGCGGTCGACCGGCATTTTTGCCTGTTTTTGGTGCCGGCGAGCGGGGTTGCGCCTGCGGCTTGCGCGCCCCGCGCGGCGGCTGGGGCGGACGCGGCGAGGCCGTCGCCGATTGCTCGAAGCCTTCGATGACGACCCGCTCGAGGCTGCGCTTGATCAGGCGCTCGATGTCCTTCAACTGGCCGCGTTCGTCGTGGCAGACCAGCGAAATCGCCTCGCCTTCCATGCCGGCCCGGCCGGTGCGGCCGATGCGGTGCACGTAGTCTTCCGGCACATTGGGGAGTTCGTAGTTGATGACGTAGGGCAGCGCATCGATGTCGATGCCGCGTGCCGCGATGTCGGTGGCAACCAACGCCACGAGCTTGCCGTCCTTGAATTCGGAGAGCGCACGGGTGCGGGCACCCTGCGACTTGTCACCATGAATGGCGGCCGACTTGATGCCGGCCTTGTCGAGCGTGCGGGCCAGTGCGTCAGCGCCGTGCTTGGTGCGGGCGAAGACGAGCACCTGATGCCAGCCGCGCGACGCGAAGAGGTGGCACAGCAGTTCCTTCTTCTTCTCGCGATCGGTTTCGATAACGCGCTGGGTCACCGTTTCGGCGGCCGTGTTGCGCGCCGCAACGTCGACCGACGCCGGGTTGTTGAGCAGGCCGGCGGCCAGTTCGCGAATATCCGGCGAGAAGGTGGCCGAGAACATCAGGTTCTGGCGCTGCTTGGGCAGCAGGGCGATGATCTTGCGGATGTCGCGGATGAAGCCCATGTCGAGCATGCGGTCGGCTTCGTCGAGAACGAAAATCTCGATCCTGGACAGGTCGACCGTGCGTTGCTGGACATGGTCGAGCAGGCGGCCCGGCGTGGCGACCAGAATATCGACGCCGCGGCGCAGGTTGGCGATCTGCGGATTGATGCCGACACCGCCAAAAACGGCCAGCGAAGTGATCGGCAGATGCTTGCCGTAAGTACGCACGCTTTCCTCGACCTGGATGGCCAGTTCGCGCGTCGGGGTGAGGACCAGGACGCGCGGCGCCTTGGTGACCCGGGTCAGGCGGTCATTCGGGCCACTGCACAGGCGATGCAGGATGGGCAGCGTGAAGCCGGCCGTCTTGCCGGTGCCGGTCTGGGCCGTGGCCATCAGGTCGCGGCCGGTCATGACGGCCGGAATGGCCTGCTGCTGGATGGGCGTCGGCGTGTCGTAACCTTGGTCGGCAACGGCGCGCAGGAGTTCGGCCTGGAGGCCGAGATCGGAAAAATGCATGGGAATCCTTGGATAAAGCCCGGCCAGACAAGGCCGGGGAGCGACGAGACAGCGAGGGTCAGGAGAAACCGGATTTCGATTTTGGGCATTTTTTCCGGTTGACCGTAGCAAACACGGTTAACCGAAAAAAAGCCCAGATCCGGCGGTTGCGCCCCCTCGCTGGCGGCGCGGAAAAATTCAGACGGTCAGACCAGACTCAGGCCACGCTCAAGATCGGCCTGCAAATCCTCCACCGCTTCGAGGCCGACGGCGATACGCAGCAGCCCTTCGTTGATGCCGGCTGCGGCCCGGGCTTCCGGGGAAATGCGGCCATGCGTGGTGGAGGCGGGATGGGTAATGGTGGTTTTGGTGTCGCCGAGATTGGCGGTAATCGACAGCAGGCGGCAGTTATCGACCACCTGCCAGGCTTGTTCGCGGGCGCCCTTGACTTCGAAGGCGACAATGGCGCCGCCGCTCTTTTGCTGGGTTTTCGCCAGCTCGTGCTGCGGATGCGAGGGCAGGCCGGGGTAGAAAACGCGCGCCACCTTCGGATGCGCTTCGAGCCAGGCCGCCAGTTGCGCCGCCTTGGCCGATTGCGCCTCAACGCGCAGCTTGAGCGTTTCGAGGCCCTTGAGCAGCACCCAGGCATTGAAGGCCGACAGCGTCGGACCAGCCGTGCGCAGGTATTTGAAGACTTCTTCGGTCAGTTTCTTCGGTCCGCAGACGGCACCGCCGAGCACCCGGCCCTGACCGTCGAGGAACTTGGTCGCCGAATGGATGACCAGATCGGCCCCCATGTCGAGCGGGCGCTGCAGGATCGGCGTGCAGAAACAGTTGTCGACGGCAACCAGGATGCCCTTGGCGTGAGCGATTTCGGCCAGCTTGCGGATGTCGGCGATTTCCGTCAGCGGATTGGACGGCGTCTCGAGGAAAAACAGCTTGGTTTCCGGCCGGATCGCCGCAGCCCACGCCGCCGGATCGGTATGCGAGACGAAGGTGGTCGTGATGCCGGTGCGCGACAGGATGTTGTTGAACAACTGCACGGTGGCGCCGAACAGGCTGTTCGAGGCGACGATGTGGTCGCCCTGCTTGAGATGGGCGAGCACGGCGGCCATGATCGCCGCCATGCCGCTCGCCGTAGCGACGCAATCCTCGGCGCCTTCGAGGGCGGCGAGACGTTCTTCGAACATGGTGACGGTCGGGTTGCTGAAGCGGGCGTAGACATTGCCCTCCTCCTCGCCGGAAAACCGCTTGGCTGCTGCCGCGGCGCTCGGGAAGACGAAGCTGGAGGTAAGGTACAGCGCCTCCGAATGCTCGCCGAACTGGCTGCGCTGCTGGCCGGCACGAACGGCCAGCGTCTCGGGACGGTAATCCGGCACCTCAGCCATCATTCCTGCCCGCCATTCGACAGCCCGAGCACCATCTGCTGCGACGAACGGCCATCGCCGTCGTCGTCGCTCTTGGCCGGTTTGCCGCCACGCTTGCTCTCGACGGCGTCGAGATAATAGTCGTCGATATCGCCGGTGATGTAGCAACCGTCGAAACAGGAGGCATCGAACACGGTGAGGTCGGCACGCAGGTTGGTAATCGACTGCTTGAGCGCCTCGATATCCTGATAGACCAGTGCATCGGCGCCGATTTCGGCGGCGATCTGCTCGTCGTTGCGGCCCGTGGCGATCAGTTCGGCGCGGGTCGGCATGTCGATGCCGTAAACGTTCGGAAAGCGCACAGGAGGTGCCGCCGAAGCAAAATAGACTTTGACTGCGCCGGCAGCGCGAGCCATCTCGACAATTTCGTGACTGGTCGTGCCGCGCACGATGGAATCATCGACCAGCAGCACGCGCTTGCCTTTGAACTCCTGGCCGACGGTATTGAGCTTCTGGCGCACCGATTTCTTGCGCATGGCCTGCCCGGGCATGATGAAGGTCCGGCCGACATAACGGTTCTTGACGAAACCTTCGCGGAACGGGATGTTCAGCACCTGCGCCAACTGCATGGCCGATGGACGGCTCGAATCGGGAATCGGGATGACAACATCGATTTCCTCGATCGGTATGGTCTTCCTGACCTTCTCGGCGAGCAGTTCGCCCATGGCCAGACGCGCCTCATAGACCGACACCCGATCGATCACGGTGTCCGGCCGGGCCAGATAGACGTATTCGAAGATGCACGGCGCGTACATCGGCTGCTGGGCGCACTGGCGGCTGTGGAACTGGAAGTTGAAATCGATGAAGACCGCTTCGCCCGGCTCGATGTCGCGCACCATCTTGAAGCCCAGGGTATCGAGGGCGACGGATTCGGACGAAACGAGATACTCCATGCCTTCCGGCGTCTCGTTCTGGCCATAGACCAGCGGCCGGATGCCATGCGGATCGCGGAAGGCGAGCAGGCCATAACCGGCGATCAGGACGACCACGGCGTAGGCGCCACGACAACGGCGATGGACGCCGCCAACCGCCTGGAAGATGGCATCGACGTCGAGTTCATAGCCATGCGCCGCCGACTGCAGTTCGTGCGCCAGGACGTTGAGCAAAACCTCGGAGTCGGAATTGGTATTGATGTGCCGGCGGTCGAGACGGAACATCTCGCCCTTCAACTGCTCGGCATTGGTCAGGTTACCGTTGTGACCAAGGCAGATGCCGAATGGCGAATTGACGTAGAACGGTTGCGCCTCGGCAAAGTTGTAGGCCGAACCGGCTGTCGGGTAGCGAACGTGCCCGATACCGCAATTGCCGGGCAGCGCGCGCATGTTGCGGGTGCGGAAAACGTCGCGGACCAGCCCCGGTCCCTTGTGCAGGTGAAAAGTATTGTTCTCCGCCGTGGCGATCCCTGCTGCATCCTGGCCGCGATGCTGAAGCACCATCAGGCCGTCGTAAAGCAGCTGATTGACCGGCGTTGTCGCCATTACACCCAAAATCCCGCACATAGTTTTTCCTGCCTAGCTAAATCGAATTCGTTTTGCCAAATCGTCCGGCAGCCACGGCATGGCAGCCAAAACGACCGTTTCCAGAGGTGCCGACAGCATCGCGTTCCGCCACCACGGCTGTATCGGTGCGGAAGTCATGCCGCCCAGCCCGACCAGCACCATGACGACCAGCACCCCGCGCGCCAGCCCGAAGAGCATGCCGAGCAGACGATCGGACACTGACAAGCCCAGCGCTTTGACCATGCTGCGCACCACCATGTTCAATACCGCCATCGAGACGAGGATGCCGACAAAGATCACCACACAACCGGCCAGCGTCCGCAAGGCCGGGTCGCTCAAATTGGCGAAAAGCGACTGCCCGACAGTGGCGCCAAACTCGATCGCGGCAAAAATCCCGACCCCCCAGGCCACCAGGGCGATCACCTCGCCAACCACGCCGCGCCACAAGCCAAACAGCAACGAGACGCTGACAATCCCTATCACGACGTAATCAAAACCGGTCATGGCTTCGCTGCAACGACTCCATTGACACCGATGCGCTTCATCTTATCCAGCGCCTTGTCGGCCACCTCACGACTCGCGAACGGCCCGGCCCGCACGCGGGTTTTCTTGCCCTGCGGCGTATCGAGCGCCTCGGTGAAGGTCTTGATTCCCTGCTCGCCGAGCTTGCTCCGCAGATTCCTGACATTGGCGTCGTTGGAAAAGGCGCCGATGAGAATCAGATATTCGCCATTTTTCGCTACCGGTTTGGCGTCCGGAGTCTGACCGGCGAGAATCGCCGCGGCGCGTTTCGCTTCGTCGGCCCGCGGCTTCTCGGCTGGCTTTTCGGGTGTTTTGGCTGCCGGCTTTTCAGGCACTTTTTCGGGCTTGCTGGCCGGTTTTTCAGCGACCTTCTCAACCGGCCTGGGGGCCTTGACGACCTCGACAACGCGGGCCGGCGGCTTGACTACCGGCTCGGCAACGACGGCTGGTGCGATGGCTGGTGCCACCACCGGGGCCTCTGCCAACTTGGGTGCGGCTCGCCCAACCGGCGATGCGGCAAATTTCGGGGCGAACGGTTTTTCGTCCTGCCCGGGAATGCGGATTTCAACATCCTGCACCGTCTGGCGCGGCTCGTGATCCATCACCATGGGCAGCACGACCGCCACCACGGACACGAAAAATACGGCCCCGACCAGACGGCGGCGGGCGCGTTTCTTGAGGTGCAACTGGGCGTCGTTGTCGTCCATGACTAGGGTCTTTTCCGAAGCGTTTCTAGTGCCCCGGCTACCGTGTGGAAGGATCCAAAGGCGACGATTCTATCACTTTCAGCGGCCTGTCCCTTGGCTGCTTGCGCGGCCAGCTGAGGTGAAACATGGCAAACCACCTCGCCCCCCAGCCCATTGTCGACGATGATCCCGGCCAGCGTCTCCGCACTCGTCCCGCGCGGCCCGCCCAGGGTGGCCAGATGCCAGACATCGACCTTGCCCTTCAGGGGCGCCAGGGCGCCGACGATGTCCTTGTCGCTCAACATGCCGAGTACGGCAAAGGTCCGGTCGAAAAAACCCATGCTCGACAGGTTGTCGGCAAGTACGCGGACGGCCTGGGGGTTGTGGCCAACATCGAGGACAATGGCCGGCTTGCCGGGAATGACCTGAAAGCGGCCGGGCAATTCGGTTTCGATCATCCCTGGACGAATCGCCTGCATGGTCACCGGCAGTTTGCCGCCGAGCGCATCGAGCGCGGCCAGCGCAACGGCTGCGTTGTAGAGCTGGGTCGGGCCGCGCAATCCTGGATAGGCCAGCGCACGCTTGATCAACTGGCCGCCGGAACGGCACCACCAGCGCCATTGCAGGCGGCTTTCGTTGGTTTCGGCACTCGGTCGCTCGAAGCCGAAATCGCGGCCGATCAGGCGCAGGTCTGCGCCAATGGCTGCCGCATGATCAAGCAGGCTTTGTGGCGGATTCGGGTCGGCGCACAAGGCTGGCTTGCCGGGACGGTAGATGCCCGCCTTTTCGAAGCCGATGCTATCGCGATCCGGTCCCAGCCAATCGGTGTGATCGAGTGCGACGGTGGTGACGATGGAAACATCGGGTTCATAGATGTTGACCGCATCAAGGCGACCACCGAGGCCAACCTCGAGAATCGCCGCGTCGATACCGGCCTCGGCAAATACTTCCCAAGCAGCCAGCGTACCGAATTCGAAATAGGTCAGTGCAACGTTGCCGGCCTTCTGGCGTGCCGCTTCGACGCGTGCGAAGGCGGCGCACAAGGCGTCGTCACTGACCGACCGACCGTTCAGGCGGACCCGCTCGTTGTAGTCGAGCAGATGCGGCGAGGTGTAGCAGCCGACCTTGTAGCCGGCGCGGTCGATGATGTTTTCCAGATAGGCGCAGGTCGAACCCTTGCCGTTGGTGCCACCGACCAAAATGACCGGGCAGTGTTGCTGCTGGCCAAGCGCCGCCTTGACCAGGCGGATGCGATCGAGACCCAGCTCGATGCCGGCCTGGCCCTTGGGGTGCAGGCCTTCGAGATGTTGCAGCCAGTCGTTTTTAGTCATTAGTCGCTAGTCATTAGTCGCCAGCAAGCAGCCTTTAGCTAACAGCTAACGACTAGTAACTGGCGACTTGCCGCCTCAAGCGGCAAGAGGCAGCTTGAGCAAAAGCGCCAGGACGCGGGCGACTTGGTCACGCAGCTCGCGACGGTCGACAATCATGTCGATGGCGCCCTTTTCGAGGATGAACTCCGAGCGCTGGAAGCCTTCCGGGAGCTTTTCACGCACGGTTTGCTCAATGACGCGCGGACCGGCAAAGCCGATCAGCGCCTTGGGTTCGGCGATCACGACATCGCCGACGAAGGCGAAGGAGGCCGAAACGCCCCCCATGGTTGGGTCGGTCAGGATGGAGATAAAGGGCAGGCCGGCTTCGGAGAGCTTGGTCAGCGATGCCGTCGTCTTGGCCATCTGCATGAGCGAAAAAAGGCCTTCCTGCATGCGGGCGCCGCCTGAAGCGGTGATGCAGATGAAGGGCGATTTTTGTTCGATCGCCGCCTGAACGCCGCGCACAAATCGTTCGCCCAGCACGGAACCCATCGAACCGCCCATGAAATCGAACTCGAAGGCGGCGGCAACGACCGGCATGGTCTTGATGGCGCCTTGCAGGACGACCAGCGAATCGCTTTCTCCGCTCGATTCGTTGGCATCCATGAGGCGATCGGGATATTTTTTGGAATCCTTGAACTTGAGGCTGTCGACCGGCAACACCTCGGCACCGATCTCGAAACGGCCTTCGACATCGAGCAGAATCTCGAGACGCTGGCGGGCATTCAGGCGATTGTGGTGGCCACACTTGGGGCAGACCTGCAGGTTGTTTTCAAGGTCGGTCGCGTAGAGCACGGCCTCGCAGGACGGGCACTTGCTCCACAGGCCTTCGGGCAGGTTGCCGCGGCGCTGGGCGCCCTGTTCGCGCTTGATCTTGGGGGGCAGCAGTTTGGTCAGCCAGCTCATTTTTTCACCTCATCCACACCGCGACGAATGTCTGCAACCAGCGCTTTCACATTGGCGCAGGCAGTTTCCGCCGTCGATTTTTCAATTTCTTCGATAATCCGGCTGCCGACAACAACGGCGTCGGCGATCGCGGCTATGCGTGCTGCGGTCGACGCGTCACGGATGCCAAAACCGACGCCGACCGGCAGGCCGGTCTTTTCGCGGATCAGAGGCAGACGCTCGGCCACCGCCTCGACGTTCAGTGCACCTGAGCCGGTCACGCCAGCCAGCGAGACGTAATAAACATAGCCGCTGGCGATTTCGGCCACCTGGGCGATACGCTCGGCGTTGGAAGTCGGGGCCAGCAGGAAAATCGGATCCATGCCGTGCGCCTTCATCGCGGCACCAAAGCTGACAGCCTCTTCCGGCGGGTAATCGACGACCAACACACCATCAACCCCTGACTGCGCGGCCTTCTCGGCAAACTTCTCGAGGCCCATCGCCTCGATCGGGTTGGCGTAGCCCATCAGCACAACTGGCGTCTGGTCATCGGTCTTGCGGAATTCGACAACCAGTTGCAACACCTTGCGCAGGGTCATGCCCTTGGCCAGAGCACGCTCGGAAGCACGCTGGATGGTCGGACCATCGGCCATCGGGTCGGAGAAGGGGACACCGAGTTCGATGACGTCGGCGCCGGCTTCAACCAGCGTGTGCATGAGCGGCAGGGTCAGCGCGGCATCCGGATCGCCTGCGGTAATGAAGGGAATCAGCGCCTTGCGGCCTTCGGCATTGAGCCGGTCAAATGCGGTTTTTATGCGTGACATCAGAAGACGATCCCGGATTTTTCGGCCACGGTGTGCATGTCCTTGTCGCCCCGACCGGAAAGGTTGACCAGGAGAATCTTGTCCTTGGCCAGCGTCGGTGCGAGTTTGGCGGCGTAAGCGAGCGCGTGGCTGGATTCGAGCGCCGGGATGATGCCTTCGAGACGGCACAGGTTATGGAAGGCTTCGAGCGCTTCGGCGTCGTTGATCGGGACATATTCGGCACGACCAAGATCCTTGAGCCAGGCGTGCTCCGGGCCGACGCCTGGGTAATCGAGGCCGGCCGAAATGGAGTGCGTCTCGATGATCTGGCCATCCTCGTCCTGCAACAGGTAGGTACGGTTGCCGTGCAGCACGCCAGGCACACCGGCGGTCAGCGAGGCGGCATGATGGCCGGTTTCGATACCGGATCCGGCCGCCTCGACGCCAATCAGGCGGACGCCGTCGACGTTGATGTAGGGGTAGAAAATGCCCATCGCGTTGGACCCGCCACCGACTGCGGCAATGATTGCGTCCGGCTGACGGCCGGTCATTTCGGGCATCTGCGTCAGGCATTCTTCGCCGATGATTTTCTGGAAGTCGCGGACCAGCATCGGGTAGGGGTGGGGACCGGCCACCGTGCCGATGATGTAGAAGGTGTTGTGGATGTTGGTCACCCAGTCGCGCATCGCTTCGTTGAGCGCATCCTTGAGCGTCTTGGAGCCGGATTCAACGGGCACGACGGTGGCGCCGAGCAGCTTCATGCGATAAACGTTGGCGGCCTGGCGCTTGACGTCCTCGCTGCCCATATAAACCACGCATTCCATGCCGTAGCGAGCCGCCACGGTCGCGGTCGCGACGCCGTGTTGACCAGCGCCGGTTTCGGCGATGACACGCGGCTTGCCCATGCGCTTGGCGAGCATGGCCTGGCCGATGCAATTGTTAACCTTGTGGGCGCCGGTGTGATTGAGGTCTTCGCGCTTGAGGTAAATCTGGGCGCCGCCGAGCAGGTCGGACCAGCGCTTGGCGTGGTAGATCGGCGACGGACGGCCGACGAAGTGCTTCAACTCGTATTCGTATTCGGCGCGAAAAGCCGGATCGGCCTGGGCGGCAGCATAGGCGGCCTTCAGTTCGTCGAGCGCGCCAAACAGCGTCTCGGCCACGAAGACGCCACCGTAGGGGCCGAAATGACCCTTGGCGTCGGGGAAGTTATATTGACTCATCAGCTTTCCGTACTGCCGCCACAAAGGCAGCGATTTTCGAGTGATCCTTGATTCCCTTGCTCATTTCGACGCCAGACGACACGTCGACTGCCACCGGGCACACGCGCCGCACAGCTTCATCGACATTTGCTACGGTCAACCCGCCGGAAAGCACCAAAAACGAAGGAAGATCCGGCGGAATCAGCGTCCAGTCGAAGACATGGCCACCACCACCGTAGCCCTCAACAAAGGCATCCAGCAACAGCCCCCGGGCGTCGGGAAACGAGCCGGCGAATTCTACCAGATCAAGCCCCGGCCTCACCCGTGCCGCCCGCAGATAGGGTCGGGCGAACTGGCGGCAATAGGCCGCGTCCTCGTCGCCATGAAACTGCAGGACGTTGATCGGCAGGGCTTCGCAGGCGGCGCGAACGACTTCGGGTGCTTCGTTCACAAAGAGGCCAACGACATCGACAAAAGGCGGAATCCGCTTGGCCAGCTCGGCAGCGCGCTGCGGTGTGACGTAGCGCGGGCTGGGCGGATAGAAGACGAAGCCAATCGCATCGGCACCGGCCGCAACCGCCGCATCAACATCCGCTTCGCGGGTCAGGCCACAGATTTTGATCCGTGTTTTCATGAATTCTTGATTCCTACGGTCAACCGGAAAAAACGGCCAAAATTGAAATCGATCACTTGAGCAGCCCGTCGAGAAAATCGTCGTCCGGATCGGGCAATCCCCAATGTGGCTCGTAGATCGGGCCACGGAAATACAGACCATCCGGCGAAAACGTCGGTGCCGCGAGGGTCCGGTCCTTCATTTGCAACAGTTCATCGATCCAGCCGGGCGACTGCGCCCCCTTGCCGATATAGACCAGCGTGCCAACCAGATTGCGCACCATGTGATGCAGAAAGGCGCTGGCCTCGAAATCGAAAACGAACATATTGCCGCACTGCCGCACCTCGGCCCGCGACAGCGTCTTGACCGGCGACTTGGCCTGACATCCTGCGGCCCGAAAAGCCGAAAAGTCGTGCTCGCCGAGCAGTCGACCACAGGCATCCTGCATCGCCGCCAATTCAAGCATCCCGTAAAACCAGCCGACCCTCCCCGCCCACAAGCCCGGCCGTTGCGGCCGATTGAGCAGCAAGTAGCGGTAACGCCGCCCCCGGGCACTGAAGCGCGCATGAAAGTCGTCATCGACGGCCTGCGCCCAGCGCACGGCAACGCCTTCCGGCAAATTTGAATTGACGCCGCGCACCCAGGCGGTCAAAGGGCGCTCGACCGAGGTCTCGAAATGCACGACCTGATGGCTCGCATGCACCCCCGCGTCGGTTCGCCCGGCACACATGACGCCCACCGCCATCCCGGCAATTTCACGCAGCGCCGATTCCAGGGCGTCCTGCACCGTGCCGCCGCCGGCCTGGCTTTGCCAGCCATGAAAGGCGGTACCACAATATTCGACACCCAAGGCAATTCTCATAACAATGCCGCTCCCATCAAGCCAAGGCCGGAGGCCACCACCAGCAAGCTATCGCGCAGACGCCATGGCGCCAAACTCAGATGCAGGGATTCCAGCCCGGCGGGCACCGATGGCTGGACCGCCAGCATCCGCTTCCATGCCCCTTTTTCCGGCGGCTCCTGAAGATTTTCAAGAACCAGCGACAGACGGACGACAACCCGCTCAACATCAAGTCCCAGTGACCGAACGGGCTGCATCACCCCCCACAGGCCGGCGATCATCCCTTCGTGACCGAGGCGCCGGAACAACCAGGCCAGGCAGGCCAACATCGTCACCAGGCGGGCGGCCTGCAGATTGGCTTCGGCCACGCCTTCAAAAGTTGGCGCCCAGGCCAAATCGTGCACAGCCTCGCCCGGCGTGTTGTAAGCCAGAATCAACCAGAGGGTCAGCAACAACCAGCGCGCCCGCCAGACATAAGCCGACCAGCGGCCAGCCAAGGCTGGCATCAGCAACAAGGCCCCGGCAACAAGCAGGATCATGGCAGCATAGCCAACGAACTGAACGCCGATAACCGCTGCCAGCCAGATGATCAATGCGCAAGAAGGATGCAAAAACGGGCTCCGAAAATGCACACGGCCCCTTGCGGGGCCATGTGCCGATCACAAGCCTGAATTCTACCCGCCTATGCGGCCGAGTATCGTGCGAGCCTGTTCAACAAGATCAACCGACCCCTCGCCAACCACCTCCTGAAGCAGTTCGCGCGCACCTTCGAGGTCACCCATCTCCTCATAGGCCTTGGCCAAATCGAGCTTCGTATTAACCTCTTCCCAATGCTCGTTGTGCACCGGAACCTCTTCCGCAACCGGCTTCTCTGCCGATGGCGCATCAAGCGGCGTCACTTCTGCCGGCGCAACATCTACGTCGGCTTCCGGCGGTGTGGACAAATCAAGATTGATCGAACCGATATCGAACTCCTGCGCCCCCATGGGCTGCCCCAGGAACATCGAGTCCGTCAGCTTGACATCGAACTCCAGCGAATCACTATCGACGACGGCCGAGTTGACGACCGTCTGATCAAGCTTGTTGTTGTGATCATCACCACCAAAGTTCAGGATGTTGGAATCAATCAGTGTATCCGTACCGGACAGATGATTAACCACGGTCTGCGTCAGCGCCTTGTCCTCATCGTCACCCAAGCCGGTGGCTGGAGGCACATCCTCGGGGAGTGCCTCGGCATGCGACGCATCGGGAACTTCCTCTCCACCCACCCATGTACCGAGGCCGACATCGATATCCTCAGCCATCTCGGCCACAGTCGACGGCATCACCAGCGTTCCGTCCGGCGAAAAATCGGGCGCCGGCGCAGTTGGCTCTACAACCAGAACATCCTGTACCACGCCCAGATCAAGATCCTCGCTTGCCGTATCTACTTTCCCAACTTCCTCTTCGTAGCTCAACACATCGGGAGCTGGGGACTCTTCGGCCATGGGAGCAAGTTCGCCACCAAGGTCAAAATCGAGGGCACCAGTCTCATTTTCCGAAACCAGGGTATCGGTGTGTGGCTCAGCTTGCGCAGCACTCTGGCTGACAATCTCAGGGGCAACCGTCTCCTCACCGAGATCAAAATCAAGCGTCATGGCGTCCGACCCAAAATCAAGCGTCTCGCCAGCAGCATCATCAATGACCTCAACCACCGGTTCATTTGGAAGCACCAGCGTGTCCCGCTCAAACTCTTCCGAGAGATCAAGCGCCACCAGAGCATCCTCCGCTTCTGGCGCAACTTCAGACTCCGGCTCAGGGAAAGTCGCCAGCGACTCGGCCACCTCAACAGGAACTTCGGCCGGCAGATCAACAGGGGTATCAGCCGACGCGAGCGATGCCCCCTCCATCACTTCCGGTGCGGACTGTGCCTGTGATGCCGAGTACAACGGATTGTTCGGATCGAGCTCCACCCCCAGCGCGGCTACCTTTGCCCAATCAGGACCAACGCCGGCTGTCTGCGCATACAGCTCGCCGGCCAGCGTCTCAAACTGCTTGACGCTGTGACGATTGGCATAGATCTCGAGCAACTTGGCATGGATAGCCGTGCGTTGCGGATCTTTCTGCAAGGCCTCAAGCAGAATTTCTTCTGCCTGGGTATCACGGCCATACGCCATGTATACGTCAGCCTCGGCAACCGGATCGACCTCATCCGTATCGATGGTTCCCGGACCGGTCTGGCTAAACTCCCCGGTTTGCGGCGGCGTGTTGCCCGTGTCAATACTCTGGCCACCGGTCATGCGGAACACGGAGTTGGGACCAAGACTGGATGGCATCGGTAGCGCCGTCGTCTCAACAGATGCACTCTTGGTGCGCCGACGGCTGTACAAGAAATAGCCAGCCAGTAGCGCCAGAACGCCACCGCCACCAACCAGAGGCAACGGATCCTCGAGCAGGGAGTCGACAAAACTCGGCTCATCCTGCACCTGTTCCGCAGGCGCCACCGTCGGTGGAACTACCGGTTTTGCCTCAGCGGCAGACTTGGGCGGCTCAACCGGCTTGGCGACGTCCGGGGCCTTTGGCGATTCGACGGGACTTGCCGTCTCAGCCGGCTTGGATTCAGGTACCTTGCCCGCCTCGGCGGATTTCAGAGGCTCAACAGGTTTTGGTGCTTCGGCCACCTTGGGTTCAACCTTCATGACCGGCGGCTGCTGAAGCTCGGCCAACTTCTGGTTTTTCAACTCCAGAAGCTTTTGCAACTCATTGACATTTTTTTCCAGCGTCTGAAGGCGATCCTGCGCATCCTTGAGGGCCTTGTCCTTGGCCACCTGATCGGCCGCTTCTGCAGCCTTGCCAGCGGCCGCATCCCTGGCCGCAGGGTCGGAGCGGGCAACCTTGACCTGATCCTTGGACTGCTCTTCGGGAGCGATCTTTTCGTCCACCTTGGCAGTGATTTTCCCGGTGCTGACCTGCGTCGCTACGCCATCAGCGTCTGGCATTTTGGCCGTCGAAGCAGCCAACTTTTGCCGATAGGCATTCCAGTCACGCGCATGCGCGACATAGATTTTCCTCGCTTCAGCCGGCGATACCGACTCGACTGCCGACTGTTCAGGAACAGTCAGGATTGCACCAGCCTTGAGACGATTGACATTCTCGGCCACAAAAGCGTCCCGATTGCGCTGGAACAAGCCAATAAGCATCTGCTCCAACGACACGCCGCCATACTGGTTTTCTGCAGCGATCTTGCGCAACGTTTCACCCGACTTCACGACATGCACGCCGGGATTTTCCATCCTCCGCCCAGGTTCGGATGCCACTTTTGACTCAGGGGCGCTACGAGGCGCCGCCCTGAGCGGAGCATACCTTGACTCACCGGCGCTTCCGCCGCCCCGTACCGTTTCCACGATCCGTGCATCCGCTACCGAACGCGACGATTGGGCTGCCCGCATTTCTGGCGGATCGAGCAGGAACGTATATTCGCGGACCAGACGCCCGGCAGGCCAGTTCAGCTCAACCAGAAAATCGAGGAATGGTTCGTTGATCGGCTTGACAGAACTTACCTTGACGATCGATTGCCCACCAGGCCGCTTCTCAACGGTAAAGCGGAGATCCAGCAATACCGAGGCGAAATCGACTCCCGCCTGCTTGAACACATCCTGAGGTGCCAGACGAGCACTCATGCCGCCGAGTTCATCTCTCGTTGCGCCAATATCGAGCTCGGCCCGCAAGGGCTGCCCAATCCCGGACAACACCGTGAGCTTGCCCAGACCGGCGGCCTCTGCAATCCACGGGGAAATCGAAAGATAAGAAGCAACGGCAAGCGCAACTGCGCGTTTCTTGAACCTGGTATGTACAGTTCCGTTCACGGCAAAACCCTGAGCGTCAAATTTGGGACTTTCAAATTAACATCATGTACTTAGCAATGCAAGCTAAACCCGCTTCTCAAACCCGCCAATTTGCATATCCCCAACAAATAAAATGCCGGGGACAAAGCCCCGGCATTTTTGGCACAAAGATGATACCGATCAAGCGTCTAGCAGAATCCGCAGCATGCGACGCAGCGGCTCCGCAGCCCCCCACAGCAACTGGTCGCCACAAGTAAAGGCAGCCAGGTATTCGGGGCCCATTGCCATCTTGTGCAGACGACCAACCGGGACGGTCAGGGTACCGGTCACCGCTGCCGGAGTCAGCTCGCGCTCCGAGATCTCACGATCGTTCGGCACTACCTTGGCCCACGGATTGGCCTTGGCCAGCATGTCGCTGATTTCATCTAGCGGCACATCCTTCTTGAGCTTGATGGTCAGCGCCTGGCTATGGCAGCGCATGGCGCCGATACGCACGCACAACCCATCGATGGGAATCGAGCCTGGCGAACGGAAAGCCGGCTTGCCGAGAATCTTGTTGCATTCGGCGCCACCCTTCCATTCTTCTTTCGACTGACCGTTCTCGTAGGGCACATCGATCCACGGGATCAACGAACCGGCGAGCGGCGTATTGCGGAAGTTCTTCTTCGGGAAGGCATCGGAACGAATGGTCTCGGCAACCTTGCGGTCGATGTCAAGAATGGCGGACGCAGGATCGGCCAGCAGGTCGGCGACTGACGAGTGAATCGCCCCCATCTGGGAAATCAGCTCGCGCATATTCTGCGCACCAGCGCCGGAAGCAGCCTGATAAGTCATGGAGGTTGCCCACTCGATCAAGTCGTTCTGGAACAGGCCACCAAGGCCCATCAGCATAAGGGAAACCGTACAGTTGCCACCGATCCAGTTGTTCCCCCCCCTGGCCAACGCGTCCTTGATGACGTGCATGTTGACTGGGTCAAGCACGATGACAGCGTCGTCAGCCATGCGCAGCGAAGATGCCGCATCGATCCAGTGACCGTTCCAGCCGGTAGCGCGCAGCTTGGCGAAGACGTCCTTGGTGTAGTCGCCACCCTGGCAGGTAATGATGATTTCGCAGGCCTTCAGGGCTTCGATATTGGAAGCATCCTGCAGCGGCAGCGAGGCTTCCTTGCCGCCGAATACCGGGGCCTTGCCGCCAGCCGCAGACGTAGAGAAATACACCGGATCGATATGGGCGAAGTCACCCTCTTCCACCATGCGCTGCATGAGGACCGAACCGACCATACCGCGCCAACCAACCAGACCAACCTTCTTCATCTCGTCACTCTCCGTGAAAAACCTTTTTACAGCGCCGCCAGCACGGCGTCGCCCATTTCCTTCGTACCCACCTTGTTGGTGCCGCGCTCGTAGATGTCACCGGTCCGATAGCCCTGGGCCAAGACCTTTTTGACCGCACTTTCGACGCGCAGTGCCTGCTCTTCAAGAGCAAAAGTGTAACGCAGCATCATCGCGGCCGACAGGATGGTGGCCAGCGGATTGGCCACGCCCTTGCCGGCGATGTCCGGCGCCGAACCGTGCGACGGCTCGTAGAGTCCCTTGTTCTTGTCGTCCAGCGAGGCCGACGGCAGCATGCCAATCGAGCCGGTCAGCATCGAGGCTTCGTCGGACAGGATGTCGCCGAACATGTTGCCGGTAACCATCACGTCGAACTGCTTGGGCGCCTTGACCAGTTGCATGGCGGCGTTGTCGACCAGCATGTGGCTGAGTTCGACATCAGGATAATCCTTGCTGATCTCGATCATCACATCGCGCCAGAGTTGGGTGCATTCGAGTACGTTCATCTTGTCGACCGAGCACAGGCGCTTGTCGCGCTTCTGGGCGGCCTGGAAGGCGACATGGCCGATGCGGCGGATTTCCGATTCGCTATAAACCATGGTGTTGAAGCCGACGCGTTCGCCGTTTTCTTCACGGATGCCGCGCGGCTGGCCGAAATAGATGTCACCGGTCAGTTCGCGAATGATCAGGATATCGAGCCCGGCAACCACTTCCGGCTTGAGCGTTGAAGCATTGGCCAGCTCCGGATACAAAATAGCCGGACGCAGGTTGGCAAACAGGTTCAGATCCTTGCGGATGCCGAGCAGGCCGCGCTCCGGGCGCTTTTCGCGCGGCAGCGTATCCCACTTCGGACCACCGACGGCGCCAAGCAAGATGGCATCGGCCGCGCGCGCCAGTTTCTGCGTCGCTTCCGGGTAAGGATGGTCAGTCGCGTCGACCGCACAGCCGCCGAGCAGCCCTTCTTCCATCTCGAACTTGAGATCGAGAGCCTTCAACACGCGCACCGCTTCAGCGGTAATTTCGGGGCCAATGCCGTCGCCCGGCAGAACACAAATCTTCATGGTTTTTCCTTATTGCGCAAACAGCCAGGGCTGATTGATACGGCGTTTTTCTTCAAATTCGCGAATTTTCTCGGCGTGACGCAAGGTCAGGCCAATGTCGTCCCAGCCGTTGATCAGGCATTCCTTGCGGAAGGCATCGATCTGGAATGGAATGCCATAGCCATCGGGGCGAATCACAGCCTGAGCCTGGAGGTCGACAACCAGCTTGTAACCAGGCGTCGCTTCGACCTGCTTGAACAAGGCTTCGACTTCGGCGGCCGGCAAGACGATGGGTACGATGCCATTTTTGTAGCAGTTGTTGAAGAAGATGTCGGCGAACGATTCGGCGATGATGGCCTTGAAGCCGAAATCGAGCAGGGCCCACGGAGCGTGCTCACGCGAACTGCCGCAGCCGAAGTTGGCACGTGTCAGCAGCACCTGCGCACCTTGATAACGCGGCTGATTGAGCACGAAATTCGGGTTCTTCGGCCGACCCGAGGCATCCTGCCCCGGCTGACCGACATCCATGTAGCGCCATTCATCAAAGGCATTCGGCCCGAAGCCGGAACGCTTGATGGACTTGAGAAACTGCTTGGGAATGATCGCATCGGTATCGACGTTGTTACGGTCGAGGGGCGCCACCAAACCTTCCAGACGAACGAATTTATCCATTACTCCACCACTTTCTGCACGGCGTCGCCGCCCTTCTTGAGGGCGCCGCCCACGGCCTCGCCACTTTTTTGCAAGGCACTCCCGACGGCTTCGCCGCCCTTCTGCAAAGCTTCACCGGTCTTTTCCGCACCGATGGCGACGTCCTTCTTGACGCCCTGGGCGGTATTGCAGGCGGCCAGACAAAGCACAGCCAGCATGACAAACCAATTCTTCATGATCGTCGCTCCTTCTTACAGAACGTCTCGCACGTCGGCAAAACGACCAGCAATTGCTGCAGCAGCAGCCATGGCCGGGCTGACCAGATGGGTGCGTCCGCCCGGACCTTGACGACCTTCGAAATTGCGGTTGGACGTCGAGGCGCAACGCTCACCCGGTTCCAGACGGTCGGCATTCATGGCCAGACACATCGAACAACCTGGTTCGCGCCATTCAAAACCGGCCGCGACGAAAACCTTGTCCAGCCCCTCGGCTTCGGCCTGGCGCTTGACCAGACCGGAACCCGGGACGGCCAGTGCCAGCTTGACGGTCGGTGCGACATGACGGCCCTTGAGCACGGATGCCGCCTCGCGCAAATCTTCGATACGCGAATTGGTGCACGAGCCGATGAAGACCTTGTCGATGGCGATCTGGTTGATCGGTGTGTTGGGATTGAGACCCATGTATTGCAGGGCGCGTTCCATGCCTTCGCGCTTGACCGGATCGGTCTGCTTGGCCGGATCGGGGACGACGGCATCGATGGCGACAACCATTTCCGGCGAAGTGCCCCAGGTCACCTGCGGCCGGATGTCCTCGGCCTTGAGCGTGACGACGCGATCGAATTGCGCGCCGACGTCGGAATGCAAGGTCCGCCAGTAGGCAACGGCTTTCTCCCAGATGTCACCCTTGGGGGAGAACGGGCGATCCTTCAAATAATCGACGGTTTTGTCGTCGACCGCGACAAAACCCATGCGCGCACCGCCTTCGATAGCCATGTTGCACAGGGTCATGCGACCTTCCATGCTCAGGCCACGGATGGCGCTGCCGCCGAATTCGATGGCGTAGCCGTTACCGCCGGCCGTGCCGATGGTGCCGATGATGGCCAGCGCCACATCCTTGGCGGTGACGCCCTTGCCGAGTTTGCCGTCGACGGCGATCAGCATGGTCTTCGACTTCTTCTGCAGCAGGCACTGGGTGGCCAGCACGTGCTCGACTTCCGAGGTGCCGATACCGTGCGCCAGACAGGCGAAGGCGCCGTGTGTCGAGGTGTGCGAGTCGCCGCAGACGACGGTCATGCCGGGCAGCGTGGCGCCGTTTTCCGGGCCGACGACGTGCACGATGCCCTGCCGCGCGTCCTTGAACGGGAAGTAGGCAAGCGCACCGACTTCGCGGATGTTGTCATCCAGCGTTTGCACCTGCTGCCGGGAAACCGGGTCCTTGATGCCTTCGTCCCAGTGGTCGGTCGGCGTGTTGTGATCGGCCGTCGCGACGATTGACGAGATGCGCCACGGCTTGCGGCCGGCCAGTTTGAGGCCCTCGAAAGCCTGCGGGCTGGTCACTTCGTGCACAAGGTGACGATCGATATAGAGAAGCGCCGTGCCATCTGCTTCCTGATGGACGACGTGGTTCTCCCAAAGCTTGTCGTAAAGGGTCTTCGACATGGTGCGTAATGTGGGCTGTAAAGCCTTGAATTATTGCACAGGATCTTTGGTTTTTGCCCTGTTTTCCCGGTTGACCGTAGCATTCGCGCCGACCCAGCCCCAGACCAGCACGAAGCCGACCAGCGCGAATAGCGCGCCGAGCGTAAAGGTCCAACCGGCGCCCAGCGATTCCCAGGTCCGACCGCTGATCAGCGCACCGAGCAAGCCGCCGGCACCGAACGACAAACTGGAATAAAGCGCCTGCCCCCGCCCCTGCGCCCGACCTGGAAACCACTGATTCACCGCAGCGATGGAAGCCGCGTGGTAGGCACCAAACGTCAGTCCGTGCAGCAACTGGACGAGAATCATGATGACCGCCGATTCGACGCCCCAGCCCATGAGCAGGAAGCGCACGACCGCCGCGCCGAAACTGGCGAGCAGAATGGCGCGCAGCGAGAACCGTCGGGACAGCCTGGCCATGAACATGAAGACAATAATTTCCGCCACCACCCCGAGCGACCAGAGCAAGCCGACCTCGGTCTTCGAGTAGCCGTGGGCATCGAGGTGGATCGAGTAAAAAACGTAAAACGCACCATGTGCCGCCGACATCGCGAAGCAGGCGGTCATCAGCGCAATCACTTTCGGCTGGCGCAGGATTTCGCCAATCCGCTGAGCGTCGCTCTCATGTGGTAGCGGCGGCGTTTCCGGCAGGGTCAGCGCATACAAGAGAATACCGGCCAGAATCGCCCAGCACACCCACAGCACGCCGACTGGCGGGACCATGTCGAGCAGCGCGCCGGTGCCCATCACGGCGACGATGAAACCGACCGAACCCCATAGGCGAATACGGCTGTAGCGACCACGCTCTTCGCGCAGATGATCGAAAGTCAGCGTCTCGACCAACGGCAAGGCGGCGCTCCAGAAGAAGGCGAGGACAGCCATCGCCAGGAGCATGCCGGGCAACCTGTCGAGCCAGAAGAAAGCCGTGAATCCGGCCAGGCCGATTGCAGCCGCCAGCCGAATGATCGCCATGCGCCGACCGAAACGGTCAGCCAGCCAGCCCCACAGATTGGGGCCAAAAAGGCGCATCAACTGCATCTGCGACATCAGCAGACCGATGTCCCAGGCAGAAAAATTCAGGGATTGGAGATAGAGCCCGAAATAGGGCGAGAAGGCGCCAATGAAGGCGAAATAGAAAAAGTAGTAGCCCGAAAGGCGCCAGTAAGGCAATGCATGCATCCGGCAATTTTACCGGATGCATCTTCGGGTACAGGCCCTAATCAGGCCTTGACTGATTGCTGACCGGCGCGGAAGGCAAGCAGCAGATGGTAGATTTCATCCTTCAATTTAACGCGCTGCTTCTTCATGTCTTCGATGGTGAAGTCGCCGACCGGCATATCGTGTTCTTCCAGATCCTCGACCTTGCCGGTCAGACGATTGTAGGACGCGAACTGCCGGGAAAAGTAGGCATTGCCGTCCTTGAGCACATCAATGGCATCCTTCATTTCCGGAAACTCCTGGTACAGATCATGATGATCAACTTGCATGGTTTCTCTCCCTATTGCGATGATCAGCCGCCTAGGCGGCAAACGTAGAAATATTACTCGGGTTTCCCCGGTATGCGCGGTGTGGAACACGCCACATCGCCACACTGGGCGCGATGGCGCAAAGCATGATCGATCAGGACCAGGGCCAGCATGGCCTCGGCAATCGGCGTGGCACGGATGCCGACACAGGGATCGTGCCGCCCCTCGGTTGCCACGTCGATGGCATTGCCGTGACGATCGATCGAACGACGCGGCTGGGCAATGGACGAAGTCGGCTTGATGGCCATGTTGACGATAATGTCCTGCCCGGTCGAAATCCCGCCCAGTACGCCACCAGCATGGTTGGTCGCGAAGCCTTGCGGGGTCATTTCATCGCCGTGCTCGCTGCCCTTCTGGGCCACCGAAGCGAAGCCGGCACCGATTTCGACCCCCTTGACGGCGTTGATACCCATCATGGCGTAGGCGATTTCGGCATCAAGTCGGTCATAAACCGGCTCGCCCCAGCCCGGCGGCACGCCGGTGGCGGTAACGGTGATTTTGGCGCCAACCGAATCCAACGATTTGCGCAGGCTGTCCATATAACTTTCGAGCTCCGGCACCAGCGCCAAATTCGGCGCAAAGAACGCATTTTCGCGAATATCGTCAGCCGAAACAAAAGGAATCTCAATCGGCCCCAGCGCACTCATCCAGCCACAAATCGTGACGCCATAGCGTTCATTCAGCCATTTTCGGGCAATCGCCCCGGCCGCCACGCGCACTGCCGTTTCGCGAGCCGATGAACGGCCACCGCCACGGTAATCGCGGAAACCGTATTTCTGGGTATAGGTGTAATCGGCGTGGCCGGGCCGGAAGGTGTCGGCGATATTGCCGTAATCCTTGCTGCGCTGATCCTGATTGCGAATGAGCAGACCAATCGGGGTGCCGGTAGTCTTGCCTTCGAATACACCGGAAAGAATCTCGACGGAGTCGGGTTCGCGGCGCTGCGTCACATGACGCGAGGTTCCCGGCTTGCGGCGATCGAGTTCGGCCTGAATATCGGCCTCGCACAAGGCCAGCCCAGGCGGACAACCATCAACGACGCAGCCGATCGCCGGACCGTGCGACTCACCAAAGGAGGTAACGGTAAACAAGGAGCCGAAAGTATTGCCTGACATGGAAGCTGGGTTCTATTTCTATATATGGAATCACGGAGTTTACCACGCCAGGCAGAATGCCTCTCCCGCGCCGCATCGAGACCCGTGGCAAGTATCGACCTCGAGCCGATCACCGGCCGTAAACGACAAAAAAGGCAGCCGAAGCTGCCTTTCCAAATATTTGGCGGCTCAGGCCTCCTGGTCGGTTGGCCAGTTCTTGATATAGCTCTTCAGCATCTTGTTTTCGAAACTCTGCTCCTCAAGAACAGCCTTGGCCACATCGAGAAACGAGATGACGCCCATCAACGTTCCATCTTCGACGACCGGCAGGTAGCGCGAGCGCTTTTCGATCATGAGTCGGCGCAAGTCATTCGCTTCCATGTCGGGGTAGGCGGTTACCGGATCGGTCACCATGACGTCGCCGACGGTCAGACTCTCTGCCGTTGCCGCCTTGCCCTTGAGCGCCATGAGAACTTCGCGGAAGGTCAGCATGCCGACCATCTTGCCGCCATCCATCACCACCAGCGAGCCGACATCGAGGTCGGCCATGCTATCCACGGCAAAAGCCAGAGATTGTTGCGGCGCAACCGTAAACAACGTTCCGCCCTTGACCCTCAGTATTTCCCGCACCTGCATTGCGCTCTCCCGCATTCGGTTTTAATTGGTCGGATGATCTTAGAGCATCCTCCCAAATTCGGAAAGGATAACGGCACTTCTCGTCTTGCATAAGGTCGAAGGACTATGACAAGAGCACCAGGTGTTACAAAAAATCACGCGTATTTGATAAATTTAATGGCATTGCCACTTGCGAAATGTCATAACCACCTATACACTTGGTTCTATCACCTAAGGCATATATCGCTAGGATGCTTGGGTAACCCTATTACACTAGCGTATGGAGATTGAATGATGTCTAACGTTAAAACCATCGAAAAAATCGACGCTCGTGAAATCCGTCGCAAGCTTGGCCTCAACCAGCAACAGTTCTGGTCCACCCTCGGTGTGACGCAAAGTGGCGGCTCCCGCTACGAAAGCGGCCGCAACATGCCGAAGCCGGTGCGCGAACTGCTGCGCTTGGTTCATGTCGAACAAATCGACATCAAGAGCATCAAGCGCGACGATATCGAAGTCGTCGAATATTTGAAGTCTCAGGAACCGGAACTATTCAAGTCCCTGAAGAAATCGGCTCGCGCCCACGCCAAAAAAGCGGCCTGATTTTTGCCCCGAAAGGGGCGTCGACCGTAGCAACGGGCATCACGGGGAAACAATGGCCCGGATGCCCGTTTCCTTTTCGATCTGCCTGGCAAAATCGAGCAATGCCCGTTCCGGCAAGGCGCTCAGGCGCGGCGCCGCAGGTTGTAACGATGGCCTTGCCAAGCCATAGAGATGTATGCCGGCCAGCTTTCCGGCAAGCGGACGCAGTAGATCGCAATAGGCGATTTGTGAAGCAAGCGGTGGCGCAAGGCCATCCAGCGCGAACCAGCAGGTTTGCACCCATGTCGGCGCGAGGCCGGCACAGATTTCGAGATTTTTTGACGTTTTTGCCATTTGCCACGGTACGCCATTTATTTCGCCAACCTCTGCGGCCGTCGCGCGGTCAATCTTGAACCAGACTTCCCCCCCCAACTTGCCTAATTGACGAATACCCGACTGCACATCGGGACGATGCATCAGGCTGCCGTTGGTGATCAGGCGCACAACCAGCCTGTCTTTTTGATCAAAGCGCGCCAGCACCTTCCCGACCACCCCGACCGCCTCGGCAAACTCGACGGCACTGGTCGGCTCGCCGTTGCCGGAGAACGCCACGTCCATGAGCCGCCGCGCCTCGGGCGGCACTTGCCGCAGCATGAAATCGCCGTTCAGCGCGTCGTCGAGAAAACCAGCCAGTTCCCGTTCCAGGCAATCCAGGTCAATCGGCGGCGGCCCGCCACGGGTCAGGTTTTCGACCTGGCAATAAACGCAGGCCCAGTTGCAGGCATTGTTGGGGTTGAGGTTGATGCCGACCGACACACCGCCGGCCCGACGCGAGATGACGGGATAAACGTAGCGCAGGCCGGCACTGTCGCGGCGGTGATCGTCTGTGGTGAGCATGGTGCATTGTATAATCCGCGACCGCCTTGTTGAGCAAAACGCCCATGTTGATTACCCGCCGTCTCGAATTCGATGCCGGGCACCGCATCCCCGACCACAAAAGCCAGTGCCGCCATCTGCACGGGCACCGCTACGCCATTGAAATCACCCTGTCCGGCAGCGTCATCGACAAGGCTGGCGATGCTGCCAATGGCATGGTGATGGACTTTTCACAGGTCAAGGATCTGGCCAACATCCATCTGGTCAACGAATGGGATCACGCCTTTCTCGCCTACGCCGGGGACAAGGCCGTTGTCGATTTTCTCGCTTCGATGCCAGGCCACAAGACGGTCATCCTCGACCGCGTGCCAACCGCCGAGAATCTGGCCCGCATCGCTTTCGAGCGTCTCGATGCGGTGTACCGCGACACTTATGGCAACCATCTGCGACTCGAACAGGTCCGGCTTTACGAAACGCCCAACTGCTGGGCCGATGCACTTCGCACCAAGCTGGATTGAGCGGAAAAAATTATCCCCCTATACTGCGGCAATACAGCAAGCACACTGACTGCAAGCGCGCGGAGGGGGAAATGAAAAACAGGAAAGCCAGCCAGCCCAGGCAACCCCGGCCCGGAACGGGCGCCAGGACAGCATGAGTCCATCCCCGGCAAGCTCCGGCAAGACCGCGCTGGTCCTGACCGGCGGTGGCGCCAGGGCGGCCTACCAGGTCGGCGTCATGCTCGCGGTGGCCAAGCTGTCGACCAATCGCCGCAAAAATCCCTTCCCCATCCTGTGCGGCACCTCTGCCGGCGCCATCAATGCGGCCGGCATCGCCTGCCTGGCCGACAACTTCGGCAAGGCTGTCGCCGTGCTGGCCAGCTTCTGGCGCAACATGCACGCCGGTCACATCTACCGCGCCGACCCCGTCGGCATCGGCCTCTCGGGGGCACACTGGATGACCATGCTGACGCTGGGCTGGTTGATTCGCAGTCGGCCCCGCTCGCTGCTCGACAATTCGCCACTGCGCGAGCTACTGAGTCGCCACCTTGACTTCCGCGGCATCGAACGCTCGATCGCCAATGGTGCGCTGCACGCCCTGAGTATTTCGGCATCCGGCTATGAATCGGGCGACAACATCAATTTCTTTCAGGGTCACGCTGACGCCCAGCCCTGGCATCGCGTCCAGCGCATCGGCATCCGCTCGGAAATCGGCGTCGACCACCTGCTCGCCTCCAGCGCCATTCCCTTCATCTTTCCGGCCACCAAGATTCACCGCGAATTTTTTGGCGATGGGTCGATGCGCCAGCTGGCACCAATTTCCCCGGCCATCCACCTCGGTGCCGAGCGGGTACTGATCGTTGGCGCCGGACGCAAAAATGAACATCAGGAACGTCGCCGGGTCGACAGCCACCCTTCGCTGGCCCAAATTGCCGGCCACGCGCTATCTAGTATCTTTCTCGACAGCCTGGCCGTCGATATCGAACGCATGCAGCGGATCAACCGGACGCTTGCCGCCATTCCACCCGACGTCAGGGAAAATAACGAAATTCCGCTAAGACCGATCAAGGCCCTGATCATTTCGCCCTCCGAACGCCTTGAGCGCATCGCTGCCGAACACGCCGGATCCCTCCCCTGGGCAATGCGCACGATGCTCGGCGGCATTGGCGGCATGAACCGCCGCAACGGCACGCTGACCAGCTACCTGCTATTCGAAAAGCCCTACACGCGAGCCCTGATCGATCTGGGCTACGCCGACACCATGGCTCGCTCGGACGAAGTCGGCGAATTTCTGGACCTTTGAACATGGCCCACTACGCCGCATATTGCCCCCCGACTCCTACGGTCAACCGGAAAAATAGCCAAAAATGAAATGCCAGAGCACGTAACCGAGACTCGCAAGCGGAAGAAGACAGACAAGCACCGGGGGAAAATCCCTTTTTTCCTGCCCCAATAAGCAGAAAGCAAAACGGCCCCGAAGGGGCCGATGCAATTTCTGGCGGGTCCGGTGAGATTCGAACTCACGATGGGTTTCCCCACGCCGGTTTTCAAGTAACTCGTAGGCTGATTTTACGCTACTGTGTGCTTCCTGCGTAAGCGTTACGAGTTCCATGAAAACAAGCATTTGCGCCGGATTTACATTTTGAGTAGCTTGTCATAACTTTACCGGAGGTGCTTACGCGGTACTTACCGCCCCTCTCGGAGAACAAAAATGGCAAAGCTCACAAAGACCTACATCGACAAAATTACGCCCCCGGCAAGCGGGTATGACCTGCATTGGTACGAGCAAGACCGAGGGTTCGGCTTGCGTGTCACCAAGGACGGGAAACGCACCTACATCGCACAGGGGCGGGTCAATGGCAAGGAAGCCCGTATCAGCATCGGGCCGCATGGTGTATTCACCGCCGACCAAGCCCGCGAGGTAGCACGCGAACACCTGCGGAGCATGAGGCAGGGCATTGACCCGCGAACCGTTGCCAAGGAGCGTACAGCCGAAACGGTGTGCCTGCGCGACGTGGCAGACGCATACAAGCGCAACCGCCCGCAGTCGGGGAGGTGCAGCCATGAACGCACCGAAAAAGCTGCATATCTGGGAAACCGACCCAATCACTCCACCGTCAAAAGCCACCAACGTAACCGGCGACCCGACAGAAGGGCTGCGCTTGTATCACGAAGCAGAGCGCATGAAGCTGGAACGCGAGAAGTTGAAGCACAGCATGTCTGACGATGGCCCGCAAGGCGGCTCGCGTGAGTTGCTATCGCGCAGCCTGGACACCGTTCAAATGCGTGCTATCGACTGGCTCTGGACTGGCTGGATACCGAAGGGATACATCACCATCTAGGCGGGCGAAACTGGTGCTGGTAAATCGACTGTCTTGGCTGACGTAACGGCCAGAGTTACCATAGGGGCACCGTGGCCCGGTCAATTACCCGACGCTGGACGCGAGCCGGGGCGGGTGTTATGGCTTGGTAGCGAGGACGGCGTTGAAGAACTGACTGTTCCGCGTCTCGTTGCGTGTGGTGCCAACCTCGCCAACGTCTTTGAGATTCAAGGCGTCGTGCAACAAGGAAAGCGGAACACGTTCTCGATGCAAGATGACCTCGCATCGGTCAGTTCTTTGTTGAATGAGGCACGTGCAAGCGGTCGCACGATCTCCATGCTGGTCATTAACCCGATCACCAGTTACCTCCCCGGCCACAAGTTGCGGAAGGTTGAACTGAATGACGCGAGGCAGCTTCGCACCGTATTGGAACCGTGGCTGATGTTGCCGAAGCAGAGAAGCGCGACCCTACATGGAAGAACCCCGCGTTCATTCGAGCCAACCCACACCGGCAAGCCCACGTCTATGCAGGCATTGAACCGACGCGGGAACAGGTCGCCGCTCACATGCGAAAATGGATTATCTGGTCACTCTGGCAGCTTTCCAACCCGTCCCGAAACGACAATGCAATGGAACGCATTGCCGCCCTTGGTGCGCTGGCCGAACTGTACGGGCTGCACCAGCCTAAGACGGTCTATATGACGCTGCCCACGCGGAAAGAGCTAGACGCCGAGATTGCACGACGTAAAGCGCTGTAATGAGCGAGGGGCGCGAGATTATCGAAGCGGCGCAATGGCAGCAGCGCAACGACAAGCGGGTGCCGATTCTGGATATGAATTTTGACCCGCCCCGCGTCGTGCGATATGTCGGCTGGCAACCCTGCATACGGGGTGGCCTTAAATTCTTCTCGCATGACGTTGCCCTGATTCGCATGTGCGTCCTCCGAGAGGATGGCCGGAAGACTGAAGTGCACACCTCGAATAATCCGAGCCTTTCAATAAATCACGCCGCACAGAAATAACCACAACCGTAATCAATTATCTTTAATTAAATAACAGCTTTCCCCTGCGGCATTGCCACGTTTTGGGCAGAATGAATACGAGCAACGGCAGCTAAGTGTATCTCGGACGCAACGTAGCCACCACAGTCATCGCCCCCCCGAAATTGGCTGAAGCTTTATTTCTCATATTTATCGATAAATGCATTGACAACCATTTGACTGCCATAGATCGAAAGATGGTTCCAATCACCATAAATCAGAGCCCCATTGACAAACAGATCGCATTTACCATTTGGACAAATAACATTCTTTGGGTCGAAGAAAAAAACATCGGGATTTCTACGTGCCACCTTATTAATAACATGCCTGTACGCATTTTGGTCACGAAGATCGGCGATCTCTGCACCTTTGCAATAGTCCGGATAGGGGTTAAATAATTCTCTTAGCAAAAGAGATCGAGGCTGGCAGCGCTCAGCGGTTTCTTTAAGCGATGGATTGTCAATAAAAAATATAATTTTTTTGTCACGCTTTTTTAACTCATCGATTGTTTTTTGAATTCCGTCAATATATTTTTTTGATACGTCGCCGCTTTCATTTTCAATGACACCATAATAACCCGAAAGAACAACGTATTTTATGCTTTCATTTTCTGCGATCAACTGAATTGCAACCTTTAGCTGGTTATTGCAGCCTTCACGTGCCTCAAAGTCTAGTGTTGGCTGACAGGAGCCGGCACCAATAACAATTACTTTGTTGAATCCGTCATCAGCACTTCTTGAAAATCCGTAAAACAAATGCCCTGCATGGCTATCACCAATAATTGCCAATCGCGTTTCTTTTGTCTTTGCGCAAAACGATGAAGTTGTTGCATTAACCAAGTGACTACAATCAATAATGCCGTCACCCTTAAGGTGCCAAACTCTGGTTTCGTAATCGTTGTTATGCACAGGATATCGTGAGCTAAATCCATCGATTGACTTTATGTAATAGCCAACACATCCAAGCATAGACATTAAGATCAGCAAGGCGATTGTTTTTTTATTTTCTAGCAGTCCATTGCGTATCGGCTGCTCAACTAGCTTGTAGGTGCACCAAGCAAGAAAAACTGAAGTAATTACGCTAACAACGCGAAGAGATGGAGGTGGAATCTGTCCGAACAATATATGGCCAAAAGAAATTATTGGCCAATGCCAGAGATATATTGGAAAGCTTATTAATCCAATAAAAACCAAGTACCGATTTGAGAGAATGTTCTTATTAACCCAAGCATCTTTTCCTGCGCAAATCGTGAGTGCCGCCCCCACAGTTGGCACAAGGGCCCAAAGCCCTGGAAAATATTTCTCTCTTGTGATTATCAGCCCACATATTATCAGAATCACTCCAAAGAACGATGCAAGGTTATTAAATATTGGATTGGTCAAAAAATTATTCTGGGGATTGATTGATTCTGAAAAATCGCTCAAAAACACAGCCTTACGGCTTGAGGCCTTGGTTTTTCTTGCAATGAAATATGCAATCAGGGATCCAATTAGCAGCTCCCAAAACCTGGAAATTGGAGAGTAAAATCCCGCAGCAGGATTGGTTTTTGTTAGGTACAAGCTGAAGGAAAATGACAGCACTATAACAATAGCCGTTACAGATAGAGCATCTAGTTTTCTTTTCCAAGCCAAGTAAGCGAGAAATGGCCACATAATGTAAAACTGCTCTTCGATACCCAAACTCCATAGGTGAAGGAGAGGTTTTAAATCTGAAGAGCGATCAAAATATCCGCTTTCCCCCCATAGCAATATGTTGGAGATGAAGCCGGCACCACCTGCCACATGATTTCCCAAGGATGCGTATTCATCGGCCAGTAATGAAAAGTAGCCGAACACTAAAGTTGCTATCAATACAACGATAAGCGATGGAAATATTCTGCGAATCCGGCGAGAATAAAATTCAATAAAAGAAAATGAATTTTTTTCTAGGCTGTTGAAAATAATTGTTGATATCAGAAATCCGGATATCACAAAAAAAATATCAACTCCAACAAACCCTCCTTTGAATATCTTTGGGAACGCATGAAATCCAACTACAGAAAGAACGGCAATCGCTCTAAGCCCATCTATATCTGGCCGATAGCTTGGGTGGATTAAATGATTGTGTGTATTGAGTTGATTGTTATGCTTATGTCTTTTCATTATCAATCATCTTGATAAACAAGAAAATCCTGCTTGTTGTCGTTTGGTAATTATTTCACAATCCCTGTGGATAAGGTGTCTGCCTTAGTCACATGACTTCGGCGGTTTTGTTTTTGACATGACAAATCATCGGTAGCAATCGGTCTAAATGCCGGCATATGCTGCTTCGAGCATCATCAAGACAAGTGTATTGAGGATTAGTCGAACGTCGCCTATGCGAACTGTCGATTGTAGGCGGCATAGCGGGCGGCACAGGCAACGATCACCGCAAGGGTGTCGACTGGTATTGGCGCGGGTACCGTGCGGCCTGTAGCGGCGCCGTGTGCCTGCGCTGTCGCTGGCTGCAACGCTGGCCGGTGCTGGTGTTGCGGTAGGGTGGGCCATGCTTACCGAGGCGCCTACTGCTTCGCTGCGTTGCTTACTATCTGCTTACCGCTCGGTTTTGTTCCCTGCGCTGATTGGCGCTGAATTTGCCCTTGCATGTGGCCAGTTGCAGGGTTTTTCTTCACTTACTTTGCACCCCGCAGAAATGCACTAAATAATTGTTTTTATTGGCGGAAGCGGTGAGATTCGAACTCACGGAGGGTTTCACCCCTCGGTGCTTTTCAAGAGCACTGCCTTAAACCACTCGGCCACGCTTCCAGTAATCTGCCGCGCCCCCTGGGGGTTGCGGAAACGATGCAAAAAATTCCTTATAAATCAACGCGCCGGAAGCCGATGCAACTGCTTTCAAGACCAGTGCAATCGACCACTCTGCCACGCTTCCTATGCACTACCTACAACAAATTTCAAGACCGGTGCATTCAACCGCTCTGCCACAGACCCGGAAGGCGCGCATGATAGCACAGTCGCCACCGGTACAATCTGATACAAAAGCAGACAGGAATCATTGAAACTTCGGGCACGCTCCGTTAGTCTCAGGCTTTGTCGCAACAACACAAGGAAGCTTCCCGCATGAACACCAACTTCGAGATTGCCAATCAGGGCTCTGCCGGGCTGGCGCGGCAACAAAACCGCGTTCTGCGCAACACCTACATGTTGCTCGGCCTTTCGATGGTACCGACGGTCATTGGCGCACTGCTCGGCATCCAGATGCAATTCAGCTTCTTCGCCGGCAGCCCGTTCATTTCCTTCCTGCTCTTCATGGGCATTGCCATGGGCTTCATGTGGGGCATCGAGAAGAACAAGGACAGCGGACTGGGCGTCGCCCTGCTCCTTGGCTTCACCTTCTTCATGGGCCTCATGCTGTCACGCATCCTGCAAGTCGCCCTCGGCTTCTCCAATGGCGGCACGATGATCGCCATGGCCGCCGGTGGCACAGGTGCCGTGTTCTTCACGATGTCGACCGTCGCCGCCGTCAGCAAGCGCGACTTCAGCAACATGGGCAAGTTCCTCTTCGTCGGCATGATCGTCGTCCTGCTCGCCGCCGTCGCCAACATCTTCTTCCAGATTCCAGCGCTGTCGCTGACCATTGCCGTGGCAGTTGTCGGCATCTTCTCGGCCTACATCCTGTACGACATCAGCCGCATCGTTCAGGGTGGCGAAACCAACTACGTCAGCGCGACCCTGGCGGTCTACCTCGACGTTTACAACGTTTTCGTCGGCTTGCTGCAACTGATCATGGCCCTGACCGGCGAGCGCGACTGAGTTTCGCTGGCTCGATAAGAAAAGGCGGCACGGGCCGCCTTTTTTACGTCTTCAATATTCGCGTCATCAAGGCCGTTCAAAAACAGCAATCGACTCGACGTGGGCGGTGTGCGGGAACATGTTCACGGCACCGGCCGAAACAAAACGGTAGCCCTTCTCCGCGACCAGAACCGCCGCATCGCGGGCCAGCGTGCCGGGGTTGCAGGAGACGTAGACAATCCGGCGCGGCGCATTTTTTCCCAGCGCCCGGACCAATTCAACCGCCCCCTCGCGCGGCGGGTCGATCAGCATCTTGTCGAAACGGCCGAGCGCCGCCAGGGATTGCTCCGAACATTCGAAGAGGTTGGCGATGCCGAACTCGACGCGATCAGTCAGCCCATTTGACCCCGCGCTGTCCCGCCCGCGCGCTACCAGCCCGGCACTGCCTTCGACACCAACCACGCTTGCCCCCGACCGGGCAATCGGCAAAGTGAAATTCCCCAGGCCGCAGAACATGTCGGCGATCCGCTCGCCCGGTTGCGGATCGAGCAGGCGCATGGCGCGACGAACCAGCACGCGATTCACCGCATGATTAACCTGGGTGAAATCATTGGGCTTGAAATCGAACTCGAGGTCGAACTCAGGCAGGGTGTAGGACAAGCGCGGGCCGGGTAAAGGATGAAAGCGCAAGATCGAATCGGGGCCCTTCGGCTGCAGGTAGAAGACAATGGCGTGCCGGTCGGCAAACTCGCGCAACAAACGCTCGTCGGCCGCAGTGAGCGGATCCAGAATGCGCAACAGCACGGCCGTGCAATGTTCGCCAACCGCCACCTCGACCTCACGGACACGGTCAGCCACCGTCAGGGCGCCCAGCAGTTCGCGCATGGGCATCAGCAGGGCCGACACATGAGGCGGCAAAATGTCGCAGCTTCGAATGTCGGCAATGTAGCTGCTGCGCCATTCGTGAAATCCAATCAGCACGCCCCCGCTTTTTGAAACCTGCCGAACCGCCAGGCGGGCGCGATGCCGATAACCCCAAGGTTCGCCCTGAATCGGTGGCAGCATCGTTTCCGGACGAACACGACCGATATGCCAAAGGCTGTCTTCAAGCACGCGTTGCTTGGCAGCGACCTGCGCCGAAATATCCATGTGCTGCATGGCACAACCGCCACAAACACCAAAATGCGGACAGCGCGGGACAACGCGAGCATTTGAAGGCTTGATGACGCGAACGAGGTTCGCCAGCTCGAATTTGGATTTTTTCCGGAAACTGGCGTACTCGACAATTTCGCCCGGCAATGCGCCATCGACAAAGATGGCCTTGCCATCCTGACGGGTAATCCCCCGTGCCTCGTGGTCCAGCGATTCAATGATCCCGATTGGCACGGTCAACTCCAAAAAAGCGCGAATTTTATCAATCGGTTACACTATGCGCCATGGCTCGCGAACTAATTACCTCATGGGCAGACTATCAGATGGCGCTGGACCGCCTGCTGGCCATCGCCTGTCACAAGATCAGTATTTATGACGAAGATCTTGGCTCGCTGAAGCTCGACTCCCCTACCCGCCTGCTTCATATAAAACGCGTTCTCGCTGCCGGCCAGGAAGATGCGCTGCAAATCGCCGTTCGCGACGCCGGGCCGATCCGCCAGAAGCACCCGCTTCTTCTCAATCTGTTGAGCACCTTCGGCCACCGTGCGACCGCCCGTGAAACAGCCCCGCAACTGGCTCACCTGCGCGACAGCATGATCATCGTCGACAACAAACACGCCCTCGTTCGCTTCGAACGCGACCTGCCGCGCAGCAAATTGCTGATCGATGAAATTGACGAACTGCGCCCCTACCTGACCCGCTTCAGGGAAATCTGGACAGAAGGCGGCGAAAACATCGCCAACAGGGCTCTGGGGCTCTGATCTCAAGTGCTTCGTATACGTTTGCGCACCGCAGCAAGTCACCACCACCCAAAATTAATTGTTGCTATAATCGATGACTGATCAGGTAGCCCCTGATCTCCAATCAATTTAGATATTGTTGCTACTTGTCGATAAGGAAATTCCCATGAATAAGTCACTCCTCGTTGCTGCCCTGCTAGCCGTTGTCCTGTCTGCTTGCGGCAAGGCACCGGAAGCCCCGGCTGCTGCCGCTCCGGCTCCGGCCCCGGTTGCCGCTCCGGCTGCTGATGCTGCTGCTCCGGCCGCTGCTCCGGCTGCTGATGCCGCTGCCCCGGCCGCCGCTCCGGCCGCTGATGCCGCTGCCCCGGCCGCCGCTGACGCCGCCAAGGCTGCTGTCGATGCAGCCGCCCCGGCCGCTGCCGATGCTGCCAAGGCTGCTGTCGATGCAGCCGCCGACGCCGTCAAGAAGTAATCTTCTGGCTGCAACAAAAACGGGGCTTCGGCCCCGTTTTTTATTGTCTTGCATTTTTATTCCAGGCGTCGCCAATCAAATCCGAAATCGGGGGTTGCCACACCAACCCATTCGTCGGGACACCCCAGCGCCCTCACCACCGCCGCAACCGCCAGTTCCGGACGATTGTTACGTTCGCTCAAATGCGCCACCACCAGTGTCTGCAGGCCGGAACAATCGATTCGACCCAGCAGCGACGCCGCTACCGAATTTTCCAGATGCCCATGGCGCCCGGAGATGCGCCGCTTGAGCGAGGCCGGGTAAGCTGAATGCTTGAGCAGTTCGGCATCATGGTTGAACTCAAGCACCAGACCCGCACAGCCGGACAACATTGCACAGACATGTGCCGTCGGCTCGCCAATATCGGTCAACACGCCCAAACGGATGCCAGAGCCGGAAAAAATGTACTGGACAGGCTCGCGGGCGTCGTGAGGAACAGGAAAAGGCTGGATCTCGAAACTACCGATGGATAGCGAACGGTGGCTATCGATGAGGCGCAGGTCCAGATTGGAATCGGTTTCCCGACAAGCCGCCCAGGTCCCATGCGTCATCCAGACAGGCAAGCTGAACTTGCGGGCGAGCCGAAATACGCCAGCGATGTGGTCGCCATGCTCATGGGTCACCAGGATGCCAGCCAGATCGGCGGGGGTTCGGCCAAGGCGCTGCAAGCGGGCCACGGTTTCCCGCAACCCGAATCCGCAGTCCAGCATCAGGCAGCTCGCCCCATGCTCGACGAGTAGCGCATTCCCCGCGCTACCGCTGCCGAGCGAGGCAAAACGGATCACTGCAACTGCTGGAGGAGCAGGCCGAGTATCTTCTTGGCGGTTTCCGACTTGTCGGTGCCGCCTTCGTTGGAAAGGACCTTGACGGTACTCTGTTCGCCGGCATCGCTGACGAAAATACGATACTGGGCGTCGGCATTGACCGGCTTCTCCGAGCCTTTCCAGAAAGCCAGCTTGGACAGGATTCCGTCATCTTTCTTGGAACGATTGTCGACTTCAGGATCGACATAGCGCACGAAATACAGGCCACGCGAACGATCACGATCTTCTACAGTAAACCCGACGCGATCCAGCGCCAGGCCAACTCGACGCCAGGCACGGTCGAAACGATCGAACACCTCAAGCGTGCCGGCACCATCATCCGACTTGGCCAGCTTGGCACGCGGCTCTGCCTTGGCAGCCACGACCAACGCTTCAGCGCGTTTCTCTTCGGAACCCAGCCGAACCATCAGGCGGCGCAGCATTTCAGCTTCTAGCTCCGGGTCGGCTGCACGGGGCTGCCAGCGCGTATCGTCCTTGGCCGAAGAGGTATAAACCTCTTCCATGGCGCGATGACTGACGAAAATATCGGTTGTACCCGGCGTCGTACCTGGCTCGAAGCGGGTACGAAACTTGTCGCGTTCGCCGGTCGAGTACAGAGAATCAAGCAGGCGGCCAACCGTATTGCGAATGATGTCATCGCCGATCTTGGCACGATTTTCGGCCCAGTCGGTTTCCATGACGCCAGCTTCGGGACGCTCCACCGAGATGATGAAGCCGGTTTCCTGCCAGAAATCCTTGACCGTATCCCACAATTTATCGGCAGGAGCGGCGACGACCAACCAGCGCTGATTACCGGAGCGTTCAACGCGGACCTTGTCCACCTCGGGCAGAACGATCGAATTCTGAGCCTGAGCCTGAGGAGTACGGTCGGCACTATAGGCGGAAAATGTAGCGCTTCCCTTGCCTGCAACATCCGGCACGACATAGCGGTCATCGCGTGCAATCTGTGACAGATCCGGCGGGACTTCGAGTGAAGGAACCTTACCGGCTGACTTGTATGCAATCTTCCGGGAATCGGGAAGTACGCCACAACCAGCCAACACGATAACCAGCAGGGAAAGGGACAGGCCAGAAAGCCGACGATTCATTTTTCTTTACTCCGCTCAGGCGAGTACGCCAGCCTGGCGCATGGCGGCCAAAACGCGGGCCTGGTTGACTTCTGACAACGGGGTCAGCGGCAGACGAATGCCATTGGGCGACAGGCCCAGCTTGTGCACGGCCCATTTGACCGGTATCGGATTGGCTTCGCAGAACAGGTCCCGATGCAATCCGAGCAGCTTGAAGTGGATTTCGCGCGCCTTGGCGATATTGCCGGCAGCGGCCGCGACACACATTTCGTGCATCAGGCGGGGAGCGACGTTGGCCGTCACCGAAATGTCGCCATGAAAACCGAGGCTGATGGTCGCCACAGCCGTCATGTCGTCACCGGTGTACAGTGCAAAATCCTTTGGCGCACGCTCGATCAGATCACTGGCGCGATCAATATTGCCGGTCGCATCCTTGACGCCGACGATACCCGGCACTTCGGCCAGACGCAGGATGGTGTCGTTCGACATGTCGGCCACGGTGCGACCCGGCACGTTGTAGAGCAGGATCGGCAGTTCGACGGCTTCGGCAATAGCCTTGAAATGGCGATAGAGTCCCTCTTGCGTCGGCTTGTTGTAGTAGGGAACCACGGAGAGCGCCAGATCAGCCCCGGCCTTTTTGGCAAACTCGGTCAGCTCGATGGCTTCGGTAGTCGAATTCGCACCGGTTCCGGCGATGACAGGAATACGGCCGGCGATGTGATCGACCGCCACCTTGATCAGTTCACAATGTTCCTCGACATTGACCGTCGGGGATTCTCCGGTCGTGCCGACGACCACGATGGCATCGGTCCCTTCGCTGACATGAAAGTCGAGCAAATTGCGAAAGGAGTTCAAATCGAGGCTGCCATCCTCATGCAAGGGAGTGACGATAGCGACAATGGATCCAGTAATCATGGCCTGTTATTGGGAGAAGTAATCTGTTGATTGTAACTGAAGGCCATTCGCCGCGGAAAGGCGCTTGGTAAGACTTTGTTATTTTTCCGACAACCAGTGGAGCCGCCCTCGGGCAACGCGCATTTTCCCGTCCGGCAGGACCAGTTCCGGGTGACGGTCCGGAGCGGCAGAGCGCAGTTGCCGGGCGAACTCCTCAAGGCGACTCGCCACCGGAACCTGCCAGCCAAGATAGCGCAGACGATGGCGCAGCAGGTTTTTCAGGCGAGGCAGCGATAACAGGCGCAGGGCTGCCATGCGAGCCAGGTCGCCCTCGGCCACCTTCTGCCAGTCGTCGGCGGCAAGTTCATCAAGCAGGCCGGCCGCTTCGGCAAAATGGCCGGCGGCCTGCGCCAGGGAAGCCTCAGCCGCCGGGAAGCGCCGGCTTATTGCGGTCAACGCTTCATGACGAAGAAAATTCCGGGTCAGCGCGGTGTCGGCGTTGCTCTCGTCGTTGATCCAGGACAGCCCCTGAGTCGAGGCATGGTGCTCGATTTCGGCGCGGGAAACATCAAGTAACGGACGCAGCAGGCGCAGATCACCAAAACCCCGCTCGACCGGCATTCCCGCCGCACCGGTCACGCCAGTTCCGCGCAACAGGTTGAACAAGACTGTTTCTGCTTGATCACCGCGGTGCTGCGCGAGCAAAAGGCAGCCGGCGGAACATTCGGCAAAGGCCGCGTACCGCGCAGCGCGAGCTGCGGCCTCGATACCCATGCCTGACGAGAGGTCGACCGTGACATGGCGGACGGTCAGAGGAACGCCCAACTGCTCGCAATAGGTAACGCAGAACTCGGCCCAGGCATCGGCGTTGGGCGAAAGGCCATGATGGACATGAATGGCCGAGACATTTCCGAGACCAAGACGGCTCAGCAGATGAAGCAGGACGACGGAATCGCAGCCGCCGGAAAGCCCCGCCCACAGGGGCTCACCAGGTCGGAGACGGGGGGCGAGAAAAGCGCCGACCCGGGTCAGCAGATCAGTCGACAGGCTGTTCCTTGAAGCGACCATAGCTCATGAGCCGCTCGTAACGGGTTTCCATCAGTTCGGCGGAGGACAGCCCAGATAGCTGCTTCAAGGCATCCTGCAGCGCCTTCTTGAGATTTTGGGCCATTGCCGCGTGATCGCGGTGGGCGCCGCCCAGCGGCTCGTTGACGATTCTATCGATCAAGCCAAGGGTTTTCAGGCGCTGCGCCGTGATGCCCATTGTTTCGGCTGCTTCCGGAGCCTTTTCGGCACTCTTCCAGAGAATCGACGCGCAGCCTTCCGGTGAGATCACCGAATAGGTCGAGTATTGCAGCATCTGCACCGTGTCGCCGACGGCAATGGCCAGCGCACCGCCGGAACCACCTTCGCCGATGATGGTGACGATGACCGGCACCTTGAGTTCGGCCATGACGTACAGGTTGCGACCGATTGCCTCGGACTGGCCGCGTTCTTCGGCGTCGATGCCGGGATAGGCACCCGGCGTGTCGACGAAGGTCATGACCGGGATGCCGAATTTTTCGGCCAGCTTCATGAGACGCAGGGCCTTGCGATAGCCCTCGGGGCGCGGCATGCCGAAGTTGCGGTAAATCTTTTCCTTGGTATCGCGCCCCTTCTGGTGGCCGATCACCATGACCGACTGGCCATTGAACCGGGCCAGGCCGCCAACGATGGCGTGGTCGTCAGCAAAGGCACGGTCGCCGTGCAACTCTTCGAAGTCAGTGAAGATCAGCGACAGATAATCCAGCGTGTAGGGGCGCTGCGGGTGACGCGCCACTTGAGAAATCTGCCACGGACTCAGTTTGGCGTAAATATCCTTGGTCAGTTGACCGCTCTTCTTCTCCAGTCGCTCGATCTCTTCCGAGATATCGACGGCGGAATCATCCTGCACGAAGCGCAGCTCTTCGATCTTGGCCTCAAGGTCGGCAATGGACTGTTCGAAGTCGAGGAAACTAGTTTTCATGGACTGCTCGTTTACTTAAGTTGGCGCGCATTTTACCCCAAAGGCAAGAAGGCAACCGCTTCAGTACTCGACCGGTACAGGATCAAGGCTGCGCCACAAATACCAGGTGGCGACAGAACGCCAGGGACGCCAGCGCTCGCCAAATTCGGCAAGGACCCGACGGGGCTGCTTTTCGCCGGCGAAATAGCGCATGCAGACAGCGCGCTGCAGACCAATGTCGTCAAGCGGAAATACGTCCGGTCGCAACTCGTGAAAGATCAGGAACATTTCCGCCGTCCACCGGCCAATCCCACGGACGGCGGTCAGTTCGGCAATGATTTCCTCGTCGCCCAGGTGCTTCCAGGCAAGCGGATCGAGTCTGCCGACAACAAAATGACGAGCCAGATCGTAGAGATACTCGATTTTCCGCCGGGAGAGTCCGCAGCCCTTTAGACCGTCTTCACCAAACTCGATAACCTGCCCCGGCGTCACCTCGCCGATCTGCGCGGCGAATCTCCCCCAGACGGCATCGGCGGCCTTGACGGAAATCTGCTGGCCGACAATCGAACGGGCCAGCGTCCCGAAGGCGTCACCACGGGAGACGAGTGACACCCCGGCATAGCGTTCGACAAGTTCGGCCATCGCCGGATCGTCACGCGACAAATCGCTTGCCGCCCGGGACCAATAGTTTGGGAGCATGGGCGGATTATAGGTCGATGCTACGGTCAACCGGAAAAACGAGCCTGTTTATGACAACCCGCGCAGACTGTCCGAAGCCAAATTTGCTAAGATTGGCCAACAATAACCAAGAGAATAGCCAATGCCCGGTATCGAACCTGTTTTTGTATATCCGCTACTCGGAGCCGACGATACGTGGTCCGGGTTCAGCATTGAACTTCCACCCGGCGCGACCGATCACCACCTTCTGCCTCAGTTGCTGGTATCGCCCCTGCTCGATACCTTTGACCATCGCCACCCGTGGTTTTTGCCGGCCATCGGCGGTGGATACGACGCAGGCGTGCTATCCGAGCACGCAGTTAGCGTTTTTCCGAGTCATCCCGATGCGCTTGACGCAGAGGCGTTGAGCGAACTCGAAGCGAGCCTGCGCCTGGCGCAGCAAAAAGTTGCGCTGATTGCCTCGCCGGACGCCAAGCTACCCGCGGCGGGCTGCTGGGATTACCTGCTGATCAGCAGCAGCCACGCCCGGAGCCTGCCACCTTTTACCCTGATCGGACAGGCCAGTCGCACCAAGGTCGTTGTCACCGAGGTACACACGCACAACGACCGTGAGTGGGCGTTAAACAATGCCTGCTCGCTGTCGACCGGCGAGTACCTGCGGACGCGCGGCGTGCCGAACGGAAAAGCCGACATCACCCGACTCAAGCTGCTGAAACTACTCACCCTGATCGCCGACGACGCCGATACGGGGGCGCTCGACACCATCTTCCGCGAAGAGTCCAAACTCTCTTACAGCCTGTTGCGACTGGTCAATTCAGCCGCCCTTTCACCCGGCAGCCCGATTGTCAGTTTCAGCCAGGCCATTACCCTGCTTGGCCGCCGCCAACTGCAGCGCTGGCTGCAACTACTGGTTTACTCGGACCCGAACAACGACCATCGCCCCAATCCGTTGTTACAGAAAGCGGCGGCTCGCGGCCGTCTCGTCGAATTGCTGGCCAGCCACATAACGCCGCCGCTGCCGGCCGAACATGTGACAGATACGGCCTTCATGATCGGCACCTTCTCGCTGCTCGACGTACTGCTCAGCATGAGCATGCCGGAAATCCTGCGCCAGTTGCCGCTGGCCGACGTCGCACTGAAAGCACTGATCGAGAACAAGGGCGGACTGGGCGAACTGCTGGCCGTCGTCGGCGCCGTCGACAAGCACGACCTGAAAGGCGCCAGCGCGGGACTCAAGGCACTGGGCATTGACGGCAAGGTCTTCTTCGAGGCCCAACTCGAAGCCTATGGCTGGGCCTCCAAACTGCATCCGGCCTAACCGAAACGACCGCTCAGGAAGGGGTTGTACTTGCGCTCCTCGCCGAAGGTCGACATCGGCCCGTGGCCGGGAATGAAATCGACCTCGTCGCCGAGCGGGAAAAGTCGCTCCTTGATCGAGCGAATCAGCGTCTCGTGATCGCCGCGCGGGAAATCGGTTCGGCCGATCGAGCCTTGGAACAAAACGTCGCCGACCTGAGCCAGATGACTCGGCGCATGGTAGAAAACAACGTGCCCTGGCGTGTGGCCGGGGCAATGCAGGACATCGAGTTCGACCTCGCCGAAACCGACCTTGTCACCATCCTTGAGCCAGCGTGTCGGCTCGAAGCTGCGCACGTTCGGGAAGCCGAACATCTTGCTCTGCTGGGGCATGCCTTCGATCCAGAAACGGTCTTCCTCGTGCGGTCCTTCGATGATGCTGACGCCACTCTGCTCGGCGAGCAGCGCGACGCCACCGGCGTGGTCGATATGGCCGTGGGTGACGAGTATTTTGGCCAAGGTCAGTTTTTCGTCCGCCAGCACGCGCAGGATGCGCTCGACATCGCCGCCGGGGTCGATGACAACGGCCTGACGGGTATTGGTGCACCAGAAAACGGTGCAGTTCTGCTCGAATGGGGTAACCGGAACAATGGCGTAGCGCATGACGTAAATCGAGGTATTTGACCGGTCCTGATTATCGCATGCCAGCTTGCTTGCCCGGCGCCGCATGCCCCCTTAAACTCCCCGCGGACAACCACCTTTTCCCGAAAGCCTGACGACCATGCTCGACCACCCGCTGCCGGACCTGGATGCCTGGTCCCTGCTCTTCAGCAACAACGGTCTGCCCGTCCTGCGCGTCACCAAGCGGCGCATCGAGGAAATGCGAACCAACCTCGACCGCGTCGATACCCGCGAACTGGCGCGGCTTATCCTCCAGGATCCGATCATGACCGTGCGCGTCCTGGCCTTCACCCAGCCGCTGCGCGGACGCTCGCTGCAACACGACATCACGACCATCGCCAGTTCGGTCGTCATGGCCGGCATCGAGCCCTTCTTCAACTATTTCCAAAATCTGTTCACCATCGAGGATCAACTCAAGGAAGCCGGCCCGCACGCCCTGCTCGGCGTTCTGCAAATCGTTCGTCGGGCCCAGCGGGCGGCCGATTACGCGCAGGACTGGGCGGTCTGGCGCCACGATGTGAACATGGAGGAAGTGCGCATCGCGGCGCTGCTTCACGACCTGGCCGAAATTCTCGTGTGGTGTTCGGCACCGAGCCTCGGGCTGGCCATTCACGACCAGCAGAAAGCCAACCCGACGATGCGCAGCGCCGATGCGCAAAAGCAGGCGCTGGGCTTCACTTTCCAGGAAATCCAGCTCGAACTGTGCGGTGTCTGGAACCTGCCCGAACTGCTGCGCGATCTGATCGACGAAGACAACGCCGAGAACCCGCGCGTGCGCAACGTCACGCTGGCCGTTCGGCTCGCCCGCCATTCTTCCTACAGCTGGGAAGACCCGGCCTTGCCGGACGACTACGAGGACATCGGCAAACTGCTCAACATCACGCCGGACACCGTTCGTCAGCGCCTTGGTTTATTGCCGGTGCCGGCCCGCGAAGCGGATGGCGAGGCCGCGCTGACTTAGCCGGTCGCTAACCGCAGTAGCTCAGATTGGCCCAGTCGATCAGTAACTCGGGCATCTGGTAGGCGGCGAAGATGAGTGCCAGCAGCAACACCAGCAGCGCCACGCCGACACCACCGAGGAACCAGCGCCAGTTCGGCTTCATGTTGCCGGACTCAGCCGGGCCAGCGGCTTTTCGTTGACCGGCCATGAACAGATGGCGGCGAGGATCGACAGGCCGATCGAGATGGTCCAGGCCAGCGAGTACGACCCGGTTTCGTCAAAAATCCGCCCGCCCAGCCAGGCACCGAGGAAGCTGCCGAGCTGGTGGCCGAGAAAGACGACGCCGGTCAGCATCGACATGTAGCGCAAGCCGAAAATCTGGGCGATCAGGCCGTTGGTCAGCGGCACGGTGGCCAGCCACAGGATGCCGATGACGGCGGCGAATATCCAGGCTGTTACGGTCGACAGCGGAATGAGCATGAAAATCAAAATGGCCACGGCGCGCAAGCCGTAGATCCAGACCAGCAGGTTCTTCTTGCTCGAGCGACCACCCGCCCAGCCGAAATAAAATGAGCCGAAAATATTGAACAGGCCGATCAGCGCCACGGCGGTCATGCCGATATTGGCCGACATGCCGGCATCGACCAGGTAGGACGGCAGGTGCAGCATGATGAAGGCGGTCTGGAAGCCACAGACGAAATAGCCCCAGAACAGGTAATGAAAGCTGCGCTCGCGGCTGGCCTCGTGCAGCGCCTCGACGACCGATTGCCCGGCCCCGGCCGAGGGCTTGTGACCGTCGGCCATGGCGTAGGCGAGCGGGGCGATGAGGCCGACGCCGCAGGCGAGCAGGACCAGCGCGCTCTGCCAGCCGTAGGTCGAGATCATCATCTGGCCGATGGGGAGTACGGCAAACTGGCCGAACGAGCCGCCGGCGCTGGCGATGCCCAGCGCCAGGCTGCGCCGCTCCGGCGTCGTGTGACGGCCGATGACGCCCATGATGACCGGGAAGGTCGTCCCCGACAGGCCGATGCCGATGAGCAGGCCGGCCGACAGGTCGAGGCTCAGCGGCGTTGGCGACACCGACATGAACACCAGCCCGAGGACGTAGAAGGCGGCGGCAACGAGCAGCGTCCGGCCGGCGCCAAAGCGGTCGGCCAGGGCGCCGGCAAACGGCGAACCGAGACCCCAGATGAGGTTTTGCAGCGCGAAGGCGAAGGAAAAGGTTTCCCGCGTCCAGCCGTTGTCGGCCGTCATCGGCTGCAGGAAAAGGCCGGCCGTGTGGCGAACGCCCATCGACAGCGTGAGGATCACGCAGCCAACGGTCAGGATAACCAGCGGCGAGCGCCAGGTCGTATTGTTTGAATTCATGCAGGCTCCTCGGAAGGGCTGTTGGAACGCCTGGCTTACGCCGGGTTCCCGGCCCGTGCTTCGAGACCTTCCCAACGTTCGAGCAGGGTCATGAGTTCTTCGTCGATGGCAGCCAGGCGCTCGGAGGCTTTTTGCGCAGCCGACGGGTCGGTCTGGTAGAGCGCGCCATCTTCGAGGCGTTTGCTCAGCGTCACCTGTTCGGCCTCCAGCCCGGCGATCTTTTCGGGCAGCGACTCGAGTTCGCGCTGTTCTTTCCACGACAGCTTCTCGCCCTTCGCCTTGGCCGGTTCGACGGCCTTCGCAACGGACTTCGAATCGGCCTTCTGCTTCGGCGCCTCCTTGGCCAGGCTGGCCTTGTAAGCCGCCCAGTCGCTGTAGCCGCCGGCGTATTCCTGCCAGGTTCCGTCGCCTTCGGCGGCGATGGTCTGGGTCACCACGTTGTCGATGAAAGTCCGGTCATGGCTGACCAGGAACAGCGTGCCCTGGTAGGTCTGGAGCAACTCTTCGAGCAGCTCCAGAGTTTCGATATCGAGGTCGTTGGTCGGTTCGTCGAGGACCAGTACGTTGGCCGGTTTGGCGAACAGGCGGGCCAGCAGCAGGCGATTGCGTTCGCCGCCGGAGAGCGAACTGACCGGCGAACGGGCGCGCTCGGGCGCGAACAGGAAATCCTCCAGATAGCCGATCACGTGCTTCTTGGCGCCGCCGATCTCGACCCAGTCCGAACCCGGAGAGATGACGTCGGACAGCGTCGAATTGGGATCGAGCTGGGTACGGAACTGGTCGAAATAGGCGATGTCCATTTTCGTGCCCTGGCGCACGATGCCGGAATCCGGCTTGATTTCGTCGAGGATCAAGCGCAGCAGCGTCGTCTTGCCGGCGCCGTTGGGGCCGATCAGGCCGATCTTGTCGCCGCGCTGAATGCGCGTTGAGAAATCGCGCACAATTTGCCGTTGACCGTAGGATTTGCAGACGTGCTCGAGTTCGGCCACCAGTTTGCCGCTCTTGTCGCCGGCATCGAGTTGCAGATTGACCTTGCCCATCCGCTCGCGCCGGGCCTGGCGCTCGGCCCGCAGCTGATCGAGCCGCTGGACGCGGAACACGGCCCGCGTTCGCCGCGCTTCGACGCCCTTGCGGATCCAGACTTCCTCTTCCTTGAGCAACTTGTCGGCGCGGGCGTTGGCCAGCCCTTCTTCGTGCAGCTGTGCTTCCTTGCGCAACTGGTATTCCTTGAAGCTGCCGGGATAACTCGCCAGCTTGCCGCGATCCAGTTCGACGATGCGGGTGCACACGCGATCAAGGAAGGAACGGTCGTGGGTGATGAAAAACAGCGTGACGCCCGACTCGATGAGCAGGTTCTCCAGCCATTCGATGGCCGCGATGTCGAGGTGGTTGGTCGGCTCGTCGAGGAGCAGCACTTCGGGCGCCACGGCCAGGGCCTGGGCCAACGCCAGACGCTTCTTCTGGCCGCCGGACAAGCTGCCGACCTTGGCGTCCGGGTCCAGCCCGAAGCGTTCGATGACGCGCTCGGCCTGCGCCTCGTAGGCCCAGGCCCCGCGCGCCTCCAGTTCGTGCTGCAATTCGGACATCCGTTCGAGCAAGACATCGTGATCGGCATCGGCTTCGCCGAGTTTGTGCGAGACCTCGTGGTATTCGGCGAGCAGGGCCGAATTTTCACCCATGCCGGAAATGACCGCCTCGAAGACCGTATCCTCGGGCGCGAAAGGCGGCTCCTGCGGCACATAGCCGACGCGGATGCCGGGCTGCACCCAGACCTCACCATCATCGAGCCGGCCGCGTCCGGAACCGGCGGCCATGGCCGCGAGCATCGAGGACTTGCCGGTGCCGTTGCGGCCGATCAGGGCCACCCGCTCGCCCGGATCGAGCAGGAAATCGGCGTGATCGAGGAGCGGCACGTGGCCGTAGGCAAGGCAGGCAGAAGACAGTTTCAGGTAGGGCATGGCAGACTTTGAAGCAGCACCGAGCCGGCGCCGCGTTGGGAGAACCGGCATTTTAGCCGGTTGCCGGCGAGCCAACGCCATCTATCGCAAGGCCGGTCACATCGGTACAATTCGCCCTCCTGCGCGTCTCCATAGTTAAATGGATATAACGGCTCCCTCCTAAGGAGCAGTTCCTGGTTCGATTCCGGGTGGGGACGCCACCCCTCATTTGGCTCCCGCCATGAAGCCGGCAAAGAAAACTCCCCGACATTCTGTCGACATCAGCGAAGACGGCGGCGTCCGCAACCTGCATTTCGGCTCCGAATGGATCCAGGGCGCCATGCGCATTGCCCGGCCGTGGTCGCTCGAACTGGCCTACACGCGGGAAATGATGGCCGGGCTGCTCATGCGGCCGACCGGCCACTGGCCGCGCCACGCCCTGCTGATCGGCCTCGGCGCCGGCTCGCTGGCCAAATTCATTTACCGCTACCTGCCCGACTGCCGGATCACGGTGGTCGAAATCAATCCGCAGGTCGAGTTCATCGCCCGCCAGTATTTCAAGCTGCCCGACGACCCACGCCGGCTCGACGTGGTGATCGGTTGCGGCGCCGACTACATGCTGGGCGGCGAGCGGCGTTTCGACATGATCCTGGTCGACGGTTTCGATCCCCACGCCAAGGCCGGCGCCCTCGACACCGAGCCGTTCTACCAGGCCTGCCGCGCCCGCCTGAGCGACAAGGGGCTGTGCAGCTTCAACCTGCTCGGCTGGAACCGGGGCTTCAAGGGCAGCGTCGAGCGCATCGGCGCGGCTTTCGATGGCCGCATTGCCGTTTTTCCATCGTGCGACAGCGGCAACACCATTGCTTTCGCGACCGGCGGCGACCCCGTCGATGTGTCGCTCGACGACTTGCGCAGCCGTGCCCTGCAACTGAAAAAAGACACGCGTCTCGACCTGTTGCCGACCATCAGCCGCCTGCAACTGAGCCATCCCTTGCCGGACGGCCGCCTGCGCATCTGATGCTGAACAGGCTTGCCTTTTCGGATTTTTGAGCCAGAATCAGTTGATCCTCCACCGACAATAACGACAAGGCGGACAGAACAAAAATAACAAGCAGGGGAAACACGACCTGACTTTTTATTTTTCCTATCCAGGAGGAGCAAATGCTGTCTTTTCAGGATGTTATCGACTATTGCGACCTTGATGAAGGTGAAATCGAGGCTATCGCGGAACATGAACACATTCCCGTCACGGTTGCCGCCGAAATGAGTGAAAACCTGCTGTGCACGCCCGACGGCGTCTGCCGCCTGCACTCGATGATTATCGAGAACATGCAGCACGCCATCGAAACCGGGCGCTACGAGCACGTCAAGGATCTGGCGCAAACCTACGAACACCTGCAGCGGACGCATCCGATCCCGTCGAGTTGAAGACGCTAGCGGAAGTACGCAGGCTGTAAAAAGCCCGACCGAAACGGTCGGGATTTCATTTCAAATTTGGCCAGAATTTCCCGTTGACCGTGGGAATCGCCCGATCAGGAATGGCGGGGCTGGGCGTAGCCGTGTTCCACCGCGTAGAGCGCGACCTGGACGCGGCTGCTCATGTTCAGCTTCTTGAAGATGTTCTGCACGTGGATCTTGACCGTGCTCTCGGCCAGATCGAGCTTGCGGGCGATTTCCTTGTTGCTCTCGCCATGCGCCAGGGAGAGCAGGATGTCACGTTCGCGCGGCGAAAAACGGTCGCGCTCGCCGCTCGCCGGTTCGGCCTTGGGCGGATTGCGCACGCCCTGGATCAGTTTGGCCGTCATCTGCTGCGAGACGACGGACTCCCCTTGGGCGGCGCGGCGAATGGCATCGACCAGCGCATCGGTTTCGATATTCTTGAGCAGATAACCGCTGGCCCCGGCCCGCAGCGCGTCGACGAGATCCTGCGCGTCTTCCGACACGGTCAGCATGAGCACGCTGACCTCCGGCATCTCCTCGGCGATGACCTTGACTGCTTCGAGCCCGGAAACGCCCGGCATGTGAAGGTCGAGCAAGGTGACATCGGGTTTCAGCGAGCGGACGCGCTTGATGCCTTCGAGTCCGTCGCCGGCCTCGCCGACGACCTCGAAATCCTCGTTGCGCTGAAGCAGCGACTTGATGCCGCTGCGAAAGAGAGTGTGATCATCGACCAGCAGGACACGGATTTTTTTGCTCATTTCAGACAACCTCTTTGTTTTCGCGGGGCAGGGTCAATGTAACGCGGGAGCCGTTACCGGGTTGGGATGCGACGCGGCATTCACCGCCAATGCGGTGCGCCCGTTCGCGCATGATTTTCAGGCCGACATGACGATCGGACAAGCAATTCGGGTCGTTTTCCGGATCGAAGCCGACGCCATCATCGGCGATCTCGACGCCAATCCGGCCAATGTCACGTTTGACGACAATCCGCACCTGGCTGGCCTTGGCGTGCTTGCGGATATTCGACAGGGATTCCTGGACGATGTGCATGATCTGGATTTCGTCGGTCGGCACCTGTGCAGCACCGCTGCCGATACGCTCGAAAACCGTGGCGATCCCGGTCTGCCCCTCGAATTTTTCCAGCGTGGACTGGATGGCCGTGTCGAGGTCGGACTGATGGACGCGGGTGCGAAAATGGACGAGCAGTTCGCGCACATCGTCGTAGCTTTCCTGGACGCCTTCGCGCAGCTGGCCGGCCGTCTGCATGGCCTCTTCGACCTTGCCCTTGCGCAGCGAATCCTGCAGCAACTGGACCTGGATGTTGAGAAACGCCAGGCCCTGGGCAATCGAGTCGTGCAACTCCTGGGCGAGCAGGTTGCGCTCCTCCGAGACGGCCAGTTCCTTCTCGCGCGATTTGAGGCGCTGGTTCTCGATGGCCACGCCGAGGTGATGCCCGAGCGTTTCGAGGAGGTGGATTTGCGGCTCGGACAGTGCCTGCGGCCGCTTGAAATAGAGGTTGTAGACGCCGAGTTTCTGCTTGTCGTAAAGAATGCTGAAGGCGGTCGCCGTGGCAAAACCTTCGCGGATGCAGGTCCGCAATTTCATGCCCGGCGGCGGGTTGACCGTAGCAAAGGCAGCCGAAACGCCGGTCTGGAAGACCTCGCCACACAGGCAGTCGCCGCAGTTCATTTCGGCCTCGTGGTTGAGGAAATCGACCGACAAGCCTTTATGGGTGATCAGAAACAACCGGTCCGACTGCTGTTCATACATGCGCACGGCGCCGGCATCCGCCCCGAGGGCGTTCATGATCCGTTCGAGAAAGCCCTCGCTGAGCGCCGTCACCGGGGCCGGCTCGCTGAGAAAAGTGGTCGCCGAATAGAGGATGTTCAGTTCGTGATTGCGCTGGGCAAGGCGGCGGGTTTCGGCCTCGACCCGCTGCTCCATGGTGTTGTAAACATCCTCCAGATGCTCGGCCATCTGGTTGAAACCAAAGGCCAGCCCGCCCAGTTCATCATCGCTGTCGACCGGAACGCGTACCGTCAGGTCGTCGCTCGTCATGCGCTGCATGCCGGCATGAAGAACGCCGACCGGCCCGATCACCAGCCGCGAGAAATAGCGGATGAGGATGACCGTACCGATGATGGCCAGGGCGACCAGCGCCGCCTGCACGGTGCGCAGCAGATTGGTATCGAAGGCGTAGGTGCGCTCCATTGCCAGCACCAGTTCGTTGATCTTGCTGACGAAGGGTTCCAGCTCGCGGTCGAAACGGTCCAGCGCGCCCTCGCGCTCGGCCCGCCCCCCGCCCAGATAACCGACAACCAGTGGTCGCACCGTTTCCCGCCAGACCTGGTCAACCGTTTGCAGACGTTCCTGCACCTCGGCATTGCGCGGTGGCGACAGCGGACGCTCCGGGTCGCCTTGTTGCAGGTCGCGCAGAACCTTGTCGAAACGCTGCATTTCTTCGCCCAGGGCCTGCGCCGTGCCCGCCTCCGGCGCCTTCGCCTCGAGATCGCGGGCCATCAGGTGGCCCATGCGGTAGGTCCGCATGCGCTGGCTGCCGGCATCGTTGATGGCCGCGGCAACCCCCTCCAGTTGCCAGGAAATGAGCAGCGTCAGCCCGATCGCCGTCGCGGCAACCAGGAAAAAGGCCACCAATATGCCGATAATCTTGCGCGACAGCTTGCCGGGGTTGGCTAGCATCCTTCTGTTCCGTAGGGAAATTGGCCAACCATAGCCGCCCGTGACGCGAAAAGCAAAGGGCCAGATCAAAAAATCACCGCTTGCTCCGGCATCCACCCTTGATTCAGACAAAAAAGCCCGCCGTGTTGCGACGGCGGGCCGGTTTCATTGCTGCCGAGGCCTCAGGCGTGATCGCATTCGGCCAGGAAGGTCAGCAACTCCTCGCGCAGACGGTAATAGTCCGGGTGCTCAAGCAGCATCTTGCGCGAACGCGGGCGCGGCAGATCGACCTCGAGAATCTTGCCGACCCTGGCCCGCGGCCCGTTGGTCATCATCACCACGCGGTCGGCGAGCAGGATGGCCTCGTCGACGTCGTGGGTGATGACCATGGCGGTCAGCTTTTCCCGGCTCCAGACATCCATCAGCACCTCCTGCAGATCCCAGCGGGTCAGCGAGTCAAGCATGCCGAACGGCTCGTCGAGCAGCAGCAGCTTGGGCGACAGGGCGAAGGCGCGGGCAATGCCGACGCGCTGTTTCATGCCGTTCGACAATTCGCCGGCCTTCTTGCCCAGCGCATCGGCCAGGCCGACCCGGCTCAGGAAGTGGTTGACGATGTCGCGCCGCTCGGCCTTGCTGGCGTGCGGGTAGACCTGTTCGACGCCGAGCGCCACGTTGTCGTAGGCACTCAGCCAGGGAATCAGGCTCGGCGCCTGGAAGACGATACCGCGATCCGGACCGGCCGAATCGATTTCGCGGTTGTCGAGCAGGACGACACCTTCGCTGATCTCGTTGAGCCCGGCGACCATCGACAGCACCGTCGACTTGCCGCAACCGGAATGGCCGATGACCGAAACGAATTCGCCCTTCTTCATGCGCAGGTCGAATTTCTCGACGACGGTCAGCGGCCCCTTCTTGGTCGGGTAGATTTTCGACACCTGCGAGAACTCGACGTAGCGGTCGTAGTGCGGCAGCACCTTGACATCGACCTCCCTGGTCGCCCCCGGGCGCAACTGGGCGAGACTGTCCGCGTATTCGGCGCTGGTGTTCGGCAGCACCTTGGGCAGCGGCACGACGTTGCCGGCATCGCCCGACTGCTCGGCGCCGACTTTCATCAGGTACTCGGTGACTGCCTTGCGCAGGCGCTTGAACTCCGGGTCGTGGTTCATCGCCGTACGGTCGCGCGGCCGTGCCAGGCGGACTTCGAACTCCGGCCCGAAAGTCGCCCCCGGCCCTGGATTGAGCGGGATGATGCGGTCGGCCATGAGCAGGCCTTCGTCGACGTCGTTGGTGATCAGGATGACGGTCTTCTTCTCCTGCTCCCAGATGCGCAGGATTTCATCCTGCAGATTGGCCCGGGTCAGCGCGTCGAGCGCCGACAGCGGTTCGTCGAGGAGGAGGATTTCCGGATTGGCCGACAAGGCCCGCGCCACGTTGACCCGCTGCCGCATGCCGCCGGACAACTCGGCCGGCCGGCGGTCGATGGCGTGGGTCAGACCGACCATCTCGATGTATTTCTCGGTCCGCGCCTGACGCTCGGCCGCTGAAATATCGGGAAAAATCTGGTTGACCGCAAGATCCACGTTCTGGCGCACGGTCATCCACGGCATCAGCGAGTAGTTCTGAAAAACCACGCCGCGATCCGGACCGGGGCCGGCCACCGGCTGGCCCTTGAGCCGGATCTCGCCGCGGTCGGCGGCGATCAGGCCGGCGATCAGCGAAATCAGCGTCGTCTTGCCGCTGCCGGAGAAGCCGACGATGGCGACGAATTCGCCTTCGCGAATGCTCAGGTTGATGTCCTTGAGCACCTCGGTGGTCTGTTTGCCGCTGCCATACGACTTGGCCAGGCCGGTGATTTCGAGGAAGGCCGCTTCAGCCGTTGTCACCGGCACCGGCGCGGGCACCAGCATTTCTTCCTTCATGACGGGGAGTCCCATGTTCATCTCCTAGGCTCAGGCGGCTTCGCCGAAGCTGACCAGTTGCTGCAGGGTGGCCATCATGCGGTCGAGCAGGAAGCCGACGAAACCGATGGTGAACACGGCGACCATGATGCGGCCGAGCGAGTGCGAACTGCCGTTCTGGAACTCATCCCAGACGAACTTGCCGAGACCGGGGTTCTGGGCCAGCATTTCGGCGGCGATCAGCACCATCCAGCCCACCCCGAGCGCCAGGCGCAAGCCGGTGAAGATCAGCTTGAGCGACGACGGCAGGACGATCTTGGTCACCTTGGTCCACGCCGACAGGCGCAGCACCTTGGAAACGTTCATCAGATCCTTGTCGATCGAGGCGACGCCGACCGCCGTGTTGATCAGGGTCGGCCACAGTGAGCACAGCGTGACGGTGATCGCCGAGACGATGAAGGATTTCTCGAACATCGGGTTGTCGGAGACGTAAATCGCACTGATCACGATGGTGACGATGGGCAGCCAGGCGAGCGGCGAGACCGGCCGGAAAATCTGGATCAGCGGATTGATGGCGATCTGGAAGGTACGTGACAGGCCGCACAGGATACCGAGCGGGATAGCCACCACGGTGCCGATGAAGAATCCGGTGAACACCGTATAGAGGCTGGTCACGATCTGGTCGAGGTAGGTCCGCTTGCCGGTCCAGTTGCGCATCGTCACGTCGGCCTTGGGGTCTTCGGCCAGCGCCTCGGCGACGCGTTGCTTCTGGCGCTCGTAGAAGGCGGCTTCCTTTTCGCGCTCGGCGTAGTGATCGGCAACCAGGCCCTTGGCCTCTTCCAGCACCTGCGCCGGCCCCGGAATTTCGCCCAGGCTGGTCTGCACGCCGGAGGCCAGCACGCTCCAGATAGTCAGGAAGATGGCGAAAGCCATGATCGGCACGCCGATCTGCAGCAGGATCTCGCGCAGCTGTTCGCGCGGATCCTCCCCGGCGGCCAGGCGGACGAACGGGACGAACCACGTGAGCCCCGTCTTGGTAAAGAAATTTGCAAGTTGATTCAGCATTTTGGTCACCTGTCATTCGCTCGCGGCGAACTGTTCTCTTGTTCAAAAACTTCCCCGTGACGGGCGGCCGGCCGGTGAGGACCAGCCGCCCCGGGTTTGCACTTACTTGACCGTGGCCTTGCCCTTCAAGCCGATCTTCAGGCTGTCGATATAGGCATTCGGCTTGGAACCGTCATAAGCGACGCCATCGATGAAGTCCTTCTGGACGGGCTTGAAACCGGTTTCCTTGTCGAAATCGGGGAAATCGGAGGCCTTCATCTTGCCTTCGGCGATCAGTTCCTTGGCCGCGGCGGCGTAGATGTCCGGGCGATAGACCTTCTTGGCCATGTCCTTGTACCAGGCGTCCGGCTTGAATTCCGGAATCTGGCCCCAGCGGCGCATCTGGGTCAGGTACCAGATAGCGTCGGAGTAGTACGGATAGGTCGCGTTGTAGCGGAAGAAGACGTTGAAGTCCGGCACCGGCCGCACGTCGCCCTTCTCGTACTCGAAGGTGCCGGTCATGCTGTTGTCGATGACGTTGACGTCAGCCCCGACGTAATTGGACTTCGAGATCATCTTCGAAGCTTCCTTGCGGTTCTTGTTGTTCTCGGCATCCAGCCAGTAGGCGGCACGAATCATCGCCTTGACCACCGCCTTGTGGGTGTTCGGATACTTGTCGTTCCATTGCTGGGTGACGCCGAAGACCTTTTCCGGGTTGTTCTTCTGGATTTCGTAGTCGGTGATCACCGGCGCGCCGATGCCCTTGAACACGGCCTGCTGGTTCCACGGCTCGCCGACGCAGTAGCCGTCGATGGTGCCGGCTTCCATGGTGGCCGGCATTTGCGGCGGCGGGGTCACCGAGATCAGCACGTCGGCGCCGACGTTACCGGAGGTATCGCCCTTGGCCGGCGCGTAGTAACCCGGATTCATGCCGCCGGAAGCCAGCCAGTAGCGGAGTTCGTAGTTGTGGGTGGACACCGGGAAGACCATGCCCATCTTGAACGGTTTGCCTTCCTTCTTGTAGTCGTCGACGACGGCCTTCAGGGCCTCGGCCTTGACCGGATGCACCGGCTTGCCATCCGGCTGCTTGGCCAGCTTGGCCTTGAGCTTGGCCATCACCGCGTTGGAAACGGTGATCGCGTTGCCGTTGAGGTCCATGCTGAAGGCGGTGATGACGTCGGCCTTGGTGCCGTAGCCGATGGTCGCGCCGATCGGCTGGCCAGCCAGCATGTGGGCGCCGTCGAGTTCGCCGGAAATCACGCGGTCGAGCAGGACCTTCCAGTTGGCCTGGGCTTCGAGCGTGACGAACAGACCTTCGTCCTCGAAGTAGCCCTTCTCGTAGGCGACGGCCAGCGGCACCATGTCGGTCAGTTTGATAAACCCGAACTTGAGATCGGGCTTTTCGACCTTGGCCTTGGCGGCCATGGCCGGCGTGCCGATGGCAAAAGCCGCGATCACGGCAGTCGTGAGTAAACCGCGGGCCAGGCGAGCGGTGGGCAATACCCGGGCTTTCGTCTTCAGATGCTGTTTCATGGACCTGCTCCTGTAAAAAAAACGTTTCAAACCAGTGCGCTTGCTGCCTGGACGGCAAACGAAGCGGCATATCCCCGAGGGTCGGAACCATCCCAGCGCACACCGTCGATCAGGCAGCTGCTGCGCAGGGCGGATGAAGGAAGGCCGACACCGAGCTGTTCGGCGGCCTGCCGGTAGATGTCGAGGCGATTGACCCGCTTGGCCACCGCCAGGTAATCGGGATGCTCGTCGAGCAAGCCCCAGCGCTTGTGCTGGGTCATGAACCACATGCCGTCCGACAGGTAAGGGAAATTCACCGCCCCGTCGGCGAAGAACTTCATGCACCGCTTGTCGTCCCAGCTCTTGCCCAGGCCATCCTGGTAACGGCCGAGCATGCGCGCCGCGATGACTTCGGTATCGGTATCGACAAAGGCCGGCAGGGCGATGACTTCGGCTGTCTTGCGCTTGTTGGCCAGCGAGGCGTCGATCCAGCGGCTGGCCTCGAGCACGGCGGCGACCAGCGCCCGGGCCGCGTTCGGATGGCGATCGGCCCAGCTGGCGGTCGTCGCCAGCACTTTTTCCGGATGGTCGGGCCAGATGTCCTGCGAACTCGCCACCGAAAAACCGATGCCGTCGATGATCGCCCGGTTGTTCCATGGCTCGCCGACACAGCAGCCATCCATCCGCCCCTGGCGCATGTTGGCGACCATCAGCGGCGGCGGCACGGTGATCGTCTTGACGTCGTGCAGCGGATTGATGCCGTGGCTGGCCAGCCAGTAGTACAGCCACATGGCGTGGGTGCCGGTCGGGAAGGTCTGGGCGAAGGTGTATTCGCGCTGTTGCCGGGCGACCAGGGCGGCCAGGCTGGCGCCGTCGGTGACGCCGGCGTCGCGCAACTGGCTGGACAGCGTGATGCCCTCCCCGTTCTGGTTAAGCCCCATGAGGATCGCCATGTCCTTCTTCGGACCGCCGATGCCCAGCTCGACGCCATAGACCATGCCGTACAGCGTATGCGCCGCATCCAGTTCGCCGCTGACCAGCTTGTCGCGCACCGAAGCCCAGGAGGACTCCTTGCTCGGCACGATCTTGATGCCATGTTTCTCGTCGAAACCGTTGACTGCCGCCATGACGACCGAAGCGCAGTCGGTGAGCGGCATGAAACCGACCCTGAGCGTCTTCTTCTCCGGCGCATCCGATGCGGATGAGCCTGTCGCTGCCGTGGTGTCCGCTGATCCGGGCATCATTTTCTCCGTTGCAACAAGGGCGAGGACAACGCGGCAGCTAGGTGAAGCACTGCAATCCGTTTTGCCATCGACCTACAAAATAAAAAAGGCGTCACACCCGCATCACCTTTCGGCAGATGGGATGGACGCCTTTGTCCGAGACTCGGCCTACATTGGCCCGGTCTTCACAGACATCATTGCAATGGTCGTGCCAGGGATAGTTATTTTGGACTAGCTATAATTAACTACTTATTTTTCAGCGACTTAGCGGCACCCGATTGGTGGCTCCAGCTTGGCAGGCCATGCACTGTTGCGGTGCAACAGGCCGGATTGCCGCACAGCCTTAGAGCAGCACCCGCGCCATGTCGATGACGTCGCGCGCCACCTTGGCCATCGACTGCCCCCGCTCCATGGCCAGCTTGCGCATGGCGTGGTAGGCCGCATCCTCGTCGAGGCCGCGTGCTTTCATGAGCACGCCCTTGGCCTTGTCGACCAGCTTGCGGTCGGTGAGCTTCTGCGAAATTTCGTCCAGTTCGCGGCGCAGGGCCTGCTTATCCTCGAAGCGGGCACGCGCCACCTCGACGATGGGCTTGATCCGCTTCGGGTCGAGGCCGTCGACGATATAGGCCGAAACACCGGCCTTGACGGCATCGCGGATGGTTTCCTGACCGTCTTCCTGGGTAAAGATGACGACCGGCCGAGGCATGTCCTTGTTCATCGCCGCCAGGTTTTCCAGCGTGTCGCGGCTGGGGCTGTCGGTGTCGATCAGGATCACGTCGGGTTGCAGTTTTTCGACTTCGGCCGTGAGATTTTCGGCGTCGGCCAGGATGGCCGCCACCTGGTAGCCGGCCAGCGCCAGGCCGGCGCAGATTTCGCCGGCACGGGAGCGCGATTCATCAATGACTAGAACAGTAAGCATGGTGCCTACCTAGCAAGCTACAGGCCAGCGACCTCGAGCGCCGCCGTCGCCATGGCCTGCACCACCAGTTCGTGCTCGCCGATGGCGTTGCCCAGTGAAAATTCGACATCCGGATAGGTCGACCGTAGCGTTTCGATCATCTCGGGCGTTTCCTTCTTCAAATGTCCGCCGCGGGCGACGAACATCGGCATCACGACGATCTTGTCCGCCCCCTGGGCGACGAGTCCGGCCACGCAGTCGGCCAGATTGGGGGCCATGAATTCCAGAAAGGCCAGTTCGACCGGCACATTGCTCATGCGCTGGCGAACAGCGGCCTGGACGCGGCGCATCGGGTTGGCCCATTCCGGGTCGCGGGCGCCGTGGGCGAAGAGGATGAGGGCTGTAGTCATGGTGGGTGTCTCGTTGAATTGGCGGATTATCCAGCCCCTACACCGGGAAAGCCAGACGTAAGGCGGTTCACCCCGGTTTTCGGCGCCAGGCCAGCAGCGACAAGGTGAGCAGACAGAATGCAGCCCCGGCGTAGAAGGTATAAGCGGCGCCGTAGACATCCCAGAGCACGCCGGCGCAGAGGCTGGCCAACAACATGGCAAACCCACTGGTCAGATTGAAAAAACCGAAAGCCGTTCCGCGCAAATCGGCCGGCGCCGTATCGGCCACCATCGTCGCCAGCAGCCCCTGCGTCATGCCCAGATGGACGCCCCACAGCGCCACGCCGCCCACCACGGCAGCCCAGTGCGCGCTGCTCGCCAGGACCAGATCGGCGGCGATCAGGACAAGCAGGCCGATGACCAGCAGCCGGGTGTGGCTGACGCGGTCCGACAGCTTGCCGAACGGGTAGGCCGACAACGAATAGACGACGTTCATGGCGACCATGACCAGCGGAATCAGCGCCAGCGCCATGCCGCCCTGCTCCGCCCGCAGCACGAGAAAAGCCTCGCTGAACCGGGCCAGCGTAAACAGTCCGCCGACCGCCACCACCCACCAGTAAGGCGAGCCGAGCCGGCGCAGGTTGGCCCGCGTCACCGGATTGCGCCGCGCCGTGTGCACCGGCCGATCCGGCTCATGCACGCCGAAGACCAGCACGGCCACGGCAAGCAAGCCGGGAATCACCGCTACCCAGAACACCGCCCGAAAATCATCGTGCCACAGCAACATCAAGCCGACGGCCAGCAGCGGCCCGACGAAGGCGCCGACCGTATCGAGCGACTGGCGCAAGCCGAACGCCGCCCCGCGCAGTTCCGGTGGCGCGATGTCGGCGACCAGCGCATCGCGCGGCGCGCCCCGGATGCCCTTGCCGATGCGGTCGGCCAGGCGGGCGGCGAAGACGAGGCCGGTGCTCGAAGCCAGCGCAAACACCGGCTTGCTCAGCGCCCCGAGCGCGTAGCCGAACACCGCCAGCCCCTTGCGCTTGCCGAGATAGTCGCTGAGCGCCCCGGAAAACACCTTGACGATCAGCGCCGTGGCCTCGGCCAGCCCCTCGATGAGGCCGACCACGAGCGCGCTCGCCCCCAGCGTGCCGACCATGAACAGCGGCAGCAGGCTGTGGATCATCTCCGACGAAATATCCATGAGCAGGCTGACGAAGCCGAGCATCCAGATGCCGCGCGGCATCCGGGTCGGGCTTGGCAAACCGGGCGTGGGGTCGCTCATGGCGGCGGTGGCGTCAAAGGAAGATGGGAATGCCAGCTTAAGCGAAGCCCTGCCCGGCGACCATCCTTTCAATTTTGGCCCAAATTTCCGGTTGACCGTAGGACGCGACTTTGGAGCTTGAAAATGGCGACCGGCGCTGATTTTTATGGTTATTTTTTTCAAAATAGCCGTGCTCTGCGTCGTATTTTCCCGCTTCCTGCTTTTTTGCCTTCCCGTTCACCTATGGCTGCTAGGGAAAACACCAATGAGGGAAACCCGAATTGACGGCCTCGCCTGCCTGGACAAAATCGGAGCCTGCCTGTGCCATGACATGGGTTTGGAGGAGTTCGGATGCAGCACCTGACCGAGGGAGAAATAATGCAAAAATTCAGAAACCTGGTTGCAATTTTGGCGGCCGCATTGTGGTCCGTAAGCGGTCCGTCATGGGCCGAGCCGGAAAGCATCAAGATTGGCATCGTCGGCCCGCTCAGCGCAAAGTCGTCGGAGGACATGGGGCTGAGCATCGTCGGCGGGGCCAAGGTCTACCTTGCGGACGTCAACACGACGGGCGGGATCATGGGGCGGCCGGTCGAACTGGTCATCCGCGACGACCAGGCCTCGCCGGAGGTCGGTGTCGCCGTCGCCCGGGAACTGGTAGAGAAGGAAAAGGTGGTCGCCGTCGTCGGCTTCGCCAACACTGGGGTCGCCTTGCCGTCGGCCAAGGTGCTGCAGGAAGCAAAAATTCCGCTGATCGTGAGCGGCGCGACCGGGGCGACGATCACCCGCTCGTTCATGCCGCCGGCTTATCCGGTCAGCTACGTCTTCCGTACCTCAGCCAGCGACGCACTGCAGCCGGTGGTCATCCTCGACGACGTGATCGATCGGCGAAAACTGGGCCGGATTGCCTTGCTGCACGACGAGTCGCCCTATGGCCAGTTCGGCCGGCAAAGCGTGCTCGCCGAACTTGAACGACGCAAGCTCAAACCGGTCACCGTGGCCAGCTTCAAGGTCGGCGAAACGGATATGCGAGCGCAACTGCAGCAGGTCAAGGAGAGTGGCGCCGACGTCATCGTCATGTACTGCCTGGGGGCCGATGCCGCGACACTGGTCAAAACGGCCGAGAAAGCGAACCTCAAATTGCCGATGGTCGGCCCATGGACCTTGTCCCAGAAAACCTTTATCGACCAGGCGGGAAAGAGCGCCGAAGGGGCGCGGACATCGGTGACTTTCATCGAGAGCGAGCTGAGTTCGGTCAAGAACCAGTTTTCGCTCAATTACCGCAAGATCAACAAAGTCAGCCGAATTCCGTCGGCCGTGGCAGCGGCCCAGACCTACGATGCGCTGCGCCTGATCTCGCTGGCCATCTTCCAGGCCAACTCGACGGAAGGGCCGGAGATTCAGGCGGCCCTGGAAAACCTGCGCTACAAGACCTACTCGACGGTCGTCTCGCGCTACGCCGGGCCTTTCACCAAAACCGACCACGAGGCAGTCGCCGGTAATATGGTCATCATGGGCGAGATCCGCAATGGACAGGTCGCTTACGCCTACAAGGAAGATGCCAGCAGCTCGGCGATAATGCGGACGAAATCGCCTTCCCGACAAGGCGTAGCGCCGGGCCGATGAGAAACACGGTCGTCTAGCGCATCAAAATGAGCCACAAAATCAGGTTGACCGTAAGCGACACCGCCGCCACGAGCTTCCAGAACCGTAGCGGGTTGCGCTGGAGCAGCGCTTGCCGGCCCGGCGCCACAATGGGCCGGGCGGCCCCGCGCTCGAGGGCGAGGACGAACTCCTCGGCCGTTTCGAAGCGATCCCTGGCCTCCCGCGCCACGGCCTTGAGCAGGATGTTCTCGAGCCAGCCGGGAATTTCCGGACGCCAGCGGGTCGGCCGGGCCGGCTCGCCGAACTTGGGCGTCTGGAAAGGCTCGATTTCACCGTAGGGATACTTGCGCGTCAGCAGGTGGTAGAGCGTGACACCGGCGGCGTAGAGATCGTAGCCGGGCTGCGGCTCGGGGCTGTCGTACAACTCGGGGGCCATGTAGGACGGCGTGCCGGCCTGGCCGATCGGGTCGTCGGCCTGGCGTTCGGCCAGGCTGACGGCGACGCCCAGATCGAGGACGCGCAGCACGCCATCCTGGCCGAGGTGGATGTTGTCGGTCTTGATGTCGCGATGCACGATGTCGAGCCGGTGCAAGGCGCCTATTGCCTTGAGCAGCGCGATGCCGAGCCGGACGACCTCGCCGGCCGGGAAATGCTGGCCGGCATCGAGCCGGGCCTGCAGCGTCGCCCCGGCGTGCCAGGTCATGAGGTAGTAGAGGCAACTGCGCTGTTCGGCCGGCACAACTTGCGGGAAGAACGGTGAGACCACGCGCCTGGCTCGCCATTCTTCCATGAGCAGGGCGGCGATGGCGCCCTGGTCGCCAGTCATCGCCGGTTGCAGGGTTTTGAGCACCAGTTGCTGGCCGTTACGCGGGTTGCGCACGCGATAGAGCAGGGTTTCGCGCGAATCGTGCAGCACCTCCTCGACGACCAGGCCATCGAGTTCATGCCCGACTTTGAGGCGATGCGGCAAGGGCAGGCTGGCCGCGCTTTCCAGGCTGTCGCGCAGGCTGGCCGGCGGCAGGCCGAGCACGTCGACCACGACGGCCGTCGCGTTGTCGTGGCCGCCCTGGGCCAGGGCCAGGCTGGTCAGCGCCGCGGCGGTAGCCTGCGGCTCGGGATGATCGAGCAGCACCTCGGTGATCAGCGCGTCGGGCAGGATGCTCCAGACGCCGTCGGAAACCAGCAGGAAACGGTCGCCCACGGCCAGTTCGCCGTCGGCGAAATCGAGCAGGACGCGCGGATCGAGGCCAATGGCCCGCGACAGGACATTGTTGAGTTCCGGGTGCTCCCAGGTGTGATCGACCGTCATTTGCTGCAGGCGGCCTTCGCTCAGCCGGTAGATGCGGCTGTCGCCAATATGCGCCGTGTAGAAACGCCGGCCGCGCAGGACGAGCACCGACAGCGTCGTCGCCATCCCGGACAGTTCGGCGTTGCGGCTCCCCTCGGCAATGACCCAGCGGTTGAGCGCCGTGGTCACCGTTTCGATGGCGCGCGGCACGCCCCAGGTGTCGGGCGTCGCGAAATAGTCGGAGAGCAGGCCGCGCACCGTGTATTCGGAAGCCTCACGGCCGCCCTTGTGGCCACCGATGCCGTCGGCGACGGCGGCGATGACGCCCTTGTTTTCGAGTTCCAGACCTTCCGGCGTGGCGACGCCGCAAAAGTCCTCGTTCCGCTCGCGCGGCCCGGTCAGCGAGGCGTGACCGATGGCCAGTTGCAAGCGATTTTTGGCAGGAGTATTCATGCCAGTCATGTTACGCCCGAGGCCGGCATCAGCCACGTACCAGGTCCTCGTAGCGGCCGGTCAGACTGTCCATGATTTCGAGAATCCGCTCACTGGTTGTCGCCACGTTGCGGGTGGCGATTTCCCGAACCGATTCGCGACCATTGAGCGCTTGCTCGAAAAATAGCCATTGGGTGTTGGCCAGTTCCAGTTCAGTACGAATCGCCGCGTTGTTCTCCGGCGCCGCATTCAGCTCGGCGAGCGCCGCGACGAATTCGCGTCGCGCCGTGTCGCGCTCGGTGCGCAGGCCGTTCGAATCGAGGCCGGACTGCTCGAACAGGAAACACTTGGCCATGCGCTGGGACAGCATGCGTTGGCGCCCGGAAATATTGACCAGGTGACCAGTGCTAGTGGCTGCGTGTTTTTCGTAGAGGACGGTCAAGGCATGGGCGGCGCGCAAGGTATTTTCCGACTCGGTCAGAACCAGCCGGGCATTTTCCGGCGAACGCGGTCGGGACAATACCTCGCGATAGAGCCGCCAGGCGCTATCCAGCTTGACCAGGGCGCCCTGAATTCCCTCCGTTGGCGCCATTGTCTTCAGTTCGGTCAACTGCGCCTCGAACAAGCGACGCGAGCTATCAAGCAACGGCCCGGCGCGCTCCGGCATCACCCCGGCCGATTGCATCGCGTAGGCCTTGGCCATGCGCTGCGACAACATGCGCTGGCGACCGGCCTTGTTGATCGCGGCGCCGACGCCCATTCCGCTGGTCAGCTTGGCATCGCTCAACGCAAACACCGGGGAAGCCAGCAGCCCCCCGGCGGCGCAGATCAGAAACGTTCTTCTCTTCATGGCTGACTTCGGCAGGCGATCAGATCTTGGCGGCGGTCAGGTGGCTGGCGCCCCAGGTCGTGCGCCAGCGAGTCTTGACGCTGGTCAGGCCGATCAGCGCGAAGACAGCGAGGCCGGCGAAAATCATGAAGCCGGCCTGGTACGTCCCGGTCAGTTGCTTCGAGTAACCGAGGCTGGAGGCCAGGTAGAAGCCGCCGACGCCACCGGCCATGCCGACCAGCCCGGTCATCACGCCGATTTCCTTGCGGAAGCGCTGCGGCACGAGCTGGAACACGGCGCCGTTGCCCATGCCGAGGGCGAGCATGGCGCCGACGAAGGCGGCCAGCGCCATCCACGCTTCAGGCAGGCCGAAGCTGACGATGGCGAGGAAGATGGCGGCGAAGACATACATCACCGACAACGATTTGACGCCGCCGATGCGGTCGGCCACGTTGCCGCCAATCGGCCGCACCAGCGAACCGGCGAAGACGCAGCCGGCGGTGAAGAAGCCGGCCATCTTCGGATCGAGGCCGTACTGGGTGTTGAAGTAGATGACCAGCGACGAGGCCAGGCCGACGAAGCCGCCGAAGGTGACCGAGTAGAAGAACATGAACCACCAGGCATCCTTGTCCTTGAGCACTTTCAGGTATTCGGCGAAAGTCTTGGGCGGCGGCGCATCGGGTGCATCCTTGGCGAGGAAGCAGAAGGCGACCAGCACGATGACCAGGGGGATCAGCACGATGCCGAAAACGTTGGTCCACCCGAACGCGGCGGCCAGACCGGGGGCGAACAAGGCGGCCAGTGCCGTGCCCGAGTTGCCGGCGCCGGCAATGCCCATCGCCGTGCCCTGATGTTCGGCCGGATACCAGCGCGAGGCGAGCGGCAAGGCGGCGGCGAAGGAAGCGCCGGCGACGCCGAGGAAGAGGCCGAGCATCAGCACTTCGGCGTAGGAATGCACACCGACCTGCCAGGCGTAGGCCATGGCTGCGATGACGATGACCTGACCGATGATCGCCGCCTTCTTGGGCGACAGGCGGTCGACCAGAATGCCCATGATGATGCGCAGCAAGGCCCCGGCCAGCACTGGCGTGGCGACCATCATGCCTTTTTCGGCGTGGCTCAAACCCAGATCCTTGGCGATGCCGACACCGAGCGGACCGAGGATGACCCAGACCATGAAGGCAAGGTCGAAATAGAGGAAGGCAGCGAGCAGCGTCGGCGTATGGCCAGCCTGCAGGAATGATTTTTTGTCCATTTTGCTTAATTTTCCGGGTTGACCGTAGCAACGGTCGTTGAGGGGAATCGCTTGTTTCAGCGCATGGCGTCGTCGCCATCAGCCCACCCTCGTTGGCGGAAAATCGCTGTGATGTCCTTACATCGCAAGCGGCGTGCCAAGGCCCCCAATCCCTGATTTATCGTGGCCACGACCAAAACAGCGCTGGATACCTGCACCAAAAAAGCGCGCGCGTCGCCATTGCGGTGCAACACATCGGTGATTGCCGGGTGATGCAGGCGACTAGATCAGGATGTAACGATGGCAGTGAGATGTGCTGGCCAGTGCGTTCATGGCCTCCTCAACCGGAACCTGGACCAGACTGACCGACCACTGCCGCCGGTCTGGGCAACGCATCACCGGCAGTTCGGCGTACGGAGTCCGGGAGGTCCGTGCCATTTCATTTTTGGGCTTTTTTGCCGGTTGACCGTGGCATTCGGCTCCCCGCGGCGGCCTCAGGCAAAACGAGCGGCGCCGACAACGACGAGCGCCAGCATGAGCACGAAGGAAACGCTTTTCCAGAAGATCACCGGGTGGCGCTCGATCAAGGGCGGGCGGGTCTTGGTCAGGAATGCCTGGTTCGGGTGGTGGAGGTCGAAAACGAATTCAGACAGTTCCTCGTAGCGGGCCAGGGGGTCGGGTTCGACAGCCTTGCGGAGGGCGGCGTCGATCCACGCCGGGATGTCGCGCTCTTCGTTGAGCACGCTCTGATAGGCGAGTTTTTTCTGTGCCGCCCGGGTCCGCGTCTTGGCTGCTTCGACGCCGTAGGGCAGCTTGCCGGAGAGCATCTGGTAGGCGATGACGCCGAGCGAGTAGATGTCGGAGCGGGCCGAGCCGGTTTCGCCGAGGAAATATTCCGGCGCCGCGTAGGCGGCCGAGCCGAGCAGGTTGATCTGCTCGATCGGGGTGGCGATTTCCATGACGCCGGCGACGCGGGTGGCGCCGAAGTCGAGGATTTTCACGGTGCCGGCGCCGTCGATCATGATGTTGTCGGGCTTCAGGTCCTGATGCACCATTTCGAGGCGGTGGAAGGCCTGCAGGCCCTTGCCGATCTGCTCGACGATGCCGCGCACGCTGGCCAGATCGGGCCTGGGGTTGTCGATCATCCACTGGGCCAGGGTCTGCCCTTCAATGTATTCGCTGACGACGTAGATGGAATGGCGCTGGCGCGTCTGCGAGCAGGGCTTGACGACGTGCGGGCTGTCGATGCGGCGGGCGATCCACTCTTCCATCAGGAAGCGTTCGAGATAGGCCGGGCTGTCGCGCTGGTCGACCGACGGCGTCTTGATGACGACGCGCTGGCCGGTCTCGCCGTCGACCGCCAGATAGATGTGGCTGCGGGCGCTGATGCGGATTTCGCGGACGATCTCGTAGCCCTCGAAGCGCATGCGCGGCGCGAGCCGCGGCGGAAAGGGCAGCGCCGAAAGCTGCCGGTACATTTCGTTGGATTCAGGGCTGGGCAAGCCGTCGATGCGGACGATCTGCAAGGTCAGGTTGTCGCCGCTGCCGCGCCGCAAAGCCTCGTCGCAAATCGCCTGCGCGGCCGCGTCCAGTCGGTCGTCACAATCGGCGATGGCCGCCGCCACGCCGGCCGCATCGGTGTATTCGTAGACGCCGTCGGTGGCCAGCACCAGCACGTCGCCAACGTCGAGCGGCAAGGCCTGGTAGTCGATTTCGACCTTGCGATCCATGCCCAGGGCGCGGGCCAGATACGTTTCCTGCGAGGAGATGCGGACGCGATGGTCCTCGGTCAGTTGCTCCAGCTTGCCGCCGCGCAACCGGTAGATACGCGCGTCGCCGACATGGAACAGGTGCGCGGTCGTCGACTTGATGACGACGCCGCTGAAGGTGCACACGTAGCCGCGTTCGCGCTCGTAACGGTGCTGGCTCTGCTGGGTCTGGGCATGCAGCCAGGAATTGATGGCGACCAGGACGTGCTCGACCGAGGTCTTGACCGACCAGGCGTCCGAGGTGCAGTAGTAATCGTCGAGCAAGGCCGTCACCGCGGCCTGCGCCGCCTCCTGGCTGACCGCGCTGCTGCTGACGCCATCGGCCAGCGCCAGGGCAACGCCCTTGGCGGTCAACTGCGGCTCGCGGGGGACGAGGGCGCCGTGAAAATCCTGGTTGATTTCCTTGCGTCCGGCCGCCGAATGCTGGCCGATAGACACTTTCAGTTGCTGGTTCATGGCGAATACACGAGTTGACGAAAAAAGCCCCTGCCCGGCGCGGGCAGGGGCGATGACATTACCGCAAACGCATCAGGCGATGGCGCGCTTCGGAGCCGTCTTGTAGTGCGTCGAGTAGAGCGTGGCCCCGACGAAGGTCAGGCCGCCGACCAGGTTGCCGAGGACGGTCGGGATCTCGTTCCAGATGAAGTAGTCCATCAGCGTGAAGTTGCCGCCCAGCATCAGACCCGACGGGAACAGGAACATGTTCACGATGGAGTGCTCGAAGCCCATGTAGAAGAAGACCAGGATCGGCATCCACATCGCCAGGATCTTGCCCGAAACCGAGGTGGACATCATCGCGGCGACGACGCCGGTCGACACCATCCAGTTGCACATCACACCGCGGATGAACAGCGTCAGCATGCCGGCGGCACCGTGCGCGGCATAGCCGACGGTGCGGCTTTCGCCGATCACGCCGAGCTTCTGGCCGACGGCGTTGGGCGCCTCGGTGAAGCCGAAGGTGACGATGATGGCCATGAACAGGGCGACGGTCAGCGCACCACCGAAATTGCCGAAGAAGACCAGCGTCCAGTTGCGCATCACGCCGCCCCAGGTGCAGCCCGGGCGTTTGTCGATGACGGCCAGCGGGGCCAGCGTGAACACGCCGGTCAGCAGGTCGAAGCCGAGCAGATACAGCATGCAGAAGCCGACCGGAAAGAGCAATGCGCCGATCAGCGGATTGCCGGTGTTGACCGTGACCGTCACCGCGAAGGCGGCGGCCAGTGCCAGGATGGCGCCGGCCATGTAGGCGCGGATCAGCGTATCGCGGGTGGACATGAAGATTTTCGACTCGCCGGCGTCGACCATCTTGGTTACGAACTCTGTTGGAGCGAGGTAGGCCATGCTATTTCCCCTGTGGTTTTAAAAAATCGGATGAATTTTTCAGACGGCGAGATAAACGTCGCCGTTGTCGACCTTGACGTCGAATTTGCTGCAGCCGCCGACATCCGGCGCCACGGCCTGGCCGTCTTCCAGACCGATGTTCCAGCCATGCAACGGGCAGGTGACGCGTTTGCCGTGCACGATGCCTTGCGAGAGCGGGCCGCCCTTGTGCGGGCATTTGTCATGCAGGGCGAACACCTCATCGTCGGCGGTACGGAAGACGGCGATGTCGCCGCCATTGCCCGGCTTGACAATACGCGAGCCGAGTTGCGGGATGTCTTCCAGCTTGCAGATCAGTTTCCAGTTGCTCATTTCTTTGTCCTCGGTTTTCAGGCTTCGACCATGATGGGGATGAACTGCTTGATGGGGCCTTCCTCACGCGAGGTCGCCCACGGGTCCTTGGCGTCCTTCAGCGCGTCGAGCAGCGCGGCGTAGAGCGCCTTGCGACCCTCTTCGTCCTCGACGATCTTGCCTTTCACGTAATCCAGGCCGACGCGCTCCAGCCAATGGCAGGTGCGCTCGAGGTACCAGCCTTCGAGACGGTAGAGCTGGAGGAAGGCGCCGGCGTACTCCATGACCTCCTCGTCGCTCTTCACCTTGCACAGGAACTGGGCGACCTCGGTCTTGATGCCGCCGTTGCCGCCGACGTAGAGCTCATAGCCGGAATCGACGCCGATCACGCCGACGTCCTTGATGCCGGCCTCGGCGCAGTTGCGCGGGCAGCCGGAGACGGCGAGCTTGACCTTGTGCGGGGCGTACATGTCGAACAGCATCTTCTCGAGCTTGACGCCCATCGACATCGCCAGTTGCGTGCCGAAACGGCAGTGCTCCATGCCGACGCAGGTCTTCACGGTGCGGATCGACTTGCCGTAGGCGTGGCCGGAAACCATGCCGGCGGCGTTGAGATCGGCCCAGATGCCGGGCAGGTCTTCCTTCTTGATGCCGAGCAGGTCGATACGCTGGCCGCCAGTTACTTTCACCGTCGGCACGTTGTATTTTTCAGCCGCATCGGCGATGGCGCGCAGTTCCTTGGGATTAGTCAGGCCGCCCCACATGCGCGGCACGACCGAATAGGTGCCGTCCTTCTGGATGTTGGCGTGCGAACGTTCGTTGATGAAGCGCGACTGCGGATCGTCCTTGGCTTCGTGCGGCCATGTCGAGATGAGGTAGTAGTTGATGGCCGGGCGGCACTTGTCGCACCCGTTCGGTGTCGTCCAGCCGAGTTCGGCGAAAACGCTTTCCTTGGTCGTCAGGTGCTCGTCGCGGATCATCAGGCGAACCTTGTCGTGCGAGTGCTCGGTACAGCCGCACATCGGCTTCTTGTCGGAAGCGGCCGGGGTGTAGGCGCCACCGATGGTCGAGGCAAGGATCTGTTCGACGAGGCCGGCGCAGGAACCGCAGGAAGACGCCGCCTTGGTGTGCTTCTTGACCTCGTCGAGCGTGAATAGGCCCTTGGCCTTGATGGCCTGGACGATGACCCCCTTGGTAATGCCGTTGCAGCCGCAGACTTCGGCGCTGTCGGGCATCGAGGCGGCCTTGCTGTTGCCGGCATGGCCGACGTCGCCGACCAGCGACTGGCCGAAGATCAGCGAATCGCGGATGTCATGGATGTCGCGGCCATCCTTGAGCAGCTGGAAATACCACGGGCCGTCGGCCGTGTCGCCGTACATGACGCCGCCGACCAGCTTGTTGTCCTTGATCACCAGCTTTTTGTAAACGCCGCCATGCGGGTCGTTGAGCAGGATTTCCTCGGTGCCCTCGCCGCCCATGTAATCGCCGGCCGAGAACAGGTCGATGCCGGTGACCTTGAGCTTGGTCGAGGTCACCGAGCCGGTGTAGCGGCCGATGCCGTAGCCGGCCAGGTGGTTGGCCGCGACCTTGGCCTGCTCGAAGAGCGGGGCGACCAGGCCGTAGGCGATGCCGCGATGGCTGACGCACTCGCCGACGGCGTACACCTTCGGGTCGTAGGTCTGCATGGTGTCGTTCACCACGATGCCGCGGTTGCAGTAGATGCCGGAGGATTCGGCCAGCGAATAGTTGGGACGGATGCCGGCGGCCATGACGACGAGGTCGGCCGGGATGGTCATGCCGTCCTTGAGGCGCACGGCAGCGACGCGGCCGGATTCGCCCTGGACGAGCATTTCCGTCTGCTTCTGGAGCAGGAATTTGAGGCCCTTGTCTTCAAGCGACTTCTGCAACATCTTGGCGGCCACTTCGTCGAGCTGGCGCTCGAGCAGCCATGGACCGAGGTGCACGACGGTGACGTCCATGCCGCGCAGCTTCAATCCATTGGCCGCCTCCAGGCCGAGCAGGCCACCGCCGATGACCACCGCGTGCTTGTGCAGGCGGGCGGTTTCGATCATCTCGTCGGTGTCCTTGATGTCGCGATAACCGATGACACCGGGCAGGTCGTTGCCGGGAATCGGCAACATGAAGGGCGTCGAGCCGGTGGCGATGAGCAGGCGGTCGTATTCTTCCTCGGTACCATCTTCGGCGATGACCTTGCGCTTGACCCGGTCGATGGTCTTGATCTGCTTGCCGGTATGCAGCGTGATGCCCTTTTCCTTGTACCAGTCGAGTTCGTTGAGGACGATCTCGGAAATGGTCATTTCTCCGGCGAGAACCGGCGAAAGCAGGATGCGGTTGTAGTTCGGATGCGGTTCGGCGCCGAAGATCGTGATGTCGTAGTGATCCGGCTTGATCTTCAGCAGTTCTTCGACGGTGCGGACACCGGCCATGCCGTTGCCGATCAGGACGAGACGGGGTTTGACTGCGGTTGTGCTCATGGTTGACTCCAACATTGCGCGCACCCCGGGGGGTGCAAAATTTACTTCAGCGCATGACGTCGTTGCCATCGAGCCGCCGTCGTTGGCGGTTGATTCGCTGTACCTGCAGGTGTATTGCAATCAGCGTGCCAGCTGATCAGTGATTTGATTTTTAAGCTTTTTCCCCAGTTGACCGTAGCAATCGCGCACCACGGCGGGGCGAAGGGTTCCAGCGCGGTGCAGAGATTCAACTTTGCGGCGGTCGCAGAACGAGGCGAAGCAGTTCTGCCCGGACGCCCCGCAGGAAGTCCCTTTGGGGGACGAAGGTAGTACGCGTGGTACGGCGAGGAGGTTCGACGACGCCGGAAGCGTTTGGTCAGCGCCGCTCAGTTGCCGCCGATGATCAGGCCGGTTGCCTCGACGGCGACGATGGCCTTGGCCTGGTTGAAATCCTCGGCGTAACCGCTGGCGTAGAGCAGGCAGGCGAGCTGGTTGGCGAGCGGCTTGGGCAGCGGCGCCTGCTTGTCGAGAATGCGCCGTATCCACTTCGCCGTGCTCACCGCGTCGTTGGCTTCCGGCAGATTGGGCAAGGCGCGCAGGCTTTCGTGCTCGGCCTCGAACAGGGTATCGACGCCGCCGTCATGGATGAACTCGAGACGCGGCCGGCGCTTCGGGTTGGCAAAGGGTTCGCCCTCGGTGCCGCGCAGGAGCAGCGCCCGGTCGCCCCGGGCGAGCAGGATGTCGCGCATCAGGTCGACAAATTCGGGATGCGTCGCCGGTGCCACCAGAACGGCGTCACCGTGGAAGGGGTTGATCAGCTTGACCAGGCTGTGCGCGCTGTTGCGCACGCCGAGGCGGCTGCGCAGGGCGAGCAGGTTGTGGATGCCCGGGCACAGGGCGTTGAGCGGCAGGAAGGCCAGCCCCCTCTCTTCGAGAGCGATCTGCGCCTGCGTCGTCGAGGCGACGGGCATGACGCCCAGTTCGCGAAAGATGTGCGCCGTGGTGACCCGGCCGAAACCTTCCAGCAGGCCATGGACCACGACCGGCACGCCGAAGCGCTGGAGCAGCAGGGCGAGCAGCGGCGTCAGGTTGGCTTCCTTGCGCGCCCCGTTGTAGGTCGGCAAGGCAACCGGCCGAACGCGGCCGTGCGGCATGTCGAGACGGTGCGTGCGCTCGGCCGTGGCATCGAGGAAACCGAGCATTTCGTCGAGCGATTCGCCTTTGACGCGCAGGCCAAGGATGATCGCGCCCATTTCGAGATCCGGCACGCCGCCGTCGAGCATCGCCGCGTAAATATGGCGCGCATCGTCGCGCGGCAGATCACGCGCGCCCTGGGCGCCGCGGCCGATCTCCTTGATGAATTGTGCGTAGCTCACTGTCGCCTCCGGTTGCGGTCAGGCCGCCGCTGCGATGTTGGGGGGATGCTCGGCCACCATGCGCTTGATGTCGGGTACGCAGGAACCGCAGAAGGTTCCGCATTTCAGGCGCTTCTGGAGTTGCGGCAGATCGGCCCCTTTCTCCAGTTCCTGATGAATCTGGACGTCGCTGACATCGGCGCATTTGCAGACGATGTTGCGCGCCACCATGCTCACCGGCGCCTTGGCCGACGGCGCCAGGGCGAAGCGGATCAGGCTGACATCGAGTTCATCCTCGGCCATGGCCTGCCGCAACCAGGCCAGCGCCTGCGTCTCGCCGGCCAGCCGGACACCGAGCAGGCGGCCGTGCTGGGCAATGGCCTTCTTGCTGATACGGCGCGTCGCGTCGGCATAGAAAATGGCCCCCTCCTCGCCATCCAGGCCGAACAGGCGATCGAGCGCCAGGATCCCGGCATCGTCGGCCGGCCCGGCACAGGCGCCGCGGAAGACAACGAGCGGCGTCGTCCGGCCATACAACCCGACGTTGGCATAGGGGAATTGGGCGAGCACCGCCCGGGCCCGCTGGAGCAGTTCCAGCGCCGCGGACTGGCTGGCGCAGCGGCGGACCACGGCGAGCGGGTAGGACAGTTCGGCCTTGCCGATCTGGACCGCCGCATGCTTCAACTCGGGCTGCAGGGAATAGGGATCGATGGCGTCGCAGGCCAGCGCATTGGCGCCCGCCGTGTTCATGAACTGGTTGCCCCAGTGCATCGGCATCCAGGCCCGCCCCTTGGCCAGGCCGGGACGCTCGCCGACGCGGACGACCATCTCGCCACGGCCGTTGCTCACCCTGGCCAGATCGCCTGATTCCAGGCCACGATGCCGCATGTCGCACGGATGCATGGCCAGTAGCGGTTCATCTTCGACGTTGAACAGGCGCGGCACGGTGCCGGTCCGGCTCATGCCGTGCCATTGATCGCGCATGCGACCTGAAAGCAGGCTGATCGGCAACTCGGGCGTCGTGGCCTCGGCTGTTGGCTTGTGTTCGATGGCGACAAAACGCGCCTTGCCATCGGCCGTCGGGAAAAGCCCATCCTCGTAGAGGCGCACCTTGCCGGCACTGGCCCCTTCCGGATACGGCCACTGCTGCGGCCCCTGCGCTTCGAGCAAGGCGTAGGACAAACCGGTGATGTCGAGATCGCGACCGCGCGTGCTTTCGCGGTGCTCGTTGAAGATAGCTTCCGGGTTGGCGTAGGGGAACAAACGCTCTGCATCGGCGCGGCCCAGCTTTTCACCCAGTCGGCGGGCAAAATCGACGACGATTTCCCAGTCGTGACGCGCCTCGCCGGGGGCCTGAATGGCAGGCTGGACGCGCGTGATGCAGCGTTCGGAATTGGTCACCGTACCGTGTTTCTCGCCCCAGCCGCTGGCCGGTAGCAAAAGGTCGGCGTACTCGGCGGTATCGGTGTTGGCGTAAGCCTCCTGCAACACGACATAGTCGGCCGCCAGCAATGCCTCACGGACGGCAGCCTGATTGGGCAGCGACTGGGCCGGGTTGGTGCAGGCGATCCAGACGGCCTTGATCTCACCGGTTTTGAGTGCCTTGAACAGGTCGACCGCAGATTTGCCCGGCTTCGCCGGCACTTCGGGGATACCCCACAGGCGAGCGACTTCCGCCCGATGCGCCGGATTGGCGAGGTCACGATGTGCTGACAGCAAATTGGCCAAACCACCAACCTCGCGCCCACCCATGGCATTCGGCTGCCCGGTCAGCGAGAACGGCCCGGCCCCCGGCTTGCCTATGTGGCCCGTGGCAAGATGCAGATGAATGATCCCGGCGTTGTTGTGCGTGCCGTGGGTCGACTGATTCAGGCCCTGGCAGTAGAGCGACAGCGAGGCTTCGCTGGTACCGAACCAGCGCGCCGCCTGAACGATGGCCTCGGCCGGAACTCCGCAGAGGGCAGCGACTTCATCCGGCGAGTATTTTTTGACAATCTCGGCCAGCGCTTCGAAGCCGCTGGTGTGCGCGTCGACATAGCCCTGATCGACCAGGCCCTCGGCGATGAGGACATGCAGCATGCCGTTGAACAGCGCAATATCGCTGCCCGGCTTGATCGGCAGATGGAGGTCGGCAATCTCCGCGCTTTCGGTACGGCGAGGGTCGGCGACGATCACCTTGAGATCGGGATTGGCCGCCTTGGCGTCTTCGATGTAGCGAAAAACGATAGGGTGGGCGACGGCCGGATTGGCTCCGCTGATGAAAATGACCTTGGCCTGCAGGATGTCGGTGTAGCTGCATGGCGGCGCATCGGCGCCCAGCGTCTGCTTGTAGCCGGCGACGGCCGAAGACATGCAGAGGCGTGAATTGGTATCGACGTTGTTGGTGCCGATCAGCCCCTTGGCGAGCTTGTTGAAGACGTAGTAGTCCTCGGTCAGCAACTGCCCGGAGATGTAGAAGGCGACGGAATCCGGACCATATTGCCGAATGGTCGCGGCAAAACGTTCGGCCGCTTCATCCAGCGCGCCGTCCCAGCCAAGGCGGTGCCGGGACCCGCCCCGACGTGTGCGTTTTTCAGGAAATTGCAGGCGATATGTCGGATCGACAGTCTGGTTGAGCGTCGCCCCTTTTGTACACAAACGGCCGCGATTGGCCGGATGTTCCGGATCGCCACGCAATCCGGTGATCGCACCGTTCTCGGTTTCGATGAGCACGCCACAACCAACTCCGCAGTAGCAACAGGTAGACTTGACTTCAGTTTGCATGATTTTCCTTCCGGCTTGGCTTGAGCAACAGCTATGCCAAGTTGAAAAATCATGGACTTGCATGACAAAAGGGGAAATCCCGTTGTGGAATTTCCCCTTTTTAGTGCGTCGACCGTAGCTTGTGTCCCTATTTGATGCGTTGCAACCAAGGACGCCCCGCATCAGGGCGCGGCGGCTCGGGTGGCGGCTCTTCGGACTCCACTACCGCTTCGCCGGCATCGATGAATTCGGCCCTCCCTTCATCCTCGGCGCCGTCAACCTCAAAAGCCATTCCGGCACCGTTTTCGCGTGCATAGATTGCCGACACACGCTGGACAGGCACAGATAGCTCACGGGCAACGCCACCAAAACGAGCCTGAAAATCGATGAAATCGTTGCCGATCAGCAATTTTTTGGTCGCATCCGGACCCAGATTGAGGACAATCTGGCCGTCGCGAACAAACTCGCGCGGGACGCGGGTACGCTCATCGACCTCAACCGCGATGTACGGTGTGAAACCGTTGTCACAGCACCACTCCCAGATGGCGCGCAGGAGGTAAGGCTTGGTAGACGGAAGTTCCATGCCTTATTTGCGCATTGCCTTTTCGGACGGGGTCAGCGCATCGATGAAACCCTGGCGGCTGAAAATGCGCTCGGCGTACTTCATGAGCGGCGCAGCCGCCTTGCCGAGGTCAATACCGTAATGGTCGAGACGCCACAGCAGCGGGGCAATGGCCACGTCGAGCATGGAGAACTCATCGCCCAGCATGAACTTCTGCTTGTTGAAGATCGGCACGATCTCGGTCAGGCGAGCCTTGATTTCCTGGCGAGCCTTGTCGGCCGTCTTGCCATTTTTCTCGATCACTTCCATGAACGAAAAAATTTCGCGTTCCATGCCGACCAGCAACTGGCGGGCACGGGCGCGCATGATCGGGTCGGCCGGCATCAGTTGCGGATGCGGGAAGCGCTCGTCGATGTATTCGTTGATGATGTTCGGCTCGAACAGGACCAGATCGCGTTCGACCAGAACCGGCACGCGATTGTGCGGATTGATCGCCGCCATTTCTTCCGGCTTGTTGAACATGTCGACGTCGATGACCTGAAAATCCATGCCCTTTTCGAACAGGACGATACGGCAACGGTGACTAAATGGGCAGGTGGTGCCCGAGTAGAGGTTCATCATTTGTGGTAACCCTCAAAATGAGATTCGGCATCGGGGGCCGGCCAAAGCCAAACCCGCGATGCCGTTAGCCGATCCGGGAAGGATCAGTGAATGTCTTTCCAGTATTCCTTCTTGAGCGCGTAGGCGACAACAAAGAGAACTGCCAGGAAGGCCAGAACGAACCAGCCCAGAGTACGGCGATATTCCTGCTGCGGCTCGCCCATCCAGACCATGAAGCCAACGAGATCGGAAACCGACTTGTCGAACTCGGCCGGCGCCATCGAGCCCGGGACCGCCAGTTCCAGTTTGTGCGTTTCGTGATTCATCACTTGCTGGCCTTGCAGTCCGTACAGGATATGCGGCATGCCGACGTTCTCGAACACCGTGTTGTTCCAGCCCGTCGGACGGTTCGCGTCACGATAGAAGGAACGCAGATAGGTGTAGAGCCAGTCCGCACCTGCACCGGCATTGCCGGCTTCGCCACGGGCCCGGGCAACGATGGTCAGATCCGGCGGTGCAGCACCGAACCACTGCTTCTGCTCATCTGAACGGGCTGCAATACGCATCAGTTCACCGATCTTGTCAGACGTGAACATCAGGTTTTCCTTGACCTGCTGCTCGGTCAGACCGAGATCCAGCAGGTTCTTGTAACGCATGTAGGAAGCACCGTGACAGTTCAGGCAGTAATTGACGAACAGCTTGGCGCCATTCTGCAATGCCGCCTTGTCGCTGACAGAACCTGGCCACTTGTCGATATGGGCCGTGCTGGTGTTGGCCAATGCCAGGATAGGCGCGAAGAGCAAGGCGATAAGGAATTTTTTCATTTTAGTCATCCTCTCACTTGAACGTCACACGGTCGGGAACCGGCTTGAACTTGTCCATCCGCGACCACCACGGCATAGCGAGGAAGAAACCGAAGTAGAACACCGAACAAACCTGCGATACCAGTTCGCCCATCGGCGACGGAGACAGCGTGCCCAGATAACCGAGGACGAAGAAGCAGATGACGAAGATGGTCAGCAGGGTCTTGTAGATCGGACCGCGGTAACGAATCGACTTGACCGGGCTACGATCGAGCCAGGGCAGGAAGGCGAAGATCACGACCGAAGCGCCCATGGCAACCACCCCCCAGAACTTGGCATCAAGACCGAAAAGCGGATAGGTGACGGCACGCAGGATCGAGTAGAACGGCGTGAAGTACCAGACCGGCGCGATATGCGGCGGCGTCTTCAAGGGGTCAGCCGGGTAGAAGTTCGGCGTTTCCAGGAAATAACCGCCACCTTCCGGTGCCCAGAACATTACGGCAGAGAAAACCATCAGGAAGACAACGACACCGACGATGTCCTTGACCGTGTAGTACGGGTGGAACGGAATACCATCACGCGGAATGCCGTTTTCGTCCTTGTTGGCCTTGATTTCAACGCCGTCCGGGTTGTTAGAGCCGGTTTCGTGCAGTGCCAGCACGTGAGCAGCCACCAGACCGATCAAAACGAGCGGGAAAGCAATCACGTGGAAGGAGAAGAAGCGATTCAGCGTGGCGTCGCCAACAACGAAGTCACCGCGAATGATCAGTGACAGATCGCCACCGATGACGGGGATCGCCGAGAACAGATTGACGATAACCTGAGCGCCCCAATAAGACATCTGCCCCCATGGCAGCAGGTATCCAAAAAAGGCCTCACCCATCAGGCAAAGAAAAATACCCACGCCAAACAGCCAAGTCAGTTCACGCGGCTTGCGATATGAACCGTAAAGAAGGCCACGGAACATGTGCATATAGACCACGATGAAGAAGGCCGAAGCACCAGTTGAGTGCATGTAGCGAATCAGCCAGCCCCCCGACACATCGCGCATGATGTATTCGACCGAGGCAAACGCAATTGGCACGCCATTGGCGTTCAGGGCGGCATCCGGCTTGTAGTGCATAACCAGGAAGATCCCGGTAACGATCTGGATAACCAGAACCAGCAACGCCAGGGAACCGAAGAAATACCAAAAGTTGAAGTTCTTCGGAGCGTAGTACTCAGATAGGTGGCCCTTCCACATGGAAGTCGCCGGGAAACGGGCATCAACCCATTCCAGAGCATTTCCGGCCAGCGAGCCATCGGACTTGTATTTTTCGAAATTGCCAGCAGCCATTTCTTATGCTCCCTTCTTGTCTTCGCCGATCATGATACGGGTATCGGCGAGATACACGTGCGGCGGCACTTCGAGGTTGGTCGGGGCAGGCTTCGACTTGTAAACACGACCGGCAAAGTCGAAGGTCGAACCGTGACAAGGGCACAGGAAGCCGCCTAGCCAACCGTCAGGCATTCCTTCTTCGGTGCCGGCCTTGAACTTCTGGGAAGGCGAGCAACCAAGGTGGGTACAGATACCGACAACAACCATAATCTCAGGCTTGATCGAACGCGTATCGTTCTGCGCGTAAGCTGGCTGCTGGTTTTTCTCGGACTTGGGATCAGCAACCGCATCAGCCAGCTTGGGCAGCGTATCCATCATCTCCTTGGTGCGGTTGATGATCCACACCGGTTTGCCACGCCACTCGACGGTCATCATCTGACCCGGTTCGAGCTTGCTGATATCCACTTCGACCGGTGCACCTGCAGCCTTCGCACGTTCGGACGGAAGCAAGCTGGATACGAACGGCACGAGTGCGGCAACCGCGCCCGCCCCGCCCACGGCTGCGGTCGCAACGACAAGACGTCGCCGTCCGCAGTCCATTTTTCCTTGATTGCTCATTACGCTGACCCCTAACGGAATTAGATGGGATAAAAATTAAACGCTAAATTATACGATATCGAACGGCCCGATAAAAGCCGGATATCACCCACCACAGCTCTTGCGCTCTCGAAATGCCTGCGCCAAGGTGCCACTATCGATATATTCGAGCTCCCCCCCCACCGGGACGCCACGGGCAATCCTGGTCACGCTTACCCCTTTGGAGCCGAGCATGGCCGTGATGTAATGGGCCGTCGCCTCACCCTCATTGGTATAGTTCGTCGCCAAAACAACCTCCCGCACCACCCCGTCGAGCGCTCTGGCCACGAGACGATCCAAACCAATATCTTTCGGCCCGACTCCATCAAGGGGAGATATTTTGCCCATCAGCACGTAATAGAGCCCTTGGTAACTCTGGGTCTGCTCCATCATATTCATGTCAACCGGCGTTTCGACGACGCACAGCAAACTTGCATCGCGCCGTGGCGACGCGCAGCGTTCGCACACCTCCACCTCGGTATATGTATTGCAGCGCTGACAATGCCGAACTGACTGCAAAGCATGCAGGAGGGCGTCACCCAAATACTGGGCACCTTTCCTATCATGTTGCAATAGATGATATGCCATGCGTTGAGCTGATTTTGGCCCGACACCAGGCAGGCAGCGCAATGCTTCGATCAGCGAATCAAGCCCTGATGGATTCACCAGTCAAAAGGGAAGCTTGAAGCCGGGCGGGAGGTTTAACCCCGAAGTAAAGCCCGACATTTTGTCCTGACTCAGCGCTTCGCCTCGGCGAACAGCATCATTCATGGCCGCGGCAATCAGATCCTCAAGCATTTCCCGGTCATCCATCACTGACGGATCAATGCTAACTCTACGTACTTCATGGGCACCAGTCATTACAACCTTGACCATCCCCGCCCCGGCAATGCCCTCAATCTCGGTTTGAGCCAGTTGTTCCTGGGCCTTTTTCATATTTTCCTGCATCGCCTGCGCCTGTTTCATCAGACCAGCCAAGCCACCCTTCATCATCTTCGTTCTCCGTTACGCAATGGGTTTAATAGTTGATTCAACTACGGATGCATCAAGAGAATCGATCGCATCACGTATAAAAGCATCCCGGGTAATTGAGGCGACAGCACCGGCCTGTCGCTCCTGGCGTTCACGTCCAACGGTCTCCGCTGGGGTATCCGATTCGTTTTGAGCCAGTTCAAACTGCACCTTCATTGCACGGCCAAGATATTCACTCAGCGCCTGCTGCAGTTTGTCAGGCCCGGGTTTCATCTGCAAATGGACCTGCGAAGGCGATAGGCGCAACAAACATTCAGCTTCGCCAAGTCGCCTCAGTTCACAATTCTGCGCCAACTCCCTGGCCAGCCCGGACAACGGAAGCGATGCCACAATCTGACGCCAATCAGCATCTCCAGATGGCAACTGCTTGGCACCCGACTGAACCGCCACCACCGACACTTGCTCACCCCGCACCGCGCCATCTTGCTCGAAAGATCGCAACGGTCTAGCGTTAGCCACCGTCCTATTTTTGGGCCCAACTGCGACAAGTACGTCCGCAACGGAGCTCGGCCGAAATGTGTACAACCTGAGCAAGGTCATCACGAACCCCGCATGCTCATCTGGTGCGGTCGACATCTCAATTCGGCCCATATTCACGACTTGATAAGCCAACTGTACGAATTCGGGTGAGAGCGCTTCCGCCAGCAACAACAACCTCACCCTATCCGGATCGTCGTCATCTATCGTTGCCGGAACGCACTGAGCTATCTGCAACCGCGTCAGCAATGCACCCAAGTCCTGCAAAGCAGAGGAAAATGAAAGGCTGCGTATAGCGAGGTCCGCGGCGACCTGCAGCAACTCCGCTGCATCGCCCGCCTGCAGCGCCTCAAGAATATTAAACAAATAATCCTGATCGACAGTGCCCAACATACTTCGAACCTGAGCTTCATCGACCCTGCCTGCACCATGAGCAATCGCCTGATCCAGCAATGAAAGGGCATCACGCATGCTCCCTGCCGCTGAACGCGCAACCAACGTCAATGCCGGAGCCTCGAACGGAATTTCCTCTGCCTGCAAGATATGGGTCAGATGTTTGGTTATAGCCAGTGCGGGCATCTGCTTCAAATTGAATTGCAAGCAGCGAGATAGGACTGTTACCGGAATTTTTTGCGGGTCGGTCGTAGCCAGAATGAATTTCACATGCTCAGGTGGCTCTTCAAGAGTCTTCAGCATTGCGTTGAATGCCGAATTGGAGAGCATATGAACTTCGTCAATCACATAAACCTTGAAACGGCCACGAGTCGGTGCGTAAACCGCGTTCTCGAGCAGTTGACGCATCTCGTCAACCCTGGTGTTGGTGGCCGCATCAACCTCAAGCAAATCCACGAACCGACCGCTGTCTATCTCCTGACAAGCCGAACAGCCACCACAAGGCGTGGCGGTGATCCCGGCCTCACAATTTAGCGATTTCGCCAAAATTCGCGCGATGGTTGTCTTGCCGACCCCTCGGGTCCCGGTAAAAAGATAGGCATGGTGCAAACGCTGCTCCGAGAGGGCATGCGTCAGGGCACGAACAACATGTTCCTGCCCAACTAGCGTAGAAAAATTGCGCGGCCGCCACTTGCGCGCAAGAACTTGATAACTCATGCGCTCCACACCAATGCAGAAAATGAAAGTGGCGAGCCTAACCCCCG
>Ga0209211_10000062_pt1 | contig 230037 bp, 238 predicted proteins | sample RifGroA2_FD_183992 | JGI IMG/M metagenome (GOLD analysis project Ga0209211, IMG submission 183992) | Groundwater microbial communities from Rifle, Colorado, USA - Groundwater A2 (SPAdes) (version 2) | ecosystem: Environmental > Aquatic > Deep subsurface > Groundwater | place: Rifle, Colorado...
ACAAAAAATCATTAATTGAAGATATCTTGTCATTGATATTTAACGTTTCTGTCAACTCTGCGAAATCAGAATATTTGCTGCATAAATCCGACTTAAGAACGGGAAAAATTAACACAAAGCAATTTCTGCAGATCTTAAAATTGAAATTTAATTCACCTAAGGTTTTAGAAAATTTGGTATCAGAATATGAAAATGAATACAGGCAAGTTGCATTGATAGATAAAGACCTTTTATCATTGATACGATCGATATCAAAAAAATACAATGTTTGTTTGATGACAGATACTTTGGATCTGCATGATAAATATAACTCAAAAAGAAATATTTACTCACATTTTAACAAAGTGTTCAAATCATATGAAGAAGGGTTAATCAAGCCGGACATAAAGGCGTTTTTAAATGTTCTGGTAAAAATAAACTCACTGCCCGATGGCTGTGTATTTATTGATGATTTACAGGAAAACATTAATGCTGCAACCGGTATAGGAATGATTGGAATTCTTTATAAAGATTTGGAAAGTCTGAAAATGGAATTAAGGAAAATTGGTGTTAATTTTTGATATAATACTAAGCATTAAGGACCCGTATTTTAACGGTTAGAATGGGACTCTTATAAAGTCCAGGAGAAGGTTCGATTCCTTCCGGGTCCACAGTTTTAAAAAAATCCGGTCAGATAACCCCGAAAGATATCTATCATAACAAGTCTTACACTCTTTTGACTTTATTATAGTTACAAATTTAATTACTGTTGGTAATCTAACCGTAATATTCGAAATAATAGAAAGGGGGTGAATATTATGGTTAAAAGGATAAATTACCTGATTGCTTTTCTTATGGCTTTTGTTTTAGTTGGTACATTTTTTATCCGTGCAGCACAATCACAAACAACAACTACAAACACGCCAACACCTTCACCAACTAAGACAGTTCCGGGTGGTGCACCAGCAACAGGTTTTGCTAAATAAAACTTGATATATGAAATTAAAAGAGGGAATACTGCTTATCTTGGGTTTACTCATGGGGTTTATGGTGGTAAATATGTCATTTGGCGTAAATAATGTTATAGACCAGAACGTCTATTTCAACTCAAATACAGTGGCGCCAACCGTGACTGTACCACCACAACCTGGTATTCCGCTCAGGCTGAAGATAGAGAAGTTGAATATAGACGCACCAGTAGAAAACGTTGGATTGGATTCCGAGAATAAAATGGATGTTCCAAAAGATGCCGATAATGGAGGATGGTTTGAATATGGCTTTCGACCCGGAGAAAAAGGAAATGCGGTTATTGCAGGACATCTGGACAAAATAACCGGTGCACCGGCGATTTTTTATAATCTTTCCAGTTTGGAAGCTGGAGACAAAATTGAGATTGTTGATGATAAGGAAAAAAACTATACTTTTTCAGTTGTAAAAATAGCAGAATACCCGTATGATAATTTTCCATTGCAGGAAGTTTTCGGAACAAACGTGGATGCAAGATTGAATCTTATTACTTGCAACGGTGTCTACGACCTGAACAAAAAAACTTACTTAAAAAGACTAGTGGTTTATACTCAATTACTTCAATAACTCTTCTCCTAGTGCTAATTTATGCTAAAATAATAGCATTATTTAATGCCAGGGTAGCCAAGGTGGTCACGGCGAGTGTCTGAAAAACATTAGATCTCAGTTCGACTCTGAGCCCTGGCACTTTTTTATTGACATAAAGATCGAATATATGTATTATCTTATATATAACTTATTTTAATAGTTTATTATGATTAATAAAAAAAAGTTTATAGCAATTTTTCTTAGAAAGAAGGGATTTACTTACAACGAAATCTTAAAAGAAGTTCATATAGCAAAAAGCACTTTAAGCAAATGGGTAAACGAAGAAATAAATGCAGAAGAAGAAAGAAAAATAAAAAAACTAACATTTGTAAAAGGAATAAAAAAGATTACGTATTTAAATAAATTAAGATCAAAAAAAATACAAGAAATAGAGCGTGTTATTCAGCAAAAGTATTCACGTAATATAAAAAAAATTAATAACGATGCTTTATTTTGGCTTGGAATGGGACTTTATATGGCGGAGGGGGCAAAAACTGGAAGATGGAAAGCTGTATTTTATAATTCAGACCCCTTATTGAATAAAATTATGAGATATTTTTTTAAAAAAATATGTAATACTCCTGAAAACAAATTACATGTGCAAATGGTGTTACACAAAAATATATCTGAGATCAAAGCAAGGAATTATTGGAGTGAAGTATTAAAAATTCCGGAAAATAAATTTAATAAAGCATCTTATATTATTAGTAAAGCAAGCAAAGGTAAAAGGCCAATAAATTCTTTACCATACGGTACGATTCAATTAGCAGTTGGCAATAAAGAGGTATTGAACAAAATCAAGGGTTGGACGATAGGTATCCAAAATGAAATAGAGAAACTTAATGGTATTTGATAAAATTTGCTAAGTAAAGCGGGCGTAGTTTACCGGTAAAATGTCTCCTTGCCAAGGAGAAGACAGAGGGTTCAATTCCCTTCGCCCGCTCACAAGCGTAAAAATGTAACAGCAACAATGAATCAGCTTCAGAAAAGGTCCAAATCCATAAGACGTCAATTAAGCTTGTAGGTACTTTTATCCAAGTCAAAGAATTCTTTTGATAAATAACTTTCCGACCATTCTGCTTCGTTTACCGGATGGCACCAGCCTGATTCTTTTTCCCATATTAACCTTTGTTCGCAATGTTCACAAAAACCATAACGGCCGTACTCGTCAGATAAAATAACAACAGGATAATATTCACCTTTTTCGTTTTGATAATAATATTTTCTGATACCAATTTCCAAATCATCGGTTAATGGGTGTCCTGACCAGCTGAGCATTTTATCTCGTTTTGATATGAGAAAACGTTTGTCATCCCAAATTGCTTTAGTTAAGTAATCAGGTGGAATAGATTCGTCATACGGGAAAACAAAAAGATATTTTCTTATTAAGAACATATCCAGCTCATATTTTGGAATGGTGTAGGAAAGAATTTTGTAAACCATATCAGCCAATTTCCTGTTTTTTACTTTTATGATAAATTCGTCCCGATCTTCCTTTTTTTGATGAACTATTTTGAATTTTTTTTGTTTAAAATCTAAACAAGTAAATAAAATGTCATCATTAGCTCTGAAACCTACTTTTCTATACCATTGAGCTAAACCGCGATAGTATGAGTAAGTTCGTTTTGACACGGATTTATGTTTTTTTAGATTATAATGTTTTCCGGAATTGTCAATCAATGTGATATCTGACCAGTAATTGCAAGAAGCTGTTAAAAACAGATGGAGATCTTCTTCGGCAAAAAGCAAACCTTCTTGTACTTCATGGTTTCTTGGGGTATACCGGAATGTCCTGCCAGGGTAAATTCTTTCTACGGTGTCATAAGTCTCATGTCCTGTTCGAACGATAGTTGTGTCGTAAGTGGTTAACGTCTGGCGGATTTTAACCTTCGGAATTCCGGTAAACGTTACCAATTCGTCAATCGTTAAAGATCTGTTTTTTTCCTCGATTAGTTTTTTTATTATTTTCCTACGTCCGGGCGGGATTTCATTTTTCTGCATGGAAGTATTTTATCATTTTATTTAAGAGAGTATCATCTTGGATGTCGATCAAAGTTTGGTATATAATACTTCTTGGTGGACAGCTGATAAAAAGTTCGTATTTTGTTCACCAACGAGCTCCAAACTAGAATTACATACGGAAATATACATAAGGTTGCTTGACAAATACAATCAATGCTTACTTTTAAACCATTATCTTCACTAAAACCAGGACAACTTTTTGAGATGTTGGCGAGTAGCTATCGAGATTTAATTGATAAACATGATGCCAAAAACAAAGAAAAATATCTTGAAAGTTGGAGACAGTCAGACAAAAACGCTTTTGATAACTTGCAGACGATTGGTAAATACATATTTATATCTTATCTTGACGATAAACATATTGGTTTTTTCTCTTGGGATCCAAGAAACTTTCCTGAATATGGTATTATTGGCCAGAATTGTGTGTTGCCAAAATATAATGGTCAAGGTTTTGGAAAATTGCAAATAGAGGAGTTATTAAAGATATTTAAAGAAGCGAAATGTAAAAAGGCAGTAGTTTCGACTGGCGATAGTAATTTTTTTATTCCAGCACAAAATATGTATAAAAGTATAGGATTTGTGGAAACAGGAAGATACCTAAATAAAAAATGGGGAATCAATGAGATTGGGTACGAAAAGGTACTGCTTTGAACCAATTCTTGAAGCTGTGAATTCCTAATATTGGTTAGAGTTGGTTATTGAATTTTTTTGGTTTTTGGATATATTATGATAATAGATATATTTAAACTTATGAAAAAATCATTTGTTTCCGCTTTACTAATTTTATTGCAGGCGGCCTCGTTTTTATACATTGTTTTTTTCGGACCGCTTTTTGCTACCAATAAACTGCTGTTGTTTTTGCAGTTTATATCAATCTTAATTATCATGGATGCGTTTTGGGAAATGCGCAGGACCAGTTTTTACCGTGTGCCTGATGTCGGCAAACAAAAGGAACTGGTGACAAGCGGTATATATAAATTCATCAGGAATCCCATGTATCTGGCTGAACTGTTATTTGCCTGGGTGCTTGTTGTTGTCCAGTATTCCATACCCAGGTTATTTGCCTTTTTGGTGCTATTGATTGTGCTGGTCCTGAAAATATATTACGAAGAAAACTTGCTCAAGAAAAACTTCAAGTCGTTTGCAGCTTATAAAAAGCGGTCTTGGAGACTGATTCCCTTTATCTTCTAGTCTGTCTTTACGAAATATCTTAATGTTTTATAGCTATCACAAATCAAAATATCATTCCCGCAAAAGCGGGAATCCAGACTAAAATTACTTCTTTTACTTAATTATTATTCCCTGGATCCCTGCTTGCGCAGGGATGACAAAACTGGACATTTTATTTTGTGTTCATGATAGGTGTTTCATAATTTGTTATGTACATATACCCGGTCATTTTAAAAATCTCTAAAATCATTGATACCATGATTAATGAAATAAACATAAAAAAGAATTTATGATTTAATCGCGATCGCGTATCTCTTTTAAACTATTTAATTCACGATCGCGAAATACTTTTGTGTTTTAAGACTAGGTATAAGTAGTAGTTAGAAAAAATTCTGCGAGTTTATGTTTGTGGTAGTTTCAATAGCTGTTAAAACAAGAATATCTAGGATCCCTTTCGTTAATATAATTAATATTATTGATTTCTTCAGTAGTTAATTTTTGGGTTGATAAGGGTTTTTCGCCCTGCAGTAATTGTCTTTTCTGGATTATCAAGGAACCGAATTTTTTTTCTTCTACCAGTTTGGATACCCGGTCTTCCAGATAGATAGTCAGCATTTTTGATTGCGGACTGATTCCGCTTGGAGGTTCAATTATCAAATAGCGGGTGTTAACATGGTTTTTATCATATTCGAGAAATGTCTTGTTCAAATACTGTTTTTGGCCGGACCAGAACGGCAAATAGCCGAATTTTTTTTCACCGTATATTTTATAAAGGGATGACCACAATGTATTTATAAAAAACGGATTGGTTAATGCGCAAACACTAAATTTATCATTAGAAGAATTATACGTATAATCTATTAATTCTTTTTCATCCCGGTATGTGATTGGTTGATAAGAAAATAATTTGGAATTTTTAAATTGTTCCTTAAAAAAAAGCGATAAGTTGGATGCTAAAATCAAAAACAGCACAATAATTCCCAGGACAGGTTTTTTGGATTTTAGCAACATGTAAATTGCCAAGGCAAAAATAATAGTAGCTGCGCCGATCATGGAGCTTTGGCCGGATTGACCTGTAAGCACACCTGATTTAAATGCAAAAAGAGGCAAAGTAGATAAAGCCCAGATTGTCAAAAATTTGCCTTGATTGGTTTTTCTATAATTTATATAAACAAAAACTAAAGCTCCGGAAAAAAACAAGAATAAGAAAAATGCGTTAAAGGAAAAAAATGAATAATAAAGCGATGTATTAATGCTGCCTAGATAAGTTATTATGGTTGATAAAGGGTTTTCTAAATTGGATTGGCCGGAAAAATAACCGAAGAGAGACCTGGTTGTTAAAAAGCCAAATTTAAGTTCGGCAATGGCAAAAGGCAGCAAAAGCAACAATGCCGTAAGACCGGATATTAATATTGTTTTCAAATTGGTTTTTCTCCATAGAAGAATATAAAAAAGGGTGAGATAAATAAAATAAAAACCGACATGAATGGAAAAGGAAAGTCCAATAACGCTGAGTATCAATCCTATATCTTTTTTTTTTACATACCAAATACCTAACCCAACAAAAAATAAGGTTGCGAAAACCGGCATAAGTCCGGTGTTGGAAATATAACGGCCATAATTTGCCTGCTGATAGGAGATTGCCCATAAAAATCCTGCTAAAAGTCCTACTTTGGAATTAAAAAGTTCTCTGCCTCCGTAATAAACGATAATAATTCCTAATGCGTTGATAAGCAGAAGTAAGGCGCTTGCCGAATTAGGGTTGAAATTAGTCAGTAAATAAGCCGGCAGTAAAAGATAATACAATAGGGAACCGTTGAAGACTCCGGGAATATCTGTTTCCGGGCCAACCAGTTTAATATCTTTTTCATAAACAATATCGTGTATCCTTTGCACATCTCGCGCCTGGTCATACCCGAAGAAGAAATTATCTGTGAGATTGGTAAAACGGACTAATATTCCAATCAATAAAATAAAAGATAGAATTAGAATTTCTTTTTTTCTACTCATATTGCTCTTTATAGTATATTATATTAATAAATATATGACATATTCATTGATACTTCCGGTTTGTAACGAAGAAAAAAATATTGGGCTGCTCTATCTAAGATTAAAGACAGTATTGCAGAGGCTTGATAAACCGTATGAAATTATTTTTGTTAACGATGGTTCGGACGATGCTACGCTGGCATTGCTTTTTGGACTACATAAAGAGAATAAATCAATTAAGATAATTAATTTTTCCAGAAATTTTGGCCACCAAATGGCAGTAACAGCAGGTATGAAACATGCTACAGGAGATTATATTGCAATAATGGACGGCGATTTACAGGATCCGCCTGAAATATTACCTGATTTATTTGAACTAGTTAAAAAAGGAAATGATGTTGTGTACGCTATCAGAAAAAAAAGAAAGGAGAATATTTTTAAAAGGACAGCATACGGTATTTTTTATAAAATTTTACAATATATATCCAACATTCCCATTCCGCCTGACAGTGGAGATTTCTGCGTTATGACAAAACAGGTAGCCTTGATGCTTAATTCATTGCCGGAGAGGAATAGGTTTGTCAGGGGTTTGAGATGCTGGGTAGGCTTTAAGCAAATTGGTTATGAATATGAAAGAGAAGCGCGTTATGGCGGGAATAGCAAATACTCCATAGGTAAGTTGATAAAACTGGCTTTTGATGGTTTTTTTTCGTTTTCCTATACTCCTTTAAGAGCAATGTTTGTTTTGGGATTAATTGCTCTGGCAATGTCTTTTCTAGGGGTTATTTCTGCCGTATATTTTAAATTTTTTACCAATAATTACAAGCAAGTGCCGGGTTTTGCCACAACAATAATTTTGGTTATGTTTATTGGCGGCTTGCAGTTATTTTCATTAGGTTTGGTAGGTGAATATATGGGCAGAATGTATGATGAAATGAAAAGAAGGCCGCAATATATTATCAAGTCGAAGGTAGGTTTTTGAACATTTTGAGCATTTTATTAAAAGCATCTTTATCCGATTTGTTAGATAACATTTGGCTGACTTCCTCCTTAGTAACAAACTTGGCGTCACTCATTTCCCAGTCATGGTTTTTTGGATCTCCGGAAATATATTCCATCAAAAAATAAAATACAGTTTTGCTAACTAAAATATTTTCTCCATCTTTTCCGCCGTGGGGTGAATTATTCCATTGGTATTTGTATGCTACTTTAACCGGTTGCGGTTTGATTATTTTTGCTTTTATACCACCTTCTTCTTCGACTTCCCTAAGCGCGGCTTGTTCCATTGGTTCATCTTTTTGTTTGTCGCCAATAAGTCCTTTGGGGAAAACCCAGCCTTTATTCTGGGAATGCTGGCAAATCAACCAAAGAACTTTTTTTCGCCCGGAGGAAAATTGCTCTTTGGAAAAATATACAATGCCGCCGGCAGAAACTTCTATTTTGGTTTTCATGATTTAAAATTATATAAGATTCAATAATTTCTTTACACCAATTAAGGTATGTACAGGAAAATTGGCTATTCGGATTTGCATATTTCTGAATTGTCCATATCCATTACTGACTATTATCTTGTTTTTTCTGAGTCTTTTTATTATTTTTTTTGTTTCATTTCCGGTGTTTATTGCAATGGTAGTTTTTGATTGCCAATCCTTGTTAATAACAAATGGCTTGAATTGTTTATGTTTGTAAAAATAATTATAAATAATTTTTGACTTTTGTTCAGTTTCTTTCCTGATTCTATCAATTCCTTTTTTCATCATGTCTTCAGTTACTTTTTGTAATAAATAAAAATTTAAAACATTAGGTGTTTCAGGAGTTTGGAATTTGATGCTTTTTTGTAATAAGCTTGGAAAATTATGGTGACTACCAATATTTATTCCGTTTTTTTGTAAATAAATTGATTCATCAATGGCTTTTTGATTGGCAAATAGTATGCTTAATCCAGATGGTAATCCGAACCCCTTTTGTACTGAAAAAAAAGCTAAATCTATCTTAGAAAAATCTATTATGGGGTTAGGTGCAGAAGATACTATATCGACAGCAATCAATTTATCCGGATAAATTTTCTTAATTTTATATATATCCCTGAATTTAGTTTCAACACCGGTACTGGTTTCGTTGTGTGTAAAACAAATAAGTTCAACTTTACGCGGAATTTTAATTTTTGCGATATTTTTAAATCCATGACCGGGCGCTACTTCAATTTTTTTGGCAATTTTTTGAAGTTCTAAAGCCGTAGTATAAAATTTTTTTGAGAAATCGCCATTAACAAAATGGAAACTGTATTTATTAACGCAATTTTGGATAATTTTTTCCATTGCTTCCAGTGAAGACGACAGGAAAAAAACATGAAAGTCTGAAGGAAGCTTAAATATTTGTTTCAAATTATTCTCCAAGCGTTCGTAAATTTGCATGAATTGCATATCCCGATGGGAGATAGATAAGATATCATTAGTAAGGGCGTATTTTATATGATCATTAACGGTAGGATACAGTTGTGTAGGTCCGCAAGTAAAATACATCATATCAATATAATATCCTAAAACGGATAGTATGTTTGATTTGTTTTAATGCCTGCAGTATTTTTTTGTCATATTTTTTATTGACATCTGTTATCACGTATCCGATATTTTCATTTGTTTTTAAGTATTGTCCTTCAATATTTATTTTGTAATCCGCCAATACTTTATTGATTTGCGCCAATATTCCCGGAACGTTTTCATGAAGATGCAATAAACGATGAGTATTGCTAAGTTTAGGTTGGTTGATGTTGGGTATGTTAACACTCATCATAGTTTGTCCAGTATTGATATAGTCAATAATTTTAGTCGTAACATATTCGGCAATATTTTTTTGAGCTTCTTCAGTGGAACCGGCCACATGGGGAGTCAGGATGACATTTGGCAAGTTAATCAGTTCGTTTGTAAACGGAAAGCTTTTGTCTTTTGGTTCCTCAGGGAAAACATCCACTGCCGCCCCTTTTATTTTTCCGCTTTTGATAGCTGATGCTAATGCCCTAATATCAACGACGAAACCACGGCTGGCATTAAGGAATATAACCCCCGGTTTCATTGATGCGAATTCATTGTAGGAAATTAGATTGTTATTATTTTTATTACCATCAACATGTATGGAAATAATATCGCAATTTTTTAATACATATTTCATTGAAGTGCATTTTTTTGCGTTGCCCAATGCCAGTTTATCCGCTATATCATAGAAATAAACCTCCATTCCCAATGATTCAGCCAAGACTGACAGCTGTGATCCGATATTTCCGTAACCTATTATTCCTAGCTTTTTTCCGCGTATTTCGAATGAATTCCTGGCGGATTTATCCCAGATGCCCTGATGCAGTTTCCGATTTTTTTCCATTATTCCACGCTGAAGCATAATAATTTCACCAATCACCAACTCAACTACGCTTCTGGTATTGCTGTAAGGCGCATTGAAAACAGCAATGCCTTTGTCACAGCAGATTGCAAGATCAATCTGGTTGGTTCCTATACAATAGGCTCCGACAACCATCAGATTTTTGGCGTATTTTAATAATTCTTTATTAACTTGGGTCCGTGATCTGATTCCCATTATCCATGATTTTGAAATCTTTTCGAAAAATTCAATATCGGACAATGGCTTTTCAACATAATCTACTTCATAACCCTCTTTTTCGAACATTTTGACTGATAAATTGTCTATATGCTCCAGCAAAAGTACCCTAATTTTTGATTTTGGATAAGATATAGACATAGGAAGCCTGTTGATATAAAGGAATTCGTCGAAGCTTCTGACAATCGAATCTGCTTTTTTTGTTATAGTCTCTCTTTTGATATTCTCGGTAAAAGCTGAGAAATGTTTTGCAGCGCCCATTTTTTTCACTTCATAATCGGTATATCCGTCACCAATTATTATAATCTCACCCCGAAGTCCCAGGGATTTAATTGCTTTTACTTTACCGTTCCGGTAAGCCATTGGATTAGATTTGTCATGATGCAAGATATTCCCTTTTTTGTCAAAAATAAATGAATTGCCTAGGACATGCGAATCCGCTATGTGAAAGATGCGAGTAATGGGGAGGATGATTTCTTTGAAACCTCCAGAAATAATGAAAATATGCTCACGGTTATTTTTAAAAAAAAGCCTGTTCCTTTTTATTGATGGCGTAATTTTTTTAATAAGCGATTTGACAGCGGAATTAATATGTTTTTTATTTGCTTTAAGCAGTTTGATTCTTTCGGATAAACTTTTTTCAAAGGGAATTTTTCCTTCCATGCCAAGGGTAGTTAATTCTCTTATTTTTTTCAATATTTGATTTTTATCTTTTCTATTTTGAAGCGCGATTTCCGCCAATTCTTCCAGGCTTTCGGTAGTTACAAATGTGCTGTCAAAATCTATGATGAAATATTTAACTGGTGCCATAAAAAAACCCCGCTTTTACGGGGACATAGTAAACTGATAAAACACTCCAAACTCCCCGCATTCAAGCGGAGGATCCGGATGGGGAAAAATTATTCAAAACATCAGTCCTGTCATTCATGTTACAGAGATAATAAAGAATATTGAGAAAAAAGTCAAACGAAACATTATAGTAAAATATGATATTTAACAATATGGCTCGGGAATATTATAAAGGTAAAAACTCCAATGAATCCTCTTGCATAGGATTAATTATTAACAAATGGACAATTATTACATTATTAGGATTGATGTTTTATTTAAGTAAAAAAAGCCCCGGACCAGTTCCTGTCGGATATTATCCGGCTCCAACTCCCCAACAAGTTGAAAACCAATTGGATTTCAGTCAAGTTAAAAGTATTTATGGTGATATTTTAGGCTTTCCCAATTCTAAGCTTCGCCAAATACCATTTGATCCTGATGCATGTAATGAGGTTCCTTTTCCTCCGCGACCGCCAGAAAACTATAAATATCCACCTCTATCGGAAACAAATGTGCAGATTATGAATCTTGATGATGATCAGATTCAAGGAGCACCACTAAAATCCACAACACAATTACAATTCATTTTATATGATACATCTGTTATACCGCCAGGTGCTTATTTGGGTATAGAGGTCAGAGTGCTGGGTGATAGAGAAGCTATTGCGGTTGATGGTAGGGTAAATTTGTCGCAAGCAAGAATTGCCTGCAGTCAGCTTTCTTTGATTGCAAATGGTGAAAGACTTAATCCGCCGCTTGATATAGGTTTTAAAACTCCTCTTTCAGAAAGATGGTTGGAAATAATTAACAGGTAATCAATTATTATCTGCTCCTATTGCTTCTGAAATATGTTTATAGCCGTCTTGTTTTAATTTTTCAGCCAATTCGAAATTGATTTGGGCAATTAAAGCCGGTCCCTGATATATCATGCCGGTTATCAGCTGGACTAAAGATGCTCCCAATCTTATTTTCCTGTATGCATCGCTACCGGAAAAAACTCCACCGCAGCCTATGATAATAAATCTTTTTTTATATTTTCCGTACGCTAGTTTTATGAACTCATTGGATCTTTTTTCACAGGGTTTTCCGCTGAAATTTCCCACTTTCCATTTCTTCACTTCCTGAGGGTCGAGCGAGCGGTCTTTTCTGTTTTTTTGCAGATTACCGAAAATTACCCCCTTTATGAATTTGTATTTGGATATTATTTCCAGCATTTCCAATGTTTCCCTGTCGGTTTTTTCAATAGGCATTTTGACGAATACGGGTTTTCTTACATTTAATTTACCGATTGCATTTAACAGTTCTTGCAGATTTTTAGGAGGGTAGAAACTAATATCTCCGAATAAATTGGGACAGCTGATATTCAGTTCGTAATAACTGTTTATGACGTCGGAATTTTCGAATTTTTTAAAAGCTTGGACCACATCCTCGACGCTCTGTTTTTGCGTCATGTTTTTAATTCCGTTGGTCCTTCCAATACTGATCCCTAATGGAATTTCAAAATGAAGATTGCGTAATTTCCAAACAGTATCGCGGGAACCTAAATTTTTAAATCCCTTATTGACCATCAGGGACTTGGATTTAGGCAATCTTCCTAGCATCGGCTTAGGATTGCCTTCATATGGATGGTTTGTGATAGTGCCAACCGTTTCAAACCCGAAATCGATACATGGAAGGATTTGTGTCAATTTGGCTTCATAATCAAAACCGGCCGACAAACCTATCGGTTTGCTGAAATGAATACCTGCAATATCCTGCGACAGAATAGGATGGTGTGACCTGAGAAAAAAACCTAAAAGCTTTTTCAGCGGCGCAATCATTCCCATCAACTGTCCCATATTAACCATGAAATTATGGATATGTTCCGGGTTAAACATGAAAAAAATGGGTTTGATAATATTGCGGTATTTCCATCCAAGGGCATAAATAAAAAAAGTTTTTCTTTCATATTCCAGCCAAATAAAAGCAAGGAAGAAAAGAATGAAACTCGTTAGAGCCGACAGGGTACAATAAAGGCAAAGGCTTTTAATTACAAATAACTGCAAATACATAAGGTAGACAGAAAAAAAAGCTCCTGCAGCAGTCTGGAAAAATAACCAAAACCACCATAACTTTTTATTAGTCGAAATGGCAAGCCCTATCACTAATGTCAAGATGGTATAGTGGATAAGGCCAAGAAGGGCAAGCGGTACGCCAAAAATGACAGCATATCTGCTTCTTAAGACCTGGCCGCAATCATTGAAAAACGGGAGTATATTATTGACCGTACAGGGAGGTATGACATTTGCATAATGTTCATAGGTCAGGTAGCTGGAATCAATTATCCCTATTATTCCAAGAAGAAGCAGAATAAAGAATATTTTCCTTTTCATGAAGATATTTTACCAGATATAATGCTATATCTGGTTTATCAGGTACAGAATTGTACCTGATTACAATAAGAATTCCTCAAATTCCTTATTTCCATAAAGTTCTTCGTTAAACCATTTGATTTTTTTCGGGATTACTTTAAAAACCCTTGAATTAATTACTTTATTTTGCATATTTTTCAAATTAACAATTTTTTCGAATCCGGGGTTTATCTTATTCCATAATTTGAGCATCCACTTTATCTGCGTTATGTCTTTAAGCCGATATGAAGTTCCATACATTTGCGCTCCAATTTTTTTATCGGTAACATTCTGGTGAGAGTCTGCAATAGCACAAGCAATCTCACCGTTCTTGATAATATTTTTGCAATGATCTGTATCAGGCGCGCTGACAAAATATAGATTGAATTCGTCATCAATGACGTAGTATACCCAGGCAGCCCACAGATGTTCATCATGCGTAGCCACAGACATGAATTTATGCTCTTTCAAATATTCCAGCAGTTTTTGCTTATTGTTTTTCATATATTTGTTGTATATCCGGCATCAACTGTTAAAATCTGGCCAGTAACGCTGTCGTTATGAGCTAAATAAAGAAACGCCTGGGCAATTTCATCGGGTGTAATCCACTTTTTGGTAAGCGTTGTTTGAATACATGAATCTTTTGTTTCTTTTGCCACATTATTCCAGTAGTCGGTTTTTGTATATCCTGGGGAAACGGCATTTACCATAATGTCAGGTGCCAAGACTTTGGCTAAGGATTTAGTAAGATTTAATACTGCTGCCCTAGCTGCTGCATAAGCGGCTATTCCTGTAAAACCCGTATGTGCTCCGGTCGAACACGTATTCATTATCTTACCTGACTTATTTTCTAACATTATTTTTGCAGCTTCTTGCGAACAATAGACAGCACTGAAAAAATTCAGTTCGAAAACAGAAATTAAATCATCTCTTGTTAATTCCAGAAATGGTTTTGGTATAGCCAATCCTGCATTGTTAATTAGTATATCTATAGTCCCAAAAGTTTTCATAATGTCAGTAAACATTTTCTTGACTTCTTCTTGTTTGGCAACATCAGCTTGAACAGCAATAGAATTAGAGCTATGCGATTTGATTTCATTGATAGTATTTTTTGCTTCATTCTCATCGGATTTATAATTCACTATAATATTTGCCCCTTCTTTGGCGAAAAGTAAGGCTGTTGCTTTTCCTATGCCTTTAGAAGATCCGGTAATCAGAACGGTTTTATTTTTCAGTTGCATATTTATTTCAGGCTATACCCGCCATCAACTACTAATATATGTCCTGTTATGTAGCTGGCGTCATCCGATGCCAAAAATAGGATTGCTCTGGCCAATTCCTCGGGTTGGGCAATGCGCTGCAGCAAAGTTGTTTTCTTCATCCTTTCTATTAGTTCTTTACCCGCACCCCTTGTCATATCGGTTTGTACGTTGCTTGGAGCGACGGCGTTTACTCTTATATTAGGAGCCAATTCCTTAGCAAACGCTTTTGTCATAGAAACAATTCCGCCTTTGGCGCAGGAATATGCTAAAACAGGCGCAACTCCCAATATACCGACTGTTGATGTTAGATTGACAATGGATCCGGAAGGATTTTTCTGCATTATAGGTATTGTTTCTTTTGTCATTAAATACATGGATGTCAAATTGGCATCAAGGGTGTTTTGCCATGTTTCTCTGCCTGTTTTCCAATCACCAGGTCTTATTATTTCACCTGCATTATTAACAAGTATGTCAATTCTTTCAAATTTCTGCAGAGTTTTATCCACTAAGTTTTTCACATCCCGTTCTTTTGTTAGATCTGCCTGTACATTCCATGCGTTTCCACCTATTATATTTTTCACTTCGTCCGCTTTCTCCTTTTGTTGTTTGTACACTATAACTACCTTTGCGCCCTCTTTGGCGAACAGTAGGGCAGTAGCCCTTCCTATACCGCGTGATGCGCCTGTGACGATAGCAACCTTGTCTTTCAATTTCATATTTTTTATTTCTTAACTGGTAACAAATCCTTCTTTATTTGGAATATAAATATGCTTATTATTATCAATAGCCCTCCAACCATTTGCAACAAAGTTGGGAAATCTTTCAAAAGAAAAATAGCAAATACCGTAATACATATAGGTACTAAATTTCGGGCAATAGTAAAAAAATAAGCTCCAGCTTTTTTAATGATAAAAATGACTAATGAAATTCCAACAATAAAATTTGCAGTATTAAAAAATACAAAACCCCATGCATTAACTTTATTGATTGGATTGAAGATTATTATTAAAAAAAACATTATTAATGCGGTGATTATAAATCGCAGATATATAATCTGCGTTATTGAGGCGTATTTATAAGCAGCTTGATTGATTACATTTGAAATACTAAAAGAGACAGTCGCCCCGAGAAACAATAAATCTCCCCAGTTGAAACGAACTGAAGATTTGAAATTATATATAACCAAAATTGCACCAATAAATGAAATTATGGATGCGATAATTTTGAATAAAGTAACTTTTTCCCTTAAAAAAACAACAGCTAAAAAGAATGTTATAAAAACACTTAAAGTAGATAAAATACCCCAGTTAATAGACGAAGAATATGTTAATCCAAACAGTACAAATAAATCACCCAGGACAGAGCCGAAAAAGCCGGCTAAAGATCCATACCAGATTGTTTTTGGCTTCATTCTTAAATCCTTGCGTTTCAATATAAAAAGATACAAAGTTAAGAATAATGAACCAATTAAATAAGATAAAAAATTCAAATGTAAAGGAGTAATTTCCGTCCTTACGTACTTCTGCTGTAATACCGTAGTCAATCCATAAAAAAAAGCAAAAGCGATTGATGCAAAAACTGCCTGCCGCATAATGTCATTATTATAACACTAAACTATCTTGCCTGATAATTACAATCAGCCTATTATATATACTATTATTTAAATATGGATAATATCTATACGGAAATCCCCGGATATTTATTATTTTCCGTTAAAAAGATAAACATCAACAATATTGAAATAAATTATGCGGATGCAGGTCAAGGATATCCCCTAATTTTTATTCACGGTTGGACCAATAACTGGATGGGTTTTATTCCCTTAGGTAAATATTTGATGAAATATTTTCGGGTAATATTAATTGATCTGCCGGGTTATGGGGACAGCGGCAGATTGAAAAATTATTCACTGGATATTATGTGTCATTATCTGCACGGTTTTATCAATAAACTGGGATTAAAGCAATTTAGTCTGGTTGGGCATTCTATTGGCACATTTGTCGTATCGGCATATTACCGGCTCTACCCGCAGGATGCGGAAAAACTTGTGCTAATTGGACCGGTGATTCGCAAAAAAAGGCGGTTTTTCTTTTTTATCAATAAGTTATTTTTTGAATTAATAAAAAAATCAGACAAATTAAAAATGCTTTTGAAAAGTTTAATCGATTGTAAAGCTTGGGCATATTTAATTGCTAAACATATCAATATGTACCGGTTTGACCAGAAACTAATTGATTATTATGGAATGGTAGGGAAAAAGAAAATGTCAAAAGAAGTATACGCGGAACTGGGAGCGGAAGTATCCGGTATAGACATTGAGGATCAAGTTAGAAATATTTCAGCGCCGGTATTAATGTTATTTGGCAAGTACGATAAAATTACCTGCATGGAAGAAGTTGAAAGCTGTATGGATTATTCCGGTAATATTAATTTTGCGGTTATCGATAAAGCAGGCCATATTGTTACTGTTGAAAAACCAAAAGAAACTGCGGAAGCAATAAAGAAATTTATTTTAAATAATTGAATTATAGCGTTGTTTATCCTGGCTAAGTGAGGTAAAATATAGCTACTTTAGGCGGAATGATTAATATTACAGTCATGTTTAACTTGGCGCGTTGGCGAAGAGCTTGCCTGCCGGCAGGCAGGGAAACGCAGTGTGTGTTCCAATACTATCTCAAAATGGCGCGTTGGCGAAGAGGAAACGCAGGTGTGTGTCCCAGCACCATCTGGCCAAATGGCTCGATGGCGAAGAGGTAACGCAGCTGTCTGCAAAACAGCTATTGCGGGGGTTCGATTCCCCCTCGAGCCTCTATATTTGGCCTAGATGTGCGGGATCCCGAAGTTGTAATCCGTTAAAACGGATACATACTTCTGGGACAAAACACCTATGCGCCGGTTCGATTCCGGCACGCGCCTCCATTAGAATCTGTTAACGAGTTAACGGGTTTTTCGAGTTAATGAGTTTACAGAGTAAAAAACTACGGTGGACTTAAGATTTTGTAATACGACAAAAAGCTGATAACAAATTCAAAAGGAGAGGTGGCAGAGCGGTTGAATGCACAGGTCTTGAAAACCTGCGTGGCAGCAATGTCACCGCGAGTTCGAATCTCGCCCTCTCCGCCTTCGCTTCGACGAAGCTCGAAAGAGCGGAGTCGAGCTTCTTGAAGCTTCGGCGAGACGAAGTCCGCTTATGTTTTATGTTTACATTTTATATTGTTCGGATAAAAATACCTATACTGGTTGCACTAGTGATTTAAATGACAGGATAGAAAGACATCAAAAAGGTTACATTTCAGCAACTAAAGAAAGATTACCTATGGAACTCCTTATATCGAAAATCAAATCCATTAACCAAAGACAATTTTAGGTCTTGCATTAAGGGGGAAATACATGAAGTAATAAATAATTCAAATAAAGAACTAGTATTTATATGTTTACAAATACCACCGGAATCTGAAAAAAATACTAAGTAAGTAAAAAACTATCTTCCCATCACCAGGTAGACTATCAATCCGATGATGATTATGGGAAGAAGCAACCCGGACAAACCTCCGATAGCCAGGAATCCCAAAACAGACAATACCCATAAAACCAGGAGTATTCCGGCTATTTCCCTGAAAGGCGAAGGAAGCAGTCCTACAATCCAGCTTATGATCAGTAATGTAATGATATCCCATAAAGTGATCGGTTGACCATTGATTGTAAATAGAAGTAAATCAGGCAAGACCAAACCGGGCAGATTGAGATATCCGAAAATCCAAAGAATAATCAAAATTATTAATAAAACACTAATCATTAAATAAAATTACATATATTATTTATGTAATCAAAATTAATAAAGTAATAGTAATGTAAGATGATAAAAAATAAACCATTTCTTCAATAAATTTGGTACAATTACGCTATGTCAGATCCATTACAGCTTATATTGAAAAAACTTGACGACATAGATACCAGGATAAAACAACTGGAGGGGAATCCTGTTACTGCAGATAATAAACCGGTTTCTGTCGTGGAAGAAACCATCAAGAATATCAGAGATCCCTTATTTTCCAAGGCAGTGGACATAGCGCAAAAAAATGATGAAGTTCCCTCATCTTTATTACAAAAATTACTCAACGTTGATCAAGGAAGGGCAGAGAAACTAATTGATCAAATGGTTGAAGCCGGTGTTGGAACTTCTTTTTGGGGAGATGTTTAAATTTTATGTTTAATAGTCCAACATACGGTAAAGTAGACTTACTTAAATTAAAAGAAATAGTATCTTCATTTATGTCACAGGATAAAAAAGCCGCATATGAGATTATAGTAGGCACTGATTCACAGAAAATTGAGAAGAATAAATACGATTTTGTTTCCGCATTAATTATCCACCGGATAGGATATGGGGGAATTTATTTCTGGAAACGAATAATACAGGACAAGAAAATCAGTTTAAAAGAACGCATTTACCAAGAAGCGACCATGTCACTGGAAACATCAGAAAACTTTGTCCACTTTTTCAAGACAAATGGAATATCAAAATATAATATCCAAATTCACGTTGATATAGGCCATAATGGTGAAACACGGGTTATGATTAATGAAGTAGTGGGAATGATTAGAGGAAGCGGATATGAAGTAAAAATCAAACCTTATTCTTATGGGGCAAGCAAAGTGGCTGATAAATATACTTAGCTTATATATTCTTTCACATTAACTTCATTTATGTTGAAATTAGTGCCTTGATTGCTGACAATTTTATAAGCCATTTTTCTGACAATACCTTCGATTGTTCTTTCCAATGTACGGATACCGGCATCAAAACCTAGCGGTCTGGTTAATTTCAACCAGACGTTGTCGTCAATAGAAATCTGCTCGGGCGTTATACCTGATTCGCGTAAATATCTTGGCAGAACATAGTTTTTTGCTATGTGTATCTTTTCCTCATCCGTATATGAAGGCATTTGGATCACTTCCAACCTATCCATTACAGCAGTTGAAATATTGTTGGTATTGTTGGCGGTGGCGACAAATAAAACTTGCGAAAGGTCAAATGGGCAATCAATAAAATAATCGGTATAATTGGCGTTTTGGCCGGGATCAAGAAGTTCTATCAATACACCCATGATAGCAGCCCTTGATTCGGGTGTAATCCTATCCAATTCGTCCAATAAAATAACCGGATTTCTGGAACCTGCCCTTCTTAACGCCCTTATAATCATTCCAGGTTCAGCTTCCGGACTGGTTTTTGACTGACCGCGTAAGTCGAGAGCAGAAGATAGTCCGCCAAAAGGTATGCGGACAAACTTTCTGCCCAAAGCTTCGGCAATCGAGATGGCAAAAGTTGTTTTACCTGTGCCGGCCAAACCCACAAAAAATAAATTAGGCGCATGAAAAGCTTCCGTATTTAATTTTTGTTTTTGCAGAATTAGAATTGACAGATATTCAATTACCCTTTTTTTGATTTTGTCTAAACCATAATGATGTTTATTGAGAATTTCTTGTGATTTGGCAATGTCGAGTATATCTTCAGTTTTAGTATTCCAGGGAAGATTGGTAATCCAATCTATATATTTTGCGGTAATATCCAACTGGGAGAGGTTGCCTCCGTATTTGAGCGTTAAATTTATCCGCTCAATTTGTTGAAGCGCCCTGTCATGTAGGTTAGCAGGTAGATCGGCTTTTTGCAAATCATCCCTAAGTTTTTGTATTTCTGATAGGCTATTCTGATTATCCATGTTGTTAGCAGACTGATTATCCACTTGACAAAAGCTTAAATTTTTATTATAAATTATTCACTGTATTTTTATATTACTAGTTTTTATCTTAAAAAGCTATGTCAAAAACAAAAGGTTCATCTATCAAGCCTTTGTTTGATTACGTATTAATTAAACCGGTTGTTCTTGAACAAACTTTGCCTTCAGGTATAGTGCTTCCGGATTCAGCCAAAGAAAAACCGCAAATTGGCGAAATAATGGCAATCGGCCCAGGCGCTCACAATCCAGACGGCAAGCTTATGCCCATGCTGGTAAAAGTCGGCCAGAAAATCCTCTACAAGAAATGGGGCGGCAATGAAGTTAAGGTAGGTACGGAAGAATGGTTGCTGATTGAACAGAAAGATGTTATGGCAGTTGTTGAATAATCATTAAAAATCGTTATAAATTTTATAAAAAAATCTATGGCAAAACTAATTATCTACGGCGCAGATGCCCGCAAAAAACTTCTTGATGGTGTTGATAAATTGTCAAAAGCAGTGGCTACGACTCTTGGTCCAAAAGGAAGAAACGTAGCTCTTGATAAAAAATGGGGAGCCCCGAATGTCATCCATGACGGAGTAACGGTGGCAAAAGAAATAGAGTTGGAAGATGTTTTTGAAAACATGGGAGCGCAATTGGTTAAGGAAGCTGCTTCCAAAACAGCTGATGTTGCCGGAGACGGAACAACAACCGCAACAGTTTTAGCCAGCGCCATTGTTTCACAGGGTATAAAAATGATCACAGCCGGAGCTAATCCGATGGTCATGCGTTCTGGCTTGATGAAAGGTAGCGAATATGTAGTGGCAGAACTTAAGAAAATGGCTAAAACCATAACTTTAAAAGATGCTGCCAACGTGGCTACCATTTCAGCCGGCAGTACGGAATTAGGCAATCTAATCGCTGATGCCTTAAAAAAAGTCGGCGGCAAAGATGGTGTTGTGACGGTAGAAGAAGGCAAAGGACTAGTAACAACTGTCGAACATAAAGAAGGAATGCAGTTTGATCGCGGTTTTGCATCCGCCTATTTTGCAACTGATGCCGATAAAATGGTGGCGGAAGTAGAAGAGCCTTATATTCTTATTACCGATAAGAAAATTTCTGCTGTTTCAGATCTTTTACCCTTCCTGGAAAAATTCGTCAAAGTATCAAAGAACTTAGTCATCATTGCCGATGAAGTCGAAGGTGAAGCATTGGCAACATTAGTTGTCAATAAACTGCGTGGCACTTTTAATGCGCTGGTTGTCAAAGCGCCGGGATTCGGCGACAGACGCAAAGCCATGCTTGAAGATATAGCAATTCTGACAGGCGGTACCGTAATTTCGGAAGATCTGGGAAAGAAGATGGAGAATGTTGAAGTAGAGGATTGCGGTCGGGCAGATAAAGTGAAATCGGACAAAGAAAATACCTCAATAATTGGCGGCAAAGGAGATAAGTCCAAAATCATTGCTCGTGTTGCCCAGATCAAACGGGAAATTGATGAAACTACGTCGGAATTTGATCGGGAAAAATTGCAGGAAAGATTGGCAAAGCTTTCCGGAGGGGTTGCAATCATCAATGTTGGCGCAGCTACGGAAGTTGAACTGAAAGATAAAAAAGAAAGAGTCAATGATGCGGTTGCCGCTACAAAAGCCGCTTTGGAAGAAGGTATTGTTCCGGGAGGAGCAGTAGCCTTGTTGGATATCAGCCAGAAGATGAATTCTTCTTCGTTAAAGGGAAGTAAAGACGAACTGATTGGTTTTGAACTTGTTAAAAGCGCTATTGAATCACCGTTTACCAAACTAATGGAAAACGCCGGTCTTAACGCCGGAGAACTGATTGCTAAAGCACGTTCAGCCAGCGCAAAGGGATTTGGTTTTAATGTTTTAAAAACTGAATCAACATCTGAGGCAGAAACAATTGATATGATTAAGGCAGGAATAATTGATCCTTTGAAAGTGGTCAGGACAGCAGTTGAGAATTCGGTTTCCGTAGCTACCATGGTTTTAACAACCGAAGCTTTGGTTGCTGATAAACCTGAACCAAAAACACCTCCGGCCGGAGCGCCTGATATGGGAGGAATGGGTGGTATGGGTGGAATGGGAGGATATTAAGAAGCAACTAAACGTTAAGAGTTTAGCGTTGGAAAATCCCCGTCGAAACACTGTTATTAAACAGTGTAGAAGCGGGGTTTTTTTTACTCGGAATGCATTCTTGACAATTTTATTCCCAACGGTAAGATAAATAACAGAGCTATAAAACCGAATGCGGTTATGATAACCGGAGTTTTGAAAAAGTCTTGGAATACTCCGCCTATTCCAATGGTTAGGGCTACAAATATACTGACAAGCATGTTTAGACTGGACATTGATGTGGCTCTATACTGAGAATTGAACTCCAGATTTATATATTGATCGAGAAAAGTAAATCGCATCCCGGCAACTATAGTACTTAAAATTACGGCAGGAATCGCCAAAAGCTTTATTTTTAAAAATCCGGGAAGTAACGCCAAAAGAATAATGACGGGTAGACCTATGTATATTGTTTTTCTGGTAAATATCTTATGCATTCTTACAGCAGTTAGGATAACTATCGCGGAAATTAGATAAACTGATCCGAATAGTAAACTCATTTCCGTATCAGAAAATCCCACATCCTTTGCATACGGCTGATTAAAATAGGCAACGCTTGCCCAACCGATTCCTCCTATCAACATATAGTAAAAAGTTACGGTCTTCATAACTGGGGTCTTAAAAAGTTCTTTAAATCCATCTTTTGTTTGTTGGAGATAATTGCTTACGGAAAAAGGTTTCGGTTTGATATCGGGTTCCGTCAAACGGGATAAAAAAATCAAAGATAATAATTGCAAAATTCCAAAAAATATATACGGAAGACGATAGTCGATTAAATATAAAGTTGCACCGCTAAATGAAGCTATAGAAAGGGCGATTCGACGCATTAAACCCAGATTAGACGCATATTTCGCGTACTCCTTTTCCCTATTGAGCTGCTTGTAGGAGTCGTAAATTATTGAGCTGTCTGCTCCGGATATTAGTGAAGATCCCAGGGATCGTATTGTAAATAAAATTAAAAAAAGCGAAAAATCCGACATAAAAGCAATGCAGATATTTCCTATTCCAATAAGAAGCCAACCGAGCATTATTGTTTTTTTACGGCCTATCAAATCTGCGAGCGCACCTGTTGGTACTTCCAGGACAAGTGAGATAAGATAATCCCATGCATTCAAAAATGCAAGCTGCGTGAAGGAAATATATCGGGAAAAAAATCCCACCCAAATCGGAAGATTGAATTCCAGATTGACAAGAAAAGCGACAATATAATATAAAACCGGATTTCTAGCCAAATTTTCTTTATAGGTATTAACTACAACCATTTAAGCTCTTTGAATAATTTAACTGTCGGTCTTGCCAATTGGTATTTGCTCAGATCCTTTTTTTCCAACCATATCAATTCGACAATATCATCACCGGGCGTTGGTTTTCCGGATTCATATTCTGCTTTAAATACCAAAAATACCAGATGGCTCATTTGACCATATTTGTTTGGTTCATAGTCTTCGTCGAACGACAATCTCTTTAGATTTTTGATTTTGATATTTGCTTCTTCCACAATCTCTCTTTTAATAGCATCTTCGATAGTTTCGGTTTCCAGCCTTGCGCCTCCGCCAATAATGACTAAAGTATTGGGATAAGGTCCGATATCCTTTTTCTTTTTGCCGAATAATAATTTACCGTCTTTTTCAATTATGGCGCCGACAATTATCCTTGATTTCATAAAAAATATTATATACCGCTACGCAATGAATTTGCTGCTAGCGGCATAACTGTTAGTACTCCCGCCTTGCCGGGATACGATCAGTATACATAATACATAACTTACTTTTATCTTACCGGTATGTTACTCCGGTCATAAAGGACTTGATTATAATAGCAATTAATTAAGAATTAATTTTAAATCCATGAAAAAACACAGTAAAAACACAACAGAAAAAAAAATTAGACAACAGAACAGGAACCAAAAATATGATATGGGCAAGATACTTCAGGGACTGGTAAAACCAATTAAGGAAATTACAGAAGATTTGGACAATTATTCAAGACCGACGATCGTCTTAAGAAGATCAGCCGACCAACGGTAAACATTATTACTTTTAATTTTTTCCCTTAATTTAACCATACGTTTTTTTTGCTCAGTGGACATCATGGTTATTGCTTTATGGATTGCTTCGGCTAGTTCTTCTATATTGTAAGGATTAACAATTATTGCGTCTTTCAATTCCCGTGAAGCGCCGGTAAATTGGCTGAGAATCAATACTCCCTGTTCATCATGGCGGGACCAGACAAATTCCTTAGCAACCAAATTCATGCCGTCGTGTAAAGAAGTCACCAGACAAGTATTAGCTATTTGGTAATAATTTTCTATTTCATCATGCGAATGGTGTTTTTCAAGAAGAATAATGGGTTTCCATCTTTTTGTGGCGAACTTTTTATTAATGGATTCTGTTTCCTGTTCTACTTCCTGCGCGATTTTTTGATACTGTGGAATATTACTCCTGGTAGGTGCAGCAATCTGAATAAAGGTAAATTTTTCTTTATAAGCCGGATATTTTGTCAGAAACAGCTCGACCGCTTTTAACCTTTCCACGATGCCTTTGGTGTAATCAAGCCTATCAACTCCCAATCCGATCAAAGAAGAAGAAATTCCCAGCTTATTGAGCATTTTTTGTTTTTCATCAACGGATATTTTTTTTAAAGCATCTTCTTCAGTATTGTAAGGGATACTGATGGGTAATGATTTAATGAATGATTGATGGTTTAAGCGGGTGATCATGAAATTTTCCCTGTTAATTAATGATTCCAATTCGTTTCCGACAGTATCTATAAAATTATTGCAGTGCAATTGGGTGTGAAAACCAATCAGGTCGGCTCCCAGCATGCCGTCAAGTATTTCCTTTCTCCAAGGGCAAATGCTAAAGGCTTCCGCGCTCGGCCACGGTATATGCCAGAAAATGGCAATAAGAGCATCAGGCCGACTCTTTTTTACCATTCTAGGCAATAGAGCGGAGTGAAAATCCTGAATTAAAATAATAGGCTGCGGAATATTTGTAATTTCTTTCAACAAGGCATGCGCAAATTTACCATTGACATTTTTATATTCCTGCCAGTCTTCTTTTCTGAAAACAGGCCTGGTATGAACCATATGGCAAAGCGGCCACATTCCTTCGTTGGAAAAACCGTAATAATATCCGGCCACCTCTTTTTCACTTAACCAAATTCTTTTTAAAGTATATTTTGGTTCATCCGGCGGAACTTTTATTTTGTTATTCTTATCTACAACCAACTGGTCGGCATTACCTGATCCGTGTGCTATCCAAATACCGCCGCAAGCCTCTATCATCGGTTCAATTGCCGTTACCATACCGCTGGCAGGCTCATAATATGAGATTTTACCCCCATTTTTTATATGGATATATGGTTCTCTGTTTGAAACGACGTATATATTTCTGCCTTTCAAGATGGATTTGGCAAATTCCTGGAGCCGTTGCGCTGTCCAGGGAGAATCAATTTTTTCCAATCTTAAACGTGCTTCCTCACTGGCCGACCTTCTGGCTTCAAAAAGACTCCTGCTGATATGAATAACTTCGTTGATTAATGGTCTGAAAAACAAATTACCCTGAATTTTGGGTATCATTTCATTCCATTCACCGGTTCGGGCTTGTTTAATAGCTTCAACCAGATTCTTGATAGGCTCAAAAATTATCCATCTTATCACAATAAGAATAGCGATAGATATGGCTATTACCTGGATTAATAATCGGAACATATTGTTTTTCCATATTTCCATAATATGGGCATCTATATAATTGGCATTTTGAACCACAAGAAGGGAACCGATAACGCTGTTTTTGTTATGTAAAGGAAGAGCAAAAAGATATAATTTTTTATCATTTAACTTTATGAAATCCCCGGTTGCTTTATCTTCATCCATAGATCTCGAGGTAATATTGTTGCTTTCCGATAATTCGGCAGGTAAGTCGGGGGAGGAGGCGATTATTTTTTCCTTATTGTTATAAATAGAAATACCGACGAGTCTTTCTTTGTTGGAATTAAGATCAATTATTTGCTGGAGATTGTTTTTTTGCTCTTCTTCTACGGGTACCAGTTCAATTTTATCTTTTAAATTTTCCGCAATTAAGGTGGATCTATATTGGAGATCGGTTGTCAGCTGTTTTTCTTCCTGGTAGACCTGGTTGATGGTAAATGAAATGACAATAAAACTAACAATTAGCAAAATAAACACCATTCCTTTGAGAAATTCCTTCATGATACATTATATCAATTAAATGTAAGAAATCAGTTAATTTGAAAGCAGGTGCAAATATTAATCTATTATCCTATAGAAATATAGGATATAATTGGATTTTATTTATTATAATCTATATAATAGACATAAAAAATACATATATATTTTTTTCACCATGAAAGTATACTTTTGCGCATCACAAAAAGGAAAAAAATATTTTTCGGAAAAATATTCGAAGATATATCATTTTATTGAAGATCTGGGTCACCAGCATATTGACGATGACATAATCAGCGTCAGCGAACAGGATTATTATGCAAGATTAAATCAGGGAGGAAAAAAATCCGAAGAGAAACTTTATGACAAAAAAATAAAAAGCATCCAAGAAGCTGACGTTTGTATTTTTGAGGTTTCCATCTCCAGTAACGCTATGGGTTTTCAAATTAGAAAATCACTTGAATTGAATAAACCAACAGTTCTGCTGTATTTTGGCGACAATATACCCCATTTATTAATCGGAGTAAAGGAAGACAAGTTGTTGGTAGAAAATTATTCCAACAATAATCTGAAACAATTAATAAAAGATATTTTTAACAAAGTAGCCAAAATGAGAGACAAACGGTTTAACTTTTATGTCAGTACGGATTTGATAAATTACCTGGAAGATGTCAGCCGACAAATGAGTATTACAAAATCAACTTTTATCCGGAATTTGATTATTGAACATAAACAAAAAAAGAAATGAATTTAGATAAAGCCAATAAATTAATAGAAAAAATTGCACAATCGGACAATAATATAACTCCGGCATCACCAGCCGATATGCCGTTATTCAATGAGTTTTTATCTCAAGAGCCTCATACGTACGGTAATTCCTGGACATATGTTGTTCAGAGTAAATATGGAATAGGGCCATACGGATTAGGATATAAATACTACGACGGTACCAATTTATCTTCAGTAAGCATCTATCCTAAAATGGAAAATCCCGATCTTCTTTGTTTTTATTGGACAAGACCGATGGGTCCGCAGATTCTCGATATTATCAGCAAATATTCCGCAGAATTATTGGATAAATATTCAACACCGACTTTCCTGAAAAAAATATTTAAGGAACAGTTTCATTATTTACAAAAAAAAGGATTTAAGGAAACTTCGTATTTTCCTTGGCACAGCAAATATCCTTCGGAAGACGATACTTATCCGGAAATTATCATTGATGCAAAAGCCACCGTCAATAATTATTCCAATAGCGAAACTTTAAAATATTCCTTAAAAAGATATAGAAATCTATTATCCAGAGTCCGAATAATAAAAATCGGGGAAGAATCGTTAAGAATGAAGGCATGGACAGTGGCGGATGAATTTTTCCGTCAGCAAATCCCTTCCTTAGCAGACAATATATCTACCAGTTTTGATTATTACAATGTCATTTTTAATTCCTTATATCCGGGTCATGAATTGTTTCTGATTGAAGAAAAGACAAAAGAACGCGGGGTGTTTGATCTGAATAAATTAGACGAACAATATTATTCTATATATATGTCTTTAATGTTAAGAGAAAAAATCCAGAACCTTAATGAATTTTCTATTATCTACAGATGTCATGAGATCCTTCAAAAGGGCGGAGTATATTTGAATATGGGCGGATCCGAAACTAAAGGTCTCCATAACTTCAAGAATAAATTCAGTGTTGCCAGGCAAAATCAGATGTACTGGGCAGCTTATTATTAAATCAGTAACCTGCTCCTGAAAGTACTTTCCAGACAATACTGTGGATTGCTTTTAACCCGGAGGCCATCGCTTGTGAATGACTGACAATGGCGTAAGGTTTGTCAATATGTAAATATATCATGGCAACGCTGTTATCAAAAATAACAAAATCAAAATCCGAGAATGCTACATTGGGGGGAAAAAAGCAATAATGATGCCTGTCAATCCTGTGTTTGACTATTTTTCTGGTTTCTTTGGTGGCTTCAAAGATATCCCATATTTCTTTTTCCGGATCATATTTTAATGCCTTATCAAACATTGTTGCATTTTCAGGAAATATAGCCTGAATTTTATTGGAATTAACGAAAGCATATATTTTTTTAGCGGATAAGATCTCCTTGTACAATGATTTGATTGTGTCCTTACCTTCATAATATTTTATATTGATGCTCTCACCGGCAGAAGTTTGAAAAATTGATGAATAGATGGTCTTAAGTATATCCGGATAATCATTTTTAATTCTTTTTATATTTTTTTCCTTTTGTTCTATCAAATAGTTAAGATGTTCCGGAGGCTCGACAACAATCCGGCGTCTGGCTCCTCTCCTGGATTCCGAAACCAGTCCTTTATTAATTAAATTAGCTATACCGAAATGCGCCGTTATTCTTTTGACGCTGACATGGTCGGCAACATCCATGACTGTGCAAGGGCTTATTTCCAGCAAACCTTGATATAAGCGGGCTTCGATTTCAGAAAGGCCTAATTGAACCAAATAATCTGTTACTTTTTTCATTTTTTTGTTAAGTGCCAACAACTGTTATTGATATTTGACATTATATCAATTAAAATTCCGGCTTTTCAATAGCATAATTAAACAACTTTATTTCATAATGTTTATGTAATTTAACATGTTGTTATCAATATACAACATCTTATTGACAAGATCCCGACCTTTCTTTAGAATAATTTTATGAGTTATCTAACTTTTTTTAAATTGATTCATGAGCGCAAATATCACAAGGCGGAATTAAGTTTGATAAATACTATAGAAAACATACTATCTACCATAAAGAAAAATGGAATTTCCAAAAAACCCATTCTTGATTTTTGTAAAGCAATATATTTTGATTTTAATGAAAATTATCTGGATTGGATCAAAACTACCGGTGGCTGCGCTAAAGAAGAGATTGATAAGCTCCATTCTATAAAACACGATAATTATTTGATTGCCCATTGCCGCGATTCGGCCTGCATTGACGACTTGCTATATGAAATCATCACTATGATCACGGAAACCGAAGAACAAAAAAATTTAAAAGATCTTAAATACAATTTAGATTGTTACAGAAGGCTTTTTTGTTAACTTCCATTACTTACATAAAATATACATATACCTCTTGACAATATACATAAAATATACATATACTTTAATTAATTATTAATTTCCATAAATCCTATGCATAACAAAAGAGTATGGTTAAGTGTGACCATCATTCTGGCTGTAGGTGCGGCTTTGATCGGAGGCACCTTAGCTTATTTCATAGCTACCAGAACTGCTGCAAGCAACAGGTTTGAAATGGGTACGTTAGACCTTAATGTTGCTAGCAACGGCCAAGTTAATGAGCCTTTCGTGATCGAAAATATGGGCGACAATGCCAATATTGAAGGAACAAAAACTTGGACAGTAAAGAATACCGGTACTTTACCGGGTCGATTATTAGTTCGCGTGCTCAATCTGCAAAACCTGGAAAATGGTTGTAACGACCAGGAAAAAATGATTGAACCCAATTGTGAGGCGGATACCGAAGGAGAACTTGGCGGAGTGCTTACGGCCAATGTAGCTCTTGACGGAGTCGACAAGGTTTCATCTACTTTAGCTACGGCACTGATGACAAAAATCGGCGATGATTGGAATGCTCTTCCAAATATCGTACTGCAACCTAACGAGCAAAGAACCGTAACCGTCCACTGGGCAACACCAGAATCGGCTTACAGCAATGAGATCCAAAGCGACTCATTGAGTTACGATATGAATATCCGGTTAGTGCAAATTATTAACGGGCCAACCCCAGCTAACAGATAAGTCAATTAGTCTTAGTATTTGAAATATGGGTGGGAGAGCTAATCCCACCCATATTTACTTAAAAATAATAACAACAAATATGAAAGCCATCAAAATTGTTTTCGACATATTTTCCTGGTTATTATTGGGCAGTTTTATTTTATTGGTGATTTTTACTCTAGGATCCAATACAAATATGCTGGGCGGATACAAGTCGTTTTTAGTCCAGTCAGGATCAATGGAACCTACTATCATGATCGGCGATATCATTATTTCACATAAGCAATATCAATACAATAAAAACGATGTAGTAACTTTCATGAATGCCGACCAAAGAGTAGTAACACACAGGATTATCGAGGCTTCGGTATCGAAGGATAAAACCTCTTTCATAACCAAAGGAGATGCTAATAGGTCGGAAGACAGTGATTTAATAACTGATGAGAATATCATCGGTAAAGTAATATTCATTATTCCTAAGCTGGGATATCTGGTTGGTTTTATAAAAACACCCATTGGATTGGTAGTTTTTATGGTTTTACCGGCATTGGCGTTGATCGTTAATGAACTGGTAAAAATATTTTCAAAAAATGCTTAGTTTTAAAAGCAAAATAATATGTGCGATAAGCATATTCCTGACATATTTTTTGATGATCACGGAAACTACGAGCGCCGACATATTTGCCGAAAGAGTTATCAGGCAAAACCGGTTACAGGCAACAACGCTGTCTTTTTCCGATAGGAATACGGCTAATAATATTCAAATATATAATTTATTCAGCCTGATGGGTTTGTTGCCGGGAGGATTTGATATTAAAGCAGTAAGGATTAAGAAAGATGGCAGAATGTCTTTTAAGTATCACATGAAAGCAGTCAAAAAAGCAGGCGATGATATTTTATGCAATTCGTTGAATATAGAAGTTTTTCCCAAAGGCGGTGGTGTAAAATACCAAGGCAATCTGATGAACCTGTCAATAAACTCTACAATTTCAGATCAGGGAATTGATAACTGGATATTTTTATTAAGTCTTGATGATGATAATATTAATCTCAAAAATAAAAGCTGTGAATTTGAATTGGTTGTGAATACATACCGCAATAATCCTAATGAAAATCCGTATGGTTTTCGTGCAACACGGTCATTATATAATAATATTATAGCCGGTAATTGGTAACATATATTGATATGGCTAAATTATTGTTAAATAAATATTTCCGGATAGTAGTTGTCTTCTTTGCAATCAATGTATTAATGTCGATAATATCGGCATTGACTTTGCCGGGCAAAATCAAATTTTTTACCAATAAATCTTATTCTATGAGCCCGGCTGTGCCAAAAAACGGTTTGAGCATAGTTGTAAAACTTCCGTTTTATGATCCCGGCGATGTTATTGTTTATTACGCCTTGATAAATAAGAAAGAAGAAATAATTAGCCATAGGATAGTCAGGATGGGTGGCAATGTCTATCTGACCAAAGGTGACAATAATCAAGCGGTTGATCCGACTATAGTTTTGCCAAGATTGATCATAGGTAAAGTTATATTGACGATTCCTTATTTAGGCGATTATATAACGTTTATTAAAAAACCGGTAGGACTCATGTTATTTTTATATTTGCCCGGATTTATAATCATTATCCATGAGCTTATAAATATCTATACATACTTTCATTTATCCAAGCGGCGGCTCAAAAAGCAGATTTGACAAAACAGTTAATTTGTGTCAAATTGATATTAATGGATCAGATTAGCAACTCCGATAAAGTTCCACAGAAAATAAGCAAATTTCTCATCGCGATGCCATTGGTTCTTTTGACGATTTTACTTGGTTTGTCAATGGTTTTTGTTATTAAACAAGGAAAAATAAAGAAGCAGTCCGAAGCCCAAATTATCCAGATAAAAAATATATTTCCGGCTACCCCGGTACCGACAATCACCGGAATGGTCGTGCCTGTAATTACAAAATACGATAACCCTTTTGAAGAAAAAACCCAGTACAAAAATCCATTTTCCGGTAATGAAAACCCGTTTGATAATTTAAAATGAAAAATACCAAGAACTATCTATTATTATTGCTGTTTTTAATCGCTTTTCTTGTAGTGGGTGATAAAATAAACGCCCAAACAGAAGAGACCGCCAAAAAATACGGCATCACCTATCCCATTGCTGAGTTGGGTAACTGCGGCGATTATTCATCATGCAGAACATATTGCGATGATGAAACTCATAAAGAAATATGCATTGCCTTTGCCAAAAAAAAAGGATTTTATAAAGAAGATCCGTTGATTCAAAAAAAAGCGGTAATACTGGCTGCTTCCAAATCGGAATTGGGATGTGATTCGCCGGAAAGTTGCAAAAAAAAATGTGAAGACGAAAGCAATTTCGAAAAATGCACAGAATTTGCCAAAAAATACGGATTAGGCGGTGGCCAAATGTTAAGCGATAAAAATAATAATATTCTATCTAAGGCTAAAGAACTGCTGGATTGCGATTCACCTTCAAGCTGTAAAGCCATTTGTGAAAGAGAGGAAAATCGGCATAAATGTTCTGAATTTGCTAAGCAAACAGGACTTCGCGGAGGAGAACAAATGAAAGGCCCGGGCGGATGCAATTCTAAGGAAACCTGCCAGGCTTTTTGTTCTGATCCGAATAATTTCAATGATTGTAAAAAATTCGGTCAAAAGCCTGACGGTAAAGGTGATGAAGGAGGACAGGCGGGTAGTTTTAAAGGTCCTGGAGGTTGTGACAGCAAGGAATCATGCGAAAAATATTGCAGAGAAAATGTAAACGAATGCAGAAAATTCGGGGGAGAACCGAAAGATAAAAACACCAATAATCCGGATAAATTTTGCCAGGAAAATCCTGATAAATGTAAAGAGATGCGGCAAAACTTCAAAGAAAAACAGGAGGATAATCGAGATGACTTTTGTCGACAAAATCCTGACAAATGCAAAGAACAGTTTGGTAAACCCGAAGAACAAGGGAACAGGGATCCTGATTTTTGTAAAAACAATCCCGATAAGTGTCAAGAACGGTTCGGTAAACCTGATGAATTGGGTAAGAGGGAAGAAGACAGGCCTCCTGATGATTTTTGCCAAAAAAATCCTGACAGATGCAAAAGGCCGGCTGAAGCTAACCAAGAAAATAGAAAACCGCCGGAAAATATCCAAAATCAAGGAGATCAGATTGACCACTCCAAAGAATGCAGCAATCGCGGCTGCAATTGGAACGGCGAAACATGTGTTTGCTCCAATAAAGAATCCAATGTTAAAGGCGTATCGACGTTTTACGGTTTTTTTCTTCAAAAACTCCTATATTTGATTTTAAAGGTAAGGTAAAAAACAACAACTATTTTAACCTGTAAAGAGAATAGATGGATTTCGAATCGCCAAACTCCATTTGTACCGGATAACCGGAAACAATGTTTTTGAAGTCTTTTATCGATTTCAGCCTTCCGTTCCAGGCGATTATAAGCTTAGGTTTATAGGTGTTAACTATTTGCATAAATTTTTCAGAAGACAGATTTTTCGATTTGATTCTGACAAACGATACATCAGCCAGCTCAGGGGGCGGAAATCTGTCAGACAATGAATATAGGATTTCGTCATCGCTGATTATCAAATCTCCGGCTATCGTATTATTAATAATGATTTCCACAGCTTTTTTTTGATTTTTATCTAATGCAGGTTTTAATGCTGTTTGCGTACGATAAACAAGGTTAAATGCGGCCGCAAGAACCAAGATGAAGATGAATATTTTTTTATAGTATGAAGGATATTTACGTAACAACGATAGTAGGGAATAAGAGAAGAGCAATGAAACCGGAACAGTCAGCATGGATATATGATGGGGAAACAATGGCCGGTAAAAAAGGAATAAAATGAAAATTGACAGTGACCAGCTCAATATCATCATATAACCGGCATTTAACTTTTTTATAAAAAAGCCCAATATACAACTTCCTAAAATAATAATCAGCAAAACGTTATCGTTTTTTATCAGAGTGAAAAGAATTTCTAATGAAGGCTTATATGTTGCTGCTGCCTGTACTCGCAGCATTATCGTATTCTCAACTACCTTATCCATGCCAAATGGCGCAATGAATAAGACAAAGAATACGATAACGATAATTAATATAACAGCCAGATAATTCCCAATTTGCTTGTTGGTGATTATTTTTTTATTCCTTAGAAAATATAGAATAAATATTATTGCCGGAATGAGGGCAATATCGAATTTTGTCCAAAAAGACAGATTGATAAAAAAAGCAGACAATGCCAGCCATTTCATTTTCAGGTTGTTTTTGAATCTTATTAGCGCCGCTAAACCCAACAAGGAAAAAGTTGAAACCAGAAGATCTGATTGGAATATGAGTGTTTGGTGATAGTAATACGGTATAAGGTATAGAATTCCGATTACCATAAGTCCCAGCCATTTGTTATTTAGCTCATAACCTATCCATAATATTGACAACAATCCGATAAAAGCCCAAAGACTGACCATTAATCTGGCTGCCGGTAAACTTTTTCCAAAAAGGATAAATCCCGGATAGGTGCTGAGTAAAAAACCCGGAGGTTGGGAAAGAAACGTTTCTTTATAAGCGGGCATACCTTTATCAACCAGCCTGAATGTTGTCAGATATATGCCTTCATCATTATCCCGGACAGGTTGGTTAATTAATTTAAATTGTGATAAAAATATAATTGCCAGTAGTCCGGTCGCCAGAAAGGCAAAAATATATTTTTTCATAAGGCAGCTTTACAATACGAAGATTATATCATTTTCAAATGGCGTCAATGCGGTTCAAAATGCAGAGAAACCGTTTATGATCTGATTGACTTTTTTTTCTTCTGACTGGTTATTTTTGGGATAGGAAATTGAAATTATATAATCGTATTTTTTAGCGTCCTTGTTAATCAACGAATATTGCTTGAAATAATATGAGGCTTTTATATTAGTGGGTTTAAATTCATAAAAACATAAATAACCCGAAAGATTGTTTATTTTTACCTCGGTAAATCTGCTTCCGTTCAACCCGGCTTTTTTGTAATTGCTATCACAGGCGTCTTTAAATGACTGCCTTAAGATATTTTTATTGGCAGTCTTAGTATGGTTGAGCGGTGAAATGCCGACATACGAGATAGTTTTGTTTTGTTTGTCTTTAGTTCCGAGAGAATAATAAATATCGGCTTCTAATGGCAAGGTTTTCCAGCCATTAGTATTATTGATAGTGAATTCGTAAGTTGGATCGCTATAAGAAGTCTTTAAAGTCATAAAAAAAACCGCACTTACGAAAACGATCAAAAGAAGCGAAACCAATAATATTGGTAATTTTTTCTTAAACATAAGTTTTATACCCCTCTGCTTTCAAATTGCAAGGGTTTATACCTAACGGAGCATTGATTTTTTGAGAGCATATTTGAGACTGTAAAGTCAGTCCCAACTCTCATTTGAAAGCTGCGGTAGGCATCCACTTTATGCAAAATCATTGCAGAGTGGTATACAACACTAGAGTAGCATATTTGTTTTAATTAGTCAAAATAATAATAAGCAAAAATTATATAATTTGACATCAGTAGGAATAAAAGGTAGAGTTAAACGTTACTTATTAATATAAATATGAACAAAACAAAAAAAGGCAAAAGAAAAGCCAAATCTTTATTGAAAAAAAAGATGCATGGAAGAGTAAAAAAACTCATTCGACGTAGAAAACAAAATAAATGATTTTTAGTAAGTTTTTCCCTGAAAACCGGTAATAGTGGCTTCACTAATTGATAAAGAAAAACATTCAAAACAGCCGTTTATCCATTGGCTTCTATAAAAAACTTCTGTTTTTTTTGAAAACGCGATATTTCTCTTACAGAAAGGGCAGTTGTATTGCAAAGGAATTTTTTGTAAAGGCTTTCTCATCATAAATCACCTCGATTAAGTATACTCTATCTTAATTATTTATCACAAGTTGATATCAATAAGTTGAAACCTGTATTTCCCTACTATCTCCATACTCAATTCTTACCTAATCATTAACTGTATTTTTCATAAATATTGTTAATTAAAAGCTGTTATATAAGCTGATTTTCAAATCATATGATTAATCCAGGATTGGCCGGAACGCAGCTTATTTATCTGAATCCGGCCGGTAACGAATTGCTAGGAAGGATAGTTTTTATTTTGACTTTATTTCTAGGTGGGTTGGTGGTTGCAAGTTATATAATTACAAGGATTCTAAGGAGTTATATACGTCGAAATATGGTCTAATAAAAGGTATTATGCAAATTATAGCTTTGATTATTGTCATTTTAAGTATTATAAATTTGATAAGAATTACTGTTTTTCTCATTGGATCCGATATCTATAACCTGGTCGCAGAGTTTAAATCAAGGCGTAGAAACAGGATCTATTTTTCGTTATTCAGCGTCGTAATTCCGGCATACAATGAGGAACAAAATATAATCAAGTGTGTAGAATCTGTTTTTGAAAACAAGTACCCGAAAGACAAACTACAGGTTATCATTGTTGATGACGGATCAAAGGATGCCACCTTGAAATTAATCGGCCGGTATAAACAGGATCATCCGGCATATCATATCAATATCGTTTCCCAAAAAAACAGCGGGAAAGCACAGGCATTGAATAATGGCATGAAAAACTATGCAAAGGGCGAACTTGTGATGTGCCTTGACTCTGATTCATTTTTGGAAGAAAACGCTATTGCTAATGCCGTTGGTTATTTTGAAGATGATAAAATAATGGCAGTAGCTTCCAATGTTAAGATAACCAATTCCTCAGGTCTTCTTAATTTAATTCAACAGTTTGAGTATATTGTCAGTTATCAGATGAAAAGGGCGCAGACATTATTTAATATCGAATATATAATTGGGGGAATCGGATCGACTTTTAGAAAAAATTTCCTTGAAAAAATAAATTATTACGATATTAATACAGTAACTGAAGACATAGATCTGACTTTAAAAATATTACATGAAGGAAACAAAAGAAACCGGGTAGTTTACGGAGCAGATATAGTTTCTTATACACAGAGCGTACTAAGCATTTCCGAGTTAATAAAACAGCGTTTCCGTTGGAAATGGGGGAGATATCAGACTTTCTTAAAAAATAGGCAACTTTTTTTTGCAAAGGATAATATTTATACGCGAGGACTTACATGGTTTTATCTTCCTTATGCTCTTTTTTCAGATGCGCTATTTCTTTTGGAGCCATTGGTGGTTAGCTTTATTCTGTTTATTACTTTTTATTATCATGATGTTTTTACGTTATTGTCTGCAGTAAGCGTAATAACGTTTTATTTAATAATGAATGTTCTTTCTGAAGATACGATTTCATGGAAGCGCAAAACTCAGTTGATTATAATAGCCCCATTTATGTATTTCTTCTTTTATATATTAAGTATGGTCGAATATATAGCTTTAATAAAATCTATTATTAATTTACCCGATCTTAAGAAAAGTTTATCGTCTAATAAATCAGGTTGGGTGCCTGTAAGGAGATTTAAATATTTTACGCGACCAGATTTGCATTAAAAGTTCTTAGGTATATTATAATACTATTCGGATTGATAGAATGTTCTATAATTTAATTTAACGATTGTCATTTCAATTTATTATTAAGCATATATGATAAATAGGGATTTCCGACGATTATTCTTTGAGATCCTGATAATAATGATGGAGGTATCGCGTATTTTTCACCAGTTAAGAAAGTTGATCATAATAGTATAATTATTGCTGATCCTTATTACGGTCGAATGGAAAAATTAAAGCGAAAAAATTTTAAAAGATTTTGGCGTAGTAATACAATACTAGTTGTTGGTCCTACTGGAGCAACTATGAATATATGAAGTTAATCTTTGAAGGAAATCTAATTGAGATACAAAAGTGGAAGGGTAATCATTAAACAATATTAATCCGAGTAAGGTAAAGTCAATATTATTTTGTCTACCTTAGTAATATGAACAAAAAGATCAAAAGAACTTTGCTGATTACAGCAATAATCATTATTTTATCTGCTTTTTTATACTATTTCTTTTACAGAAGCATCAGACTTGACTACTCAGAGGGTTCATGCGTTAGCGATTCAGAATGTATTTGGGCAGGAGAGGGATGCGGGGGAGGATACGGTGTTTGCACCGATAATCCTAAAAAATATGAAGGAATAATGAGTACCTGTGATATTAATTTTGATTTTCCTGCAAACAAAGGATATAAATGCGGTTGCGTTGGCAATCTTCAGAAGTGCGGCTGGAAGCGGTAATGACTTCCTGATTCCATCTTAACTCTCTTTTTCAAAAATAGGAATTAAATTCTCAAGGCTGTCGATGATGTAGTCGGGATGAGGTTAGCTCAATCTTAACAATCAAGCAGTCACTTTTTTATCTATTCGGAAAACAAAAGTACCGAATATAATGATTATTCCGATAACAATAAAAGTAAGAGGTAAGGATACATCTGCTAATTTTCCGGTGATCAACCCCATAATCGCAATATAAATACTGGAAAACATATTTATAGCTGAAAGAGAAGTGGCTCTAACATTACTTTGGAGATGAACATTGTAATAATCGGCAAGAAGTGGTTCTTGTATTCTCATAGTACTATAATTTAATATAAATAGAGCTACTCCGATGATAGGAGAAAAAATAAAAGACATAAGTAAATAAAAAATTGCGGGAATAAGAGTAGCGATGAGTATTCCGTTTTCTTTAAACTTTTCTTCTAATTTATAAGCGTTTTTGAGGAAAATAATTGCCAATATTCCGGCAATAGCTCTTGAAATACCTAATAAAGACAAAGGTATTTTTGAAAGCTCGAAATACGGAGGTTGAAAAGCATTAAGAAAAGCCAGAAAAGGTGTGGTGAATAAGCCGAAAAGAATGATTCTGCGGAGTATCGGATTTGATTTAATGAGATTGAATGATATTTTCAATATATCAACTGGGGATTGTTCTGAATGTTGATATTTGGTTTTTGGCTCTTCGAGCATCAAAGTAAGAGATAGCGCTATAGATACGCTAATAATAGTCAGGATGATACTAAATATTATTTGGGATGTGTTTTTGGAAGTAACAATGAAACTGCTGGTAGTTGCTCCAATGATAAAACCTGCCTGTCCAAATGCAGTTATGTCTCCCCATATTTTTTTCATCTTATCTTCTTTCTTTTTGTCTTTGAGAAAGTCATAAACAAGCGCCTGGATGCATCCGGATTGGAATGCAAAACCAATCCCGGCAATGATATTTATCAAAATGAAATGGATGTAATTATTCGCGAATAAGAACATGATTTCCCCGATAAGCTGGAATAACATCGCCAAAATTATGGAGGCTTTTCGGCCGTATTTGTCCGCAATCATACCTGTTGGAATCTCGGATAAAAAGATAGCGAATGTTAAAATGCCCCAAAGGGAGCCTATTTGAAGGAAGCTTAATCCCTTTTGCCGGTAAAAAATCGTAAGCACGGGAAGATAGAAGTAGAGACTTGAAAAAAAATATATAAGCGCGATTTTGCTGATATTGTCCCATTTTCTAAACATTAATTAATTTTATCAGAGCGTGAAACAGTATTAATAACTTTATTGATATTTTATATTAAATAGACTGTCTAGCTTTAATCTGTTATAATTCTGACAAATTAATATATATTAAAATTATGAAACGGAATCTTATAATTCTATTATTTATTCCAATCTTTATTATCGGCGTTTTAATATTAAATTCAAGAGTTCAATCAAAAAAAATATTATCATCTGCTCCAACCCCCGAATCGAAAAAACCGGAGTCAACTTTAGCAGTTAAACCAACTAGTGTTGAATCTACAATTGTTCCAACAATTACATTAACGGCTTTAAATACAACCAATCTAGGTTCGGTTAAGGTAGACACAACTCCTCCGGAAGCTTATATTCTTGAACCGAAAAATAATTCTGAATTTGTTTATGGTACTGAAGTGAAGATAGTTGCCAATGTTACTGATAATATTAAAGTTGATCGTGTAGAATTTTATGCCGGCAGTAGCGACTATCAACTTATAGGAATAGTTAGAACCTCACCATATGAGGTAAACTGGAAACTTGACAGCCGTTTTGAACATTCAATAAATATTCCTGTATATATTAAAGCATTTGATACAAGTGGCAACCGAAACAGTAATATAGGCGGGAGTATAACAGTACGTGCTAAAAATCCTTAAGAATATCATTCAGATACCTTGTAGTTTTAATAGATTGTCTTGAAGTTCCATATGTTGCTTGGTCCAGAATGGCTATAGTGCTGAGCGTAGCCGAACGAGGACGTTATAACTTTTTTTTATTTACTTTCGTAAGAATTAAACGGGGTTCACCGTCACCATAGTAATTTTCTTTCTGACCGGTTACGATAAATCCGTATTTCGAATATAATTTCAATGCGGCGGTATTCTGCGGATGAGTAACCAATTCTATCTTCTCTATTTCTTTTAATATACTTAATAAAAAAGCTAAGGCTTTTGATGCTATTCCCTGATTCTGATATTCGGGAGTTACAATCAATCCGTTTATATATGCAAAAGATTGATCTATCAACTCATATGAAATTATTCCTGCTGGTTTGTTATCTACCAGTATTAAGAATAAAAAGCCTTTGCGAAGATAATCTTTGATAATATCATTAACTGAATTACATGAGTGATAAGTTAAGCTGGAAACACTTTTCTCGATTTTCAGAATTGTTTCCGCATCTTGTAGATTTGCTTCTTTAAATTTGATATTCATATAAAAGTGTAATTAATTTTATCAAAAAGTTCCAACAGTATGCTGGCCTATATATTGCTTGGAGCGTTGAGAAGGGATTTATAGAATAACCTCGGGGGTTTGTTTATGGTGTGGCAAGGCGCAGAATTGTGCATGGTCCAGGGGGAGGAAGTTAGAACTTTCTACACAGAAGTAAGTTTGTAAATCGTTGCTTTTTTTCCATTTACAAGGGTAGAGTATTTTTTAAACAAATGCAGCGTTGTCTGCAATAGTGCTTTTTCGAACTCTTTGAATCTTGCGGTTAGGATAATTATAATTCCATTTGTTTTTACCACTCTTTGCATCTCATTCAGCATTGCTTTGTAGAATTTTTCAAACCTTACATTCTTCATTTCATAAACACCCCATGGTGGATCGGTAACAACTTTGTTCACCGATTTATCTTTTAAGTAATCTAAATGTAAGGCATCAGAAAGTTGTACGGTAACTTTATCACTATTAAGCTTTCTTAATCTTTCTACGAGCGGTTTTTCAATATCCGATAAATAAATGTGTTTATAGGGATTAAAAAGAATCCTGTCCTTAGCCAGTGATCCGTATCCAGCAAAAGGATCCAGATACACATCATCCTTATGTGGTTCGGATAAGAAATTTAAGATATTCGCTATTTCAGGTTGTAATTTACCCTGCTGATTGTCACCTGGTGATCGTCGTATTAAGTTAGTCAATTTAATGCCTAAGATAGCTAAGCCTTCGTTACGAATCAAAAACCAATACTCGACACTTGCTTTTAAGGGCGCAAAAACAAAACCTGTTTGCTGAGTAATTTTGTCGATGATTTTTCCACTAAACTCTCTCGGAATATGTATAAGATCTGCGCCTTTTTGTATCATTATCCGAAAAGATACATTTTTAGTATTGGGAATAAACTGTTTAAATTGAGCATCCTTAAGGAGTTCTTTAGCGATTGATCCTGCCTTTTTATTTCTATCAAAATGTAGATGATTTGCGACAAGAAAAACATTATTTATGTAAGGAAGTGAAACTACATGCTGGTATTCATCTTCGCTTTTAAAAAGAATGCTGCTTTCAAAAAATTTTAAGATTTCAATTTTTGGACAATCTTTTAACAAAGCTTCCTTTATAGCTTCGGACAAACCTGGAATAAATGTAGCAAAATACGTTTTCATGGAAAAATTATATCAGGAAATTCCAACCGATGAAGTTGTCTCTCTATTTTATATATGGAATAATATGGGTCCAGAGGGGGAGGATTCCCCGCCGAATCGGGACTAACTCGCAGTAATCCTTTCCACCTATCGGTGGAATCGGAAACTGCGACTTTAGCGAACCTCATGGTTCTCATTGCTTTAAATACGCAAAAAAAGCCGAGAATGTTCTCGGATTTTTTTCTGAGTCCAGGCTGATTGAATATGTTGGAACGTATTATAAAAGTAATTTCAATATTATTTCCGCACAATCATATTTATGATTTTATTTTCTCCTTCCTAAAAAAATCGACAATACTTATGCAATTCACTTTTTCAATTAAACATATATGTGGTATTTGAGTAAGACCACCTCCTAATTCGTCAGTAACAACGGTAAGTTGTTCTTCTTTAGCACATGCAATAACATGTGGATCAGCCTTAAGTTCGTGAGATTTCCCTTTATTATCGTAATGTTTTTTAATTATTTGTTGTGTTATATGTATAAAACTCTCATATTTTCGAATTTTGTTATTAGAGATGTTACCTTTGATAAAATCGTACAATTCAGGCTTATTATCTTTTTTTAATTCCTCCATAACCATATTTATTATGCATATTTTTCCAGAATGTAAAACATCAGTGAATTGCTTATTTAATGAAATAAAAATATCTTTTGGGTAAAAGTTTCTAAGATTTATTAATGAAGAAGCATCGAAGCAATAAAGTTCTTTTTCTGAAAAGAAATCATTTTGACTTACCATATCACATATACATTAACTTTTGTAGCCTTGTTATATAATCAGATTTAATCCCGATGTAGTTTAATACATCATAGTAAGATATTCTATTTTGATTAAATGCATTAAATACTTCGCTTATATAGAGTTCGCTTTTTCTTTTTATGGTTATATACAAATATGTATTTTTGTTTGCGACGAATTTTTTTTTGGGATCGTGTTGCGTAAAAGGTTCAAATGTTGAAAGTCTATGTTTAATCTGATTAAATTGTGAAATAGTAATATAAGCCTCATCTCTCAAGCGTCTCCAAATTACTGCAGTACTAACCTTGAAAGTGTTGGCTAAATCTTTAATATTGTCATCATTAAAGTTTGTTATCGTTCCAACTCTCTTTTTTAATAATTCAAGAGGTACTAATACACGAGCGGCAAAATCATTACAGAAAATTTCATTAGGATTTAAATATCTTACGTCCAGATTAAGTTCTTTATCTAGGTCAGTCTGACCTAAAATAATATGACCCAACTCATGAAATAGAGAAAAAATTTGAGCATTATCAGTATCTTTATGATTCAATACGATTAACGGCGCAACTTGGTCATATATTGTAAAAGCTCTTGAATCGTTAATAGGGAAACTCAGCTCTAATATAATGATTCCAACTCCTTCTAATAATCTTTTCCATATAATAAGTTGTTCTTTAGAGTTGTTACTTTTAAAACGATTACTATCACTAATATTTAGAGCTTCAATTACTCTCGAAGCTAATAAAGTTGAATTATTGTTATATTTATGTACGTTTTTTACAAATGTATTTAGTTTATTTTGCAATAAGAAAATGGTTGTATTTTGGATTTCCTGAGCTTGTCGAATTGCCAAAAATGTTGATTGATCAAATATTGCTTTATTAAAATCAGGTAATTTTCTGAATTTAGGAGGCTGTTGTGAAATAGGGGGTGTATTTAATAAAAGAACACTAATATGTCTTTTATATTTTTTTGACAGCCTTTTTAATTGAGAAATAGTAATAGTAGGATTATTGGTTTCCCAATCTTTAAGTTCTTCTATGGTTATCTTTAATTTTGTAGCCGCCTCTTGGATTTTTCCTCCAAAAAGAGTTTGACGAGCCCATTTTAATACTGAAGAACTTACAATAATTGTTGTTGTTCGACCTGACATATTTAAATAATACTAGATAAATCGAAAATAGTTGGTACTATTTTTTTATACTTATATAACCCTAAAAGAAACGGTACTTTCAAACGTGAAAGTTTGCTTCTACTACCCGTCCACGACTGAAAGATATGGCGGGTTTTAATTATTATTTACAATATTCTTCTAACAACGAATTTAATTTGTTTGTAGGATTAGTTTCTTTACCTAGACAGTTTTTCATTGAATTATAACGGTCTTGAGTTGGTATCTGGTTAGGTGCTAATGTAGGTATGTTTCCTAGACATGTTTTTTCTTCCTTTTTAGCATTTTCTAAAGCAATAGAGGCTTCTTTTATTTCATCTATTCTTAATTCATCACATAAATAAGGATGAGCATCATGGGGAAATACAACCAGTTGTTTTGCTTGGGAAGTTAGTATTGGAGAAGGAGATAATGCAATGATCACCTTATTTAGTGTTTTTGAAATGTGATTTGTTGAAGTTTTAAGTTCTTGATAGTTTTTATAGTTTAAAATTGAAAATCCAAGTAATATACAGAAACCAAGCACGCTTAAAATCCATTGATAATTTAACTTTATTACTTTTGTCGCCCGCTTTTTAATTAAATTTATATTCAGTAATGATACTGCTTTTCTCATAAAAAGAAAAGTTTGAGTCTTGTCTAATGCAAGATGAGCATGAAAAATAGGGCGTGAGTTTAAAATCATAGGATATGAATATTACTATGATTGACTCACGCTTATCTAACCAATTAGAAACATTTCTTGGAGGAACAAAAGAAATCTCATTTTCCTCTTTAATTTCCAAAAAGGAGAAATATAATTGGATACGGGAAATCCTAATAAGATTTGATTTCAGGAATTTAAAGAAAAAAGAAAGAGGGGTTGTAAGAAAATATCTAAAAAAGATCTCCTGCTATTCAGACGCTCAGTTGACAAGACTAATAAAGCAATATTTTAAAGGGAAGTTGATGTGGAGAACATACAACAGAAATATATTTCCAACAAAATATACGCCGCATGATATTGCACTTCTAACTCTCACAGATAATGCTCACTCATGCCTTAACAGTTGGGCCCGCCCCTAATGGTCGACCTGGATATTTGAGGGTAGATACGGTTCATCAGGGAGACCTTGATGGTAAAAAGGGTGTTTATCATATCAACTCAATTGATGAAGTTTCACAGTGGCAGATTGCGGCTTCAGTTGAACAGATATCTGAAAGTTATCTTGAACCAATTCTTTTGATAATACTTTCTCAATACCCATTCCATATTTTTGAGTTTCACGCAGATAATGGGAGTGAATATATTAATCACGTGGTAGCTAAATTGTTAAACAAACTTTTAATTAAGCTCACCAAATCAAGGAGTCGTCACTGTAATGACAATGCACTAGTCGAATGTAAAAATGGAGCAGTGATAAGAAAACATATGGGATATTTTTACATCAACCAAAAATCGGCTCCCGAGATAAATGACTTTTACATGAAATATTTTAACCCCTATCTTAACTTTCATCGCCCCTGTGGATTTGCCGCTCTTAAAACAGATAAAAAAGGAAAACAAAAAAAGGTATACAACCTCTACCAAACTCCATATGAGGCCTTTAAAGGCATTACAGAGGAGTATAAATTTCTAAAAACTGGGATTTCCTTTGAAAAACTTGATACAATAGCTAAAGAGTGTTCAGATAATGAATTTGCAGAAATTATGGAGAAAGAAAAACAGAAATTGTTTAAGAAAATAAAAGTTAATCCTGTTGATTTTTAAAACTCGATTTCATGCTCATTATTGGATTAGAAAATACTGTGGTCTGAATTATGGGGTAAAGTATAATGAAGTAAAAAATTATAACCCCAACAGGCATGATATTAATGACTTTAGCTGAATCAAAACCTTATTTAAAAGAGAGAGAACCATTTAACGGAGTTATTGCCGATATGCATTTTAACAGGGGTACAAACGGTGTGGCTACCCAAATGGACGAAATGGATTCCTGGTTGGCAAACAACGGAATTACCGTAATCAGATGCGCCGGAAATGTGAATTCCCCATTGGAATATTGCATTCCTGAGCTGTCCTATCAATCCCCGGAGGCCGAAATTTTAAGAAGCAAGATGTTTCCCCGGGAAAAAGAGGAAATCGAAAGAATCAGGAACCTTTCTCTCGAGCAAAGGAAAGCCAAATCGTCTGTTTATCTGGAGGAAATAGACTGGAGGGCAGCCATCATAAAAGAAAAAGTCGGAAACATGATCAATAATTATGGTATTGGAGCAGTCCATGTCAGGAATATCATGTCTCTTCCTCTTAATCTGGCTGCAACTTACGCAATGTATCAGCTGGCGCAGGAAAGAGATGATATTCGTTTCATTTTCCACCACCATGATCTTCCCTGGGAAGGGCCTGTATCGGAAAGTTATGGTACTCCATATGAGAGTATAAATGAGAGGATGGAAGAAATAATTTGTCCTGATCTTCCGAACGTTTCACATATAGTGATAAATCCCGTTGCACAGGAAAGTTTAAAGGAAAAGAAAGGGATTGAGGCACATCTTATACCTGATGGTCTGAATTTCGAATATGATTTTTTACAGGTTATGGAAGAAAAGAAGTTCCGTAGGAAATTTGGCATCGATGAAAATGATTTAGTACTTGGTATGATGACCCGGGTTGTCTTAAACAAAAATATTGAGGGTGCTATCCAGTTTGCCAGAACACTGGAGGATGAAATATACAGACAATTAAAGTCAGAGAGTGAATCAGCTGATGCTTTTATACAACTGGCCAGGGCAAGAAGAAGATTCGGCCCAAAAAACAAAGTAATTTTGCTTCTGACTCAAAACGCCGACAGGATCAGCGAATACCATGAACGGTTAATCAGATATGCCAAAGAACTTGGAGTAAAATTGATTGATATTTCAGGAGATGTAGTTGCTGATCCTGAATATAAAGCAGGTGATAACAAAATACCTTTCCAGAGTGTTCATAGATATCTTGACCTGGACTGCTATCCTACTGAACATGAAGGTTTTGGCAATCAGCTCCCGGAGGCTGTTCGGGCAATGGTGCCTATAGCGATGCTAAGATATCCGGTTGCCGCTAGATATATTGCTCCTGAAAAACCGGACAAAGACCACCCGTCATTTCTGCCTCATTATATTTCTTTAGGAAATATGGAGAATCTCCATCATGGGGAAGGAGCATACGGACTGAATTGTCTTGATGATAATGTAGTACTAGAGGCTGCCAGAAAAACAATTGAAGAATTATCCGATTCCGATAAATTAGAACTAGATCTGCTGGAAAATTTTGCTGCAATGAGAGGGCTCTGCGATATCAGAAATACAGGACCAAAATATCTAGAAATATATAAATCGTAACCAAGGAAATAACTTATTAAGGCGATAACAAGCAGAAAACAACCTTACGTGTTAATCTCTTCTTAATATAGTATTTTCCTTCAATAGGAATTGAAAATTAATTAGTATGAAAGAAAGGGTGGGTTTGGGTCTAACAACCATCCGGTCCCGAATCAATCGGGAACACGGTTTCCCCGAGACTCCCACCCACCCTTGTCTTTGAACTTGGGATGAAGACTGACCAATAGAGTGGTGCGCGTCCGACGTTACGTCCAGAGGGGAGGATTCGAACCTCCGCAGGGAAAACCCGACAGATTTACAGTCTGTTGCGATTGGCCACTCCGCCACCTCTGGTTAGTGTAGAAATTATATCATCTTTCAAATATAAAAAGAAGTATTATGGCTGACAAACAGTCTAAAAATACATATATAATTAACCAATGGGTATTATTGCCGGAATAATGAGTATGTTTTGTTGGGGAATAGGTGATTTTTTAGGCGCTATTTCTTCCAGGAAAATAGGATTTGTATTGACTCTTTTTTGGATGCAAATTATGAGTTTGAGCATCTTTACCATCTATTTTTTAATAAAACTTACTACATTTAAATTAGAGCTAATTTTTTCATATCTGCCGGTTCTAACTTTAATCGCATTTTGTCAATTTATTGCGTATTTATCCTTTTATAAAGGATTATCGAAGAGCAATGTATCATTGGTCAGTCCAATAGGTGCAACATACAGTTTAGTGATTGTTGTCCTAAGCACATTGATTTATAAAGAAGTTTTAAATAACGGCCAGATATTGGCTATCTTTTTGATATTAACAGGAATAATATTAACATCAGTAAATTTACCGGTTATTTTCAAGTTCAAAAAATTGACGATATTTTCAGGAGTGAAAGAAGGATTGGTGGCCATGCTTGGGTGGGGAATATCACTTTTTTTAATTGTTCCGGTATCTCAGTCATTAGGATGGTTTTTACCGGCCTATATTTTTAAACTGATTTTTTTATCCTTCCTTTTAATTTACATGTTGGTTAAAAAGCAGAAAATTGATAAACAAAAGTTAAAATCCAATTGGTTGATTTTAATTATTATTGGAGTTTTTGACATGGTTGCCTTTTTCAGTTACAGTTTCGGAGTTATGAGCGAATATGCGTCTATCGTCGCTCCTGTTGCCGGCGCTTATTCCATGATTACCGTTGTCTTAGGTTTGGTATTCCTAAAAGAAAAACTGGTTTTTAATCAAGTAGTCGGAATACTGGGAATAATATCCGGATTAGTTTTGATTTCCTTATTACATACATCTTGAATTTTCTGCTAGAATTGAAATTATAAGGTAGGCGGTTATTTCTAAAATTTTTATTGTTGTCAGAATAATTTATTCTCTTATGTGTTTTATCAGGCCTTTGCAAATAATTAAAATTAAAGGTAATGAGGTTGTGCTTGAAAACGGAATAAAAGCTTATTACGATAGAAAAATCGGGGTATTAAAGCGTAAAGATAAAGTGCTTGTTTACGGTAATTTGGTTATGCAAAAAGTTAACAAATTAAATACATATCATGAATAAAAATACTTTACTGAAAGGAATTTTTTTTGCTTTTGTTACTTCGGTTATTTCTGGAGTTGCAATTTTTTACTCCAAAATTTCATTAATAAAGATTGATCCGTTAGTATTGGCTACCGCAAGGAATACTTATGTTGCAATCTTTTTTTTATTGGGATTTTTACTGTTTAACAAATTTAAAGAACTGAAAAAAATCAAAAGAAGCCAATTGATGCCACTGATGCTTATAGGTATAATCGGTGGCGGAATTCCTTTCTTTTTGTTTTTCACCGGATTAAGCATGATTGGAGCTCAAGCAGGTAATATAATCCATAAATCCCTATTTATTTGGGTGGCTATTCTATCAGTAATAATATTAAAGGAAAAATTTAATTGGATTTATTTGGCCGGATTTCTTTTGATTTTTTTAGGTAACTTTCTTTTTGCAAAAGCCGGTTTACATTTTGGATTAGGAGAAGGATTGGTATTGACAGCTACTTTATTATGGTCTCTGGAAAATATTATTGCTAAAAAAATATTAAGGAATATTTCATCGGAAGTAGTTGGTCTGTTCAGGATGGGCATTGGAGCATTAATGTTAATAAGTCTATCTGCTTTGACAGGTAAAAGCAGTTTAATATTGAAACTAAATGCAAACCAATTAACGTACATTGTTATTGGAGGAACTATTTTAAGTTTTTATGTTTATTTTTGGTATAAATCATTGAAATCCGCTCCAGCCAGTTTGGTTACAATGATTCTTACTTTTTCAGTTGTTGTTGGAAATATTTTAAATGGCGCTTTTGCAGGAATAAAGATAGCTGAAAAAGATGTATTGTCATCAATATTAATTACCACGGGACTGATGTTTGTTTATTTGAAGATATTTGCTCCTTTTGCCCATCAATTCTTTAAGAAAGATGATAACTAATAATCAAGGATTGTTGTTATGCAGCAGATATTCTGTAGCCCCTAACTATTTTGACTATTGCGGGCCCGATAAAAACCAAAACCTGATTGATCATTTACAGGAAAATATCGGCGATAAAGAAGTACAATCCATCCTTTCGGAATTTGACAGTCTTTTTTTAAATTTGACTCTGATTGCCATTGAAAATAAAATAAAAGATCCGTTTGAAAAGAAGGTGGTGGAAGCTTATTGGGTGGGTAACTCTCTGCTTAATAATGTTAAAAACAGCGATTATGTTTCCTTATTAAAGGAAAAATTTAACTTAGCTAAAAAAATAGGTGAAAAAAAATACCTGAAATTGCAATATAAATTCCTGTCACATAGAGTGCTGCCTCATCATGCTTTCCATGTATTCAACATTTTCAAAAGGACAGGTAACGATACATCATTCCACACTCTTCATACAATGGATGAATGCAGAATTGGCTGGGGAAAGATAGAGTCTAGAATAAAGAATAAAGAATTAAGAATAAATACTAAGCCATTAATCTATGTCAATAATAAATTAAAATTGGGTAATCCTATTATCAAGATAATTAGAGAAGATTACAGAGGAAAATCGTTTTTAACTAAGCATAGGTTAGGTGATTGGATCAGTTTTCATTGGGGATTTGCCTGCGATATATTGAGCGACAGACAAACAAAAAATTTGGAATTCTATACCCAAAAAGCAATTGATTTTTATAACCAACCATGAAAATATACGTTTTTGGAAATCCATTGGTGCCGGAGGATTCCTTACCTTTGAAATATTTGTCAGAACTGGAAAGAGTTTTTCCCGATATTAATTTCATCACAGTCGATCCGAATGAAAATTTTCCGCCGCAAGGAGAACACAACCTGATAATACTCGATACTGTCCAGGGGATTGAAAAGCCAGTTCTCTTAAACCTCAGTGATTTTGAGAGCCACAAAAAAACACCTGTTTCACCGCATGACTACGATTTATTGTTTCATTTACTTCTATTAAAAAAGTTGGGGAAAATCAATACAGCGAAAATAATAGGCATACCGCAATATAATAATGAATCAATATTAAAAGAAGTACGACAATTAATTATTAATTTATTACGAGTTTAGCGGGTTATATTTAACTCGTTAACCCGTAACTCGCAAAATTAATTAATAAATAGTTATTTCCATTTCACTTTGAGAAAATGAGCGGCGCAGGACATGCATGGATCAAAAGCGCGGATTAATTTTTCTATTTCATTAACAATGAGTTCCTGCGTGGAATTTTTCTTGATTAAACTATCTACCAACTCATATATAGCCCTTTCCATAATGACCTGGTTTTGGCCTGTAGGTACGACTATATCTCCTTTTTTCACTATGCCTTGTGCAGTTACCTCAAGCTTGTAATACAAGGAACCTCTTGGAGCTTCAATCATGCCTACTCCGATTGTCTCTTGCGGCTGTTTTTTGATGGGCGCTTCAGGAATAATTTGTGTAAGATTGCTTATCAATTCGTACGAAGAATCTATGGCGTGCAGTATTTCAATTGCCTGGGCCAGATTATTATGGAAAAGATTATTGGACGGGAATTTTGACAGATATTGTTCTGAGGATGCTTTTGTTTTTCGGTGAAGGTGTTCTTTATCATTATTTAATCTTGCGAGTGCGCCTACCATCAGCAGATTACCGTCGAATTTGAAACCTCTTGCTTGGGAATAAGGTATTATTTGTGCGTCAAGATGCCTTCCTAAATCTTTTTCTTCAATCATTTTTCCATCAGATGTCTTTATTGAACCTTCCAGAAAAGAAAAGTCGCTTGAACTTAAACCGCAAAATGTCACAGGACCAGATATCTCAAAATCAGAAGGATCTCTGGCAAAAAGATCCATTAATTTCAGTATTTTCGGTCTGATTTCCATAAGCCTGGAAAGGATGTCTTTCATATCCTTTAAGTCAGGTAGTTTCAAAAAGCCTCCTATTGTCGGAAGCGGGGCATGCACCGATTTTCCGCCAACAACAATAGACAATCTGTTGCCCACTTCTTTTACACTAAACGTATCTTCAAGAAGATCATGCTGTTCTTTATTCTCATTGTCAAAGTCCAAGATGGAGTTCTTGCCGAAAAGATCCGGCAGCGCAAAAATATAAAGGTGAAGCGCATGGTCCCTTATGATCAAACCATAATACAATAGTTTTCTCAATAACATGGTTTGGGCGGATGGTTCTATTTCCAAAGCTTTTTCCACTGCTTCAATGCATGCCAAAAGATGCGCATTGGAGCAGGTGCCGCAAATTCTGGCGACCAAAGGAGGGATTGATGTTACCGGCTTACCTTGTATGGCTATCGTATAAAATCTTTTCCATTCGGAAATAGTGAATTTCAGATCTTCAATTACGCCTTTTCTGACCTTAATATCCAAAGATGCAGCTCCTTCTATTTTGGAGATTTCTTCCAAGTTTATATCAAAATCAATATCAATATTATGCATCAATAATTGTTGGATTACGAATTTCGAGTTAAGGAGTTATTTTAATCCGTCACTCGCTAAACTCGTTAATTTATTAATTACCAAGTATTTTTTCATAATAGTTAAAAATATATTTTCATTCATAGGGCATCCCGGAACATTGTCATCCACTTTTATTACTTCTGACAGCTTGAGAACTTTTTCCTTATATTTGAATTTTTCGAGTATGGGTTTGATTTCTTCCAGTTGTTGGCTGCTAAAAAAATTACGCTGGTTGGCAGGCGATCCCAATACGGCACAAGAACCGATTGCCACCAGGATTTTTGATTTATCACGAATACGTTTCAGTTTTTTTTCCTGGCTGTCCGAACTGATTGCGCCTTCGACGAAGGCAATGTCCATATCCTTAAGTTCGCCGGTATCGTCCTTCCGTAAAATTCTGGCATGAATAAATTCCAATTTATCTTTCCACAAAGGATAGTACGTATTTAATAATTCTGTAAAGATAATTGTTGAATCCTCACAACAAGTGAAACTAAACCAGCCTATTTTCAATTTACCAGCCATTTTTTCATTGTAGCAAAACTATGCTGTTATTTGTTATTATGATTATTGATATAAATTTATTTTAATAAATGACACTGACGGAATTATCCTTCTATAGCAGAAAATATTTGCCTTTTGGAATATTGGCAGTATTGATGTTGTTTATCGTTTTCTATATGTTCAAGCTGCTGTTTATGTTGATTCAACCTGTTAATACACAAAGGGCATATATTAATCCGATTTTTGACAAAATAACTGTTCCACTGTTAAGGGAGGCAACACCCAGTGCCGGTTTTAACTATATTTTAGATACAATTGAGGGAAGACCAGTGACGGCTTCGGAATCGGCAAAAGTTTATTTTATGCCGGCTTCGACAGCCAGATTCGGATATAAAGAAAAAATATATCTGATAGCCAAGACTTTGGGATTTGATACGGAAATAGTTAAATATAAACTAAACGATAAGGATGCTGTTCTCAGCGATCTAACTCAAAAGCTGACAGTAGATATTACCAACTTCAATTTTTATTACCAGTACCATTTTGAAAAAAATAAAGAGCTTTTTGAAAATATTGCTTTTCCGTCAAAGTCGCAGATAGAGAATAAAGCTATAGACTTTTTGAAATCGATAAACCGTTATCCGGAAGAGTTAGCCCAGGGTAAAATCAACCTGGTGTTTTTTTATTATAATCCCGAAACCAATGAGTTATCAAAAGTAAACAGGTCACAAGAAGCCAATGTAGTCGAAGTAGACATGTACAGGCCTGATGTGGACGGTTTCTCGACTATAACTACCTCTTTTCCCAACAGTCAGAATTTCATATTGATGGTATTTAAAGAAAAAGAATTTAAAATATTGAGGGCGCAAATCAAATTTTACGAAAAATCCAATGAACAAGTCGGCGTTTATCCTTTAAGAACAGGTGATGTTGCTTGGGAAGAATTTAAGAAAGGCCGAGGATATATCCTCTCACGTACGGAAGGTGAAAAAGATATCACGGTAAAGACAATGTTTACCGCCTATCTGGATCCGGAGATAAATCAGAAATATTTGCAACCTGTCTATGTTTTTTTAGGATCCGGTAACTTTGTCGGTATTTTACCCGCGGTAGATTCCAAATATCTTATGGAGTAATATACTCAATATTGTCGTTTATCCACTGGACAATATTCCTTGTATCCTGAAACCTGTCGGTGCTGTGAAGCACTACGAAAATGTATTCCTCTCCGTTTTTTTTGTATAAGCTGACCAGGTTTTCACCGGCATTTTCCGTATATCCGGTTTTTAATCCGCCGATACCGTGAATCTCTCCAAGCAATTTATTGACATTGACCAAACGGTGGAAAACCTGGAAATCCACATCGGAAATAGTGATTTCCTTAGTGGAAACGATTTTTCTTAATAATTTATTTTTCAATAATTCCCTGGCGGCTAAAGTCATATCATAAGCCGTAGTATTTTGATTAAAATCGTCAAGACCGGCAGGGTTGGTAAAATGGGAATTTTTCATACCCAGAGAATCTGCTTTTTGGTTCATTTTTTCCACATACTTGTCATATCCGTAAGCATCAGCCAATGCATAAGCGGCATCATTTCCGGAATGGACAAGAGTTCCGTAAAGTAAGTTCTCAACAGTTATTCTTTCCTGATTGACCAGACCCATGGTTTGACCTTCTTCAACAATCCTTTTTACCGTTATTACATCTTCCAGATTAAAAACATCGTAAGCAGTCAGAGCGGTAATTATTTTAGTGGTTGATGCAGGTAAAAATTTATTATCTTTATTTCTTTCAAATACAGGTGTAAAAGAAGCAAGGTTGATAACATAAGCGCCTTCGGCAGTTATTTCCGGATAATAATTATTCTTTAAAACGGGGATAGGTTTAATTTCATTTTTTACCATTGGTTTTTCCTTTTTGCTGAAGAATTCCCTGTCATATGAAAAAAGATGGTAATAATATGAATCACCCGGATAAAACAGAAACAGAATTGAAAAAAATGAAAAAAGCAAAAAGCGATTTAATCGCATAAATTTGATTATGGACAACCTTAAGCAGCTGAAAACTTCCCGATAGTTGCTTCAGCTACTCTTAAATAATCCTGGCTGGATAGGGTAATGGATTTGGTATGTTCTCCGGCATTAAAACTGACTTTTTTATTTTCTTTCAATAAAGAATCAACATATAATGGTATACCAAATAGATTACCGAAAGGTGGAACCGCTCCTATTCCGACTCCGGTTACTATTCTGACTTCTTCAGGCGTTGCCATCCTCAGATCTTTGAATTTATATTCTGATTTGAGCTTTTTGGTATCTGCTTTTTTGTCTGCTGTCAATACTATCATGACCGGTTTTTTGTCGGCAAACATCACTAATGCTTTAGCACCTTCTTTTAATTCTGTTCCCCTGGCTTTGGCTGCTTCCTCGGATGTGAATACGGGTTTATGTTTAGAAACTTCATATGCTATGTTGTTATTATTAAGTAGTTTTTCGATTTTATCAAAAACTGATTGTTGGTTGGTTGTTTGATTGACTTTCGACCCTTTTTGAAGAGTGGATAAACGCACATCAATTCGTTCAATGTCGCGCGGGAAAAGGGTGGCTTGGCGGATATTGGCCAGTCCCAGGATATTCATGGTGATTCTTTCCAAACCCAGACAAAACCCGCCTTCCGGCGGCATACCGTATTTAAAAGCCTGAAGGTAGGGAGTTTCAAAATCTTTCGGATCGCATTTCCATTTCTCCATATTGGAAATAAGCTGTTTATAGTCATTTATTCTTTGTCCGCCGGTAATCCATTCCTGACCCATACCGATCAGATCAAAGCTCAAGGTTTCATCGGGCATATCCGGATCAGGATGCGTATACATCGGCCGTTTTTTAGTTGGGTAATGAGTGACAAAAACCAAGTCGCTGTTATGTTCTTTTTTAGCCCATTGCCAAATGTCTTTTTCTCCTTGCGGATCAAGGTCAGGTTCGGTTCTTATATCCCTTCCGGTAGTCTCGAAAATAATTTGTTTTGCTTGTTGGAGTTTGATTCTGGGTATTTTGCTATCGGGAATATTGGGTATTAAAGCATTGAATAGTTTAAGATCTTTTTTATGTTCAGTATTGACTGCATTAAAAATGGATTTTAACAAGTATTCGGCTGTATCCATGATTTCCGTCCAGCTTTGAATAAATCCCATTTCTACATCCAGCCCCACATATTCCGTCAGATGGCGGGTGGTGACCGACGGTTCTGCCCGATAGGCGTGGGCAACGGTATAGACTTTTTCAAAGATTGAGACCATTATTTGCTTATAAAATTGCGGACTTTGGGCAAGATAAGCCTGATGGCCAAAATATTTGACCGGAAATACTTCGGCGCCGCCTTCTGTTGCCGTTGCTACAATGGTTGGCGCTTGGAATTCGACAAAATCCAAAGCTTTCATTGTGGATCTGAATGTTTGGATAATGGTTTCCTGGACACGGAAAATGGTTTTTATTTTAGGATGTCTGAGAGTCAGAGGCCTGTGGTCGAGTAGAACAGGCAAGGACAGATCGAGATTTTCTTTGGAAATGTCAAAAGGAAGTTCGGTCGACTTGACCAGACGGGTAATTTTTTTAACCTCTATTTCAATCTTTCCGGTTGTCAATCGGGGATTAACAACTTTTTCTTCTCTTTTTTTAACAGTACCGCTAATCTTAATGATGTCTTCCGGCATTAGATCGCTCAAGCTTTTGTCTCCAACTATTTGAATAATACCTGATCGGTCGCGCAGATCCAAAAATACGATATTTTTATGGATCCGTTTGGAATTGACCCAGCCCAACAGTTCCACTTCCTGGCCTATTTTGTCAGTTGTTTGTTCAATAAAAAATTGTTTCATGGTTTAATGCGTATTGCAACACCTGACTGTTTTTTTTACAATCTAATATGCGTGGTTTTGCAATGTCCCATACATATTATACATAAAATATGATTTTTATAATTATATATCCCAATTTATTATAGGTCTAGCTTGGAAGGATTAAACCGGGAGTAGTTTACCTGTTGTTAGGTAAGCTTTAGCTTAACTAATATACATTATGAAAATTACGGATAATGATTCGCAGAAGTTTATTGTTTGGTAATAATATACGATTCAAGTTCGCAATATTTATTGCCTCGTAATTTATTAAATACACCAAATTCATTTAATATATTAACATCGACATGTTCATAAAATAATCTGTATGGACCTATACCCGATCTGATCATTATTTTAACATTCTTATTAATACTTTTATATATCTTGTGAAGAATTTCTTTTTTCGGATGGACCATAGCAGCAATAATAACATGACTAAATGGCGAATAATCAATTTCCATCGCATCACTTTGGATAACATCAACTTTGTCATTTAGTTGAAAATGGTCAATAAGATGTTTAGATAAGACTATTGCTTCAGGTCTGTAGTCTATACATGTAACTAAGACATTTAACCGATATGAATATTCAATCGCAGACCATGGATATGGACCACTGCCAATAAAGCAGATTTTAGACGTAGGAACGAATTGCAGGCTTTCCAAATGCTCTATTTCTTTATCAGCAAGAGTAACGTTATTTGATATAAATTTATCAATAGACCTTTTTCTAATTAGTTTCAAGGTGGTTTCTGACTCATCAAACATATATAGTCGTTCATAATATTGTCTGGAGAGTGTTGTCAGATTATTAAACTTATCCGAAGCCATAAGTTTTTTATTAAAAGAACTTATGTTTTTATGGACTAGAGTCTTTAATTCTGAAAAATATTTTTTTATAATAATAATACTTTTAGCGTTATATGGCTGTGAAAACGTATTTTTGATATTATTCAAGATATTTTCGATTTGATTGAGTAAATTATCTTGCATATTTAGTTATCTGTATTTATCAACCTGTAAATTATGATTTTTATCTATAAAAATATTATACGGTGGTTCGAATAAATGTGAGTTTGTCGCCAAAAAATGAGACATATACCCTGCGGTATTGATAAAAATCACCAGATCTCCTATTTTTGGGAGTCTATTTAATCTGATTATTCTTCGTTGAATTACATCACGTTCCATACAGTAATTGCCGACAAAATTTACATCAACGTACTCTTTTAGACTTGAAAAATTCTTGTACACAACTACGGGGTCAACTGCAAATTCACTACTTGAACTTAAAAGTTGGGTAAAACCCATATTCAATCCCACAAGCCAATTACCAAATATATCCTGTTTTCTGAACATAACCCGAGCGACGGTAATACCAGATTGATCAAGAGAACTTCTTCCCGGCTCGATTTGTAATCGGATATGGTTCCTATTTAATATAGAATATATTGACACACCATTATATTTTGAAGTAAGGACTTTTTTAACTACCTTTTCTTTATTCAATTGGTTAAAATAAGGATATAAATTTCCAACTTTTTGGGCTTTATTATTAAATTCAGATAAGTGAAGTGGATGGTTCATATATGTAATTTGATCATTTTTTTGTTCAACACATTTTTTTAACTTGTCATTAAACTTAATCCATTCTTTTTCATTTTTCAAATAATTTACTAAAAATCCTCCACCAATATCAATAAATTCGACGTGATGACCAATTTTTTTAGCCAATTGATAAAAAGGAATTAATTGGCCTAGTGCACTGACTCGTGATTGAATTTGGTAATCGTTTAAATGGAAGTGGAATCCTTTCAATTGAACATTACTTTTTTGTATAAGGTCTTGAAAAAGATACGGTAATTTATCAATATCAAATCCGAACCTACTGTTTATCTTTTTACCTTTATTGTCCTTAAATCCTGCAACTCTAATGCCAATTTGGGCAGGTTTCCCGATTTTTTTGGCTATCTTTGATATAATTCGTGATTCATCCACATTGTCAACGATAATAATGGTTTTATTCACGATAGCTAATATTATTGCTTTTTCTTCTTTAATTGCAGCGGTAAATATATAATCACCATTAGCCTGATATTTTATACATTCTGATAATTCTCGATAACTGGCCGTATCGACTCCGTAATTATTATCTATAGCTGCCTTAGAGAATAAGAAGCAGTGGTTTGGTTTTCTTGCGAAATATACACGGTATGAATTCAAATATCTTTGCAGTATTGACTTAAAATTATTCAGGTTTTCTAGAAATGGTTGAATGCTGTATAGATATAACGGTGAACCGTATTTTGCTACAGTTTGATATAATAGATCCTTATCCGACAATAGGTTGTTTATCCATGGATGGGTAATTGGCGACAGTTTATAAAATTTTTTCATGATTATGTTAAAGTTAAAAAAATTCTCCCTTGGTCAGGAGCTACTTAAATTATATAATATTACGGGCTATAATGAAAGTACAATCGCCATTCATAGTTTTTATAATAATACCCAAATTATTCCTGACCCAAAGGGTGATTTTTTTTCATCTGGGCCATCTGCTCTGTATGCACAAGATAATGATATTCTAATTATGTTTACTCAGCCTCCGGATTTACTAACATGGAGAAGGGAATATATGCATAATTTCAAAAAAGTTCAGGTAATTGAAATTAATCCTCCAGCCAATTTAATTAGAAAAGGTTATCCGGAAGGTTCTTCTGTCAACAGTTTTTTTACATTATTAAGAAGAGATTTTAATTTAATGAATTCTTTAAAAAATAAATATGTAATATCTCTTTTCCCGACCCAAGAGCTGAATAATAATCTGGAAGAGTTTGGATTTAGAGTTCTTCAGAGATATGATTCATATGTGATTAATAATAAAGCTATATTGCATGAGAAAGCACATAAATATGGAATCAAAGTATCTAGATTTATTATAGCTAAAAATATTGACGAATTGAGATTAGCTGCAAAAAAATTCACAAATACAAGGCATGGTATTTGGATAAAAGCGGAAGGCTCTGGAGCTGATTTAGTAATATACGTAAAAAATATTACTATTGATAATATTCTTGAAAGTTGGGATATCATAAAGACTAAAATAGTCAATTTTTTTCGTTCTTGTAATTTTACTAAGACAGAGAAGCTTCAGCTTGTGGATAAAGAAACTTTTTTTCCAAAATATGGATTGCTTTTGGAAGAAGATATTCGAGAAGAATCAGAAGATTTTGTTAACGCGGCTGCCATGTTGTCTTTAGATATAAATGGAAATGGAAATTGTATCGGTTTATATAATCAAGAGCCCAATATCAATCCATTTTGTGGTACTAATCGAATTGAATTCGATAAAAAACTTAATACAATTATGAAAAAATACGGTTTAACTCTGAAACAAATAAAAAAACGCTTCGATCAAGAAGCTATAAAAATATTCAGGTTCATACACGATTATAGTTTTGTTGGGATATTTGGAATAGATTTCTTTTTTGTATTTACAGATAAAGGTGTTGATGTTATTGTGACGGAAATAAATGCTCGCATAACCAATAATAGCGGTATAAATATTGCTGCAGCTATTAACAACCATTCATTACATCATATGCCCCTTTCAATGAAGTTTCCTAAACCAGTCAATTCTATTAAGGAATTATCAGAATATGTAACAATTAAGGGAAAGAATTACCTTATGGAAAATCCGGAAGAATTAAGTATCCTACCTCAAACATTCAATAGTATTTGGTTAAAAACAAACCTTGAATATTCGCTTATTGAATCAGGATATATCTGCAGATCTGTTGTTTTGGGAAAAGATCATAAAAAAATTATCGAATTAACAACAGAAATTCATAAAAATGGCGTTAAGTTTATATAAGCTTCCTTTACTACAAGTTTTTTTCATGACCAATTATTCCCTTATTTAATTAATTTCAACCGGTATTTTTCCCCAATGTTCAATAGTTGAAAGTAGAATATCTATAGACTTATCAACCTGACGCAGATCCACAAATTCATTTATAGTGTGTGCTTGTTCCATGTTGCCGGCTCCAAATATTATTTTTTTAATCCGTCTAAATAGTGGTCCGAGACTTTCCAATACATTTGCGTCCGAGGCAGCAGAGAATACTCCCACAGCGATATTTCTTAAATCATTTTGCATACCTGCATAATGAAAAGATTCAAAAATTGATGATTGCGGATCGGTGAATGACGGAGGAGATCCTCCCAGACTTTCGACAAGCGAAACGCCAGTATTTTGAGCAATTCTATTAATTGCCTCATGTGCAGCATCGTGTTGATCAGGAATCGTTCGCATATCTATTTTTGCAGTAACTTTAGTTGGAATTTCTGTTGTGTTATCAACAACAGGTATTTCAGTAATTTCAAGATCGTGTTTTTTTACGATTTCTTTTAAAATTTGTTGATTTATTTCGCCAACAACATCGAACTCAATACAAACGGAATCAGGGGTTTGATTTGCTTTTGTTTTTTGAGTTTCTATATTTACCGGAAGCAATATTTGTTTTGATGTTTGGGGATTTTGAGACGACCACAAATTTTGCGTTTCCCAAAGAAAGCCAGCGACCCTGTCCATCGCAAGCTGATCCATTGAAATGTTACCTGTTTTCGACACGTGATTGTTTTTTCCTTTTGCATGGATTTTCAGCTTTTTTTTGATCGTTCTAACTGATATTGGACGATGTTCTTCTTTATCGCTATTCACGTTGGTTGCATTCATCAAAGTGGATCCAAATGCATGTTTTTGAGTTTGTGACCAGAGAGTTGTTTGGTTGTATGTATTTATAAGAAAGTAAAACATATTTTCCATTGCCGGGATGCCATTTTGAGAGTCGGCAATTGCTTCATAAATTCTGTTTCCTCTGCTTCCATAATCAACTTCAAGTTGGGTAGGTTCAAGAAATATTACCGAAACATCGTCGTATTGGTTAAGCACTTTTTCCTGTGCCATCCAATCTGCAAATTGGCGAATACCTTTTCCTTTTGTTTCTTCACCAACAACAAATGCGCAGTACACGTCACATTCAGGCGGTTCATTTCTTTCACTTTTTTCGTGAAGTATTTGTGCAATTTCAACCGCGGCAAAAACTCCTGCTTTTGTGTCACAGGCTCCTCTCCCAAATAATTTTCCATCTTCTATTTCGGCGCTTAATGCATTTCCAAATTTCCAATCACTTTCTTTTCCTAAATCTACCGTATCAACGTGAGGGATGAGCATCACTGCTTTAGATCTATTTTTACCTTCTATATGAACGACGATATTATCTCCTTGAAGAAAAACCTCATTTTCTGATAAGCCAAATAATTTCAATTGTTTGAATATTTTGTTTTGGATTTCTCCTTCATTTTCAGTGACCGAGTTCGTCCGTACAAGCTCCTGGAGAAAGTTTATGTTGTGTTTTATGTTTGATTCCATTGAATATTATTATATCGCTCTAATTTAAATAAATATCCGATCTATGAATTTGTCCGGTCATGCAATGAGCTGCTCCGTATCCTCGGGTACATTCGTAAAGAGGTGCAAAAACAATCGCTTTTCCGGAACTCATAAGTTGATATAAAGAAACCACATTGGTTCCTATCGGGACGACATCAATTTCATATTCGTCACGACCAAAAATGTTTTGAGGAATCCAAACTTGAACATTTCCGAAACCATTGATGTTTCCGGAAAGGTAGGGGATCGCCGGCAAACTAGGTTGATCCGGAATATTGTATTCTTTTACGTTATCTACGAGAAAATCCGGAATTAAGTTTGCCAGTTCTTTTTGCGGTATTTTACCCATATAGATATTATTACATCCGAATTCTTTTTGTTCTTCCAACGGAATTGGATAGATTTTATATTCTTTTTGCAAAAGAAAATTAACGAAGTTTCCTCCCGTATCAATAACGTCAGTTGTTTTATCAGGCGAATTTGAATTTTTGAATAACAATATTTTTCTTTTCAGTCCTTCATCAACGTACATTTCCATTTGTTTCGGACCGATGGGCATTGACCATGTGTCGATGTGCATAGAATCTTGTTGTTTATTAAATGGTTTTGATGTGGCGTTTTCATCGAAAACGATTGCCATTTGATATCCTTCACGTTCACATTTGTCTTTCATATGATTATATATTTGATATGCTGCTCCGAAACTGGTTCGGGCGCCTACACCTATATAAACAACTTTTTCATGTATATACAGATCTCCACCTTCAAAACTTTCTTTTTCAGGTGCTATTATTGGTTCTCCCTTGCCTGTTCGTTCTCCAGATTCGTTGAGATAACCGAGCGCTTTGTTTAACACATCATATCCTTCATGACCATCTTGATCAATTTCTAAAAAATCCTTATATCCAAGCGCTTCATATACAATTTTATAAAGTTCGACTTCAGGTTGTCTAATACTTTTTTTCATTGCCGATACCACAATCGTATCCAAAACCGTATTCATCTGGTCTCTCGCATATAAAAAATTTCCAAGAGGTAAACGGGGAATCACGGACAATACTAAATTTAGAGCAAGTGCTTGCTGTTTGCCATATCTTTTGATATCATCATCCAACAACTCAGTGACTTTTTCTTTATATGCAGTATCTTTTGTTCTTTTATCGTCCGGTGGGAATTGAACATACAAGCTTTCCACTTTATCGTAAAGCAACTGTAAAATTTTATCGCGATCAAAAGCTCCATTTTCGTCCAGCATTCTATCTTTAACGTATTTATCACCCTTTTTGGTTATAAAATGATCTACTATTTTTTTAGGCAATACTCTTTCAGACAATATTTGTTTTGCATCATGGGTAATCGTTCCTAATTCTTGCTGTAGTTTGTCATAGGTATCGAATTCTTTTCTTGCTTCGGAAACGTTCATTTTTTCAAGAAATAATGATTCACTTTCCGGAAGAAGTTGTGCGAGATAGGCTTCGATTCCCGGGGGACCCGATAATACAACTCGTCTTAAACGTTGATTCTCATCAAGAATGTTCGGCTCCTTGTATTTCAGGAATAATTCAGATACCGGCAACAGTTGATCTTTATCGAAATAATACCTACCCTGACCGATAATTTCATTGACTTTCTTCATAATTAAAAAACCCTCCTTTCGGAGGGTAAAATGATTTTATTAATCTAACTATATTTTACCCCCGCTATTCCCTTTAATACACCTAAGGTTAAAGGGAAAGTGAAGGTCAATAATGGCGATTAATTTAAATATATTCATATACATCAATTAATTATAAAAGATTTATTTATTAATACAAATAGAGTTTATAAGTATTCCCTGTAGTTGTTCTTTGCTGTTCCACCTGTTGACAGAAAGCGATATTACTACCTCTATTTTTTTGCCTTTAGAAAGATTTATAAATTCTTTTCCGTTATTGAAAGAAAGTATTTCCAAAGGAAAGGAAGCGTCATCTTTAATATAAATTTTCAAATGTTGGTTATTTTTTCCCATGAGTTTGGCGTCGATAATTTTTCCTTCACAATAAAATTTGGGTTGGGGATTACCGATTCCGAACGGTTGCAGTTTTTCAATAGTTTTTGCCAAAGCTAATGTAATTTTAGACAAAGGTATTTTAATATCCGCTTCAATTTTTCTTTCTAAATCTTTATCCTCCAAATGCTTATTTATCAGACCTAACGCAGCTGTATTGAATTCGGTTAGTTTCTTTTCTTCAATGGTGAAGCCGGCTGCTCCCTGGTGACCGCCGATATCGATCAAGTATTTTTTTAGTTCCCTTAAAAAATTGGTGATATGGAATTCGCCCACAGATCTTGCTGAACCTTTTAATATTCCATCGGATTTAGTTAGGATTATAACCGGTCTATAATATTTTTCTGACATTTTTGAGGCGATCAGTCCTATTATTCCTTCATTCCAATCCGGATCATAAAGTATTATGAGTTTTGGAATTTTATTCGGTTTACCCTCTGAAGCTTCCAAGCGAAGGAGGGCTTGTTTAACTGATTTTTCCACCAAATCCTGTCTTTCTCTGTTTTTTAAACCAAGATGACTGGCTAAACCAGATGCTTTGGCTTTGTCTTTAGTGCAAAGCAGTCGCAGCGCATTAATAGCATGTTCCAACCGGCCGACCGCATTAATACGAGGCGCAATTATATAACCGATCTCATAAGTGGTAATTGGTTTTCCGGTGATACCGGCATTTTCCAGAATGCATTGCAGTCCTACTCTTTTGGTATGTTCAAATTCTTTCAATCCGTGATAAACAATGCTTCTGGATGGACCGACTAAGGGAACAAGATCTGCAATTGTGCCAATTGATGCCAGCGCAAGGTAATAACTCTCAAAATTTTCTGATAATTGAGCCTGAATATTACCAGGTTGACTAAATTTAAACTCTTCAAAAATCATCTTGGAAAAGAAATAGGCGACTCCTGATCCCGACAAAGCTGTAATGTGAAAAATTGCCTTGGCATCATCAGGTATTTGTTCAGGTTTCAGATGATGATCGGTAATAATAATCGGTATTCCCAGTTTTTTAGCATAAGTTACTTTTTCTTTGGCCGTAATACCATGATCTACACTTATGATAAGTGCGGGATTAAATTCATTCTTTACATTATCTATTCCTTTTACAGAAAATCCGTAACCTTCGTTTTTGCGATGAGGTACGTAAGGTATTGCCTTGAAACCTAAAAGATGCAGGGTTTCCCACAGTATGGCGCCACCTGTTATCCCATCAGCATCATAATCAGTATAAACAACAACGGTCTCATTATTTTTCCGTATTTTTTTGAGCAATTGGATGGTAGTCTTGACTTCATTTTTAAAACCGTCACCGAAATTGCCGATATGGATTTTGTCAATGAAAGACGGATTAAGAAATTCATTTATATTTTTTATCTTTCGGTTTTTGAGAATCAATTTGAGGATTTCTTCATTGGTTATTTGTTGCACAGATTTGATTTCTTGTTTCCAGGAAATTTGCATATTTATTGGATTAATTTTTTTTGTTCAGTTTCGGTAGTTTCTGGCTTTTTATCCTGCAGTAAATGGGTGGAGGACAGTTTTTGGCCTAAATTGACAAAATTTTTGGTAACGCTGGACATTTGATTATAGGCATTGGTTATATGTTTTCCCAGTATCGACAGGCTGTCTTCCGATTTTTCATAATCTTTTTTGATTGCGTTGAGGATATCAAGAATCTGTTTTGCCTGGGTTTGGATGCGTTGACCTTCAAATGACATAAGAATGGCTTTCATATATGCATAAAAACTTAGCGGTGAAACGGGCAGGACTCTTTTTTGTCCGGAAAAGTCAAACAATTCCGTTTCATTGATTATCTCATAGTAAACCGATTCAGAAGGAATATACATTAATGCATAATCGCAGGTATTCTCTTCTGCCAAAATGTATTTTTTGGCAATATCCTGGATGTGCTTTTTGACATCATTGCAAAATTCCTTTTTATATATGCTTCTGTCTTTATCATTTGTTTGCTCGATCATTTTCCTGAAGTTGGAAAAGGGAAATTTTGAATCAATGGGAATTAATCCTTGAGTAGTTTTGATCACCGCATCTACTTTTTCACCATTTTTAAATTCATATTGAAGTTTATATGTATCTTTTGGAAAGTATTGCGAAAGCAATTCTTTCAGGATATGTTCGCCGATATTTCCCCTGAGTTTCGGTGATTGAAGAAATTGTTGTAGCTCGCTCATTGATCTGCCGATTTCTGAAAATTCACCAATGCTTTTTTGCACTTGAGCAATTACAAACGCAGCCTTGTCCAATCTGGTGTTAAACATTTCAATATTTTTTGTTAACTTGTGATCTATTTGGATTGAAGATGAATCTATTCTTCTGCCCAAATCCGTAAAAAGGTCAAATAATTTATCGTAGCTTTGGGTTTTTTCTTCGATTTTATTCAGCCACAATTTAATTACCAGCAAGCAAATTGCCACTGTAGCGATTACTATAAAGAGGGTAATTTCCATTAAGAAATTATACCAGGTCGCTGCCTCTGAAGATTTTTGGTTTTAACCAATCCTGAGGACTCAGATTATTATTGACTTGGGTTTCTTTTTCAACAGATTCTATCGGTTTGATGTTTTGGTTTTCTTTGTTCTGTTGCAGAATTGGCTGTGGATTTTGAGGTTGCCGCTGTCCAAAATCGTTATTTTCGTTTATATTAGCGCCGAGAGGTTTTTTAAACTGCTTTTTTATGGCGCCTGCCCTGAGCAAAGCGGCAATATGTTCAAAAGTGTCTGCATTAACAGAATAAGAAGTGAAATTGTTTGTGGCTGCCGAGATACCGGCATAAAGATTAGTAGCAATATCCTTATCAATCTCAATTTGCAGTTGCTGCAAAACTGCCAGAATTATCTCTGAAACAGAAGAAGAGGTTTTATTAACAAAATTTACCGTACCAAAAAAGCTGTTTGTCAAATGGCGGTCAACATTGATTATGTCTCTTCCTTGGAACTGTGATTGGTTTTCAGAATAAACCGTACCTAGATTTTGCAATGTGGGTGAATCGATCACTATCACAAAATCCAGCATTCCGCCAGTATACGAATAATTAACTTGATCGGCATTCAATTTAGCAAATCCTTGCCTGGGAGTAATGATAAGGTTAAAATTTTTTCCTTGTATATTATAATCAACTTTGTCAATAGCGCCGTCTGAATAGGGGAAGGAAATTACCAGGCTATCTCCTCCTGTTACCATATTCGATTGAATTTTATCGCCGGCTGTTAAGTCTGTTTGCACTTTGCTTGATGAGGCTAGGGAAACATTTTTACCCATTTTGGTTAATCCTAAATATAAAGCAGTAGCAGCAGCAATGGCGTCAACAGAAGGGTTATTTGCAAAAACAATAGCGCCGGAGACACCTTTATTGATTATTTCGTGGATGCGGGCCAAAGTATTCTGTGTGTTATTCATATTTGCACTAACTCAATATAAAATATTACTATGAGATAGATTTTACCACATCACCCACCTGGATGTCAAGCGGAGGGCCGAATACCATACCACAATCCTGATCTTTTTTTACCAATTCCATTGGTTTTGCCCTTATTTTTAGGGAAACCAGCTTAGATTTTCCAAACAAATTGTTATTGCGGTATATTTCCACCTGATCGGCCAGATTGATTTTTCCCTTGGTAATTTTCGCACCGTATATTTTTTCTCCTTCAATGATAAAGGTGGCCAGGATTTTGCCTTCTCCTTTAAGATGCTTTTCTTCTTCTTCTTTTTCTTTCATCAAGTCAGCCACTTCAGTCAATTCTTCAATTAATTGATAAATTATATTATAGGTTTTGATAATTACTTTTTCCTGCTTAGCCAGATCCAGTACTTCTTTAGGAATACTTGAGTTGAATCCAATAAGAATGGAATTAGTGGTTTTAGCTAAAAAAATATCGGATCGGCCAAGTTCGCCCACCCCTTTTAAGATAATTTTAATATTTTTTTGCTTGCTTAACGTATAGTCTATTGCCTCCAACGAACCTTGGGAATCGGTTTTAATAATTACTGATAACTGCTTTTCTACAACCGGGATATCCGTAATGCTTTGTAAAGTGAATGCTTTGGTTGTGATCTCGGCAGTAGATTCTTTTTTTGCTTCTTGTGATTCGCGCTGGATAAGAGAACCAACAGTGGGAAGTTGTTCAAATCCCAATAACTCGACCGGTGTTGAAGGGACCACTTCCTGGATACGGGTCCCCAGATCATTGATTAAAGAACGGATTTTAGCTTTTTTTTCTTCCGCATATATGGTGTCGGCTACCTTCAAAACACCGTTTTTCATGACGATAGTGACAACAACACCCCTTTTGTCTTTTTTAGTTTCAATGATATAAGCAACGGACGGCGCTTCAGGATCATATTGGAAGTCTTCATGTGCCGCTACCAGCAAGATAGTTTCCAGAAGTTCGGGAATTCCTTTTCCGGTTTTAGCAGATATTTCGGCAACAGGAATATTTCCTCCCTTTCCTTCAACCATAACTGCATGTTTCATTAAGTCGGTCTTAACCTTATTAGGATTGGCATCAGGCAAATCAATTTTATTGATAATTACAATATAGGGAATACCGGCAGCTTTTATGTGGGAGATTGATTCAATGGTTTGTGGCTTGAGTGAATCTTTTCCGTCGATAAGAAGTAATGCTATATCAGCCACTTGGGCTCCTCTGGCTCTGAGTTTGGTAAAAGCTTCATGGCCCGGAGTGTCTATAAAAGTGATTTTGCTAGTTTTATAACCGGGGATTTTAGTATCAATTTCATACGCTCCAATTTTCTGGGTTATTCCACCATGTTCTTTAGCAGTGATATTGCTACTTCTGATGTAATCCAGAAGCGTTGTTTTTCCATGATCTACATGGCCTAAAATTGCCACAACTGGCGATCGAGGTTTCATAATATAATGACAGTAAAACTTCTAAGTAATGGTTATTATCAGTTTGCTGGTGAATTTTCTTCGACTTTAACTTCGGTAGATTTCAATGATTCTTCTGAAGCAGTATTAACTATTTGTTTAATATCTATATTGTAGCCGGCCAGTCTGGAAGCCAGGTTCACATTTACTCCGCCTTTACCGATAGCCAAAGGCGCTTCTTTTTCTTCAACCGTCACTATGGCTCTTTTGTTTTGTTCGTCAAGTTCGACGTTTAATATTTTGGCAGGTGAAAGAGCTGACATTAAAAATAATTTTTCATCTTTATTCCACTGAATAATATCTATTTTTTCCAGACCGCCCAATTCATCGGTTACGGTTTGCACCCTAATACCTTTTTGGCCGACACAGGCGCCAACAGGGTCAACCCCTCCTTGAGAACTGAATACTGCCATTTTTGCCCTTTCGCCCGGTTCTCTGACTACCTTCTTAATTTCCACTGTTTTATTGGCAATTTCCGGTACTTCTCTTTTAAACAGTTCTTCAATAAGCTTTGGATCAATGCGTGAGATAATTATTCGGGAATTTCCAAATTTATCTTCTGATATTTCTTTTAGGTAAACTACCATGGTTGTATTGACCTGGTATTTTTCATTTTTTATCTGTTCGTCTTTTGGCAAAACTGCCTCTGCTTTTCCAATATCAAAAAATGCATTATAGCCGTCGTACCTTATTATCCGTCCTTTAACCACGGTTCCTATTTGGGATTTATAATGTGTAACAACAGTTTTTTTCTCAGCTTCCCTTATTTTTTGCAGAATTACTTGTTTGGCTGTCTGGGCAGCTATTCGGCCAAATCCTGGCGGAGTAATGTCGGTGCCGTCTTTATAGATTTTTGTTTCTCCGCTATCGCGACTGACTTTAACGACAATTTCATCTTCCATCTTGTCCGGATATTCTCTTTTGTATGCAGCATTAATTGCAGCCTCTATTGAAGCAATAACGTCTTCAAGTGAAATTCCACGTTCAGCTGCAACCTGATTCAAGGCCAAAGCAAACTCGGATTTGATAATTGTCATAAGTAAACATTGTATCATAAGCAAAGCTGTTTTAAAAGGAAAAAAATACCTTGTAAAGACCGCTTCAGGAGAATATACTGATTCTTAAATGAAGTCGGAGTCAATACTGTTTTTAATCATAGGCGGATTTTTATGCGCGATGTTGGTATTTCTAATTATTATTTATAAACCTAGCGTTCCGTCTTTTATTAACCAAAGCGTTAATAACAATCGGCTGCAAGCGGTAGCTTCGGAAAACGATACGGTTAACGACCTGAAAAGTAGGATAAGACAAATTGAAGAAAATACAACAGTGTGGGCTGAACAACAAAAAAGTTTGAAACAGGCATTCTTGGATTTGAAAACTTTTATTAGTACGCAGTCGGCACAAAACAAAAATTTCTCAGTCAGCAAGCCAATTGTGGCTTTAGCTAATACACAAGGTTCATTATTTATTACAACGTCCACTACCTATACGCCAATGGGGATGTACTTGAATGTCAGATGTCCAAAAGATTGTATTTTGTGGATTAATTTTTACACCACCTCAAAGAATATCGGATCACCGGCTTCCACACAGGGGAATTCTAATATATATGATATTTTTATTGATGATTCTGACAGGTCAATTTCTTCACAAGCCAGTTATTCTGTTCCTTCTTCATCATTTCCCGTTTCTTTAAATGCATCTGTTTCCGTAGCAGCAGGTTTTCATACGATTGATATCAGAGTAAAAACAACAGCAGGGACATTGCAGTCAGATTCTTCTTCTTTACAAGTCATGGCTATAGAGAAGTGAGGGAATGGTTATTTTTTGTCTTCTTTTTTTTCTGCGGGAGCGGTTTCTGATTCGGCTCCAGGTTTACCCTGAGCGGGGTCGAAGGATTTTTTGCTTCCTTCAGTAGAAGCGGCTTCACCGCTATCTTCACCTTCAGGCTTTACTTCTGTGATGACTTCAGGAGCTGTGACAGTAGTTTCCGGTGTAATGCTTTCTTCTTTGTGGGCGACAACGGAAATAACCACTTTGTCTGATGGTGTTTTAATTTCGTATTTGTCAGATTTAGGCAATTCGGCAACCTTGATTTCTTGACCAATATCTTTTATAACGGAAATATCAACTTCAATGCTTTGAGGAATATCTTCAGGCAATGCTTCTACAAGAAGAGTTTCGGAAAGAGTCAATAAGACTCCTGATTTTTGACTGACTGCTTCGGACGTATTAATGGTTTTGACCGGTACTTCAGTCTGAATTTTCTTTTTCAAATCGATTTTTCTAAAATCCACATGAAGAATAGAATCGCTAACAGGATGCCTTTGCAAATGCCTGATCAAAACAGGGATTTCCTGGCTATCCAATTGAAGGTAAACAATTCCCGTCTCATGTGTTAGTCTGTATATTCCGATAAAATCTTTTAATAGTACGCTCACTGATTGGGATTTGAAATCAGGTCCATAAATATTTGCAGGCAATTGGCCGCTGTGGCGGAATTTCTTTAATTTTTTTCCAAAAACATCGCGGTTTTTAACATTCAAGACATTTTTTTCCGTTTTTGCGGAAGATACTTTTTTAGTAGGCATAATTAATTTCTGATAATTTCTATAAAGAAAATTTTGTCAGTCGATAAAGATGTATTATAAAGCATGCGGTTATCTTTGACAAGTGGAGAAAAATTTTGATTGACAATAGTAAAATTTTGAGGTAGCACGATTTCCATGGAAAAATTAGGTGATGATGACCCAATTTGTTTTTGAACTACATATTGAAAAAGTGATTTACCTTTGGATAAATCAGTCTTCAGTTGATATTGTATTTGGATTTCTGCAGTTTTTTGTGCTTCGACTTCAAAGTAAAATCCCAATTGCTTATATTCATTATTGGTTTCGATAAATTCGTCAATTGTCACTCCGTTTTTGGTTACTTGTTTTATGGCTGAATTTTTGGGGAGTAGAATTTGAAAATAATTTTTATATGTGCCGCCGGGGAATACTTTATCATATGATTCATTTTTATACATTATCGTTAATTTATGACTGATATTTCCGTCAGCAGAAATATTAATCAGGTCATTAATAGACTTTTGGATGTAAAAATTAACTTTATTAGCTCCGACATTAGCATCATACGGAAACAGGTAGTCTATGTTACAAGACCCGATTTGGTAACTGCATTTTGGCTGGATAACCCTTCCCGACCAGTAAAACGAGTCTACTAACTTTTGCAGGTTGGTTTCTTCAAAAAAAATAACCATCTGTTTTTCATCAAGGGATTTTTTGACGTTTTTGGCGATTTTTTGGAACGAAGCCTGTTCCAACTGGATAATTATTTGTCTGGCTAATGTACCCAGGAATGATTTTTTCTGAATTGAGCCGGGAAAAAAATCGTTTTCCGTACGTAATTGGGTTTTGATATAAAAATTGTCTTTATTTATGGTTTCTTTAAAATCAGGCAGGTAAATATTACCGAAGGCAGCCAGGATGTTTTGCACCGCATTTGTTGTCAATAGAATTGCTCCGTTGAAATCCCTTAATCTGATTTCCTTATCCAGTAAAAATTTCGCTTTTTCGTAATTTTCGCTAAAATCCGCTGAAAAATTTGAATCCCTCAAAAACAAATGCGGCTGATTTAAATATTTTTTTACTGCCATGGGTGGTTCAATATGGGCAGTCAGTTGGCCGTCTGCATCATAAACGTCATGAATCTCTATATCTTCAACAGTATAATTCCAAATTCTTAAGATACCAAATGAACCCAGAAATCCTCCTCCCGGCCTCAGTTCCATATTATTGGCAAAAAAAAGCAAGAATTTTTGTTCGTCCGGATTTTGCAGGATTCCTGTGATATGGGGAAATAGTTTATTCAGGCGGTGCAGACCGTCAATTGTTTCTAAAAGCTGTTTTTTTGTATTTGTCGTTAGATTAAACTGTAGCGGCAGTTTCTGAACCAAGCCGGTGAGATTATCTTCAATGCTGGCCAGTTGTTTTTGGATATTCTGCATCCTAAGTTTGGTTTCATTTATTTCGGTTTCGGTTTTGCCCTTTTTTAACAATAATTTCAAAATATACTCTCCGTTCTTTTTTGCAGACAGCGATTGCTGGAATGTCTGAAGCCCTTTGTCCAAGATGTCAATAGTCGTATCAGGAAACAGAGCTATGGAAAATAATAAGTATGTCGGTCTTACTTTCATGTATAACAGTCTAGCCAAATAGTATGCGCGGAAACTTTGAGATAATAATATTTCTGTTGATTGATAATCCTCTTTTTTTAAAGAGTTATAGGCTTGGTATGAATAAAAGGAAGCCATGATAAGAGGCAAGATAAACAAGACGTGAAATAGCATTGTTAGTGAAATTACGAGTATAATCAATGATTTGAAGCTTAAGGATATTTTCCATGGAAAGATCAGAGCAGGCGGGATATGTTTTTTTGTTAGCGACGGGTTATTGATAAGAAGCTGCTTCTCATCTGATTTGGAAAAGGAAAACCATAAAATCCTTTCAATTTCATGTTCCCGAATAAAATCTCCGGTACAAATCACAATTTTTCCAACAAAAGGGGATTGTGGCGAAAATCTTGATTTTTTAAGAAAAATATGCACTATATGATTTTTTTTTGAATAATTCAAGTTTTTAAAATTAACTTTTTCATTTATTACGAAACAATAGTCAAAATCCTGGATTGATTTTGGAATTAACGAGGAGAAATATATTTCGCTATTAAGTTTTTTTAAATTATTTTTCAAAATATCAAGGAAAGGGTATTTGCGGGTAGATATTATCAGTATTTTTTGTTTTTCTTCCAGTTCTTCGATTATGAGCTTCATATGTCTATTGTATAATGGGAGAGTGAAAAATAATAAAAAGATTGTTTTATGGAATGATACTATATCAACTTATCCTTCTAAAGGTAAAACAGTATTAGTGGGAGGCTGTTTTGATATCATTCATTTGGGACATATGCAATTTTTAAAAAACGCCAAAAAAGAGGGCGATATTTTAATAATTGCCCTGGAATCGGATGAGTTTATGAAGAACCGGAAATATAGGATTCCTATTCATAACCAGATTCAGCGGGCGGAAATCCTATCGGAATTCTCTATTGTTGATCTTATTATTCTGTTGCCGTATTTTTCCACTGATGATCAGTATTATCAACTGGTTAAAAAAATAAACCCCGATGTAATAGCCATAACGGAAAATGACCCTTATATTGGCAATAAACAAAAACAGGCTAAACTGACAGGGGCAAAAGTTAAAGTTGTTCTATCACAACTACCTGGGTTTTCAACCAAAAAAATCAGGGAAGCATTTGGTATTTAACATATAAATTATGAGAACTTTTTTAGCCATTGATTTACCGATAAAAACCAAAAAAGAAATTGCCGGTTTAATTACGGATTTAAAAAAACAATACCCGGCTATCAATTGGATTCCCGAGGATAATTATCATATAACAATCCGATTTTACGGGGAAATAAGAGATTATAAACAGCTTGGTTCATCAATCGAACATGCATTGTTTGATCAAGAGTCATTTTATCTATACTCTACACACCTTGATCTTTTTATTCAGAATAAAATTACTATTTACCTGGCTTTCCTAAGAGAAAAAAAACTGGAAGAATTAGATAATAAATTGGGAAATCAAACTATGAAGTTTATTCCACATTTGACAATTGCCCGTAGTCGGATACCTTCAAAACAACAGTATTTTGTCTTGAAAAAAAGAGTAGAAAAAATCAATATTGATATTTCGTTCAAAGTCAACGAAGTTATTTTGTTTGAAAGCGTATTGTCAAAGCACCATCCGCTATATATAAAAAAGAAAAGGATTAAGCTTCTTTAAAAAACCAACCCGACTTACGCCGGGGTGGTTTTTTTGCAAACTTACAAAAAATTATGCTTTACCGATTTTGTACATTCCTGTTCCGCAGACCGGACATTTGGCTTTCATAGCCGGTTTACCGTTTTTCATTGTAACTTTTTCAGGATTATCAACGTCTCTTTTAGCTCTGCATTTTACGCAATACATAGATGCCATAATTTAGTTCACCCCCTCTCAATTCTAATTTCCAATATACAAATAATTTAGTTATTTAAAGATTGGTAATTGATTATTGTTTGTATCTTGGTGCTCGTAATTTGGAATTTTTAATACCCAGCCTTGATTTACTTAATAATCCTAGCAAAATAAAGGGCGATTTCAAGTGTAATGATACCGACGATCAAAATAAGGCTCTTGCGAAGATCCTGCCTGAAATAAATATGAGAATCAAAAATATTATCTGCGGCAACTGCCGGACGGGGCGGAGAATGCGAAGAAATCAGCTTAATCCTTTTTCTGTAATCGGTTAACAGTTTCTCTTTTTTCGTTTTCTTGGGCATACGGTATAAATATAAAATCTCAAAGCTCAAATGTCAAATCTCAAATATTTTTTTTGCTATAATCGAAGTTTCGATCGACATTATATGTTGAATTTTAAAAGCAAATTGGTATACAATGATAACCAATGACTATATATATTATTTTATCGGCTTTTTTATTTTGGTTAATCATATTAACATGGTCGTTTTATAAACTGAAGCACCATTATACGATTTTACTATCAAATACTAAAAATAAATCTTTGGATGATGTTTTGGATAATTTGTTGAAAAAAGATGGCGAATTAGGAACAAGTTTGGATAATATTAAAGCAGAGCTGACAAAACAAATACAACAGTCGCAATCGCATATTCAAAAAATTGGTCTGGTACGGTTTAACCCATTTGAACGAACCGCCGGAGAACAGAGTTTTGTCATTTCGCTATTGAATCAAAAAGATTCAGGATTAGTGATAAACTTTATCTATACTAAGGAAGGATTAAGGGCATACACTAAAAAAGTAATCCAGGGCAAAGGTGATAAGTATGATTTATCCGAAGAAGAAAAACTGGCTATAAAAGAAAGTAATTAGGCCATATCCGATGATTACTGATTTATTCGGTACGGCACAAAGGGCCGTAATCCTGACTTTACGTCGGGAACGAGCCCTTAGTTATCAATTTTTTAACCGAGAGACAATGATCAATAAAAAAATAGGACTGGCAATAATCATTATCGTTTTTTTGGTTTCAGCACTTTCCTCTTACGCATTTTTTTCTAAAAATAGTGGTAGCAGCTTGGGCGAAGCCATCCGTTCGCCGCTATCTTCATATAAACCGCCACAATCAAATGGTAACGGCAACAAAAGCACAATTTCTTCAGAACCAAAAACGGAAGAATGTCCTATAAACGGGGAAATGTTGACTAAAAAACAAAAAGATAAGTGGGAAAAACGCCGGCCTTTAGGCGTTATGATAGAAAATCACAAGGAAGCCAGGCCGCAATCAGGATTGTCAATGGCCGATGTAGTCTATGAAGCAGTGGCAGAAGGAGGTATTACCAGGTTTTTGGCAGTATATTATTGTAAAGATGCTTCGTATATTGGACCGGTCCGCTCTGCCCGGATTTATTTCATCAGACTTTTGCAGGAATATGCGGATTATCCGTTATATGCTCATGTCGGAGGCGCCAATACACCAGGTCCGGCTGATGCGTTGGGTTACATCAAGACGATTGGCTGGGGATTATATAATGATCTGAATCAATTCGCTGTACCCTTCCCGTATTTTTGGAGAGATTATGAGAGATTGCCAGGACGAGCTACCGAACACACGGTTTATTCATCAACTTCCAAGCTCTGGCAGTATGCTAAAGAAAAAAGGGACTTGTCTGAAGTTGACGAAGATAATGGAGTTTGGAATAAAAACTTTATCCAATGGAAATTTAAAGACGATTCGCAGCTTTCAGATCGCGGGACAACCGGTAAAATAGATTTTGGTTTTTGGACGAGTTTTGCATCAGAATATGCCGTTACCTGGAATTACGAAAAATCTACCAATTCCTACAAAAGAGTAAACGGAGGATCCCCGCATTTAGATAAGAATTCCGGAAAACAATTGGCAGCCAAAAATATTGTTATCCTATTTACCAGAGAATCTTCGGCAAATGACGGTTATCCGGGCGGCCATATTTTATACAAGGTTACAGGCAGCGGAGAAGCGGTTGTATTCCAGGACGGCAATGCAATTACTGCCACATGGAATAAAATAGATGAAGAAAGCAGGGTCAAATTTACAGATGATAGTACCGGCAAGGAAATTCCGATGGTCCGTGGACAGGTATTTATCGAAATATTGCCTACTGGTAATAAAGTAAATTATTAATATGTTGCAAAATATAATTCCATCTAAGGCACGAAGAAAGATACTGGAGTTATTCTTCCACCATCCTGAACAAAATTTTTACTTAAGGAAAATTGTTAGGGATATAGATGAGGAAGTAAATGCGGTCAAACGGGAACTTGATATACTGTCGGAAGAAAAGCTTTTATTAAAAGAAAGAAGATTAAATAAAATATTTTATTTCTTGAATAAAAACTACCATCTTCATGATGAATTCATGAGAATCTTCACTAAAACCGGCGCAATGGTAACAACCATTTATAAAAATCTACCAAAAATTGGTAAAATAAAATATATTGCACTTTCAACTAAATTCGCCAAAAAAACATTTATCAAGGATGATGAAATATATATATTGTTAGTGGGAATCATAGTAATTCCCGAAATAGAAAGTATTTTGAAGGACGAAGAAAAAAATTTCGGCAAGGAAATAAACTATACGGTTATGAATGATGATGAATTCCTATTCCGCAAAAAAAATAATGATCCTTTTATCTGGAGGTTTCTGAAACAACCTAAAATAATGTTAGTGGGAAATGAAGAAGAACTTTTGAAATAATCCAGATATGAATAAAATTAAACTACTGACTTTTTTATTATTCTTTTTATTAATTCTTTGGATTGATCTTCCTGAAAACTTTACCATTAAGATTCCATACGGAAAAAAACAATTCGTATATACGGTCAATCCGCTGAAAATAAACTTTCAGATGGGAGAATTAAAAATTGTCAGGGAATTCAAGACTAAGCTGGGATTAGATTTACAGGGAGGCAGCCATCTGTTGTTTGAGGCGGATATTTCCAAAGTAAAGCAGGACGATTTGACTGATTCATTGAATTCTGCCAGAAATATAATCGAAAGAAGGGTTAATTTTTTTGGTGTTTCCGAACCTGTGGTTCAGACAGTCAAAAGCGGTAATATCTACAGGATAAGCGTTGATTTGCCGGGTATCCAGAATGTAGACGAAGCAATAAAATTGATCGGACGGACAGCTCAGCTTACTTTTAAAGAAATAGGCTCTTCTGAAGTAACAGTGGCAACTGACAGTCCATTATTCTTACGCGTGAATAAACAAACCGGATTGACAGGCAAACATATTAAAAAAGCCAGCACGACTTTCGATCCTCAGACAGGACAGCCTCAAGTTTCCTTAAATTTTAATGATGAAGGAGCAAAACTTTTTTCTGTGATAACCGCCAGGAATGTTACGAAGCCGGTAGGTATATTTATTGATGAAATCCCTATTTCCATACCGACGGTACAACAGCCAATTACTGACGGCAATGCTGTCATTACGGGAAACTTTACGGTAGATGAAGCGAAAAAACTGGCTATCGCCATTAATTCGGGCGCTTTGCCTCTACCTGTAAAATTGGTAGAGCAAAGAAGCATAGGTCCGACACTGGGAGAAGTTGAAGTCAGAAAAAGCGTATATGCCGGAGCAATAGGGCTTTTTATGGTTCTGTTGTTTATGGTATTGTATTACGGCAGATTAGGCATGATTTCTTCAATAGCGCTGATAATTTATGGGTTGATTACTTTGGCGATTTTTAGGAGCATACCGGTAGTTTTGACGCTTCCTGGAATTGCGGGATTTATATTATCGATTGGAATGGCAGTGGATTCCAATATACTTATTTTTGAAAGGATTAAAGAAGAGATGCGCAGAGGAAAAGATATGGACATAGCTATAAAATTGGGATTCGGAAGAGCCATTGATGCAATCAAAGATGCAAATATCACAACTTTATTGGTAGCGTTTATCTTATTTAATCCTTTGAACTGGGAATTTTTGCCTCAGTTCGGCCTGGTCCGCGGTTTTGCTTTAACTTTGGCCATTGGCGTAGCCACCAGTCTTTTCACGGGAATTGTCATCACCAAACGATTAATTGAAGTATTTTATAAACAAAAATAATTATGATTAACTTTTTAAAATTCAGACCTGTCTATTTTTTAATATCGTTATTGGTAATCGGATTCGGTTTGTTCTCCATTATCAGGTGGGGTTATAAATATTCCATTGATTTTGTAGGCGGAACCAGTCTTGAATATCAGTTAAATAAAAAAATTCAGGAACAAGCAGTAAGAAATATTTTTTCCGGTAATAAAATAGAAGTAGTCGGACTTACAATAAAAAATAATATCTTAACTGTGCGGACAAAAACTATCGATGAGAACAGGGAACAGGTATTAAAAAAAGATCTCGAAAAAAAATTCAATATGAAAATAAAAACTTTGAAATCAGAGACGGTGGGTCCGACATTAGGCAGGGAAACTATGATAAAAACCATGATCGCATCCATAATTGCCATAATCGGAATCATGATTTATATGAACATTGCTTTTAAGAGTCTTCACTTTGCTTTGTCGGCCATATTGGCGATGATTCATGATTTTTTAGTTGTTGTCGGAAGTTACTCGTTATTATCTCATTTTTTCGGAGCCGAAGTTGATACAATGTTTGTGACTGCCGTATTAACAACTATGTCGTTTTCAGTACACGATACCATCGTAATTTTTGATAAAATCAGGGAATACAAAAGTTTTGGTGAAAGAATTGATATAGAAGAGGGAGCAAATAAAGCTATAACTGAAACTATGGTGCGCTCACTTAACAATTCTATGACCATTATTTTCATGCTTTTGGCTTTAACTTTACTCGGAGGAAATATGATCAGGTTTTTTGTCGTCACGCTTTTGATAGGTACTGTAACCGGAACTTATTCATCTCCGTTTGTCGCTACACCGATACTGGTTTGGCTGGAGAAAAAAAGCAGGAAACAATAATAGTTTTTATTATTATAAATTTTATAAAAGTTATATGGAAACAAGCAATCAGTGCCCTAAATGCGGTTCCGCATTAGGAGAAATTACCGAAACAAAGTCGGGAAAGAAATTACAAAGATGTTCGACGGGCAGGTGGAATCCGGAAACGCGCACTACCGATGGATGCGCTTATGTAAAATGGTTGTCTGTTGAACCAAAAGCTCTCGATGAAAAATGTCCTAAATGCAGCTCTGTTTTGATCATGACGGTGACCAGATTTGGAAAAAGAATGAAAAAATGTTCGACAGCTACTTGGGATCCGAAAACTAAAACAGCCGGAGGCTGTGATTATATTGAATGGATAAAAGGTATGACTGAACAATTGGATGAAAACTGTCCAACCTGCAATGAAAAACTGGTTATGTTTACCAGTGCCAGCGGCAAGAAACTCAAAAAATGTTCCACTAATAAATGGGATCCGGAGCAAAGAATGGCGATTGGCTGTACTTTTGTCGAATGGCAGAAATCATGAGATGAAAATACTTAGATATTCTCTTGGACAGCTTCAAGCAAACAGCTATTTTCTTATTGATGACGGCAATTGTTTGATTATTGATCCGGCAGATGATGCTGTTTTTCTGCTTGAAGAAGTACACAGAAGAAAATTAAAATTAATGGGAATGTTGGCAACTCACGGCCATTTCGATCATATCATGGCAACCGGAGAGATACAGTTATCGTATTCAATACCATTGCATATCCATATTAAAGATAAATTTCTTGTCCAAAGGTTAAAAGAAACAGCTAAATATTTTTTGGGATATGATCCGCATATTATTGATCCGGCAAAACTTGAATTTATATCACATGGAGAATTTAGAATCTCAAGTTTTTCAATCCAGATAATGCATACGCCGGGACATACGCCCGGCAGTATTTGTCTGTACTTTAAAAACGATCAGGCGCTTTTTACCGGAGATTTATTATTTAAGAACGGCATCGGCCGCTATGATTTTTCCTACAGTAGCAGAAATAATCTGCAAAAATCACTAGAAAATATTTTGAAATTGCCAAAAATAACAGAAATTTATCCGGGACATGGTATGGAAACAACAATAGATGAAGAATCGAAAAATATTATTTTATAGTTTTTATTTCATTAATAAGCGTATTTCTTTCATTTTTAACTTTTCCTTCGACAACTTGATCAAAAATATTTTTCAGAATTTCACCTACTTGTTTACCCGGTTTGATGTCCAAGATATTCATAACGTCATTTCCGTCTATTTTTAGGTCAGTGACAGAGAATGGCTGTTTTTGCACTTCGGCCATCCGCTTTTTAAAAAGTTCCAGCCTCCAGGATGTTGGTGTTGCTCCTGATCCGATCCTGTCAGCAGTCCTAAGATCAAGCATATCATTCAGGTATTCTTTTCCCACTTCCCGGATAAACCGTCTGACTGCTTTATCGGTTTGCAGTTCGGAAACAGTAAATTGATGGTATTGGACCAGTTTCACCAGTTTTTGTTTTTGCTCATTGGAAAGCTTAAGCCGATCAGCTATCATGCTAGTCATTTTTGTTCCCACCACTTCATGGTTATAAAAAGTAATCAAACCGGTTTCATGGTTTTTCCTGAAAGTTTTTGCTTTTCCCACATCGTGCAACAGTGAGGCCAACCTGGTAATGACATCTTTACTCGGACAATTTTTCAAAGACATAACCAAATGAGTGCCGACATCATAAATATGATGTCTCTTGGGACTTTTTTGCGGGATGGTAAAACAGATATCCAGTTCCGGAAGAATATACTGCAACAGATTGGTGTTGCGGAGAAAGAGTATTCCTTCGCTTGGGTGATCGCTTCCAATTATTTTGAATAATTCATCCCTAATTCTTTCCCAGGATATTTTTCTAATCAAACCGGAATTTTCCTGAATTGAGAGGCGGGTTTTAGTTTCAATGAGGAATCCCAATTCAGAGGCAAATCTGATTGCTCTCATCATACGTAAGGCATCTTCTGTAAACCGTTTGTCAGCGTTTCCGACAGCAACAATTAGTTTTTGCTGCAGATGTTTTTGTCCCTCAAAAGGATCTATTATTTTTTTACCGTCATAGGCAATAGAATTGATGGTGAAATCGCGTCTTGCCAGATCTTCATTGATTGATTTTGTCCATTCTACTTTTTGGGGATGTCTGGAATCAGTATATTCCGATTCCTTACGGAATGTAGTGATTTCCAGGATTATTTTTTTTTGCTCAACTTCCAAAGTAATTCCTACCGTACCAAAAGCATTATTGTAAAATCCGTCAGGGTAAATTTTAAGGATTTCATCCGGAACAGCGTCTGTAGTTAAATCCCAGTTATCAATATTTTTTTCCAATATAAGATCTCGAACAGCTCCTCCTACCACATAAATTTGGAATCCCTGTTTATGAAATTTGTTAATACATGAATTAATATATTCTGGTAACTTAAACATGTTCCAATTATACCTCTAAACATGCAAAGTGACAAAAACAATCATTAAACTGCCCATTAATAGCTAGTTGCAAGGTTTGCTACAATGTTCCGAAAGAGCTTTAGTTTCATTTTTTTAGTTCCTTCAGCAATGGTAAACCAACCACCTCCATAGAATTCCCCTTTATCTATTAAATAATCAACTTTAGCCGTATAGATCAAATGCCAAAAATCAAAATGCGTCATGCATCCGCGTTCGCTTTTATTAATTTTCTTGACTGAAATATTGAACAATTTTATTTTTTCCGTTGTCAGTTTGAATGATAATTCTTCTTTAAATTCCCGCCGAACAGTATCAATGGGCATTTCTCCTTTTTCTATATGCCCGCCCGGAGGCATCCAGTCTTTTCCTTTAATATGATCAATGAGAAAAATTTCCTTTGTTTTTGGATTATATGGCAGGAAAAACGAACAAATATGAATATTGGCACCGGCATCCTTTGTCAATGGTTGATGAGAGTTGACCAATTGCATCAGCTGATCAATTGTTTTTTTATCTGTGTTGCTTTGGTTTTGTAAATTACGAATCAGCCGATTAAGCTGTTGATAATAATTGTTCATGTTCATAAATATACATTATCATTTTGGCTAATCCATTTATAATCCTTAAGCTTTTTTTCCAATACTACAAATAGTAACCTGTTGTCTATATCAAAGATAAAAGCAGCGATAGCCAAAATTGAATAATATTGTTTCAAAGACATAATGTATTATACCCTTCCTAACTTAATACAATAATGCAATCTTGGTCGCTTGCGGGAAGGCGGGTCAATTTCTCGTCTTCTGGAGCATTTTAGCAGCAAACAAAAACCTTTTTATAACGGTAATGCATTACCACCAATTTGCAGTGCGTGCCTAGGATTAACTCAAAGCACCTAAACTTCCTATTTGCCTCTTGACACTTTAGCAGACTTATATTAATATTGCTAAATATGGAAGATTTAACACAAAGACAGGTTGATATTCTGAAAACAATAATCAAAGAATATACGGAAACAGGCGGTCCCGTAGGTTCGGAAATACTGGAAAAAAAATATAAGCTGGGTGTTTCACCAGCTACCATCAGGAACGAAATGGTGGAGCTGGCCAAAAAAGGCTATTTGAAAAAGACACACTTTTCCTCGGGCAGGGTGCCGTCAGCCAAAGGATTCAGGTTTTATATCAAGCACTTGATGAAGCAAAAAGAATTATCTACCACCGATGAAGTGTCGTACAAAAACAGCATTTGGGATGAAAGAAATGAATCACACCGGTTATTATCGCAGGCGACCAAAGTATTATCGCAAAAAACAGGACTTTTGTCTTTATCGGCCACTGATGTTGGCGATGTTTATTACTCCGGTATGGCCAACTTATTAAATCAGCCTGAATTTTTTGACCTGAAACTTTCCAAAACTCTGTTCACCAGGCTTGATGAAGTCAGCTATTGGGAAAGGATCCTTGACGAATTTGGCCACCTTGAAGAAGAAATTATGTTTCTTTTGGGCGAAGAGGATTTCAGAGATCCATCATTTGAATCTTGCGCCAGTGTATTCGGAGAGTTTGAAGGAGGGAAAATAAAAGGAATAATCGGAGTAGTTGGACCGAAAAGAATGTCTTATGATGAAATTATTCCTCAAATACGCTATTTTTCCGATTTAATCGAACAAATCTTTAAGGATCAAGGAATGCAAAAATAAGCGACATCAGGCCTTATTTATATTAATAAAATGAAATATTTATGGACGACAAAAAACTAACACCGGATAAAACAAAAAAACACGATTGTGAAGAAGAAATGAATAAATTAAAAAAAGAACTGGAGCAAACCAAACAAAACGCCGAAGAAAATAAGAATAAATATTTAAGAGCTTTAGCAGACTACCAAAATTACGAAAAAAGGGTAAGGATAGAGAAAGAAGAACTAATTAAAAGGGCAAATAAAGAATTATTGCTAAGAATATTGCCTTTTCTTGATAATCTTGAAAAAGCGGAGATGTTTGTCAAAGATAAGGGTTTAATAATAGCCAAAGATCATTTCCTGCAGATTCTGAAAGAAAGCGGACTAGAGGAAATAGATATATTAAATAAAGAGTACGACCCTTATGTAGCCGAGGTGATAGATTTAATTGAGGGGAACAAGGATAATATTGTAATTGAAGTATTAAGAAAAGGATATAAATATAACGGACAAGTAATAAGGGTAGCGCAGGTAAAGGTGAGCAAAAAAAGAATTCAGAATTCAGAGTCTAGAATTTAGAATGAAAAATATATTCTTGATTCAATAAATTTTGAATTTTAAATTATAAATTTTAAATTATTTGAATATGTCTAAAGTCATTGGAATAGATTTAGGTACAACCAATTCATGTGTAGCAGTTATGGAGGGTGGAAAACCCAAAGTTATCCATTCTGCAGAAGGCAGGAACGTGATTCCTTCTGTGGTTGACCCGATAAAGCACATTGTCGGTGATGTGGCTAAACGCCAAATGGTTATTAATCCTAAAAACACCATTTTTTCTATAAAACGCTTAATGGGAAGGAGACATGCCGACGAGTCGGTAAAATACGATACAAAATGGCTACCGTATAAAATAAAAGAAGGACGAGACGGCATGGCGGATGTTGAAGTTGAAGGAAAAACATTTACTCCCCAGGAAATTTCAGCAATGATATTGCAGAAAATCAAAGCTGATGCGGAAGCATACCTTGGCGAAAAAGTTGACAGAGCGGTAATTACTGTGCCGGCGTATTTTGACGATTCCCAAAGACAAGCCACAAAACAAGCCGGTGAAATTGCCGGCCTCACTGTGGAAAGAATTCTTAATGAACCGACAGCTGCAGCTTTGGCTTACGGATTAGATAAGCAACATACCCATACCATTGCCGTCTATGATTTAGGAGGGGGCACATTTGATATTACTGTGCTTGAATTGGGTGAAGGAGTATTCCAGGTCAAAGCAACAAACGGTGATACGCACTTGGGCGGTGATGATTTTGATAAGGTAATCCTGGATTATTTGGCTGATGAATTCAAAAAAGAAAATGGGATTGATCTTCGGAGGGATCCTCAGGCTTTGCAAAGATTGAGAGATGCTGCCGAAAAAGCAAAAATTGAGCTTTCATCTTCAATTGAAGCCGAAGTCAACCTGCCTTTTATCACTGTCAAAGACAATAATCCCATGCACTTGGTTATGAAATTGACACGATCGAAATTAGAATCCTTAATTGGCGGATTGATAGAAAAAACATTTAATCCGGTTAAATCCTGCCTGAAAGACGCAAAAGTTGATATAAGCAAAGTTGACGAAGTTGTTTTAGTTGGAGGTATGACCAGAATGCCTAAAGTAATAGAAGAAGTGAAGAAGTTTTTTAATAAGGAACCCAATAGATCGGTTAATCCCGACGAAGTGGTAGCAATAGGAGCAGCCATACAAGCCGGAGTCTTGACCGGTGAAACCAAAGACGTTGTGCTTTTGGATGTTACTCCATTGACTTTAGGTGTGGAAACTTTGGGCGGGGTAATGACACCATTAATCCAACGCAACACCACAATACCTACAACCAAATCAGAAATATTCTCAACTGCCGGAGACAACCAGACTCAGGTGGAAATCCATATTTTGCAGGGAGAAAGACCAATGGCCAGGGACAATAAATCACTTGGCCGGTTCATTCTTGAAGGAATTCCGCCGGCGCCGCGTGGAGTACCGCAAGTTGAGGTTGCTTTTGACATTGATGCCAATGGCATTTTGACAGTAACAGCCAAAGACAAAGCGACCGGCAAGCTGCAAAGCATCAAGATTACCGGTTCTACCGGATTAACCAAAGATGAAATTGAAAAAATGAAAGAAGAAGCGGATAAAAACGCCGAGAAAGATAAGGCAGAGAAAGAAAAAATTGAAGTTCGTAACAAAGCGGATAATATGGTTTATATTTCGGAAAAATCCCTTAAAGACGCCGGAGATAAAGCGCCTAAAGATGTGAAAGAATCCGTAGAGAAAAAAATTAAGGAACTGAAAGATATTTTAGAAAAAGGAGCAAAAGAGGATATAGAGCAAAAAACCAAGGAATTGTCTGACGAGCTGCAAAAGATCGGTCAATATATGTATAATAAATCTTCCTCCGCAAAAGCTTCCCACTCCGCTGAAGCTACGAGGGATAAATCGGAGGACAAGCAACAACAAAATGATCCCGGAAAAGAGGAGGAAAAAAAGGACAAGAAAGATGTTGAAGAAGGAGAAGTGGTAAGCTAAATCATGTAACACGCAACATGTAACATGCAACATTTTTAATTAGGCTCATATTCAATAATGACCTTTTTCTTGTGTTATACGTTATATGTTATATATTCAATGAAGAATGGCAAATTATTACGACATACTTGGTGTTTCTAAAAATGCCTCAGAAGCAGAAATCAAAGCAGCCTATAGACGGCAGGCTTTGAAGTGGCATCCTGACAGAAATAAATCTTCTGGAGCTGCAGATAAATTTAAGGAAGTCAATAAAGCATACGAAGTTCTGTCTGACCAAAAAAAGAAAGAAATTTATGACCAGTACGGAGAGTCGGCATTCGAGCGTGGAGGATACGGTCATCCGGGAGCAGGTCAACAAACATACAGGCAAGGTCCGTTTACTTATACATATACCGATTTCGGTGGCAGCGAATCGCCTTTTGAAGGTGTTGATTTTGGCGGTTTTTCTGATCCTTTTGAAATTTTCGAGCAGTTTTTCGGATTCCAAACTCCGTTTTCCGGCCAACGAAAGACAAGAAGAGAAATTTATGAAATAACTTTGAGTTTCGAAGAGGCTGTGAAAGGTGTGCAAAAAGAAACCGTTATCAAAGGAGAAAGAAAAACCATTAAAATACCGGCAGGAGTTGACAGCGGTATGAGAATTAGGTTTAGCGACTTTGATATTGTCGTCAACGTTAAACCGCATCCGTATTTTAAACGTGACGGACAAGATGTATATTTGGAAAAAAATATTTCATATCCGACAGCTGTTTTAGGAGGGACAATCGAAGCGGAAACAGTTGAGGGTATAGTAAAACTACGAGTTAGGCCGGGAACCCAGTCAGGTACTGCAGTCAGACTTCAGGGACAAGGTATACCTTTTCCCAATAGTAACCGAAAAGGCGATCAATATGTTGTTTTCAAAATCCAGGTTCCTGATAAAGTTTCAATAAAAGCAAAGAAATTATTAGAAGAGCTGCAAAAGGAACAGTAGCATGGATATCCATATAAATAAAAATAATATCGGTTATTATTCCACATACCTCACAGTAGAAAAAGCCATACAACAGTACTTGCAACAAAACGGTTATTTAAAAATAGATTTACCTGTTTTGTCGCCGACTTTAGTGCCTGAATCGTATTTGGAAGTTTTTGAAACGGAATTCAAATACCTCAATAATAGAGAAAAACTATATTTGACACCTTCGCCAGAATTGTTTTTGAAAAGGCTGCTGGTTAGCGGAATAGGCAATTGTTATTATTTGGGCAAAGCTTTCAGGAATTCGGATCCGAACGCCACTTTACATTCTTTTGAATTTACAATGCTGGAATTCTATAAACTCAAAGCGGATTATATGGATATAGCGGAAGAAGTCTTGAACATGCTACGACATATAGCTGCAATAATTAAAAAATCAAAAATTACTTATCAAAACCAAACAATTTCTCTGGATAAGTGGGAAAAAATTTCGGTAGCGCAGGCTTTTGACAAATATGCCGACATATCTGAAGCTGAATTATTTGATAAGGAATTATTTCTAAAAAAAGCCAAGATAAAGGGATTTAGGACTAGCGGGTATACTTATGAGGATATTTTTTCCCAAATTTATACTCAGGAAATAGAAGTTAATTTGGGTATGAATGGCTATCCGACATTGATTTATGATTACCCGAAAGAATTTGCGGCGCTTGCCAAATTAAATCCCGACGGTAAAACTTCACAGCGTTTTGAATTTTATATGGCAGGAGTGGAAATTGGTGATTGTTATTCTGAACTGACTGATTGGCAGGAACAAGAAAAGCGATTTTCCGAAGAAGCCGGAAAACGGACAAAATCCGGGAAAATCGAGCATCCGATTGACAAGGGGTTCATCAAAGCATTACAATATGGGCTTGATGATTGCGCGGGGATTGCAATAGGTTTTGAAAGACTGTCGATGATTTTTGCAAATGTTACGTCAATTGATCGGCTTAAATTAATAACTATCCGATAAATTATTATGAAAGTAAATGCAGGAAATTTAAAAAAAGGCGATTTTGTCTTATATCAAAGTCAGATTTGGCAAGTTCAAAAAGCAGATTTTTATTCGCCGGGAAAAGGATCGGCTTTGATGAAAACACGAATAAAGAATTTACTTACCGGTAAAAATATCGAATTCACATACAAATCCAATGAAACAGTTGAAACTATAGAAGTCAGCAGCGTTGAAATGCAATATTTATATAAAGACAGTGAAAGCTTATATTTTATGGATGAGCGGACTTATAACCAATATACGGTTCCAATTACAGTGGTGGGTGACGTTTCTCAATTTATTAAAGAAGGGGAAAAAATGTTTGTCTACCTCCATGATGAAAAACCTTTATCAATCAGACCTCCGATGAGTGTTAGATTAAAGATAATCGAGGCTGAAGACGCTGCAAAGGGTGATACGGTGTCCGGTGCTAAAAAACCGGCAAAATTAGAGACAGGTGTTACCATTATGGTACCTTTGTTTGTTAAAGTCGGGGAAACAGTCATTGTCAATCCGGAAACAGGCGAGTATGTGGAACGTGTAAAAGTTTAGTATCCTGTATTCAGTATATTGTATTCAGCAGCAATCAATATTATTTCCCATACTAAATACTGCATACAGAATACTGAATGCAAAATTATGTTAACTGTCGGAGAACTTCTTAGAACATCCAGAGAAAAAAAAGGCTTTACTCTTTTCCAAGTTGAGAAACATACAAAGATAAGAGCAAAATTCCTGCAAGCTCTTGAAGAAAATAAATGGCAGTATTTTTCCTCAAGAATATATATTGAAGGGAAGATAAAAAATTACGCTGAATTTTTGGGTTTGGAAAGTAATAAAATGCTGGCTTTTTTCAGAAGGGATTACGAAAAAAAAGACGATGTCCGCTTCAAGAGGAAAGTTGCCAGTTCTTATCTGACTCCGGAAACAAAAAAATATTTTATTATTTCTCTGATTGTAATATTCCTTATTTTTTTCGGTTATTTTGGATACCAGCTTAAGCTTTATCTTTCTCCTCCGGGATTGACGATAATTTCTCCTTTAAAAGCAGAAGTTTTTCGGGAGGAAAAAATTAAAATAGCGGCGAAAACCGAAAAGGACGCATCGATTACTATATTTGGCGAAAGAATATTTCCGAATAAAGAAGGAATTTTTGAATATTATTTTCCGTTGGAACCCGGTAAAAACGAATTGATTATTGAGCTTGTTGGAGCTAACGGGAAAAAAGCAGTAATAAAAAAAACCTTTATAAGAACCGGACGCTGATTAAATTGTTTTTAAAAACCTGACATGACTGATATTACCGGTTGAATAAATTGATTTAAATCCCAGTCTTTTAGCTTCAGAAACAATTTTTTCCTCAAAATAAGTTTTTCTAACTTCACCCGATAAACCTACTTCTCCTATAAATACCGAACGAAGGGGCAGGGGATTATTTTTCAAGGATGACAATAGCGATGCTATACAACCCAAGTCGACTGCTGTTGAGCGGATCGTTATTCCACCGATGACATTGACGTAAATATCGTATGAATCCAGAGGAATGTTTAGATATTTCCTGATGACTGCCAATAATAATTGTACCTTATTGTAATCCAAACCTTTGACTACACGTCGCGGGACAGCCAACATTGTTGGAACAACCAATGTTTGGATTTCGAAAAACAAAGGCCGGTTTCCTTCCATAATTCCTACGATAGCTTTTCCTGCAGACAATTTTTCCGAATTTTCCAAAAAAACCATTGGATCATTAACTTCAATAAGACCTTTATCCTGCATTTCAAATACGCCGATTTCATCAGTAGGGCCAAAGCGGTTCTTTGTTGATCTTAGCAAACGATAATGGGAATTTTTTTCTCCTTCGAACTGCAAAACGCAGTCGACGTAGTGCTCTATAGTTTTAGGCCCGGCTATTTCTCCTTCTTTGGTAACGTGGCCGATCAAAATGATGGGAATCTTAAATTTTTTAGCAGCAATTATTAGTTGTGAAACGGTTTCTTTCAACTGGCTTACACTTCCGGATGAAGAATCTACAATCTTGGAAAATATGGTTTGGATAGAATCAATGATGACTGCATCAATAGTATCTTTTATCTCATTTATCCCCTCCACAATTCCTTCGACCTGCAAAGTATCGGAAAATAAAAAATTGTCAATATTTACCTGAAGACGGTCGGCTCTGTTTTTCAACTGGTCGGAAGCTTCTTCGCCGGATATATACAAAGCTTTCATATTTTGCAGTGCTTGCAATATTAAAGTGGATTTACCAATTCCCGGTTCACCGGTTAATAGAATTACAGCTCCCGGCACAATGCCTCCTCCCAGGACCCGGTCTATTTCGAATATACCGGTTTTTTTCCGTTTTTTCTGAGTTGAATTAATTTTATTAAGCGGAGTGAGTTGCATCTTAATGTTTGACTTTTTCCCGGATTTTCCATTTTTCGATTCTTCGGTAAAAGATGGTTTTTCAACAAAAGTTTTCCAATGTCCGCAAGAGGGACATTTTCCTATCCAAGAGGCAGAACCGTAACCGCAATTAGAACAGACGAAAAGAGTCATAGAATTTTGATTTATGAATAATGAATTATGAAATCTTAACTCTTTATTCTTAATTCTTAACTCGATTTCACATTCTCTCCACAGTCTTTATCCCTAACAAATACATTCCTTTTTTAATTATAAAACCGGTTGCTCTTGTCAATGATAGACGGAAGTTTTTTGTTTTAGTGTCGGCTTTCAAAATTGGATTTTTTTGATAAAACAAATTATATGCTTGAGTCAATTCAAATAAGTAATTGGCTATCAAGTTTGGGGAAAATGATTTGGCAGAACTAAGAACAGTATAAGGAAATTTGCTTAACATTCGCAGAAGCGTAAGTTCTTCTTGATTCAAGTCTGAATTTCCCGTATTCTCGACGGTTACTTTACCAATACCGGCTTTTTTCAATAAACTTTGCGTTCTCACATAAGTATAGATTAGGTAAGGCGCCGAATTACCCTCAAGTGAAATAGATTCATCGAAATCAAAAGCAATCTGGTTCCGGGTACCGGTTTTTAAAAAAGAGTATTTTACAGCAGCAACCGCCAAAATTTCCGCAGTAGTTTCTTGGCAATTAAACTTGCTCATAATTTTATTTTTGGCTTCATCAAGCAGCCATCCGCCTTCTATGATATTCCCTTCCCTGGATGACATTTTGCCGCTTTTTAGTTTTACCCATTCGTAAATAAGGTGGAATCTTTTATTTTTAAATTTTTTCGGGTTGATCAATTCTTCAACTTTAAAAGTCACTTTAAAAAAACTGGTTTGTTCCGGGGTTACAACATGGATAGTTTTATCTATTTCTCCGAATTCCGACAGTTGTTTTTCAGCTAATGCAAGTTCTTTTCCTTCATAAGTAGGATAACCTAAAGCATTGATAAAAACCCTGGTATCCAAGCCATATTTTTTTCCGACAAAAACGATTGCCCCCTGGCTTTTTTCAAGAATTCCTTTTTCCAGAGCCTTTTGCGATATTTCTATAGCTTGTTCAGGAAGTTCACTTTCAAAATAGTACCTGTCAAAATGACTATCTACCCGTTGGTAGATCTGATTGTAGTAATCAAGACTCCATTGCCTGGTTTCCTGCCATAATATCATGATTTCAGGATCCTTGTTATATATTTTTCTGTTAATCTCTATGATTTCATTTTTAGCTTCATCGCTTTCTTCATATTCTTTTGTTCCTTTCGTATACATTTTTCCAATGAATTCCATTTTTTCGTTCAGTGTTTTAAGATCGTTAATATCGGTGTCTGTTTTTTTAATCCCATACAGGCATTTAGCTATATGCAGACCGACATCGCCTTGATAGTTGGTTCGGATAACTTCGTTTCCTACTGCTTCAAGCAGTCTGACAATTGACTCTCCTGTAGAAATATTCCTGAGATGCCCGATATGAAATAATTTATGTGTATTAGGATGTGCAAATTCAACCATTACTCTTTTTGATTTGCCAAGATGAAATTTGGGGATATCTAATACTTCTTTATCCAGTTGGCCGACTATTTGCAAAAGATAATCCTTAGACAGCCAGAAGTTAATGAATCCGGGTTTAAGAACATCTATTTTTTCGACAAATTTATCTTTCGGGAAATTTTCTTTGATTTCAACCGCAATCTGAAGAGGATTTTTTTTAAATGTTTGAGCCAATTGAAGAGCAATATTGGAAGAAAAGTCACCATGTAATGGATTAGTCGGGTGATCAATATCAACATCAACCAAATCAGCATTCATTTTCTTCAGAGTTTCCAGCAAATTTTGCTTAATTTTATCTTTTACCATCGCCTATTATGATAACATAAATTACCGGGTAATCTGCTAGAATATCTGAATATGTGGTTTTGGATTTCGTTGTTGGGGGCGTTATTTAGTGCTGTTTCAGTAATATTAAATAAAAGATTATTAAAAACAATTAATCCAATTGTTCTTACATGGTGTCTTTTTACTTTGAACGCTCCCTTATACCTCTACTTCGCTTTTAAAGACGGATTACCGAGAATAAATAACCTATTTTATGTAGGAGTGTTGGGCTCATCTCTTTTTTTTGTATTTTCAAAAAACCTAAGCCTGCATTCTTTTAAACACAGCTTGCTTTCCAGGATTTATCCATTGACTGCATTCGGACCTTTTTTTGCTTATATTTTAGCATTAATATTTTTAGGGGAGAGAATATCGGTATTATCGACTATTGGAATGTTTATTGTGATTGGCGGAATATATATTCTCAATATCGAGCAGGCAAAACAAGGATTATTAAAACCTTTTAAACTTATTTTTCAGGATAAGCATGCGGTAATCTATTTATTTGCAATCGTTTTATCAAGTTTCTCTGCTTTTTTCGATAAGTTAGGAGTAATTAATACTTATCCGATAAATGCATCCTTTACTCTTTTTTCTGAGAATCTCATAATGGCCCCCTTGATAACTATGTATTTATTCATGAAAAAGTACGATTGGATAATTGAAGTTAAAAACAATTTTTTAATTTTGCTTATTGCCAGCATGGTATATGGCATTATGTGCATATTAATAGTCACGGGATTTGCAAGCGCCCCTTTAGCTCTTGCTTATGTTGTAAAAAAATTTGAAATTTTATTTGTTTTATTTTTCAGTTATATTTTGTTCAAAGATAAAAGCCCAAAAAATGTTTGGGTTGCTTCGGTCCTTATGATAATTGGTGCTCTTTTTATCAGGTGGGGATAGTTGTTATTTTAAAATTATTAGGTATATAATATTTAATGTATGAAAGCCAAGATGTTCTTTCTTTTATTACTGATTTTAGGATTTGTTATTTTCGTTTCGGCCAAGTTTCTGATTCTGGATAAGCAAAACGAGTTTGGAAGAATAAAAATATTATCTTCTCCTCCTGCAAGCGTTTTTATCAACAATACGATAATTGGTAAAACACCGTTTGAGGATAAATATAAAATAGGCGAGTATATGCTAAAACTGATACCGGAAGGCAATGCGACGGAAACAGCATCATGGAACGGCAAAATAAATATTTACAAGAATGCAATAACTTATATTAATCGGGAATTGGGATCTTCCGATATAGCTTCGGCCGGTGAAATTTTTACCACCACTAAGACGGACAAACCAACCAAAAACGGATTTGGAGAAATATATATAGAAACAGAACCGCAGGGAGCTATTGTTTCATTGGATAATGATGAAAAAGGAGTTGCACCGCTAATCTTATCCGATGTCATCAGAGGGGACCATGAATTATCGGTGTATATGCCGGGTTTTTTCAGAAGAAACCAGAAAATTAATATTGATTCAGGATACAAGGTGAACGCATATTTCAAACTGGCCATTGACCAGACATCTTCTTTAAATAAAACCTCCGAAGATAAGGGGCAGACGGCAACGCCAAGTGCAGAAATATCTGGAAAAACTACAATAACAATCAAGGAAACGCCTCAAGGGTGGTTACGGGTTAGGATGGAGGCCTCCGTAGAAGCTTCAGAAGCAGCAAAAGTAAAACCCGGACAAATTTATGAACTTTTGGAAGAAAAAGACGAATGGTTCAAAATAAAATTTAACGGTGACAAAGATGGAGTGGTTTCGGGTGAATTTGATGAGGGCTGGGTATCTGCGCAATTTTCCTCTAAAGAGTAGAAACTTTACTTTTCCTTCCAAATAAATTTGTTGTAAAGTATATAAGAATATGGGATTATTACGAGAAATATAATTAGCACTTTGTATAAATACCACCACTGTTTTCCCAAAATATTCACCAAAAGTTGAATACCGACTGTTTGGATAAGAATTGAGCCGGAAGAAACCAGATTGAATTTGAAAAAACTGAAAGCATAATCTTTTTTTGTACTTTCAATTTTTTTGTGAGCGAAACTCCAGAAATTATTTAAGAGAAAGTTAGAAACAATAGCTATTTCCGTACTGATCAGTGTAGCTGTCCAGACGATTGTCCTGGCTTTTTCTATCAATAAATAGGAAACGCCAAAATCAATGGCAAAACCGATAAGGCCGACTATTACGAATTTAATAAATGATGAATTCATAAAAACATATAAAAGTATTTGGAAAATATATTGGATAGAATTGATTTTGGATTTTCCGGCCACTCTGTCTTTAAAATGGATGGGAATTTCTTCTATCCTGGCTTTATTTTTTATGGCATAATTCAAAAAAGCTATCTGAAAAACATAGCCTGAATAATTTTTAATATGATCAAATGCATTTTTAACAACCCATGATTTAATGGCTCTATAACCTGAAGTCCAATCCGTTATTCTGAGTTTCATAAATCCGAATCTGATTACAAGGTTGCCCATGATAGATTGGATTTTTCGGTGAATACCCCAATTATCCGGTATGGAGCCGCCATTGGTGTATCTGGATCCAATAACGAAGTCTGCGCCTTTTTCGATTTTACCCAGGAATTTTAGAACATCTTCAGGATTATGGGAAAGGTCTGCGTCCATTTCAAAAATTACATATGAATTCAACTTTTCCAGAGCATAACTAAAACCATGCATGTAAGCTTTTCCCAAACCTTCTTTTTCAACCAACAACAGATGAAGCTGGTTATATTGCTTTTGGAGATCTCTTACTTCCTTGATTGTCTGGTCCTGAGATTTGCTGTCTACCACAAGAATATGGATATCCCAGGTATTTGTTTTTGTTTGCTGTGCAAACAATGCTTTTATTAATGGGCTGATATTGTCACCTTCATTATAAGTCGGTAGTATAATAGTTACTCTTCTCATGTTTTCAAATCGCTAAAATAATCAATAGTTTTTTTTAGACCATGCTCAAGATTAATTATAGGCTGCCAAGATAGTAAGGTTTTTGCTTTAGAAAGATCCGGTTTTCGTCTTTCGGGGTCGTCAGTAGGAAGAGGCTCAGAAAAAATAATTTCGCTTTTGGAATTTGTCAATTTTTTTATCATTTCCGCGTATTCTAAAACAGTATGTTCTTCGTCAGAACCTAAATTAACAACTTCTCCTGAAGTGTTTGGTTGGAACATAAGTTTTTCCAAACCTTCAACCAAATCGTGAACATAGCATAAAGAACGGGTTTGTTTTCCGTCACCATATATGGTTATTGGAGCATTGACTAATGACTGGTTGATAAAATTAATAATCATCCGTTTATCTTCCGATAACATTCTTGGACCGTAAGTATTAAAAATCCTGGCTATCCTGATATTGGTTTTTTCTTTTCTCCAGAAATGGAAAGATAAAGTTTCACCAAACCTTTTGGCTTCATCATAAACAGATCTGGGTCCTATGGCTGAGACATTTCCATTATAAGTTTCTTTTTGCGGATGTTCTTTTGGATTTCCATATGTTTCCGAAGTCGAGGCAAAAAGAAAACGGGCTTTATTTTTTTGGGTGAATTTGAGCAATTCTAAAGTGCCCAGGGTGTTAGCCATCATTGTTTCCATAGCTAAATTGTGATAACTTAAGCGGCTATAATGATTGGGAGAAGCTGGTGAAGCCAGATGAAAAACCGCATCAACTGAAGGTAAATCCGCTAAAGGTTTGGTAATATCATGGTTAATAAAAGTAAAATTATCATTTTCAAGCAGGTGGCTGATATTTTTTTGCGAGCCGGTAACCAAGTTATCAATACAGAAAACCTTATGTTGTGTCAATAATTTATCACAAAGGAACGAACCTATGAATCCCGCTCCGCCAGCAACAATTATATTCATATTTAATTTGATTTTCTGCCAACAGAAAAATATCGGAAGCCTAATTTTTTCATCAAACCGGGCGAATAAATATTTCGGCCATCGAAAATGTAGGGATTTTTCATAGATTTTTTTACTTTTTGCAAGTCTATCTGCTTGAATTCGTTCCATTCGGTCAGGACGATCAAGGCCGAAGCGTTCTCTATGGCATCGTAAGGATTTAAAGCGTATTTGATTTTATTTCCGTATATTTTTTTAATATTTGAAGAGGCAGCAGGATCGTAAACAGATAAATTTAGGTTTTTTTTAATCAGTGAATCAATAACGTATAATGAAGGCGCAAACCTGATATCGTCTGTATTCGGTTTAAAACTTAATCCCCAAATTGCGATATTTTGTCCGGGTAAGTTTTTTATTATTTTGGCCAGCATATTTTCTCTGGCAGTTTCATTAACTTTTTCAACAGCTTCAAGATAGTTTGTGTTTATTCCTAAGGAATTTCCAATACTGATTAGCGCTTTGACATCTTTAGGCAAGCATGAACCTCCGTAACCTACACCGGGATCCATAAATATCCTTCCGATCCGTTTATCTATGCCCACTGCATCCAAAACCCGTTCGACATCTGCGCCGGTTTTTTCGCAAAAAAAGGAAATTAAGTTAGCAAACGAGATTTTTGTTGCAAGCATGGCGTTGGATGTATATTTTATCAATTCGGCTGATGCCAGATCTGTAATTACCCTTTTTCCATTAATAGGTTTATGAAGCTCCAGTAACAGATCAATTGCTTTTTTAGAATCAGAGCCGATAACTACTCTATCGGTATTGAGGGTATCGTATATGGCAGTACCTTCACGTAAAAATTCCGGACAAGAAGCCACTGCAACTTCGGCATGTGATTGTTTATGTTTGTTTAATATAGCCTCGACTTTTTTATTCGTTCCGACAGGAACAGTGCTTTTGCAGGAAACAACCGTAAATTTATTTTTAAGATGTTTAGCGATAGACCGGGAGACATCAAGTACTGCCGATAAATTTGCCTCTCCGTTTTCTTTAGGTGGAGTGCCAACTGCAATAAAAATAATTTCCGAACGAGAAATAGCCTCTTTGTAGTCCAGTGTAAAATGCAATCTTTTAGCTTTTAAATTTTTTTCCAGCAGTTCTTTTAATCCGGGCTCGTAAATAATCGGGTCGCCCTTTTTTAATCTTTCGATTTTTTCTTTTGTATGTCCAACGACCCAGATATCATTTCCAAAATCAGAAAAAACACAAGCAGTGACTAATCCTACATAGCCATGACCAATAAATGTAATTGTCATAAATTAATATGATAACAATTAAAATACTAAATTCCAAGCACCAAATACCAAATCACAAATCAATTACAATTTTCAAAATTCCAAAAGTTTTGGTAATTGAATAATTAGGATTTTTGTACTTATTTGTAATTTGGGATTTGGGATTTCATTATACTTAGACTTTCTTTAAACGTTTTCATTGGATAAAAAATGTTTTTTTCGCTTTTCATATCAGAATACTGTGGTCTTTTGGCTTTGTTTTTAAAATACTCATTATATTTTGTAGGCTGTACAAGTTCTTTATCCAAATTAAAGCTGTTGGCAATTATTCTGCCTGCTTCAAACGGTGACATACTGTCAGCGCCTGTAATATGAAAAACCTCGTGTGTAAAATTGAACATAAGATGTTCCACAGAATAAGCTATATCGTCAATGAAGGTTGGCGTAAATACCGAATCGGTAACCATAAAAAGCAATTTTTTTTGAACAAGGTTATTAACAATACTTCGGACAAAATCTAATTTTTTATCAAATAAAGCTCTGTACGGGTATGATAAGCGTATTATCATAGCTTGATCTTTAACAATTTTTTCTCCTTCATATTTTGTTTGGCCATAATAAGAAATAGGGGAGGGCTGACTATCTTCGTAATATGGCGGGTTTTTGCCGTCGAAAACAAAGTCAGTGGAAAAATATATGAATTTTTTATTTTTATTGAAAACGGCGTTAAATAGATTTTCAGTTCCGGTTACATTTATTGATTTTGCCTTATCTTTTTCAATTTCAGCTCTGTCAACATGAGTATATCCGGCCAAGTGCAAAAAAATATCAAAATCCATTTGTTGAATTGCCTTTATGGTTTGTTGATTATCACAGATATCAATTTCAGAATGTAAAAAGGGAGTGAAAAGAAATTTGTCTTTAAGAAGTTCAATTATTCTGGAACCAATTAAACCAGTCGAACCGGTGATGGCGACTTTAAGCATATTTCAACCTCCTCCACCAATCTTGATTTTGAATATACCACTCAATTGTTTTTCGCAGAGCTGTTTCAAAATCATATTTAGGCTTCCATCCAAGTTCTTGATTTGTTTTTTTCCAATCTATGGCATAGCGCCGGTCATGCCCTGGCCTGTCTTTGACATTTTCAACTTGTGTTTCATCTTTGTTCATAATTCTAAGTATTATTTTTATTACTTGCAGATTAGTGATATCTTCGGTCAAACCGCCAATCAGGTATGTTGCGCCGATTTTTCCTTTTTGTAAGATCAGATCTAGTACTTCGCAATGATCTTCAACATATAACCAATCACGCACATATAATCCGTCGCCAAAAACAGGTATTTTTTTACCTTCCAGAATGTTAGTGATTGCTAATGCGATTAATTTCTCAGGAAACTGATAAGGTCCAAAATTATTTGAGCAATTGGAAATGGTAACAGGCAGACCGTAAGTGGTGCAGTAAGCCCTTGCCAGATGGTCGGAAGCAGCTTTTGAAGCTGAATAAGGACTTCGGGGATTATAAGGTGTCAGATGGTTAAATTTTTCTTTTGAACCAAGTTGGAGCGCTCCAAAGACCTCATCAGTACTTACATGGTGGAATCGTTTTTTGCCGTTTTTTAAAGCAGCTTCTAATAATACGTATGTTCCTTCGACATTGGTTTTGATAAACGGAGCAGGATCGAGGATTGAACGGTCTACATGGCTTTCGGCTGCAAAATGAACTATCATATCAATGTCTTTCATCAACGAATTGACAAGTTGCATGTTACAAATATCTCCCTGAACGAAAGAATAATTCGGATTTTGTTCGACGGATTTTAAGTTTTCCAGATTGCCTGCATAAGTAAGTTTGTCTAGATTGATTATTTGGTCTTTAGGATATTTACGCAGCCAGTATAAAATAAAGTTTGAACCGATAAACCCTGCACCTCCAGTTACTAATAGTCTCACATTTATATTTTAAAATTAATATATTATTTTTGCAAACAACAGTGGCATGCTCAAGTTAAAATAACTTTTATAATGATAATCGATTGGACGGAAATCTATATTCAGGACACGATTGGACAATTGCAGAAGCTTGATTAATATTACCTGCGTTTAATTCGATAATTTTTAGCGAAGTCGGAGGTGGAAATTTGTCACTTTGCCATTTAGTCCAGCAAGACTCAATATCAGGATTTTGTTTACCATAATGTTGCATAACTTTTTCCAGAATATCGGGAGTGTTCTTACATTGTGAGATCAACTGAGAAGCAAGCTGGTTAGGTAATTGAAAATACCAAAAAGGACCGACAGAATGTCGTCCGTTTGGTTTTTCCAAATGAATGGGTTCTTGATAGACTATATCTGTTTTATCCTGATTTACTACTGTTGCAAGAACCGCGGTTTCAGAAATTGCGCTGTTTTTACCTTTAAGCGCTTTGACTAAAGTTTCACCGATGTCTATAACATCTTCACCGAGTAATTTAATTTCTCTCCATGGTTTGCCATTAACAGGTCTACCTGTTTTTAAATCAATAGTTGCCCAAGAACCAGCAAAAATAAAACCCGGCTTATTTTCCATAATGGTTTGCGCCCATTTTATAATATCGCTACCTTGTTCATTAGGATATAAAAGTGCCATTACTGCAGTGTGATCAAGACCTAATTGTTTTGCTAAGATTTTTAATCTCGTAATAAGTATATTAAATTCAGTTTGTGGTTCATTATCTGCATGATCCTGTTCGTTGGTTAACATATATAATTATTATTAATAATCTTATTTAAGGAATTGTACCACAATTGGATGGTAAAATTAGATTATGAAGATTAAATTTTTATGTATTAATTTTTGGCTGGGCGGGTATTTAATGAAGCCGCTTTTGGATTTTATCAGGCAAGAAAATCCGCATATTATTCTTGGCCAGGAGGTTTATGATAGCAATAACGATTCACACCGGAAAAATTTCAGGACAATTGGCATCATTAAGAAAGAATTAAGCTACGATTATATATATTTTTCGCCGGCTTTTTATATCCGGTCGGGAAAAGGAAAAATAGATGACGGTAACGCAATAATTTCCAAATTTCCGATAATATCCGAGCAAACCGTTTTTTTTGACGGCCGATATGGACCCAGGATAGAAGGATCAGCGCTCGACAATCTGACTGAACGGCAAATAAAGGAATTCCAGAATACCCCGAGGAATATTCAAAGAGCAGAAATAAGCATTAATAATTTTACAATCAATGTTTTCAATACTCAGGGAGTATGGGGGCTTGATGGAAAAGATAATGAAAAAAGGCTTAAAATGAGCCGTATAATAACTGAAGAAATCAAAAAAAAAGAAAATATCATTTTAGCTGGGGATTTTAATGTCAATCCGGACACCAAGTCTATAAAAAATATTGAAAATTATCTTATTAACGTATTTAAAGGAAAATTAAATAGCACTTTCAATATGAAAAGAAAGACACATCCAAAATTTAACAATGCTGTTGTGGATATGGTTTTTGTCAGCAAGAATATTAAGGTTATTGATAGTTATTGCCCCCAGGTAGATGTTTCCGATCATTTACCTTTAGTATTCATTTTAGAAATATAAGGTTTGTTGATCAGATCTTCAAGAATCTGCCATCTTTTTTTCTTTGAAGAATGAGGAACATCATCTTTCATAGATTGGAAAGCAGCAGTTCCAAAACGTGGGGAATATTCGGCAATAAAGGCTTGTTGAAATCCTACCTTTTTACATAAATTAACTGTATTTTGGAATTCTTCTTCTGTCTCCCCGCAAAAGCCGACAATTATATCCGTGGTGAATTTTATTTTTGGTATTTTATTTTTAATTTTTGATATTAGAGCGATGTAGTCGCTCACACCATACCATCTGTTCATCCGCTTTAATACATTGTCGTCTCCTGATTGTACAGGCAAATGTATTGTTCTTGATATGTTTTTGTTATTAGCAATCACTTCAATTAACTCATCGGAAAAATCCCAAGGATTGGAAGAAATAAAATCAACAAAAGTAAATTCCATCTTTGCAACAGCTTCCAGCAGATGGGGAAATAAAGTAGGAATACGGTAACGACCAAGATGTTTGACGTAAACTGGTTTTTGTTTGGAAATTTTATATTGTGAATTGGAATTTTTTACTATGTCAGCTCCGTAAGAATTGACATTTTGACCAAGAAGAGTAATGCCTATGAAGCCTTTTGATTTTAATTCTTTAGCTTCCTTGATGATATTATTAAATGGTCGTGAAATTTCTCGACCTCTGGTATACGGCACTACGCAGTAAGTACAAAAATTATTACATCCGTTAGAAATTGCTACGGACGCATTTCTTTTATCTTGTCGAAGAGGTTGAGTATCAAAACCCACTTCTTCAATTGGCATAAATTCATCAACTTCCGGCATGACTTGCTTTATATGTTTGAGGTATTTTCCGGTTTTATCCCTAACAGCCAGCCCGACCATGCAACCCGTAACAATAATTTTTCTTTTAAAAGCCGATCGGGCTTTGGTCGACAATTTCACTAAATTGTTTACCAAACCGTAAACACGGTTTTCAGCTGATTCACGAACCATACAAGTATTGATGATTACATGATTAGCCTCCTGGTAGTTTTTTGCGCGAGTCATTCCGCGGGCTTTGTAGCTTGATTCAATCCTTTCTGAGTCTGCTTTATTTTGCTGACAGCCAAATGTTTTAATAAAGTATTTCATATAAATTATCAAAATTATATTTTGATTTTGCAGTTTATTTTACAATTTTTCAGGAAAAGATAGCCGTTCTTTTTTCATTTTCTCTATTATGAAGATAAAGATAAGCAACATGATGGCAATGGAAATGAATGCCAGTAGTTTTTCAATTCCTTTTAAAAATAAACTGGAGATTCCAAGTATTAGGGTTATAATCCAATAAAATACGGCGATTCTTCTTTTACCCCAACCAATTTCAAGCAGCCGGTGATGAAAATGGCCCCAATCCGCCTTAAAAGGCGACCGTTTTTTTATAAGCCTTCTTATTATCGTATATATGGCATCTATCATCGGTATGGACAGAATTAAAATAGCTGTCCCGACTTTTCCGAATGATAATATGGACAATATTCCTAAAAGAAAACCGGCCAGCGCACCTCCGCCGTAGCCGGGCATAATTTTTTGGGGATAAAAGTTAAAGGGTAGAAAGCCTAAATATGATCCGGCGACAATAAATGACAGAGTTGTGACGTTTTGCGCGCTGATATCATGGGCTGTAAAACGATTGGATAAAAGTCCTAGAAAAATACCGGCAATGGCAACAAAACCAGGCAACTGCCCGTCAACTCCCTTGCTCCAATTTACCATATTCATAGTCCAACTTAACCAAATTATAGCCAGCAGATCGGCGATTACCCAAATAGAATGAGACCCGAAAAAATTGAAATTAATTTGCCATTGATCAAGCCTAATGACTTCACCCAAAGGATTGGATATATAAGGAATACCCAGACCAAAAGCAATTACTAAGGCTGAAACAAATAAGTTAGCTATAAACCTGGCATAGGGCGAAACATCGCCATAATCGTCAATTAATCCAATTATTACCAGCAAAAAACCAGCTATAAGAATTCCTATGACGATATGGTTGATTAGCAGGAAAATTAAAGAACTAGTCAATAGTGAGAGGAAAATTGGAATACCTCCTCCTCTGGGCACTATACCGTTGTGTGTATGGGCAGGGTGGAATCTCTTTTTTTTATCAGTCACTAAGCCTATTTTTTTGGCAAAAATAATGGTGGGAATAGTTAGCGCTAAAGAAATTAAGGAGGTGACAATCAAAACGAATAAATTCTGCATATCGATTAAGTAATTAAGAACAATATCCTGCTAAAGATAAAAGTAATGGAAATAACCAGAAAAATATCCATATAATAGAAAATTCTTTTTGCCAATGGGTTATTTATAAAGTATTTCCGGAAAATATATCTGTTTAATATGAAAAGAATATTCAGTGTCAAGGGCAGAATAATGATCATCCAGGAATCTGTGATTTGGTCTTCTCCCCAAGGTTGCGAATAAAAAAGGGGAATCTGCGGGGGTAATTTAGACAGGCGCCAGATAAAAAGCCCGATCATAAGAATATTTGCTCCTAGTAATCCGATAATCATGCCTTATATTATACCCAAAACAAATAGAATTGTTTGCGTATAAACCTGTTGCAAATATTATTTTCTTCTATTATGATGTACTCAACATGACATACTGAAATTCTTCATATAAATAAACTGCTTGTTTATATATTATTATTTTATTTATTTAAAAATGAAAGATAAAACGGTCCAAAATCTAATAAAAAAAGAAATAAAAAGGCAAAAAGAAGGTATTGAATTGATTCCTTCTGAAAATTATGCTTCAACTGAAGTTAGAAGCGTACTTTCCAGTTACTATGTCAACAAATATTCCGAAGGTTATCCGAAAAAAAGATATTATGGTGGTAATGAGAATGTTGACGATCTGGAAATATTAGCACAAGAACGGGCTAAAAAGTTATTCAAAGTTCCTCATGTTAATGTTCAACCTTATTCCGGTTCGCCGGCAAATTTTGCGGTATATATGGCGACCTGCAAGCCCGGAGATACGATAATGGGACAGGCGCTTATCGCCGGCGGACATTTAACACATGGTCACTCCGTATCAGCTACCAGCATTTTTTTCAAGAGCGTCCAGTATGCAGTAAAAACTAAAATAGCGGCTAATGAAGACCTTTTCGATTTCGATGAAATAAGACGGCTTGCCCGACAACACAAACCGAAGTTAATCTGGGTTGGTGGAACAGCACATCCTTTGACCTTTAATTATGAAAAATTTGCCGAAATTGCTGATGAAGTAGAAGCTTATTTAGCAGCAGATATTGCCCATGTTGCCGGATTAATAGCTGGAGGAGCCCATCCTTCACCTGTAAAACACGCGCATATAGTAACCACAACTACCCATAAAACTTTAAGAGGACCAAGGGGTGGTATGATTATGGTTACCTACAAGGGATTAAAAAAAGATCCGGAACTACCATTAAAGATTGATCGGGCAATTTTTCCCGGTCTCCAGGGCGGTCCGCATGATCATCAGACAGGTTCTATAGCAGTAACTCTTTATGAAGCAATGCAGCCATCTTTTAAAAAATACGCACATCAAATTGTAAAAAATTCCAAAACACTGGCAAAAACTTTGATAAAGGGCGGATTGACGCTGGTTGGCGGAAGAAGTGAAAACCACTTGCTTTTAGTTGACTTGACGTCAAAATTTGGACCGGGTGCAGGAGTATTAGTGCAAAAAGCTCTTGATGAAGCAGGATTGACTTTGAATAAGAATACAGTTCCTGGTGAACAAGCTTCACCTTTTTATCCATCAGGGGTAAGATTGGGAACAGCTCCTTCTACCACCAGGGGAATGAAGGAAAAAGAGATGGTATTTATCGGTGAAACCATGCTTAAGGTAATTGGTTTGATTAAAGCCTATAGGTTGCCGGAGGAAAAAGAAAAAAGAAAAGACTATATCCAAAGATTCGAGAGGGATATAGCTAAAATGAAAGAGCTAAAGGAACTGAGAAAAAAAGTAAAAAAAATCGCCTTGAGATTTCCGATCCCTTGACATTCTCCCCTATCTATATTAAACTTACACATAGTATGAGGAAAAACTGTTCTCAGGTTGTCCTGGAAAATTTTTTTGAACCTTGTGTTTTATATCTTCTTTTGAAGAAAAATAGTTATGGCTATGAACTTTACCAAAACCTGCAGAAATTTTGCAAATGCAATGTGAATATGGGAAATTTATACAGAGGCTTGAACAGGCTTAATAAAAACGGGAATATATCGAAAATAAAAATGAAAAGCGCAAAAGGACCGGATAAAATTATTTATTCACTATCAGAAAAGGGAAGAAACTACCTAAATGACTGGATCGAAAATCTGGAGAAACAACAGGCTGTTATCAGTTCATTAATTACCAATTATAAAAACCTATGAAAGAACAAAAAAAAGTCAAAGTGTTCAGCACGCCAACCTGTCCTTATTGCTACATGGTTAAGGATTATTTAAAAGAAAAACATGTTCAGTTTGAAGACATCAATGTCTCAATAGATCAGGTTCAAGCAATGAATATGGTCAAAAGATCAGGGCAGATGGGTGTGCCGCAATTATGGATTGACGATCGGGTAGTTGTCGGATTCAACAAACCTGAAATAGATGAATTATTGAAGCTGTAGCTAATCTATTTTTGGATAATTTCAATAGACATGATCTTTACCGGCTTAACTGGTTTGGATATTTCACCTGAAGAACCGGTGGACACGGGCGACTCTGCGATGGCATCTAATACGTTCAACCCCACTGCCACTTTGCCAAAAATAACGTAATCTTTGGGCAAAGGATAATCCTTATGCATAATAAAAAATTGGCTACCATTGGTATTTGGACCCGAATTAGCCATGGCGATAGTGCCTCTTGTATATTCTCCTTCAAATGGCTCGTCGTCAAATCGGTAACCCGGTCCGCCGGTCCCGTCTCCTTTGGGATCTCCGCCTTGTATCATAAAACCCCGGATTACGCGGTGGAAAATAGTATTGTTATAAAAGCCTTTTTTTGATAGGGTAATAAAATTATTGACGGTTTTCGGTGTTTTATCCGAGTTCAATACAACAGTTATATCCCCTTTTCCAGTATGTAATATTGCTGAGTATTTTTTGTTTCTGATAAAAGATAGTGCCATAATTACTAAGAATAACGCAATTATAACAATAATGATATCTCTGTTTTTCATCGATTAATTTTAGAATATTTTTTTCCAGATCTCAACTACTTTCCTTTTTTTCCCAGTATAGCCATGGGTTTCTGCCTCCAGACACCGTTATCCTTATATAGGAGTGTATAGATATGTAGAAGCAGCCAACCTTCTTTTAAAAGTCTGTTTACTTTCTTTCTTCCCCGTATCTCAATATTGAATCCTTCTATTTCTTTGATTTTCAGATCCCACAAGGGTTTTGTCAGGGACAGGTTTTTGATAGGCGGTTTTTCGCTTTTCATTTAAGATACCTAAACGCACCAAAAATAATCTGTTGAAAAACATTGGAATAATTCTAAAACAACTGAATAAGACCAAAGATGAAAATAGGTAAGAAAACAGTATACGGCCTGATTACTTGGTGTCGCAGGCAATAAGTGTACACGCAACTTCTCCGTTGTTACAACTGCAAGTATTGCAATTATCTTCTGCCGGGAATGATGTGCCAGTCTGGTATTCCTTATTGTTATACTTGCATGTTTTAGTTTGAGGATCTAATGAATTATTAGAGAAAGATAAACCGTTCAACTTGGAACCCGCAACAATACCAAGCACGAAAGCTGCCAGTATTACCAAAATCAATGAGACTTTATTTATTTTCATTATTTAATGATAGCATAAATAATAAATCAACTATGCCAATTCAAATTTAAAACAGTTGGTATTGACGACTTTAAAACCGATTTCCCTGTAAAGGGCGTGCGCTGTGGTTCTGTGTGGTCTTGAAGTCAGATAAACAACCCGGACATCCGATTTTTTCGCTTCATCCATGGCTCTAAGCATGAGCGCTTTACCTATTCCTTTACCCCTATATGCGGAATCCACCACCAGGTCTTCAATCCAGGCTTTGCTTTTTCCCTCTATTTTACGGTAGCTTATCATTGTTACCATTCCTATAGTTTTTCCTGCACTATCCTGTGCCACAAAAACTTTAGTTGTGGGAGATTTGATTACTGTATCCAGTAGTTCTTTTGTCACTGCAGTTGAGGATTCCTTATCGAGCTGGGGTAATAATCCCGCAATGTCTTTGACGATACCGGAATCAATTTTTGTTAATTTTTTCAATGTAAATTCGTTTTTCATTCTAGAATTATACATATATTCCCGATATTTTATCCCCAGACTTTTGCTATAGACGGGTAGCGGTGAATGTTTAGATGGTCCATTATGGCCAGGTTCCATCCAGTATGGAGGATTTCATGATTGTTGAGGCCCCAGATTGCAGATAATGCCGGAACGGATTTGGTACTCCAGGGCACTTTGACTTTTTTTTCGGAGATGGATTTGTCACTTAATGCCTCTATCAGTTCTGTTTCAGATTTTGTAAGCAGCTTGAGCAGTTTGTCCTTTGAGAGCCTGAAATGGGGGTGGAGGTCTGCATAATTGATTCCGAATTTAAGCTCGCCGCTTTTTAAACCGTTGACATAATCCCTTGTCGTATCAATCTGATGGATAAGACTTTCTCTCGGACTATCTGACTTTCTGTGATAATTGTCGACCATCCTGAAGTCGAATTTCTCTTCAGGCACCAGCCGGTAAAATTCCCTATTTATTTCCCTGTTGATAAAAAACGTCTGCAGGAAATCTCTTGCATTTTTGGGCAGCCTTGAAAAATCCATAATAAATATATTTTACTTTATATCACTGCCGATTCCATGAACTCTAAATTCAGATCTGCCGTATTCATCCCGGTCTTTATGCCGATAGGCATGGGAAGATTTATGTTCTTATGCCCGAAATCGACTTCCGCCATAATGGGGAAGTCATAATCCTTTACTATATCCATTATAATCTCCCGGGGCTCCGGTTCGTATAAACCCTTCCAGCCGGTGGGTTTGATATCCGGCATTTTTCCTATCAACATACCCGATATAACGTCTAGGATACCTGCATATTTAAGCTGGTACAGGCTTCTTTGAATTCTATAGGAGGGGGTATTGTCAATTTCCCAAAACAATATTGAACCTTTTAAACTGACCAATGAGGGGAAATATTCCGTGCCCAACAATGAAACAAGCATGCTTAAATTGCCACCAAAAAGTATTCCCTCAGCTTCACCATTTCTCCACTTTTCCCATTTTGTAACAGGAATTATTTTTCCAAGCGGTTTCGTTGAAGTTAGAAGATCCGTATATGTTTTTCTTACATGATCTATAATCGATTCATCCCTGATTAATTGGTGCCAGACATAACCCAATGTATAGCTTAATAAACCCATATGAAAGCCAACTAATCCAGTCTTGGCAAACATTGCAACAAGCAGATTAGTGATATCGCTGAATCCGATAAACGGTTTGGGATTTTTTGCAATCAACTCAAAATCCAAATGCTCCAGAATATCAATAGCAGCATGTCCGCCGTCATGGCCAATAATCGCCTTTATTTTAGGATCAGCATACATCAGGTTGATATCTTCCGCCCTCTCTTCAGGCGTACCGGCCATCCACCACCTGGTTTTTTTTAGGTTTTTTCCTTCCGTCAATTCAAAACCCATTTTCTCCATCTCTTTTTTACCGTCAACGTACTGCTGATGGTAGTTGCTGAAATCTGTATCTTTGGTAGGAAAAGGAAAGGAAGGTGCGACCAATCCGATTTTGTCACCCGGATGAAGTCGCGAAGGCTTAACTGTTCTCATCATCTAATAATATCAGAACTGATACGTTTTTTGTGTTAGGGTAATTTTTAATCATTTCCTACAGATTATTTACTATCCTATTTAAACATTATGATAATTATATGAGAATAATGACTTTAAAAAACTTGCTTATTATGGCAGTTGTCCATTTCACTGCCATGTATTTCTTGATGTTCGCGATGGTAGAAAAAACCGAGGATATTTTTCTGAATCTTAATAACTTGTATATGGCAGGTCTAATGACCGCACCTATGCTTATGATGGAAATTATCATGGCGCATTCTATATACGGCAACAAGCTTGCGCTTTTAGAAATATTAACCGCCAGTATAGTCCTGTTCAGCCTATTTTTCTTTTTTGTCAGACAACAGGTTGCTATAAACGACGAAGAATTCCTGAGATCCATGATCCCACATCATTCGGGAGCATTGCTTATGTGTAAAAGGTCAAACATACGGGATCCGGAAATTAAAAGGCTATGCAACAATATTGTCAAATCCCAGCAGTCGGAAATTGATTTGATGAAAAAGATACAAGATAGATTAAAGTAGGCAAATTACCAAAGCTTAAAGTGAGCAAACCCATCAGGGTTGAGATTTAGCGTTGAAAACAATTCAAATCAGCTGCCCAGCCTCGATTTGAACGAGGATAAATAGATTCAGAGTCTATTGTCCTACCGTTAGACGACCGGGCAAATCCCGTTAACTAATTTTTACTAACATATTTTACTATATTATTGTTTACCATTCATTCCTATCCACTTAACCTGTGATAACCCCGGCTTAGCCAGCTCAGGATACATCTGACACATTATAGTCCCTGTTGCATCAAGCAAGGCTTTAGGAACTCTGCCTTCGGCTGACTTTCTACTTAATGATGAAAAAACTTCCACTATCTTCATCTTGTCCTGATACGTTCTCGTTGCGTCTAATGAGGAACAGACTGTATCTGAAACCGCAATAATCGGATTTAACCAATGTTGAGACCTTATCAGATCGGGATCTTTTGTATGTCTGTTCATGCCTATACTGTGCTGGTTGGCAAACAATGCCAATATTTCAGGCAAACCTGCCATTCTGATGATTCTGGCACCTTCGGCTCCATGATTTCTCAATAATCGGTATTCCATATCTGAGAGAATGCTATTATTTTTTCTGTTAAGAAGATGAAGGGGAATGGTTAGCTTGCCGATATCATGAAGCAGTCCACCGATAAAAACAGTTTCAACATATTTTTCTTCCAAACCTAACTCCATAGCTAGTCTCATGCTAAATTCAGCAACATTCAGGGAGTGGTTTAATGTAGGCATATGATACAATTCCAGCTGTTCTAGAAGATAAGTAATAGTATTCAGCTGCTGACTGTTAAGAAGTAAACCCTTATTCGACCTGTCTATTAAAAACGGAACCTCCTTTATCATATTTAACCGAATATTATACCCTAATTTTATTTTGTATAATATATTTTGTATGGCAGGCGATAAATATTCGGCAATTTGGGTGTCGTATAGTTCAATTTCAGATTTTTTGAAATGTCCCCGGGCATATTATCTGAAAAATATATATCGCAGTCCGGATACAGGGCATAAAATCAAGCTTATCTCTCCACCACTGGCTTTAGGCCAAATTATTCATGAGGTTATTGACGGTATTTCCCTTTTGCCAACAGAAGAAAGATTTAACGAATCATTGGTTATCAGGTTGAATCGTATTTGGCCCAAAATCAGCGGTAAACTGGGAGGTTTTGACAATAACGAGGTCGAACAGCAATACAAAAAAAGAGGAGAAGAAATGCTTTTACGCATCATGAACAATCCCGGACCGTTAAAAAAATTAGCTATTAAGATAAAGATGGATTTACCTTACTTTTGGCTGTCGGAAAAAGATCGTCTTATTTTATGCGGCAAAATAGACTGGTTGGAATATCTTAGGGAAACGGATACAGTCCATATTATAGATTTTAAAACCAGCAAAAGTGATGAAGATCCAAAATCACTGCAACTTTCCATTTATTATTTATTGGCATCCAACTGCCAAAAAAGAAAAGTAGTCAAGTCGAGTTATTGGTACATTGAAAGGAATAACGAACCAACCGAGCAAAAATTGCCGTCTGCCGAAGAAGCTGAAAACAAATTGCTGGATATTGCCAGGCAAATCAAACTTGCCAGGCAATTGAATGTTTTCAAGTGTCCCCAAAAAACAGGCTGTTCGCATTGCCGAGCATATGAATCCATTATCCGGGGGGATACTGTTTTTGTCGGCACTAATAACTACAACGAAGATATCTACATCATGAACAGTTCCGGTATGCCCAGTGAAGATCAAAGTATTATTCTCTAGAATTGTTCTCTGTACCAAGCCTTCTTTGCTAATAACTTTGACTTCAGATTCATTGAATTAAAACAAAGCCCGGATATCGTATTGGGAATCTGAAGTAATTACAAAAGCTTTTTTAGGATATCTTGGCAAAGAATACCTTAGTCTGTTTTTGGGAATGAGAATTTTGCCGACATAATCCGGCAATTCTTCATGAGACTTACCGTAAATATATACTTTATATTCATCAATATAGTATTGGGCGGTAAAATAATCCAATTCACTGGTTACATAGACTTCGTCCTGCGGTTTCAAAAGACTTTTTATTTCATGGTAAAGCCTTCGGTAATCCGATTTTTTTTGATATTTCACCAGATAATTCTGATAATGCAGGCTGAACGTAAACAAAAGGATTACAATTATATATTTAATTATTCTGGGTAATGCTTCACTTGAGACAGCTAACAAAAGAATTAGACCGACAGAACAAAAAATAAAATACCTAGGATAATAAACCGGCTTAATAAAGTATGAAACCGCAATTAACAGTACTGGTATTCCTGTACTCCAAAGCAATAAAAGCAGGTGGTTATGCTTGGCGGTTTTTTTTATTTTAATGGCGCCGACAATAATAATTGTTAAAAAAAGGGCAGACACTAGGATTCCATAATCAAAATAGACACCTAACAATTTGTCACTACCGGTAAAAGTAGTGAATAAGAAATTCAATATTGTTTTGATGGTTGGTTTTTCTATCCAAAAATAAGCAGGTAAGAAAGATTTATGAGCCGATACGTATAATAACCAGGGTAAGAACAATAAAGCTAATAATATTTGGTTTTTAAAAATGCTTAAAGTAAATTTTTTCTTCCTGTGAATAATATACTTATATACTGCTTGAACGAAAATAGTAAAAACCATGAAATAATGAATATATAAACCCAATAAAGTTGAAATCAAATAGAGTTTATTCTTCTTGGTGATGAAAGCGTAAAAGGACAGCGCGGCGATAAATGCTAAAAGAGAATACATCCTGGCTTCAAAAGCATAGTAAATTAAAAAAGGATTAAGGGCAGTTAATAAAACATAAACAATTATTTTAACTTTTGAAAAATTGAATACGTTTTTTAAAAAAAGGTAGACGACATAAAGTGTTAGCCAATAGAAGACAAATGATATGCTTCTGATTGATATTTCGGAAGACCCGAATATTTTAGTCCAGAAATGAACCAGAATATAATAGATTGGCGGATTGAAGTCCATTGATGTCAGATATATTATCTCTGGTATACTTTTTTTAGCCAGAATATAAGTAAATGCTTCATCTCTCCAAAAACTCTGAACTAGGAATAAAAGAGGGGTTTTAGTAAAAAGAAAAGACATCATACTTTTTCAGTCACCTTATATTTAATTGGTTTGCCTAATAGTATCCGGGTGTGGGCTTCCAGTGCCGGCAATGAAGAAAACAGAAAAGAGATGACCGGCAAAAGGTACCATTGAATAAACAATAAAGGAAGAGATCTCAATGCGGTTTTCATTTTGACTTTTGTCCGCAGCTTGATATCAAGATAAACATATAATAAAAGCATAACCGAACTTAAAGTCAGTATTATTCCCGACAACTGCGGCAATAAAAAACCAAGAACGGTTCTTTTGAAAACGGGATTAATCAAAGGAGGTATGGAAGCGCTGATTGTCAAAATAAAAAAAGATGTCGGCCAGAAAAGATGGGTTTCCGCAACAAAAACGATTTTTTTTAGTTTGCTTACAACGGGTACGTGAGGAGTAATAAAGAATTTTTTTAACGCATATCCGATATCGCTGACACCCCAAGCCCATCGCTTTTCTTGTTCGTATCTGTTTTGCAAGGTTTTCAAAAGTTTGCCGGAATACACGGCATCTCCGTTGATTATGGTATAAAGAGGTATTGTTTTGACTTTGTCACCGAATGTAAAAAAAGCCTGAAAGTAAATATGCCAGTCTTCGGGGATAATATCAACATCCCAATATCCGACTTTCATCAAAAGCCACAGGCTGGAAGAATAGGTAGAAATTTGTATAAGTTCGTCCTTTTGAGATAAAAAAGCCAACCTAAGAATAGATGATAGGGTTGCTTGTATCCTGACGATGATTGGCAACTGCCAGAAATTCTTATATAACAACACAGGCGCCCAATAAAAATGATATAAGCGGTCGTGGTCGCGCAAATATTCGTTGGTCAAGTAAGAAAAATAATTTGGAGAGATATGGCTGTCGGCGTCACAAATGGTAATAATTGTATTTGAAGGAGACCAGTTTCTTTTTTCAACGTACGATTGGACAAGTTTGGCAGCATATGTTTGGTTGCTAGCTTTGCCCGCCTCTTCTTTGGGTAATAAAGGATGGTAGCAAACCAGAATATCACCGAAGAATTTTTGGTATTTATTTGTTAATAATTGCGCTTTTTCTTTTGCTTCGATTTCCCTTTTTTCAAAAGCCAGCACTAATATCAAAGACTTATAAGGATAATCATTGGTAACCAACGAATCTATTGTGGACTCAAGCTTATAAAGAGGTTCCTTGAAATTAGGAATGATTATGAAATGATTAATTTTTTCTGTTCCTTTATTTTTTAATATGATTTTCTTGTAATTAATTTTGCTGTGTTCTGCTATTTTTTGAAATGAAAGGGCTGCGTGGTAAGATGTTTTTATACATCTGTAGAAAAAATATAAGTCAAAAGCAATGATAAAATAAGCAACAACAGCAGGATGAAAAGGAGAAAGCCATAACGGGAAAGTAATCAACAACCAGGCTATAAGCGGAATGAGCCCTTCAGTTAATTTTAAAAAAAATTTTGAGTAAACAACTCTTTCTGACATAGCGATATTATACCAATGATCGCTTGATTTATATTTTGAACAAGAGTACACTTCTTTTGTCACCCATGAGACAAATATGTGTAGAATGTTTTAAAGCCCTATCAGTCAATACACGTTTTCGTATCTTCCATTATTTGGAAAAGGCTAATAAGGGTGTCAATATTTCCGAGTTGGTAAAGATAATCGGTTTAAAACAGCCAACAGTGACTTTTCATGTGAATAAATTGGCCAAGGTGAATCTTATTAAAAAAAAGAAATCCGGTAGAGTTACTTTTTGTTCGATTAGCCCTCGATGCAATAACTGCCTGCTTATCAAAAACTAAATACTCCCGAAATAATATATAATCATCTATATTTATCTTGAATTATAAATATGGCAAAAAATCTGTTGCGGTATTATCAGGCTTGGCTGTTGAGAAAACAAGGAAAAACTCTTTTGCAAATAGGAAAAATTATGGGTTTTAGTTTGGAAAGGGCTAGGGTGATGGTTAACTACATAAATTTTATTATTAAAAGGAAAGACAGTCATTATTTGGAATTGAAAAAAATTATTGCCAAGCCTCGCAAATTATCCTGAAAGGGCAATGGCTACACCAAGGTCCGACTTTTGGTGAAAACTTATTGCTTTTTATGAGCCCTACCATCTCTTTAACTTCTTCTTTTACTTTTCTTAACTGATTATCTGTCGGTTTTACCGTCAGACTGTCTCCGCTACGAAGAAAATTAAAAGTTAAATTAATTTCAGCCAATTTTTTATTATAAATACCTTTGTCCATTGCCGCCAGGGAATAAATAGATAGCTGCAAATTAGACAAGATATTTTTTTCGTTTGGTTTTTTCCCCGTCTTATAATCAATGATTTCAATGCTATTGTTGCTTATTTTGTCTATTCGGTCGATTTTACCGATAATGGATATTCCGTCTATTTTGATTTTGAATTGTTTTTCTATATCCAAGATCTCAAGGTTTGTGCGGTGATATTTGTCGTAATAATTACCCAGTAAAATTTTTCCTTCTTCTTTCATCTTTTTTTCATGGATTTTTGAAGAATAACCAAGAGGAATCCATTGCTTATCATAGATCTTCAATAAATCCCTTTTTTTAATTTTCTTTTCATTCCGAAATCGTTGATAAAATTCCTGAAGGGTTTTATGGATGGTTTGCCCAAATGTCAAAGATGAAGTTGGAGAAATCGGTATGCGAAGAACATATTGATATTTATACCTTAAAGGGCAAAGCTTATAAGTTTCCAGTTGGCTAAACGAAACAGAACCAGACTTGAACAAAGAAAATTCGTCTATTTTTTCTTTTTCCTTTTTATAATCTAGCATTGTCAAATGATTTTTTTGCTTTGTTTGTTTTTTTTCTTCTTTTATATAGAGCGTTCCCAGTGCTTCGGGCACAAAAGGCGAAATTTTTTGCTGCCGTTTGCCTTCACCGTAATATTGGGCGGATGTCAAATAGATCATATCTTTTGCCCTGGTTAAAGCCACATAGAACAGCCTCCTTTCTTCTTCGAGGTGGTAATCTCCAACAGGAAGAATTTCCTTAATTAATGCTTGCGGAATGGGGATGATTTCCTTTTTTTCCCGTGTGGGGAATCTGCCGTGCGTCAGATTGACAATGAAAACAACCGGGAATTCCAATCCTTTGGATGAATGAACTGTCAGAATATTCACTGCATTGAAATTGGGTATATCTGTTTGTACCGATATAGGCGATTCACCTAATTCCATACTCATATCCAAAAAGTCATTAGCCACAAAAACAGAAGCATCTTTATACTCGTTTTCGAATGATTTTAAGATGCTAAAGAACTTAGAAATATTAAGGGCTATTTTTTCCTCTTTTTCCGTTTTGTATTTAACTAACTTCGACAGATAGCCGACGTCTTCAAGAAAAAAATATATAATCTGGCCGGCAGTTTCTTTTCTGATAAGGTCCAGATGCCTTTTTACCATCTTGTATACTTCAAAAAGCTTTATTCTGGATTTTTCGGTAATGAGCGGCAGATATTGTTTATATATTTCGAATTCAGGCCTGGATATTTCCTGATGATAAAAAGACAAAAAAATTTCTATTGTCTGGTAAAGAGATCTGTTAATTTTCTTGGAAAATGAGAGCAGTAAGCTAATGTCCTGGCTGTCTATATCCAGAATGTCCATAGATATTACTCTGTAAAACGAGACTGAATCATCAATATCGGACAGAAATTTAATATAGGCGATCAAATCTTTGATTTCCGGTTGTTTAAAAAGCATTCCCGGACCTATGAATTGATAGGGTATTCCCCGGCGTGACAGAGTCCTCATGAAAGGTTCCGTATGGTTGTTGGCACGGACAAGAATAGCCATTTCCGAGTATTTGTATTTAGTTCGAAGCGCCACTATTTTATCGGCAATAAATTCTGCTTCGTCTTCTATTGAGTTGCCGTGGTAGAACCTGATGGCATTATTGCGGTTTTTTTTAACGGAAAATAAATTTTTGGAAATACCCATTTTTGCTTCCAGCGTGTCCGGGTCATTATATTTAATCAACTTATAACTGGAATCCAAAATAGTTTGGTTTGAACGGTAATTTATATTGAGCGTAACTTGTTTTGTATCAGGATAGTCGTTTATGAAAGACAAGATATTTGATACCGATGCACCCCTGAATTTGTAAATCGCTTGAGAGTCGTCCCCCACTACAGTCAAGTTCGGATGTTGATTGGCAGGGCAGAGCATTTTAATCAACTCATATTGACTGATATTGGTATCCTGAAATTCGTCTACTAATATATAAGTAAATTGTTGCCGATATTTTTTTATTAAATTGGGTCTTTTTTGAAACAATCGAATAAGATAGTAGACCAAATCGGAAAAATCTACCACACCTTCTTTCATCTTCAATCTTTGGTATAGGTCGTATGCTCGGGCTAATTCCAGATATTTTATAGATTCTTCTTTTTCAGCTTCTGCCCATTTTTTATACTCTTCCGGAGTTATATTTTCATCTTTCAATCTTGAAAAATGCGCCAGTAAAGCTTTGATGAATTTTTCCGGATGGCTTAGCGGACGGTAATAATCAAGATTGAGCATAAACAATCTTTGACGCAGAAAAATAATTGATTCCGCTTCTGTCATTAATCTGTAGCCAGGAGTCAGTCCGAAATGTGTGCTTTCTTCTTTTAAGATTCGATCGGCAAATGCATGGAAAGTGGAAATCCACATTTGGAAATAACCGTAAGGCATGATCTCATCAATCCTGGTTTCCATTTCGGTAGCCGCCTTTTCCGTAAAAGTCAGGGCAAGTATTCCATCAGGTTTGACCAAGCCTGTTTTTATCAAATATTTTACTTTTTCGACCAATACGTGGGTTTTTCCTGTTCCCGGACCTGCGATTATCAAAAGCGGACCGCCGGTTGATTCTATTGCTTTTTTTTGTTCAGAATTCAATTTGTTTACTTCATTTTCCATAAATTGGATACGGGGGAGTTTTTTCAGTATAGCACAAATCATGAAGTTTTATGATGATCTTTGTGGCGTACATGATGGTGTTTTTCAGTAGATATACGGTTTTGGTAATAAGCCTCATAGACTCCCACAAAAGCATAGATTACCAGCATGATGAAAAAAACCAGAGGCAACGGGATAGGTTTAAACGATATATTGAACAGATTGCCGATATTCATAGATGGTCTATAGATCATCAGTGAATAATCTAAAATCAGAGGTAGAGTAACGGCGTGAAATGATAATTGAAGGATTTTTTTGTAATGGACATTTTTTTTGAGGATAAATTTAAATACTACGAAGATCAGTGAGCAGATTATCACGAGATAGAACAAAGTAGTGATAAAAGATAGCAATGGAACCAGTATAAAAAGAGCAATGATAAATCCGATATAAAACAAAAATAGTGTTTTTTGAATAAATTGTACCTGCGGAATTATGTCATTGATATTGTTTTTTGTAATGATTGTATTTTTGATGCTGGTAAAGGGAACGGTTGTAATTGTGCCGGAAAAATTTATGACAGCTTCTCTTGCGGTCAACAAGGCATAACTTTTATATTGTTTAATTTTATCGGGCAAGGCTGATTGGTCTATGACCATTAACAAACGTGTCCTGTCGGGTGATTCCCACCAAAAAAAATGCGGTTTATTCAAATTGGTGAATAATGTTCCGTTTTGGAAATTTAAAGTCAAGCTGTCGGGGTAATTCTTTAAACCGCTTTCAACACCTGATATAAATGATTTAAACTTATTATAAGGATATTGATAAAGAGTGAACAAGACAAATAAAAAACTAAGCATTAAGATCAAGGCGGAAAAGTATTTGGCTGAAAATGCGAAATGAGTTATTTTTATTTTTTGGTAATAAAACGCACGAGGTATGATGCTTTTGAAAAAAACGTAGAAAAAGGTCTTGACTTTTAAACCCATGCAAATTATGATAAGTAATCAGAGAGAGAATGTCAATTGGTTTTCTAAAGCAAAAGCCACATCAGGTGGACTTGCATTTTATCATATAGCAAATTATAATTACTTCTCTTTACAAAAATTTATTAGTTTTAATTTAAATCTATTATGGCACAAGGTGTATTTCAGAGGAACAAACCTCATTTAAACATTGGAACTATTGGACATGTTGATCATGGAAAAACTACATTGACTTCAGCTATTCATTATGTTTTATCAAAAAAAGGTCAGGCTCAATTTTTAAAATATGAAGAAATAGATAAAGCTCCGGAAGAAAGAGCGCGTGGAGTCACTATCAACCTTCATCACTCTGAATATGAGACCGATAAAAGGCACTATGCTCATATTGATGCCCCCGGACATGCCGATTATATTAAAAATATGATTACTGGAGCCGCTCAGATGGATGGAGCCATATTAGTGGTTTCTGCTCCGGATGGTCCTATGCCTCAGACAAGAGAGCATATTCTTTTGGCACAGCAAGTAAACGTGCCGGCAATTGTCGTTTTCCTGAACAAATGCGACATGGTCCAAGATAAAGAAATTCTTGACCTGGTAGAAATGGAAGTAAGAGATCTTTTAACAAAATATAAATTTCAGGGTGATAAGACTCCGGTCATAAGAGGTTCAGCGTTAAAAGCTTTGCAAGACGATCCGGAAGCTATTAAAGCCATTGAACAATTAATGACGACTGTGGACGAATTTGTTCCGGAACCAGTCAGACCGATTGATCAACCTTTCTTAATGCCTGTTGAGGATGTCTTTACCATATCAGGCAGGGGCACAGTGGTAACAGGTAGGGTTGAAAGAGGAATGCTAAAGGTGAATGATGAAGTAGAAATAATCGGCCTTAAAGAAACTAAAAAAACTGTCATTACCGGGGTGGAAATGTTCCGGAAAACCCTTGATGAAGCTCGCGCAGGAGACAATGTAGGATTGCTTTTAAGAGGAGTGGAAAAAGACGATGTTCAAAGAGGACAAGTGATTGCCAAACCAGGCACTATTACTCCGCACACGGAATTTGAAGCAGAAATTTATATTCTCACCAAAGAAGAAGGCGGTCGTCATACACCATTTTTCAACGGATACAGACCACAATATTATATAAAAACTACCGATGTGACCGGTGAAGTAGCTCTGCCTGCCGGTGTAGAAATGATAATGCCGGGCGACAATGTCAAGATTACGGCTAAACTTATTTATCCGATGGCTCTTGAAGTCGGACAAAAGTTTGCTATTCGTGAAGGCGGTCACACTGTTGGAGCAGGAGTAGTTACGAAGATAATCAAATAAAAATTATAACGGTTATAAATATTATAATCGTTATATGATTTTCGCTCTTTTATATTATGCCGAAAGGAAGAATTAGAATTCGATTAAAAGCCTATGATCATAGGCTGATTGATGAAACTTGTCAAAAAATTGTCGATACGGCAATCAGGACAGGTGCCTCAATTATTGGCCCGATTCCTCTTCCGATAAAAAATGAAATTTATGTCGTCAATAAATCTTCTTTTATCGATAAAGATGCCAGGGAGCATTTCGGCTTAAAAATCCACAAAAGGTTAATAGATATTGTTAATCCTACAAATCAAACGATTGATTCTTTAATGCACCTCGAACTGCCGGCAGGAGTGGAAGTAGAAGTAAAATCTTAAAATTCATTTGAAATTCAAGTATTGTAGTATATAATAAAAATACATGTTTTTACTCTTTGTTCGGGTTAAAAGGGTATAAAAATATTAACCGGATTGGTAGATAAGCCCCAATCTGGGGCTATTTTTTTTGGGATGAAGCCTTGGCTTGTAAATTTTACAGATAATATATGACAGGTTTTATTCTCGGCGAAAAATCAGATCAGTCTCAAACATTCACAAAAAACGGCGAAAGAATTCCGATAACATTTATCAAAACTTCACAATGTTACCTTATTGATATGAGGATTATATCCAAGGACGGATATTTTTCAGCTAAGCTTGGATTCGGTCAAGCCAAAAATATCAAAAAACCAATGCAAGGAGAATTAGCACGCGCGGGGATAAAAACCCCGCTTCGTTTTTTAAGAGAGATCCGACTGGAAAAATTTGGCAAATCCATTTTGTTATTGGATGAACCTGATAAAAAAGGGATGATTATCGATGATAAAAAAATATATACCGGTCAGGAATTGAAAGCCACGGACGTTTTTAAAATCGGTGATTTGGTAGATATTAGTGGGACTTCTAAAGGAAAAGGTTTCCAGGGAGTCGTTAAACGTCATCATTTTGCCGGCGGTCCAAGAACACATGGACAATCGGATCGTGAAAGAGCTCCCGGATCTATTGGTCAGACAACCACTCCGGGCAGAGTATATAAAGGTAAAAGAATGGCCGGCCGAATGGGTGGAGAACGGGTAACCATAAAAAATCTGGAAGTCGTAGAAGTCCGTGAAGACGGGATTGTTGTCAAAGGTGTAGTACCCGGCGCAAAAAAAGGTATGCTAGAAGTTAGATCAGCCAATTAATTATATGCCAAGAACCGCAAAAAAAACCGAAGACAAAGAAAAAATTAAGAAAACTGAGTTCAATATTCCCGTTTATTCTTTAGCAGGGAAAGAAATAAAAACAATAGAATTACCAAAAGAAATATTCGGAATAAAAGAATCTCCTAGGCTGATTTCCCAATATATAAGAGTATATTTGGCAAATCAACGGCAGGGGACAGCCTCAACAAAAACCAGAAGTGAAGTAGTCGGCTCAACCAAAAAGATATATAAACAAAAAGGAACAGGACGGGCCAGACATGGAGCTTCATCTGCCCCTATTTTTGTTGGCGGCGGCGTTGCCGGTGGTCCAAAACCGCGAGATTATTCTTTAAGAATAAACAGCAAACAAAAACAAAAGGCTTTGTTTTGTTCTTTATCCATGCAGAAAAAAAACATGATTTGTTTGGAATCAGAGAGTTTAAAGGTAGAGCCAAAAACCAAGAATGTTTACGCTTTCCTGCAAATTTTAAAACTGTCTAATCATAATACTCTCTTGATATTGCCTAAAATGGAAAAAAATAACTTAGTACTGGCTAGCCGCAACATTCCCGGTATAAAAATTATAGGTGCGGAACTAATAAACCCGTATGAAATATTAAAAGCCGATAAGTTAATTTTTGTCGAAGATGCGTTAGCAATTATCGCCAAACACTTTTTAAAACATGTTAATTAATGAAATTATAGTCAGGCCAATCTTGACTGAAAAAGCCACTAACCATACAAAAAATAGTACTTATATGTTTGAAGTGAATAGACACGCAAATGCTTACCAGATTAAGGAAGCCTTAACTAAACTTTACCAGGTAAAAATCAAGGATATCAGAGTCTTAATACGAAAAGGTAAAGAAAAAAGAACCGGTAAACGCATGAAAACCAAAATATTACCCGATATAAAAATTGCATATATAGTTTTAAAAGAAGGAAAGTTTGACTTGTTCCCGCAAACATAAATCTATGTCAAAAACTAAAATTGTTAGGAATAAACAAATAAACAGAGATGTTCAACCGGAAAAAAGTCTTATCCAAATCCTAAAAAAACATTCGGGAAGGGATTATTCGGGTTCAATTTCCGTCAGACATCAAGGCGGTAGGCAAAAAAGATATTACAGATTGATTGATTTTAAACGGAATAAAAAAGACATGGAAGCAACTGTTATAAGTATTGAAAAAGATCCAAACAGAAATTCATTGATAGCTTTGGTTTTGTTTGCCGATGGTGAAAAAAGATATATGCTTCAACCGAAAGAATTGAAAGTGGGAGATAAAGTAATATCCGGCGAAAACGTGGAAATAAAAAACGGCAACGCCTTGCCGTTAAAAAATATTCCTCTTGGAATTCTGGTTCATAATATAGAATTATATCCCGGTGAAGGCGGACAGATGATTAGAGGAGCAGGCGGATCGGCTTTAGTGGTGGCAAAAGAATCTCCTTATGTTCATTTGAAATTACCGTCCGGGGAAGTGCGACGTTTTCTTGAAAAGTGTTATGCCACAGTCGGCCAAGTTGGAAACATTGAACATAAAAAAGAGATTATTGGTAGCGCAGGAAGAAAAAGATTGATGGGTATTAGGCCAACGGTCAGGGGAACAGCGCAAAACCCCCGCAGCCATCCTCATGGAGGAGGAGAAGGTCGCAGCGGTGAAGGTATGCATTCTAAAACTCCTTGGGGAAAACCGGCCAGAGGAAAAAGAACAAGGAATAAAACCAAAATGAGTAATAAATTAATCGTTCACAAAAGACATTAAATATATATGGAGTCAAGGACATATTTAAAGAATTTGAGAATTTCGCCTAAAAAACTGCGATTCTATTTACCGGCGATAAAAAAATTAATACCGCAGCAGGCTATTGAACACTTATTTTATGTCAATCAGAAAGCCGGCAGAATTTTGTATAATGCGCTGAAATCAGCTATTAATAATGCGCAGAATACTTTAAAAGTACAGCCGGATCTGTTAAAATTCAAACTTCTGACTATTGAAGAAGGACAGAAAATTAAAAAGTATCAACCTGGAGGAAGAGGTACGGTTAAACCTATTATGAAAAGATATTCGCATATTAAGATTATTATTGAATCTTCCGAACAGGCAAACGAAGCAAAAACAGTCAAAGTAGAAAAAGCCGAAGTAAAGAATAAAATAACTAAATCAAAAGTTTCGCCCAAAGGGCGATCGGCCTCTGGTCGAAAAAGCAAGCAATAAATTATGGGTCAAAAAGTACACCCAAAAGGATTGAGATTGGGTATTATCTATAATTGGAATTCACGATGGTATTTTTCCAATAAGAAATCTTATCGGGAAGCGTTAATTTCCGACATTACCATCAGAAAAGTTTTGTTGAAAAAACTGGAGTTTGCATCGGTTACTCAGGTAGATATTGAACGGGCGATAAATAAAATTAACGTCATTATTTATTCTGTAAAACCGGGAATGATCATCGGTAGAGGAGGAAAAGGACTGGAAGACGTTAAGAAAATCATTTTAGCACAGATAAAAGACGGAAAAAAAGTTAAAGAAATAAAGATTGATATAAAAATTGAACCTGTAAAAAAACCTTATATAAACGCATATTATGTGGCGCAATCCATTGCCCAAAGGCTAATAAGAAATTTTCCTCATCGTTCAGTTATCCATAATACAATGGATAGAACCATGGACGCAGGCGCCAAAGGTGTAAAAATTCAAATCGGAGGCAGGATTGCCGGAGCTGAAATTTCCAGAAGAGAAAAATATTTCCAAGGGACGATTCCCACTTCGACTATCCGTGAGAATGTAGATTTCTGTAAATATCCGGCTTTGACAAAATCAGGTTATGTAGGTATAAAAGTTTGGATTTGCGAATAAAAAAATATGTTATCGCCAAAAAGGCAAAAATACAGGAAACAATTTCGAGGAATCTGGAGAAGAATAGCTGTCAAAGGAGAGCGGTTGAATTTTGGCACCTTTGGATTAAAGGCAATTTCTCCCGCTTGGATTAAGGACAGAGAAATTGAGTCATCGAGAGTTGTTTTGGCCAGAGCTACTAAAAAAGCCGGGAAATTCTGGATAAGAATTTTTCCTGATAAGCCTTTTACAAAAAAACCGCCGGAAGTGACAATGGGTGCAGGCAAAGGTGATGTGGCTTATTTTGTTGCATCGGTCACACCGGGTAGGGTGCTATTTGAAATAGACGGATTAGGACAGGCAGACAGTATTTCTGTACTCAAAAACGTAGCATCTAAATTATCAGTTCGCACAAAAGTAGTCAGTAGGACATAACGGCTATCAGACTCAAATTACAAACCATGAAAAAAATTGTTAAAGAATTAAAAAACAAGTCAAAAGCCGATTTGGAAAAACAAATACAACTTTTAAGGATAGAAATAAGCAAGTTAAAATTGCATGCCAAAGTCAATCCGGCCAAAGATACCAATCTTATAAGAAAGAAGCAAAAGGAATTGGCAAGAACATTAACCGCTGCTTCTGGAATAAAGGAAACAGAGAAATTACAAATATCCAAATAATTATGAAAAAAACATTAATCGGAACGGTCGTATCCAATAAAATGAATAAAACGGTTGTTTTAAGGGTAGAAAGAAAATTTAAACATCATTTATACAACAAAATCTTAATAAGGCATAAAAAATATAAAGCCCATAATGAGAATCTGGATTTGCAGATTGGTGATATTGTCAGTATCGAAGAAACAAAACCGTTATCAAAAGATAAGCATTTTAAAGTAATTAAGAAAATATAAAATTAAAACCATTAAATAAAATATGATTCAACTGAGGACGATACTGAATGTAGCGGATAATACAGGCGCAAAGAAAGTTTCCATGATAGGGTTGCCGAAAAAAGGAAACAGACAATATGCTTATATCGGAGACATAATAAATATTACTGTCAAAGAGGCTATTCCCTATGCTCAGGTAAAACAGGGAGAAGTTTTGCCGGCTGTTATAGTCAGGACCAGGAAAGAGTCGCGTCGAGCCGATGGCAGCTATATAAGATTTGACGATAATGCATGCGTTATTCTGGCAAGTAAAGATGTTAAGGACCCAAAAGGTACTCGTATTTTCGGTCCGATTGCAAAAGAAGTCAAAGATAAAGGATTTGCCAAGATAGCCAGTTTGGCTGAAGAGATATATTGATGTAAAAATTGTATAGATTACAACAGTTATATGAAAATAAAAAAAGGCGATAAAATCAAAGTTATTTCGGGAAAAGATAAAGGCAGGGAGGGTACAGTGGAAAAAGTATATAAGAAAAGCAATAGAATATTAGTACCCAAAGTCAATATTTATAAAAAACACATTAAAAAAAACGAAAAAATGCCTCAAGGCGGAGTGGTAGAATTGCCTAGGCCGCTAAATGTGGCCAAAGTGATGATTATATGTCCAAAGTGTACCAAAATGACCAGAATCGGTTATCAGGTGATAAAAGGAAAGAAATTACGAATTTGTAAAAAATGCAGTAGTAAAATATAAAACAATATGTCATTCCAAATCAATTATAATCAGGAAATCAAAGCAAAGCTTTTCGATGATTTGAAACTAAAGAATATCATGGAAACGCCCAAGATGATAAAAGTAGTATTGAATGTCGGTGCGGGAGAGGCTGTCGAAAGTAAAAATGTTATTGAAAAGGTTCAGGAGCAATTGTCAACCATTGCCGGCCAAAAAGCAGTCATCACCAAAGCTAAGAAGTCAGTATCGGCTTTTAAGATTAGAAAAGGATTGGCTATCGGAGTAAAAGTCACTTTGCGGGGAAAAAGAATGTATGAATTTGTCGAAAAATTAGTAAAGATAGTTATTCCCCGAATTAGGGATTTTCGAGGCATTCCCAACAAAAATATTGACCAGCATGGCAACCTAAATCTCGGTTTTCCCGAACAAACTATTTTTCCGGAAATCGAATACGATAAAATCGATAAATTGAGAGGCTTGGAAGTGACTATTGTCACCAACGCCAAGAATAAAGAAAAAGGCAAAAAACTGTTTGAATTGTTAGGAATTCCGTTTAAAAATTAATTGAAAAGTTAAATAACTATATGGCGAAAACATCGGATGAAGTGAAGTTTAAAAAAAAGCAGAAATACGAAGTTAGATACAGAAACCGCTGTCCCTTATGCGGACGCAGCCGTGGCTACATGAGAAGATTTGGCATGTGCAGGATATGTTTCAGGGAAAAAGCTTTACAGGGAGAAATACCAGGTGTAAGGAAAGCATCATGGTAAAGTTATAGCATTTATTATCATTATAAAAATTATATGAGCCGATCACTGAAAAAAGGACCGTATATTGATCAAAAATTGCTGGAGAAGATAAATAAACAAAAGCAAACGAACCAATATACGACTATCAATACATGGGCCAGAAGTTCCCAAATTTCACCTGAATTTGTGGGGCATAAAATTGGTATCCATAACGGAAGAAAATTTATTGAAATTTTAATTAGCGAAACCATGGTTGGCCACAGGCTGGGAGAATTTTCACCAACCAGAATGTTTAGAAGCCATGGAAAAGTTACTAAAAAAGTTGTTGAAGCAACTTAATAATCTTATGACAAATTCATTTATCGATTTAATAATCAGGATTAAAAACGGATACTTGGCTCGAAATGAAATCGTTACCATTCCATTCTCAACTTTTAAGGAGGAAGTGGTTAAGAAGCTGATTGAGCTACAGTATGTTAAAGGTTACGAAACAACCGGAGAACTCAAAAAGGAAATAGGCATTCAACTGATTTATCACGGCGGACAACCAGCTATGAGCGACGTAAAAATATTTTCCAAACCAGGACAAAAGAATTATGTTTCCTACAGAGATCTTAAGTCGGTGATTAGCGGTTACGGTTTCTCGATTTTATCAACTTCCAAAGGTATTTTGACCGATAGGGAAGCAAAAAAACAGAAAATCGGGGGCGAATTATTATTTTCGATTTGGTAAGTTAGCGTCAGGCAAAATATATATGTCAAAAATAGGCCAAAAACAAATTGCGATACCGGCATCAGTGACAGTTAATGTGGATAATGAAATAGTGCACGTCAAAGGTAACAACGGCGAACTGACGATTAAAGTTCCCAAAAATTTGGATATCAAATTGGAAGGCTTGAATCTCAGCATCATTCGTTTACAGGAAGACAAAAAGACTAAATCTTTACACGGTTTATACCGCCAAATACTTGCTAATGCCGTACAGGGAGTTGAAAGTATGTGGCAAAAAAAGATGGAAATAGTTGGTACGGGTTTTAACGTCAAACTGCAAGGTGAAAGTTTGGTATTCAAACTGGGTTATTCTCATCCGGTTACATTTGAAAAAGTCGAGGGTGTCCGTTATCAAGTTGACGGAAATAATAAAGTGATAATAATGGGTATAGATAAACAACTGGTCGGACAGGTTGCCTACCAAATCAAGCTGTTAAGGAAACCTGATGTTTATAAGGGTAAAGGTATTCGTTATGAAGGTGAAAAGTTAAGAATTAAGCCGGGAAAAAAAGCTAAAGCAGCAACATCGGCAGCATAAATAAATATGTCGAAAATATTTCATGATCGAAAATTAAGAAGAAAAAAACGAATAAGCACCCACTTTTTCGGTACGGCAGACAGGCCACGTGTTTCAATTTACCGCTCTAACAAGTATACATATGCGCAGGCAATTGATGATGATAAAAGAACCACTCTGGTGTTATGTTCGTCTTTATTATTAAAAAAATTTAAAGATTATAAAAAAGCCAAAAAGACCGATGAAGCAAAACAAGTAGGAATATTAATGGCAAACCAGCTAAAAGAAAAACAGATTATGAAAGTGATCTTTGATCGCAGCTCGTATAACTATAAGGGTAGGGTAAAGGCATTGGCAGAAGGATTGCGCGAAGCCGGGATCCAGGTATAAGTGCTATTTTTCAATTAATAATTTCCAATATGACTATAATGAATAATAATAGGGATTTGAGGAATTCCGAAAAAAAATTAGACGAAAAAGTATTATTGATCAGGAGAGTTTCTAAAAAGATACCCGGAGGGAATTATGTTACTTTTTCGGCATTAGTGGCAGTAGGCGATAAAAAAGGAAAAGTAGGCGTAGGTATGGGTAGGGCTGCGGAAGTTCCGCCAGCAATTCAAAAAGCCATCAGTTATGCCAAGAAGCATATGATTACGGTTCCTATGAATAAAAACACCATTACTCATCAGGTAATCCATAAATTTAAAGCGTCGTTAATGCTTTTGAAACCGGCTCCTGAAGGAACCGGTTTAAAAGTAGGCAGTGTCGCCCGAGTAATTTTGGATTTGGCAGGCATTTATAATGCATCAGGTAAAATAATCGGTTCAAGGAACCAAGTGGTTAATGCTTATGCGGTTTTAGAGGCATTGAAGAAATTAAAAACAAGGAAACCTTCCATTATCAGTTCATAAGAGAGTTATGTCATTATTATCATCATTGTCAAAATCAGTCAGCAAAAGTAAAAAGAGGCTGGGAAGAGGTCTGGGTAGCGGCAAAGGTTCTAAATCAGGAAGAGGGACGACCAGACATCAGAAAGCCAGAGAAAAAATTCCTATTCATTTTGAAGGAGGCCAAGCCAGGCTGGTTAAAAGGTTTCCGCTTCTAAGAGGTAAAGGAAAAAATAAATCCATGATCAGAAAACCATTGATTATTAAGGTTTCACGTTTAAATGTTTATAAAGATAATGAAACTGTTGACAACCAAACCTTGCTGAAAAAAGGTATTATTCAGAAGCGGGATGTCCGTTTTCCAGTAAAAATATTAGCCGGAGGCAAATTAGAAAAAAAATTAGTTATTAAAATCCCTGTTTCAACTTCAGTGAAAACAATGGTGGAGAAACTAGGCGGTAAAGTAGGATAAAAACAGGTTAATTTATGGAAAGCATAATAGACAAATTAAAGGCTTTGCTGAAAGATCCCGAACTGAAAAGAAAATTAATTTTCACTCTTTTTATTTTTTTTGCTTTTCGGTTATTCGCATTTCTTCCGGTTCCGGCAATAAATCTGGATAGACTGCGGATTTTGTTTAGCCAAAACCAATTCTTGTCGCTGCTGGATATTTTTTCCGGCGGCACATTGATTAATTTTTCTGTTATGGCATTGGGTTTGAATCCGTATATCAATGCCTCGATAGTCTTACAACTTTTAACGGTATTGATTCCGAAACTGGAGCAATTATCCAAAGAAGGAGAATACGGAAGATTCAAAATTAACCAGTATACCCGTTTTCTAACTGTTCCTTTGACAGTCATCCAGGCAGTAGGCATATTTGTATTATTAAAAAACCAAAAAATTATCGGTACATTGTCGCCGGTTGAATTTTTTTCATTCATCTTGACAATGGTTGCCGGTACTTTTATCCTCGTTTGGTTCGGAGAGCTGATATCAGAGTTTGGTTTAGGCAACGGAATATCATTGTTGATATTTGTGGGAATCGTTGGGCGCTTACCGGTTGTTTTAGGCCAGACAGTTTCGGTGTTTAACCAAGAAATGGTTTTTAATATCATTATTTTTCTGGTTTTGGCGATACTGGTTATCGCTTCCGTAGTTTTCATCAACGAATCAATCCGAAAAATTCCTGTATATTACGCAAAAAGGATAAAAGGAAACCGTATGTATCAGGCGGCAACTAATTTTTTACCTCTTAAATTAAACCAGGCAGGGGTGATACCTATTATATTTGCAGTATCATTCGTGCTTTTTCCCCAGCTGATAGGTAATTTTCTAAGTTATGCAAAAAATCCGGTGGTATCGCAAATTGCCAGATTTTTGGCCACCACTTTCAACCCTGCGGGATTTGTCTACAATCTGTTTTATTTTTTGCTTGTCATAGGATTTACATATTTTTATACCGTAGTTGTTTTCAATCCTCAAAAGATTGCTGACGAAATACAAAAGCACGGCGGATTTATCCCCGGTATTCGTCCGGGTTTGGCTACCAAGCAATATTTGGAAAAGGTGTTGTATAAAATAACCAGCGTAGGCGCATTATTTTTGGGTTTGATAGCAATACTGCCGGCAATTTTATCAAAAATAACCGGTTTGAGTAACCTTGTTATCGGAGGTACAGGTATATTGATAGTGGTTTCGGTGATCTTGGAAACTTTTAAGGTGATTGAATCCCAGTTAGTTATGCGAAGTTACGAGAAGTTTACGAAGTAATATAACTAATAGAATAATTATAAATATTAAATAAATTTTATGGCAAAAAAAGGGTCTCGTGTATTAATCGGTTTTACTTGTGAAATATGCAACAAGCAGAATTATGTAACTGAAAAAAATAAAGTCAATACAACCGCTAGTATCAAATTGAAAAAATATTGCAACCATTGTAAAAAACGTACCATCCACAAAGAAAAGAAAAAATTAGGTTGAGAAATAATTATGAAACTAGTTTTAATTGGTATTCAGGGATCGGGTAAATCAACACAGGGTAATTTGTTGTCAAAACAACTGAAAATTCCTTATTTATCAACCGGTCACATATTCCGCGAGCTGGCTAAAGAAAAAACAAAATCAGGCAGGTATATAAAAGAAGTGATTAATACGGGATTATTGGTTCCCGATGAGAGAACAATAAGTATTGTCACGGAATATTTAACTAGACCGGAATATAAAAAGGGTTATATACTGGATGGTTTTCCCAGAACCGTAAACCAAGCAAAGGAATTCCAGAACAATGTTGATAAAGTCGTTTACCTTAAAATCTCCCAAAAAGACGCTCTTTGGAGGTTGATGAATAGGAATGACATTGCCAGGGACGATGAGACATTACCGGCGCTCAAAAAAAGGATAGAAATGTTTTATAAACATACATTACCAGTAGTAGAATATTACGAAAAGCAAAAAAAATTAGTGACTATAGATGGAATAGCAACCATTGAAAATGTAAATCAGGAAATATTAAAAAGTTTTGGCTGGCAATATTCGCAAAATAAAATCACCAGATGGAAAAGAGACAAGAGAATTATATTATCAGTTGTCGGTTTGCCAGGAGCCGGAAAGTCAGCAGCAGCTGCTTTTTTTAAAGAAAAAGGTTTTGAAATCGTTGAGTTTGGCACAATCATCAATCATTATATTGACAAGCATCATTTGGATCATACAGAAACCAACCATAAAAAAGTCAGGGAAGATTTAAGAAGAAAATACGGTAATGATGCTTTAGCCAAACTGAACGAAAAGAAACTACACGAAGTACTGAAAATCAGAGACACTGTTGTTATTGACGGTTTAAGATCATGGGAAGAATATTTGTATTTGAAGGAGACTTTCAAGCAGGAAAGGATTGTTATTCTAGCACTTTACGCTGATAAAAAGATCAGATATAAACGGATTATCGAAAGAGGATACAGAGATCATTTATACGGTGAAAAGAGGGATATTGACGAATTGATAGGAATCAATATGGCGCCAACGATTGGATTTGCCGATTATTTTATTGACGCAAACAGTTCTTTGACCGATTTGAAAGATAGATTAGAGATTATTTACAGGATTATTTATTATTCTTAATGATTGATTTAAAAACAGTAAAAGAGATTGAAGTAATGGGTGAAGGTGGTAAACGGTTAAGAGAAGTTGTAAATGAACTTCTTAACAAAATAAAAGTCGGGATGATGACGGAAGAAATCGACACAGAAGCAGAAAAGCTGATAGTTTCCAAAGGCGGAGAATCATCTTTTAAAAAAGTTGATAATTATTTTTGGTCAACTTGTTTACCGGTAAACGAACAGGTAGTTCATACGCCTCCTTCAAAGAGAAGATTGATGAACGGAGATGTATTGACTGTAGATATCGGAATGTATTATAAGGGATTTCATACGGATTTTGCCACAACGTTAATTGTAGGTGAAACAGAAAACAACCGAATTATTCCTTTTCTGGATACAGGAAAAAATGCACTTTACAAAGCTATAAAACAAGTCAGGATAGGCAATCGTCTTGGTCATATTTCCCAAACCATAGAAAAAGAAATATGCGGCAACGGGTACTTTATAATGAAACAACTGACTGGGCACGGAATTGGCAGGAAGCTGCATGAAGATCCGTTTGTCCTGGGATATTTGGATAGATCCATAGAAAAGACATTATTAATAAAACCGGGATTGGTAATTGCCATTGAAGTTATATATTCGATGGGTTCGGAAGATATATTTCATGAAAAGAACGATGATTGGTCAATACGTTCAAAGGATTCCAGTCTGACAGCATGTTTTGAACATACAGTAGCCGTAACGGAAAAAGAAACAATTGTATTAACATAATAGGTATTTTTTTGCTATAATATTAGCTTTATGAAAGATAACGTAGTTATTGCGGAAGGTGAAGTAATAGAAAACCTTCCGAATACTTTGTTCAGAGTCAAATTATCAAACTCTGAGAAAGTGATCTTGTGTTATCTGTCAGGTAAGATGAGAAAAAATTATATTAAGATTTTACCGGGAGATAAAGTCAAAATAGAAGTTACGCCCTATGATTTGAATAGAGGTAGGATTACGTATCGATTTTAAATATTATGCATGTACAGTCATCGGTTAAAAAAATTTGTGCCAAGTGCAAACTGGTTAAAAGAAAAGGAAGATTATATATTACTTGTAGCAATCCAAAACACAAGCAAAAACAAGGTTAGTTAAATTACAAACTAACTAAAATTTATGGCCAGATTATTCGGAATAATATTGCCTGATAATAAAAGGATAGAATATGCTTTGACCTTATTGTATGGTCTTGGTTGGACTACTTCAGGTAAGGTATTAACTACGGCGGGAATAGATAAAAACAGGAAAGTGAAAGATCTGACTGAAGAAGAAGTGAAGAAGATAACATTAATAATTGATAAGGAGTATAAAGTAGAAGGTGACCTTAAAGAAAACATTAACGAAAATATAAAAAGGCTGAAAGAAATAAGCAGCTATAGAGGGATTAGGCATATTAGGGGTTTACCCGTAAGAGGTCAAAGGACCCGTTCCAATGCGAGAACAAAAAGAGGCAAAAGAAAAACAGTAGGCGCTTTGAGGAAAGAGGTTTGGGCAAAAATGGAACAGGGGAAAACCTCAGCAGAAGCAGCAAAACCAGCAGCAAAATGAAATATTTAACAATTGACAATTGATATTTAACAGAAAAAATGGCTAAGAAAACAGTTCAAAAAACAGTGGAAAACGGCAAGATATTTATCACCGCTACGTTTAATAATACGATGGTGACTATTACCGATGAAACAGGGAAACCTATTGTTGTCGGATCATGCGGTATGTACGGATTTGTCGGTACAAGGAAATCAACGCCATATGCAGCTACGGTGACAACAGAATCATCATTAAGAAAAGCAGTCGAGAGATTTGGCTTTAGGGTGGCTGATGTGTTTGTAAAAGGGATAGGACCGGGTAGAGAGGCTTCATTAAGGGCAATCAAGTCGTCTAATGTTGAAATCAACAGGATCGTAGATATAACGCCGGTTCCGCATAATGGCGTAAGACCGCCAAAGATCAGGAGAGTATAGAATAAGTTACAAGTTTATCAAGTTTCTAAAGTTTATAAAGCAAGCATAATGCACTTTATGAACTTTATTGACTTTATAACTTTATAAACTATTATGCGTTATACAGGACCAAAAAACAGGATTTCCAGAAGAGAGGGAGTGGATTTGGGTTTAAAAACTCCGGGTTCTAAATCACATGCCCGATTATTGAAAAAACTGAATGTCATGCCTGGCCAGCACGGCACAAGAACCAGAAGAAAAGTTTCTGAGCGAGGATACCAGTTGAGAGAAAAACAAAAATTGCGTTTTCTTTTCGGTGTGACGGAAAAACAGCTTAAAAAATATTTTAAAATTTCAAAAGTTAAAAAAGGCAATACAGCGCTGCACTTGTCGAAATTTCTGGAAAAAAGATTCGATAACATAGTTTTCAGGAGTGGCTTTGTTCCAACAAGAGCTGCTGCTCGTCAATTAATTTCTCACGGACATATAACTTTAAACCAAAAAAAAGTGACGACAGCTTCATACCAAGTAAGCGTAGGAGATGTTATCGGTTTCTCAAGCGAAAAAATCATTAAAGTTCCTTATATTGAGAAAATGATTACTAATAAAGATTTTATTACCCCTTCATGGATTGAAAGAAAAGCAACAGTGGGGAAACTTACGGCCGAACCGACTAGCGAATCAATCGAAAACCAGATTAATTTAAGATTAGTAATTGAATACTATTCACGATAATCCCGCGTGTACGGGATGTTTAAAAATTTCACAATTTTTATGTTTAATCCAGCTTTTACAACTCAAAAAGTTGAAGAAAATGCAACTTACGGCAAATTTATTATTGAGCCGTTACCTTTAAGTTTTGGTCAAAGTTTAGGTCATGCTTTGCGCAGAACGCTTTTATCATCACTGCCTGGTGCAGCTGTAACCAATATAAAAATTGAAGGCGTTGAGCACTTATTTAAGTCGCTCAAAGGGATAAAAGAGTCGGCTTTGGAATTAGCTTTAAACCTTAAACAAGTAAAATTTGAATCTGCTCAGGGAGGTCCTTTTAAGATATCTATCCAAAAAAAGAGTCCGGGGAAAATATTTTCCAAAGATATCGAAGGAGAAATCAAACCGGTAAATTCAGATATCTATTTGGGTGAAATAACAGACGAAAAAGGAAAATTGGATATGGAAGCAATAGTAGAAATAGGTTACGGATTTTTTCCGGTTGAGGAACGGGAAAAGAAAGAATACGGTTTCATTCCGGTCGATGCTTTCTTTTCGCCGGTTAAAAAAGTTAACTTCAAGATAGAAGAAGCCCGTGTTGGCAGAAAGACGAATTTCGACAGGTTAGTTATTGAAATATGGACTGACGGCTCTATCAAACCTTTGGATTGTCTCAGACAATCAAGCATGATTCTTTCCGATTACTTTTCTTATATATTATCAGGTAAGGATGCGTCAAAATCAAAAGAAGATCTAATACAACAGGATGTGCAAAAAGAGTCAATTGATAAAAAATTTTACGAAATTATCATTGACGAACTGAATTTGCCTTCGAGAGTTATCAATGCCTTATTAAGAGAGCATATTGAAACAGTGGCTGATTTGGTTAAAGTAGGTAAGGAAAAATTGACCAATATGAAAGGTGTTGGAAAAAAATCAATTGAGCTGATAGAGGAAGAATTGAAAAAAATGGGAATAGAACTAAGTTAAGAATATAACGTTTATTATCGTTATAAAAATTATATGCGACATAGAGATAAAAAAATAAAATTCACTTCAGGCCAGGATGCCAATTCCATGCTGGTGAGAAAATTGCTTTTTAATTTTTTCTCTAAAGGAAAAATAAAAACAACGTTGTCGAAGATTAAAATATTGAAGAGCTTGGTAGAATCAACTGTGGAGAAAATGAAAGAAGAAACGGAAGCCAATAAAAATTATTTATTAAAAAAATTCGGTAACAAAAATTTATTTCCGCTTTTCTTTAAAAATATCGGTGTCACTATGAAAGAGAAAAAAGGAGGATATGTTAGAGTGGTTAGAATCGGTACCAGGATATCCGACGGATCAGAAATCGCCCAATTGGAATGGACACATCCTATTGTCATAGAAAAACCGAAAGAGAAAATATCTGCCGCAGCAAAGACTGCACCGTTAAAAGAAAAACCGGCAATTAAAAAATTAAAAAAAGGAACAAAATGACGTCTTTAACACATTCGACAAAACCCGCAAAATTAAACGAAATCAAAAGAATCTGGCATCTTGTTGATCTGAAAGATAAGATTCTTGGAAGAACTACACCCGGAATTGCCAAGCTATTACAAGGTAAGCATAAGCCATCATATGTTCCATATCTTGATGTTGGAGACTATGTAGTTGCCATTAATGCAAAATATGTGGTTATCAGTGGCCGAAAAGCTCAAACCAAAGTTTATACCCGTTATTCGGGTTACCCGGGAGGATTGAAGGTAATTCCATACGAAGAAATGATGAAGAGGAACCCGACCGAAATAATCAAAAGGGCAGTATCCGGCATGCTGCCAAAGAATAAATTACGCGACCGGAGATTAAGCAGATTATATATTTTTAAAGATGAAAATCATCCGTATATCGGAAAATTTCAGTTAACAAATTCAAAAGATAAGGTAAAATAATATGCCTAAAAAAACTAAAAACATAGAATATTATGAAGCTGTCGGCAGAAGAAAGACATCAATTGCCCGTGTGCGTCTTTATATTGTCAACAAGGAAAAAATCGCGATTGTTAACGGAAACAAAATAAAAGCCGGTGAGATTTATATTAATAATAAGCCGGCAGAAAAGACCTTTCCCGCACTTCAAGAGAAGGAGCAATACTTATTGCCATTAAGGCTTACTCAAAACGAAGACAGATTTGCAATTTCCATATTACTCCGTGGCGGTGGAAGAACCGGCCAAGTAGAAGCTATGGTACATGGGTTATCAAGGGCTCTTCTTCATATTGAAGAAGCAACTTTCAAGCCTTTGCTAAGAAAAGAAGGTTTGTTGACCAGGGATCCGCGAGCCAGAGAAAGAAGAAAGGTCGGCACCGGAGGTAAAGCTCGGCGTTCAAAGCAATCTCCAAAACGTTAATCGTAAGCAATCCCTGATTAGAAAAACTATAATAGATTATATGCCGGTACTTTCCATCATTATTCTTTCTTACAATACTTCGGAGATTACAAAACAGTGCCTTGATTCGCTGTATAGTTCCCTCAAGAAAACACCGGGATTCCGGTTTGAAATATTAATTGTAGATAACGGCTCAAGCGATGGATCGGTTAGTATGCTGCAAAAGTATCAAAGCAGAAACAGTATAACTTTACGGCTTATACTGAACAAAAAGAATGTCGGTTATCCGCATGGTAATAACCAGGCTTTAAAAATCGCCAAGGGATCATTTGTGCTTTTTTTAAACTCCGACACCTTGATAAACCAGTTGGATTTCGGAAAAATAACAGATTATTTAAAATCACATGCCAATGTTGGAGCTTTAACCGTAAAAATTAATTTAGCGTCAAAACAAATTGATCCTGCTTCGCACAGGGGATTTCCAACAGTGTGGAATTCGTTTTGCTATTTCTTAAAATTAGAGAATTCTTTAGGCAGGCTGCCGTTATTAAATCGTTTGTTTGGAGGTTATCATCTTACTTACCGTGATTTAAATACTGTTCATGAAATCGGTTCCCCGAGCGGAGCTTTTTATTTAGTGAAAAAAGCCATCTTGGATATCATTGGCGGTTTTGATGAAAAATTTTTCATGTATGGTGAAGATTTGGATTTATCTATGCGAATAAAAAATAAAGGATTCAAAATTATTTATTTTCCTTTTTATAAGATTACCCACCTTAAATATGCCAGTGGCCTGCAAACAGACAACGCAAAAGACAGACGAACAGTTAAAGATCACTTTTATAATTCCATGAAGATTTTCTACGATAAATATTATGCCAAAAACCAACCGCCTATTATTAATAAACTAATATATTTTATTATTGATTTCAAAAAGTTAATCGCATGAGAATAGGTATTGATGCCAGGCTTTTTTTTCAGACAGGGGTAGGTACTTATATCAGAAATCTTATACGGAACTTGGAAAAAAATGCCCCTGATAACTATCAATTTTATATTTATGTTTTGGAAGAAGAAAGCAGTTTAATTAAGTTTAATAATCCTTGTTTTATAAAAAGGCCGGTATCTTACCGTTGGCATACGGCTGTTGAACAATTAGGTTTTTTAAGTGTGTTATATAAGGACAAGCTGGATCTAATGCATTTCACATATTTCAGCTACCCGGTTTTGTACGGTAAACCTTTTGTTGCTACAATCCACGATATTACTCCGCTAAAATTTATAACCGGTAAAGCATCCACTAAAAATCCCCTGCTATATAAAATCAAGCATATTTTGTTTAAACTTGTTTTAAAAAGACAAGTTGAAAAAGCCCGCACAATAATTACTCCGACGGAAACGGTTAAAAACGAATTGATAAAACAATATGGAGTGCAATTCTCGTCTAAAATCATAGCCTTACATGAAGGAATCAACGAGGAGCTTTTAGGAATAAAAGAAAATCAACAGTTACGCCAAAAGTTTCAGCTGCCTTTTTTCATTTATGTCGGCAATTTTTATCCCCATAAAAACGTGGAGAATCTGGTAAAGGCTTTTTCGGGCATCAGTAATAATTACAAATTATTACTCATCGGGCCAAAAGATTATTTTAGCGCCAGGATAAAAGATTTAGTGCGTAAGTTGAAGCTCAATTACAAGATTTATTTTTACCATAATTACTCATTGCCCGATCTGGCGTTTTTTTACAAAAATGCTTTGGCGCTGGTAAACCCGTCCTTTTCTGAGGGTTTTGGTTTGCCGTTGGTTGAAGCCGTTTATTTCAATTGTCCTGTTATAGCTTCCGACATTGACGTTTTTAAAGAATTACTGGGAGATTTATATATAAAATTCAACCCGAATGATCCTATGGATATGAGAAATAAAATCAAAAATTTTATAAATAATCGGCCAAAGCCAAACTATAACAAATTATCTAAGAGGTTTTCATTTAAGGAAATGTCCGACAAAACATTTAACATATATAAAAATTTATTGACCGTCCACCATGTCCAATAATATCTTTGTTTTCATTTTCTTTGATTTTATCGGTCAATTACTCATATTAGGTATAGGTTACGAAACAAGAAATTATATCAGTGAAGCTGTTTTAGGGTTAATGACTTCTTTATTCAGTCTTTTTTTATTAATATATTTTTTCGGACTATATAGAAAAGAAAACATCAAACAACTTAATCAAAATAAAATACACTGGAGATCAGTTATAGTTGGGATGGCTGCTGTCATAATTTTAAAATTTGTTTTTGGAATAGTTACTATATTAATTCTTGGTGAAAAAAAAGCTATTTTGGATCTGGAAGCCCAATCGAATAGTATTTTTAATTTCAAATCGGCAGTAGATTTTATTCTTATTATGTTTCAGGTTGGCATACTGTCACCTGTATTTGAGGAACTTTTTTATAGGGGAATAATTTTCAATAAATTAAGGTCAAAATTCAATCTTTTAATATCAATTATTGTCAGTTCTATCGTATTCGGACTGGTTCATGTCTATCCTGCCTTGATTATATGGAGTTTTTTAATTGGCATAACCTTATGCCTGTTTTACGTAAAAACTAAAAATATTATTGCTACCATGTTTTTACATTCAGCCGTCAATCTACTGCCTTTTATTCTAATGTTGATATCGGGATTACAAAAGCTTTTGAACTAATTTAACCCGCCTTCGCGAAATTCCTCCGTGGCGTAAGCCCGTGGTATGGAAAGCGGTGTTTTTCGCTTCGGCGAGGTTTTCGCTCCCGATGAAGCGCTATGGAAGATTCCCCGAGCGTAAGCTCGTGGGAGCTTCAATAAACCTCTTGATTTTTTAGAAGAGTATGTTGTATATTTAATTCTTCTATGGATGACCAACAAAAACAAATAGCAGAGGATAAACAACCGCGCTCAATGAGTGTTTTGGATTTATCGACATTAATAAACGACTATATCAGAACTATTGATGATCTTAAATCCCAACTTAGAACTCACAGACAAATGGTTAAAGATGCTTTGATGAACGATAAAAACTATTACGACCTAACTGAAAAGGCAAAGGCTTTGGGCAAAGAGAAGAATGCCAGAAAGCAAGTAATTATGAAAGAACCGGCTGTCGAAGCTGCGGTTGCCAAGGTACAGGAAGCTACAGAGGAACTTAAGGATTTTGAAGATAAGCTATCCGGCTATCTTCAGGAATACCAAAGAGTTGCCGGGACAACGATGTTTGAGGGATCGGACGGAGACATCAGACAAATCGTTCCGGTTTACAAGCTGGTAAAAAAATCAAAGTTTAGCCCATAATCTTCTAAAATCTGGTAAAATATAATCACTACTTATATTGCTATATTGTTATATTGATATATTCTTTATATTCTTAACAATTTAACAATGTAATATTTATTATGGAAATACGCAATATTGTCATTATCGCTCATGTAGACCACGGTAAAACTACTTTGGTTGATGCTATGCTGAAGCAGACACATACATTTCGTGATAACCAAAAGGAAATGAACGAGACTTTGATTATGGATTCCAATGATTTGGAGCGGGAAAAAGGAATAACCATATTGGCCAAAAATACAGCCGTTGTATATAAAAATGTCAAAATCAATATTATAGATACTCCTGGTCATGCTGATTTCGGAGGGGAAGTTGAGAGGGTTATCAATATGGCTGATGGCGCCATTCTTTTGGTGGATGCTGCGGAAGGTCCATTGCCGCAAACAAAATTCGTTTTGAAAAAAGCCATGCAAGCTGGTTTGAAAATTATTTTGGTTATAAATAAAATTGACAAAAAAGACGCTCGGCCAATTGAAATAATTGAAGAAATAGAAAATCTGTTTTTGGATTTGGCCGAAGACGATACATCTTTGGAATTTTCTACTCTATTTGCTGTCGGCAGAGATGGAAAGGCATTTTATAAATTGCCCCAGCAATATAGTTCCGACATGAATGGAGATCTTCACCCTCTTTTCGAATCAATCTTGAAAGAATTTCCCGATAGCGTATCTCAAACGGACAAACCTTTCCAAATGCTAATATCCACTTTAGATTACGACAATTATGTGGGAAAAATCTGTATAGGAAGGGTTAATAGAGGATTATTAAAGAAAGACGATGCAATTGCATTGGTCGAGCAGGAAAAAACCATTGGCCGCTACAAAGTGCAAAAACTGTATACTACCGAAGGCTTAAACAAAAAAGAGGTTGACCAGGTTTCAGCCGGTGACATAGTGGGAATTGCCGGAATACCTGAAATGACCATTGGTCAGACAATAACCAATCCGGATTTTCCGGAATGTTTACCTGTAATCAAAGTTGAAGACCCGACAATAAAAATAACAATCGGTCCCAATACCAGCCCCTTTGCGGGTAGAGAGGGAAAATTCTGCACATCACGACAGATAAGAGAAAGATTATTGAAAGAAAAAGAAACCAATTTGGGATTGCGTATTGAACAGGATCAGGAGGGGGTCAATTTCGTAGTTCATGGTCGGGGTGAACTACATTTGGCAATTCTTATTGAAACCATGCGGAGAGAGGGTTTTGAACTGCAGATTTCTAAACCGCAGGTGATATACAAAACAATTGACGGTGCCATTAATGAACCGTTTGAAGAAGTGACAATTGATGTCGATAAGGAACACATGGGTATTGTCAGCGAGGAATTTGGTAAAAGAAAAGGGGAGATGATAGATATGATTAGTAATGGAAATAATGTTAGATTAATATACAAAATATCCGATCAAAATTTATTAGGCATAAGAAGTAGTCTAATGACAAAAACAAGAGGAACAGCAATCATGAGTGCGTTTTTTTTAGGTTATTTTCCCAAAGGTTCAATAATGGGAACCATTCGTAATGGGGCATTGGTAGCGGTTAAGTCAGGAACAGCCATGACATACGGTCTGGTTAACGCCCAGGAAAGAGGAACTCTGTTTACCGGACCGGACACAAAAGTTTATGAAGGAATGGTAGTTGGTGTGGGTAGCCGCGAATTTGATATTGAAGTAAATGTCTGTAAAGAAAAAAAACTGACCAACAACCGGTCTGCCGGCGAAGGTGTGTCTGTCCCTCTTATTCCGGCTTCTCCCTTAACTTTAGAGCAAGCCTTGGATTTTATTAATGAAGACGAACTGTTGGAAGTGACACCGGAAAACATCCGCATCCGCAAAAAATATCTTTCCCAATCTCAGCGTCGAGTCAGCAACCGCAATGAAAAATCCCGAGTCACTACTTCGAAAACGTAATTAGAATAGTGCCGACAGACATTAGTATGGCTCCTAATAAAATTAACAGTGTGACTTTTTCCTTGAGTATAATGGCTGCCAGCATGATGGTAAATACCAGACTCAGTTTGTCTACCGGCGCAACTTTGGCAGCATTACCGAGCTGCAAAGCGCGAAAATAAAAAAGCCAGGATAAACCTGTGGCTATTCCGGAAAAGAAAAGAAAAATAAATGAAGTTTTACTGATAGATGACAGTTGTTTGGCCGTACCTTGAAAAAATACAATACCCCAAGCAAACAAAAGAATAACAATAGTTCTGATGGCAGTAGCTAGGTTGGAATTGACGTTTTTGACTCCTATTTTAGCCAGGATAGCAGTCATGGCTGCAAAAATGGCGGAGAGAAACGCGTATAAAAGCCAATTGTTCATTATATTTAATATTTTAACAGAAGCGATAACAGTTAGAACTTTTAAATAGCGGGACGAACTTTTTAAAATTATCAGCTATGGGCTGATTCATACTATTTATCTTGGAACATATAGTTTGACTTTGCTGACATCATTTTTATACACTAGCCGCCATTTGGAATATTTTTCAGGTAATTTTCCCTCACCTACAAGAATATAATTGAATTGTTCGTTTTTATTGAGATAAGATTCGTGTATAAAAGGAAAATCAACATAATATAGATTATGAATTCCGTAAATTAAAACCTTATCGTCTTTTTTGATGGTTTTAGTAAAATAACCGTCTATATCGTAAAAATCCCCAAAATGGAAACGAAGATTTTTAGATAAAAATTCGGATTTCGTTTGCCTGCCCAATATGACAGGTAAGAATTTGAGATTGGCAAACGAACGATAAGCAATTGATAAGGTTGTAAGAAAAAAAACCGACGATATTAAGAAGAATTTGATAAATTTATTTTTTATATCAGCAACAGCCATCATAACTAAAAGGGAATAAACAGGCAAATAAGGTAAAAGAAATCTACCGCCACCGGTGCGGGGTGTGAAATACCAAACAGTCAGAGAAATAACAAAATAGACGGTTAGAATTTTTTTATTGGTGGAAAAGCCTCGGTAAAGAGATAATATTAGAGGCATTGCTATTAAATAAACAGGATGAATAGGATCCGGTGAATTGGTAAAGATCAAAAGCATGTCCTTTATTATATTGATGGGACTGATCAGATCAGGTAAAGAGAATTGAATAGGATATCCGGCAAATAGTGGATAAACCGGATTTCCGGTATTAATATAACTGTATAAAAGCCAGGGTAAAAGCGTACCGATGCTGATGATGACAAAGATTATCGAATCAAGAAACATTTTTCTGAAATCTTTTGTAACAAATAAATTAACATAACCGATAATTCCCAGATAAATCACCATAGAACCAATGGCGATCAATTTGGCAGATGCGGCAAACCCCAGTATGATTGCAGAAAAAATTAGATATCGGATTTTCTTTCCGTCCAGATAAAGTACAAAAGACAGAAAACTCATTATTTCAAAATAAGTTCTTGATAAATCTATATAAGCGGTAATGGACATCCAGCCAACTACCAAATTCGTATAAAACAATAAAACTGCCAATAACGATAAAAATTTATTTAAATATTTCCTTGATAACTCGTAGAGAGGAAAAAGAATTAAAATTCCAAATGTAAAATGGATTAATTTAGCTAATAATTCATTAGACAAAATTACGGCAACTAGATAAAACATCTCAGTTAATTTAGGAAGAGCGGAATAATACAATAACCAACCCGGTACAAAACGGATCTGATGCCAGGATGCGTACAGCTTGGGTAAAGTCAGATGATACCAAAGACTGTCAAAACCAAGTTCCGGACCCAGAGCGCCGACCAGATTGATAATTATTTGGATAAAGACCAAGCATGCGACCAATTTCTCTTTTTTCCCAAAACCAGCTATATCCTTAGCCAATCTTGAGTTTGTATAATTTTTGAAGAAAAGATAAAACAGGATGATCAGAAACAATAAGGACAAATAAATAAACGGTTTATTAAATAAAAAACCGGACAAACCCAGTAAGAAAATAAGATTTCCCAGAAGTCCGATAATAATGGCTAAGGAAAACATATACCGGCCTTACAGGCAATAAATAATAAATACCTGGCAAGCAGATATGATAACCAGAAAAAAAACAAAACGGTTAAAAAATTGATTTTTTTAATTAATTTGATAGACATAATCATTACCGAATCTTTTGATTAATTTTACTCTAGGATTATCATTCAAGCGATCTATAACTGCTTTTGGTTCGGCAATAGATTGGCCGTCAACTTGAAAGCGTTTATTTAGCAGTAGCAAATAGTCATTTAAATGAACGACAATATATTTTACACCAGTTTTTTTCAGTTGCTCGACAGATACATTATCAGGGAAGTTTTTAATTAAAAATCTGGCTTGTTGCTCCCATTGCGGGGGAGAAAAAGCGCTGTAACCGTTAACTGTTTTTCTGAAATGGGCAGTGCTGAAATATTCCCGCTCGAATTCGGTAAAAGAATAAGGCAGCATATCCCAGGAAAAAATAGGCATTTCAATGATTACCGCATTTTTCGGTAAAGTATTAATAAAAGAGTATACTGGCGGGAAATCCTCTTTTTTGGGTATTTTGGCATATTTTAAAGGCAGATTAATTTCCAGAAATATTGCCAGACTGAAAAATATAGTTGCCGTAATTTGAAAACAACGGGATTTTTTTTGGTAAAAACCAGATAATCCAATACCGATTATGACTGCTAAGGTTAGGATACTTAAAACTTCCCATCTGGCGGAATTTCTGATTCCGTTAAAGCCTGGTATAAGATAATATAGTAAAGCATAGGGTAAGGGAATTATAAAAGGCTCTTTGATTACTCTACCTCCCCATTGCCATACCGGACCAAGGCTCAGGATAAAGGCGACAGCGCTAATAATGATAAAAAGAGGCATGTAAAAAGTCTGATTTTTTTTATCCTGATGGTCAATAGTCTTTCCAAAAATATACCTAATGAAGACGAATAAACCCAATAACAGGAATGCTAAACCAAAATAGCCATCGTATTTATAAGGACCATTATCTTTTGAATATAATGCTTTCAGTAAAATCGGCTGTAATCTGGTTTTATCATTCGGATATAAAAAATATTCCGGTCTGTTGGCAAAATGAATTGTGTCCCTGATATCCCTGACATAATTGAATTTTTTTGAAGTCTGAAAATAAGGCCGGCCGATTATTAATATGAGAGATAAGGTAATTGTCAATAAAACAAAAGTTTTTATATTTAACAATGATCGAATATCTAATCTTTTTTTGGACCAGTAGAAAACTACTATAATTAAATAACAGAGGATTAGATAATAACCAGGGAGAAATGTATTGGCTACTTGAATAAGTAAAAATATATTGGAAAACAGTAGAAAAGAAAATTTTTTTTCATTTAAAAATTTAAGGAAGAATAATATTGATAAAGGAACCCATTGGATGGAAACAACTTGCAGTTGAAACATACGGCCTAAAATAAACGGCGAACAAATGATCAGTAATGCGCTGATGAACGAAGTCAAACTGTTTTTTGTCATGTATTTAACCAGAAGAAAAGTTGAAAAACCTAAAAACGCTAAAGATAAAATCAGGTTGACGTTATATGCCATAGCCGGTTCATTTAAAAAAACAAACGGTAAGGTGATAATGGCTGAAGTGAGATGCGGGTCGGAAAAAGACAATGTATTGGCATAAGGATAAAATATATTCGCTTGAAAAAGAGATAGGGGTTGTTGTATCAATGCGTAGCTAACCCAGTTAATAATCCACGCGATTAACAGTTCGTCTCCTTTTCCCAGTATATAATCGGATAAGTGGAAAATAAGCGGGTATGTGATTACAATAGAAATGACAAAAAAGACCAAAAACATGAATAAAATATTTATCTTCATTTTCATTATCCTATTATCCGCATTCATATTACATTATTCAATGGTAGGTCAGGCTGTTTATGGTGACGGTATTTATTATTATTCGCTTACTCGTTCAATAGTTAAAGATCAAAATATTGATATTTCTAACGATATAAGCCATAAATTTAATCCTCTAAGTAATAATTCATTTCAAACAGAAAAAACTGAATCCGTAAAAACAAAAAGTTGGTTCCCAATAGGTCCTTCGTTGTCCTGGATTCCAGCTTTTTTGGCTGCTGAATTTATCGCCAATAACTTTCGGAATGTTTTTCCTAATAACGGTTATTCCGATATATATCAGTTCAGTGTAGGATTGGAAAATATTTTATTCATAGTTATTGGCATAATTATAATGTTTAAATTATTATCAGATTTTTTTTCAAAAAAAATAGCATTGTTGACCTCATTCTTATTTCTTTTTTCTACCAATCTTCTTTTTTACGGTAGCCTGGATGTAATTAATTCCCACCCTTTGTCTTTCCTGCTCGGGTCTATTTTCATATATTATTGGTGGAAAACCTATAAAAAACGGAAAATATATCAATGGTTTATATTGGGATGTTGGTTGGGAGCTTTAGGCTTGACGAGAACGCAGGATTTGATTTTTGGTTTGTTTGCGTTTTTTGACATATTAGTTGTCTTGTACCGCAATAAGCAAACACGTTTGGAAAGCCTTTTAAAGCTTTTTGTTTCTATTATGTTGTTTTTAACCGGAATATTGATAGTATTTCTACCCCAGCTTTATTACTGGAAGATAATATTCGGGAATTATCTGGCCAATCCTTATATGAAAGTAGGTTTTTCATTTTTAAATCCGCAAATTATCGGTGTTTTATTCAATTTAAAAACGGGCTTGCTGATATGGACGCCTGTTTTTGGTCTGTCAATAATAGCTCTGATAAGGAAGATTGACAAAAAGCCGATTTTTAAATATTGGCTGTTTTTCCTTATCTGCCAGCTTTATCTTATTGCCAGCTGGAAAGAATGGCATCAGGGAGGTTCGTTTAGTATAAGGATGATACTGTCTTCTTCGATTTTGTATGCTGTCGGATTAGGATTGATTGTTGACTTTCTTTATAATCGGGGAATACGGTATTTTGTCCTAATGGGCTTTTCATTAGTATGTTTTAATATGGCAGCCATATTTATTTTTTTACTGTACATGTAATTGCTATACTAAAAAAACTCAAGTTAATAACTTATTTTTTCAGTATAATCCCATCTAATCCGCTTTTTCGCCCTAAGGGGCTGCAAACCGGAGTAAGATGGGTATATAATAACCCCAAGATATGTTTAAAGCGAGTAAAATAGCCATCGTCTATGATTGGATTGATAAATGGGGCGGAGTGGAGCGCCTTTTATTAAACCTTCACCAGCTTTTTCCGCAAGCTGATTTTTTAACTTCATATTATAATGATGTTTCCGCGCCATGGGCAAAACAACTTCATATAAAAACATCTTTTATACAAAATTTACCTCCAATAATCAAAAATAGGCGGCTAATGTCCTTTCCTTTTTATCCTTTTGCTTTTGAACAGCTTGATTTAAGTGATTATGATATAGTTATTTCCGTTTCTTCTTCTTTTGCCAAGTCCGTCATTACCAAACCCGGTACTTTACACCTGGGTTTTTTACTTACTCCAATGCGTTTTTTATGGTTATTTCAAGAAGACTACATCAGATCCCGAAAAACCAGATTAATTCTTCAACCGTATTTATCATACTTAAAACAATGGGATTATGTGGCCGGCCAAAGACCCGACCGTATAATTTCCATTTCCGAAACCATTGCCGACAGATGCAAAAAAATATATAACAGGTCATCAGAAGTATTGTATCCGCCTTTTGATACTGGCTATTGGCAAAAAATTAAGCATCAATTATCAAAAACTGAAAATAATTTTAAAGATAAATTCAGGATGATAAATAATAACTATTATTTGGTTGTTTCCCGTTTGGAGCCATATAAAAAAACAGAAATAATTATTGAGGCTTTTAATAACCTAAAAGAAAATCTTCTGGTTATAGGAACCGGGAGCGAAGAAAACAAATTAAAAAAAATGGCTAAAAGCAATATTTTGTTTATCAATAGCCTGTCGGATCAGGAACTGGCTTATTTTTACACTCATGCCCGGGCATTGATCATGTCGCAAGAAGAAGATTTTGGCTATGTTTCACTGGAAGCCCAATATTTTGGCTGTCCGGTGATTGCCTATAAAAAGGGAGGAGCTGCGGAAACAGTTGTCAATGGTAAAACAGGGCTTTTTTTTGATAAACAGCATAGATCGTCATTTATGGATACCCTTGAAAGATTTCATATAATATCATACAATTTGAAAGAAGAATGTCAGAAATATGGTCAGGACAACGTTAACAGGTTTGAAAAGAGAAAATTTAATCAAAGATTATATGCTATTATAAGAGAAGAAGTTAACAGGTAGTCAATATACTATAAATATGAAAGCAGTAATATTTGCCGGTGGGGTAGGCACGAGATTGTGGCCGTTGTCAAGAAAAAAATCCCCAAAACAGTTTGAAAAAATAATAGGCAATAAATCTACTTTGCAACTGGCTATCGATAGGTTAAGACCGGAATTCTCAACTAAAGACATATTTATTGCTACCGGTGAACAATACACAAAAATTATTAGACAACAGCTAAAATTCCTGCCAAAGGATAATATTATCGGTGAACCGGAAAAAAAAGATGTTGGACCGGCAGTGGCTTTGGTTATGGGTATGCTGGCGCAAAGGGATCCTCATGAGCCGGTTGCCATATTATGGAGCGACCATTTGGTGCAAAACGTTAAAAGATTTATTCAAATATTGAAATCAGCTGATAAACTGCTTCAAAAAGACCCTAATAAAATTGTTTTTATCGGACAAAAACCAAGATTTGCTTCGGATAATTTAGGCTGGATAGAATCAGGAACCATTAATAAAAAAATAGATAGAATAGATTTTTTGAATTTTGTCGGTACGAAATATAGACCGAATAAAGACTTGGCTGAAAAGTATTTTAAAAATGATAATTTTTCATGGAATTTAGGATATTTTGTATCAACTCCGGGTTTTATTCTATCTCTATACCAAAGATTTTTTCCAAGAATATTCAAATTGGTAAAACTGATTTTGAACAGTCCTAAAGATCAGTATGCCGATAATATCAAAAGATATTATCATCAAATGCCGGAAATAAATTTTGATAATGCAATTTTGGAACAACTCGACAGGGAATTTGCTTATGTGGTAGTGGATGACATAGGTTGGAGCGATGTTGGAGCGTGGGAAGCTTTAAAGGAGGCGCTCGAAAAGAGTAAGAAGGACAATATATCCAAAGGGCGAGTCTATTTAAAAGACTGTTCTGACAATTTGGTTTACAATTTTAATAATAAAAAATTGATTGTGGGAGTAGATCTTCATAACATGTTGGTGGTGGATACGAACGATGTATTGCTGATTGCAAACAAAAATTCCGTTACAAAAATAAAGAAATTGGTAGAAAGCTTCAAAGGTACCGAGAATGAACGATTAACTTAAATATATGCTGAAGTATTATCTTGAGAAAGAAGGATATAAGAAGAACATCAAGAGAACTCTGGATATTGTCATATCGCTGGTTTTGCTGGTCTTTTTTTCCCCGTTCTATATAATGACAGCCATATTAATCATTATTGATTCTGACGGGCCGGTTTTGGCAGATGTACCTGAAAGAATCGGTGAAAACGGCAGAAAGTTCAAAATGTTTAAGTTCCGTTCGATGATATGCAATGCCCATTATCTTTTAAGGACTGATCCGAGATTCAAGACACTTTTTAACGAATATAAAAAAGGCAGCTACAAGTTAAAAAAAGATCCGCGTGTAACCAGAGTCGGCAAATTCATTCGTAAACATTCGATTGATGAGATTCCCCAGCTTCTGAACGTCCTGAAAGGAGACATGAGTATTGTCGGTCCGCGCGCATATTATCCGGATGAACTTGAAAATCAGCAGGAAAAATATCCCCATACCAAACAGCTGGTTAAAAAGGTGCTATCGGTTAAACCGGGAATAACCGGACTCTGGCAGGTTAGCGGAAGATCGGAAATAAATTTTGACAAACGGATTGCCATTGACGCTTCTTATGTGGAAAACATTTCTTTAATTAAAGACCTGGAAATAATTGCTAAAACTCCATTGGTAATGGTCACGGGTAAAGGAGCAGTTTAATTTTAATAAAAATACACATAGTGGTGATTATGCTATTATGTCATAAGGTTAATTAGCATATGTTATAATTTGATAAATATAAAAAAACAATGGCAAAAATCAATAAAAACATACCAAAATTACTTCTTTTAATTGGAATTCTTGCGGTTATAGCTTACATTTTTATTGTCCGGCCATATCAAAAAATTTCCGCTAAAGGAAAAATGCTTATAGCATCTGCCAGAGAATTAAAACAGGTATTCAGCCAGAATGATATTGATTTGCTTAATACAAAAGTCAGCGCTTTTTCCAGGCAATATGATGATTTTAAAAAAGAGGCCAAAAGCATTTACTGGGCTTCATTTATACCTTATGTATCAGATTTTAAAAACGGAGTAGAAGCAGGAGATTATTTAATCAGAGCATCAAAAGAAGCGATTATTTCAATAACTCCTTATGCTGATTTAATCGGTTTTAAAAAAGGTGAGACTTCGTTTGTGGAAAGATCAGCTGAAGACAGGCTGCAAACAGCCGTTTTAACACTGGACAAAGTTTTGCAAAAAGTGGATGTTATTTCTAAGGATGTTTATGAAGCCGAAAAAAGAATAGCTACCATAAATCCCAACCGTTATCCAAAAAAAATAGGTAAAACAGTAGTCCGGGACAATCTAAAAAACGTTCAGGAACAATTTATGGGTTTGGCATCGCTTTTTGTTGATGCTAAGCCTTTGCTTAAAAAAATACCTGAAATATTCGGGACAGACAGGGAAAAAACATACCTGGTATGGTTCCAAAATGATAAGGAATTAAGAGCTACGGGTGGTTTTTTGACTTCCTACACGATTTTCAAGATAAAAAACGGTAAAATGAGGATTGAGCGTTCGAAGGATATTTATTCATTGGACAATAGCATCAGCGTTCACCCTTCAGCTCCAAAGGAAATATTGGCTTATCACAAAGGTGTGACACAGTTCTATATACGCGATAGCAATCTGTCTCCCGATTTCCCCAAATCCGTCGAATATTTTCAATCTCTATTCCAGAAAAGTAATGAAAGAATCGATTATGACGGAATAATTGCCATTGATACCAAAATACTGGTTGATATGTTAAACATTTTTGGCGATACAGAAGCCAGAGGAACAAGGTTTTCTTCAAAATTAGATAAAAGATGCAATTGTCCGCAAGTTATTTATACTTTGCTGGATGAGATAGACCGGCCGGTCGGTTATATAAAAGAGGACAGAAAAGGAATTTTAGGCGACCTGATGTATGAACTTTTCTATAAAGCTATTGGTTTTTCACCGTCAAAGTACTGGGGAACTTTAGCGCAGGATATGTTTAAAAATCTTCAGGAGAAACATATACTTTTATATTTTACCGAGCCTGATTTGCAGCAAGCTATCGAAAAAGTAAAATTCGGCGGTAGAATAAGACAATTTGATGGCGACTATTTGCATATCAATAATGTAAATTTTGCCGGTGCCAAATCCAATTTATTTGTCAAAGATTCCATTGAAAGCAAGACTATAACCAATCAGGCAGGCAAAATTGTCCGGGAAATAACTATTGACTACCGTAACCCATATCCGCACTCGGATTGTAATTTGGAAAGAGGCGGTTTGTGCATTAACGCCATCCTGCGAAATTGGATCAGGGTTTACGTGCCAAAAGGAGCAAAGCTTATATCTTTCCAGGGATCAGAAAAAAAAGTCAACACTTATGAAGATTTGGGAAAAACCGTTTTCGAAGGTTTCTTGCAAGTAATACCCGAAGGTAAGGCTCAAGTTAAAATAAGTTATGAGTTGCCAGCACTTCCTGACGCAGGAAATTATAAACTATTAATACAAAAACAACCGGGAACTGATGGCCAAAAATTAAAAGCGGAAATCGACGGCAAAACTGTTTATGACGGGATATTCGATATTGATAAAGAACTAAAAAGGAAATAAAAAAATGACTTCCAGCAGACAAACCATTAAATCGGAAGCAATAGTTCTAAGGAAAAGGAATTTACCTAATCAAGACTTGATAATCAACCTATTTACCAAGGACAAAGGAAGACTGACGGTTTTTGCTAAGGGTATAAAAAAAATCACCAGCCGAAGGCTGTCGCACAGCCAAACCGGTAATCTGGTGAATGCGGTGATTTATAAACGAAACGATTATTCTTACCTGCAAGAAACAAACTTGGTTTCGGCTTTTTCCCAAATAAAGACAAACAAGCAAAAAACCAACTGTCTGTACTTTATGCTGTTTGTTTTGGACAGGTTGTTGCCGGAAAACGAAAAAGAAGAACAGATTTATGACATAGTTAAACGGTTCTTAATCGAGTTGTCCAATTCTAAAGAAAACAACCGTCAATTCATCAACCGATACCTGAATAAAATCATGATGGTATTGGGTTATTTACATGAAATAAAACCTCTGGAACAATTGACTTACCTGATAGAAGGAATCATCAATGAAAAACTTCCAGAAATCTGATATAATAGTTTTTTATCAGGCGTTGATCGCTTTGGCAAGCAGGAGCCTAACAATTAGATGAGCGGGTAAACTTAATGGATTATCATTGTTTACCAATTAGGGTGGAACCGCGATTAATACTCGTCCCTAACTTGTTTTTTTTACAAGTTTGAGACGAGTTTTTTTATGGAAAATAACGCTGTTTTATTAATAACCTGCCCTGACCATAAAGGAATTGTAGCTGACGTATCGCAGTTTTTATATTTTCATAACGCAAATATCATCCATGCTGACCAGCATAAAGATTATGAACAAAATTTATTTTTTATGCGAGTCGAATGGAATCTTGATGAATTTGACCTTAATGAAATGGAATTAAAATTCCATTTTATGAAATTAGCTGTTAAGCACAAGATGAAATGGCAAATGCGATTGGCATGGAAGCGTATCAAAACTGCTATTTTTGTATCCAAACAAGATCATTGTTTGGCTGATTTATTATATCGCTATAGTAAAAAAGAGTTGAATATTGATATCGGATTAATAATTAGTAATCACTTAGAGACAAAAAAAATGGCGGAAATTTATAAAATACCATTTTTGGAATTTTCTAGGATCAATGAAAATAAAGAAAATCATGATCGAAAAATATTACTACTCCTGGAAAAATACCGTATCGAACTTATAATTTTAGCTAGATATATGCAAATTCTAAACCCTGAATATGTTAAAAAATATCCGAATAAAATTATAAATATCCATCATTCTTTTTTGCCAGCATTTATTGGCGCTAATCCTTATAAGAAAGCATATGATAGGGGAGTAAAAATAATTGGAGCAACTAGCCATTATGTAACTGACGAGTTGGATAAAGGCCCGATTATTGAACAAGACATATTAAGAGTGACTCATCGGGACAGTGTGCAGGACTTAATTCGTAAGGGAAAAGATCTGGAACGGATGGTGCTTTCCCGCGCTGTCCAGTGGCATGCGGAAGAAAAAATATTAGTTTATTCAAATAAAACAGTGGTATTCAGTTAAAAAAGCAAGAAAGTTATAAGTTTTTCATTTATAATCATAATTATGGAAAAGAATATGGAAGAAATTGTTGCTCTTTGTAAAAGACGGGGATTTATATATCCTTCATCTGATATTTATGGCGGAATAACCGGATTTTGGGATTATGGACCAATGGGTGTGGAATTAAAAAATAATATCAAAAGGGAATGGTGGAAAAAAATGGTTTATCAACGGGAAGACGTAGTTGGTTTGGATGCAGCCATAGTCATGAACCCGGTAGTTTGGGAAAAATCAGGACACGTCGAGGGGTTTACTGATCCATTGATTGAATGCAAATTATGCCATGAGAGGATCAGGTTGGATAAAAAAGAAGAAATAGAAAAACACAGTAGTTCGCCCCATTTAATTAACAATGAAAAAAAATCCGCTGAATGGGTTAAAGAAAATATCCAATGGACTGAGCCGAAAAAATTCAATTTGTTGACAGAAGTATTTTTAGGTGCCACTGAGCCAAAGCAAAAAGCTTATTTACGGGGAGAAATAACTCAAGGAGTATTTGTTAATTTTAAAAATGTTATTGACTCAACCCGGATAAAAATACCTTTCGGTATAGCTCAGATCGGAAAAGCTTTCCGAAATGAAGTCACTCCGGGAAATTTTACTTTCAGGAGCAGAGAGTTTGAACAAATGGAGCTTGAATTTTTTATCAAGCCGAACGAGGCAGAAGGTGACAAATGGTTTCAATATTGGAAAGAGGAGCGGATGAAATGGTATTTGTCACTTGGTATTCAAGAAAAAAATTTGCGATTCAGGGACCATCGGCAGGATGAAAGAGCTCACTATGCCAAATTTGCCACTGATATTGAATATAAAGCGCCATTTGGCTCGCCTCGCGACGAAGCGAGCTGGAGTGAATTTGAAGGGATTCATCATCGTGGTGATTGGGATTTGGGAAAACATGGGTTGCAATACTTAAATCCTTTATCAGGCGAAAGCTTTACGCCTTGGGTGTTGGAAACATCAGGAGGAGTTGACAGGGCAACCTTATTTTTTTTAGTAGATGCCTATTGTAAGGAAGAGAAACGGATTATCCTAAAATTAAATCCTAAAATAGCGCCTATCAAAGCGGCTGTTTTCCCTTTGGTATCAAATAAAGAAGAGATAGTAGGAAGCGCTAGAGAAGTTTTCCTGAAGTTGAAAAATGTTTTTAATGTTGCTTGGGATGATCGCGGAAATATCGGGAAAAGGTACTTATCGCAAGATGAAATCGGAACCCCCTTTTGTGTTACAATAGATTATCAGACACTTGAGGACAAGACGGTTACCGTCAGGGATAGGGATACAACCAAACAGGAAAGATTACCAATAGACAAATTGATTTTATTTATTAAAGAGAAATTATCAATTTAAATTCATAGAAGATTTTTTTTAAATATGAAACTGACAAAAACACAGTTCTATATGATCGGCAGTGGGATAGTGGCCTTGATTTTACTGTTGGCTTTTTTGTTTGTCTTCCGGCCGAAAAATGAAAAGCAATTGTCTGCCGAACCGAGCCCAACGTCTGCAGTAATATTGACAATAGATAGCTCGGTGGTTATTGATCTGATATCTTCCGGAGGCGGAAAGGAAGCGATATTAACAATCTCAAATATTCCCGACTCAACTGTATCAATTGATTATGAATTGTCATATCAAACCAAACAACAAGGATTACAAGGTGTAATCGGTACGATTACACTCGATAACGAAAAAGAATATGAAAAAAAGCTGACCTTGGGAACCTGTTCATCCGGATCATGTGTCTATCATCAGGTGGAAGGCATGGTTAGAGTATCTTTGAAGTTTACCGGGAATTACGGAGATAAAATATTCGAAAAGGAGTACAAAATATAAATTATAAATTCCAAATCCCAAGCGCCAATTACTTCAAACAAAATCCAAATCACAATTACTAAATAATAAAACCGTTTGTATATTTGAATATTGGATATTGAAAAATGTTTGCAAATTGGAATATGGTGATTGAAAATTCTATTAAGGGGGTGTTATTTTAAATGCCAATAATAAAATCAGCAAAGAAAAAAGTCCGGAAAGACAAAAAAAGAACAGTACAAAATGCACTGTACACAAAAGCATATAAAGATACATTGAAAAAAATCAGAAAAGGCGGAGATAATCTGCAGGAATTATTAAAAAAATTTTATTCCCAGATAGATAAATCAGTCAAAAAGCAGGTTATCCATAAAAATAAAGGAAATAGATTGAAAGCCCAGGTTAGCAAATTTGTCAAGTCCTTTAAAGGACAACCAAAACCAACTAAACGTAGTCGGAAAAGCAAATGAAATATAAGATCAATCTTTTAGAAAAAAAAGAAACTCCTTTAGTTGAGAGGATGGTTTATTTTGCCTTAAATTACCTACGTTACATCATAATCATTACGCAGATGGTTGTCATAGGAGTGTTTTTTTACAGGTTTCAGATAGATCAACGGATAATCGACCTGAAAGAATCCGTAGAACAAAAAAAAGAAATAATCCAGGTGGTTTTGCCATTGTTGAAGGAGGCGGAGACAATTGATAAAAGATCTATTGAAGCTAATAAAATAGTCAAGGATCAAGCGCATGTAAATGCCATGGTTCAATATTTCTTATCGGTTTTTCCGCAAGAAACAACTTTGGTATCCCTTGATATGGAAAATGACCTCATAAAAGCAAAGGGGAATACATTCAATCCCAAATATTTTGAGTCCTTTTATAAACTGCTACAAAGAGAACAAAAATTCGAAATGGTTAATTTAGAAGAAATGCAAAAGTCGTCCAAGGGTTATTTTTTTACACTGGTATTAAGCAAATTTAAGGAATAAAACATGTATCAACTAAACGTAAAAAAAATATTTACTAAAAGGAATACAGACTACTCATTCGCTATTTTATTCCTGTTAATTTTTTCTTTTTTCATCATTTTCGCAATCCGGCCGTCTTTATCCACTGCCGCTTCTTTGCAAAAAGAAGAAATAGATCTGAAGAGAATTGATGCTTTGTATGAAAATCAGATAATTAATATAGCGACTATTCAGAACTATATGGAAAAAAACAGAGATGAATTTCATTTACTATCGGAGTCTATTCCTCAATATCCCAAAGTAAATAAAATTATTCAGGATATCAACCAGATTGCAACAAACAATTCCATCAGCATAATAAAAGCAAATATCGGGGAAGTTAATTTAATTGACAGCAATAAAAAAGCCATAAATTCTCTTCAGTTAAATGTTACCGCTGAAGCAAATTTTGAAGAGGTAATTTCGTTTATACGTGATTTATTTAAACAACGGAGATTAAAAACAATAAGCAGAATTTCAATTGCCAGTCCTTCTGAAAATATAGGTTCAGGAAGCGCACGGCTGAATATTATTATTAAAATAGTTGGATATTACCTATGAATAAGAAAGAATTATTTTTAATTTCCATTATTATTTTTTTAACAGTTATTTCATGGTTGATTGCGGATATCCATCATGCGGCTACCGAAGAAAAAATAAAAAACAAAATAGAATTGCCAAAAATTCAAAAGTATTCGACCGATGAGGAAATTTTAAAAGTCCTGGGACAAAAATTGGAGTAATATGACATATTCTGATTTATATATTAAAAAGCCTAAAAAAATACCATTTTTGTTAGGTACGCTTTTCGTGATAATGATTGTCGGATTTTTTATAAAAGTCTTCAGCGGTTCTTCACTTCCGTCCCAAGCATCCAAGAAAAGAGTTACAAGACTGGAAATAGCTAACCTGGCTTTAAATCAGGCAGCTATATTCTGGCAAACGGATACCAGAGAAACAGGTTGGATTATATATGGCGAAAAAGAAAACTCTTTAACAAATATCTCGATTGACGAAAGGGATATGCAAAACAAAAAAAATGCCTATGTTAACCATTATGCAGTGTTAAGGAATCTGAAAGAAAATACAAAAATTTATTTTAAAATAGTAAGCGGCAATAGTTTGATTTCCGGAAATCAGAATGCGCCTTTTTTCTTTAGAACACCGGCCAGGCTGGAGAATTCGCAAATTGTCAATCCTGCTTATGGTAAGGTAATTCAAAATAACGGTTTACCTTTAGCAAATGCTGCTGTTATTGTCAGTTTAAAAGAATCTTTTTCTTTGCTGTCTTTCACTAAAGCATCAGGAGAATGGCTGGTTCCAATGAATTTTATTATTAATAAGAATGATTACCGTATAAAACCGTTATCAGCTAAGGAAAAAATAACTATTGAAATAATTTCCGAAGACCAGATTGTTTCCAGGATAGAAACAAATTTAGGCAATGTGTCGCCACTTCCCCAGACTTCTATTATCGGAAAAAACTATGATTTCTATTCTGACAACGTATTGTCGGCAACCACCTCTTTACCTACAATTTTAGATACCATTGATGTAATATACCCTAAAGAAGATGCTTTGATTCCCGGATATAAACCTATAATTAAGGGCATAATGCTTCCTGATTCCGAAGCTTTGTTGACTGTAGAGGCAGACACGATAACATATACGTCAAAAATAAAAAGCGACAACAAAGGTAGTTGGTCTATGCCTATTAAACAGAATTTACCGATGGGGCGAAGACTTTTGATAATGAAAACTAAAAATAAAGATGGTGAAGAAGTGATACTGAAAAGAAACTTTGTCATTATAGGCAATCAAGGACAGGATGCAAAAGTTTTAGGTGCAACCAATGATGATCCCACTTTATCAGGCACACCATCGCCTGCTCCGACAGATTCGGGTATAGTTAAGCCTACTCCCACGCAAAGCGTTTATGCTACTACTGCACCAACTCAAACTACAGAGACGATTGTTCCCAGTGCGCCGGTGTCCGGGACAAGCGATTATATTTCATTGATAGGCGCCTCTGCTTTTATCATACTGGGGTTGGGCATACTTTTTATTTTTTAACCATGGAAAACATATTAACTTTACTGACTTATTTAAATAAAATAAGCATACTTGGTTTTATCATAACCTTATTTTTTGTAATATATCAAATTATATTGATCGGAAGGGATTTATCAGCAAAGAAAAAGAAAATGATAATTCCCGATTTTCAAGATAAACAATATATTACAAAAACAGACAACGCAAAAAACAGTCAAACTGCCAACAATCATTTCGTCAAACCATCTGTTTTTCCTCTTTTTCTGGCCATGTTTTTTTTGCTTTTTTTCGGTATGTTGGCGTTACTGGGTATTATCAAAACTCAGTCCGGTACCAAGGTTATAAATATAGTTCCTAGCCCAGTAATTGATTATGTTGTTTCCAGCGGCATAAAAGTTTATAATGAAAATTGGAAAGAACTGATAGATACTGATCTGAAGAAATTGAGCCCGGGGCAAAAAATATACGTCGGAATTGAATCGGTTAAAAGCGCGGGGGTCGACATGGCCAGAATCAGGGTCAATAGGACCGAATGGCAAGCAGATGATGTAATAATCCAATATGACGATAAGAAAAATCTGTTTTACAAGGAACATGAAGTTGCCACAGGCGAGGCGTACTTAAAAATTGACGCTCAATTGCATACGAAAGAAGACGGATGGATAGGAGACTAGTATGAAAAATAATAGATCTAAAATAATTACCATTGCTTTGATTCTAATGACCTTGGTTTTGATGGTATTGATATTTTATATCGGCTATATTTTAACGTCTTCACCTGCCGACAATCAGAACTCATTTGCACCAAAAAAAACCAAAGCGCAAGTTTCTTCGAATTCTAAATTCGTGGCATTAGGTGATACTGAAAATCCAACTCCCACTATCATGGAATCCTACCAAGTTACGCCTCAACTTACACCCACATTGGTTTTATTGGCACCGGCAACAACGGTTTCACCTATTATTTCTCCGACAGATTCAATCTTGGCAAAAGCAGGTCCAACATCCGTATCCGCTACGCCAAATCCCTCAACATCCAAGACAGCCACAACTTCAGCCACGCCGACCAAAACATTAAAACTTCCACAAACAGGATCGGTTGTCAACTCTTTGATTATGTTTGCCGGTGCAGGTATACTCATATTCTTTGCCTTTTTATTTTGAAATTCTTCAGTTATGCAGCGTTAGCCGAGTTTGACAATGGAATAAAAGATTTGAGGATTTAATGATGAAGTGCCGATCAAAAAACCGTTGATGCTATCTGATTCCAGATATAATTTGGCATTGTCCGGGTCCACACTGCCTCCGTACAAAAAATGTGCCTGATTGGTTAATCTTAACTTGTTTTTAAAATCTACTACCTTTTGAACAGGTTCATTTTGCCCTGTGCCGATTGCATAAACCGGTTCATATGCAAGAATTGATACGTCAGGTGGATAGGAATCAACTTCATTGCGGATACAAACAACCGGTTCCAAACCTTGGAGTTTTGCCTGGTTAATCTTTTTAGCGATAATTTCATCTGTCTCCAAAAAATACTTTCTTCTTTCGCTATGTCCGATAATGGCAAAAGTGGCATAATCTTTAAGCATTTTGGCTGTGCATTCACCGGTATAACTTCCTTCATTCATCATGGACAGATCTTGTGAACCTAATTCTACGTTGATTATATTCTTTATTAAAGGCCGGATTAAGGCTAAAATCGGATATGGCGGACATATAATAATTTTTATCTGATTGGTTTGCAGTTTCTGCTGGAGATTTGAATCGTTTAGTATACTCTTAAGAAAGACATGCATCCATGACTGAGCTTGAGATTGAGTCATGCATGCTTTCCAGTTGGCAATGAAGTACTTCATTGTTATTATTATATTCTATGAAACAAGATTTTTTCAATAGTTTGAATTGCCAACAGATTGAATCAGTCAAATATACTAAGGGGCCATGTATTATTATGGCAGGCGCCGGTAGCGGAAAAACAAGAGTGCTGGTTCATAAAGTGTTATATTTTATCACGGAAAAAAAATTTAGTCCTGAATCAATAATCATGATTACTTTTACCAATAAAGCAGCCGGCGAAATGGCTAAAAGGGTAAAAAAAACTTTGGGTTTTATTGGCACCTTTCATTCTTTTTGCGCAAAGATATTGCGACGTGATGGGGCGGCAATAGATATTGACCCCAATTTCGTGATTTATGATGATAATGACCAGCAAACTTTAATAAAAAATATCCTAAAGCAAAAAGATATTTCTAAATGGACACCTGCTTATTTTTTGAACAGAATTTCAGCGGCTAAAAACCAGCTGATAACACCGAAAAAATATTTGGAATTATTTTCAGATTATAATGCGCCGATGATCGCTGAAATTTATCAACAATATCAAAATACGTTGGCGAAAAACAAAGCTTTGGATTTTGATGACCTGATTATGAAAACCGTGGAACTTTTTGTCAAAAAAGACGATATTTTACAGAAATATCAACAGAAATTCAGGGCAATCCTGGTTGACGAATTTCAGGATACGAATTATGCGCAATATACGTTGACACGTTTGCTTAGTGAAAAAAATAGAGTAATAACAGTTGTCGGTGATTTTTCCCAAAGCATATATTCATGGCGAGGAGCGGATATTAGAAATCTGGAGAAATTTAAGGAAGATTTCCCGGAAACAAAAACGTATTTTCTGGAAGAAAATTACCGTTCTACACAAAAGATACTTGATTTTGCCTACAAAGTCATATCAAACAACCAGACTCATCCCATTCTTCATCTATTTACTAAAAACAGCAAAGGTGAAGAAATAATTTTCCACAAAGCTGACAATGAAGAATATGAAGCCATATTCTTGGCTGATACTATCCGACAGCTGGTTAAAACCGTCAGTTATTCTGCCATGTCTGTCTTATATCGCACTAACGCACAATCAAGAATTATTGAAGAAGCTTTTTTACATTACGGCATCCCGTATATTCTTATCGGTGGCACAAGATTTTATGAGCGCAAAGAAATAAAAGATATATTGTCCTTTTTAAGGCTATTGATCAATATTGATGATGAAGTGGCTAAAGATAGGGTAGTAAAGATCGGTAAAAAAAAATGGGAAGCAATAAAAAAATGTTCCGACGAAATTAAAGACCGTATCGAAGAAAAAACAACCAGTGAACTGATGGAAGAAATATTCCAATCTACGGATTATTTAAAGTTGTATAATCCGGATGACGAAGAAGATTTTTCCCGTCTGGAAAATATAAAAGAATTGAGATCAGTAGCTATTACATATCCGAAATTGACTGAATTTTTAGAACAAGTTGCATTAGTTGAAAATGAATATTTTGAAGGTGAAAAAAGACGGAAAAATAATGATGGCGTAAGATTGATGACTCTTCATCAAGCCAAAGGTTTGGAATTTCCTTATGTATTCATTGTTGGTGTTGAAGAAGGAATACTGCCTCATTCCAGGTCAATAGATGACATGTTTTCTCTGGAAGAAGAAAGGCGATTATTTTATGTAGGTATTACCCGGGCAGAACACAAACTATACATAACTTATGCTAAGCGACGATTCATCTTTGGCAGAAGAGGGGAATCGGTTAAATCAAGGTTTATCGAAGACTATTGTGAATAATTCCCTTATGAATTTTCGTATCTCGATAATGTATAATTTGAATAATGCAAACATTTATCAAGGATAAAACGGGTAGAACTTTAACTCTAGAAAACGCATTTGCAAAAATATTTTTCAGGTTGCAAACGATAATTCTTGAATGCGTTGTTTATTTTATCCATTTGATTGGACATTTTCCCAGCCATCATATTAGACGGTTATTTTACCGTATTGCCGGTATTAGTATCGGCAAAGGATCTGCATTACATACGGAAACCCGATTTTATGATCCAAGAAATATCAGTATTGGTGATGATTCGATTATTGGTGAAAAGGCGGTTTTGGACGGTAGAGATAAATTGGTAATTGGCAACCATGTAGATATCGCATCGGAAGTAATGATATATAATTCAGAGCATAATGTAAATGCGGAGCACTTCAGCAGCGTTGAAAGCATAATTAAAGCGCCGGTTATTGTTGCAGATTATGTATTTATAGGTCCAAGAGCTATAATAATGCCTGGAGTGACTATTGGTAAAGGAGCAATCGTTGGCGCCGGTGCCGTTGTGACAAAAGACGTGCCTCCGTATGCTATTGTTGGTGGTGTTCCGGCAAAAATAATAGGAGAGAGAAGAAATAAAAATCTGGATTATAAGCTGGGCAGAGCAGCTTGGTTTAGGTAGTAATTAATCAGCGATCCCGACCAGATAAATAGCCTGCCATGGCCGGTATGAAGAATAGAATTTGTGTTCGGTTATGACTTTGCTATCTTTTTTAACTTTATATTCAAAATAAGACTTTGCTCCCCAAGCTGCAAAATCAATTTGTTTTTGGAAGCCCTTTTTTTGAGTTGGATCATCCTGAAATATAGGAGGCGGAGGCGGTTGGATATCATATACCGAAACAGGTGACATTTCCACATTGCGATTGTCTTTCTTGCCGTAAAATTTAAAACGCAATATATTATTTTCTTTATCCAGTTCTGATTGGATGAGTATATACGCCAGCGTATCGTTCTTGAATTTAAAATCAACGGTTGGCGCAAAGACAGTTGCATCAAAACCAGGCTTAGAGTCATTTTCATAATAGCCGACCCTGTATGCGTGTGGATTTCTTTCGATTATCGGTAGACCGGTATTTAAGGCTGCTCTGAAAAGCGTGGTGGAAATTTGGCATACTCCGCCACCGTCGCCCAGTACTGTTTTCCCTCCCTTGATTATGTAAGCCGGCTTGTATCCGGTGGAGGAGGAGATATCGCCGATGATTTTATTGAATGAAAAAACTTTATCTTTAGGAATAAGTACTCCATGGAATTTGGAACTGGCCAGAATAATATTATGTATTCTTTCAGGTATGGAATGGGAATAATCAGATTTTCCTTCACCGATTAGTTCTTCAATGCCATATTTATTTGCTTTTGCTAAAGAGATTTCTGGTTCGATAACAGCCGAAGTAAGCTTTACATTCAAGTTCGTTGGTTTTATTTTGAGTGTTTGGATATTTTTATCAAGTTCTTTCAGGAACAGGTTGGTTTCGATTTTGTTACCCTTTTCTTCTTTTCGGAAACTGGTCACTTTGCCGTTTTCAAATTCAAATAGTGCGTTTTTTGCCGGTTTGTTATATTTTTCTTCATTTAAATTCAGCAATTCATTGATTTTATCCATTTTATAAGACAGCTTGCTGTCAAATTCGTATTTTTTCCAGCCGAGCAGTGAGTTAATTTTCTGTATTATCTTTGAAGGAAAATGACTTGATCGTCCGATTAAATATGCTCTTTCAACAATATCTTTTCCGTCATATTGTATATTCAGTTCTTCGCTTTTCAATGATGCTATTGTGCTGTTTTTATATTTGATATTAATTTTTGTTCTACCTAGAGATTTATTTTTAACCATGAAATATTGGATACTCTCTTCCTTGGTTTTTCCGCCAAAATGAATTCTGTCAATATAAACACCCGGATATACTTTATTCCTGTAGCTGCTATCTTTAGCATAAAATAAATATCCGATTATGCAGGCGACACTAAATATAAGGATAAAAATTGTGAATTTATTTGCTTTCATAACCACTGCACTAATAATTACTAACTCAAATTCAGTAGCTTCGTTATTAAACTTTAATGTTTAATCACGAAGTGGTATCATAAAGTTATATGGATGATGATAAGAAAAATCCAGCCGAAAAGCAAATTGAAAATAGCCAGTCGCCGGAAATACCAAAGCCAATTTTTGAAAGCGTCCCTACGGATGAGTCTCAATCCAATCTTGGTGAAAATATTAAACCTGAAGAAGTTTCACCTGAAATAGAAACGCCCTTACCGGACGAAATCAACAATCCGGTAACTCAAATGCCAAGCGATGCGCCGCCGGTAATGTATGAGGAAAATAAAAGCAAATACCTGGTTATTATAGGCGGTGTAATTTTTTTTATCATTGTGCTGTTTTTTATATTGAAAATGGTTTTCGGTGGAAAATCGGCGCCAAAAGAAGTTAATTTGGTTTATTGGGGGCTTTGGGAAGACAAACAAGTCTTGACACCACTGATTGATCAATATCGGCAAAAAAATCCGCACGTCAAAATAGACTATCAAAAGATGGCTCCACAAGAGTATCGGGAGCGTTTGATAGCCCGGACAAAAAACGGTCAGGGACCGGATATTTTCAGGTTTCATAATACCTGGCTTCCGGAAATAACCGAAATAACCAGCCAATTACCTTCTTCCATCATGTCAAATTCCGATTTTGAGAAAACATTTTATAAAGTACATCAGAAAGATCTGAAAGTAGGCAACTATTATTATGGTCTTCCTTTAGAAATAGACGGGTTAGTTTTGATATATAATTCCAATTTATTGAAAAAAGCAGGGATTCAAACTGCTCCGGCAACCTGGGACGATCTTACTGATTCGGTGACAAAACTGACTGTGAAAGACAAGCAGGGAAGCATAATTACTGCCGGTATTGCGTTGGGAACTACATCGAATATTGAGCATTATTCCGATATTTTCACGCTAATGCTTATGCAAAACGGCGGCAATATCAAAAGATTGGATCAACCGGAAGCTGCCGGAGCCCTTGAAATATACAGAAAATTTGCAGAATCACCGCAAAATTTTTGGGATGACAATATGTCAAATTCACTGACAGCTTTTATTCAGGAAAAAGTGGCGATGATAATTGCCCCTTCTTGGGAAGTGCTGGTAATTAAAAGCGCAAATCCTGACATAGAAGTCAAGGTTGCAGCCGTTCCGTCGGTACCAGGATCAGATCCGGTTTCAATAGCAAACTATTGGGTGGAGGGCGTATCAAAAGCCAGTAGAAATCAAACTGAAGCCTGGAAATTTTTACGTTTTCTCGTTGAAAAAGATAATCTAACTAAACTATACGAGATTCAAACAAGATCCAGATTGTTCGGTGAGCCGTATTCCAGAGTTGATATGGCTTCTCTACTGGTACAAAACGAATACATCGGTCCGGTGATAAAACAGGCTGAATCGTTTGTTTCTTCACCCAGCATTATGCGGACTTATGATAACGGACTGAATGACGAAATCAATAAATATATTGAAAATGCCATTAATTCGACAATTCAAGGTGTGTCATATTCGGAAGCATTGAAAACAGCTATGCAAGGTATAACACAGGTGTTGAATAAATATAAAATAGAGTAATATATTATATTGCCTATGAAATTTCCTTTTTTTGCAAAAGCCGTATCTGCTGAAATTTATTTTGGTTTGTTTTTAAAAGAACAGGAAGGAATAGGTATTATAATGGCTTTTGAAAACGGCAATATAACCATAAAGCATACGGAAAAATTTACTTATTCGAACGGATGGGAACATCTGGTTGAAGATATTGACGAACTTCTTTTGAATTTGGAAAAAAATAATAAATACCACGTGGAAAAAACAATTTTCTTCGTTTATTCGCACTTTATTGACAGTCAAACCAAAAATATTAAGAAACCATATCTCCAAAAAATAAAACAAATAATTAATAATCTTGAGCTTAAACCATTGGGATATATAGAATGTTCTGATGCGGTAGTGCACTATTTGCAGGAGAAAAACGAAACCCCCTTGACAGCCATATTGGTGGAGTTGGATAAAACAGATATCGGTGTAATGATTTACAAAGGCGGAAGATTGTCTTATTCAAAAAACGTTTCCCGTACCGACAATCTAATAGAAGATCTGCTAACCAGTTTTCAGGAATTAAAAGGTACTTTTTTACTTCCTTCCCGGATTATTCTCTATAATTCAAAGGATTTAGCAGACGAGTCAACTAAGATCATTACCTACCGGTGGGACGATGAATATTTTGTTCAGATACCAAGAGTAGAAGTATTGAGAGAAGAAGAAGTTCTGGAGGGTTTATCCAAGATTTTTGCCAGACAAATAAATCGCAACGAACCCAATATATCAATACCGGATGAAACAGTTCATAAAAACGTAATGGGATTTGTAATAGGTGAAGATATTAAGGTAAAAGCTGAGGTAAAAAAAGAAAAAAAGACACCATTCAAATTCCCTACTTTGCCGTCAATACCATCAATGCCGTCATTACAATATTTGCTAAAAAATGTCTTAAACAAAAAAATGTTGATAATCTTCGGCTTAGCAATAATTTTTTTTAGCATGGTTTTAAACGAATATCTTTTGCATAAAGCCCGGATAAAATTAATAGTCATGTCTCAGAAGATCAATAAATCGCTGCCATTGACGATTAGTGCAGACTCTGTTGACAGCGTTGATTTAAAAATACGGGAAGCTACGATTTCCTCAGAATTCTCTTTATCCAAGCCGACTACCGGCAAACGGGAAATCGGTGACAAAGCGGCAGGAGAAGTTACCATTTTTAGCTTTGACGATAAAGAAAGACAATTTGCTAAAGGAACACTGATCGCCAATAGTAATTTGCAATTTGTCTTGGAAGAAGATGTCAGAACCGCATCAGCCTCAATTTCCATTAATAATGAAACTGTCCCCGGTAAAAATAAAGTAAAAATCAAAGCAGTATCAATTGGACCAGAAGCTAATTTGGAAAAAGGAAAGAGATTTAAGATTGGTGATCTTTCTCAAACTATTTATTATGCTATTAACGATACTCCTTTTAGCGGTGGCAGCAAAAAAACCGTCAAAACAGTATCTAAAGATGATCTGCAGGAATTACAAGAGAATATGCTGAAAACTGCCAAACAAACAATGAGATCCAAATTAAAGCTTAGAGCCGGCGACCGGTTGCTGGATGATTTAAGCGATATAAGTATTTCCGATATTCAGTACAGTAAAGAGCTTGGAGAAGAAGGCAACATTGTCAATTCTAAGGCAGAAATACATTACGGTTATAAGTATTATGAGGATAACCAGATGAAAAATAAATTAATTGGCATACTGCAAAAAGAAATAACTAAAGGACTGACTTTGTCAAAGGATACAGTTCATTATAAAATTGACTCGGCTAAGGAATCAAAAAATGAATTGGATTTGGAAATTTCCGTGAATGCCAAAGCTATTCAATCGCTTGATAAAGAAGCCATAAGCCGGCAAATTCGATTTAAAACAAAAAATCAGGTTAACCGAATACTCAAGGAAAAATACCGGGTTTTGGGTTATGAGCTGGAAATTAAAAATCCAGTGCCTTTCTTATCATCCATCACTCCGTTTTTCCAGAACAATGTTCAGATCACGATTTCCGGCAATTAGTTATGGCTTTATACTCATATTTAAAAAAAGACAACTCGCCGCGGAAAAAAGCGATAAATTACGTTTCCTACATATCCCTTACTATTGGGTCAATATTATTATTTTGGTCTTTCTATCCAATTCTGTCCTTTGAAATTTATTCGAGATTGTTCCTTCAACAAAACGTCTCTACACCAATTCCCAGAACAGATAAAGCTTCATCGCTGGAACAAGCTAATTCTGTTTTAGGAAGTTTTATTACATTATCAAACAATCTAAAAGATTTTCCCCAAATTACTCAAGCTAAACTCTGGTTTCCGGTAAAACAACAATCAGCCAATTCTCTTAACAATATCCAATCGTACGATTTATCGATTCCTAAATTAAATATAAAAAAAGCCAAGGTAACTGTTGGCGGTGAGGATTTATCAAAAAGTTTAGTTCACTATTATCCACGGTCTATGCCCGGAGAGTATGGTAATGTTGTAATTTTCGGACATTCTACTCTTCCCCAATGGTATAACGTGAAAGACTATAAAACGATCTTTACTTATTTATCCAAATTGGATAAAGGTGATAAGATTTTAATAAATATAGGGGAAATAGAATATGAATATGAAATATTTGAATTATTTGTCGTTAACCCTGAAGAAGTATCGGTACTTGATCAAAAAAATGATGCGTCGTACTTGACTCTTATTACCTGCGTGCCTCCTGGCACGTATTTAAAACGACTTGTCGTAAGGGGAAAATTGATGCAGCTACCCACGAATTTCCGTTGAAATATCCCATAATATATGGTAAAATCAGGGCTATGAATAAAGGATTTATAGCGAATATTTTCTTCAAATTCGTATTGTTTTTGGTTAAAGCCGTTATATTCATAGGTGAAATCCCCAAACAAGTCGTGCTTTTGCCTATAAAAATTCTGACATTTGTTTTAAAAAAAATCACATTACCAATAATTTCAAAGAAAAACTATACTCATTTGCGCTTAAATTTTCAACAAAGAATTCATATATACCGTAAGAAATTCAATAAATTCTTTACCAAATTAAGACAGCCTAAAACCGACCGCCTTCCACAGGTTAAAATTCAAAAACCGCAATATATCATTAAAGAAAAGATTGTTTATCAAAAAAGAACCGATTCCCTAACATTGAAATTAAAGTTTTTGATTATCGGATCAATAGTCACCATGGTGGCGGTTTTTGTTTATCAGACTTACATTTTCGCCAAAGGTCTGCCGGTTCCAAGCTCCATCGGGAAAATTAATTATGCTCTCTCAAGCCATTTGTTTGACCGCAACGGCAAACTATTGTATGAGTTCTTCCGGGAACAAAATAGGACTCCGGTTAAGCTTAAGGAGTTACCCGCTTATGTTTATCAAGCTACCGTAGCGATTGAAGATAAGGATTTTTACAAGCATAACGGAGTATCAGTAGTTTCGGGAATTTTAAGAGCTAGTCGCGAAACAATATTAAAAAAAAGCATCCAGGGTGGTTCTACTATTACCCAGCAATTGGTAAAATCTGCTTTACTTACGCCTGAAAGGACGATACAAAGAAAAATAAAAGAAATAATACTGGCGCTTTGGTCAGAGCGAATATTTACCAAAAATCAAATACTGGAAATGTATTTGAATCAAGTGCCATATGGAGGTTCATCCTATGGAATTGAGGAGGCGGCAAAAACCTATTTCGGAAAGAAAGCAAAAGAATTAAATTTGGAAGAAGCGGCTTTTTTAGCCGGTTTGCCGCAAGCGCCATCATTATATTCGCCTTATAATAATCCGGACTTGGCTAAAAAAAGACGTAATGATGTATTGAATGCCATGTGGCAGCAAAAGTATATAGATAAAAAGACCAAGGATAATTCTCAGAATTCGCAACTTAATTTAATAGCGCTTAGAAACAATATAAAAGCTCCGCATTTTGTTTTTTATACCAAATCTAATCTGGAAACTTATTTCGGAGTTTCACAGGTCGAAGAGGGAGGATTACGTGTCATAACCAGCCTGGATCTGGATATCCAAGAAGAAACGGAAAAAATATTACGCGAAGAATTGGATAAAATCAAGAATCTCAATGTCCAGAACGGAGCAGTGTTGGTAACAAAACCGTCTACCGGTGAAATACTGGCCATGGTCGGTTCAGCCGATTACTTTAATTTGCCGTCAGGTGCATTTAACGTAACTACTGCGTTGAGACAACCGGGATCAGCCATTAAACCCATCATGTATTCTTTAGCATTGCAAAAAGGCTTTACAGCTGCATCAATAATTGACGATTCACCTGTTGTTTTTCAGATATCAGGATCAGAAGCTTATAGACCTGTCAATTATGACGCCAGGTTTCACGGTAAGATTCCCTTACGTTATGCTTTAGCCAATTCCTACAATATTCCGGCTGTAAAAACTCTGAATATAATAGGAGTTGATAATTTTATTAGATACGCACAAAATATGGGTATTGATACCTGGACAGATACGAACCGTTATGGACTTTCCCTGACATTAGGCGGAGGTGAAGTGACTATGATAGATATGGCTGAAGCCTTTGGAGTGTTTGCCAATTCCGGTTATAAGGTGCCACTGTCGGCTTATCTCAGAGTGGAAGGCTCGGCCGGAGAAATAATCAGGGAATTAAGGCCAATCAGAATTAGGGAAATAAATTCCGGTATCGCATATATTATTTCCGATATATTATCAGATAATTTTGCCAGACAGTGGGCTTTTGGCTCACGGTCGCAACTGGAAATTCCGGGTTATCAGGTAGCTGTTAAAACAGGCACAACCAATGATAAAAAAGACAACTGGACCATAGGTTATACGCCGGAATTCATGGTAGTGGTTTGGGTCGGCAATAACGACAACTCTCCCATGCATCCTCAGCTGGCTTCCGGTGTAACAGGAGCAGCTCCTATTTGGAATAGGGTAATGAGCTTTGTTTTAAAGAATTATAGTTCGGAAAGCAAGTGGTTCAGCAAGCCGGAGGATTTGCTGGAAAAAAACTGCTTTTTCGGCAGGAAAGAATATTTTATTAAAGGTACGGAAAACAATCTTTCATGCAAAGAATCTTCTTTTGGAGTCACTCCGACTCCTACACCCAATCCTTAGATTGTAAATTTACTTAGGTGATATTTTGTCAAATCCTACTAAAGATTGGAGAACTGTAGGAATTAATACAGATCCGTTTTTTTGCTGATAGTTTTCTAAAATTGCGATCAATATTCTTGGCGAAGCCAATGCAGTATTATTCAAAGAATAGCAATATTCGGTTTTTCCGGAACTGGTCCGGAATTTTATTTTCAGTCTTCTGGTTTGGAATTCACCCATAATGGAATTGGACATGGTTTCTCCGTAACCATTTCTAGACGGCATCCAGGTTTCCGTATCGTATTTTTTGATTTGCGGTTCGCCCATATCTCCGGTACACATCAATAATACCCGGTAAGGCAGCTGCAAATCCTGCAGTATTTCTTCACAATTAGATTGCAGTTCCTCATGCAATTTTTTTGCTTCTTCAAGATCGTTTTTTGCGATAATTACTTGCTCGATTTTCCAGAATTCATGCACCCGATATATGCCCTTAGTGTCTTTACCGTAAGAACCGATTTCTTTGCGGAAACAAGGCGATAAAGCCACAAATTTTTTAGGTAAATCTTTTTCATTAAGCGTTTCTCCCGAATAATAAGCTGTCACAGGAACTTCCGCAGTTCCGGCCAAATATGCATCTTCATCGTTTAATTTATAAACTTCCTGCTCACCCCAAGGGAATTGACCGGAACCAAACAAGTTAAACCCTTTGACAATTGCCGGTGCAATAATTGGCGTATATCCTTTTTTAATCAGTTTTTGAAAAACATAAAATAACAATCCAAGATGAAGCGCTGCTAATTCGTTTTTAAGAAAATATCCGCGGTATCCCGAAATCTTGGCTCCTCTTTCCAGATCCATGATATCCAGTGTTTGGCCAAGCTCAATATGCGATTTGGGTTGAAAGTCAAATTTTTTCGGTTCTCCCCATTTACGCAATTCAATATTGCCTGAGGCGTCTTTACCAATAGGCACTTCGTCAAGGGGGATATTGGGAACAAAAGAAACCAGCTTATCCAATTCCGATTCAACTGAATTTAAATCAATCTCCAGCTTTTTTAACTCTTCTTTAAGTTGTTTCCCGCGCTCTCTAATTGTTTCATCGCCATTTTTTTTAGATAATTGATTGCGTTCTTCGCGTAAAATTTGAATAGACTGGATTAGTTTTCTTCGTTGTTCGTCAAGTATTAATATTTTTTCAACATCGATTTCACGGTTTTTATTTTTGGCGGCAGCTACTACTTTATCTTTATTTTTTTTAATATATTCAATAGATAACATATTTATATTATTTTAACAGAAAGGGTTCAATTTTTATAATTTATCCGCAGTTGCTATTCCGGTTAATTCCAATGTGCCACCGCAATATTTAATAATTTCCTCAATGGATTCTTTAAGAGTTTTTTCCACTAAATTTCGGCCGATTTCATAAACACCATCAACGTTTAACAATACATTTTTAGTTTCATTGGAAATTGCAGTCAATTGGCTGTCGCGATAGTTAAAATCGATATTATAGCCACCCTTCTGGTCAAAATATGCGATTTCCGTTTCCTTGTATTTTGTTGGTTCTTTATCTCCCAGCAGGAGTATCTCTTCGTCTTTTTTTGGAAAACGCAAAATAGTAGGAAATATGATTTTATCCAGGTCAAAAGCACCAACAGAGACCTTGTTTCTCATGACGACCAAGTTGTATGCATCAACGCAGTTATTAACTGAATATAATCCTTTTTTTGTGGCAATTCTTCTTAACAGAGCTTCAGGTGACGGCCGGCGAGAATGCCAATCAATACCGGTTTCTTTATACAATTTTCTATATGACAGTGCTTCCGGGTATGAACTAATAATATCGTTTGTTAAATTTGTCTGTTCGTTAATAAATTGATCAATTCTATTTTTCAGTTCAATAGAAGCAGGAGAGATGCTGACTTTTTTTATAATAGCAATGCCAACAGTGATTGAAGGATATTTTTTTGCCAACTGCCTGTCAATAGTAAAAATATTATTATTTTGCAGATCAGAAAATATATTGTTGTGATCATTTTTATTGACTGCTTCATTTTGCTTGGCTAAAGTATTTTTAATTTGGTCTATCGCTTGTTTGATACCTATTTTTAGCAACAAATCATCTGCTTTAGGACCGTAATCCTGGTTGATCAAAATTCGATAAAAACCGCTGAAAACTTCTTTTGGTTTAAAATTATGATTTTTAATCAGTCTATAAATTATTTGTTGCAGGTTTTCTGATGCATAATCACTGGTTTTTTTCAATTCTTCAACCAGTTGTTGAAGAAAATTTCTTTGATTTGATGTTAGATGGAATTTAACCGGTTTTTGATTATTTGATCTATTGTCTGTTTGACTATAGTTTTCCAGATATATTTTTGCATATTTTGTTCTTTCATCCAGAAATTTTTTTTCTTCATCTGTCAATTCACTCTTTTTTTGATTGGTAAAATATTTTTCAATATTGGAATTATTCTTTATCAAATTGACAAGACTACGGAAACGGGGCAATAACATCCGTTTTTGCGGAAGCGACCTAACTACGGATAACTCTGCAATTCTGGCAAAATCCAGCAAGACTTCCCCCGGTTTTCCCTGGGGTATTTTATTTTCCAGTTTATCGAAATAAGAATTCAAACACCTGTCGTAGTCGTCAAATAACCGGGGAATTGTTTCTCCATAAGGATCAAAGTCCAAATGAGTGGTGATAGGTGTTCTTACCAACAAAAATCTGAATACTTCCGGTGGTAATATTCGGGATGCTTCTTTGGCTGAGGTGCCAATTCCTTTTGAGGAGGACATTTTTTTGCCGCCAATGGTGAACCATTCGTATCCACCCAGAGAATCCGGAGGTTCAATTTTCAATATATTCCGGCAAATATGGCTGGCCATATCGTAGGATCCGCCGGAAGACATATGGTCTTTACCAGAACTTTCAATGGTCACTCCGATGACTTTCCAGTGGGCTGGCCAATCCAATCTCCAAGGCAGTTTTCCGTTTCCATTGACCGGCTCTATTTTTCCTTCATGGCTGCAACCCTCCGCCCATTTGACCATATGCTGTTGGCAGCGGTAGTAAACATATTCGCCATCCCACTTAAAGACACTGGTTGTACCTATTTTTCCGCATTTCTCGCAAACAGGATTGTAGGGAAACCAGTTGGCAGGCTGTTCGGCTTTGGCAACAGTCTTATAAATATATCTTATTTTTTCCGTTTCGTTTAGCAATAGTTTAATGATGTCATTCATTTTTCCTGATTCATACAATTCATGAGACCAGATAATTTGCGGATGGCAATTCATGGAACTAAATACATCAATAAATTCTTTGGCATAAAATTGGGCAAAATTATCTGCTCCTGTTTCCGGAGAGGGAATCTTGAAAAGGGGAACACCCATATATTTTTCCCATTTTTGTTTGTCCAAATACGCAGGCAATCCGTCCATGGCATCGAAGTCATTGAAGACATATGAGAATTTCGCATGAATTTTATTTTCCACCAGTACTTTGTAAATAAGATCATGAACCACCACACCACGTAAAGATCCCACATGAATACGGCCAGACGGAGTTTTCATATCATCTACCCATTCGACTCGCTTCGTTTGCTCAGAACGAGCCCCTTCGTCTTTAATTTTTTTTACTGCCCGGTCAACCCAGATCATAATAATTATTTTATCATTTAAATCAGAGAGTTATGACAGTATTTGAAGCAATAGATTGGAAACAGTAGCCACGTAGAGGTTCTGAACAGATAATATTAATATCTTTGCTTTCGACAAAATGTAAGCCATAATAATCAGGGTGAGCGGAATAAGAACATAAGGCATAAATATTGTTTTGGTCGCATAATCCTATATTTAAAGCTTGAATTTGGCGGCTTTTATTAAAAAGGATAGAATTAACTTTATTTAATGCTTCTTTAGGATCCGTATCATTAAGATTATTTTTAAGTAGGTTCCATATTTTTTGAGAACCAATCTCTCCGGGCGAACTTAAAGTTACGCCTTTTAGAAGACCATTAAATACATATGAATATTTTTTATTATTAAACGGTTGGTTATAGTTCTTATTGTTTTTGTGTTTGGGAAATGATGAGCTTCTTGCATGGATCAGGAAGTATTTAGTTTGTGGAAAATTAATGAGATATTGTCTGTCTTCCCAGATGGGTTTAATAGATTTATATGATTTCCAATCTGAATTTTCTAACCAACTTAATCCCCAACCGTCACCTTGCCAATCGCCATCAAAGGCTTTGCTTTTTTTAGCCATATCGGCAAAAGAATTAACAATTCTATCGGGTTTTATTAGTTTGGAGGATTTTAAAAGTATGAATCGGCACATTTTAATAATTCAGAATTTATAATTCAGAATCAAGAATATTATTTATCTCTTTGATTACAAAATCAATATGATGCTTTTCAATAATGTAAGGGGGTAAAAACCTGACAACGTCTTTACCCGCAGATATAACCAAAATATGATGATCTTGCATTAGTTTAAGCAATCTGTTTCTTTTATCTTCGGCTACAACAATTCCGACCATTAAGCCTTTTCCCCTGGCTTGCATAATTTTATCGGATTTTATATTTTTCAGAGAATTAATAAAATAAGAACCAATCTCTTTTATATGATTAAGCAATTTATTATCCAATAGATTCAAAATGGCAATAACACCTGCACAAGCCAATGGATTTCCACCTAAAGTTGAGGTATGGCTGTTTTTGGTTATTTTTACACTGACTTTGCTGTTAACGACAGTTGCGCCTATAGGAATTCCGCCAGCCAGACCTTTGCCCAAACAAACAATATCAGCTTGAATATTTTGTTCTTGGCTAGCTAGAAAATAACCCGTCCTACCTGTTCCTGATTGAATTTCATCTAGAATAAGTAATATATTTTTTTTATTGCAGATTTCCCTGACTTGATTTAAATAATTATTATCAGGGGGGATAATTCCTCCTTCTCCCTGAATTGGTTCAACCAGAAAGGCAGCTGTTTGTTCATCTGTTATTTTTTCCAGCTGTTTAACGTCATTGAAGGGAATTCTGACAAAATCCCACAGAAGTGGCAAATATGCGTGGCGGTATTTGTCGCCGTCCGTAGCGGAAAGCGCACCTAATGTTTTGCCGTGGTAGGCATGTTCGCAGACAATGAATTTCTTTTTTCCGGTTGCCATGACTGCAAATTTCAAAGCTGCTTCAATCGCTTCGGTACCGGAGTTAGACCAATAAACCTGTTCGTATTGGTTACCGCATCTTTGCACTAGGAGTTTACTGGCTTCAGCGCGGATATTGTTATTGAAACTTCCGTGCAAAGTCGATAGGTTGTTCAGCTGCCGATTTAATGCACTGCGTATTTTTTTATGACCGTAACCAAAAATACTGACACCGTAATTGCTCATCATGTCCAAATATTTAATATTGTTTTCGTCGTACAAATATACGTTATCGCCTTTGGTTAAAACCAATTGTCTGTCAGGATAAGTGTTGACGTTGAATTTCTGCTGCAAAAACCGGTAGTTTTTCATAAATTTACTTAACTGATAATGGTACCGTTACCTTCGAGGACTCTTGTAATTGGTTGTTTGATTCTGGCATCACCCCAGTACATTTCTCTCAATCCCAGTTCAAATGCTTTTTTAGCTCCTAATATTTTCTTTTTCATTCTTCCTTGGGCAAATTTCATAAAATCGTCTAAATCTTCTTTCCTGATTTTTTTTATGACTGATGTTTGATCGTGTATATTTTTCAGTAAACCGGGAGCTTCAAAAAGCACAATTATCTTTTCAATTTTCAATGCAGATGCCATAATACTGATTGCCCAATCATTGTCAGTATTGACGATCTGATTTTCGAAACTAATTGCCGGAGGACAAATTACCGGTAAATAATTGTTTTTAAGCAATAAGTCTATTAATTCCGTGTTTACTTTTTCTACACGACCAGTCAGATTGTCAGAGATTAATTTGGTTTTTCCGTTTACTTGGGAGTAAGTTTCTTTTTTCCATTTAGCCTGCCAAAGTTTACCGTCGATTCCAGAAAGACCAACAGCATTAACTCCGTGTTTATGTAAATTAGCGACAATTTTTTTATTGACTAAACCTGCATATACCATGAGAAAAACATCAAGAGCCTTTTGGTCGGTATAAACACTGGTTATGCCTGAAGGCGAAGTGATTATTTTTGTCGGACTACTTAATTTTTTGGCGATTTCGTCACGGATAGCACTAGCACCATGAACCAGAATTATCTTTTCCTTTTTTGTTACGTCTGCAATGTCTTTTGCTATATTATCCCAATCAATATTCTTACCTCCACCGATTTTAATAAGCAGCATAATTAAATTGGATGCAAGCCTGGAAATGTTAAACCCAAGGTTTCAGGAAATCCATACATCAGATTCATCGCCTGAACAACTTGTCCTGCAGTTCCTTTTACCAAGTTGTCAATCGCGCCAATAATTACCAGGCGGTTTGTTTTGGAATCAATTTCAAATCCAATATCGCAGAAATTTGTTCCTTGCAATATTTTTGGTTCCGGATAACGGTATAATCCTTGCTGTTCCTTTACTATTCGAATAAACGGTTCGTTTTTATATTCGCTTCTGTATGCTTTCCAGATGTCTTTTTCAATGATTCCAGGTCGTGGAATAGTATGAATGGTAACCAGTAACCCTCTAACCATGTCAATGGCTGTTGCCGATATCCCCAAATCGAGTTTTTTAGCATACGGGGATAACTCCTGCATTATTTCAGCGGTATGTCTGTGACCAGTTGGCATATATGAGCGCACTACGCCGGCTCTTTCCGGATGGTGGGACGACAGTGATGGTTTGACTCCGGCTTGCGAACTGCTCATTTTTGCATCTATAATGATTTGTTGTTCAATAATCTGATGTTTTACAAGCGGATATAAGCTTAAAATGGAAACGGTTGCTTCACAACCCGCACCTGCAACGTATTTTGCTTTTTTTATTTCGTTTCTATGCAATTCAGCAATACCATACACGAATTTATCCAAGAGATCCGGCAGAGCGTGTTTTTGTTTATACCAACTCTCAAAGACAGCTTGTTCATGAAGACGGAAATCAGCGCCAAGATCAATGATTCTTTTGGCTTTTTTCATTAATTCCCGCATCATGCGCATAGAGGCGGTATTGGGTAAAGCTATGAATAAAAGATCGCATTTTTCCAATTTGTCAGGGGTGACAAATACCAAATCAGTTAATTTCCGCAAATTGGGATGGACCAGTGAAACCGGTTGATCGGCAAATTGGCGGGAAGTCACCTGCTTGATTTTTACTTCCGGATGGTTGAGAAGCAATCTCAATATTTCTCCGCCCGCATAACCCGAACCACCTAAAATCGATACGCTTATCATGTTTTTTTTGCCATTTTAATGCAATAATCAATAATGGCGCCTGAAATATCAACGCCTGTTGGTGCTTCTGAGTTTTTAAACTCCATTGTATGGTTGATTTCATTGATTTTCATTCCGTCCGGAGTTTCGAAAATATCCATAGCCAGAATACCACCGCCGACAGCGTCTGAGGCTTTTTTTGAAAGCTCGGCTATTTCCTTGTTTATGGGGCAGTTGGACGCTTTTCCTCCTCTGGCAGTATTTGTAATCCAATGAGGAGAATCTCTGTATATTGCACAGATGGCTTTACCGTCTATTACAAATGATCTGATATCCCGTCCGGGCTTTTTCACATATTCCTGAATGTAAAATGCTTTCTGCTGGGGAGAACCCAGAACTTCCTTATGTTCTATTATTGATTCCAGGGCGTCCATGTCGTTTATTTTCGCCATCAGTCTCCCCCATGAGCCCAGAGGAGGTTTGATGACAACGGGGAAACCACCCATTTGTTCTATAGTCTCAATTGCCTGCTGTAATGTAAATACCAGCGCGAATTTGAAAGTAGGCACTTTTTTCTTAATCAGTCTTAATGAAGTGTAGAATTTATCTTCGCAGATATGTGTAACTTCTGACGAATTGACTACTTTTATACCGATCGATTCAAAAAAGTTGGTGGCGTACGTTCCTTTGGTAGTGGAAACTGCCCTTTCCAAGGCGATGTTAAAATTGGGTTTATATGTTTCAGGGTTGAAAATTTCGTTTCTTACATCAATAAGTTCGATCCTGACTTTTCTTTTTCTGGCAGCTTCTATTATCAGTTTTTCATCACCGCGGATTGTGGAGTGGAGTAGACCGATAGTTATCATGTTTATTCTCCCCAATCTTCTTCAACTGCAGGAGCCAAACCGAGCTTTACTTCCTGATTATTAATATTTTCGATCACCAATCTTGATTTGCAGTCAGGACAATTTATTATTTCCGATTGTTCGGAATCGGGTTCGACTGAAACCTCCGCATCGCAGGTAGGGCATGAGTTTTTAAGCATAAGATTAATATAATTGTTAATGTAAATATTATATTGATTATTTAATAAATTACAATTTTTTGTAAAATATTTACAAAAATATTATGTATTGTTAAAAATTTAACATATATCATCTGCTTTTTTTAGGAAGTTCATTATCACAAGGTTTAGTTTTTTCATGGAAGTTATTGACACCCATTCATTAGGCGCATGGGCATTACCGCCTTCCGGTCCTATACCCAATACGGTAAAACCGTACGAACCGAAAATGTTTTCGTCAGCCACTGACGATCGAAAATATGGAATCGCTTTTTTTTTGGTTGTTTCAGATACAGATTTGCTTAATAGTCTCAAGTAGGGGTTGTTCTTGTCAATTTCATAAGGTTCTAAAAAAGGAGTTTCGCGTTTAACAAAATTAACACATACATTAAAACTGTTATCATATTTTAAATTTATTGATTCAGACACTTTTCTAATTTGTTTTAATATTTTCTGATGTGTATTGGGAGGTAAAACAGAAGAGTCAAGCTGTATATATGTTTTCTGAGGAATGGACATACCGATGGCCTCGGATTTGATCTTTCTGGCAAAAATAAATTGTTTTCTTTCTTTGTCTATTAGCTTGTTTAAGGAATTCAGCTTCAGCAGCAACTCGGCTGAAAATTTGTTAATATCGTATTTGTTGTCGTATAAGGCAAAATGTCTTGATACTCCACCGATTTCTATGTCATAGACAGCCCTGCCTATCCTGCCTGTCACAATTCCGTTTATTCCATTGAAAAAAGCCGGCTCAGGGGAAATGACGCAAGCTACATCCTTCATGAATTTTGATTTAATTAGGGCATAGCCACCCTTAGAAATATTTTCTTCGTCTACGCATAAGCTAAATTTGATTTTTATATTCTTAGGTTGGTAATCCAAAAAAGCTTGTAAAGCCGCCACCATTCCGCTTTTCATATCCCAGGCGCCCAGACCATAGGCATTGTCTTTTATAATTTTTAACTTTAATGGATCGGTATTCCAACCGGAGCTTATTGCAACAGTATCCATATGTGAATATAAAAGTATGGATTTGCTTCCCTTGCCTTTTGAAACCAAGAGATTATATCTGTTTTTCTCGACATTTTGCTTTTTAACTGTGTAGTTTTTATTTTTAAAAAAATCATACATAAACTTAACCATCTGCATCTCGTTAGGATATGAAGAATGAATTGCAGTCAACTTTTTTAATAAATTTATCATATTAAAAATCTACAAACTGTTTAAGCTGTTTTTTTGTCAGCCAAGCTGGCATAAGATTATTATACCCGGGAACTTCTTCTTCAGGCGAACCTTCGGCGATACCAACATGCTGGTTTAAACAACAGGCATGAGGAATATTTAGTTGCTGGGCGGTTGCAAACGCCGGAATCCTGCCTTGTCTGGCAGCTGTTTTTAAAGCTCCTGGAGCTTTCAAATTTACTTCCCCGAATACCAAATTTGGGTCTGTTTTATCAGCAAGTACGTATAGCAAGCTGTTAGACAAAGCGCCATAAAGACCATTATTTCTGAAGTCTTTTCTTGTGGCGGCTTCGGAAATTTCAGCCATTTGAAAAGATATGCTTACTCCATCCCGGTCAATTTCAATAGTTGCTATTTCAGCCAGAACTGATCCGGCTAAAGAACCTTCCGTTCCCATAGCCACCATTATTACATTGTCTTGGCTATTTAATATTTGTTCCACATTCTCCCTTTGCCAATGGAATGGCGCATAGAGTTCCAGAAATACATCGACCATGCTTGTTCTTTCTTCATCTCTAAGCGGTCTGATCATAAAAAAGTCTGCTTGTTTTTTAGCCGGTTCTTCCGAATTGAAGATAGAAATAGCTCTTTTCAATTCAAGTTCCAGGACTTCCTGAGAAGAATATCTTTCGGCTGAATTCCTTCCTAAATAAACCATATAACAATCTTCCAAAACACCGGTATCAGCTAGGGGAATTACTGTTTCAATATCGCTGTTGAACTCCTCAGCAAAATCGGAAAATTCAACTTGACTGACAATAACCCTTCCACTCATTCTTGTCGCTGAATTAGCCATTATCTCATCTTCATATTTTTCCTTAAATGTTTTTGTCATAGCGGTACCGGTCAATACATTTCTGTATAAGAACTTTCTTCTGTTGTCAGAAGCTTCTTTTGGAGGCCAGTCTAAGTTGCCCATGCTGCTTGAGTCCGGATGCTGTCTGACATCATACATTGCTTCAGCTCTATTGTTTATTAACATAAAATACTAATCAATAAAATTAATCGTTCAAGCATAGCGATATTTCAATCTAAAGTCAATTTTTTGTTATATATTTACAAATTTACATTAATATGTTAAAATATTAACACTCCTACTCCCAATTAAGTCGGGATTGGGAGTGCAAGCACACTATGATTACAATTCCTGAGGTAGTCGAACAAATTGTTGTCCGATCGCCATTTCTTATGGAGAATATCCATGATGGGATAATTAATTTATCTGCTTTGGCCAGAAAGATTAAACCAGAAATTGAAAAAAAGCTTTATAAAAAGGTGGAAGAAGGCGCGATTTTAATGGCTTTGAGAAGATTAGCTAAAAATACTGAACCTAATTTGGCTTTTAAGAAAATAATTCAGTCAAATTATGATCTGATTGTCAGGTCAAACCTGATAGAGATAGTAATGCCCAACGTCGACTTTTCCATTGAAATGCATAAAGATTTGATAACTCTTTCCGAATCTCAGGAGAAGTTTTTTATGACTATAACCGAAGGCGTATTCGAGACTACAATCATTGCCAGTAACGAATTATATGAAGAAATAAAAAAAATACTTTCCAGAGATATAATCCATGAAATGACTAATCTTGCCTCTATTACTATTCGAATGCCAAAAGAAAATGTCCAGGTACCTGGTTTATATTATTATTTTCTAAAAGCCCTAGCATGGGAAGAAATCAATGTTATCGAAGTGGTGTCTACTTATACTGAAATAACCATTATTATGGAGAATAAAGAAATTGATCGTGCGTTTTCCGTATTAAAGAGTTCGCTAAACCCGGAAATTATTTGATTTCGATAATTTTATATTTTATTTTACCGGCCGGAACTTCCACTTCAACCAGATCGCCAACTTTTTTACCGATTAGCGAACTACCGATTGGCGATGTATGAGATAGTTTTTTATTCAAAGGATCTGCTTCAAATTCACCGACTATTTCGAACGACTCTTTGTTACCGTTTACCTCAACAGTTACTTTTACGCCAATATCAACCTGTTTATTGCCAGTGTGGTTTTGAATTACCACAGCATTTTTAATAAGTTCTTCAATTTCCTGGATTCTGCCTTCGACAAATGCCAATTCATCCTTGGCGGCAGAGTATTCGCTGTTTTCGGATAAATCACCCATAGCGCGGGCTTTTTGCAACCTATCCACCGCATAAGGCCGCTTGTTTTTGATAAGATCATCATATTCCTTTTTCAGATTATCGAATCCGTCTTTGGTTAATTGAACTTTTTTCATAAAAAAATGATCCCCGGTTATTTTCAGACTGATATACAAGGGATTAATGATACAATATTACTATATATTTTTTATAAAGTCAATATAAAAGCTCCCATCGTCTAACGGTTTAGGACGTTACCTTCTCAAGGTAAAGATTAGGGGTTCGAATCCCCTTGGGAGCACAGTTGTGACAACTTGTATAAGTTGACTATTTGTTAATAATAGATTCATAATATTTATGAAAGGAATTATTATATTAGCCGCTTTACATTTAGCAGGTTTACCCGGATTAATATTAGAACAACAATGTCATGGAGAAGTTGAATCAATGGTACGCGTTAATGTTCTGGGTAAAGTATTACATGTAGCAACAAGAGACGATTGTATATCCGATCAAAGAGTACATTCAGGAGATAAAGTTTGGGTAAGATATAGAATTGGATCTATTTTTCCTCCTATAATATCAAGGAGATAATCTTTGATAAAATCACTTTTATATAATATTTTTGTAGATTACTTTATCAGCTTCCCTGTATTGTAAATAGTTTATCGTGGAATTCCCAAAATTTACCTTGGTCTTGAGCACAAGCTGCAGCTTCTGCTGCTTTTTGGGCATTTTTATGTCCCAATTGAGTCAAAGGATAATGCTTAAAATAAAATCTAACATCATTAGGATAAGCTTCCAGAATCTTTTTAACTGTAGGATATGCTCTAACACAATAAGGACATTCAAAGTCAGAAAACTCAAGAATAGCTACTTTAGAATTACCGGCTCCTGTTGACGGTGCGGAACCAAATTCAATTTTTTGTGGCTGCGGATCAAATCCTTTACTTGGATCGCTAAAAGTTTTGTTTTGCCTAACTTCACAATATTTTTGCAAACCCTCCGAATAACTTTTGCAATCTGCCGAACCTGTCTTGTTAATTTCCTTGTCAATTACTTCCTTAAAGAATTCAAATGGAAATGCTCCAGCAAAAAATTTACCATTGATAAAAAAACCGGGAGTACCTTGAACACCCAGACTTGAGCCGTAGTTGGTATCAGATGTGATTAATGATTTTTTTTCATTTAAATCCAGGCATTTATTGAATTTTGAAGAATTAATTCCTAATTCCTTTGTGTACTTTTTCAAGTTATTTACTGATAATTGGCTTTCTTGAGGAAGAAGAGATAATAGTTGCTTTTCCATTTTCCGAACTTTAATAAATAGGTAAAAAGAAAATAGTGACACAATAACTAACAGTGCAAGCACGATATTGTAAGAATTTTTAGCCGGGTTAAATGCTTCGGGCAATGATGAGCTAACCGCAGGTTTAAGATCAGGTCTTAATTTTTTCATATTTCTACAATATAGTAGAACAGATTTGAATTGTCAAACCTGAATTGACTTAACGGACAATTTGACCGTTAATAAAATCCTTAGATAATTCGATTAAAACAGGCTTTTCCTCGTTATCCACAACCAGAATCATTCCGTTCGATAACATTCCCATTATTTGCTTAGGTTGCAAATTCGCCAGAAATATATATTTATTTCCGACTAAATCTGCCGGAGAATACCATTTGGCAATACCGGAAAGTATAATTACTTGACCGTAGTCAACCCCTAAATCTACAGTCAATTTGATTAAGTTGCGGGAGTTTTCCACTAAACCGGCTTCAACCACTTCACCCACTCGCATATCAAGTTTCATGAAGTCAGCAAAAGCAATATTATCTTTTTTCATATGCTAAAATTATATCAGAGATTTATAATGAAAAAAAATAATACGAAATCATATTTAGTGGAATTCAAATCAATTGATAATTTGCTATTACCCGGTTTGCTTTTTGAACCAAGTGCAAAAACAGATAAAGTCGCTCTGTATTTGCACGGCAATGGCAGTGCATCAATTTTTTATTCGGTTTCCAAGATAAATTTACTGGCTTCAGAATTGTTAAAAAACAATATAGCTTTTTTCCCTTTCAACAATAGGGGAGCACATTATATTCATAAATTAAATCGAATATCAAACTCGGAAGAAAAAGATGTAAAACTTGGCACTGCTTATGAATTGATCAAGGATTGCATATTGGATGTCGATGGAGCCATTGATTTTTTGCGGACAAAAGGCTACGAAAAATTTTATTTGATCGGAAGTTCAACAGGAGCCAATAAAGTGGTTGTCTACAATTATTACAAAAGTAATAATGCGGTGTCCGGTTACATTCTGTTAAGCGGCGGTGATGATACTGGTCTTTATTATGATATGTTAGGCAAGAAGAAATTTTTTTCATTTCTGAGAAAAAGTAGATTAATGATAGAAAAAGGTAAGGGTGGCGAATTGATACCGCAATATTTAGGAGGCGGCTTGATCTCTTATCAATCGCTATATGACACTATTAATCCTGATGGCGATTATAACGTCTTTCCATTTAACGAATATTTTAATAAATTAAGATTGTCTAAAAAACCTCTTTTTAAAGAGTACAAATCCATCAATAAACCAACTCTGGTTATTTATGGCGGACAAGACGAATATTGTTACGGAAATGTGCAAAAATGCGTTGAAGCATTGAAAAAAGTATGTCCAAACCCCAACCTGTTTACTTTTAAAATTCTTAAAGGGGCGGACCATGGTTTCCACGGAAAGGAAAAAGAATTATCAAAAATCATAACCGGATGGTTACTTGGCGTAAATACGGAATAAATTGCTGCCGATTTTTTCGGTTTTGAATATTTCTACTTTTCCGATTTCTTTGGTATTTTGCACATGCGCTCCTCCGCAGAATTCTTTGGAATATGCCGCTTGTAGCGAGCCTGTCGAGCTAATAAAATATACTTTAACCATATCCGGATACTTCTCCCTGAAAAATGACTTGGCTCCAATTTTAATTGCTTCCTCTTTTGGCATTATTTTAAATTGAACAGGTAATGCTTCTGTTACTTTATCATTGACAATTTTCTCCACTTGTTTTATGTCCTCATCAGTCGGTTTTTTGCTGGAGTAATAATCAAAACGAAGTCTTTCCCCAGTAATATTTGATCCTTCTTGACGCACATCATTTCCTAGAACATCAAATAAAGCTTGGTGAATTAAGTGAGTGGCAGTGTGGTACTTAATTGTTTTTTCTCCTTGGTCAGCTAATCCGCCTTTAAATTTACCCACAGACAATTGACGGGATAAATCCTGATGTTTTTTGAATATCAGATCGTATTTAATTTTATTTAGCTCTACCCCCTTTTGTTTAAATAATTCCTTGGAGATTTCAAATGGAAATCCGTGTGTCTGGAAAAGGTCAAAAGCATTTTTTTCATTAAGATCAGTGTCTGACAATTTTTCCAATATTTTCAAACCTCTATCGAGAGTTAAATTAAACTTCTTAATTTCCTCATTTATTACTATTATTACAGGTTGTTGTTGTTTTTCCTCAATTCCTAATACCCCTTGATATGTTTTAAATATTCCTTTGACTACCTTGGAAAAGTCAAGCAGGTTATATCCTGACAATAGTTTCATTTTAATAGCAGATCTACGTAACAATCTTCTCAAAACGTAACCCTGTTCTTTATTGGTGGGAACTATTCCGTTAATTATCATCAATATTGAACCTTTAAGGTGGTCGGCTATAATTCTCATCAGTTTTTCATTATTTTTATATTCTTTTCCTGATACTTCTTCAATTGATTTGATAATGTCTTTGTATAAATCTGTTTTAAAAACATCAGGATCATTATTTAAAGCAGTCACATGTCTTTCCACACCTCCACCAAAATCAACATTATTAGCCGGTAAAGGGGATAAATTGCCGTCTTGTCCTTTTTTGTATTGCATGAATACCGAATTGCCAATTTCCAAGAAACGTCCGCAGTCACAATTAGGATGGCATTTTTCCCCATATCGAGGGTTATGCTCTACTTGGGTAAATTCATAAAACACTTCACTGGTTGGTCCACCTGGTTCACCTGGGGGCATATTATCAGGTACCCCTGCTCTTGACCACCAGTTTTTAGTCGCATCATAGCGGAATATTTTATTTTCCGGTACACCTAATTCTTTCCAGATATTATAAGTTTCTTCATCAAATGGAATATTTTTGTATCCTTCAAAAACCGATACATACAATTTTTCCTTTAACAATCCTAATTCTTTGGTAATGAATTCCCAATACCACGCTAATTGTTCTTTCTTGAAATAAGTTCCCAGGGACCAGTTTCCCATCATTTCAAAAGTAGTTGTGTGACGGTTGTCGCCAACTTCATCAATATCCTGCACTCTGACACACGGTTGGATGTTGTATAATTTTTTGCCCAAAGGATGAGGTTCACCCAGAAGATACGGAACCAGTTGCTGCATGCCAGAGCCGGTGAAAAGCGTGGTTGGATCGTTTTGAGGTATAAGAGGAATAGAAGGAACCTCCTTATGATCCTTTGACTTCCAGAAATCAGCAAATTTTTGGCGTAACTCTATATGAGATAACATAATATTGTCAGGTACAATTCTGCACCTGATTAAATAAGTATAGTTTTGTACCTAATTAACCAGATATAGTCTTGTATCTGGTAAAATTATAACACGAAAGAAATAGTTAAATAGTTATATGGTTATTGCTATATTGTTAATTTTTTACTTTAACCGAACAACCATATAACAATATAACCTTTCCATTTTATGATTATAAAAACTTTAGACATCAATTCTATCAAACCAATAATATCTAGGTTTAATTTACCTAAACCCAATTCTCATAAAGGTCAAAATGGCAGGGTATTGGTTATAGGCGGATCAAAACTATTTCATGCAGCCTCAATTTGGGCGGCAGAGGTGGCATCGTATTTTGTAGATATTGTCCATTATTGCTCAACAAAAGAAAATGAAAAAGTTTTTTTAAGTTTGAAAAGTAAATTCCTCAATGGAATTATTGTTCCTCAGAAGGAATTACCGTTTTATGTTGAAGAAGACGACGCTATCCTTATCGGTCCGGGAATGGTGCGCAAAGAGAAAATAGTATCCGGTATTCAGTATCCGGTATGCGGTATTGATGATTTGTTGAATATTAAGGATGAAGCAGACTATACTTATTATTTGACAAAATACTTAATTGACAATTTTCCGGATAAAAAATTCGTTTTTGACGCCGGAGCTTTGCAAATGATGGATGCGGAATGGTTGCATAAACTTCAAACAAAACCGATTATTACACCGCATTTAAAGGAATTTGAAACTATATTCGGAGTATCTATTATGAGAAGTTCAGTAAAAGAAAAAATATTATGTGTAAAACAAACTGCCAAAAAATACAACTCCGTAATAGTACTTAAAGCTATCAATGATATAATATCAGATGGCGATGACGTTTATGTTATCCAAGGCGGAAACGCCGGATTGACTAAAGGCGGAACCGGAGATATTTTAGCTGGTCTTAACCTAGGTTTGTATTCAAAAAACAGCCCGTTAGTTTCCGCAGTGATATCTTCTTATCTTTTAAAGTCGACTGCAGAGAGATTGTTTAAAGAGAAGGGTTACTGGTATAATATAAGTGATATAATAAAGGCTTTGCCACAACAATTGAAATCTCAAATATGAAAAAAGAAACGTTGACAGCGGTAATTTTCGGTATTATCCTTGGCAGTTTGTTAGGTTTTTTCCTAATAGTGAAAAGCAAAGCCAGGTCTTTGAAAAATACAAAAACATTTTCCCCAAAAATTTCCATAACGCCTTCGGCAAAGTCAATGAATTCGGAATTCCAGTTTTTAGAGATTGAGCAGCCGGAAAGCGGAACAATTACGGATAAAAATACCATTAAAGTCAAAGGAAAAGCGCCTAAAAGTTCGCTTATTGTTATTCAAACACAAATAAAAGAACTAATTATTAAGAACGATAAAGGCGAGTTTTCTTTTGATATTCCTTTAGCCTTAGGAGAAAACATCATACATATTTCCATGTATCCGAAGGATGCGCAAATTCGGTCTCAGGAAAAAGAATTGAAAGTTTATAATCTCCCGGCAAACCTATGATGAAACTTATCTCGATATTGTTGTTTTTATTTTTGACCGTCGGTACAATTTTTGCACAAAGCGAAACATCAACAAATTCGCCGACGTTGGTTTTCAGTGAAGAAAAAGACATTCAGACGCTTAAGGATAAAATAGCGACAAAAGTAGCAGAATTAAGGCAGAAAAACAATAAAGCCGTCAGCGGGATTGTTACGGAAATTTCAGCAAAAACTTTTAAATTGAAGTCAGAAAACGATATTGAATATCAGGTTAAATTGGATGATGTTCTGACCAAATATTATCAGATTCAGGGAACATCAACAAAAGAAATAAAACAGGAAGATATTAAAAAAAGCAGTTATATAGTAGTTTCGGGTGTTGTTAACGATAAAGAAATAGATGCCAACGCGATATTCAACGATGAATGGTACGTATTGAAGTCAGGAAATATTACGGAAGTTGATAAAGTCAATTTTTCAATTAAAGTGATTTCCAATGATAAGGATACATATACTTTGGATATTGAAGCGACCACCAAACAGCAAATTCTAAATATAAAGACACTAGAGATCGAAAAGACCGGTTTTTCAAAAATTAAAGAAGGCGACACCGTTCACTTTGTGATAAAAAAAACTGGAGAGGAAAAAAACAATGTTTTTACTGCTGAAAAAATATTGATACTACCTCAGGAATATTTTATAAAATAAATGGCTTATGTTCAATTTTTTCAAAAGATTTTTTGATTATAACGAAAAGGAAATAATCCGTCTTAAAAAAAAAGTAGAGGAAATAAACAGCTTTGAAGACAAGTGCCGTTCATTGAAAGATAAAGATTTTCATCCGGAGACAAAAAAACTTAGGGATAAAATCCAATCAGGTCAAAGCACTCTCGACGAATTATTGCCTTGGTCAATGGCTTTGGTGCGTGAAGCCAGCCGAAGAGTATTAGGTCAACGGCATTTTGATGTCCAGCTTATAGCGGGTATCGCCCTACATGAAGGAAAGATAGCCGAACAAAAAACAGGAGAGGGAAAAACACTTACGGTGACTGCTCCTCTTTATCTTAACGCTTTAACCGGCAAGGGTACTCATCTGGTGACGGTAAATGATTATCTGGCGCGTCTCCATGCCGGATGGATGGGGCCGATATTCCATTTTCTCGGACTCAGCACATCGGCGATAATTTCAGAAAAATCATTTTTATATAATCCTGACTATAATGATAAAGATACTACTGATTGGAGGCTAGCCCATTTGCAGCCAATAAGCCGCAAAGAAGCATATCAAACCGATGTAACCTATGGAATCAACAGCGAATTCGGATTTGATTATTTGCGCGACAATATGGTGCAGAATATAAAGGATATTGTGCAAAGGGATTTCAACTATGCAATAATAGATGAAGCTGACTCAGTTTTAATAGATGAAGCGCGTACTCCTCACATCATTTCCGCCCCATACGAAGAAGATACATCAAAATACTTCCAATATGCAAAGATAGTTAAGCAATTAAATGACAAAGAAGATTATGTGATTGACGAAAAACTGAGAACCGCCAATTTGACCGAAAAGGGCGTCAAAAAAATAGAAGCCCTGCTGGGGCAAGACAATATTTATGAAAAAGACTTTGACACCTTGTTTCATATAGAAGCATCATTAAAAGCCAATACCCTTTTTAAAATAGATAAGGACTATATAGTGAAAGATAATGAGGTTATTATTGTTGACGAATTTACCGGAAGATTATTATACGGCAGAAGATTTTCGGAAGGACTCCATCAGGCAATTGAAGCCAAAGAAGGCGTTGCCATACAGAAAGAATCCAAAACTTTGGCAACAGTTTCACTGCAGAATTATTTCAGAATGTACAAAAAACTGGCAGGAATGACTGGAACAGCCTCTACGGAAGCGGAAGAATTCCATAAAATTTATAAGACAGATGTAGTGGTCATACCGACTCACTTGCCAATGGTGCGGAAAGACAAATCCGACTTGATTTATAAGACGGAACAAGCCAAGTATAATGCGGTGGCAGAGGAAATAGCTGAAAATTATAAATCAGGACGACCTGTTTTAGTAGGAACAACTTCAATCGAAAAAAACGAAGCTTTGTCACGGCTGTTAAAACAAAAAGGGATTCCCCATGAGCTACTCAATGCCAAAAACCATGAGAGGGAAGCAGCCATCATTGCCCAGGCCGGTGAAAAAGAAGCAATCACTATTGCTACCAACATGGCCGGTCGGGGTGTAGATATTATTTTAGGTGGAGCTGTTCCTGTAAAGGAGAATTATAAGACCGAGTCTGATTTCAAAGATAATCTTAAAAAATGGCAAAAAAATCATGACGAAGTAGTTGGTTTGGGTGGACTTTTTGTGATTGGTACCGAGCGTCACGAATCCAGAAGAATTGATAATCAGCTTCGCGGCCGCTCCGGCAGGCAGGGAGATCCTGGAGAAACTCGTTTTTTTGTTTCCCTTCAAGATGATTTGATGAGAATTTTCGGCGGTGAACAGATTTCCAATTTGATGACATTTTTCAATTTGCCGGAAGATCAGCCGTTAACCCATCCCATGGTTTCCAAGGCGATTGAACAAGCCCAGGTCAAAGTAGAAGGATTTAACTTTGATATCAGAAAACACTTGGTTGATTTTGACGATGTTTTGAATAAGCAAAGGGAGATTATTTATTCGTTGAGAAAAAATATACTTTTTGGAGAAAACGATAATTCGCAATATCTTCAAAGTACTGTCCTGAAGATTTATAAAGAAGAGGTGGACACTCTTGTTAATGCCTTTTTCATCCAGGGAGATTTAAAAGAAGAAGATAGGGAGCGATTAATCCAGGAAATTAATTTCTTTGTCCCTGTTGAGAAATCGGAAATTGACAGATATCTGAAACCGGCAGAATCTGCTACGTTGTTGGAAATAATAAATAAAAAAGTAGAAAAACTATATCAGGAACGTGAAAAAAAACTGGAAAAAGAACTTTGGCAGGAAGTAGTAAGAATGGTATTTCTGACGACTATTGATAAATTCTGGATGGACCATTTGACGGCTATAGAAGATTTAAGGGAAGGTATTAATTTACGGGGTTATGCCCAGTTGGATCCATTGGTTGAGTATAAGAACGAAGCCTATTCCATGTTTGAAAGATTGGTGGGAGACATCAATTTTGAAGCCACACGAAGACTTTTCAAAATTGAAGTAAATGTGATGAAGCCGGCTCCCAGCAAGGAAGAAATGGTATATAAATCAGCATCCAATGTCAATCCATACGAAAACCGCCAGCAAAAACAAGGACAGTTAACGCAAAGACAACCATCCGGTAACGAAATGAAAATCAGTCATTATAGCAAAGGCAAACTGCAAAAAGAAGAGGTCACTCAATCATCCCCTTATCCGTCAGAAGACGTGATTGGATTCAAGATAACGCCGCCCGGACAGACAAAACAAAAACCGGGACGGAATGACCCATGCTGGTGCGGGTCAGGAAAAAAATATAAACGCTGCCATTATCCGGATTAATTAATAATTATTTTTTTATCAACCATAGCAGCAATTTCCCATCTGCTTTTTTTTCCGTGTTTTTCGGTATGTTGTACTAGTATTTCTATTCCTTGAACGGCAATTTTTGCTCCAGAATTATGGTTTATACCTCTAAATGATAGGGTTAATAACTGGATAATAGATTGGATTGTTGTTATATTTTCTTCTAGAATTTGCTTATTAATTATTTTTTCACTCATAGGATTTGTTTTTGATAACTACATAATTTGATTCTATAAGTTTGTCAGCTTTTCGAAAAAGTTTATTGCACAATGTTCTTCCAATTTCTTGTTCATCTTTGTTTAATATAAATCTTAGAATCGGTGACAGACTCCGGCTTGAAATATAGATATCAGAATGGCTTAATACATTTGGTCTTTTTATTATTCCGCCGTATCCAATAAACAATTTAACAGGCGGCTTTGTTTCCATATCAGTTGAACCATCACCGATAAAAACTATTTTGTTTTGAGGTTTATTATTGATAATTTTGTTGATAATTACTTTCTTTCCGCCACTAATTGACAGAGGGCCTCTAGCATCAAATCCAACGTATTCTCCATATTTATTAAAATATATTTTATTTGAATAGACGTTTTTTAAAGGAATCTTCAGGTGTTTGGCAAGGATCTTGACTGCAGGATAGAAATTACCTGTAACTTGTAGTACTTCTTTTTTTAATTTTCTGAGAAGAGAAATAATTTCCACGATGTCATCCGTGATATTTTGTAGATAGAGTTGTCCTAAAAATTCGAGATCTTTTTTAGATGGCCTTATCATAGCCATTTTTAAAGCAAATACTTCTTCCAGTCTTACTTTTCCATCCATGGACAGGCGAGTCAATTCGGTTACTTCTTGTCTTTTACCTTTTAAATTAGCTAATTCATCCAGACCTTCTATAGTAACCAAAGTGCTATCTACGTCAAAAATGATTTTATCGAATGTATTCATATTGATTTTTGTAGAGCAATAATGTTAAACCATGGACTCGGTTGTCTGTCATCACCATGATATCCTCCTCTTATAAAAATTCCTTTTTTGCCATTTGAACTGCCTACAATTTCAATATTAATAGGTGGTATACCTACAAGACCCACTCCTTTATCAAATAGATTTTTCACAACTGTTCTAGCACGCCATTCAGGCAAATAAATTACAGGTATATATTGGAATTCAATATGTTGAATTTTTTTTAATTCACTTTCTAAGAAGTTAATGTATGACCAAGGAGGATCGCTATTTATAATGTAGTTTACTACTCTTAAAGTTTCTCTTAAACTAAGTCCCACTTTTTTATATCGCCAGCTAAATTCTTGTATAACATAACTGGCTTTTTTAGAATTGATATCTATCAATCTAATTGGCTTACAGAATGTATTTATTAACCTTCTGAGCAACTCTATAGCTAAGAGCGCATAATGACGATGTGTTCCGTCGATATTATATGCATATTCTCCAGATAAATGAACCAAAATAGGCGCCCAACCGATTGAAAAGAAAGAACGGATTTCTCTTAATACTCTTTCAATATCACATAGTTCCGTCTCTACTAAACTTTCAACCGGTAATCTAATCACATCCAACCAGGCCATTCCATAAGCTCCGGATAATAATATTTCTTTATTTCGCAGCTTATGAAAATAGGAGACAACATGATCGATTTCAAAAAGTAACTCAGCTGGTTTTTCCAATCGATTTCTATGTTTAAAGAGAGTGAGAATTTCTTTGAAAATCTCAACTTCTGAATCACGGATATGAGGCGTATATAAATACTGAACGCAACGGATTAATGAAATAATTTTACGAATATCCTTTTTTGTAAATTTATCATTTTGAAAATATTTTTGATATAAAGATTGGCACTCATTTGCTATTAGTTTTATTATTCTATCCAGTTGATTCAGATCTTTTTTAGTATATTTTAATGAACCGGCAATAGGAAAATATACTCCATCTATAACCGGACACTCAAAAAATTTAATATTCCAACCCTCCTCAGGTTCATTGATTTTTTTAATAATTGGATAATATGTGTTTTCATAGATATATCCGTTTTCATTCTGATGCAATTTGTTAATATCTGGAATTCTTTGCTTAACTGTGATAATAGTATTTAAAAATACAGAGAATGCACTATCGCCGATCACCTTCATCTTCCCATCAAGAAAAGGGATATAAGGGCCAGGGAAAATACTTCTATAAGGAGGCGATGTGGTGGATCTTTTACTATTTTTGCAAATAGTAAATAATCTAGCACCGTGATGCCTTTTCCACAAATTAACAAAAAAATCATCAAGATAACGAAAAGAAAGAGGCAGTGGTATATCACATTCAGGAATTTCTTTAACAGGGAGCAATTCGAGGCTAATTTTTTTTATTTGTTTATAGAAGGTGGGATCTGGAGCAATAACCGGAATCTTGCTTAAAAAGTCTCTTTTGAAATTTAATAAATTTGTTGTCATAAATAAATGCGATGTAATAGGCTAAATTATAAAAGCAGATAAATTTAAATACTTGATATCAAATGTCAGAATTATTGCATTAAACCACATAAAATGATATAATCCTGACATTATGGTTGATATTAAGGGGACGAAACTGCGCTATCCCATCTCCGATAAGTATCATCAATACATAAGTGAATTGTTATACGCTCCTTTAAAATACCACGAAAACTCCATTCTTATTTGTCCCCCGCTTTATGGCCGAGATCACCTGGTACTACAAATGTGGGAAAAAATCCAGGATCGGAAAAAAGTATTAGGCGAAGATTTTGACAAATACCGGTTCGCACATATTAACTTGGTAGCAAGTGCAACTAATCCGGAAAGCGTTTGGTTTGACCAGATAGAACACGCTCTATGTATTTCCAAAGGCAAAATCAGCTTATTCGAGGAATTCGAAGAAAATGTCCGTTTTTTGCTTAGTGATAAATTGGAGTTGGTTCTATTCGTTAATATTCCGGAAACATTGTCAAATGAAACTTTTGCCAAATTTTTAGCTTTAGCTCAAAAAATCTATTATATTTTTCCTTCCAAAATACATTTTCTATTAATTTTTGATATGAAGTGGAATGAAGATGATTTTTTTAAACTAACGACGCCTTTCCGTTCTCTATTCCAAAACACGAAATTATTGCCTCTATTTCCCGATAAAACAATATTGTATTTTATCAACTACTACGAACATACTTGGAATTTGAGATTGCAAAACAAAGTCAAAGAATATATTGTCGAACAATCGGGAGGAATTATGCTTTTAGCAAAGTCAGTATTACGAATTGCCAGAAACGAAAGAGTTAACAAACTTGAGGAGTTACAGCTAACTATTTCAACCCATCCAGATCACAAGCTACAGATGAACTTTTTTATTAGTCGTCTGACTCAACGACAACAGAATATCGTAAAAAAAATATCTAATTTGGAAAATGTAAGAGATGAGGAAATTAACCATCTGGAAAGAATGGGAATTGTCATTAAATCCTCAACAAGCTGGCGCCTAAGATCGATGTTTCTGCAAAATTATTTAACCGATCGAAAAGGAACAATGTCAAGAAAGTTAAAACTAATTAAAGATACCAAAATATTCTCTGAAAGAGAAAAACTTATACTTTTAAAGATGGTGCAACACAAAGAGACAATAATTAAAAGAGAAACAATTGCTGAGATTATTTGGAGTCAGCAAAGTTTTGAAAAATATTCTGACTGGGCTATTGATCAAACTATTTCCAGAATCAGAAAAAAACTGCAAAAAGACCCGTTGTTGTCAGGATTAATTATCCAAACCCACAAAAAGTTCGGATTCTGCTTGAAATAAAAATATGGTTATTACAGCAGTAGAAAATATTACGTCAAGGTTGATGTCTGGTTTACCTTTTCATTTAACCGATTTCCACCAACGGGAACAGACCGGTGTTCCGGTTACCCGGTTATACCCTGATGTACCGGCATCAATATTATTTAGTGATATAAATGGTGTGTTAGACTCGCATCTTAAATATGACAGAGGGGAGATTGTGGATGGACATATGTTAGGTTATTATATAAATGCCAACCGGATGATAAAGCTGGCTCTACTTTTTGCTCAGCTTAATGGGATAGAAATCGGGTTAAGAGGCAGCTGCAACGATAACTATCTGATTGCCCAGGCCGGCGGCGGCCAAAGGAGTTTATCGTATGTAAAAGAACATTTAAACAGCTATAAAAGAGTAATCCCGGGTACCGATTATATCGGCCCATTTCAACATCCTTACGACCCAATAAATCCGCTGAATCCTGATATTCGTTTATTGGTTACCAATAATGACTCTGATTTATTAAATCGGTTAAAAGAAATGCTTCTCGAAAAAATACTTACACCGATTGATTCACTACCGGCTGTCAACAGAAGGGGTTCTATATACCATAGAGAAAAAGCTTATCGAAAAGCATTTAATTTTAGTCCTCCTGAGACTAGACGAACTCTTAAATTAAGTGACCATGCCGATAGTGCTATTATGCCAATTTTGATATATAGTATATCCAAACAGTTTCTTGGTGCGCCTCCCACTAAGTCAATGATTCTTTCCGGAAGTTATACCATGGCAGAACTGAGGGAAATGGCAAGATTGCAGGCAGAGGATTACGTTAAATGTTCAACAGACTTGGGATTTATCAGTTTTACTTGTAATTCCGCTGGTGATAAAAGAAAACCAGAGAGAGCTTTTAATGTTGACTCGTTGGTCAGTAGATTGATTTTATCCGAAAATATAGATTTGAATGATCCTCTTTTGGTTGAAAAGTTAGATCATGCAATTGTATTATTTCATTTTCCGGAAATACCAACGGTTGTCACGATATCATCAGAAGCACTGATATTTTACGAAGAGGGAATAATCAGGGGTAAACCTAATTACCATATAGACTGGTTTGAGACAGTAATAAGGGGATTGAGAAAAGCATTAACCCTTGGTGTACATAAGTATGATGCTGCAACCGTAGAAGAAACGAAGCGGTTATCTAAAATAGCTGCAGCTTCTTGGAACGATATTGCACATGATCCGAAAATGTTAAATAAAGTTATGAGGGATTTACACGTGTGTCATCTAATTGACAATGATGTTACACTACAAATGTTACACGAACTTGGTTTATGGGATATCGTTAAACAATCAATAACTCAATATTATGCAGATGAGCTAGATGATTTTCCAGCTAAACTTATTGAGAATGCTCTTAGATTTTCTACTTTACAGTCACGCTCTTGGCAAGGTTTCGGGGTTTGTCCGGATCTGTCCCGCGGCCAACCCCTAAATAATAGCCCAATAATTGTCCGATAATTATATTGGGAAAAATTGTCAAATTACCTAAGTCGGGTGTTTTGATGACCACATTAAATTCTTTAGAATCCGAAGGACCAACGCCAATGATATATCCGCCACGGGCTTTAAGCTCGGCAGCGCTGGAGAAAAGCTCGCGCATAACTTTATCATTATTAAAAAGCGCAAAACAAACCGTGTCCTTTTGAATCAGTGTGATGACTCCATGTTTTAGTTCTCCGGCGGCAAAAGGCTCTGCATGAATATAACTGGCCTCCTTGATTTTCAGGGCGAATTCCAATGTGGCGGGGTAATTAAGATGTTTGCCGATTATATACATATCTTCATGTTCCATCAAATATTTTGCCGTTTTGAGAATTTGCTTAAGTAATTTTTTGCTTAACCATTTATCCAGCACCTTGCCAAGCGATTTTATTTCACTTTTGCCTTGTTCATATTTTTTTTCCACTGCTTTAGAAAGAAGATACAGAGTAGCCAGTTGCGATGTGAAAGCCTTTGTAGAGACTACGGCTATTTCCGGCCCGGCACCGACAAAAAGCACTGTATCGCTTATTCTTTCCAAAGTAGAACCTCTGGCGTTGACAACTGCCACTAAATGTGCCCCCTTTTTTTTTGCTTCTTTGGCAGCGATGATTGTATCCGCTGTTTCACCGCTTTGTGAAATAGCTATGAATACAGTTTTGGAATTACAGAAAACGGAAAAAGGTAAAAATTCGTATGCTCCGTGCATCTGGGTTTCTACACCGACCTCTGCAAAAAAATATTTAGCTGCAAGACCACAATATGATGCGGTTCCGCAAGCTGAGAATATCACCTTGTATCCATCTTTTATCATTGCCGCAATCTTGATAATCTCCTTTTTATTCAGCGATACAGCTTTTGGTATGGTATTTATTTGTTCCAAAATTTCTTTCAGGAGAAAATGGGAATGTCCGCCTTTTTCAGCGTCTTCAAGTTTCCAGTCCAAAACCTGCGGTTTATAATTAATTTTCTTACCTGACGATATCTCAAATATTTCAATTCCTTTTATAGATAATAAAGCAGCTTCACCGTCATTTAAAAAATGGACTTTGTTTGTATATTTCAGAAATGCAGGTACATCGGACCCGATAAAAAACTGTTTTTTATCCAATCCCGCAACTAACGGCGATCCATTGCGGCAGGCAATTATAGATTCGGTTTCAAGATCCAGTACAGCTATGGCATTGGAGCCGGAAAGATCCTTAAATGAATCCAAAACCGCTTGCAACAATGTTGAGTGTTTTCTTTTTTCCTCAATCAGATGGGCAACGATTTCGGTATCGGTTTCGGAAAGGAATTCATGATTTTTCTTTAAGAGCTCATCCTTTATAGTCTGGTAGTTTTCGATAATTCCGTTGTGAATGACTGCTATTTTACCCGTACAATCCAAGTGCGGATGCGCGTTGTAGTCGGTTACGCCACCGTGAGTTGCCCAGCGCGTATGTCCTATACTTATTGATCCGGAGGGTAGATCTGTTGTTGCTCCGCCTATTTTACCGATATGCTTATCAACTATCAGTTTGTTGCTTCCTGCTGGTTTTATTGCAATACCCCAAGAATCATAACCTCTATATTCCAGTTTTTTTAAGCCGGCCAAAACGGTTTGAGCAGCTTTACCAGATTGGTCATTGATCACTCCAAATATTCCACACATATGATTAATAGGAAAAATATTAATTTTCCACCTGTTCTAATTTTGTGACTTAGCTCGAGCGAATCAAGGTGGATGTAAGTTCAATGAAGTTATATAGTAGTAGTTATTTGTTTTCCTTTTGTCGCTTAAGTTGCCTTAAGTTTTTATGGAAAACATTTAAGATGATAACTCCATCTTGAAGGTACCCGCTGATTAATCCCGTAAATTCCGGGATTTTCGAATTACCTTCTCCTCGTTTCCCCGAGTCCTCGGGGCCGCACGCTTTTTGTTTATAATAACTACAAATGACAAATTATTATTTGTCCTTCACTAAACTTGTAAAAGTATACAAAATTAAATAGCATTAATACAACTTTATTGCAGATTAATGCATATATTCATTATATTAATGGATATTATTTAAAAAAATGATTGATACAATTTTAGCCCAGATTAACTGGGTAGATTTTGTTTTTATCTTTATATTGATTTATTTTTTTATTGTTAATGATGGATTTATTGATAATTTTCTGGAAGTAGCGGGTTTTGTTTTTTCTTTACTTTTTTCCTATAAATTATATCCGATTTTCGGATCTTTATTGATAAGATATTTTTCATTACCGTCGGGTTTATCTAACGCATTGGGTTTTTTTATCTCCTGGCTTTTTGCGGAACTGCTGCTATTGATACTGTTGGGCATGCTATCCGGTAAATTATTTAAAAATATACGTCTTCATCCCGTGAATAAATTGCTTGGATTTATTCCGGCTGTATTTCAGGGATTGGTTATTTTTCTTTTTTTCGTCAGCTTAATTTTTGCTCTTCCGGTCAGGGGACAAATAAAAGAGGATATATTACGGTCTTATTCCGGGCCATTTTTTGTAAATTTTTCCCAGTCATTTGAAAAGGGAATAAAAAACATATTCAGTGAGGCCATTAATGAAACTCTTAACTTCTTGACGATTAAACCTCAATCTAACGAAACTTTGGATTTAAGTTTTAAGTTGAATCCGGGACAATTAAAAAGCGATAACCAGTCGGAGTTGATTATGTTGGAACTGGTAAACACTGAAAGGAGAAAAAGAGGTCTACCGGCTTTACAGATTGATATTAACTTAAGCAATGTGGGCCGCGATTATGCCAGAGAAATGTTGATAAATGGTTTTTTTTCGCATACATCCGCAGTGAATGGCACTTCGCCTGCTGAAAGGGCAAACCAGGCAGGCATACAGTATCTTATTATCGGGGAAAACTTGGCATATGCTCCGGATGTTTATGTTGCTCATCAAGGACTGATGAATTCGGAAGGGCACAGAAAAAATATCCTACTGGAAGAATATGGAAAAGTTGGAATTGGTGTTATTGACGCCGGAATCTACGGCCGTATGTTTGTTCAAGAATTTACCAACTAAAATAATCCTATTTGGTCGTCATCCTTTTTTTGTTTCTTTTCGACTGTGGTTATGCTTTCGGATTTTGCTTTAGGAAACATTCGTTTTAAAAGAGAAGTGATTTCATATGTCAAAAAAAACTCTTCCAGATTGCGGCTATAGCCGTTAAATTTCGCTTTATTCATATCAAACTTTATATCTATATCTGTTAGTATGGTAGCCAGCTGTTTTGATAAAAATATATTTTCTTTATGTTCAATTAAAATATCTTTAATTTTACCGTTTATTTGATCAATCTGCCGGTAAATATTATCGATATTATCGAACCGGTTCAGCAAATCGGCCGCTGTTTTCGGACCGATGCCTTTAGCTCCTTTATAATTATCCGATTGGTCACCCATAAGAGCTTTATATTCAGGTATCTGGCGGGGTTCTATACCAAACCTTAATTTCACTCCGTCGGGATCGTATATTTTTTCTTTACTAAAACCCAGTTGGGGAGTAATAACAAATACATTATTATTTACCAGCTGTAAGATATCTTTGTCACCGGAAAGGATAAGCGCTTTATCTTCTTTTGAAGAGAAACTGCTGCTTATGGTACCGATGACATCGTCTGCCTCAAATCCTTCTTTTTCAAGCCGTAAAATACCGGCAGCATCCAAACCTTCTTTGACACCGGAAAACTGGCATGCTAATTTATCTTCCATTTTTGGACGATGTGATTGATATTCCTTAAAGATTTTCTTTCTGAAAGTCGGTACAGGAGTATCAAAGCAGACAGCAAGATTTTGCGGTCTGTAGTCGGTGACTGCTTTATGAAGTATGGAAAAAAAACCGTAAATGGCGTTTGTAGGAATACCTTTTTTGGTAGCAAACTGCGGTAAAGCATGGAAGGCTCTATGCATTAAAGCGTTACCGTCAATGATAAGCAGCATGTTTTGTTTAGTTTTTCTCTTTTAGAGAATCAATTTTCTTTTTTGAACCGACGATTTTTTCGAATTCATCTGCATCCAAACTTTCCAGTTTTAACAAGGCTCCGGCTACTGCATCAAGGTTTTTTCTTTGTTCCTTGATGATTTTAACAGCTGATTGATAACTCTGACCAATTATGTTTTTTACTTCCTTGTCTATATCGGACAAAGTTTGCTGGGAAACATTATTGGATTCCCAGTATGATTTACCCCATTCCGTTATATCCATTGTCGGGCCGTAATTGACCGGACCAAGCGTACTCATACCAAAATCAGCCACCATGGACTTAGCTATACGCGTTGCCTGATCGAAATCATTAGCTGCACCGGTTGTGACTTCGCCAAAAACAATTTCTTCAGCTACCCGACCTCCCATCATGACGGAAATTTCTTCCAGCAGATGAGTTTTGGTTTCATGCAGTTTATCTTTCGCCGGAGGAATCAAAGTAAAACCCAATGCCATACCTCTTGAAACTATGGAAATTCGGTGGACAGGATCAGTATGAGGCAAAAAGTGAGAAACTATGGCATGACCTGCTTCATGATAAGCTGTCAGTTTTCTGTCTGACTCCGACTGTAGACGTTTTTTTTCCGGGCCTAATTTGACTTTGGTGGCAGCTTCTTCAATATCTTCCATGAGAATTTTATCCCTGCTGTTTCTGGCCGCTTCAATAGCTGCTTCATTTAACATATTTTCCAAGTCAGCGCCAGAATACCCGACAGTTCTTTTGGCAACTTTTTCCCAATCGACATCCGAAGCCATTGGTTTGCCTTTAGCATGGATTTTAATGATCGCTTTTCTGCCTTCTACATCAGGATAATCAACCATTATACGTCTATCAAACCTTCCGGGTCTCAAGAGCGCAGTATCCAGCAGATCCCCTCTATTGGTGGCAGCAATTACCATAACATGTTCATTAGTTGTGAATCCGTCCATTTCCACTAAGATCTGGTTTAATGTTTGTTCACGTTCATCATGCGAAGGCATAATACCCACAGATCTGGCTCTTCCAATAGCATCAATTTCATCAATGAAAATAATGGAAGGCGAACTTTTTTTTGCCGTTAAAAATAAATCTCTGACTCTGGCTGCGCCGATTCCGACGAGCATTTCCATAAATTCCGAGCCGGCTATTGAAAAAAAAGGCACATTAGCTTCTCCGGCTACTGCCTTGGCCAGCAATGTTTTACCGCAACCCGAAGGTCCGACTAAAATAACACCTCTGGGTGTTCGAGCGCCCAGTTTTTTATATTTTTCCGAATGTTTTAAAAAATCAACCACTTCTTCTAATTCTTTTTTTGCCTCGTCCACTCCGGCAACGTCATTAAAAGTAGTTTTCGGTAAATCTTTTGAAAAACGTTTTGCCTTGGATTGTCCGAATGAAAAAACGGATTCCTGCGCCCCTTTGGCTTGCCTGAAAAGAAAGATAAAAAATCCTACCATCAAAATAGTTGGAATTATGTTACTCAAAAAATTTATCAGGCCGGTAGAACCTTGAGTATCTTTGATATTGATGTTTACGTTATCAGGATTTACTCCGGAATCTTTGAGTGTTTTAAGAAAGCTTTCACCAGGTTCTTTGTATGAAACTGCCAAGCTGTTGTTTTTATAATAAAGAATAAGTTTATTGTCGATGACTTCGATCTTGTTGATTTTTTTATCTTTAATTTCTTTAACGACAGTGGATATGGATTTTTCGGGTAAAACCTGGCGAATTTCTCTCGAAATTGACCGATAAGCAAAAAAGACAAACAAAGTTACAAACAGGATAATAAAAATATTTTTCAAGTCAATATTAAACTTGAATTCAGTCATTTTTTTTTGCGGAGGAGAATTGTTCTTGTCATTTTTTTTAATTGTCATATTCATTATTTTATCAAATTTTTGGTAGAATGGAGCGTGATATGGAAATAATTAAAGTTAAATTGACAGGACAATCAGAAGTTATAAAAAAATCGGTTAAAGTATTAAAAGAAGGAGGGCTGGTGCTTTTCCCTTCAGATACCGTATACGGATTATTGGTAGACGCAAGAAACCAAAAAGCTGTTGAAAAATTGATATTATTCAAAAATAGACCGCCAGGCAAGCCCATCTCCGTTTTCGTTGCTGATTTTGACATGATGAAGGATTATGTATATATTTCAAAAAAAAACCTCAACTTATTGAATCAGATATTACCGGGCCAGTTTACGATTATATTGAATTCCAAACATAATAATGATAAATTGCTGGAATCGGAAAAAGGCACACTGGGGGTAAGGATACCCGACTACCAACTGATAAAGCTACTGCTTATTGAATTTGCATCGCCGATTACGGCAACTTCTGCCAATTTATCGGGAAGGCCGCCCCATTACAATATTAGCGCTCTCTTAAATGAACTACCAAAAACTAAAAAAGATTTGATCGATCTAATTGTAGATGCCGGTAAGCTACCAAGGAATAAACCATCAACTGTCCTTGATTTGACCGCAGTGAAAATTAAAATTATCAGGCAAGGCGATATTATATTTCAAAATAGTCAAACTTTTATCACAAAATCCCCGCTGCAGACGCAAAAAATTGGAAGATTTGTATTAGAGAAAAATCAGCAAATACTGCAAAAAAAGCCATTGGTATTTATTATTGAAGGAGAACTGGGAGTGGGAAAAACCGAACTGGTAAAAGGCATGGCAGGCTTTTTGGGTATTGACAATATAATATCGCCGACATACGTAATTTACTATGAATATAAAATCAGTAACAAAAATATAAAAAATATTTATCATTTTGACTTATATCAGATTGAGGACAGTAAAGAGTTTAATTATCTGGGCATTGAATCTTATTTGAAACCGGGAAATATACTATGCTTTGAATGGGGAGAAAAAAGCGGAGAAATATACGACCTGTTAAAAAGCAAGGGAGAAGTTATCCATATTAATATGGAATATATTAGTGAAAAGGAAAGAGCAATAAAAATTAATTTATGAAAATTCTAAGCATAGAGACTTCTGCCGATGAAACTGCCGCTGCAGTGACAGAAGAAAGGAGAGTTTTATCAAACGTAATTTATTCTCAGATATTGACCCATAAAAAATGGGGTGGAATTTATCCCTCTTTGGCCAAGCGTGCTCACGAAGAAAGAATAGACGAGATATTAAAAAACGCCATGAAAAATTTTTCATACGAAGAGATTGACGCAATAGCAGTGACATATGGACCCGGATTAGCGATTGCCATTGAAGTTGGCATAAGGAAAGCCAAAGAAATAGCTAAGAAATATAACAAACCTCTTATTGCAGTCAATCACCTTGAAGGTCACATATATTCAAGTTTTGTCCAGAACAGTCAAGGAAATCCTAAAAACAAATACTTATTCCCATATTTGGCGTATGTAATATCAGGAGGACATACGGAATTGGTTTTGATGAAAGACCATTTGACATATGAAATCCTGGGGGAAACCCGTGACGATGCAGCCGGTGAAGCTTTAGATAAAGCAGCTAAAATGCTGGGATTAGGATATCCGGGAGGTCCTGCCATAGAGAGATTGGCATTGGAAAATAATAATACCGATATATATAAATTTCCCAGGCCTATGACAAAAGAACAGACATTGGAATTTTCATTTTCAGGTTTAAAAACATCATTTTATTATTTCCTAAAGAAAAACGAACCGCTTATCAATACCGGATTGAGGGATTTGGCCAGTTCATTCCAGGAAGCCGTATTTGATACTTTGGTAAAGAAACTGGAACTGGCGATAAAGAAAACCGGAATCAATAGGGTGGTTGTCGGGGGGGGAGTTAGCGCCAATATGCATCTCAGAAAGAAATTCAGGAAATTATTGGAAAAATACAAGGGACAAGTTCTTTTTCCACCTTATAAGTATCTGACAGGAGACAACGCCGTGATGATCGGTGTTGTGGCATATTATAAAGCTAAAAAGGATCTATATGTAAAAGATATTGAAAAATTAGACAGGAAACCAAGGCTGTCACTTCAAGATTAACTCAGTAGTTTTATAGCGCAGTAGATTGTTTTATTTATAGGGACATCTATACTTTTTTCTTTAGCAAGCTTTACGATCATACCGTTGAGCGATTCTATTTCATTTTTGCGATTATTTTCAATATCAAGAAGCAGAGATGATTTTGAATTTGGTACGGTGTTTAAAGACTTTTTCATTATATCATCAAAAGCATCATCAGGAACATTGATATTGAAAGCTTTAGCGACTTTAATAGCTTCCTGAACGCACTTTTCATAAATAGATTTTGTATCCGGATCGGATAATACTTTTCCGATAGAACTTCGACAGATTGCTGTTATGCCTGAAAAAGCAACAATCAACATGAACTTTTTCCAGATATCCCTTGATATATCATCAGACAAAGTTGCATTAATTCCAGACTCTTTGAATAGTTTTTCTATATTTTTTAATTTTTCGCTGGGTGGATGATTTCTATCTCCAAAAATCAAACTCCTTAAACCGCCTGTTTGTTCTATAGTGCCCGGTTGGGTTTTTGCAGAGATTACATATACTACTCCGGGATAAATATTATCGGATTTTATAAACTTCTTAATGGTAAAATCATTATTTACTCCGTTTTGAAAAGAAATAATAATTGTTTCTTTTGTTATCACTCGAGTTAATTCCTTAGCAATTTTTTCTGAATCGTAAGTTTTGACGGAGAAGAAGATCAGATCAGGTTGATTGATTTTGGAAATATCATCTATAACGCTGGCGGGCTTAATTACAAAGTTTCCTAGCACACTCTTAATTTTCAAACCATGAGCACGGATTTGTTCGTAATGTTTTCCTCTAGCTACGAAAGTTACATCGTTTCCAGCTTTAGCCAGTAAGCCGCCAAAATATCCGCCTACCCCACCAGAACCAACGATGTATATTTTCATTTCGTCCTACAGTATACCTAATAATGAATATCTTGACAAGCTTTTATATTCTGTTAAACTATTACAGACAACGTATATGTTAAAGTTAACCCGACAATCCGATTATGCAATGCTGTTTTTGGAGAGCCTGTCAATAAAAGGATCATTTATACCGTTATCTGAGTTAGTCAGGCAAACAAAGCTTCCGCAGCGTTTTTTAGCCAGGATTGCCGCCCAGTTAGCCAAGCATAATATTGTTGAAAGCAAAGAAGGCAAGGTTGGCGGGTATAAATTAACAAAAAATGCCCAGGACGTGAATTTATATGATTTTTTTAAGATTTTTGAAGGCGATTTATCCTTGGTAAAATGCAGCAAGCCGGGATACAGATGCCGGTATAACAATTTATGCAAACACAGAGTTTTCGTCCGACATACGCTGGACGGAATAATCTCCCAAGAACTGAAAAAATGGAAGATAAAACACCTCTTCTCATCCTGAAAAATTTGAGCGTCAATATTACCGGTAAAAAAATACTTAAAAATATTGATTTCACTTTCCATAAAAACAAAATTTATGCCATCATGGGTCCAAACGGATCCGGCAAATCAACCCTTGCCTATACCATAATGGGAAACCCTTCATATGTTTTAGAAAAGAATTCATCGATACTTTATAAAAATAAGGAAATTCAAGCTGACTTACCCGACAAAAGGGCAAAAAACGGAATTTTTTTATCATTCCAGAATCCTTTATCTTTGTCAGGTGTAAACGTCTTCCAGTTGTTGCGTTTAGCCTTAAGCGGGATCAAAGATCCGTTGACTGTCAAGGAAGAAATAGAAAAATATGCCAGATTACTGAAAATAGACCTTGAGCTTACGGAAAGATCTCTGAATGACGGCGCCTCAGGTGGTGAAAAAAAGAAACTGGAACTGCTTCAGGCTGTTGTCTTGAATCCGGATCTGCAGATTTTTGATGAGATAGACACCGGAGTAGATGTTGATGCGCTGAAGATAATAGCCGGCTTTATCAAACAACATAAGCATAATAAAACATACATCATAATCACTCATTACAACCGGATTTTAAAATACATCAGACCGGATGTTGTAATGGTAATGATAGACGGAAAAATAGCCAAAACCGGCGATTACCGTTTAGCGGAAACAATTGAAAAAAAAGGATACGAAAAGTTAAGGACTTTATGATTTGCTCAACTCATATATGAATCAACCAAATCTGAATTTTAACTACAAATATGGTTTTTCCATGCCCCAAAAATATGTTTTTAAAGCTAAAAAAGGATTGAATGAAGAGGTTGTGGCAGCTATTTCAACAATGAAAAAAGAACCGGTCTGGATGACTGAATTTAGATTGAAAGCATTCGGCATTTTTAAAGAAAAAAACATGCCTAATTGGGGAGCTGATTTATCGCGAATAAATTTTAATGAAATATTCTATTACATTAAACCGACGAATAAACAAGTCAACAAATGGGAAAACCTGCCAAAAGAAATTAGGGAGACTTATGACAAAATAGGTATTCCCGAAGCGGAGAAGAAATATCTTATGGGCGTTTCCGCCCAATATGAATCAGAAGTGGTTTATGAGAGTGTTAATAAGCAATTATCAAAACAAGGCGTTATTTTTTGTGACATGGGTATGGCCGTCAAAAAATATCCGGATATTGTTAAAAAATATTTTGGTTCTGTCATACCTGCTTCAGATAATAAATTTGCCGCTTTAAATTCAAGCGTATGGTCAGGCGGATCTTTTGTTTATGTTCCAAAAGGAATTAAAGTTAAACTGCCTTTACAAGCATATTTTCGGATCAATGCCGAACAATTCGGACAGTTTGAAAGAACATTGATTATCGTCGAGGAAGGCGGCTATGTTCATTATGTCGAAGGCTGTACTGCTCCTGTTTATGCAACCGATTCTCTTCATGCGGCTGTTGTGGAGATTATCGTTAAAAAAGGAGCCAGAGTGCGCTATACTACAGTTCAGAACTGGAGCAAGAATGTTTATAATCTGGTGACAAAAAGATCAAGAGTGGAAGAAGACGGCATTATGGAATGGGTAGACTGCAATATCGGCAGCCAGGTAACAATGAAATATCCTTCATGTTATTTGATGGGAAAAAGAGCGCGAGGCGAAGTACTGTCAATAGCATTTTCCGGTAAGAACCAGCATCAGGATGCAGGAGCCAAAATGCTCCACTTTGCGCCCGATACTTCATCACGCATCATTTCCAAATCAATTTCCAAAGACGGCGGCAGGACTTCATATCGCGGTCTGGTGCAAGTCAGGCCCGGCGCGAAGAATAGTTCAGTCTATGTCAGCTGCGACGCTCTGATATTGGATGACAGATCCCGTTCTGACACTTATCCGGATATGAAAATCAAGGAAACCGACATTAATGTCCAACATGAAGCAACCGTCGAGAAATTAGGAGAAGAAAAACTTTTTTATTTGTCCAGCCGGGGAATCAACAAAACTGAATCTGAAGGTCTTTTAGTCAATGGTTTTATTGATCCGGTAGCTAAAGAAATTCCTTTGGAATATGCAATTGAATTGAATAGATTAATCAATCTGGAGATGAGCGGAAGTGTAGGTTAATAAGCATATATGGCAGTATTAATTGATTTGAATAAAGAAAAAGCAGATATATTAAAATTCACTCGGCCTGGTGATTATGTTGTTTTTTTTCACAATCTATCCGGTGAATTTACTTTTAGTTTAAATTCAACTGGAATTAACGTAGATATATTCGGATTATATATTGGCGCAAGAAGCTCTGATTTTGTAATCCGTACCAAGCAACATCATGTATCTTCGGAAACAACCTCCAACCTCTTAATTAAAGGTGTTTTTTATGACGATTCAAGGTTCAATTACCAGGGTTTAATAAGAATTGAAAATAATGCCCAGAAAAGCCATGCTTACCAGAAAAACCAGAATATTACTTTATCTCCGAATGTTTTTATCGAATCCAAACCATATTTGGAAATACTGGCAAATGATGTTTTTTGTACACACGGATCAACAACCGGAAGACTTGACCAAAACCAGTTATTATATTTGAAATCCAGAAGAATAGAAAAAGAAAAGGCACAGTCGTTATTAATTGAAGGCTTTCTTGGCGATTTACTACGGAAAGTACAGGAGAAAATCCCACAATTTGATTATAATATAAAGTCATATCATAAGTTAGCCGACTGATCCCAATACGTTAAATACAACTATGCTGGATGTAAATATAATAAAAAAAGATTTTCCTATTTTCAATAATCAGCCCGGTCTTACTTATTTGGATTCAACCGCCACTTCCTTAAAACCTCAGACAGTCATAAATGCATTAGTAGATTATTATGAAAATTATTCTGCCAATATTCATAGAGGCATATATTCGATTTCTGAAAAAGCAACCGATGAGTTTGAAAAAACACGGTCATCTGTTGCCAAATTTATCAACGCCGATCCTTTTGAGATTGTTTTTACCCGCAATACTACTGAGTCGATAAATCTTGTAGCTTATTCTTTGGGAAGAAGAATCGTAAATTCTAAAGACGAAGTATTAACAACCGTCATGGAGCATCACTCAAATTTTGTGCCATGGCAAATGCTGGCTTATGAAAATGGCGCAATATTTAAAATAATAGATATTACGGATAATGGATTTCTGGATTTGGGCACGGAAAATATCAAAAAAAATATAGAAAAAATAATAAGTAAAAAAACAAAGATATTGGCTTTAGCATATGTTTCCAATGTGACCGGTGTTATTAATCCGGTTGAAGAAATAATCCGGTTGGCTAAAAAAATCAATCCGAAAATTATCACAATAGTGGATGCGGCTCAGGCAGCTCCGCACATGAAAATAAATGTCAGAAAATTAAATTGTGATTTCCTGGCTTTTTCCAGCCATAAAATGCTGGGTCCAACAAATGTGGGGGTATTATACGGGAAAAAGGAAATCTTCGATAATATGTTTCCGTTTTTGATGGGCGGAGGTATGATTAAGGAAGTAACTCTACGGAAAACGGTATTTACCGACGTGCCGCAACGATTTGAAGCCGGTACGCCGGCAATTGCAGAGGTCATAGCTTTCAGAAAAGCCATAGAATATCTGGACCGGTTGGGATTGGATAATGTCAGGCAGCATGAAAAAGAAATTATCAGATATTGTCTGGATTCTTTTACGGATAACTTTAAAAAGGAAGTAGTAGTTTATGGTCCGCAGGATATCGAGCAAAAAAACGGCATTATTTCTTTTAATTTCAGGAACTATCATCCGCATGATATTGCGCAAATTCTGGATGAAGACAATATTTGTATTAGGGCAGGACACCATTGCGCAATGCCTTTACATGAAAGGTTTGGCGTTAGCGCCAGCGCCAGAGCCAGTTTTTATTTGTATAATTCAAAAAAAGACATTGATAAGCTGGTAGAAGGATTGAAAAAAGCAAAAAGAGTATTAAAATAGCTTATGACACTTTATCAGGAGATTATACTAGACCATTTCCGCAATCCAAAAAACAAAAGGAAATTGTCCAATCCATCTAAAAAAGCAACCGTAATCAATTCATTATGCGGTGATAAAATAGTGATGGAAGTGGAATATAAGAAAAACAGGGTAGAAAATATTGGATTTAAAGGAGAAGGATGTGCCATTTCCCAGGCATTGACCTCTATCTTGACCGAATACGCCAAAGGAAAAACGAAGGAACAATTGAAAAAGATCGACAAAGACTTTATGATAAAGTTATTAGGAATTGATTTGGGGCCAAACAGATTAAAATGTGCCTTATTGCCTTTGGAAGCATTACGAAAACTAATATAAGGGTTATAAAATTTATAAAAATTATATGGATGACCAACAGCTCTTAGATCCGCAAAAGCCGTCTGGACCGGTCCAGATAAGAAAGTTAAAAACATGGGTTGACAGGGATTTGTGTATTGGTGCGGCAACCTGTATTGCAGTTGCTCCAAAAACATTTGTTCTCGATTCCGAAGCAAAAGCAATATATTTAAAATCTTCCACCGAGGATAGCGATGAAACGATTGTTGACGCTGCTAAAAGTTGTCCTGTGGCTGCAATTATCATAGAAGATGAAAACGGCAACAAAGTATTCCCAAAGTAAAAATATGATACGAATGATATGAATCTTTATGCAAATGTTGCGAATATGCTAATTCCGGTATTATTCGCATGATTTGTATCATTCGTATATACCCATCTTATTCCGGTTTGCAGCCCCTTAGGGCGAAAAAGCGGATTAGATGGGATTATACTGAAAAAATAAGTTATAAACTTGAGTTTTTTTAGTATACATTCGTAGATTCGTATCTTAATATTATGATAGATTTTAGTCTTATCATCGGCGGTGAAGCCGGATTTGGAATAATGACAACAGGAGCGGTATTTTCTAAAATCTGCAGCAGGATGGGTTATAGCCTTTTTGATTATGTAGAGTATCCGTCACTGATCCGTGGAGGGCATAATGCCTATAAAGTGCATGTTGGCGATACTGAAGTTCATGATGAAAAAGCAACAGTTGATTTTCTGGTATGTTTAAATGAGGATACTTTCACCAAACACAAATCTAAACTATCTCCTGAAAGTGTAATTGTTTTTGATGCAAATGAATTTTCCATAGAAGAATCCTATGAAAAAGTCAGTGTTCCTTTCAAACAAATTCTTTCAGAATCTAAAGGTCAGACTGTCATGAAAAATACTATTGCACTGGGAGCAATACTGGCAACATTGGGTACAGATCTTGTTTTGTTGAATAAAATGATTGAAGAGCAGTTTGCAAAAAAAGGCGGAGAAATAATTGAATTCAATAAAAGATTTGCGGAGTTAGGATTCAATCATGTTGTACAAAACCACAGTGATAAAATAAAAAAAATTTTAAAACCCTTATCAACTGAAACAACTTTGGTTATATCGGGCAATGAAGCTTTTTCATTAGGAGCGGTAATAGCCGACTGCAGAGTTTATGTGGCTTATCCCATGACACCCTCATCAACCGTATTGACCACATTAGCAGCCTGGCAGGAAAAAAACGGTATGATTGTCCGGCATGCGGAAGATGAAATCTCTGTCATAAATACAGCTATAGGATCGTCATTTGCCGGCGTCCGGTCAGCCGTAGGAACATCTGGTGGGGGATTTGCTTTAATGGCAGAATCGGTTTCTTTTGCCGGAGTAACGGAAACTCCCATGGTGATTTTTATTGCCCAGCGGCCAGGTCCGGCAACAGGCATGCCTACATGGACAGAGCAGGGCGATTTGTTGTTCAGCGTACATTCAGGTCATGGTGAATTCCCCAAAATCGTGATGGCAGCCGGTGATATTGAAGAAATGATAACATTGACAACCGAAGCATTTGATCTGGCAGATATATATCAACTGCCTGTGATAATGTTATCGGACATGTTATTGTCGGAGTCACATAAAACAATTACAAAAAAATTTATAGATGACCATATATTAAAATACAGAGTTGACCGCGGAAAAATAGTGAACCGACCTTCAGAGCAGCCGTATCTCAGATACCGGTTAACTGCAGACGGGATATCGGAAAAATTGACTCCCGGGCTAAAAGGTTTCTTTTATCAAGCTAATTCATATGAGCATAGCGAAAACGGCCATACAATAGAAGATGCGCAATCAAGGATAGAACAGGTTGAGAAAAGGGATAGAAAATTGAAAAAATATTTATCTACTAATTTTCAAAGTCCTAAAATATACGGAAATTTGGAAACAGCAAAGGTTGTCCTGGTTTCCTGGGGAACAAATAAAGGATGCATCTTGCATGCGCAGAAAAAACTTCAGGAAAAAAATATAGATACCGCTTATATGCATTTTACTCATTTATATCCTTTGAGCGAGGAAAGAATCAGACCTTTGTTTTTACAGAATAAACGCTATGTTTTGGTAGAAAATAACTTTACTGCCCAGTTTGGCAAATTACTGCGCCAAGAAACAGGAGTAGATATAAAAGAAAAAATATTACGATTCGACGGACGGCCTATAACAGCCGAAGAAATAGTTAAAAAAATATAACGGCTATAAATGTTATAAAAATTATACATATTATATGAGTCAAATTAAAGACTTTTCCGGTTATGCGCCGACCTGGTGTCCAGGATGTGGGGACCATGGTATAGGAATAGCCATCAAGTCTGCATTTGTCCAGCTTGGATTTGAACCATCTGATGTGGCGGTTGTTTTTGGAATTGGTTGCTCAGGGAATATGAATGACGTTTTAAATGCATATTCTATCCATTCGTTACATGGCCGCTCAATTCCCAATGCCATTGGCATAAAATTGGCTAACCATAATATTCCGGTAGTGGTAATTGCCGGAGATGGTGACTGTTTCGGTGAAGGAGGCAATCATTTTTTGCATGCCTGTCGTGGAAACCACGATATAACTGTGATTGTTCATGATAACGGCGTATACGGCTTGACGACAGGCCAGGGCGCGCCAACTGCTCAGAAAGGATATAAATCCAAGTCAGCGCCCGGGGGCACACTCGATCTGCCATTGAATCCGCTGACTCTGGCTATTTCCGGAGGCGCCACATTCGTCGCCCAGTCATTTGCCGGAGATGTAAACCATATGATCAATATGATTGAACTGGCGGTGCAACATAAAGGATTTTCCTTAGTAAATATTATGCAACCCTGCGTAACATTTAATAAAATAAATACTTATCAATATTATTTAAAGCACGTATATAAATTGGACAAAGAATACCGTTGCGATGAAATTGGACCTGCAATGCAGAAGGCGCTTGAAATGAATTTTGAAAAATTTCCTTTGGGAATTATTTATAAGACAGAAAGGGCTAGTTATACGGATCAACTTCCGCAGATAAAAGAAAAAACCCTAACTAATAAAGACAGATTTACTGATTATGATATTTTGCTAAAGGATTTTATATAATATATTTGAACGAATTTGTACGTTTAGATTATTGCAATAAGCTATTAATACTATAGGTTGACAATTAGCAATTAGTTTAGTATACTGCTAATACTTATGACATTTTTAATCGGAGCCTCAGAACAGCAAGTTTACCCTGTTGCAGCCGTACGCGACGGAATAGTATTTCCCATGACGGAAAATGTTTTGGTTTTCGGAAGGCAAAAAAGTGTGACTGCCATTGAAGAAGCTTTAAAAAAAGATAAAAAAATAGTTCTTCTACTGCAAAAAAATCCCTCAATAGATGATCCGAAACAAAACGAATTATATCAAGTAGGGGTTGTTGCGTCCATTGAAAAAACCGTTGTCGGTGAAAAAGGCGAAATAAATGCATTGGTAAAAGGGTTGGAAAAAGTCAGGGTAACTGCAATTGCAAAAGAAACTCCTTACATGGAAGCAAAAATCCAAAAAATTGAAGACAAGATTATTGAGGATGAGGAAACGCAAGCCATGTCCAGACATATTTCCTCGCAAATAAAAAGGGCGATCAATTTAGGAAAAACTGTTGATTTTGTTTTTCTCATGAATATTCTGAATATTACCAATCCCCAGAACTTCTCAAACCAAATAGCTGTCGTATTGGATATCAAACCGGAAGAAAGACAAGGCCTTCTAGAGGAAACAGACTTAAAAGCCCGTTTGAAAAAAGAAGTAGAATATGCCAACCGTGAGATTAAGATTCTGGAAATCGAGCATAATATTTCTTCCAAAACTCAGAAGAAATTCGAGCAGGGAATGAAGGAATCATTTTTAAGGGAAAAAATGAAAACAATAGAGGAAGAACTGGGTGAAAAAGGCGACGATAGGGATATTTCCGAATACAAGGATAAAATAAAAAAGGCAAAGATGCCCAAAGAGGTTGAAGAAAAAGCTTTCAAAGAATTAAAGAGACTTTCCCAAATGTCTCAATTCAACCCGGAATCATCATATATTCGCACTTATCTAGATTGGTTAGTGGAAATTCCGTGGACAGAAGGTTTAACCGGTAATGTCGATATTAAAGTAGCTTTAAAAATACTGAATGAAGACCACTTTGGATTAAAAAAAATAAAAGAGAGAATTTTGGAATATTTAGCTGTCATGGAATTAACCAAATTAAAAGATAAAAAGCGAAACAATCACCAACCGACCATTTTATGTTTTGTCGGACCTCCGGGTGTCGGAAAGACTTCGTTGGGACGTTCTATCGCCAGATCATTAGACAGGAAATTTGTCAAAGTGTCATTGGGCGGTATCCGTGACGAGGCGGAAATCCGCGGCCACAGAAGAACTTATGTGGGCGCTTTGCCGGGACGCATAGTCCAAGGTATAAAACAAGCAGGAACGAAGAATCCGGTATTTATGCTGGATGAAATAGATAAAATTGGCAGGGACTATCGGGGTGATCCGTCATCGGCTTTGTTGGAAGCTTTGGATCCGGAGCAAAACCATGCGTTTTCAGACCATTATCTGGAAGTTCCGTATAATTTATCCGATGTTTTCTTTATCACTACTGCCAATATTTTGGACACCATTCCGGATGCATTGCTGGACAGGTTGGAAGTAATCCATTTTCCCGGCTATACGGAAGATGAAAAATTCAATATTGTTAAAACCCATTTGATCAAAAAACAGATGGAAGCGCACAGTTTGTCAAACGGAGACGTCAAGATTACCGATTCGGCATTAAAAACTACCATACGGCGTTATACCAGAGAAGCCGGAGTGAGAGAACTGGAAAGACAGATAGCTACTATTTTTAGAAAAATTGCCAGAGAAATTATAGAAAAGAAAATTCGTACCAAAACAGTAGGAATTACGGACATTTCCAAATATCTCGGTCCATATAAATATTCTTCACAAATGATAGAGGAAAAGGATACGGTTGGAATAAGTACTGGGCTTGCCTGGACGCAAGCAGGAGGAGATATATTATTTATTGAAGTGGCAATTATGCCGGGAAAAGGTAATCTGACTCTCACCGGTCACTTGGGAGAAGTGATGAAAGAATCATGTCAAGCTGCATTGTCTTATTTGAGAGCTCGTTGGGAAACCCTGGGTTTGAAAAAAGATTTTTACAATTCCATAGATATCCACGTTCACGTGCCGGAAGGCGCTGTTCCTAAAGACGGTCCATCAGCCGGTATTGCAATAGCAACGGCAATGATATCGGCTTTAACTAAAACACCGGTAAAAAGAACTGTGGCTATGACAGGAGAAATAACGCTTCGCGGCCGTGCGTTGGAAATAGGTGGAATTAAGGAAAAAGTAATTGCTGCTCATCGTGCCAATATTAAAACCGTCATCATGCCAAAAGAAAACAAAAAAGATTTGGAAGATATACCGGAATATGTTTTAAAGGACCTGAATTTTGTTTTCGTCGACCATATGGATGAAGTTCTAAAAGTGGCTTTGGCTTTTTCCAAGAAAAAAATAGAAATACCAACTACACAAAAGCAATTCGCTCAATTAAAAAAAGAGAACAACAGAGATAAACTAAACTAAGTTTTTTCTGATATTGAAATAGCTTTCGCGTAGCCAATAGAAAATATTGTAGACTTTATAGAACAAAGGATTGATTATTAAATCATAACTGCCAGGCATTTCGGTAAAGGTTCCATTATAGCCGGCTTTAAACCTGGTAAAACCTGCCCATGGATGGCGGAAATCATATTGAGGAGGAAGAGAACCCCACATGTCAAAAGTTTTAGCACCGAGTTTTCTGCCAAGTCTTATGGATTCCCACATGATGAGATTGGCTGCCATAAAATTCCTGTATTCCAATGAAGATCCGCCGTACGGATAATATAAGACTCCGTTGAAATTAAACAACTCATAAGCCGTAAGAGGCGTATTTTGATAAAAAGCAACCAGAATATGGCTGATATTTTTTTTTAATGACTGCCAGATAATTTGATGGTAGCGCGGGGTATGTCCAAAATACTTTTGTCGTTTGCATGTTTCAAAATATAGTTTGGAGAATATTTCAAAACCTTCATCATTAGAAATTTCTTTGACAATTATTCCTTTTTTTTGTGCAATTTTAATATTATATCGTGTTTTAGGATGCAGATTTTTGAAGAGATCTTCCTCTGATTTAGTCAAGTCCAGTATTTGCGTCCATGGTGGAAAAAGCGGATGAGAGGATGAAACCAATTTTGAATTTCGAATATCGAATTTCGAATTTTTTTTGACGTATGGTTCTATTTTTATAAAAACCAAATTATGTTTTTTTCCCAGATCATATAGATGAGTCAGTACTTGATGCGAAGGCCAAATAGACCGTGGAAGGTATCCTATTTTAAACCGGGACAAAGGCAAAGGATGTAAAGTCATTTGAAATACATTGACTAATTTATCTTTCTCATATTGGCCGATACGAACTACTTCAATTCCCATTTTTTTCCTGGCTTCTCCCCATTCCCATGACTGAAGCGGATGAGGTGCTTTTGAATTGAATAGCGATTGATCGAAATCCGAAGTAACTATGTCTATCTTCATTCCTTTTTTGCTGCATCGCGCAATATGTTTAATGTTTGCTCACCACAGGTCTTCCAGGAAAAGTCTTTGGTTCGGGTTTTGCCTTTTTGGATAAGTTCCTGCCTGATCTTTTTATTTTCTTTTAGTAACAGCAATTTTTCCAATAACTTATCTTGACTTTTTGGGTCAAAATAAAGGCAAGCTTCGCCGCCTACTTCGGGTAAACTGGAACTGAAAGATGAAATGACCGGGCATCCTGATCCCATGGCTTCCAGAACAGGCAAGCCAAAGCCTTCGTAAAATGATGGCATAACCAGACAGAAAGCGTTTTTATACAGGAATCCCAGTTGATAATCGGTAATATAATCAGTGATGAATACGTCATTGTCCAATCCCAGATCAGTAACCAGTTCATATATTTTGTTGTACATCCAGCCTTTTTTTCCAGCCAACACCAATTCGAATTCCGGATATTTTTCTTGAAATTTAGCAAATGCTCTGATTAATGTTTCAATGTTTTTACGCGGTTGTAATGTGCCTACGTAAAGGATTGATGGCCTTTCGATAGTAAATTTGGAACTATTTTCATAATGTTTTTTTTGGGGAAAGTCTTTTTCAAAACCATTATAAATGACGGCTATTTTTTCCTCCGGAATTTTATAGACGTTAACTATATCTTTCATGGTAGTTTTTGATACTGCAATTATCTTTCTGGCTTTGTCGGTTGAATATTTTGTCCAGTTTATTAACGTATATAAATCTTTTTTCAGAAAATCTTCAGGGTAGAAATGATACGAAAGATCGTGAATAGTTACTACCGTAGGCACAGGGCAAAACCTGGGTGCGAAATGGGCAGGGGAAAAAAATACATCAATATCTTTAATTAGGTTCAACCTAATAGGCAAAAATATTTGCGACCAAAGGTATTTCCCTTTAATGTGTTCATATGTGAAAAAATTGTTTTCAGGCGGTAAATCCTTTCTAGGTTCGTATTTTAAAAATATCTTAAACCTCAGGTTTTTGTTAGCTTTTTTCCGGAAAAACCGCAGCAGGTTAAAAGTATAAAAAGACACCCCTACTTTCATATTGACATTTGCTTCATTACCGTCAACGCCTATTATCATATGATAGATTCAAAAACAGATAACCATTCCTGGGCAAATCTTTTATTATTGAAAAATTTAGCTTTTCGCAAACCTTTTTGTTTTAATATATCTCTTGTTTGTGAATTATTATACAGCATCTTTATCGAATGTGATATTTCCCGGACAGAATAAGGATCAACAAGAATTGCAGAATCAACTGCAATTTCCTTAAGGGAAGAGGTGTTGGAAGTGATGACCGGACAACCTGATGCCATGGCTTCAACAACAGGATAACCAAACCCTTCATAAAGAGAAGGATAGACAAAAAAAAGAGCGTTTTTGTATAAATAAAACAATTCTTCATCTTTTACGTAACCTAAAAAATGAATATTCTTTAAATTGGATTTTGGATTATCTCCCCATCCTTGAGGACCGGCTATATATAAGTGCAAATCCGGTATATCCGTTTGACTAAATGATTCAACTAAACGCTGGAGATTTTTTCTTGGTTCAACTTTACCTACTGACAGTATATAGGGTTTTATCAGTTTGGTAATGAATTTGGCTTCCCTATTTTTTTCTCCAATATCAAACGGTAAAACAGCAGGGTATAAAAGCTTAAGTCTATTTTTATCAATATTTAGGATTTTTTCTGCATCTTCAATTGTCGATGATGAATCACATACAATTAGATCGGATTCTTTCTTGACCCATTTTAACCTTTTTTTTTGGGTGTTGACAATATTGGCCGATAATTGAAGTGACAGAAAATCAAGTTTGGTTTTGAAATTGGAAATTTCCGGAAATTTGTAGATTAAAAGATCATGCAGTACGGTGATTTTTTTGGCATATGAAGCCGGTGGTTCCGTCCAATCGGATGTAACAAATATATCCACCTTGCCTATGAATTTCTCAACAGAAAAAATATGAATATCATTCCAGAGAATGCTAAGCAGGATGGGTGGAAATGAGTATTCTTTCAGACGTTGTTTTTCCAAAATAAGATTTTTATATTTGGGATTAAGCGGTTGTCTTAAAGATGAATAAAAGTAAACATATTCGTTTTTCTGATCGTATTTGAGGAGCGAGCGGACGAGTATGTCTAAATAGCGGGATACACCGGTTCCGGAATAAGAAATCTGGCTGATATCAATGCCTATTTTCATAATTCGATTTTACTCATTATTAATTTATCCTGAGCTTGTCGAAGGATCATATTGTTTCGTAAATAATTTCCAATTGAGCGGCGATTTTGATCCAGCTGTATTTTTGTTTAACCAGCAAATATGCGTCCTTTTGAATCGACTGGTAAAGCAAGCGATTAGCCAGTATGTGCATTATTTGCTTGATAAATTCTTCGCTCGATTGAGCAATCAGCACATGTTTTCCATCTTTTACATCCAGTCCTTCCACTCCGGTTTTAGTTGATATGACCGGAGCACCGGATGCCATGGCTGCCAAGATTTTCAGCCGTGTGCCTCCGGGTCCGAATATAGGAGCCAGAAACAGCGTTGAGTCATTGAATAGTTTCTTAACCGATTGAGTGTCATTTGATGGTAAATCAACCAAGGTAATGAATTTTTCATAGGGAATTTTTTTTATTTTGTGGGCATTCTGGCCGGCTATAATTACTTGGAATTGCTGAAGTTTCTTTTTTAATTCCGGATAGATTTTATTAATCAGGAAATAAGCAGCTTCGACATTTTGCAACCAATTATAATTGCCCAGAAAAAGTAGGGTAGGTTTTTCCATTTTTTTATTTCCAAGTTTTTTAGCGATCATTTCATCTCCGGCTCCATTGGGTACGATCGAGGTTTTTATACCCGGCTCAAGCGATTTAATAATTTTTTGGTCTGATTCGGAGACAGAAGCAACCATCCGGGCTTTTCGCCAGTAAAACTTTTCCCAGAATTTCAGCTTGGCGATATCAAGGTAAAAGGGTAGCTGAATAATAAAGGGGAAAGAATTTATAAAATGCTGATACACTTTGTATTCTATTGTTTGTTCGGCCAAAATAACCGGAATATTTGTTTTAGGAATATGAGGCATGACGTAAAATGTCTCTGCATGAATTACATCGTATTGGTTGCTGTGTAACAGGTTTTTTATTAATGCATGGGCTTCCTGAGAGAAATTACGGACAATTAAAAAAGGATAAAATGAAAAAACCGCTTTCAGGATAGTGGTTAATTGCCATGGCTTAGTCGGTCTTCGGCATAAATATATTTTTTTACAGTATCTTCTCAAGTGTGACAGGTATCGTTTTTCTTCATCATTTTTGTATAAAGAAACCAGAGTAATGTGGTGTTTTTTACATAGGTATTTGAGTAAGTTCAAAGTCCTGATCTGACCGCCTGATGAGGGAGGATAAGGCACATAAGGCGTAAGCATAAGTACTTTCATATTATTTTTACCCTAAACAAAGTCAAAGGGTCATAGTTTGAATAACGCAAATTTATTGTTTTCAAAAATAGTCTGGTATTTGTACTTATTTTTCATGTCGTTTCGCATACCTTCATTGAGAGTTACCAGGTATGAATAGCCCAGTCTTGACAGTTCGGGTGGGTCTTTATAAACGGAAGGAGCTCCTTTCCTGTCCATTAGATACAATAAAGTTGTATCTCCCATACGGTCAGTTACAATTTTATCCGAATCACTGGTGAGCGAATTGACTATTTTGGCGATTTGAGGTAGTTCTTCAGGTATGTGGTAATAATCCCGGACTTTATAAAATGAAAAGAAAAACGAAAGCATGAAAACAGCTAAAACCGTCATATAAGTAAAAATAGGATGTAGGAACATTTTTCTGTTTTTCAGAAGGCTGGCTGTTCCTGACCCAATTAATATAGCTACGGGTGGGAGAATTAACGTTTGGTAATATTCATGCTGGACATTTCCTCCTTCAAACACGAAAAGGTAAATAATAGCTGAGGCAAAAAGGAAATGCGGCAAATAGCGGTTGGGTTTTATCAGCAAGCCCAGCAATAACAGGAAACCTAAATAACCTCCTAAAATATAATTATTCAGTCTTTCAAAAAAAATCCACCTGAAAAAAGCTGGCCTAAGAAAAATATTCTGAAGACCTTGATAAGTATTGACGCTTGTTATCAGCCAATCATTTGGGGGTATGCCTTCAGGGAAACCGCTGATATATAACCGCCAGAGAAGAAACGGAGCAATGGATAATAGAAAAAATAAATAAAAATCTATTTTCTTCAGGACATTGAACTTATACATCCTGATAAATATATACAAAAGCGCTATTCCATAGAATATTGCTGTTGGTTTAACAAGTACGGCAAGGCTGAAAGATAATAATGATAAAGAAAATAACATTATTTTAGGTAGCATGGTTTTGACCTCGGAATACTTATAGAGGAAAAAAACAGCTATAAAGGCAAAGGATAAGGCGCTGGTTTCGGGTAGTACTACACGGGAAAAAAATACAAAATAGGGAAAAATTGCATAAGTTAAAGATGCAACCGCAGCTGCTTCCCGACCAACTTCTTTCAGGCAGATATAATAAATGACCGCAATAATCAACAATGAAAAAACAGCTGTAACTATACGACCATGAACTTCCACAGGCAAACCGGAAAAAAGATTATGGCTTATGGAAATGATTGCGTTATAAATGGGAAATTCCACAAAGCGTAATCCTTCAGGATTTTCCCGGCCGGTTTGATTGCTTGACAGATCATCATATTGGGGCTTGAGCAAATTTATTCCGTTTTTTGAGAAATTTCTGCTGACTGCTGCCGTATCTGCCTGTCTCCAGGAATGTAAATCCGCCAACGGTGTATTGATTTTGTACAATCTGAATCCTAAGGCGATGATCAGTATAAAAGACAAAAGGCACAAGTCGATTATTGTAAATTTATTTTTTTGCTTTTGCATACGGTAAAAATCCGATAAATAAGCCGGCTATGAACCAAAACTGGAAAGCTATCTTGGATGCTTCAAAAACATCAATATAAGTTGCATTTACCAGTAAACCGAGTAATCCAAAAAGGAATCCTCCGTATAAATATTTTTCATCGGTTTTCATTTTGATAAATGCAATAATTATGGTTTTGGCGATTATAAAAAAAATAAGGCCAAGAAGTAGCGTTCCCAGCAAACCTACTTCACCGAGCGATCTCAGATAGTCGTTATCAGTAGCTTCGGTGATAGAAGAAGGCCCGGTTCCCAGAATAGGATTAAAAAGAAATGCATTAATCGCACGCGGCCATTCTACCTGCAGTCTGGTGGCGAACGAAATATCTGACACTACCGTATTGATGGGTTTTAATTTGGCGGCAATTGAAGCGGTCAAATCTCTTTCTTCCTTTGAAGATAATTTTTTTCCTTTGCTTCTGGCTTCGGTTCTGATTTCATCCAGAATCCTTTCTTTCAATAGTTCGTCCTGTTTGGGAATGGAATCAGTTGCCTGTTGGCCTCCCGATTGTTTCAGCCCGATATAAAAAGATCCGGCCGGTAATTCCTTGGAGGTCATTGCCTGAGGGATAACTACTTGTCCGGTTTGCTGATTGACAAAAATTTGCTTGACTTGGAAGGTTCTCTTAAAGCGGGAAGTAAGATTGTTTGAACTTAATGTAAAAATTAAGGTGAATAACAATACAACAAAAAAATGCTTGGGTTTGCGGAGAAATAATAGAAAAGGAAAAGTTGAAAGTATATATGAACCATAGGATACCCGCGAGGCGGTGAAAACAAGGATCAATAAAGAAGCAATAAACAACAGAAAATATTTTAAACTGCTGCGAAGAAAATAAAAACCCAAGACTATCGGCATAAGAAATATCAAATATGCCGCCAGATCATAATGACCGGAAAAAGTTGAAGATATGCGGGCTTCCGGAGTGAGAAATAATAAATAACCTTTGGCATATTCGGGATTCATTGTTTGGACTGCCGGCCAACCAAGAAATTTTTGTCCAAGTCCGTATATATTGACGATAAGAAAAGCCGCTAAAATTAACCCGATGTAGAAAATAAAATCCTTTTTGCTTTTAATCACCGATAAGGCTATCAAGAAGACCGACATGTATTCAACACGCCGAAACGCATGTAAAAATGCCAAGTGTTTAACCGTAATTGTCTTTGCAATATAGACCGCATAAAAAGAAGATGCTAATACAGCCAGCCAATATAAGGCGAATAAAATAAAAAACCGCCGGTCAATGGTTGTCTTTTTTCGTAAAAGCTGTATGAGATAAATTCCTAAATAGATTACCATGAATAGATCCTCCATGCGTATGGCAATATATGTGTAGTTGATCATCCGGAGAGGTAATTTGGGATAAAGCGGAATAAGAAAAATAAAGACAACGGTTAGAATTTTAACCAAATTAGCGTCAAGCCATTTTAGCCCGCTTCGACGTAGCTTCAGCGAGACGAGCCAGCTTATAAGCTTCTTCATATGTTTTTAATAAATACTGATTGCCGGTGATCTTTCCGATCATTAAGGCAATCAGAGACTTTAATTTTAGCATAAATCGAAGAAAAAATTGCGAAAAGCCATCTTTATGGTGTTTGTTATAAAAAAACAGAAAACCCTTAAATACTTGTAAAATAGGATAGGTCTTGCCGTTGCTGGAGGCGCTTCCAAGGTGGATGAAATGGGCTTCAGGATAAAAATAAGTTTGGTAACCGGATTGTCGCGCTCTGTATAACAAATCCAACTCTTCCATATACATGAATATATTTTCGTCAAAACCATTAACATCTTCAAAGTATGACTTTCTTGCCAAAATGCATGCACCGGAAACCCAATCCACTTTTTTTAGGCGGTTGGGGCTATATCTGGTCAGACCCCAATAATCTCCCTTAAGAAAAAGAGCTCCGAATACAACGGGTAATGAATAAAATGGTCCGGCAGAAGGCTGCGGGGTTTTGTCCTTATTTAATAATTTGCCACCTAAAAAATGGACGGTTTTTTCGTTTTCCTTATAAAACAAGAACATCTTCTCAATGGCGTTATCAAGGACAACAATATCAGAATTAAGAAAGAGCAGATAATTTCCTTTTGATTGTTTGACAGCCTGGTTGTTTGCTTTTGCAAAACCAATGTTTTTGTTATTCTGTATCAAATTCAAATTTCTAATTTTTAATTTTAAATTTTTAATTTTATTAACCGTTCCATCGTTTGAAGCATTATCCACTATGATTACCTCATAATTGATTGATGATCCTTTAAGCGATTCCGAAATCGAATCGAGACAGTTTTTTGTTATTTCCTTGGTATTGTAGGATATTACGATGATTGAAAGATTCATATTTCCTGCAGCCTGCATATTGTATAATTATACATGAATGTTGGCATAGCTTTTATCCAGGCTGGATAGCTCAGCGGTAGACCTGCCTGCCGGCAGGCAGGGCATTCGTTTCACCTAGCCGCAGATGTCATAAGCTAGCGTAGCTCAGCGGTAGAGCACTCGTTTCATAAGCGAGACGTCACAGGTTCGAATCCTGTCGCTAGCACCAGCCTTGGCAAGAGGCTACTGTGAACATAAAACCTTGAAAATTTGAAAAATTAAGTATAAAGTAATTATATGAAACAATTAACTAAAGATGACCTATTAACTCAAGTTAAAAACGAAGTTGTTATCCAGGATTATTCCAAAAAACCTGAGATTGAAGGTATAAAAATAACGGAAATAAAACGATACGGTGGAGAGGACGGTACTTTTGAGGATTTGGTAAGAATAAACGAAAGCGGATATCTTGAACTTTTTCCGGAATTTCAGTTAAGGCAGATCAACCGGTCAAAATTAATCGGTAATGCTATTAAGGCATGGCATATTCATCTGAATCAGGAAGATATCTGGTATATCCCGCCGGAAGACCATATGATGCTGGGCTTATGGGATGTCAGGGAAAATTCGTCCACCAAGGATTTAAAGATGAGGGTCTTGATGGGGACCGGAGCGCCGAAATTAGTCTATATCCCCAGGGGAGTGGCCCACGGTGTTGTGAACTGGAGTAAAAAAGCCGGCACGATAATATATTTAGTAAATAATCAATTTAACTTGCAAAACCCTGACGAATACAGGCTTCCATGGGATAAAGCAGGTCGAGAATTTTGGGAAATAGAAAAAGGCTGAGACTGCTTAAGGCAACTTTTTTAATGTCAATAATGCCTCAATGCCTTTTTTCAGGTATTTCCAGTTTTTAGGCATAATAAAGTTCTTATACATTGGTATTGTTTTCAAAAAACTTAAATCCGATATCTTACCGAATCTGCCGGCGGAAAATCGATCCAGATTATAAATTGTGTTATTCTTTCTGAATATTTTCTCAGCCATTGCTTTGCCTATTAATGGCGCGAATTTAAAACCTGTTCCACAAAAGCCTCCGGCGATAAAAATATTATTTATTCCAGGCAGTTCATCGACAATAAAATCATTATCTGGTGTCATATCATAATAGTTAAATTCTGATTCCATTAGTTTGATTTTTTTCAGATCAGGCAGACAATTTTTAATAAAATCAAAGTTATTTTTAATAATATCTTGTTTTTGTGGATCAAATACAGATTTAACCAGTTTTGCTCCCATTGGATCAAAATAGGCTACCTTAAGACCAGGAGATTGGCCATACAGAGGGTGTCCGTAAATACCCGCATCCAGATAAGCAAAAACAGGCATATTTTCAGATGAATATTTATTTTTAAGATATGGAGGCACTTCAAAATAATCCAACTGTTGTTCAATCGGAATAATTGGCAGTTTTAACCAAAAAGCTCCCTCTACTTTTTTAAGCATCTCAATTGACCAGACACCAACAGCCAAGGCTACGTTATTAGTTCGAATAGTTTTTTTGTTAAACTCAACCAATATCTCTTTTCCTTTTCTTTTTACCTTTGTAACTTCACTGTTTTCCAATATTTTTACACCTTTTGAAATCAGCGTGCGTTTAAGAAAATCCAGTATAGCCGGTATATAGAGAAAGCCCGCATCAATATCCAGGCAGGCTATGTCTGCGCCAAACTGTAAAAATTTCTCCTTGAGTTTTTTACTATTTTTGTAGTAACGAGCATTATGGCCTAACGAATTCAAGATTTTGTAACTTTTATAAGCATAAGTTAGCTCTAGTTTAGGAGTGACTTGTTTTTTGGCAATATTTAGACAACCGCATTTGATGATAAATTTTTTTTTGGATTTTGCTTCAAGATCCACCCACATTTTTTGGGATTCAGATGCCATGACAGAATAAAACGGATCCAGATAATCGTTTCTGATTGATCTTGAATAACCTGATGACGCACAGAATTTATTTCCGATTTCTCTTTTTTCCAGTAAAACAATCTTTTTGGAAAACTGAAGCGCAAAATAGGCTGTAAATAGTCCCATTATTCCACCTCCGATAATAACAAGATCCTGATTTTGATTTTTCATGTGGTAGTTAATAAATTATTATTGACTGCAGTCTACGTTGATGTTTTTTTCTTAGCTTTGTATAAAACATAGGCAAAATCCTCAATGTCCGGCTTATTTACTGTTTGTCTCTGGCTAAATAGATCGTATTCAAAGGCAGCAAACAATTTTTCTATTGGAGAATTGAATTTATTGATATAAATCCATGCTTTCTCGTCGAAATTTCTAACTGTTTCCATAAAACTCTCAATATTTTGCGGGGTTGGTATTTTAGGAAAAATCGCGGCAATCCTTAAAAAACCGACAGACGATTCAATATCCAGATCTGCATCTTCCAAACTCTTTTTGAATTCTGTATCGTCCGGAAAACAAGCAGGCAACAGGACCTTACCTTCTTTGCCAAGGAAAATTCCTTTTCCCTGAGATTCTCGAGTCTGGAAAACCGACGGTTCATAAGTTATTATTCCCGCTGCAGCAGCTTTATAAACCAAAGCATCATTTGAGCCATATTTTTCAATCACCAGTTTTCCGTCCGGTTTTAAGGCATATCCCATGTTTCTGATTGCCTTTTGCCAGAATTCAACGTGATTGATAACTCCAAAAAGGGAAGTTATGCCATCGTATTCATTAGCAGGATAAGGGAATGCTTCGGCTAAGCTTACGCCTAATTCAACCTTTAGCGGTTTATTCAAAATAAGGCTGGTTCTGGCGATTTTATCGGCGGTAATCCTGACATATTCTTCTGTAGCGTCAAAAGCAGTTACCTGCGCTCCTAAAGCAGACAAATAAATTGCTTCTCTGCCCGTACCACACCCAACATTAAGGAATTTTTTATCAGCTAATGGGTTGTCCTGAAAATCTGTTTGCCGTAAGGAAGTAATACCGAAAGCGGAAAGCATATTTCTGACTTCAAATAATCCCATCATAGTCAACGCCTTATAATCCGGATATTCTTGTTGATCGTATTGATCTGCAAATGCCTTTTCGATCTCATCAACTTTTGTTGTCCAATCAGATTGTGGTTTGGAAAAGGTTTTGATCACTGGACCGTAGTCATTCAATGAAATCAAACCCATTTCTTGTTTATCAAAAATCTGTCCTGAAGAA